>ERZ833608.24-NODE-24-length-122964-cov-9.352741_pt1 | contig 122964 bp, 126 predicted proteins | sample MGYA00519694_ERZ833608 | MGnify/ENA primary metagenome ERZ833608 (study PRJEB31850, sample SAMEA3708742) | human gut metagenome | biome: human gut; feature: human-associated habitat; material: faeces | place: China | collected 2014 ... | reverse complement strand
GGATCGAACCGCTGACCTCTTGAATGCCATTCAAGCGCTCTCCCAGCTGAGCTATACCCCCACAGGCAAGGTGTATCTTATCAGAAAACAGCACGAATGTCAAGAACGTTTTTTCGTTTCTGCGAAAAAAATCTGCGCAGCGGTTTTGCCCTCTGCGCAGATCGGTTTTTTCGTCTGCTGCGCTCACGCCTCACAATCGCTGCGGATGATCCCGGCGATGGCGGCGGCCAGCTTTTTGTGGCCGTCCGGGTCGAGATGCTCGCCGTCGAGCGCGCTCATCTGCGTGAGCGTGCCGGCATCGAGAAAGCGCAGGCCATAAGCCTCGGCGATCATGCGGTACTGCTCTGCCACGCCCTGCGACACGGTGAGCGACTGCGCGTCATACTCCGGGTCGCGCTGCGGCGCGGACGCGCCGAGCGGCGGCGGGCACACGATCAGGATCTTCGTCCATGCGGGCAGCATGCCGATGACGAGCCGGACGAGCTTGTCCATGCCGATGCCGACCTCCTCGGCGGAGCGGGTCTTGTCCGCCTTGCAGTCGTTCGTGCCGAGCATGAGCACGATGTACTGCACCGGGCCGTGGCTCTCGATGCTCAGCGGCAGCGTCTCGAGCGCGGAGCGCCCGTCGCGGTTGCTGTCGGGAAAGGCCGCTGTGCGGCCGATGAGCCCGTCCTCCGCGACGTAATACCCGTCACCCAGCAGCGCCTGAAGCACGCCGGGATAGCGGATATCGCGCCCGTAGCGATGCTTCCAGTCGGGCGTGAAGCCGTAAGTATTGCTGTCGCCGAAGCAGAGGATCTCGATCATGCCGCGCACCTCACTTCAGGAAGCCGCTGATGATCTGCTCCTCGGCTTCCTTTTCGGTCAGACCGAGGGTCATGAGCTTGTTGAGCTGCTCACCGGCGATCTTGCCGATGGCCGCCTCGTGGATGAGGCTGGCATCGACGGAGTTGGCCGTGATCTCCGGGCGCGCGCCGACGACACCGTTGTCCATGATGATGGCGTCGCACTCCGAGTGGCCGGCGCACTTGTTGTTGCCGCGGATGTTGGAGTTGAACATCTGGGTGGAGTGATCCTTGGCGACCGAACGCGAGATGACGTTCGTGCTCGACTCATAGCCGTCGAGGTCGACGGAGAAGTTCGTCTCCGCGTGCTGATGGCCGTGGGTCATGATCTTTTCCTTGATGACGAGCGTCGCACCGTCGGTCAGATGTGCCTTCGTGTCGCGGATGGTGGAGTCGATACCCTTGATCTGGGTCGTCTCCATCTCCATGTAGGCGTTCTCGCCGAGGTCAACGATCGTCGTCGGGTTCATGACGTTCTCGCCGTTGCCGTCGCCCTCACCGTAGTGCTTTTCAATGTAGCGCACGCGGGCATTCTTGCCGACGAAGAAGCTGTGGATCCCGTCGTGGCGGGACTCCTGCGTGCCGCAGTTGTGGATGCCGCAGCCGGCGACGATGGTCACATCGCAGTCCTCGCCGATGAAAAAGTCGTTGTAGACCATATCCTTGAGACCGGTCTGAGAAATAATGACCGGGATGTGCACACTCTCGTTTTTCGTGCCGGGAGCAATGTAGATGTCGATGCCGGGCTTGTCTTCCTTCGTGACGATGTTGATGTGCGCGGTTGTGTTGCGGCCGGCGAGCTTGCCGTCGGCGCGGATATTATAGGCACCCTCGGGGATGCCATGGAGGTCTGCGACCTCCTCAAGCAGTTTTTTCTCAATCGCATCCATGGTGTTTCCCTCCCTCAGACCTTGTCAGCCAGACGGCTGCACACGCGCGACGCCTCCATGAGCACGGGCATGATCTCATCCTTGGTGCCGATGGTGCGGACCTCACCGTCGACGAGTACGACGATCTTGTCGGCCGTCTCCAGGATGCGCTCCTGGTGCGAGATGATGAGGATGCTGCCGTGGATCGTCTCATGCATCTTCTCGAACACGCTGATGAGGTTCTGGAAGCTCCAGAGGTCGATGCCGGCCTCGGGCTCGTCGAAGATGGACATCTTCGTGCCGCGGGCGAGCATGGTCGCGATCTCGATGCGCTTGAGCTCGCCGCCGGAGAGGCTGGCATTCACTTCTCGGTTGACATAATCCCGCGCGCACAGGCCGACCTCGGACAGGTAGGTGCAGGCCTCGTTGGTCGAGAGCTTCTTGCCGGAGGCGATGCTGATGAGGTCGAAAACGGTGATGCCCTTAAAGCGCACCGGCTGCTGGAAGGCGAAGCTGATGCCGCGGCGCGCACGCTCGGTGATGGACAGGTGCGTGATGTCCTCACCGTCGAGCAGGATCTGACCGGAGGTCGGCTGCTCGATGCCGGCGATGAGCTTGGCCATGGTGGACTTGCCGCTGCCGTTCGGGCCGGTGATGACGACCATGCGTTCATCGACCGTGAGGTTCACGTCCTTGAGGATCTGGCGGACCCCCTCGTCCGTCTCAGCCTCAAAGCAAAGGTGTTTGAGTTCAAGCATTGGTTGGTTCCCTCTTCTCTTTGTTTCAAATCTTTGGATCAAAAATCTTCGTCGTCAAATTTATCGGACAGATCTTTCTGAAAAGACAGTTTTGATTCCTTGTGCTGAATGAGCCGGCGGATGTTGCTGCGGTGCTTGACGATGAGCAGGATCACGCAAAACAGACTCAGCAGTGCAGGCAGCTTGCCGCAGGCGGCGAGCACGCCGATGGGCGCGATAAGCGAGCCGCAGACACTGCCGAGCGACACATAGCGCGTGGCCCAGACGATGCCCACGAAGATCAGCAGCGCGACGAGCCCGGTCGGAAAGTTCACGATCAGCAGCATAGTCTCGGCGCAGAGCACGCCCTTGCCGCCGCGAAAGCCGTAAAACACCGGATAGATGTGGCCGAGCATGACACAAAAGCCCGCGAACACCTGACCCGTGGCCGCCGCGCCCTGCGTGCCCATGATGAGGCCGCCGGCCACGACCGCGATGACGGTCTTGAGCATATCGGTGCCGATGACGATGGCGAGGCCGGGCGCGCCGAACGTGCGGTAGAAATTCGTCAGACCGGCGTTGCCGCTGCCGTAATCGCGCACGTCACGGTGAAAGACGTATTTTGAGGCGATGATCGCTCCGTTGAGCCCGCCGAGCAGGTAGGAAAAAACGGCGATGGCCGCGAGCAGTCCTGGGATCATTCCTGCTCTCCCTTCTGCCGGATGACCATGCGGATCGGCGTACCCTCCAGTCCGAAAACGGCGCGGATCTGGTTTTCCAGATAGCGCTGATAGGAAAAATGGAACAGCTCCCGGCTGTTGCAGAACACGACGAAGCAGGGCGGCTTGACGCCCGTCTGCGTCATGTAATAGATCTTCAGGCGGCGGCCCTTGTCCGTCGGCGGCTGGACACGCGCCTGCGCGTCGGCGAGGACGTTGTTGAGCATACCGGTGGTGATGCGCATGGCGCTCTGATCGTTGACGAAGTTGATGAGCTCGAACAGGCGCTCGGTGCGCTGGCCGGTGAGCGCCGAGATGAACAGCACCGGCGCGTAGGACATGAAGCTCAGGTCACGCAGGACGTCCTTGCGCATCTTCTCCATGGTGCCGGTCTCTTTCTCGACCAGATCCCACTTGTTGACGACGATGATGGACGCCTTGCCTGCCTCGTGCGCAAGACCGGCGATCTTCGTGTCCTGCTCAGTGACGCCGTCGCGCGCGTCGATCATGATCAGGCACACATCCGCACGCTCGATGGCGAGCTTTGCGCGCATGACGGAGAATTTCTCAATGCGGTCGTCGACGCGGGACTTGCGCCGGATGCCGGCGGTATCAACAAAGATATACTTGCCGTATTTGTTCTCAAAGCGGCTGTCGACGCTGTCGCGCGTCGTACCGGCGACATTGCTGACGATGACGCGCTTTTCGCCGAGGATGAGGTTCACGAGCGAGGACTTGCCGACGTTCGGCTTGCCGATGACGGCGACGCGGGTGTAGTCCGCGTCCGCGTCGGAGGCGTCCTCGGGCGGGAAATGCTCCAGACAGGCATCGAGCAGGTCGCCCGTGCCGTGACCGTGCACGGCGGAGACAGCGATCGGGTCACCGAGGCCGAGGGAGTAAAACTCATAAATGCCGGGGTCGACCGCGCCGGTAGAGTCCATCTTGTTGACGGCCAGCACAACGGGCTTTTTCGAGCGCAGGAGCATATTGGCCACCTCCTGATCGGCGGCGGTGACGCCGGTGCCGATCTCGGTGACGAGCACGACGACGTCGGCCGCGTCGATGGCAAGCTGCGCCTGCTCGCGCATGAACAGCAGGATCTCATTGTCGGTGCTCGGCTCGATGCCGCCGGTGTCGACGATGTCGAACGTGCGGCCGCACCACTCGCACTCGGCATAGAGCCGGTCGCGCGTGACGCCGGGCGTGTCCTCAACGATGGACAGGCGGCGGCCGCAGAGCTTATTGAAGAGCATGGACTTGCCGACATTCGGCCGGCCCACGATCGCAACCAGTGGTTTGGACATGATCACCCCTCCTTATGGGGATTGTATTTGTAGTACTCCGCACCATCGGTGCTGCCGCTGCCGCGGTCGGGCAGGTGCACCTCCGGCAGGATGCCGAACATGGCGTCGCAGAGGGCAAAGCCGTCGGCGTCCACGGGATAGATGGGCACGCCGAGCGCGGCGCTGGCCTGCTCAAGCGTGATATCATCGAGAAAGTCCAGCTCATCATGGCGCACCATGTTGTTCGAGATCAGCAGCCGCTCACCGAGATCCTTCCCGCGCAGCTGCGCGATGAGGTCCTGCCCAGTGATGAGGCCGGAGACATTGATGCTGCGGCCGAAAAAGTCATTTTCGATCGCATAGACGTGTCCTTGTATTGTAGCATACTTTTCGCGCGCCGTACACAAAAGTTTTTCCAGAAACGGCGCTGCCGAAACGCCCGCCGCCATGGAAAACGGCACGCCGTCCGGCGGATCGGACAGGCTCAGCGCCGAGCGAAACTCCGTCTGCTGCAGACGCAGCATACCGACGCCGTTTTCCAGCTGGGTGAATTCCTCGTAAAATTCCTCCGGCGGCAGTTCGCGCCCCGCCTTGAGATACAGCTCGTCGGCGCAGAAGAAGATGCGCGTGCCGAATTTTTCAACGCATTCGTCACCGAAGGCGTTGACCAGATCGAGCGTCTCAGCCGCGTGCTCAGGCGTGAACGGCGTGAGCGGATAGAGCCCCTCGCGAAACTTCGTCAGACCGACCGGCACGATCGACACGCTGTGCACCTGCGGATAGAGCGCCGCGAGGTCGCGCATCGTGCGCTGCAGCTGCGCGCCGTCGTTCAGACCGGGGCAGCAGACGATCTGGCAGTTCATAGTGATGCCGCCGTCGGCAAAGCGCCGCATGATTTCGAGCGTCTTGCCCGCGCGTGGATTGCCGAGCAGAAACGCTCGCAGCTCCGGGTCCGTGGCGTGCACGGAGACGTTGATGGGGCTGATGTGCAGGTCGATGATGCGCTGCACCTCGCGCTCGGAGAGGTTCGTGAGCGTCATGTAGTTGCCCATGAGAAAGCTCAGACGCGCGTCATCGTCCTTGAAATACAGCGTCGGACGCATCCCGGGCGGCATCTGGTCGATGAAGCAGAACACGCAGTGGTTGGCGCACGAGTGGGCGTTGTCCATGAGGTAGGTCTCGAAATCCAGCCCCAGCTCGCCGCCGAGCGGCTTTACGATGTGCACGGTGTGCTCCGACCCGTCCGGACGGCGCAGGCACACCGCAAGCTGCGGGTCATAGGCGTAGTATTTATAGTCCAGCACGTCGGTGATCGGGTTGCCGTTGATGGACACCAGCCGGTCGCCGGGGTGGGCTGCGTGGCGCAGCGGACTGTCGGGGTCGATGTGGCTGATCGTGCAGCGATGCATACGCCGCGCCTCCTTTGCGGGAATTCTTTTGCTATATGCCGGAAAACTCCGGCACATAGCAAAAGAAGAGGGGCAAACGCTCCTCTTCTCAGCTTCTTTTAGTCGTCAACCTTGATGACGTCGCGTCCGTTGTACTTGCCGCAGGTCTTGCAGGCGTGATGGGGCATGACGAATGCGCCGCAGTTCGGGCACTTCACGATCGCCGGAGCGGTGAGCTTCCAGTGGGACGAACGACGCTTATCACGTCTCTGTCGAGACACTTTTCCTTTCGGGACTGCCATGATGACACCTCCTCGTCAGTCGCTGTTATGAGCAGCTTCCTCTTCTTCGTCAGTTTTATTATCCAAAAGCTGCTCTAATACAGCCATTCTTGGATCGCGGGGTTTTTGACACCGGCACGGCCCGAGGTTCAAATTCGCGCCGCAGCGGTCGCACAGCCCGGCACAGTCGGGCTTGCACAGGCACTTGGTATCCATGCTGAGGATAAAGCAGGTGGAGAGCACCTCGTCCACATCGAGCCAGTCTCCGTCGAGCGTAAACACCTCGGGATCGTCGTCCTGCGCATCCGCCGTGATGTCGGCGTGCAGGTCGAGGTCGACCGTGCGCGGAAACTCCGCGCCGCAGCGGTCGCACACGCACAGCATCTGCGCATGCAGCCTTCCCTGCAGCGTGAGGATGCCGGCCGTATTGACCACCTTGCCCTCGGCCGTGATCGGTGTGGTGTACGCCCGGACAGAGGGAAAGTCCAGCAGAGCCGTGTCCAGCTCCTGCGAAAACGGAACGCTCCCGCCGGGAATTTCTATGATTTCTCTCAGATTCAGTCTCATAGCGCACCTCGCACAATCGCTTTAGTATTATAGATGATATCCACCCCAATTGTCAACAGGAATTTGTGTTGACAATGCGCTGAAAATCCGCGATAATCGTTGCGTGGAGATGGTACATGCTATGAAAGAGATCCAGATACGCAAAAATGACGCCGGCCAGCGGCTCGACCGCTTCGTCGGAAAGGCCGTTCCCCTGCTGCCGGAATCGCTGCTGCAAAAATATATCCGCCTCAAGCGCATCAAGCGCAACGGCAAGGGCACGAAGCGCGACGTGCGCCTCGTCGAGGGGGATGTACTGCAATTATACATCAACGACGAGTTTTTTGAAAGACCCACGGAGGAAAATGCCTGGCTGAAAATTGCGACGCCGCGGCTGGACATCGTCTATGAGGACGAGAACATCCTGCTGGCGGACAAAAAGCCCGGCGTGCTGTGCCACAGTGCGGGCGAATGGAGCTGGGACACGCTCATCTCGAACATTCAGGCCTATCTGCGTCAGAGCGGCGAATGGGACCCGAAGGCCGAAAACGCCTTCACCCCCGCGCTCTGCAACCGCATCGACCGCAACACCGGCGGCATCGTCATCGCGGCGAAAAACGCCGAGGCGCTGCGCATCCTGAACGACAAAATCCGCGACCGTGAGATCGACAAGGCCTATCTCTGCGTCGTCTGCGGGCGGCCGAAGCCCGCCGAGGGACGGCTGGAGGGGTATCTGTTCAAGGACGCGGTAAAAAACCAGGTCTATGTGACGAAAAAGCCGCAGCCGGGCGCAAAATCCGCCGCGACGGAATACCGCACGCTGCAAAGCCGCCGGGGGCTCTCGCTCGTCGAGTGCCGGCTGCTGACCGGGCGCACGCACCAGATCCGCGCGCAGATGGCCGCCGCCGGCTGCCCTCTGCTCGGCGACGGGAAGTACGGCCGCGAGCGCGTCAATCGCACCTACGGTGAGACGGGGCAGATGCTCTACTCCTACAAGCTCACCTTCACGCTGCCGACGGACGCAGGTACACTCGAATATCTGCGCGGTCGGACATTTCAGGTGCAGCAGGTCGCCTTCGCGGAAAAGTATTTCCCGGGCTTCACCCTGCCGGACACGGAGGGAACAACCGAAGCCTGACGCAAAAAGCCCCGGGATCCCGGGGCTTTTTCGCCGTCAGTGCGCATATTTGTTCGTGTCCAGAGAGTGACGGTAGACCACGAAGCGCTGGAAGAGAAACTCCGTCACAAAATTCAGCACCATGTTCAAAAACGTGACCAGATAGCCGTTCCACCCCTGCACATCTGCGAGCCGGTGCTCGAGCAGCGTAGACAGCGGCGTGAACGCGCAGTAGTACAAAAACACGAGCGCCATCGCCCGCGCCACCTTCTCCGTCGAGCGGAAGGTGTAGCGCCGGTTGCACGTGAAGTTCCACAGCACCGACAGCACCAGCGCCGTCAGGTACGCGCCCCAGTACGGCCAGTGAAACACCTCGTTGAAGAGCGCAAAGCTGCAGAGCTCGATCAGCCCGGCCGAGCACGAGAAGAGCAGAAACTTCCCCGTGCGCCGCAGCTCCGTATGGTCCATGCGGATCGCCTCCTGTTGCGATTAGTTAAATTATTTGAAGCAATTATAGCGCGGCGGCCGTTTTCTGTCAAGCCCGGCGCGCAAAACGGCAGCATTCCCTTTTCTTCCGGCGCGGGATGTGATAAGATAGACGCCTGAGAAAACGAGGTGTTATCATGTACGATGAACTGACGCAGGTCGACATCCAGAAGATGCGCGACGAGATCGACTACCGCACGCGGGAGCTGCGGCCAAAGCTGATCGAGGAGGTCAAGACGGCGCGCGCTTTCGGCGACCTGAGCGAAAACTTTGAATACAAGGCCGCCAAGCGCGAGAAAAACCGCAACGACAGCCGCATCCGCTACCTGCAGCGCATGGTCGACACGGCAAAGGTCATCACCGACCACTCGACCGGCGACACGGTGGGTCTGTTCGACTCGGTGGTCATTTATATTCCGGACGACGACGAGGAGCAGACCATCCGCCTCGTGACGACGCTGCGGCAAAACGCGCTCGAGGGGCTCATCAGCAAGGAATCCCCCGTGGGCAAGGCCGTGATGGGACATCGCGCTGGCGAGACCGTGCACGTACAGGTCAACGAGGACGTCGGCTACGACATCGTCATCCGCTCGGTCGAAAAGGGGCAGGACGACGATTCCCTGCCCATCAGCGCCTACTAAAACCGCGCAGAAAAGCAGCGGCTGCATCCAAGCGGTGCAGCCGCTGCTTTTGTATTCAGTCCAGATAGCCGAACAGCCCGCGTCTCCGTCCACGGCATCCGACAGCACATCGCGGTCTGTCCGCGCGTCATCGCGCCGCTGGTACAGCGCGCTCTCGCCCAGATTTCCCTCCGGCCGCCGGTCGTGGTTGTAGTACCGCAGCACGCTCTCCGGGAGCACGTCCGGGAAATACCGATTGACATAGTCCAGCAGCGAGCGTATGCTGATAACAGAGTCGGTAAGAATAGCTGGCACATCCGTGCTGGTGACGTCTGGCAGCAATGCACCCGGCTCTTTTTTTGCGTTCACAGCATAGAGAACGTCTATAGAACTCACTTCATTGCTATACCTATTTACAACGAACTGTACGATGTACGGTTCGTTTTTTGCGTTTTTGGCTGCGCCGATCAGCGCGTAGCTTGCATCCATCTGCGCGTTTTCCGGCGTGAATTCGTTGATGCGGATAGCATTCCGGATGATTTCACCGGCTTTCAGCGTCACCGGTGCATTCACAGAAAACCGCCGATCCAGCCCGTGCCGCAGCCCTTTCGCGCTCAAAATCACCTCGTCACCCGTGTCGGCTACACGCACCACAGCGTTTCCGTTTTCGTTCGTCCGGCCAATTTTCTTCGCATTCTCGATCGCGCGCGCGACGATCTCCTTGCGTGCCTCGCGTGTCGGCCGGTATGACACACTGTCGTTCACTTTCGTCACCCGCATATCCGGCTTTGCCGTCAGCGCTTCGTAGGTGTACTCGCGCAGCGAGAATTTCACCTGTCCAGAATAATCTCCGTTCAGGTTCCTTGTTTCTCCGAAATGCTGCAAAACATCGTCCGACAATATACTCTGATGCGTGCTGTTGACAATGCTCAAAAAGTCAGCTATACTTATTTCAGCAGCCTTGATAGGGTAAACTCCCTGGGACTTCGTGTCCGCCTGGCTGCTATTTTTGACTCTGGCCTCGGCGTGCGTGGCGCGGTCGCCCTTGAACGCCGCGTACAGCAGACTACAGGCATTTTGGCGAAAAGTCCAGCAGATCTTCCGTCAGTCAAAAGCAGCGGCTGCATCCAAGCGATGCAGCCGCTGCTTTTGTATTCAGTCCAGATAGCCGAACAGTCCGCGCACGGACACATCCCCGCCGGTGACGGTCTCGCGCGTGCCGTCCTCCCAGCGGACGACGAGCGCGAAATCATCGTCCACCGCCTCGGCAAAGCCGGTGCGGACATCTTCACCGCGCACGACGCGCACAGGCCGCCCAACCGTGACGCAGCGCGCGCGGTAGTCGCTGAGATACGCGCGCGGATCGCGCCGCCAGTCGAGATACATTTCATCGAGCGCACGCACCATTTCGGCCGCCAGCCGCGCGCGGGAGAGCTCGAGCCCGGTCTCGGAATACACCGAGCCCGCAATGGCGCGCAGCTCCTCAGGGAAATCCTCCGGCCGCTGGCGCACGTTCACGCCGATGCCGGCCACGATGGAATCGACCGTGCCGGACTCGGCCTCGACGGTGAGCTCCGTGAGGATGCCGCAGATCTTTTTCGTGCCGAGGACAAGGTCGTTGGTCCACTTGATGCCCGGCTGCACGCCGCAGCGCTCGAGTGCGCGGCAGACAGCCACCGCGACGTGCGCCGTCACGGTCATGGCCGCCGTCGCCGCGCACGCCGGGCGCAGGAGCATCGACAGGTAGACCCCCTGCCCCGCGTCCGAGCGAAACGACCGCCCCGCGCGGCCGCGCCCCGCCGTCTGCCGGTCGGCGATGGCGCACAGGCCGTCCGGCGCACCGGACATGGCCTCCGCCTTCAGATAGCTGTTGGTGGAGTCGATCTGCGCAAAGCACTGCACCAGAGCCCGCCGCGCCTGCGGCAGATAGGGCAGCACGTCCCCGGCCGTGAGCGTATCCGGCCGCGCGCGCAGACAGTAGCCCCGGTTCGTGACGGCGTCAATGTCATAGCCCGCAGCGCGCAAAGCGCGCACCGCCTGACTGACCGCCGCGCGCGTCACGCCCAGCTTCTCGCGCATCTCCTCGCCGGATACATAGCCCTCCGCCTCCGTGAGCAGGAGCAAAACATCATCCCGCAGCATCCGATCACACCCCTTGTCGTGCGGTTTCGTTGCCTATAGTGTAGACCACGGCGCGCAGATTGTAAAGATGTTTTCGTTTTTGGTTGACAATCAGGCGCGTGTGTGCTATCGTCCGATTGTTAAGTTCATTTACGCTTTACTTTACAATCGGAGGCAACACTATGAAATTTTCCACAAGAGACCTTTGCTTTTGCGCGATCGGCGCGGCGCTCATCGCCGTGTGCGCATGGATCAGTATCCCGGCGGACGTGCCGTTCACGCTGCAGACCTTTGCGATCTTCGCCGTGTGCGGGCTGCTCGGCGGCAAGCGCGGCACGGTGAGCGTGCTGGTGTATCTGCTGCTGGGTGCGGTGGGCGCGCCGGTGTTCGCGGGCTTTCGCGGCGGGTTCGCGTCCCTGATCGGCACGACCGGCGGATACCTCGTCGGCTTCATCCTGCTGGCGCTCATCATCACCCTCGCGCAGGCGCGCTGGGGACTCGGGCAGTGGGTGTTCGTGCTGTCGGCAGCCGTGGGGCTGCTCGTGTGCTACGCATTCGGCACGGCGTGGTTTCTCATCGTCTACACCCGCACGGGCGCGATCACGCTCGGCGTGGTGCTGGCAAAGTGCGTGCTGCCGTTTCTGCTGCCGGACGCGATCAAGCTCGCCCTGGCGACGCTACTGCGCGCGCGGCTGTACCGGCGCATCCCCGCATAAGCGGCGGAAAACCTTTTGCCGGAACACCCAAAAGAATTTCCGGCAGGCCGAAAAAACACCCATGGCAAAAGCCATGGGCGTTTTTTTATGAGAGAAAAGAAAAAGGATTTGAGAGGATGTTTGAAGGGAGTTATGGGGGGAGAGAAACGAAAGCGAAAAACTCAGATCACTTTTTCTTCTTTCAGCTTGGCAAGGTCTGCGTCGGACAGGCCGAGCACACCCTCATAGATCTCCTTGTTGTCCTGACCGAGGTCGGGCGCGCACTTGGTGATCTCCGGCTTGGTATCCATGAGCTTGACCGGGTTGCCGGGGACGATCATGTCGCCGATGACCGGGTGCTGCAGGTGCACGAACATCTCGCGGGCGTTGGCGATGTGGTCGTCGTTGACGACGTCGGCGAGCATATTGATCGGCGCAACCGGGACACCGGCCGCATCGATGATGGCCACGCAATCGGCGATGGTGTGCTGGGAGCTCCACTTCTCGATCTCGGGCTTGAGCGCGGCGTAGTTCTCGCAGCGGTGGATGTTGGTGTCAAAGCGCGGATCCTCGAGCAGGTCGGCGCGGTCGAGCGCCTTGGTGCACAGGAGCGTGAAGAGCTTGTCGTTGCCGCAGCCGATGACGAAGCGTCCGTCGCTGGCCTGGAAGGAGTCATACGGGAAGGCGGAGGCGTAGCGGTTGCCGATCAGCTCGGGCTGCTTGCCGGAGGCAAAGAAGCGCTGCCAGCCGACCTCAAGGCTGGAGACGACGGAGTCGACGAGCGCGACGTCCACGCGCTGGCCGCGGCCGGTGACGGTGCGGGCGTTGAGCGCCATGAGGATGCCGATGGTGAGGTTCATGCCGCCGAGCACGTCGCCCATGGCATTGCCGACACGCAGCGGCTGACCGCCGGCCTCGCCGGTGATGCTCATGAGGCCGGAGGTGGCCTGAGCGATGATGTCATAGCCGGGGCGCTGGTGCTTCGGGCCATAGCAGCCGAAGCCGGAGACGGCGGCGTAGATGATCTGGTCATTGACCTCTTTGAGAACGTCATAGCCGACGCCCAGCTTGTCCATGACGCCGGGGCGGTAGTTCTCGACGACGACGTCAGCCTTCTTGACCATCTCGAGGAAGAGCTTTTTGCCCTCCTCGGACTTCAGGTTCAGGGTGATGCCCTTCTTGCCGCGGTTGACGTAGGCATAGTACATGCTGTAGTCGTTCTTCTTCGGGCCCATGGCGCGGGTATCGTCGCCCTTGCCCGGCATCTCGATCTTGATGACGTTGGCGCCGTAGTCGGCCAGCATCATCGTGCAGTACGGACCGGCCAGAACGCGGGTCAGGTCCAGAACGGTAATATTGCTCAATGCTTTTTCCATGAAAATATCTCCTTTATCAGATAATCAGATTGCAGTCAAACGTTTCCGGGGATCAGGCGCCATGCAGCAGGTTTGCCAGCGGAACGTAGATGGTCGAGCAGAGCACGATCAGGATCAGGATCGCAAGGCCGGCGTAGATGAACAGCTGCACGAACGTCTTGTTCTCGTCCTCCTTGGTGCGGTTGGGGAGCGCAGTCGCGAGCGCCGCCATAGCCAGCGCGCCGCCGGTGGACAGCGGGGAGATGCCGGACAGAGAGCCGCCGGCGCCGACAGCCGCCATCAGTGCGACCGGGTTCACGCCGCCGACCTGGGCAGCGATGTCCGCGCACATCGGCATCATCGTCGGGTACACCACGCCGAGCGCGGAGCTGACAAGGCTCAGCAGCGCAGCGGAGATGCCCATGAACGGAGTTGCGGTGCCCTTGGTCATGATCTTGGCGAGCGCGTTGCTCATCAGATCGATGCCGCCCATCTTGTTGACGATGTTGAGCAGGGAGCCGACCGCGAGGACCATCACGATGGTGCCCCAGGGCAGGGACTTGAGCGCCTTGCCGTCGTCGGCAACGCCGAACAGGAACAGCAGGCCGGCAACCGCGAAGGCAGCGACACCGATGTTGACCTTGACGAAGATCAGCAGCACGAGCATGAGCACGATGCTCAGCAGAGAGATGATCTGCTTGGCGTTGAACTTCTCGAGCGTGCCGCGCTCGATCGGGTTGAGCGGCTGCTTGACCTTGTGACCCTTGAAGATGAACCAGAACACGAGCGAGGACACGATCGTCACGAGCGTCTGGCAGACCAGAATGGTGGGCATAACGTTTGCAATGTTGGCCTCGGCTGCGGCGCCGGTGATGATGGCAGCCTCAGGCGTGATGGGCGTCATACGTCCGGCCATCAGGCCCTGCTCGCCGATCAGGACGAGCATCAGCGGGTTGAAGCCGACCTCCACGGCGATGATCGCCGCGAGTGCGGGGATGATGGCAAGTGCGGGCACAGCGCCGGGGCCGACACCGGCAATGACGAAGCCGGCAATGTAGACCATGATGGGCAGGACCCACATCTTGTTTCCGGCCAGCGCGATGATCTTTCTGGCCAGCAGATCCAGCGCGCCGGTCTGCGTGATGGCCGCGAACAGCAGCGTGATGCCGACGAGCGTGGTAAACATGGAGGTGCTGAAGCCGCCGATCAAATCTTTATCGGTCAGGCCGAAGATACGCACCATGATAACGCCGAATGTGACTGCCACAACACCGACGTTGACCTTGCGGAAGAAAGCCAGCAGGATCACGACGATGAACAGCACCAACGAGATAATGTCAAATGCAGTTTCCATAAATGATTCCCTCTCTAATATGGTTCAGATTTGTGGATGCGTGCCGCTCTCAGCAGCAGGGCGGGGTCTTTGTGTTGATGTTCTGCTGATGGCCGCTGTAGATGCCGTCGATGAAGCTCTTCTGATACTTCGCGGCAGCCAGCAGCTTTTCGAAGTCGATGCCGGTGTCGTAGCCCATGCGCTGGAGCATGTACACGAGATCCTCCGTGGCGGTGTTGCCGGAAGCACCCGGTGCGAACGGGCAGCCGCCGAGGCCGCCGAGCGTGGACTGCACCGTCTTGATGCCGCACTCGATGGCGGCGAGCGTATTGGCCTGACCCATGCCGCGGGTGTCGTGGATGTGGATCTGGAACTCGCAGTCGGGCATGACCTCGGTCACGGCGTGGATCGTATCACGTACCTGACGCGGGTCGGCGATGCCGATCGTATCGGCCAGGCAGATGGAGCGGATGCCCATGTCGTAGACGCGCTTGGTGAAGTCGACCACCTTCTGGATCGGCGGGATGCCCTCAAACGGGCAGCCGAACGACGTTGCCAGCGCCACGCAGATGTTCATCTGCGGATAGGTGTCCATGATCTTCTGCAGCTCTTCCAGAGACTCCTCGTGCGTTCTGCGGATGTTGGCCTTGTTGTGGCTCTCGCTGACCGAGATCACGTAAGAGATGTTGCGGATGCCGGCGTTGAAGGCGTTTTCCACACCGCGGAAGTTCGGCGCGAGCGCATACAGCACCGCGTTCGGATACTTCTCGATGCAGGCCTTGGCCAGATCCGCCGCGTCCGCCATCTGCGGGATCGCCTTGGGGCTGACGAAGGAAGTGACCTCCATCTGCGTCACACCGGCGTCGAACAGTCTGTCGATCAGGTCGAGCTTCTGCTCAAAGGTCAGCATCTGCTTAAGATTCTGCCAACCGTCGCGCGGGCCGCATTCCAGAACATTGATCTTGTTTGCCATGATAGATTCCTCCTGACATTCCGTTATTATTTCGTGACTACCTTGTGTTACCGTAACATCATTTTGCTTAACATAATAAGCTTAATAACCTGAGACAAAACCTTGTCAATCGTTACTTATATTTTGCACTTTCCTTGGAATTTGTCAATCCGAAATTGCGAAAACGCGGGAATATCATCATTTCGCCTATTTAGGAGCGGTGATTGTTCAGCATTTCGACACAATTGCGCTTAATTTATTTCGACATAAGCAATCTTAATTTAAAATAAGTTAAGCAGGTATTGCTTTTTTAACGCCTGTTTAGTATAATGTTAAGCAATAGCGGTTCACCCGCGCAACCATTATGACACAAAGGAAGTTTTCCGTTATGGCTACACTCAAAGACATCGCGGACATCTGCGGCGTCTCCACAGCGACCGTCTCCTATGTTCTGTCCGGCCGCGGCACGGAAAAGCGCATCACCGAGCAGACACAGCAGGAGATCCGGAAAGCGGCAGAGAGCCTCGACTATGAATATAAAGGCCGCAACAAGGCAGTGCTCAAGTACCGCGTCACGGTCTACTTCCCGCTCTCGGGGCTCAAGATGCTGCTGCCGACGTTTCTCGAGGCATTCAACCGCATCGTCGACGCCGAGACCTCAAACATCGACATTCTCCTGCGGCCGTACACGCAAAACCAGCTCCACCTCCAGCGGGAGCTGTGGGCCGAGCGTAAGGGCTCCTCCGCCATCGTTATCTCCCCCGGCGGGACTGACCTGGCAAACCTCGCCGAAAAGCAGACGCTCGTGCCGGTCATCCTGCTCAACCGCACGCTGCCGAACTACTCCTACGTCGGCTTCGACCAGCTTGAGTCCGGCCGTCTCGCCGCAGAGCACGCCCTCAAGCGCGGCGGGGACAGCATCCTGCTCGTCTCGTCGCCGACCCTGTTCGGCACGTCGTGGCGCAGCAGCGCCTTTTCCGACTACTGCCTGCAGCACGGCGTAAATCTTGAGCACAGCACCATCAGCGCCGACACGAGCATCCGCGCCGGCTATGAGCTTGGCAAGGCGCTCGTGCGCAGCAACCGGCTCAAGAAGGTCATCTGCTGCACGTATGACATGACGGCGCTCGGCCTCACCACCGCCCTGTCGGAGGAGAACATCGTCGTCGGCAAGGACGTGGAGATCCTCACCACCAGCTCGAGCGACGATGATCTGCTCGCCTACAGCAACCCGCCGATCACCGTGGTGGATCTGAAGTTCCGCGACCTGTGCTACATGGCCATGCGTCTCGGCATGGACATTGCGACCGGGCGGGCGAGCTATCCGCAGGAGATCTCGCTGCACCCGGCGATGATCTACCGGAAATCGTGCCCGGCCTGAGCGCAGGGCGCAAAAAGAGAGCTTGTCACTGTCAAAGAGTATTACTTTTTGACAAAGGGGTTTGCGGCCTGACTGCAGCGCACGCGCTGTCCGCCGGAGGCGCACGGCGCGCACGTTTGCAGGCCGAGAAGTATTTTCTTCGCCGCACATGTCGCCGAAGAAAATGATCGGACTTTCTTTCGCCGCTCCGGCGGCGAAACTCTACGAGGTTCTTGAGTAAACTGAAGAGAGCTTGTCACATCTTGTGACAAGCTCTCTTTATTATTTACAGACTGCGGTTTAGTTCCAGAAATCCGTTCCGGTGATGCCGATGTCGGCAGCGTGGAACTGCGGATCCTTGCCCTCGCTGCGCTGGCGCATGTAGTCCTTGAGCACGGCAACGCCCTTGTTGCCGAGGATCAGGATGACGGGGACGTTGATGATGACCATCGTGGCCTGGAGCATGTCGGCCGTATCCCACGCGAGGCCGGCGCTGACCGTCGCGCCGACGAACACGATCAGGGACGCAAGCACACGGAACACCGTCATGCCCGCCTTGCTCGGGTCGCGCTTGAGGATGTACTTCAGGCAGCCCTCGCAGTAGTAATAGTTGCCGATGAGCGTCGTGAACGCGAACAGGCACATGGAGATGGCGATGAAGATCGGGCCGAAGCTGCCGAGCGACTGCTGCACAGACGCCTGCACATAGGCGGCGCCGGCGGCCTCGGGCGTCGGGACAACGCCCGAGCACAGGCACATGAACGCCGTGGCCGAGCAGATGAGCAGCGTGTCGATGAACACGGACAGCATCTGCACAAGGCCCTGCTTGGCCGGGTGCGAGACGTCGGCCGTGGCGGCCGCATTCGGTGCCGAGCCCATACCGGCCTCGTTGGAGTACAGGCCGCGCTTGATGCCCCACATGATGCAAGAGCCGGTGAAGCCGCTGAACGCCGCCTTGAAGTTGAACGCATCGCGGAAGATGTTGCCGATGACGCTCGGGAAGATCTTGATGTTCATGATCACGACGACGAGCGACATCACGATGTACAGCAGGCCCATGACCGGCACGAGCACGCCCGTGACGTTGGTCAGGCGCTTGCCGCCGCCGAGCACGCACACGGCGAACAGCACCGCAAGGATCGCGCCGATGATGTACGGCGTGCGGCCCTTGACATAGAAGCTGAAGCCGCCGAACGCATCCTGCAGGTTGTAGGCGGCGAGCATATTAAAGCCCACGACATAGGTCAGGATCAGCACGACCGCGAACACGATGCCGAGCCAGCGCTGGTGCAGCGCCTGCTCCATGTAGTACGACGGGCCGCCGTAGCTGCTGCCGTCCGCATCGCGCTTTTTATAGACCTGCGCGAGCGCAGACTCGATAAATGCGCTCGCACCGCCGACCAGCGCCACGACCCACATCCAGAACACGGCGCCGAAGCCGCCGAGGCAGATGGCCGTGGACACGCCGACGATGTTGCCCGTGCCGACGCGCGACGCCGTGGACACCATGAGCGCACCGAAGGACGAAATGCTGCCCTTCTCTTTCGGCTTTTCCTTGACAACGCGGATCGACTCACCGAACAGCCGGAACTGGATCAGCCCGGTACGGATCGTGAAATACAGACCCGCGGCGAGCAGAAACAGAGGCACGATGTACGGCCGGTACAAAAAACCGCCGATCGCATTGACAACTCTGTCAATTGATTCAATCATGTTTTGTCTCCTCTACAGTTTTCTTTTTCTCTGCGTGCTAAGGCACGCAAAAAACAGTATACAAAAGATTTGATAAAAAAGCAACCATGATTCGGCAATTTGCACTGTGTGCGTCTCTTGCAAGCGCGCACCTTTCGGAGTAAGATGAGGGTACTTTCAAGGCATGACAAGGAGCAACGCATATGTTCACTGGCTTTTCCGACGCAACGATCGACTTTCTCTGGGAGCTGCGCTTTCACAACGAGCGCCCATGGTTTCTGGAGCATAAGCAGGTCTTTGTCGACACGCTCGACCACCCGATGAAGGCGCTGGCCGCCGACGTGACCGCCGCGCTCGAGCAGGCATACCCACAGCGGAAGTGGTATCTGCACGTGGCGCGCATTTACCGCGACGCGCGGCGGCTGCACGGCAATGGACCGTATAAGGAAAACCTCTGGTTCACGCTGCGCTGCGACAGCAGCCGCGGGCCGGAGATCCCTGCGTTTTACTTTGAGATCACCCCGCACAACTACAGCTACGGCATGGGCTGCTACTGGGCAAAGGCAAACACGATGGCGTGCTTCCGCCGTGCGATCGACGCAGACCCCCTGCCGCTGACGGCGCTGGCGGAGCGCCTGAACGCGCAGAGCACCTTCGTGCTCGCGGGGCAGGACTATGTCCGGCCGAAGGGCAACCCCGGCGCGCTGCTCTCTCCGTGGTACAACAAGCGCGTGCTCGATCTCTCGTGCGTGCGCGCGCACGACGACCTGCTCTTCTCCCCCGCGCTGACAGACGAGCTCGTGCGCGGGTTCGGCTTCCTGCTGCCGTACTACGACTATCTCGAGGCCGTGACCCGGAGGAAGGACGCATGATGCGCAGCTTTGACGGGCACTGCGACACGCTCGCGCGTTGCCTCGAGCACGGCAGTGCGCTGCGGCAAAACACCGGCCATGTCGACCTCACGCGCTGCGCGGCACTCGGGCAGCACGCGCAGATCTTTGCGATCTTTGCCGACAGCGCTGCGGTAAGCGAACCGCTCCATACCGTCGCGCAGCGGCAGCATGCCCTGCTTGAACGCGAATGTGCGCGCAGCGCCGACCTCGTGCGCCGCTGCCGCACGGCGCAGGACGTGCGCGCGGCATGGGCGGCCGGGAAAACGGCCGCGCTGCTCGGCATCGAGGGCGCGGAGCTGCTCGACTGCGACCCCAAAGGGCTGGATGAGGCGGCGGCGTGGGAGTGCGTGTATGTGACGCTGACATGGAACCACGCAAACGCCCTCGCAGGCTCGCATTGCGACGCGCCCACACAGGGGCTCACGGCGCAGGGGCGCGACTTCGTACGCGCGCTGTATGCCCACCGGATGCTGCCGGACGTGTCGCACCTGTCGGAGGCTGCGGCATGGGATGTGGTGCGTCTCGGGCTCGGTCCCGTGATCGCCTCGCACGCGAACAGCCGCGCCGTCTGCGCGCACACGCGCAATCTCTCGGATGACCTCTTTTGCGCCATCCGCGACAGCGGCGGCGTGGTCGGGCTCAACCTCTACACGGACTTTCTCGGCGGCGCGGATATGGACGCCGTCGTGCGCCACATCGAGCACCTGCTCGACCTCGGCGGTGCAGAAACGCTCGCGCTCGGCGGCGATCTCGACGGGTGTGACACGCTCGGCGGCGGCGTCACCGGCATTCAGGATTACCCGAAGCTCTACGCGGCGCTCGCGGCGCGCGGCTATGACGAGCCGCTGCTCAGCGCGCTCTTTTCTGGCAACTGGCTGCGCGTGCTGCCGAAGGAATAACACACACCGCCGCACTGCGCGGCGGTCATGACGGAGTGAATCAACATGGAAAACTTCAAGCAGAAAGCATACAACGTCTTTGAGCTCTTCGACCGGCAGTGGGCGATCGTGACCGCCGGCTCGATCGAACACTACAACAGCTGCACGGTCGGCTGGGGCAGTCTGGGCAACCTCTGGGGACCGACGGGCAGAAGCCGGCCGGCCGTCACGGTCTACGTGCATCCGGCGCGCTACACCTGCGAATTCCTGGAGCAGGGCGACACGTTCACCGTCAGCTTCTACCCGCCGGAATACAGGCGTGCACTGGGCTACATCGGCTCGCACTCCGGCAGAGACGGCGACAAGGCCGCCGCAGCCGGACTGACGCCGATGGCCTTCGGACAGGGCGTGACCTATGCGGAGGCGAACCTGACCTTCCTGTGCAAAAAGCTCTACCAGCACCAGTTCACCACAGAGGATCTCGCGCCGGAGGTGCAGGCATACTACGCCTCGATGCCGCAGGTGTACCCCGACTTTCACGGCGGCTGGCAGCCGCATCTCGCGTTCGTGGGCGAGATCATCGACGTGATCGACAAGCGCTGAGCGCCGAAGGACAGCAAAAAAACGACGTGACCAAAGACGGTCACGTCGTTTTTGCAATATCGGGGAACTTACGCAAGCGGTTTGAAATCGGACTTCGGGTGGTGGCACAGCGGGCAGATGAAGTCATCCGGCATATCCGCGCCGTCGTACACATAGCCGCAGACGGTGCACACAAAGCCGACGCGCTTTTCCGCGGGCTTGGCCTCGTGCTTGACGAAGTCAGACGCCGGGTGCTTGCACAGCGGGCAGATGAAATCGACCGGGAGCGTCTCGCCCTCGTACACATAGCCGCACACGGAGCAGACCCAGGTCGCCTGCTCAGCGGGCGCGAGCTTCGGCGGGGCGGGCTTGATATGGCTGCGGTAGTAGTCGTAGGTCACGGTCTCGTCGTTGCTGAAGAGCTTGGACTCCGTGATCTCGGCGATGAACAGCCGGTGGCTGCCCTGATCATAGCTCTCGACGACGCGGCAGGAGAACATGGCGTTCGTGTAGCGGTTGATGTAATACAGACCGTTGTCGCTGCGGGCGCAGTCGCTCCAGTCTGCGAACTTGTCCACCTCCGCGCCGGACTGGAAGCCGAAGTGCTGGAAGAATGCAAACGGCACTTCCTTCGTCAGCAGCGAGAGATTGAACACGCCGGTGCGCTCGATCATGCCGCAGGTGTAGTTGGCCTTGATGACCGAGATGGAGATGCGCTCGGGCTTGTTGGCCATCTGGATGGCGGTGTTGATGATGCAGGCGTTGTCCTTGTCCCCCTCGCGGGCGGAGAGCGCAAACAGGCCGTACTGGAACTTGAAGAGCGCGGCGGGATTCTGCTTGCCCTCGTTGACGATCGGGCGCGGCTTCGGCATGGAGGCCACGAGCGCGTCCGCAATCTCGGCGAGCGCTGCGAGCTGATCGTCCTTGAGCGAGGACTTGATGGTGAGCGTCTCGTTGAGGATGGTCACGTCCTTGAGCTTGGAGAGGATGCCGCGCATGAGCTTGCCGGCGGTCGGCGCCCAGGAGCCGTTTTCGATCAGGGCGATGGTGCGGTTCTGGAGGTTGTGTGCCGCGATGTCGAGCAGCGCCGTCTCCATGTTGCAGAAGATGCCGGCGTTATACGTCGTGGACGCGAACACGAGGTGGCTGCAGCGGAAGGCCTCGGCCACGACATAGCTCGGGTGCGTGACGGAGACGTCATACATGGCGATGTTGCGCACGCCGCGCCCGGCCAGCATGGTCGCGAGCACCTGCGCCGCGTTTTCGGTGTGACCGTAGACGGAGGAGTAAGCGATGAGCACGCTGCCGTCCTGCTCGGGCGTGTAGGAGCTCCACTTGCTGTACTTATCGACGAACCAGCCGATGTTCTTGCGCCAGACCGGACCGTGCAGCGGGCAGATCATGCGGATATCAAGCGTGGCCGCCTTCTTGAGCAGCGCCTGCACCTGCGTGCCGTACTTGCCGACGATGTTCGTATAGTAGCGGCGGGCATCGGGCAGCCAGTCGTGCTCAAAGTCATACTCATCGGCATAGAGGTTGCCGCTGAGCGCGCCGAACGTGCCGAAGGCGTCGGCGGAAAAGAGCGTGCCGGTCGTGGTGTCAAAGCTGACCATGACCTCCGGCCAGTGGACCATCGGCGCCATGACGTAGGCAAACGTGTGCTTGCCGAAGGTGTATGTATCGCCCTCGGCCATGAGAATGGCGCGGGCATCAATGTCGAACGTGAAGTAGTTGCGGATCATGTCGCGGATCTTCGCGTTGCAGATGATCTTCGCCTCGGGATAGCGGCGCACGGTCTCCTCGAGCGTCTTGGCGTGGTCGGGCTCCATGTGGTGCACGACGATGTAGTCCAGCGGACGGCCGCCGAGCACATGGGCGAGATTCTCAAAGAACTGACCGGCGACGGACTGATCCACCGTGTCGAGCAGGACGGTCTTTTCATCCAGCAGGACATAGGCGTTGTACGACACGCCGCGCGGGATGGGATACACGCTCTCAAACAGCGCCAGACGGCGGTCGGACGCACCGACCCAGTACAGATCCTCGGTCATTTTCACAGTGCAGTGCATACGTTGTCTCCTCCTTCAAATGTTTCTGGTTTTCCCCGGTCTCAGCCGAGGAGGTTGAGCAGCTCTTCCTTCGGCGTCACGCCGACCTTTACGGCCGTGGCCTGACCGCCGCGGAAAACCATGAGCGTCGGGATGCTCATGATGCGGTACTCGCCTGCGAGCTCCGGCTGCTCATCAACATTGATCTTGCCGAATTTGTATTCCGGATGCTCGGCGGCGAGCTCCTCGACCACGGGCGCCATCATGCGGCAGGGGCCGCACCACGTCGCCCAGAAATCCACGAGCACGGGCTTGTCAGACTGCAGGACCTCCTGCGCAAAATTTTCTTTCGTAAGTGTCAGCATAGTGATCTTCCTTTCCGAATCGGTTTCTTGAATTTGTTGATTGGATTTTAACAGATTTTACACCTGCGTTCTGTGGCAAAGTCACATTCCGGCGAGGCTGCGCAGCTTCTGCGCGTCCGTGACCGTGACCGTGCCGCGACCGAGCGACACGACGCCGTCATCGGCAAAGTGGCGCAGCATGCGCGTGACCGTCTCGCGCACGGCGCCGGTGTCGCGCGCGATCTGTTCATGCGTGGCGCGCACGGGCACGCGGGCGTGGCCGGATTCGTCCCAGAGGTACTGCGCGAGGCGCTTATCAAAGCTCGTGAACAGCAGCTGCTGCATCGCCCACATGACGTCGGAAAAGCGCTCGGTGGCAAGCCGGTACATGCAGCACTCGACATAGATATTCTCCGCCGCGAGCTGCTGGAACACGTGCGCGCCGAGGATCAGCAGCTCCGTCGGCGCATCGGCCACGAGCTGCACCTCGAACGTGATCTGCCGGATGACGCACGCCGCCGCGAGCACGCAGGCATCCCCGTCCGTGAGGCGGTAGAGCGTGATCTCGCGCCCGTCATCCGAGAGCATGCACGCGCGCAGACGGCCGCTCTGCACCCGGATCATGCCGAGGCACTGCCCGTCGCACCCGTGCACGAGCGCACCGCGGTCATACTGCGCCAGACGCGCGCCGCGGCGCGCAAGCTCGCGCTGCGGCTCGGTCAGGTTCGGCCAGAATGGCAGATCGGCCAAGGCCGCTTCCAAACGTTCGTTCATCGCACTACCCCCATCGCCGCCGCACACGCGGCAGCGCCCTTTTGCTTTCAGCATAGCACAAATCCGCCGCCGATGGAATCCCCAGTCGGGCAAAAATAGGCGCACCGCTGCATTTTTCCGTTCTCCGCCCCGACAACACATTGACAAACCGGCCGACGAACGATACGATAGCGGCAGAAGATCATCATGGGAGGAATGCGGGATGCGTGTGCTGTGTTACGCGCAGACAAACATCGGCTCCGGCCGGGATAATAATGAGGACAACTACTACTGCAACGGCACGTTCAAGCGCGACGCCGCCGTCCCCGTGGCCGAGGCGGCTGCCGAGCAGGAGGGCAAGCGGCTGATCTACGGCGTGTTCGACGGCATGGGCGGCGAGGCAAACGGCGAGCAGGCAGCACTTTTGTGCGCGCAGACACTGCACCAATGCAGCAGCGGCGAGCCGTTTGACGCACTCGATTTTTTCCGGCGTGCAAATATCGCCGTGTGCGACATGATCGCGGCCAGCGGTCAGGTCGGCGGCTCGACCGCTGCGACCGTGCACCTGACCGGAAACCACGCCTATTGCTGCAACGTCGGCGACAGCCGCATCTATCTGCAGCGCGGCGGCGCACTGCAGCGCATCTCGCGCGACCACACCAAATATCAGGAACGGCTCGATGCCGGTGCTGCCGCCGACGTGGACGACAGTCCGGACCGGCACGTGCTCACGCAGTATCTGGGAATGCTCGGCGCGCGCCAGCGGCTCATACCGTACTTTGCGGCCGGCGTGCCGCTCGCCGTCGGCGACCGGCTGCTGCTGTGCACCGACGGGTTGACCGGCAAGCTCAGCGACAGCCGCCTGCAGGCGGTGCTCGGCGCGGATATGCCGCTGCCGGAGCTGGGGCAGGCGCTCATGACGCAGGCACTCGACGCCGGGCCGGGCGACAACATCACGCTCGTGCTCATCGAGGTTACGGCGCTCGACCCCGAGACCGCCGTTCCCCTGCCGCAGCCGCCGGTGGAGGAGCTGTCGCAGACGCGGCGGTTTGAAGTCTCGGCCGAGCGCATCGCCGAGCAGGAGACGCAGCGCAAAAAGCAGGCGCGTGCGCGCCGCCGCGAGTGGGTGCTCACCGTCTCCGTGATCCTGGCGGTGCTCTGTGCCGTAGTCGCCGCGCTGTGGATCGCAGTCGGCAGCATTCCGCGCAAGCCCCCTGCCCCCGCGCCCACGCCGGTGCAGACGGCCGCGCCCACGCCGAGCCCCACGCCGAACGCCCCGCCGCAGGTGATCCTGCCCCCGATGCCGACACCCGAACCGGAGCCGGAGCCCACGCCCGAGCCCAGCACGGAACCGACGCCGACACCGTCGCCGGAGACAACGTCTGCACCCGAGCGCTTCCCCGGTTGACGCGCGGCGGCGCAATGCGTATAATAGCTTATATACGATTTGACACCTTTCGAGCATGAGGAGGAACACCGGATGCGCACACACCACGCCCTGCAGCCCCGCACACCGGAGCAGTCGGCCTACAGCACCGGCCGCCGCGACGGAAAGCGGTTTTTGAAGCTCTACCGCAGCTATCTGCACGGCTCACTCGCCGCCATGGCGGAGCCAGTCTATGAAGGCACGGTCGAGCGCGAGGACGACTGGCGGCTGACCGCCGCACTCGCACTCGCGCCGATGACGCTCGCGTTCGCGTACCTGATCGTGATGCTGTTTTTCGTTTTTCTGTGACTGTCAAAAAGTATTACTTTTTGACAAAGGGGTTTGCGGCCTGACTGCATCGCTCGCGCCGTCCGCTCAAGGCGGACGGCGCGCACGTTTGCAGGCCGAGAAGTATTTTCTTCGACGCGCATGTCGCCGAAGAAAATAATTGGTCTTTCTTTCGCCGCTCCAGCGGCGAAACTCTGCGAGGCTTTTAAAAAGCTGTCAGCCCCGCTGCCGGTTTCCCGGCAGCGGGGCTGCTTTATTTCATATTCACTTTTCCACCTGCGCGGCCATCAGATACTGCGCGCCGAGCGGGCCGGACAGCAGCCCCTGCACGTGCGCGTTGCACAGGTACTGGTCCGTATACCAGTAGAGCGGGCAGACGGCGCCCGTCTGCATGAGCAAGGTCTCGGCCTGATGCATGAGCGCATAGCGCTCTGCGGTATCGCTGCTGCTCGCGATGCGGTACAGCAGCGCGTCATACGACTCCGCCCACGTGCAGCCGTCTTTCGTGCGTCCGTCGATCGTGACGGTATAGCCCGCGTAGTCCATGTGCGCGCCGCGGCCGAGCGCGACAAAGTTGCTGCCTGCGCCGCTCGCCCAGAGGGAGAGAAACGGCATGGGGTCGTCCAGATCGGCGCTGAAGCTGCAGCGCGTGACGGAGTAGCCCCCGGCGGCGCGGCTGGTGAGAAAGGTCTGCATATCCTGCGCCGTGACGGTGAGCGTGATGCCGTAGCGCGCGTAGAGCGCCCGGAGATACTCCGCGATGGCGACGTGACCGGCTGCGTCGGACGTCAGGTATGTCAGCTCCGGGAAGCCGGCGCAGACGCCCTGCGCGTTGACCGTGAAGCGGCCGGACGACTCCGCCGCCTGCCGCAGCAGCGCGACGGCCTGCTTACAGTCGGCGGCATAGTCGGCGCTGTAGTACCCCGCCCCATTGCCGTCAACACCATTGTGCGCGGCAAAGTCGCTGCCGTCGGCATCCGAGATGCCGGGCGGGATGGGGGCGTTCGCGCTCTGCTGTGCGCCGGGTGTGATCTGCGCGCAGAGGTCGCTGCGGTCGATGAGCAGGGCGAGCGCCGTGCGGATCTGCGCGCGCTCCGACTGCGTAAAGGCGCTCAGCGCCGGATCGTTCATGGGAAAGCAGAGGCTGTAGGTCGCAAGCCGGCTCACGGTGCGCAGCTCAGGCGCGTGGTTCGCGCGCAGATCGTCCAGAGCGGCATCCGAGACCGGCCAGACGAGCGCATAGTCGCGCGCAAGAAAGGCGGCGCTTGCAGCGTCGGGGTCAGGCTCGAACGCAAAGCGCACCGTCTCGGCCGTGACGTTGTCCGCGTCCCAGTAGGCGGGGTTTTTCACATAGGTCAATCCCTCGTCCGTCCATGCGGCGACCGTATACGGTCCGCTGACGGCAAAGCCCGCGCCGTCCGCAGTCCGTCGCATCGTATCTGCCGCGCCGGAGGGCACGGGCGCATACGCCGGCTGGGCACAAAGCTGCAGGAAGGTCGGCATGGCCTCCGCGAGCACAACGGTGAGCGTGCGTCCGTCGGGCGACGCCGTGACGTTCAGGCGGCCGGTACCATACCCGTCGATACAGGCAAAGAGATACGGCGCCGCCGCATCCTCAAGTGTGCACGCCCGGTTCCACGCATAGACAAAGTCCGCCGCCGTGAGCGGCGCGCCGTCTGACCACGTGAGGCCGTCACGCAGCGTAAACACATACTGCACGCGCCCGTCGGGCAAAGACTCCGGCACGGGCAGCTCCGCGCACAGCTCGGGCGTCAGCTCCCGACCGCCGTCACCGCCGGCGCGATAGCCGGTCAGGCCGGAAAAGAGGTTGACCACATATGTTGCGCCGACACCGTTTTCCGTGCGCGCAGGGTCGAGCGTCGCAGGCTCTGCGCCGAGGCAGAGCGTCAGCGGCTCCCCGGCATCCGGGGCGCGCACGGTGCTCGCCGGGGCGCGCGTGCAGCCGCAGAGCAGCAGCGCTGCGAGCAGAGCGCACAAAAGCGCACGCTTCATGCCGGTCACCTCCCGTTTTGTTTCGATCTGCGGTGTTCGTTCCGCGTAGGCGTATCTTACCATACGCGCAGGGAAAATGCAACGGTTTCCTGCACGCATTCCCCACTTTTCTGTAAAAATAGTGCGCTCTGAGATCAGAGCGCACCACAATTCGCGGTTTTTCGACGTAATAGTGGGATTTCGGTCAAAATGCCCATGTCCCATCCCGGAACACCGGAACCGAGCGGCCGTCGCGGCAGTGCGCCGTGATCGCAAGATCCGGCGTGCCGATCATGAAATCCTCGTGGATCATGGAGTCGTTCACGCCGAGGGCACGCATCTCTTCGAGCGTGCGGTTCGGGTAGTCGCGGATGGTGTCGATGAAGCCCATGCCGAGCGCAAGGTGGCAGCAGGCATTTTCATCAAAGAGCGTGTTATAAAACAGGATGCCCGTCTGGTTGATGGGGCTGTCATACGGCACGAGCGCGCACTCGCCGAGATAGGCGGCGCCGTCGTCCATGGCGATGAGCTTTTGCAGCAGCGCCTCATTCGTGCGGGCATGCACCTCCACGGCGCGGCCATGCTCGAAGCGGATGGAAAAGTCCTCGATGAGCTGTCCCTGATACGACAGCGGCTTCGACGAGTAGACGACGCCCTCGGCCTCGCCGCGCTTCGGCGAGATGAAGCACTCTTCCGTCGGGAGGTTGGGGTTGAAGTAGCTGCCGCCGATCGTGTACTCCCCGCCGCCGCAAAACTGCGCCTCGGGGATCATGCCGACGGTCAGGTGCGTGCCGTTGGACGCGCGGTACTCGAGCGTCTCGATGCCGAGGCGGTTGAGATAATCGCAGCGCGCCTGCAGGTCTGCGTTGTGCGCATCCCAGGCGGCGACGGGATCATCGTGCACACAGCAGGTGTACAAAATCGCCTCCCAGAGCTTTTCAACCGCACGCGCCTTCGTCTCGTGCGGGAACACCTTCTTCGCCCACGCCGCGCCGGGCACGGCCGCGATGCACCACTGGTAGCGCCCCTCCATCCGGTCGCGGTATGGCTTGATGACGCTGTAGCGGCCCTGACGGGCGCTGGCCATCTTTGCGGGGCTGACGCCGCGCAGCCCGTCCGGATCTTCGCTGAGCAGGTAGATGCGGCACGGGAGCGTGTCGACATAGTGCTGGAGCTTCGCGCGCTCCCAGTCGGCGACGGTCCGGAGCGTCCTGACGCTCTCACGCCGGATGGCGAGCTTCTCGAGCGCCTGATGCTTCCACGTGACGGTGACCTTGCGCGCGCCGGCGTGGTAGCACGCATCGGCGACCATGGTCACAAACTCCGGCTGGTCGAGCTCGGCCTCGATGACGACATCCTGCCCCTTTTGTACGCGCGCGCCGACCTCGGCAATGAGGCGGGCATAGGCACGCAAAACGGTTTTCTTCATGTTACTTCTCCTCTTTTCCGTGGTGTTCCGGCAGCGTGACCGTGAACGTCGTGCCGCGGCCGGGCGCACTCGTGACGGCGACCGTGCCGCCGTGGAGCGCCACGATCTGCTGCACCATCGACAGGCCCAGACCCAGTCCCGCGCTTTCCTGCCGGCTGGGGTCGGCCTGATAAAACCTCTGCCATATTCTGTCCAGATCTTCCTGCGCAATACCGACACCGTTGTCCTGCACGGTCAGCTGCGCGCCGGTATCCGTGCGCCGGAGCGACACATGGATCCAGCCGCCGTCAACGCCGAACTTGAAGGCATTGTCAAGCAGGTTCTGCACGACACGCGACATGAGAAACACATCCATGTCGATGAAAATGTCCGGTTCTGCCGCGCAGCCGATGCGGATACCTCGGCGCGCGACCATAGTCTGCTCGTCGCAGATGACGGTGACAAGATCGGACAGGTCTGCATACTCCCAGTTGACCTTCTGCGTGCCCTGATCGAGACGCGTGATCTCGAGCATGCTGGCGATAAGCTGTGACATCTTGTGCGCCTGCCGGTCAACGACGTCGAGCGCGGCCTGATAGTCCGCCGGAGTGCGGGCGTTTTTGCGCGCATCCTCGCAGGCGGCGAGGATGACAGTCGTCGGCGTGCGCAGCTCGTGCGAGGCATCGGACGTGAAGCGCTGCTCGGCCTCGAACGAGCGCTCGAGTCGGTCGAACATATTGTCAAACGATGCCGAGAGCTGATAGATCTCATCGCTGCCCTTCGTGTGCGGCAGGCCGATGCGCGCCTTGAGATCCTGCCCGTCGGAGATGGCATTGGCCGCGGCCGTGAGCTGGCGCACGGGGCGCAGTGCGCGGCTGGCGATGAAATACCCGCCGATGACCGACAGCACCAGCAGCACCGGCAGCAGTGACCACGCCAGCGGCATGATCACGCGCATGACGCCGCCTTTTGCGTTCGCGTCGATGACGCCGCGCAGCCAGACGCTGCCGACCATCATGTCGACGTGCACATCATAGACATAAAACGTCTGCTCGCCGCAGGTGACGGTGCGCACCGCGTCCCCGCTGAGCGGCAGCGGCTGCGCGGGCGAAAACTCCGCCGGGAACGTGCCCTGCAGGGGATTGCCGTCCGCGTCGTAGAGCACGGTGTACACGCCGCTGCGGTAATAGTGGATGTGGTCATAGCGAAACTGCCGGTTTTTATACTTGACGCGGTCGGCGTTGTGCTCGACCACGCGCACGAGACGCGACTCGGGGTCGTTTGTGACGATCGTGCCGTTGACGGCAAGCAGGAACGAGAGCACCAGCGCCTCGATGACGAACATCATGAGCGCGAACCACGCCGTGATGCGGATCTTGAGTGACGGTCTTCTCATACTTCCTCCCGCAGCACCCAGCCGACGCCCCAGACAGTATGGATGAGCTTGGTGGGATAGTCCGCGTCGATCTTGCGGCGCAGATAGCTCACGTACACATCCACGACGTTCGAGCCGCCGCTGTAGTCATAGTTCCAGAGATGGTTTTCAATGCGCTCGCGCGAGAGCACGACGCCGCGGTTGCGGATCATATATTCCAGCAGCGCAAATTCCTTGGCCGAGAGTGAGATCGTGCGCCCGCCGCGCGCGACATGGTGCGAGGCGGTATCGACCGTGAGGTCCGCCACGGTGAAGACATTGGTCGCGCTGCCACCGTGCTTGCGCGTGATGACACGCAGCCGCGCCAGAAGCTCATCAAATGAAAACGGCTTGACAAGATAGTCGTCCGCGCCGGCATCCAGCCCGTGCACGCGGTCGGGCACGCTGTCCTTCGCCGTGAGAAACAGCACCGGCGTCTCGTTGCCGTCGGCGCGCATCTGCGCCAGCACCGAAAACCCGTCCATGCGCGGCATCATCACATCGAGCACAACGGCGTCATACTCCGCGCCCTCAAGATAGTCGAGCGCCTCCACGCCGTCAAAGCAGCTGTCGACGCTGTAGCCCTCGGCTTTGAGTGTTTTGGCGAGGATGCGGTTGAGGTCCTGTTCGTCCTCCACGACCAGAATACGCATACACGTCCCTCCTTGTTGTCTGTCTGTCGATTGATTATTATACCACAGGGCATGCCTGTGTGTAAAACAAGAAAATGCACCGGCCGCAGAGCGGTCGGTGCATTTAGATTTGTGTTCGGGTAAACCTTACACGAGCTCGATGACAGCCATCTCGGCCGCATCGCCGCGGCGGGTGCCGATGCGGGTGATGCGGGTGTAGCCGCCGTTGCGGTCGGCATACTTCGGGGCGACTTCCTCGAACACCTTCTTGGCAACATCCTCGCGGGTGATGAAGGCCAGCGCCTGACGATAGGCAGCCATGTCCTTCTTCTTGCCAAGGGTAATCATTTTCTCGGCCAGAGGCGCGATCTCTTTTGCGCGGAAGACGGTCGTCTCCATGCGGCCCATGTCGAGCAGATCCGTGACCTGCTGACGGAGCATCGCCTTGCGCTGATCGGTGGTCTTACCGAGTTTCCTTGTTCCGGGCATATCGGTTTCCTCCTTGATAAGAGTAGCTGGTTATTACTGATTGTCGTCGCTCGCCAGGCTCAGGCCCATCATAGCGAGCTTGTGCTCGACCTCTTCGAGGGATTTGCGGCCAAGGTTGCGCACCTTGATCATCTCTTCCTCGGTCTTGTTGGTGAGGTCTTCGACGGTGTTGATGTTCGCGCGCTTGAGGCAGTTGAAGCTGCGCACGGAGAGATCCAGCTCCTCGATGGTCATCTTCATGACGGTATCGGGGCGCTCCGGCTCTTTTTCCACCACCGTGCAGCTGTTGCCGATCGTGTCAGACAGATCGGTGAAGAGCGTGAAGTGATCGCACAGGATCTTGGCGCCGAGGCTCAGCGCGTCACGCGCCGAGATGGTCTTGTCGGTCCAGACCTCGATGGTCAGCTTGTCGAAGTCCGTCTGGTTGCCCACACGGGTGTTCTCGACAGCGTAGTTGACCTTCAGGACCGGCGCATAGATGCTGTCCACCGGGATGGTCCCGATGACCTGCTGCGCGCTCTTGTTCTTGTCCGCCGGGATATAGCCTCTGCCGTGGTCGAGCGTGATCTCCATGGAGAGCGCGCCGTCCGGACCGAGGCTGGCGATGTGCAGTTCGGGGTTGAGGATCTCAACCTCGGCGTCTGCCTTGATGTCACCGGCGGTGACTTCACACTCGCCTGCCGCTTCGATATAGACGGTCTTCGGGCCGTCGCAATGCAGGCGTGCAATGATGCCCTTCACATTCAGCACGATCTCCGTGACGTCTTCCTTGACACCGGGGATCGTCGAAAACTCGTGCTGCACACCGGCGATCCGGATGGACGTCGGGGCATAACCGGGCAGTGAAGAGAGCAGCACTCTGCGCAGAGAGTTACCCAGGGTCGTGCCGTAGCCACGCTCCAAAGGCTCGACGACAAACTTTCCGTAGGAAATGTCGTCCGGGGATTCCAGGCATTCGATGCGCGGCTTTTCAATTTCAATCATTTAGACTTAACCCTCCTTACTGTATTGTTGCGCCACTGCGGCGCTGCGGATGTCAGCTTACCAATTTGAGGGTCTCTTTATTACTTGGAATACAGCTCGACGATGAGGTGTTCCTCGACAGGCAGATCAATGTCATCGCGCGCGGGGATGGCCACGACCTTGCCAACCATGTTGTTGGCGTCGTAATCCAGCCACTTCGGCGCCGGACGGGAAGCGTTGGCTTCGACGTTGGCCTTGATCTTGTCGAGACTCTTGCTGGAGTCCTTGAGTGTAATAACCATGCCCGGCTTGACCAGGAAGCTGGGGATGTTGACTTTGCGGCCATCCACGGTGAAGTGGCCGTGCGTCACGAGCTGGCGCGCCTCGGCGCGGCTCATCGCAAAGCCAAGACGGTAGACGACGTTGTCCAGGCGGGTCTCGAGGATCGCGAGCAGGTTCTCGCCCGTGATGCCCTGACGCTTCTCCGCCATGGCAAAGTAGCTGCGGAACTGCTTCTCGAGCACGCCGTAGTAGCGGCGGACCTTCTGCTTCTCGCGCAGCTGGGAGCCGTACTCAGAGGTCTTGCTGCGGCCCTGGCCGTGCTGGCCGGGGGCGTAGCCTCTGCACTCGAGCGCGCACTTCTGGGTGTAGCATCTGTCGCCCTTGAGAAAGAGCTTCTGGCCCTCTCTGCGGCACTGACGGCAGACAGCTTCGGTATATCTAGCCATAATTCATTTCCCTCCTTCAATCAGACGCGGCGGCGTTTCGGAGGACGGCAGCCATTGTGCGGAATGGGGGTGACGTCCTTGATCATGGTGACCTCGAGTCCTGCAGTCTGCAGGGCGCGGATCGCAGCCTCACGTCCGGAGCCGGGGCCCTTGACGAAGACTTCGACCGTCTTCAGGCCGTGCTCCATGGCCGCCTTGGCAGCCGTCTCAGCGGCGGTCTGCGCGGCGAAGGGGGTGGATTTCTTGCTTCCGCGGAAGCCCATGCCACCGGCGGAAGCCCAAGAGAGCGCATTGCCCTGGGTGTCCGTGATGGTGACCATGGTGTTATTGAAGGAAGAGCTGATATGCACGGCTCCCTTTTCGATGTTCTTACGCTCCTTGCGGCGCGTGCGAACCTTCTTGCCTTTTGCTGCGTTTGCCATTACATATCCCTCCCTTACTTCTTCTTATTGGCGATCGTGCGTTTCGGGCCCTTGCGGGTACGCGCATTGGTCTTGCTGCGCTGGCCGCGCACGGGCAGGCCGCGTCTGTGACGCTGGCCGCGGTAGCAGCCGATCTCGGTCAGGCGCTTGATATCGAGCGCCACGCTGCGGCGCAGGTCGCCCTCCACGATGAAGTGGTGGTCGATGCACTCACGGATCTTCGCTTCGTCCTCGTCGGTGAGGTCTTTCACACGGGTGTCCGGATTGATGCCGGTCATCTCAAGAATCTTTTTCGCGCTGGTTCTGCCGATACCATAAACATAGGTCAGGCCAATTTCAATTCGCTTGTCCTTGGGCAGGTCAACGCCGGCGATACGTGCCATCTTATTCGATCATTCCTTTCGAAATTTTGGTTCCGCGCGCAAAAAGGGAGGCGACTTACTCCCGCCGGAGGGAGCCGACCTTCTGGCGCGGATGTGTTAGGACTTACAGGGTCAGATCAGCCCTGTCTCTGTTTGTGCTTCGGGTTTTCGCAGATAACCATGACTTTGCCCTTGCGCTTGATGACCTTGCACTTTTCGCACATGGGCTTGACACTCGGTCTGACTTTCATTGTAGTTAACCTCCTACTTGCTTCTCCAGGTGATGCGGCCGCGCGTCAGATCGTACGGAGACATCTGAACCGTAACCTTGTCACCGGGGAGGATTCTGATAAAGTTCATCCGGAGCTTTCCGGAGATGTGCGCCAGGATGACGTGGCCGTTGCCAATGTCAACCCGGAACGTCGTGTTGGGCAGGGATTCAACAACCGTGCCCTCCAGTTCGATTACATCGTCTTTTGCCAAGGTGTTTGAACCTCCTAAGGTTTTTCGGGACGCGCCCGTCACATGTCGTCTGCAAACGTCAGGATCTCCGGCTCGCCATCCGTGACGAGCAGAGAGTTTTCGTAGTGCGCCGACAGACTGCCGTCCGCCGTGACCACGGTCCAGCCGTTGTCAAGAACGCGGACTTCGTAGTCTCCGGCGTTGACCATCGGCTCCACGGCGATCGTCATGTTCTTCTGCAGACGCGGGCCGTGGCCGGGCTTGCCGTAGTTCGGGATCTCCGGCGCTTCATGCAGGCCGGCGCCGACGCCGTGGCCGACATACTCGCGCACGAGCGAATAGCCATAGCTCTCGGCATAATCCTGAATGGCGTGGCCGATATCGGAGATGCGGTAGCCGACACGGGCAAACCGGATGCCCTCAAAAAAGCTCTGGCGCGTGATGCGGATCAGGTGCAGCGCCTCATCCGAGCACTGGCCGCACGGGAACGTGCCCGCACAGTCGCCGTTGAAGCCGCGGTAGCGGGCGCCGACGTCGACACTGACGATATCGCCCTCATGCAGGACGCGGTCGCCGGGAATGCCATGGATGATCTCGTCATTGACGGAGATGCACGCCGCCGTCGGAAAGCCGCCGTCGGTCATGAAGCACGGCGTCGCGCCGGACTTCGTGATGAACTTGTGCACTTCGCGGTTGATCTGGCGGGTGGTCACGCCCGGGGCCACCATCTGACGCGCGATGGTACGCGCGCCAGCGGTGATCCGGCCGGCTTGCCGCATGATATCGATCTCGGGATCGGATTTGATGATGATCATTCCAGACCCAGAGCTTTCTCGATCGCAGCGGTCGTGGCCTCGATGGTCGGCTGGTTGTCCACGGAGACGAGCTTGCCGCGCTGGGCGTAGAAGTCCTTGAGCGGCTCGGTCTCGGCATGGTAGACATCCAGACGCGCCTTGACGGTTTCGGGAGCGTCATCCTTGCGGATGGTCAGCTCGCCGCCGCACAAGTCGCACTTGCCTTCCACCTTGGGAGGGTTGGAGACGATGTGGAACGTGGCGCTGCAGTCCTTGCAGGTCCGGCGGCCGGACATGCGCTCGATGATGGTCTCATCCGCGATCTCGATCGAGAGGGCGGTGTCGATGTCGATGCCGTGCTGCTCCAGCGCTTCCGCCTGGGGGATGGTGCGCGGCATGCCGTCGAGGATATACCCATTGGCACAGTCGGGCTCGGCCAGACGCTCGCAGACGATGCCGATGATGACGTCGTCCGGAACGAGCTTGCCGCTTTCCACATAGGATTTTGCTTTCAGACCCACGGGCGTGCCGTTTTTCATGGCCGCACGCAGGATGTTGCCGGTGGAAATGGTGGGAATGTTCAGCTTGCGGCTGAGGATCTCAGCCTGCGTTCCCTTGCCTGCACCGGGGGCACCTAACAAAACGAGTTTCATACTATGAATCCTCCTATCAGCTCAGGAAACCCTTATAGTTGCGCATGAGCATCTGCGCCTCAAGTGCGCGGACGGTCTCAAGTGCAACACCGACAACGATGATGATGGACGTGCCGCCCAGGGAGATGCCGGTGAGCTGCTCCGCCTGCGAGCACGCACTGATGATCAGCGGCGTGATCGCGATGACGCTCAGGTAGATCGCGCCGAAGAGCGTGATCTTGTTGAGCACCTTCTGGATGAATTCGCTCGTCGGCTTGCCTGCACGGAAGCCCGGGATGAATCCGCCGTTCTTCTTCAGGTTGTTCGCGACCTCGATCGGGTTAAACTGGATCGTGGAGTAGAAATAGCTGAAGAAGATGATGAGCAGGAAGTAGAGGACGATATACGGCCAGGTGGTCGTATCAAAGACATGCTTCATGATCCAGCTGCTCTGCCACTTCGGGACGAAGGCGCAGATGGTAGCCGGCAGAGACGCGATCGACTGGGCGAAGATGATCGGCAGGACGCCGCTCATGTTCACCTTCATCGGCAGGTGCGTGCTCTGGCCGCCATACATCTTGCGGCCGACGACGCGCTTGGAATACTGCACCGGCAGACGGCGCTCGGCATCGTTGACGAGCACGATCATGACGATCAGCAGCAGGGCGCCGAGGTACATCAGCACCAGCACCCACCAGGCGAGGTCGCCGTTGGCGACGTTGTTGATCTGGCGGATGATGGAGTTCGGGAAACGGGCGACGATGCTCACGAACAGGATGATCGAGATACCGTTGCCGATGCCGAACTCGGTGATCTGCTCACCAAGCCACATGATGAGGGCGGAACCGGACGTAAAGGTCAGGATGATGACGATGGCAGCCCAGATGTTGCCGGCAAAGTCGGCGTTCATGAGGCCGTAGTTGCGCATCATCATATAGTAAGCAAAGCCCTGCAGCAGGCCGATGGCGACCGTGCTGTAGCGGGTGATGCTGGCGATCTTCTTCTTGCCTTCCTCGCCGCCTTCCTTCTGCAGACGCTCCAGCGCGGGGATCGCAATGCACAGGAGCTGAATGATGATGGAAGCGTTGATGTACGGCTGAATGGACAGGGCGAAGATCGTTGCCTGAGAGAACGCGCCGCCGGACATGACGTTGAACAGTCCGAGGATCGTGTTCTGCAGGCCGCTTGACTGGAAATACTCCGCAAGCGCTTTGGTGTCGACGAAAGGTACGGGTACGGCATTGCCGAGACGGTAAAGCAGGACAATCAGCAGCGTGAAAAGAATTTTCTTGCGCAGCTCTTCAATGCGCCATGCGTTACGAAATGTCTGGAGCACCTTACACCACCTCAGCCTTTCCTCCTGCTGCCTCGATCTTCGCTTTCGCGGATTCGGAGAACGCAGAAGCCTTCACAGTCAGCTTCTTGGTGATTTCGCCGTTGCCGAGAATCTTCACGCCGTAGGTGCACTTGCTCAGCACACCGGCGTCAAGCAGAACCTTCGCGTCGACGACTGCGCCGTCTTCAAACTTCTCCAGAGCGGAGACGTTCACGCTCTCGAGCGGTTTGGCGAAGATGTTGTGGAAGCCGCGCTTCGGGATGCGGCGCGCCAGAGGCATCTGGCCGCCTTCGAAGCCGATGCGGACGCCGCCGCCGCTGCGGGCCTTCTGACCCTTATGACCGCGGCCGGCGGTCTTGCCGTTGCCGGTCGCGTGGCCGCGGCCCTTGCGCTTGCCGACATGGGTGGAGCCCACAACGGGAGAAAGTTCGTGGATATTCATGTTTGGGGCCCTCCTTATTCTTCTTCAGTGACGGCGACGAGATAGCCGATCTTGGCGATCTTGCCGCGGGTCTGGGGGTTATCGGGCTGCACGGTCTCGTTGCCGATCTTGTGCAGGCCGAGGGAGTTGGCGGTGGCAATGTGCTTGACATTGCGGCCGCTGAGGCTCTTGACGAGCTTAATCTTCAGATTTGCCATGTCTCAGCCCCTCCTTAACCCAGAATCTCTTCGGCGGTCTTGCCTCTGTAAGCAGCGACCTGCTGGGCGTTGCGCAGAGATTTCAGACCTTCCATCGTCGCAGCGACGACGTTTGCCGGGTTGTTCGAACGCAGGCACTTGGTACGGATGTCCTTGATGCCGGCAGCCTCGACCACAGCACGCACAGCGCCGCCGGCGATCACGCCGGTACCGGGAGCAGCGGGCTTGAGCAGCACACGGCCGGCGCCGAACGCGCCGATGACCTCGTGCGGGATCGTCGTGCCCTGCAGGGTCACGGTGGTCAGGTTCTTCTTAGCGTCCTCCAGGCCCTTGCGGATCGCTTCGGAGACTTCGGCTGCTTTGCCGAGGCCGAAGCCCACACGGCCCTTGCCGTCACCCACGACGACGAGTGCGGAGAACTTTGCGACGCGGCCGCCCTTAACGGTCTTGGAAACGCGGTTGAGGGCAACGACTTTTTCGGTGAATTCCTGGGGCTCATCGCTGCGGCTGCGGCGATTGTCCCGTCTGTCATTGTTATATGCCATTTCGTTTCCTCCTCCCGTTAGAACTTCAGGCCGCCCTCACGGGCGCCTTCTGCCAGAGCCTTGACACGGCCATGGTACACATTGCCGCCGCGGTCAAACACGACCTCGGTGATGCCGGCTGCCACGGCGCGCTCGCCGACGAGCTTGCCGATCTTGGCTGCCGCTTCGCAGTTGCCGCCATTGCCTTCAAAGCCCTTTTCCACGGTGGAGGCGCTGCAGAGCGTCTTACCGGCGACATCGTCGATGATCTGGGCATAAATGTTGTTTTCGCTGCGGAACACGCTCAGACGCGGTCTCTCGGCCGTGCCGGAAACCTTGCCGCGCACTCTCTGGTGACGGCGAACGCGCTGCGCTTTCGTATTCGGTCTCTTAATCATTCAGGCACACCTCCAATTACTTCGCGCCGGTCTTGCCTTCTTTGCGGCGGACGTGCTCATAGTCGTACTTGATGCCCTTGCCCTTGTACGGCTCGGGCGGACGCTTGGCGCGCACTTCTGCTGCAAACTGGCCGACCTTTTCCTTGTCGATACCCTTGATGATGACCTGGTTCGGGTTCGGAACTTCGATCTGGATGTCCGCATTCTCGGACATGGTGACCGTGTGCGAGAAGCCCAGGTGCATGACAAGGTTCTGTCCTTCCTTTGCGGCTCTGTAGCCGACACCGTTGATCTCCAGCGTCTTGCTGAAGCCCTCGGTCACGCCGATGACCATGTTGTGGATCAGCGTGCGGGTCAGGCCGTGCAGGGAGCGGTGCAGTTTGTCATCGCTCGGACGGGTGACATGGATGGTGTTGCCTTCGACCGTGACGGTCATGTCCGGATGCACGTTGTGCGTCAGGGTGCCCTTCGGGCCCTTGACGGTGACGAGCGTGCCGTTGCAGGTGACTTCAACACCTGCGGGGATCTCGATGGGAGCTCTACCAATTCTAGACATTGTTCTGTACCTCCCTTACCACACAAACGCGAGGACTTCGCCGCCGACGTGCTGCGCACGCGCCTTCTTGTCGGTCATGATGCCCTTCGAGGTGGAGATGATCGCGATGCCGAGACCGCGCAGGACCTGCGGCAGCTCGTCAGCGCCGGCGTACACACGCAGGCCGGGCTTGGAGACTCTGCGGAGGCCCTGGATGGCCTTCTCTTTGCCGGGGAGATACTTCAGGGTGACGCGGATGACGCCCTGCGTGCCGTCATCAATGAGCTGGAAGCTCTTGATGTAGCCTTCCTCGAGAAGAATTTCGGCGATGGCCTTCTTCATCTTGGAATTCGGGATGTCCACGGTTTCGTGCCGAGCGCTGCCAGCGTTGCGGATGCGGGTCAGCATATCGGCGATGGGATCGGTGATCTGCATTGTTTGTTTCCTCCTTAGTTAGAAGTTACCGATGATACGGTTTGGGCGGCGAGGTTCCGCATGAATACATGATTCCCAGCGGCCTTTCGTCATCCCTGCCCTTTCAGCGAAGGGCAAAAGCTTGCTTTTGTGACGCGCGGTCCATTTTCATGTCGCTGCCGGATGGCAGCGGCACGGCCGCGGTGCCGGACGGCACAAAAGCGGTGACTGCATACCTGCGCGCCGGGTCAAACGCACAGGCAGTGCGGGGTGCGGCACCGGAACTCAGATCATAAGCACCGGCACCGTATTTCAGTGCGCACCGACAGCCGCAGATCCAGCTGCGGCTGAAGGGGCGAACTTACGGAAGTTAGGGCTGAACGGAATGTTCAGCGGGCGGCGGATCGGCGACCTTGCAGTCAAGCCCTCCACCGGGCAAAAACTTGTTGGCTGGGGATGTGCGGTCGGTGCCGCTGTATTTCTATACAGCAAGCCGACCTCACGAAGCCAGACGGCAAGTTCGCAATTTTTCGTCAGGCGATGTGCGCCGCGCGCAGCTGTATTTCTATACAGCAAGCGCGGCTCACGATGCCACACAGCGGAATTTTACCAGCTGGCTTTGCGGACGCCGGGGATCTGGCCCTTGTACGCCAGCTCACGGAAGCAGATACGGCAGATGCCGTAGTTGCGCAGGTAAGCGTGGGGACGGCCGCAGATCTTGCAGCGGTTGTACTGGCGGGTGGAGAACTTCGCAGGCGCCTGCTGCTTGAGGATCATAGATTTCTTAGCCATTGTGTCGCTCCTCCCTTATGCTTTGGTGACGAACGGGGCGCCCATGAGCTTGAGCAGCTCGCGTGCTTCCTCGTCGGTCTTGGCGGTGGTGATGATGGCGATGTTCATGCCGCGGAGCTTCTCGATCTTATCGTACTCGATCTCGGGGAAGATGATCTGCTCCTTGAGGCCGAGGCTGTAGTTGCCGCGGCCGTCAAACGCGTCGGCCGAGATGCCGCGGAAGTCGCGGACACGGGGCAGCGCGATGTTGAACAGGCGGTCCAGGAACTCCCACATGCGGTCCTGACGCAGCGTGACCTTCACGCCGACGTGCATACCCTCACGCAGCTTGAAGTTCGCGACGCTCTTCTTGGCGACGGTCGCGACGGCCTTCTGACCGGTAATCGCGGTGATGTCCTTGATGACGGCGTCGAGCGCCTTGGCGTTATCCTTGCAGTCGCCGCAGCCGACGCTGACGACGATCTTCTCGATCTTCGGGATCTGCATAACGCTCTCGTACTGGAACTTCGTCATCAGAGCGGGAGCGACTTCCTCCACATACTTCTTCTTCATAGAAGGCATTGTTGCCATAGTTCGTTGCTCCCTCCTTTACAGTTCGGCGCCGCACTTCTTGCAGATGCGGGCCTTCTTGCCGTCCGTGATCTTGTGCGCAACGCGGGTCGGCTTGCCGCACTTCGGGCAGACGACCATGACCTTGCAGGCATAGATCGGGGTTTCGGTCTTGATGATGCCGCCCTGATCCTGCTGATTTTTCGGCTTCTGGTGCTTCGTGGCGACATTCACGCCCTCCACGATGACCTTGCCGCCCTTCGGGTCAGCAGACAGGACTTTGCCTTCCTTGCCCTTGTTCTTACCGGACAGGACAACGACTTTATCGTCTTTTTTGATGTTCATGTTCTGCGCCCTCCTCAAATAACTTCGGGAGCCAGAGACAGGATCTTCGTGAAGTCACTGTCGCGGAGCTCACGGGCGACGGGCCCAAAGATACGGGTGCCGCGGGGGTTCTTATCCTCGCCGTTGATCAGGACGGCGGCGTTCTCATCGAAACGGACATAGGTGCCGTCCGCGCGGCGGACCGGCTTCGCGGTGCGGACAACAACAGCCTTGACGACGTCGCCCTTCTTGACGGAGCCGCCCGGAGCTGCCTTGCGCACGGAAGCGACGATCACGTCGCCGATGCTGGCGTACTTACGCTTGGATCCGCCGAGAACGCGGATGCACTTGATTTCCTTGGCGCCGGTATTGTCGGCAACCTTCAGATAACTTTCCTGCTGAATCATGTTGTTGCCTCCTTACTTCGCCTTTTCAACGATCTCGACCACGCGCCATCTCTTGTCCTTGGACAGGGGGCGGGTCTCCATCACGCGGACGATATCACCGACATGGCACTCGTTGTTCTCGTCGTGTGCCTTCAGGCGATAGGTCTGGCCGATGATCTTTTTATAAACCTTGTGCGCAACGTGGTCCTCCACGATGACGACAATGGTCTTGTCCATTTTGTCGGACACCACTTTGCCGACGCGGGTCTTGCGGGAAGTCGTTCTCATTTCGTTCATTCTCACTTACCTCCTCACTGCTCGAGCTGCTTTTCGCGGAGCACGGTTTTGACTCGGGCAATGTCGCGACGCACAGCAGAAATCTTAACGGGGTTGTCAAGATGATTGGTAGCGTGCTGCATACGGAGCATGAACAGGTCCTTCTTCAGTTCGACCAGCTTGCTTTCCAGCTCAGCGGCGGACATGGAGCGAATTTCACTAGCTTTCATCTTATTCACCACCAATCTCAGTCTCTTCCTTCTTGACGATCTTCGTCTTGCAGGGAAGCTTGTGGCTGGCCAGACGCAGCGCCTCACGGGCAGCCTCTTCCGACACGCCAGCAATCTCAAACAGAACTCTGCCGGGCTTCACGACGGCAACCCAGTACTCAGGAGAACCTTTACCGGAACCCATGCGGGTCTCGGCCGGCTTCTGCGTGACCGGCTTGTCGGGGAAGATCTTGATCCAGACCTGACCGCCGCGCTTGGTGTAACGGGTCATGGCGACACGGGCCGCCTCGATCTGGTTGGAGGTGATCCAGGCCGGCTCCTGCGCCTGCAGGCCGAATTCGCCATAGGTCACCTTATTGCCGCGCAGGGCCTTGCCGGTCATACGACCGCGCTGCACTCTGCGGTACTTCACTCTTTTCGGCATCAGCATTAGTTGTTGCCTCCTTCCTTCGGAGCAGCGGGAGCTGCCGGACGCGGGCCGCGGTTAAAGCCGCCCTGCGGACGGTTGCCGCCCTGCGGACGTCCGCCGCCCTGGTAGCCCGGACGGCCACCCTGACGGTTGCCGTCGCGGCGGTCGCGGTTGTAGCCGCCGCGGCCTCTGCGATCGCCGTCACGGCGGTCACGACGACGGTCGTCGCGCTTGTTCAGATCCATGGTGCGCGGGGTGGTGCGCAGGCTCTGGGAGAGAATCTCGCCTTTGTAGATCCAGACCTTGACGCCGACACGGCCGTAGGTCGTGGCAGCCTCAGCGAAGCCGTACTCGATGTCCGCGCGGATGGTCTGCAGCGGAATGGTACCCTCGTGATAGCACTCGGTGCGGGCGATCTCGGCGCCGCCCAGACGGCCGGAGCACATGATCTTGATGCCGCGGGCGCCCATTCTCATGGCGCGGCCCATGGCGTTTTTCATCGCGCGGCGGAAGCCGATGCGCTTCTCGAGCTGCGCGGCGATGTTCTCGGCGACGAGCTGTGCGTTCGTATCCGGCGTGCGGACCTCAACGATGGAGAGGGCGACCGGCTTGCCGATCATCTTCTCAACGTTCAGGCGGATGCGCTCGATCTCCGCGCCGCCCTTGCCGATGACAACGCCCGGACGAGAGCAGTGGATATAGATGCGGACCTTCGCGCTGTCGCGCTCGATCTCGATGTTCGGGATGCCTGCAGAATACAGAGTCTTCTTCAGGTACTCACGGATCTTGTAGTCCTCAACGATCAGGTCACCGACCTTCTCGTCACGGGCATACCAGCGGGAATCCCAATCTTTGATGACGCCGACACGCAGGCCGTGCGGATTAACTTTCTGTCCCATATCTTCTGCCTCCTCCCTTATGCCTTCTCAGCCACGACGATGGTGATGTGGCTGGTGCGCTTGTTGATGCGGTACATACGACCCTGAGCTCTCGGGCGGCCGCGCTTGAGGATCGGGCCGGCCGTGGCATAGGCCTCGGCAACGTAGAGGTTGTCCGGATCCATCTCGAAGTTGTTCTCCGCGTTGGCGCAGGCGCTCTTGAGCAGCTTGAGCATGAGCTCGCAGCCGGCCTTCGGCGTGTTGGCCATGTAAGCCTCAGCGATCTTGGTGTCCTTGCCGCGGATCATGTCGCAGACGATCTGGACCTTACGGGGAGCGATACGGGCGTGCACCAGCTGGGCACGTGCAGTTTTCAGTTCTTCCATGTTCTCTCCCCCTTACTTTCCAACAGTCTTGCTGCCGGCGTGGCCGCGGAACGTACGCGTGGGCGCGAACTCGCCCAGCTTGTGTCCGACCATATCCTCAGTCACATAGACCGGGACGTGACGGCGGCCGTCATGGACAGCGATGGTGTGGCCGACAAAGGACGGGAAGATCGTGGAGGAACGGCTCCAGGTCTTGACGACCTTCTTCTCGCCGGCCTTGTTCATTTCATCGACCCGCTTCAGCAGCTCGGGAGCGGCAAACGGGCCTTTCTTAACACTTCTGCTCATTACCTATTCCCTCCTTACTTGGCGTTGCGGCGCTTGACAATGAACTTGTCGGTCGCGTTCTTCTTCTTACGGGTCTTGTAACCCAGCGCCGGCTTGCCCCACGGGGTGACCGGGCCGGGACGGCCGACAGGCGATTTGCCTTCGCCGCCGCCGTGCGGGTGGTCACACGGGTTCATAACAGAACCGCGGACGGTCGGGCGAACGCCCATGTGGCGTTTGCGGCCGGCCTTGCCGATGGAGATGTTGGCGTGGTCGACGTTGCCGACCTGGCCGATGCAGGCGATGCAGGTCAGGCGGACCTTGCGGTACTCGCCGGAGGGGAGACGGACGGTAGCCATGCCGTTCTCCTTCGCCATGAGCTGCGCGGCGACGCCCGCGGAGCGGACCAGCTGCGCACCCTTGCCCGGGTAGAGCTCGATGTTGTGGATCACGGTGCCGACCGGGATGTTGGCCAGCGGCAGGGCGTTGCCCGGCTTGATATCCGCAGCGGCGGAAGACACGATCACGTCGCCCACGTTCAGGCCGACAGGAGCCAGAATGTAGCGGCGCTCGCCGTCAGCGTACTCGACCAGAGCGATGTTCGCGCTGCGGTTCGGATCGTACTCCAGGCGCAGGACGGTCGCGGTGACGTCCATCTTGTCGCGCTTGAAGTCGATGACGCGGTACTTTTTGCGGTTGCCGCCGCCCTGATGGCGGACGGTGATGCGGCCGTAGCTGTTGCGGCCGGCGTGCTTTTTGAGGACCTCCACGAGCTCCTTCTGCGGCTTGGCGTGCTTGTCAACACCGTCAAAGCCGGAAACGGACATATGTCTGCGGGAAGGCGTGGTGGGTTTATAGGTTTTAATCGACATTGTTCAATTCCTCCCTTACACCATGCCCTCGAAGATCTCGATGTTCTTCGAATCAGCGGACAGTTTCACAACGGCCTTCTTGCGGGTGGCGGTCATGCCGGACGGATTGGCGCCGACGCGCTTCTCCTTGGCGTGGATCGTCGTGGTGGTGACCTTGATGACCTTCACGTCGAAGATCTCCTCGATGGCCTTTTTGATCTCGATCTTGCCGGCGTCCTTGGCGACTTCAAACACGTACTTTTTGATGTCGAGGTCTTCCATGGACTGCTCGGTGATGATGGGACGGATAATGACATCGTAAGCGGTTCTCATTATGCGTACACCTCCTCGATTTTCTGGAGCGCAGCCTTGTCAACGACCAGGACGCGGTGCGTCAGGATCATGTAGGGGCTGAGGATGGTGGCGATGGTGCTGCTCACGCCGGGAATGTTGCGAGAGCTCTTGACGACCTTCTCGTCAACCTGCTCGGTCACGAGCAGAGCCTTGCCTTCGGCGCCGATCTTGGTCAGGAACGCCTTGACAGGGGCGGTCTTGATCTCTTCGACAGCCAGACCGTCCACGACGAGGATCTCGCCGGCAGCGGCCTTGGCGCTCAGCGCGCTCTTGAGGGCCAGTCTCTTGACCTTCTTGTTGAGCGTGTAGCTGTAATCACGCGGCTTCGGCGCAAACGCGACGCCGCCGTGGGTCCACACCGGGCTGCCCTTGTAGCCGGCGCGTGCACGGCCGGTGCCCTTCTGGCGCCAGGGCTTTGCGGTGGTGTAGGAAACCTCGCCCTTGGTCAGCGCACTCTGCGTGCCCTGACGGCAGTTGGCCAGGTGGTTCTTCACGGAGTCGTGCAGAACGGACTCGTTGGGCTCAACACCGAAAACGGCTTCGGAGAGCGCCACTTCGCCGACCTGATCGCCGGCCATATTAAACAACTTAGCAGTAGGCATATTCGCTCTCTCCCTTCCTTACTTTCTTGCAGAAGCCTTCTGCGGGTTACGACCGGAGGCCTTCTGCGGGTTGGTGCTGACGCCGGCGTCGCCCTTCTTGACGACCAGCTTCTTAACGGTGCTCTTGATATAGACAATGCCGCCCTTCGGGCCGGGGATCGCGCCGCGCACAACGATCATGTTGAGCTCGGGATCGACCTTGACCACGTCGAGGTTCTGGACGGTGACCTGATCCACGCCCATGTGGCCGGCCTGCTTCTTGCCCGGGAAGATACGGGAAGGATCGGTGCTCGAGCCCATGGAGCCGGCGTGACGGTGCACAGGGCCGCCGCCGTGGGTGGTCGGAGTACGGCCCTGGCCGAAGCGCTTGATGACGCCGGCGTAGCCGTGGCCCTTGCTGATGCCGGTGATGTCGACCTTGTCGCCTTCCTTGAAGGTGTCGGCCTTGATGACATCGCCCACATTGACAGAGGCGCAGTCCTCGAGACGGAACTCTTTGAGGTGCTTCTTATAGCCGACGCCCGCCTTGTCCAGGTGGCCCTTCTCGGGCTTGGTCAGCTTCTTCTCGGCGACGTCCTCGTAGCCGAGCTGGACGGCTTCATAGCCTTCCTTTTCCTTGGTCATCTTGCCGGTGACCGTGCAGGGGCCTGCCTCGATCACGGTGACGGGGACGACCTTGCCTGCTTCATCGAAGATCTGCGTCATGCCGACCTTTTTACCGATGATGGCTGTTTTCATACATGTTCCTCCTTCAGGTTATTGGTCAGCTCGCTTAGCTCATGGCCAGAGGCTGCTGACTTGACCCGTCCGCACACGCAAGCTGCGGACTTCGGGTTTGTAAATATGCGCTCTCGCGCAGGGTTAACGGGGTGTGCTTACAGCTTGATGTCGATCTCGACACCGGCCGGCAGCTCCAGATTCATCAGAGCCTCGACCGTCTTCTGGGTCGGGTTCATGATGTCGATCAGGCGCTTGTGGGTGCGGCGCTCAAACTGCTCACGGCTGTCCTTATACTTATGAACAGCACGCAGGATGGTGACGATCTCGGTCTTGGTCGGCAGCGGAATGGGGCCGGAGACCTTCGCGTCAGTGCGCTTCGCGGTTTCGACGATCTTCTCCGCCGCCTTGTCGATCAGCTGGTGATCGTAGGCCTTGAGGCGGATACGGATCATTTTCTTGTTGCTCGTGGTTGCCATGTTGTTTCCTCCGTTACGAATTTTTTGGGCGGCATTGGCTCCGCCGGTTCGCACGGATGAGATCACCATACACCGTTCCGTGCGTATCAAACCCTGCCCGAAAAACAAACCGGCTCTCGCCGGTATGCAGCCGTGCAGGTGATATACGCTGGTGCTGGCTGACTCAACCGCCCGATTGTCTGCCGTGCAAAGGCGCGGCAGCGGACATACTCCACGGAAGTTACCGGAGATCAGCTCCGCAATCTCCCGCTTCATCGCAGAATGCACCTGTTTCCGCACAGGCGCTCCCTAAGAATAGCAAAAACCCTCTCGGATGTCAAGAGGGTTTTTCACTGAAATGTAGAAAATTCACAAAAAAGTTTGTGCAGTCCGACCAATTCATTCTTCCGCCGTTTCCGACGGCTCCGCCGCTGCGCGCACGGCGTCCGCGAGGGCGTCCGCGTCGCGCAAAAGCGCCTCCGCACCGGTCAGAAGCACCGCGCCTGCGCCCGTGAGCGCAACGGTGTGCCGGTCGCGCGTGAGCAGCGGCACGCCGAGCTCCCGCTCGAGGGCAGTCACGGCGCGGCTGGTCGTCGAGTGGCTAACAAAGAGCTCCTTGGCCGCGCGTGTGAAGCTGCGGCAGGCAGCGACGGCGCAAAAGATGCGCAGTTGTTCCAGTTCCATGGCGCACCCTTTAATAATTAAAGGTATAGGGCATGAGCTCGCTCAGGCGGTTGCTGACATAGCGTCCGCCGCCCATGACGGACAGCACCTCCATATCGGGCGCAAACTCCGCCAGAAACTGCCGGCACGCGCCGCAGGGGTAGCAGTAGTGCTCCCCGTCACCGTAGACAGCGATGCGCACGAAGTCGCGGTGTCCCTCGCTGACGGCCTTGCACGCGGCGGTCCGCTCGGCGCAGATGGTGCTGCCGAGGGCGGCATTTTCCACGTTGCATCCGGTAAAGACCGTACCGTCGCGGCACTCGAGCGCGGCGCCGACGGCAAAATGGGAATACGGGACATAGGCATTGCGGGAGGCCTGCACGGCCAGATTAATCAACTGACGATCTGTCATGATCCTGCTCTCCTTCCGTTTCTTTTGGGACTGCGAACACAATATACTTATAGCCGAAGTAATTCAGCAGCGCGACCTCGAGCGTGACGCCGACCTTGGCAAGGTACGGATTGATGCCGAAATGCGTCAGCAGGCCGATCATCACCTCGCTGAGCGCGAGGGACACCACGTTCCACGCCGCAAAGCGCGCACACTGCCGCCAGCGGGCGATGTGCCCGTCGCGGAAGGTGATGCGGCCGTTGAGAAAATAGCTGCAGACCGTGCCGACGGCATAGCCGATCGCCTGACAGAGCATGGGTGTGAAATGCAGCAGCTCATGTGCGGTCGTAAACGCCACCCAGTCCATGCCCGTGTCGAAGCAGCCGACAAGCGCATAGGTGGCAAAGCGCTTGGCGCGTGCGATCCACTCGTGTTTCATGCCTGACTGATCTTCCAATCCGTGATGTTGCGGAAAATGTTGTACTTTGTGGGAGAAAAGCCGCCGACGGCACCGCGATGCACATACAGGCAGTGCTTTTCAAAGCAGATGGGCACGATGGGTGCCGTGTCCGAGATCGTCTGCAGCATGGTGCGGCAGGCCGCGGCACGGCCGGTATCGGGGGCGGCGAGATAGGCGTTGATGACATCGGCATACGTGCCGGTCGAGATGCCGCCGTAATTGAGCGCGCCGCCGGATTTGAGCAGCGCCGAGAGATCGAAGTCCGCCGGGAGCGCGACCTCACCATAGTACAGATCATAATTGCCGCCCTTGAGCGCAGCCTGATAGTTGTCCCAGCTCATTTCGCGCACCTTCACGGGGATGCCGATGCTCGTGAGATCGGCCGCGATCTTGTTGGCCATGCTGACCTTGAACGTGCTGTCGGCATAGACGATGAGCGAGAGGCTGATATCAAGCGGCGACGAGCCGTCGGGCATGTACTCGCGCTCACCGTCGCCGTCATAGTCCACGATCTTCAGGTCGTCGAACATTTTTTTCGCCTTGTCCAGATTGTAGGCCAGCGACTCGTTGAGGGAGCTGTCAAAGAGCGTGCTTGCCGGGTGGACGGGCAGCGCGCTCGCAACGGCGCAGTCATGCAGCAGCGCAACGGCAAACGCACGGTCGACCACATAGTTGAACGGCTGACGGTAGCGCGCGGTCATGAAAAAGCTGCTGTTGGTGTTAAAGCCGATGTACTGCAGGTTCGTCGTGGCATACTGGCGCTGGTCGCTCTGGGTCGAAAAGGTCAGGTCCGTGCCGGAGCTCGGGTCGCTGAGCGCAAGGTCGAGCTCTCCGTTGTCAAACGCAGAGGTGATCTCCTCGACCGACTTGTACGCGGCGAGGTAAAACGCCTCGACCGGCGCCTTGCCGGCATCCGGATGGTCGGCCGCCACGGTGAGGCTCTGATGGTCGGCGGCATACGTGTACAGCCCCGTGCCGCACGGATAGGCGCTGTCGCCGGCGTCGTTTTCAATGACGGGGATGTTCAGCAGCGCCGGAAACTGCGTATTCGCGCGCGAGAGCGTAACAGTGACCGTACCGTCGTCATTGTCCTTGACCTCCTTGACCGCGCTCAGGCGGCTGGCATAGAGGCTCGAGGCCATGGCGGTGCGAATGGAATAGGCCGCGTCCTGTGCGGTAAGCTTGTGGCCGTCGTGAAAGGCGCGCTCGGTATCGACGGTGAACGTCCATGTCTCGCCGTCGTCACTGCTCCACTCCGTAAACAGGCCGGGCTCGGCCTCAAAAGCGTCGGTGAGCTGCGTGAGCGTCTCGTACACGAGGCCGCAGATGGCGAGGTTATCGGTATTTTGTGTTTTGTACGGGTTCATGCCGGCGGACGCGCTGTAATTGAGCGTGAACTTTCCGTCAAGCTCGACGGCGGTCTGCGTGTCCTTTTTGCCGACGGTCTCGCCGGTATCGTCCGCGTCGTCCTTGCCGCAGGCGGCGCAGCCGAGCAGCAGTGTGAGCGCCAGTGCGAACGCCAGCAGTCGGGTCAGATGAAGATGTTTCATGGGTTACCCCCTTGGGTCACAGGGTGATGACGGCGGCCTGCACGCCGCGGCGGCCGTCGGTCGCGCGGTGCGACCAGAACACGTCCGGCCGGCACATGGTGCAGGCGTCCGACACGGCGATCTGCTCCGCCGGGACGCCGAGCTGCGTCAGGCGCAGGGCATTGACGCCCTTGAGATCGAGCAGCGCCCGGTCGCCCGCCGTGGGGCGCACGAGCGCGCCGAGCGGCTCATGCAGCAGGGCTTCCGCCGCGGCGACGACCTCGGGCCCGACCTCGAAGCAGCAGGCGCCGATGCCCGGACCGATGGCAGCGCGGATGTCCGCCGGGTGCGCGCCGAGGGCGCACATCTGCGCCACGGCAGCGCCGAGGATATCTGCCACCGAGCCGCGCCAGCCGCAGTGCACCGCGCCGATGACTCCGGCGGCGGGATCGTGCAGCAGCGCGGGCAGGCAGTCGGCCATAAAAACCGCAAGCGGGACGTCCGGCTCGTTCGTGACAAAGCCGTCGCAGGTAAAGCGCGGCTCATGCTCCGGCGGCTGCGCGTCGGCAGCGTGCGCGATGCGCACGTCCGCGCTGTGGACCTGCTGCGCATACACTGCGCGTGTCAGATCCAGCCCGGCGGCAGCGCCGAGCCGCCGCCAGTTTTCGCGCACGTTTTCCGGCGTGTCGCCGCGCCGGACGCTGAGATTCAGGCTCTCGAGCACGCCGGTGCTCACGCCGCCGAGGCGGGTGGAAAAGGCGTGGCGCGCCGGGATGTTCGGCGCGGTCAGATACGCTGCGCCGCGCTGTGCGTGCAGCGGGAATGTGATCTCTGCGTACATCACTGATCCTTGCCGCAGCAGTCTTTATACTTCATGGGCAGACCGTTCGGACGCAGCTTGCCGCACGGGCACGGGTCGTTGCGGCCGGGCTTCTTGGTGCGGCGGACGGGGCGCTTCTTCTCGCTGTCGTCCCCGCCGGCATTGGCCACGGCACCGCGGGCGACGGTCTTGCGCTCGAGCTTCTGCTCGCGGCGCACGCGCACCGTGAACAGGCGGCGCACCGTCTCAGTCTGGATGCCGTTGACCATCTCGTCGAACATGTCAAAGCCGGCGCGCTTATACTCATCGACCGGTTTGACGTTGCCGTAGGCGCGCAGGCCGATGCCCTGGCGCAGGTCGTCCATGGCCTCGAGGTGATCCATCCAGTATTCGTCGACCACGCGCAGCATGACCACGCGCTCAAGCTCGCGCATGAGCGGCGTGCCGTCCGGCTGCAGGCCGAAAGATTCCTCGCGCGCGGCATAGGCTTTCATGGCGCAGTCATAGACCGCGTCGGCAAGCGTGTCGGGCGTGAGCTTATGCAGCTCCTCGGCCGTATAGCTCAGGTCGCACGGGAAGAGCTTTGCCATGGGCGCAAGGATCTCCTGCAGATCCTTGTCGTTTTCGGGGTGATGTTCGGCCATGCCGGCGGCGATCTCGCCGGTGACAACGGTGCGGATCATGTGCTGGACATGCTCCTGCAGGTCCTCGCCGTCGAGCACCTTGCGGCGCTCTTCATAGATGACGTTGCGCTGCACGTTCATGACATCGTCATACTCGAGCACGTTCTTACGTGCCTGGAAGTTGCGGCTCTCGACCGTGCGCTGTGCCTGCTCGATGGCGTTGGAGAGCATCTTGTGGTCGAGCGGCGTGTCCTCGTCGACGCGCAGCGTCTCCATCATGCTCTGCATCCGCTCCGAGCCGAACAGACGCATGACATCGTCCGTGAGCGCAATGTAAAAGCGGCTCTCGCCGGGGTCGCCCTGACGGCCGGAACGGCCGCGCAGCTGGTTGTCGATGCGGCGGGACTCGTGCCGCTCGGTGCCGATGATATACAGGCCGCCTGCCTCGCGCACGCGGTCGGCCTCGGCGTCGATGCTCTTTTTGTGCTCCGCCATGCGCTCAGCAAACAGAGTGCGGGCCTTGAGGATCTCCTCATCCTCGGTCTCGGCATAGCCGGTGGCCTCGGCGATGACCTCCTCGGTGAAGCCCGCCTTGCGCAGGTCCGCCTTGGCCAGATACTCCGCGTTGCCGCCGAGCATGATATCCGTGCCGCGGCCGGCCATGTTCGTCGCGATCGTGACGGCGCCGAACTTACCGGCCTGCGCGACGATCTCGGCCTCCTTCTCGTGGTGCTTGGCGTTGAGGACGTTGTGCGGGATGCCCGCCTTACGCAGCAGCTTTGACAGCTGCTCGCTCTTTTCGATCGACACCGTGCCGACCAGCACCGGCTGCCCCTTGGCGTGGCAGACGCGGATCTGCTCGATGATGGCGCGCAGCTTGCCGGCCTCGTTTTTATACACGACGTCGGAGTTGTCGATGCGGATGACGGGCTTGTTCGTCGGGATCTCGATGATGTCGAGATTGTAGATGGCGGCAAACTCCTCCTCCTCGGTCATGGCCGTGCCAGTCATGCCGGAGAGCTTGCCGTAGAGACGGAAGTAGTTCTGGAACGTGATGGTCGCGAGCGTCTTGTTTTCGCTCTGCACGCGCACGTGCTCCTTGGCCTCGATGGCCTGATGCAGACCGTCGCTGTAGCGGCGGCCGAGCATGAGGCGGCCGGTGAACTCATCGACGATGATGACCTCACCGTCCTTGACGACGTAGTCAATGTCGCGCTTCATGATGCCGTGGGCGCGGATGGCCTGATCGATGTGGTGCACGAGGGTGGCGTTTTCGATGTCGGCGAGGTTTTCCAGCCCGAAGGCCGCCTCCGCCTTGGCGATGCCGCGGGCGGTGAGCGTCGCGGTGCGCGCCTTCTCGTCGACGACATAGTCGGCGTCAAGATCCTCGTCCTCCTCTTCCTTGTCGTCGATGGAGGCGTAGGCCTTGCATTTCAGGCGGGCGGCAAAGTTCTCCGCCTGACGGTAGAGGTCGGTGCTCTCATCGCCCTGACCGGAGATGATGAGCGGCGTGCGCGCCTCGTCGATGAGGATGGAGTCCACCTCGTCAACGATGGCGAACGCGTGACCGCGCTGCACCATCTGGGATTTGTAGATGGCCATGTTGTCACGCAGGTAGTCAAAGCCCATCTCGTTGTTCGTGCCGTAGGTGATGTCGGCGGCATACGCCTGCTGGCGCTCGGCACTCGACATATCGTGCACGATCAGGCCGACGCTCAGCCCGAGGAAGCGGTAGACCTTGCCCATCCACTCACTGTCGCGGCGGGCGAGGTAGTCGTTGACGGTGACGATGTGCACGCCCTCGCCGGTGAGCGCGTTGAGGTACGCCGGCAGGACGGCGACGAGGGTCTTGCCCTCGCCGGTCTTCATCTCGGCGATGCGGCCCTGATGCAGCACGATGCCGCCGATGAGCTGCACGCGAAACGGCTTCATGCCGAGCACGCGCCACGCGGCCTCGCGTGCAGTGGCAAACGCCTCCGGCAGCAGGTCGTCGAGCGACGCGCCCGCATCGTAGCGCTGCTTGAACTCGTCGGTCTTGGCGCGCAGCTGCTCATCCGTGAGCGCGGCGTATTCGTCCGACAGGGCATCGATCTTATCAGCGAGCGGATAGAGCCGCTTGAGCTCATGGTCGCTGTGAGAACCAAATATTTTTTTGAGAAAACCCATTTGTTGACACTCCTTGTCCAGTGTAATTTCGGATTATATCATATATTTATGAATAAAGAAAGGGCGAATCGGCGCGGCAATAAAATTTTACCGGATTCGGCATTTTCCCGTTGCCGGAACGCGGCGAATGTTGTAGAATAAATTGTTTGTTTGATAGCATAAAACAGAGGAGAGGAACATCTATGCAGGCAATCGGCTTTGACAACGACAAATACCTCCGGATGCAGTCGGAAAAGATCCGCGAGCGCATCAGTCAGTTCGGCGGCAAGCTGTATCTGGAGTTCGGCGGCAAACTCTTCGACGACTACCACGCGTCGCGCGTGCTGCCGGGCTTTGCCCCCGACAGCAAGGTGCGCATGCTCATGGAGATGCGCGACGAGGCGGAGATCATCATCGCCATCTCGGCCGATGACATCGAGCGCAGCAAGCGCCGCGGCGATCTCGGCATCACCTATGACGACGACACGCTGCGCCTGATCGACGCCTTTCAGGGCTGCGGACTGTATGTCGGCAGCGTCGTCATCACGCACTACCGCGGTCAGACGGCGGCGGAGAAATTCCAGCACCGGCTCGAGATGCTCGGCATCCGCGTATACCGCCACTACATCATCCCGGACTACCCGTCCGACATCGCGCGCATTGTCAGCGATGACGGCTTCGGCCGCAACGACTACATCGAGACGACGCGCAGCCTCATCGTCGTGACCGCACCCGGCCCCGGCAGCGGCAAAATGGCCACCTGCCTGAGCCAGCTCTACCACGAGCACAAGCGCGGCGTGTGCGCGGGCTACGCCAAGTTTGAGACGTTCCCGATCTGGAACCTGCCGCTGCGCCACCCCGTGAACCTCGCCTACGAGGCCGCGACCGTCGATTTGGACGACGTGAACATGATCGACCCCTTCCACCTCGAGGCCTACGGCGTGACGACCGTCAACTACAACCGCGACGTGGAGATCTTCCCCGTGCTCAACGCCATGTTCCAGCGCATCTACGGCAGCTCGCCCTATAAGAGCCCCACGGATATGGGCGTGAACATGGTCGGCTGCTGCATCAGCGACGACGATGTCTGCTGCGCCGCGGCCAAGCAGGAGATCCTGCGCCGCTACTATGACACCGCCTGCGCGCAGCTGCGCGGCCTATGCGCCCCGGTCGAGACGCAGCGGCAGGAGCTGCTGCTCAACCAGCTCGGCCTGACGGCTGCCGACCGCCCGGTCGTAGGCGCGGCGCTCAGGCGCGCCGAGGAGACCGGTGCGCCGGCCGTGGCCATCGAGATGCCCGACGGCACGATCATCACCGGCAAGACCTCCTCCCTGCTCGGTGCGAGCTCCGCCTGCCTGCTCAACGCGCTCAAGTACCTTGGCGGCATCCCGAAGGACGTCACACTCATCTCGCCCGACATCATCGAGCCGATCCAGCACCTGAAGGTCGAACACCTCGGCAATCATAACCCGCGCCTGCACACCGACGAGGTGCTCGTCGCGCTGAGCATCTGCGCCGCAAGCGACCCGACCGCCGAGATCGCCATGCAGCAGCTGGCAAAGCTCGCGCACTGTGAGGCGCACTCGTCCGTCATCCTCTCGCACGTGGACGAGAATGTGTTCAAGAAGCTCGAGGTCAACATCACGTTTGAGCCGCATTTCCAGACCAAAAAGCTCTTTCATCGCTGAAAAGCACGGGGACAGCCGATGCTGTCCCCACTATTTTTCGAAATTTTCGAGTTTTGGAAAGGTTATGCTTGACAAACCCCATCCGGAGATGATATATTCGTAAAGCTGATTGTGGGACGACCTCTGCGGGTGTAGTTCAATGGTAGAACACCAGCCTTCCAAGCTGGATACGTGGGTTCGATTCCCATCACCCGCTCCATACCTTCTGGGCGGGCAGCCAAATATTGTATGCGCGCCAATAGCTCAGTAGGATAGAGCAACTGCCTTCTAAGCAGTAGGCCGGGGGTTCGAATCCCTCTTGGCGTACCATTTCAGACCTATGGTGGGTATAGCTCAGTCGGGAGAGCACCGGATTGTGGTTCCGGGTGTCGAGGGTTCGAACCCCTTTACCCACCCCACGAAATCGGGGATTGGGAGTGATCCCGATCCCCGATGATTTTTGCCCCGATATTGGGATGTAGTGTAATGGTAACACACCAGACTTTGACTCTGATATCGTGGGTTCGAATCCCGCCATCCCAGCCACGTCAGATATTTTCTGCCGGTTTCGGCTTCCCGCAAGAGGAAAGCCTGCACCTCTGAAAACATCTTCCTTCTTCAGCCGCGAATCGCTTCGCTGGATTCGCGTCTGAGTATTTATTGAGTGCAAACCCTTCGATGGATTCGCGTCTGAGTATTTATTGAGAGCAAACCCTTCGACGGATTCGCGTCTGAGTATTTATTGAATGCGAGCCTTTCGACGGATTCGCGTCTGAGTATTTGGTTGGTTTGTAACGTAAATATATTTTTTCACACCGATATGCCCCAGTAGCTCAGTAGGCAGAGCACCTGCCTTTTAAGCAGGGTGTCCGGGGTTCGAATCCCCGCTGGAGCACCAAAAAATATTCCCTCGCCTTTTTGGCGGGGGAATATTTTTTCTGGTCGCTCCCGAGGAGTCGAAGTTTATCCCCGGCAGGGGAAATCCCCGCTGGAGCACCAAAAGAAAAAAGCCAGTAACCGCAGTCGGTTGCTGGCTTTTTCTTTATTTATCAATGGTTTGCTGGCACGGCAGCGTGAAAAAATGTTTGAAAACAAAAGAATACTTTACGTTTTAAACGCTGGTTTCGAACAAAAATGCTAATTAAAATGCTAATTACTTGATTTAATGTGCAAAAGTAAACGCCGACATATTTGCAGCGTGAAAAACAGCCCCGGCAATGATGCCGGAGCTGTGAATGAATGGCTATTTGCGGACGAGATAGATCACTGTTTCGCTGCCGGCGGGCATATTGGCTCACATGTTGAAAATCTCTTGTTTCAAGCACGTTGTTGTAAATTTCTTGCGTTTTCATATATAATATGTTATTTTCATCTTAGTCCGCACCGCATTTTGCTACGCTGGCTAATCAAAGAATGGTTAGGAGATTGATGTCGACGTGAACGAAAATGAGAATGTACTTGATGGCTTCCAAATTTCCGGAATCGTATGCTTTGTATTGGCACTTATATTTTTTCTGGTAGGCTTTTTTGTCGGAATCGACACGGGTGACATATTCATATTTTGCGTAGTACTAAGTATTCTGCTAATCATTATTGGTAATATTCTTTTTTCGATATCTGGTGCAAAGAAACAAAAACTGTTGGATGGGGTTCAGGCGCAAATTCACAGTATGCAAGCAGCAGAAGAACAGGCAAATAAATCTGAAGATATCGATGATTTTTTATTACATTATCGTCGTTTATTATTTGCAGCGCAGCAGCTTATAGCGTTTGAAGGACGCGTACCTTTTACATTAAGGCCATCCATACAGTACAATATTTTCTTGGTCAAAAAGCAATGGCGCACACGCGACGCAATTGAACGCCATTACAGCAGAGTCAAAAAGCTTGCACGAACAACCTACAGAAACAACCGAGCTTATATAGAAAGTCTTTGCCGTATATTTGCAAATGAAATTGAAAAAAATCAGAGTGAATTCAATGAAGAAACCTTAGAATTCGCTACAAAAATGCGAGATCAGTTATTTGCAGAATATGGTATATTGAACGCATACAACACTGCAAGCAATCCGACCAATGCCACTGACAACGCATCAATGTCCGAAATAGACGGAATGGAAGGACACGCTTTTGAAAGTTATTGTGCTAATCTGCTGCGTAAAAACGGGTTCGAAAATGTAATCGTAACACCCGGTTCAGGCGACCAAGGCGTTGATGTAATTGCGGTAAAGGATAGCATCCGCTACGCTGTGCAATGCAAATGCTACGCATCTGCACTAGGCAACACACCAGTGCAGGAAGTGTGTGCTGGAAAAAATATGTATAATTGCCATGTCGGCGTCGTAATGACAAATAATTACTTTACTGCAAGCGCAAAGCAGCTGGCAGAAAAAAACGGAATTCTACTGTGGGATCGCGACAAATTGCAATATATGATTGACAACACAAAACGTGAAAAGTGTGCCTTATAACAACAAGAATAACGTGAACCGCAAATGCGCTGCGACCACCATTCTCGTTCTGTCCCGCGATACTCTCAGCAGACGCAAATGTGCGCGCATCAATGCTTGCCTTTGTACCAAAATGCAAGTATAATCGGGCCATCGAGACAAGATAGGGAGGAATCCGCATGGAAAACACACTCAAACAGAAGCTCGCCGCCGGTGCGCGGCCTATCGGCACCTTTTTTGACACCGCCAGCGTGAGCCTTATGGAGTGCCTCGGCCGCACGGGGCTCGACTTTGCCATCATCGACAACGAGCACTCCCCCATCGAGGCCGAGACCACCGCCGCGCTCGTGCGAGACCGCCGAAGCGCTCGCCATCATCGAGGACATCTGCGCCGTGGACGGCGTGGACGGCATCTTCGTCGGACCGTTCGATCTGTCGATCTCGATGGGCATGCCGGGACAGTTCGACGCGCCTGAGTTTCAGGCGGCCGTCACGCGCATCGTCGCCGCCTGCCGCGCAGCCGGAAAGTACTGCATGTTCTTCACCGGCACGGCCGACGGCGTGATCGACGGCTTCCGCAGGGGCTTCGATGCCATGGTCTACAGCCTCGACGCCGCTCTGTTCATTCAGAGCGTGAAGCGCGATGTGGAGGACATCCGCAGCCGGCTGCAATGAGATAGTATATGACGCAAAAGGCGCGCACCAGCCGGTGCGCGCCTTTTTTGCATACCTCAATGCTCGCCGCCGCAGAAGGCAGCCTCGTCGTTCGACCAGCCGCGGTCGAGCAGCCAATAGGTCGTCTCATAATCGACCGCCATGTCCTGCTCCGTCAGCTCCCGATCCTGATGCTGGCGTCCCCACTTGAGCAGCTCATAATTGCGCAGCTCCTTGAGCGTGAACGGCAGGCCGAGCTCCTCCGCCACCGGCAGGAGCACGTGCTCGGTCATGACATCGCGGATCTCCAGACTGCCTGGATAGCTGTCCATCGCCTGCTGCACGCGCGCCTGCAGCGCGGGGTCGGCATCATAGATCTCAAAGAACTTATCCACATTCGTTTTCGGTTTGTCTGCCATATCGGTCACTCCTGATACAGGTATTTTCCTGTAGTATACTACACCCGGCGCCCGCGCGCAATCCTCCGGCACGCAAAAGCGCCCTGTCGAATACCATGGGTATGGGAGGCGCTCGCCTCCGCAGGAGGGGGAAGCTGCAATGACACGAATCCAAACGCTCAGCGACCTGCAGCCCGGTCAAAGCGCGACCGTGCGCAGTGTGTGCGCGCCCGACGGGATGCAGCGGCGGCTGCGCGACCTCGGGCTGATTGAGCAGACGCGCGTGGTCTGTCTCGGCCGCAGCCCCATGGGCGACCCGAGCGCCTATCTCATCCGCGGCAGTGTGATCGCGCTGCGCCGGTGCGACTGCCGCGCCATCCGCGTCGCCGTGCTGTAGAGGAGGTGCGCACATGGGACTGACACACCGCTCCGTCGGCACGCACGCAGCCGCATTCGGCGGCACACGGCGCGCGGGCGAGCGCATCGTGGCGCTGGCAGGCAACCCGAACGTCGGCAAGAGCACCGTCTTCAACGCCCTGACCGGGATGCGCCAGCACACCGGAAACTGGGCCGGGAAAACCGTCGGCTGCGCGTGCGGACGCTGCCGCTCGGCGCGGGAGCAGTATCTGCTCGTCGACCTTCCGGGCACCTACTCGCTGCAGCCGCACTCGGCGGAGGAGGCTGTCGCGTGCGACTTTGTGCGCGGCGGCGAAGCGGACGCCGTGGTCGTCGTGTGCGACGCGACGTGTCTCGAGCGCACGCTCGTGCTCGCGCTGCAGATGCACAGTGTAACGCCGAACACGATCGTGTGCGTGAACCTGCTCGATGAGGCGCGGCACAAACGCATTCACATCGACCTGCCCGCGCTGCAGGCGCAGCTCGGTATGCCGGTCGTGGGCGTGACGGCGCGGAAAAAGAAAACGCTCCGTGCCCTGCTTGATGCGCTCGATACTGTCGTGGCCGCGCCGCAGCCGCGCCCGGACGGTGCGCCGGAGGCCGGAGACCCGGCGGATGATGTGCGCCGCGCAGAGGTCATCTGCCGTGCTGCCGTCCGGCGGGAGACACCGGAATATGCCGCGCGTGACCGGCGGCTCGACCGGCTGCTCACGAGCCGCGCGACCGGCTACCCCATCATGCTGCTGGGGCTGGCAGCCGTGCTGTGGCTGACGATCGCGGGCGCAAACGCGCCGTCGGAATGGCTGGCACATTTTTTCGGCTGGGCGCAGGGGAAGTTTTCTGCGCTGCTGATATTCCTGCACGCACCGCCATGGCTGCAGGGGCTGCTGGTAGACGGGATGTTCCGGACGCTGGCATGGGTCGTAGCCGTGATGCTGCCGCCGATGGCGATCTTTTTCCCGCTATTCACGCTGCTCGAGGACGCGGGGTATCTGCCGCGCGTGGCGTACAACCTCGACCGCCCGTTTCAGGCGTGCCGCGCCTGCGGCAAGCAGGCACTGACAATGTGCATGGGGCTCGGCTGCAACGCGGCGGGTGTGGTCGGCTGCCGGATCATCGACTCCGAGCGCGAACGGCTGCTCGCCGTGCTCACCAACAGCCTCATGCCGTGCAACGGCCGCTTTCCGGCGCTCATCGCGCTCATGACCATGTTCTTTTCGCTCAGCGGCAGCACGCTCGCCGCCGCGCTGCTGCTCACGGCGGCGCTCATGCTGTGCGTGGGGCTGACGTTCGGCGCAACATGGCTGCTGAGCGCGACCGTGCTGCGCGGCAAGCCGTCGGCCTTCGCGCTGGAGCTGCCGCCGTACCGCGCGCCGCAGGTCGGTCAGGTGCTCGTGCGCTCCGTTTTCGACCGGACGCTGTTCGTGCTCGGGCGCGCCGCCGCCGTGGCTGCGCCGGCAGGCATGGTGCTGTGGGCGCTGGCAAACGTGCACCCCGGCGGTGTGAGCCTACTGACGCGGTTCGCGGCTGCGCTCGACCCGCTCGGGCGGGTGATGGGCATGGACGGCGTGCTGCTGTTGGCGTTTGTGCTCGGCTTTCCGGCCAACGAGATCGTGCTGCCGATCGCCGTGATGGGCTATCTGGCACAGGGCAGCCTGAGCGACGCGCTCGGGCTTGCGCAGATGCACGCACTGCTGACCGCAAACGGCTGGACGTGGACGACCGCCGTGAGCGCCGTGCTGTTTTTCCTGCTGCACTGGCCGTGCTCGACAACGCTCTGGACGATCCGGCACGAGACCGGCAGCGCAAAATGGACGCTGCTGGCGGCGCTGCTGCCGACGGCGCTGGGCATGGCGCTGTGCGCAGCGTTCACGGCGCTGATGCGGCTGACCGGCTGGTGAGCAAAGGCCGGAGGGCGCAGCGTCCTCCGGCCCGAAATCATAAATTGACAGATTCTGCAACGCGTGATATACTGTCAGCAGAACCGGTAACGGGGCCTCGAAACCCCGGGCGCACAGAGCGCAGCCGGTTCTTTTTTGCGCCCATTTTCCATTTTCCGTCGACCATGCAGATAAAAATCGCCGTTGTGCCGCGGTGCGGTTCGGATTATAATGGAAGCATCACACCGCGGCCCGGCCGCGCAAGGAGCGGAACGATACGATGAAATTTCTCCACCTCGCCGACCTGCATCTCGGCAAGCGTGTCAACGGTTTTTCCATGCTCGAGGATCAGGCGCACATTCTGCGGCAGATCCTCGCCATTCTGGACGACGAGCAGCCGGACAGCGTGCTCATCGCGGGCGACGTGTACGACAAGTCCGTGCCGTCGGTCGAGGCGGTCGGGCTGCTCGACGGCTTTCTCACCGAGCTGCGCGCACGCGGCGTGCCCGTGCTGCTCATCAGCGGCAACCACGACTCGCCGGAGCGGCTCGCCTTCGGCGGGCGCGTCATGGATAGCTGCGGCATCCACATCTCGCCCGTGTATGACGGTGCGCTCGCGCCGGTCACGCTGCACGATGCGTTCGGACCGGTGCACGTGTGGCTGCTGCCGTTTGTGAAGCCCGCGCATGTGCGCCGCTGGTTTCCGGACGCGGACATTGAGAGCTACACCGATGCCGTGGCCGAGGCCGTCGCGCACATGGACATCGACACCGCCGCGCGCAACGTGCTCGTGACGCACCAGTTCGTCACCGGCGGCGCGCGCAGCGGCTCGGAGGAGCTGTCCGTCGGCGGGACGGACAATGTCGACAGCAGCGTCTTTGCGCCGTTTGACTACGTGGCGCTCGGCCACCTGCACGGCGCGCAGCAGATCGGGCGCGAGACGATCCGCTATGCCGGCTCGCCGCTCAAATACTCGTTTTCCGAGGCAAGGCAGCACAAATCCGTCACCGTCGTGACGCTGGGCGAAAAGGGCGACGTGCAGGTGCGCACCGCCGCGCTCACGCCGCTGCGGGAGCTGCGCGAGATCCGCGGGAGCTATGACGAGCTGACCGCGCGCAGCTTTTACGAGCACACGACCTACCGCAGCGACTATCTGCACCTGATCCTCACGGACGAGCAGGATGTGTTTGACGCCATGAGCCGCCTGCGCACGATCTACCCGTACCTGATGACGCTCGACTACGACAACGCGCGCACACGCGCAGCCGGCGGTATGTCCGTACCGGCGGAGACGGAGCGGCGCACGCCGCTGGAGCTGTTTGAGGCGCTGTATCAGCGCCAGAACCACCGGCCCATGAGCGAGGTGCAGCGCGCATACATCGCGCAGCTTATGGAGCAGATCATGGAGGTGCAGGGATGAGACCGCTGAAGCTGACCATGTCCGCCTTCGGACCGTACGCCGGACAGACGACCGTGGACTTTGACGCGCTCGGCACGACCGGGCTCTACCTCATCACCGGCGACACCGGCGCCGGAAAGACGACGATCTTTGACGCGATCGCCTACGCGCTCTACGGCGAGGCGAGCGGCGAGACCCGCGAGAGCTCCATGCTGCGCAGCAAGTATGCCGAGCCCGAGACGCCGACGTTCGTGGAGCTGATCTTCGCAAACGGCGGCAAGCGCTACACCGTGCGCCGCAACCCCGAATATACGCGGCCGAAAACCCGCGGCACCGGCACGACCGTGCAGAAGGCGGATGCCGAGCTGACGATGCCGGACGGGCGCGTGATCACGAAAACGCGCGAGGTGACCGCCGCCGTGACGGAGGTCATCGGCGTGGATCGGGCGCAGTTTTCGCGCATCGCCATGATCGCGCAGGGAGAGTTTCGCCGTCTGCTGCTCGCCCAGACGGATGAGCGCAAGGCGATCTTCCGCCAGATCTTCCGCACGGGAAAATATCTGGCGCTGCAAAACCGGCTCAAGGACGATGCCGCCGCGCTCGAAAAGACGTGCGGCGAGCTGGTCGCGGCACTGCGTTCGACGGCGGAGGATATCCTCTGCGACGACCCGGATGCGCTGCCGGACGCAGAGGACACGGACGCACTGCTGACAGCGCTCGACGCGCTGATCGATACAGACGCAGACGCCCGGGCGCAGACGGGCACAAAGCACGAGCAGGCAAAGGCGCAGCACGCGCGCCTGCTCACCGATCTCGGCAAGGCGCAGGCGGTCGAACAGGCGCGCGCAGAGCTGAAAACGGCGGAGGCGGACCTCCAACAGGCGCAGCGCGAGCAGGCGGCCGCGCGGGCAGCGCTCGACACCGCAGAAGCGAAGCAGCCGGACATGGAGCAGCTGCTGCAGGACATTGCGCGGCTTCAGGACGCGCTCAGCCAATACGAGCAGCTGGACAAGCAGCGCGCACAGGCCAAGGCCGCGCGCGAAGCGCTGGAGGAGAAAACCGCAGCGCTGGAGCAGGCGCGTGCACAGGCACAGGCGACGGAGCAGACGTGCAAAAGCGCACGCGCGCAGCTCGCCGAGCAGCCGAAGCTGGCCGTGGCCGCCGAGCAGACCGCGCAGGAGCAAAAGGCGGCCGAGCAGCGGTGCAAGGCGCTGACCGAACTCGACCGGCAGCGCAAGCGGTGCGCCGAGCTGCAGGAAAAGCTCGAAGCCGCGCAGGAGAAGTACACACGCGCGGCCGAGGCGGCGCAGGCGGCATCGGCATACTACAGCGCGCTCGACCGCGCCTATCTCGACGCGCAGGCGGGCATTCTTGCGCGCACGCTCACGCCCGGTCAGCCCTGCCCGGTCTGCGGTGCGACGGAGCACCCCTGCCCTGCCGCCGCGCCGGAGCAGACGCCGGACGCCGCCGCGCGCAAGCGCGCAAAAGCCGACAGCGAGCGGGCACAGCGAGACGCCGAGGCATGCAGCGCGGAGGCCGCCGCTCTGCGCGGGCAGCTCACGGCCGTGCGTGAAGCGCTGGAAACGGCGTGCGCGGCGCTGACGCCGCCGCTCGACCCGAAGACGCTGGCGCAAACGCTCCCCGCGCTGCAGGAAAAAGCCGCGCAGGACGCGCGCGGCTGTGCCGGCCGGCTGGCGGAGCAGAGAGCGCAGCTCGATCAGCTGCAGACGCTTGCAGACGGGCTGTCAGAGCAGGAGGCGAAGCTGCAGCAGCAGCGCGATGCGATCCGGACCGGTGAGACCGACTGTGCCGCGCGTGCCGCGCGCTGCAACGAGCTGGATGCCGCCGCAGCCAACCGCGCAGCCGAGTTGCCGCACGCGGACAGCAATGCGGCAAAGGCCGCGCTCACGCAGGCACAGGTGCAGCACGAGGCGCTGCGTCAGGCGCTTGACACGGCGCAAAAGCAGCACGCTGCGGCGCAGGCCAAGTGCGCGCAGCTGCGCGGAAAGATTGCCACGCTGCATGCGCAGACAGACGCCGCACCGGCGGCGGACATCGCCGCGCTGCAAGCGCAGTGTGATGCGCTCAGCGCGCGCATCGACGCGCTGCAGGTGCAGATGAACGCCCTCGACACGCGGCTGCAGCAAAACCGCACGGCGCGCGCCAAGCTCAACACGCAGCGGCAGGAATACGACGCTGCGCACGAGCGCTGGCAATGGGTGCACGCGCTGACGGCGACCGCGAACGGCGCCATCCCCGGACAGGAGAAGATCACGCTCGAGGCGTTTTTGCAGGCCGCGTATTTCGACCGCATCCTCGGGCGCGCGAACACGCGCCTGCTCATCATGTCCGGCGGGCAGTACGAGCTGCGCCGCTGCGAGCGTGCGGGCGACAACCGCAGTCAGACCGGGCTGGAGCTCGAGGTCGTCGACCACTACAACGGCACGGCGCGCAGCGTCAAGACGCTCTCCGGCGGCGAGACGTTTGCCGCCTCCCTGTCGCTGGCGCTCGGCCTGTCGGACGAGGTGCAGTCGAGCGCCGGCGGCGTGCAGCTCGAGGCGATGTTCGTCGACGAGGGCTTCGGCTCGCTCGACAGCGAGGCGCTACAGCAGGCACTGACCGCGCTCGTGGGCGTGTCGGGCGGCTACCGGCTCGTGGGCATCATCTCCCACGTCGCAGAGCTCAAGGAGCGCATCGACCGGCAGATCATCGTCACGAAAGACCGCAGCGGCGGCAAAGAGGCCGATGAGGACCGCCGCGATCACGACCAGTGCGGCAAAGCCGCACAGCAGACCGATGAGCAGCTTTTTCGGCTTGTGCTTGGCGCCGATCTCCGGCGAGGAGACCGCACCGCCGGGCGCGGACGCATACCAGTCAGTCTGGCCCTGAGGCGCTTCGGGTACGCGCGTGCCGCAGACGGTGCAAAAGCGCGCGCCGGGGTTCAGGCGGCTGCCGCAATGCGGGCAGACGCCCGGAATAAAGGAAGCGGCCGTGTCCTGCCGGGGCGGCACGGACTGCGCCGGGTCGGGCCGCTCGGGAACGGGCGCGCCGCAGTTGGTGCAAAAACGCATACCGTCTTCAAGCGGAGCGCCGCATTGCGCGCACGTGCGCGGAGTATCGGAGGGATTCTGCGCGGCATTGCCCGCAGGCTGCTGCGTCGGCCGGCAGGGCTGCTGCGAGGGGAGCGCATGCTCGGGAAGCATCGCACCGCAGGCGCGGCAGATGACGGCACTGTCAGAGAGCTGCGCGCCGCATTTTGGACAGATCATGGCAAGACCTCTTTTCTCTATCTGTACTCGGATATATTCATTGTAACATCCGCCTTTCAATTTTACAATCCATTCTTTGCGTGGTATACTCTGGGCAGGATTCTTTTTCTGGAGGCAAAGCATATGAACATCACCGCCATCATCTATGACACCGCCGTGCGCAAAACGGCCTACATCCTCGGTACGGTCATCGGCAACTGCAAGCTCTTCCCGGCCGAGCGTGCCCCGCGCGACTGGGGCGCATACGCGAATGTCATCACCGTCGCCGCCGGTGCCGGCGGCCCGGTCGTGACCGCCGGCGTGCAAAAGCGCGTGACCTTCCGCCCGAAGGGCGAGGACGAGACCGTCGCCGCCGCCGAGCTGATCGCCAAGGCCTTCTGCCCGCCGGAAGCGCCCATGCCGACGGACGCGCTCAAGGCGCGCATCGACGACTTTCTGGCCGCACACAACACGCTCGCGCTCGCGACCGGCTGCGGCAACTGGGTGCGGTGCACCCCGCTGGAATATCTGCGCGTGAACGGCGCGCTCTACATCCTCACCGAGGGCGGTCTGAAATTCAAGGGCATCTGGTGGAACGGCGCGATCTCCGCCGCCGTGTACGACAGCTACGACGGCATGGACTCGCTCGCCGGGCTGCAGATGACGGGCAAGGCCGTCTACATCGACCCGCTGAGCGACGAGTACCGCAGCGTGATCGAGGCGCGCGGCGTGCAGCTGCAGCAGCTGCAGCAGATGCCCGCAATGCTGCACGCGGTGCGTCTGGACATCACGCGCTACGAGCTGCTCGACGGTGCGCTGCGCAGCGAGGGCTATGCCGCGCGGCAGGTACTGTCGCTGGTCTGACTTGATAATCATCCCGTTTGTGGTACAATGGTGGCATTCTGTGCTGATTTTTGAAAGGAGGTGCGCGTGATGGAGCGAACGGAGCTCCCCGTGGCGGTATTTGACTCCGGCCTCGGCGGCATCAGCGTTCTGCGCGCACTCGTGCAGCGGATGCCGGGAGAGGACTTTTTGTACTTCGGTGACTCGGCAAACGCGCCCTACGGCGTGCGCCCGGCCGCGGAGGTGCGCGAGCTGACGCAGAGCGTCATCGCCCGGCTGTATGCGCGCGGCATCAAGGCCGCCGTCATCGCCTGCAACACGGCCACAAGCGCTGCCATCGGCACGCTGCGTGCCGCTTTTTCGGACATCCCGGTCATCGGCATCGAGCCGGCGCTCAAGCCCGCTGCGGCGCAGCACCGGCACGTGCTCGTGCTGGCCACGCCCCTGACGCTGCGGGAGGAGAAATTCGCCGCGCTCATGCAGCGCTGCGCCGCCAGCGCCGAGATTCTGCCGCTGCCGTGTCCGGAACTGGTCGAGTTTGTCGAGCGCGGCGAGCTCGACTCCCCCGCGCTCACGGCATATCTGGCGCGGCAGCTCGGCCCCTACGCCGGACATGTGGACGCGGTCGTGCTCGGCTGCACACACTTCCCGTTTGCCCGCCGCGCGATCCGCGCCGCACTCGGCGGCGGCGTCGCGCTCTACGACGGCAGCGACGGCACGGCGCGTGAGACGCAGCGTCAGCTCGTGCGCCGCGGCTGGATCCGCGGCGGCACGCACGGCACCGTCACGCTCGAAAACAGTCTCCCGTCGGAGCTGCCGCTCAGCCGCAGGCTGCTCGACCTGCCGGCGGAGGACTGAGCCGTATGCAGATCCAACGTATCCCCTTCCCGCCGATCGGCTCGAATATGTACATCGTCACGCAGGGGCGCGACGCGATCGTGCTCGACCCGTGGCCAGACGCCGAGACAATGGCGCGGCTGCAGGGCTATCGGGTGCTGCTGGTGCTCACACACGAGCACGTCGACCACATCTCCGGCCTCGGACGGATGCAGCGCGCGCTCTCGGCGCGCACCCTCTGGCAGGATAACTGCACCGTCTGGCTGCGCAACCCCGGCAACACGACGCCCGTGCTGCTCGCGGCGCTGAGCGTGTCACGCGGCGCGGCGGCGCGCGATTTTCTGCGCGAGCTGCACCTCAAGACCGAGACCTATGCCCCCGACATGACCTTTGCCGAGCACGTCTCGCTCGACTGGGGCGCGCTGCACATCGAGGGCTACGCCACGCCCGGCCACTCGCGCGGCAGCGCATGCTACCGCATCGGCGCGCAGGCATTTTTCAGCGGCGACACGATCGTGCCGGGCTGCGCGGTCATCACGCGGCTGCGCGGCGGGGATGCCGCCGTGCTCGGTGAGCAGACCGTGCCGTTTCTGCGCACGCTGCCGCCCGAGCTCACGCTCTATCCCGGCCACGGCCGCTGCGGCATGACCCTCGGTGAGGGGCTTGCTGATATCCGCTGGTGAAAAAACATGCGGTTTTGCGGCATATGCAGCAGACTTACACGCCTGTGTGCAAAATGCGCAGACGCCTCGCTTTGTCACAAGTGAGGCTTGACTTTTGTGAGAATATTTGTTAGACTGACCATAGCAGTTTAGGGTAAAAGTTTTTTGTGGGATTTTTGAGATGGTCTCCGGTACTCCTCCGGGGGCCATCTCGCTTTTTAAAAAGCGCACACACGGCAGGAGAAAATGCATTTTTTGCCCGCAAAAATGCTTGACACGCGCGCAGACGTCTGGTATTATGTTGGAGCGCTCCAAAGACAGCAGGTGGCTTGACCGCGGAAATCCTGCCGAGGATGCATCTATCACGATGTTTCTATTCTGTTTCCGGGGCTTTGGCCGCGGAATTTTTTTGGGCGTGTATCTTTCACACGGAGGTGAAAACACACTATGCCGAACGCAAAAGTTCTCAGTGAGAAGCAGGCGATCGTCGCCGCTCTGGCTGAACGGCTCAACAGCGCCAGCGCCGGCGTGTTCGTCGACTACAAGGGCATCACCGTCGATGAAGACACCAAGCTGCGCACCGAGCTGCGTCAGAATGACGTGGAGTATTCCGTCGTCAAGAACACCCTGACCCGCTTTGCGCTCAAGGACGCCGGTCTCGAGGCAATGAGCGATCTGCTCAACGGTACGACTTCGCTCGCCACCAGCACGGCAGACCCGATCGTCCCGATCCGCATGATCCACGACATGAGCGAGAAGATGGCGAAGGACAAGAAGTTCATCGTCAAGGGCGCGTTCCTTGAGGGCAAGATCCTCAGTGACGCTGAGATCGCGGAGATCGCGCAGCTCCAGAACAAGGACGCGCTGTACTCCAAGGTCCTGGGCACGATGCTGGCACCCATCACGGGTCTGGCCGTTTGCCTGAACCAGGTCGTCGAGCAGATGGGCGGTGCTGCCGCACCGGCTGCCGAGGCCGAAGCTCCCGCCGCCGAATAAGGCGACCACTTCACTTAACTATTTAGGAGGAAAATTACCATGGCTAGCGAAAAAGTCACTGCTATGATCGAAGAGATCAAGGCTATGTCCGTCCTCGAGCTGTCCGAGCTCGTGCACGAGATCGAAGATGTGTTCGGCGTTTCCGCCGCTGCTGCTGTTGCCGCCGCTCCGGTGGCCGGCGCTGCTGCTGCCGCCGAGGAGAAGACCGAGTTTGACGTCGTTCTGACCGGCTTCGGCGATCAGAAGATCAAGGTCATCAAGGCCGTCCGTGAGATCACCAACCTGGGCCTGGCGGAAGCCAAGGCGAAGGTCGAGGGCATCCCCTGCGCCATCAAGGAGCAGGTCTCCAAGGACGAGGCCGAGGAGCTCAAGAAGAAGCTCGAGGAAGTCGGCGCTTCTGTCGAACTCAAGTAATCCGGTCTTATATACTGATGCAAAAACCTCCGTGCCATCCGGCGCGGAGGTTTTTCTGTGTGTCACAGAACCTCTTAGCCTTTCGCCAATGGCGCGGCGAAACACTACGAGGTTTTTCTGTATGTCAATAACCGGCGGACAGCTGCTTGCTGTCCGCCGGTTTTTTGCGTCTTCGGGTCACTTGCCCATGGGCAGCTGCTCGGCCGCGCCGTCTTTGCCGCCGCGGATCATACGCAGGTAATTATAGAGCGAAAACTGCGAGATGTTCAGCGCCTTGCACACCTGCGCATTGGAGTAAGTAATCAGAAATGCACCGTGCTTATCGAGAAACTCCAGATAGCGGATCTTGTCCTCCTTGGTCATGTGGGCAGAGTTTTTGCCCACCAAGAGCTGTGCCTGATCCATCAGGTGCTGGAGCATATCGTTGACATCGCCACGGTACTTGTCCTCGTTGGGCTGATCGGCATCGACACGGTTGCGGCCGTGGAGATAGCGCTCGAGCTCCAAGCTCTTGGTGATATCCTCATTGATGGCGATACACACAGAGGGATTGCCGTTTTCATCGCGCAGAAACAGCGTCGACGAGCGCAGCGTCTTGCCCTCCTTGGTGTATTCAATGAAATTGTAATAGGTACCGTTGTTCTCGGATGCGTTTCTGATATATTCCAGTCCCAGAATATCACCGGTACCGCCGATCTCGCGCCCGGTGATGTGCCCGTTGCGGATATCCACGATCGTGTGCTCGTAATCGAGCGTCAGATCGTGGAGCACAAACTCGACGTCCGGCCCGAAATGTGCCTCCAGCAGATCCATCAGTTTATGCAGCCACTCTTTGTTTGCCTGATAAGAAAGCATGCGTTGGTCCTTCTCCCCCCAAAATAAAATTTTGAATCCCGGAAATCGTTATACCACATTTTCACGCAAAAAGATAGTGCTGTCTACAAAAAATGTCTCATGATCCACACGCCTTGACAAATAATAAACGAAATCATTCGGAAAACAGACATTTTTCACAAAAAGCGTCTTGTTTTCTGAACACATAGTAAAAAAACTTTTATTTGATGAATAATATCTTAAAAATTTATTGACGAATGTTAGAAACAATGATTAAATTAATTTATGGCATGATTCTAAAATACAAAAATTACAAAAATTTTTTCATTTTTTGTGAAAGGACTGTGTAACCTGATGGACGTTTTAAAGAGACTGGAGCAGAGCGGCATTGTGCCGGTCGTCGTGTTGGACGACGCGAAAGATGCAGTCCCCACCGCCAAGGCGCTTCTGGCCGGCGGCGTGGACGTGATGGAGATCACGTTCCGCACAGCGGCGGCGGCGGATTCGATCCGCGCAGTGAGTGAGCAGTGCCCGGATATGCTCGTCGGCGCGGGCACGGTTATCACGCTCGCGCAGTGCGAGCAGGCCGTGGCGTGCGGCGCGAAATTCATCGTGGCACCGGGCTTTGATCCGGAGGTCGTGAGCTGGTGCGTCGAGCACGGCATCGCCGTAACACCCGGCTGCGTCACACCGACGGAGATCATGGCAGCCATGAAGCTGGGGCTGCGCGTGGTGAAGTTCTTCCCGGCAAATGTCTACGGTGGCCTGACGGCGATGAAGTCTCTGTCCGGTCCGTTTGGCGGCATCCGCTTCATCCCAACCGGCGGCGTGAACGCGCAGAATCTGGGCGAGTTCATCACGGCGCCCTATGTGCACGCGGTCGGCGGCAGCTGGGTCTGCCCGAAGGCAGATATCGCAGCCGGCAACTTTGACAAGATCACGGAGCTGTGCGCGCAGGCGAAGGAAGCGCTGCTCGGCTTTGAGGTCGCACACATCGGCATCAACTGTGAGAGCGCGGACGCCTCCATGGCTGTCTGCGAGGCGCTGAACCGGGCGTTCGGCCTGCCGGTCAAGGCCGGCAATTCCTCCAACTTTGCCTCGACCGGCATTGAGGTCATGAAGTCCATGTATCTGGGCAGAAACGGCCACATCGCCATCCGCACCAATGCGCTGCCGGCCGCCGTGGCGGAGCTGGAAAAGCGCGGCTTCGTGTGCGATCCGTCCACCGCAAAATACAAGGGCGAGCGCATGACCGCCATCTACCTCAAAGAGGAGTTCGGCGGCTTTGCGGTCCACCTGCTGCAGAAATAAGGAGAAGATCAAATGAAGGTACTGACATTCGGTGAAATCATGCTGCGCCTGAAAGCGCCCGGCCACGAGCGCTTCTTCCAGAGCCCGAGTCTGGAAGCCACGTTCGGCGGCGGCGAGGCAAACGTGGCGGTGTCGCTGGCAAACTACGGCATGGACGCCGCATTTTTGACCGTGCTGCCGAAAAACGACATTGCCGAGGCGTGCATCCGCGAGCTGCGCTATTTCGGCGTGGACACCTCCCGCATCCTGCGCGGCGAGGGCCGCATGGGCATCTACTATCTGCAGGGCGGCGCAAACCAGCTGCCGAGCAAGGTCGTCTATGACCGCGCCTACTCCGCCATTGCGCTGGCAAAGCCCGGCGACATCGACTGGGACAAGGCGTTCGACGGCGTGGATTGGTTCCACATCACCGGCATCACCCCGGCCATCTCGGAGACGGCCATGGAGCTGTCACTCGAATCGGTCGCCGAGGCGAAAAAGCGCGGCATCACCGTCTCCTGTGACCTCAACTATCGCAAGAATCTCTGGAAATACGGCAAAGCCGCTTCCGAGGTCATGAACAAGCTGGCCGAGTCCGTGGACGTCGCCATCGCAAACGAGGAGGACGTGCAGAAGTCGCTTGGCATCACGGCGGACGTGGACGTCGAGTCCGGCTCGCTCGACCGCGAGAAATACCGTGTGCTCGGCAGCAAGGTGCTCTCTGCATTCCCGAACATGAAGATGATCGCCATCACTCTGCGCGAGAGCCACAGCGCCGACTACAACGGCTGGGCCGCCTGCCTGAACGACGGCGAGCACTTCTACGTATCAAAGAAATACGAGATCCGCGACATCATTGACCGTGTCGGCGGCGGCGACTCGTTCGCCGGCGGCCTGATCTACGGTCTGAACCACTACGCTGACCGCCAGCAGGCGCTGGAGTTCGCGGTCGCGGCCTCCTGCCTCAAGCACAGCGTCATCGGCGACTTCAACCGCGTCGACGTCTCCGATGTCGAGAAGCTGGCCGGCGGCGACGGCACCGGCCGCGTGCAGCGCTGAGAGGAGGCCGATTCCGATGGACTGGATCAACGAGAAAGCCAAAACGCTCCGGCAGGGCGCCATCCGCGCCATGTTTGACAAGGCCTCCACGATGGACAACGTCATCAGCATGGGCATCGGCGAGCCGGACATGGCCACGCCGGAGCTCGTGTGCCGCGCCGGAAACGAGGCGCTCGAAAAGGGCATCACGCATTACACGCCGAACGCCGGCACTTTGGCGCTGCGCCGCGCCATTGCGGAAAAGTCGAACCTGAAGGGCGTCGGCTACGATCCCGCGACTGAGATCATCATCACCAACGGCGGCATGGGCGCGCTGTCCCTGCTGTTTCTGGTGCTGCTCAACCCCGGCGACGAGGTGCTCATTCAGGATCCCCAGTGGCTCAACTATGTGGCGCAGGTGCGCTACTGCGGCGGTGAGGCCGTGCGCGTCCCGACGGATCTGGAACACAACTTTACGATGCAGCCCGAGACGATCGAGCAGTGCATCACCCCGCGCACCAAAGCGCTCATGATCAATTCGCCCAATAACCCCACCGGCAGTGTCATGTCCCGCGCGGACATGGAGCAGATCGCCGCGATCGCCAAAAAGCACGACCTGCTCATCATCGCCGACGAGGTTTACAACACCCTGCTCTACGGCACGGAGCCGTACCTGTCCATCGCGGAGCTGCCCGGCATAAAGGACCGCTGCGTGGTGATCAACAGCTTCTCGAAATCCTACGCCATGACCGGCTGGCGCATCGGCTATCTGGCAGGCCCCGCGGAGATCGTGGACCGTATGACCAAATGCCAGGAAAACTTCAACGCCTGCGCAAATGCCATCGGTCAGTACGCCGCGGTTGCCGCACTTGACCATCCGGAGCTGTGCACGCAGCTGCGCGACATCTTCGCGCGACGCCGCGCGACGCTGCTGGAAGGTCTGGCCGCCATTCCCGGCATGAACAGCAACGACCCCACGGGCGCATTCTATGTCTTTGCCGACATCCGTGCCTTCGGCATGAGCAGCGAGGATTTCTGCAACCGCCTGCTTGACGAGGAGCACGTTGTCTGCATCCCCGGCAGCGCCTTCGGCGCATGCGGCGAGGGCTTCGTGCGCATCGCCTACACCTGCAGCGACGCGGATCTGATGGAGGCGATCGCACGCATCCGCCGCTTCTGCGCCAAGTATTATACGGCTTGAGAGAGGAGACGATTCCAATGTCCAATGTGGAACAAAAGCTCCAGGCCATGGGCCTGAAGCTGCCCGCATGCCCGGCGCCGGTCGCAGCATATCTTCCGGTGCAGACGGCGGGAAGCCTGATCTATGCATCCGGCCAGACGGCGTGGGTAGACGGCAAGCTGCTCTACGCCGGTAAGGTTGGCGGCGACGTCAGCATCGCGGATGCCTATGAATCGGCCAAGATCAGCGCGGTCAATTGCCTGAGCGCGATCGCCACGGTGGCAGACCTTGACCGCATCCGCATCGTGCGTGTGCACGGCTGGGTCAACGGTGTGCCCGACTTCGGTGACCAGCCCGCCGTCGTCAACGGTGCATCTGAGCTGCTGGAGGCGCTCTACGGTGAGCACGGCCGCCATGCCAGAAGCGCCATCGGCGTGGGCTCTCTGCCCACGAACGCCTCGGTCGAGATCGAGATCATCGCTGAAAAGCTCTGAACCGATACGAAAACCCGAAAACCACGAGCAAACACAGGAAAATGATGTGAAAACCACTTCATATTATAAAAACAGGAGGAAAACAAATGAAGAAAAAGCTCAGATCCATTCTCGCGCTGCTCATGGCCATCCTGATGGTCGCCGCCTGCACGGCATGCGGCAGCGGCGGCAACGGCGGCACTGCCAGCGGCAGCAGCAAGCTGCAGGAAGTCCTCGATCGCGGTTATCTGATCGTCGGCACCGGCAGCACCAACGCCCCGTGGCACTTCTATGACGACAACGGCAACCTCTGCGGCTTCGACGTCTCCATGGCGAAGATCGTTGCCAACTCTCTCTTCGGCGATCCGGAAAAGGTCAAGTTCGTTGAGCAGTCCTCTGACGAGCGCGTGCCGAACCTGGTCAACGGCAACGTGGACATCTGCTTCCAGTTCATGACCATCAGCGCCGAGAGAGCCCAGCAGATCGAGTTCACCATCCCGTACTACACCGAGGGCTGTGAGGCTCTGCTGCACACCAACAGCAAGTACAAGACCGGCGAGCAGCTGCTCGCAGCCATGGACAGCGGCACGAAGGTGACCGTCGCCATCCTGCAGAACAGCTTCGCCGAGGACATCGTCGCCGACGTCTTTGCCGGCCACGACAACTACACTGTCGACCAGTACGAGGATCAGGCGCTGCTTTATCAGGCGCTGGCTTCCGGCCGCTGCGATGTCGCCGTGTGTGACATGTCCAACGCCAAGTATCAGGCTTCCCTCGACAGCAACTACATCGCCACCGGCATCTCCGGCCGCCCGCAGAACTACGGTGCCGGCGTCCAGAAGGGTGACCAGGTCTGGCTCAACTATGTCAACACCGTGCTGCAGGATGCCATGAGCGGTGCGACCTACCAGTCCTACATCGATGCGTTTGAGCAGTGGTTCGGCGTGAAGCTCGACCCGCCCAAGACCGGCAAGCCGGCTATGTACTGCTGAGCACAGCGCAGCCGCATCCTTATGTAAACAGAATTTTGGAAGGTGCGGATCGCCCTTGCGATCCGCATTTTTCCAAAGCCTCGGATGGAGAACGCTATGAATTACAATTTTAACTGGACAGTTATCGAAAAGAATATTGTCCCCATGCTGGAGGGTCTCGGCTTCGGCCTGCTCATGGCGATCATCGCGATCACAGTCGGCACCATCATCGGCCTGCTGCTGGCCTTTGCCGCTGTCTCCAAATCCAAGATTGCCCGCAAGCTCGTGCAGATCTTTGTCACGATCTTCCGAAACACGCCGATTCTGATCCTGGTCTACATCACCTATTTCGGTATGCCGACGATCGGCATCAACATCCCCAAGGTTCCCTCTTTCGTCATCACGTTGGCTCTGTACTCCTCCGCCTACATGGAGGAAGTGTTCCGCGCCGGACTGGAAGCGATCCCGAAGGGGATCATCGAGGCCGGTCAGGCCATCGGTTTGAGCGGAACGGTTATTAAAATAGAAATTGAATTGCCCATCATGATGAAAAAAGTCCTTCCGTCCATGGGCAACTACCTTATTTCGTTGTTTAAGGACACATCCATCGCCTCGGCCATCACGGTCGGCGAGCTGACGTACATCTCGAAGGTCCTCACGACGCAGACGTTCCGTGTCTTTGAAGTCTGGCTGACAACGGGCATTTTGTATGTGGCGGCCTGCTACCTGATCGCGTTCCTTCTGCGTCGGGTCGAGAAACTGTTCCTGTAGGGGAGGTCCGTATGAAGTACTTCCAAAACATATCCAATCTCTGGGGCAACGTCCTCACGGCGCTCGGCAACACGGTCTACATCTCGCTGATCGCCATCGTACTCGGCACCATTCTGGGCATTGCGATGGGCGTCGTGCTGACCTACTGCAAAAAGCGCTGGCAGTGGCTGTTCCGCATCTACGTGGACATCATGCGCGGTCTGCCGGTTCTGGTCACGATCTTCGTGGTGTACTACTTTGTCAACGCCGTGCTCAAGATGTTCTTCGGCTTCCAGATGCAGCAGAACACGGCCGGCGCCGTTGCGCTGACGATGTTCTCCGCCGCACAGATGACCGAGCTCACGCGCGGCGCGCTGCAGGCCATCCCGAAGGGGCAGATCGAGGCCGGCCGCGCCATCGGCCTGACGTTCCCGCAGATCTTTTTCAACATCCTGCTGCCGCAGGCAGTGGTGCAGATGATCCCGCCATGGATCAACTCCGCCACAGAGATGATCAAGGCGTCGACGCTGCTGGGCATGATCGGCGTGCTGGATCTGCTGCTGGTCACGCGCCAGATCGTCGCCAAATACGGCGAGGCGCTGGTGTACTACCTGATCATCGGCGTGTTCTACTTTGCCATCAACACGCTCATCGAGTACGCCGGCAAGAAACTGAGCAAAAAGCTCAACTATCTGCAGAAAGCTAAGAGGTAACTACCATGAGTGACGCACTGTTGAGATTTGAAAACGTAACGAAGAGCTACGGTGACTTCACGGTATTCTCGGACATCTCACTGGAGGTGCACGAGAAGGAAGTCGTGTCGATCATCGGCTCGAGCGGCTCGGGCAAGACGACCCTGCTGCGCTGCATCAACCTGCTGGAGCCGTTTGAGGCGGGCAAGATCATCCTCGACGGCCAGGAGATCGGCTATCACGACGTCAACGGAAAGCGCAAGCGCGTGCCGGAAAAGGTCATCGCGCAGCAGCGCTCGATGACGGGCATGGTCTTCCAGCAGTTCAACCTGTTCCCGCACATGACGGCGAAGAAAAACGTCATGCTCGGTCTGACCCACACAAAGAAAATGCCGAAGGCCGAGGCCGAGGCGCTGGCGGAAAAGTGGCTCACGGCCGTTGGCCTGAGCGACAAGATGGACAATCTCCCGAGCGAGCTCTCCGGCGGCCAGCAGCAGCGTGTGGCCATCGCACGCGCCGTGGCCATGAATCCGAAGATCCTGCTGTTTGACGAGGCCACGTCCGCACTCGACCCGGAGCTGGTCGGTGAAGTGCTCAACGTCATCCGAAACCTCGCCAAGGAGGGCGCCACGATGATCCTCGTCACGCACGAGATGCGCTTCGCCTACGAAGTTTCCGACAAGGTCATCTTCATGGACAAGGGCAAGATCGAGGCCATGGGCACGCCGAAGGAGATCTTCGAGGAGCGCCCGACGGCACGACTGCGCGAATTTTTGTCCACATTCACCACGCCCATCGTCACGGGCGATGCAAAGGCGGACTGAACCATGGCAGAAAGTATTTATGAATCGCTCGGCGTCCGCACGGTCATCGACGCCTGGGGCACGGTCACGGCGCTGGGTGGCTCGCTCATGGCGCCCGAGGTGCTGCAGGCCATGCAGTCGGCAGCCGGTGCCTTCGTGGACATGAGCGAGCTGCACGCAGCGGCCGGCCGGCGCATTGCCGACCTGCTCGGCGTGGAGGCCTGCTGCGTCACCTGCGGCGCGGCCGCAGGTCTTGCCATCGCGGCGGCCGCCTGCATGACGGGCACGCGCCGCTCGTATGCCTACCAGCTGCCGGACACCACCGGCATGAAAGACGAGATCCTCTGCCTCAAATGCCACCGTGACCTCTACGATCAGGGCATGCTGCTCTCGGGCGCGCACTTTGTGGAGATCGGTGTGACGTCATCGGCTTTTTTGCAGCAGATCGAGGACCGCATCACCGAGCGCACGGCGGCGTTTTTCTACACGTCCGAGGCCGAGACCATGCGCGGCTCGATCCCGCTGCCGGAGATCGCGGCGCTCTGCCGTGCGCACGGCATCCCCATCATCGTCGACGCGGCGGCCGAGCTGCCGCCGAAGGCGAACATCCGCAAATACCTCGACGACGGCGCGTCCCTCGTCGTGTTCAGCGGCGGCAAGGAGATCCGCGGTCCGCAGGCCTCTGGCATGATCCTCGGCAGCCGCGAGCTGATCGCTGCGTGCGATCTCAATTGCTGCCCGAACTACGGCATCGGCCGCCCCATGAAGGTCGACAAGGAGAACATCTGCGGCCTTGTCAAGGCGGTGGAGCTGTTCGTGAAGCGCGATTATGATCAGATCATGGCGCAATGGGACAGCTATGTGGACACGATCCGCGCAGGGCTTTCCGACTGCCCGGGTCTGGAGATGACCGTCGGCGTTCCGACCGAGCCCGGCGTGCAGCCCGCCTGCATCCGCCGGCTGTTCCTGCGGCCGCTGACCATGCCCGCCGCTGCGCTGCGTCAGGCGCTGATCGACGGTGAGCCGAGCATCTACACCTTCCTCTATCAGGATCAGATCGTCATTAACCCACAGTGCCTGCAGGCACATGAGCTCTCCCCTATCGTGCAGGCGGTCCGCGGGATCCTGATGCAGCATCGCTGAGATTTGCAAAGAAAGGATCCTGCCCTTATGCACGAGTATCCCTACCGCACCTGCGCGGAAATCGACCTCAACAAGCTCCAGCGCAACCTGCAGCGCCTGCGCGCGCTCATCGGACCGGAATGCCGCATCATGGAGGTCATGAAAGCCGATGCCTACGGCCACGGTCTGCGCGTATGCGCCGAGTATGCCGCGCCCTATGTCGACTGGTTTGCGGCCGCCACGCTTGAAGAGGCGCTTGCCGTGCGTGCAGCCGCGCCGCACACACCCGTTTTGATCTTCGGCGGTCTGCTTGACCCGGAGATCATACAGGCGGCGCAGCACGGTCTGACCATCAACGTGTTCTCACTCCAATATGCCAGCCATGTGCAGGCGCTCCTGCAGCCGATGGGGCTGCATGCCGACGTGCACATCAAGGTGGACACCGGCATGAACCGGCTCGGGCTTCACGCCCGGCCGGGGCACTGCGCACAGGCCGTTTCGGATGCCGCGCAGATCTGCTCGCTCGACTGTCTGCACGTGACTGGCATATATACGCACTTCGCCTGTGCCGACTCACGCGAGCCCTCGGACAGCGCGTTCACGGACGCACAGTTTGCGGCCTTTCAGGAGGTCTGCCGCGGGTTGGAGGCCATGGGCATCGACCCCGGGCTGCGCCACTGCGCCAGCACCGGCGGCCTGCTCGTGCACCCGGAATACCGCTGCCAGATGGTGCGCACCGGTATGTTTGCCCTCGGCATGAGCTACAGCGCCGAGAGTGCGCGCGCATGCGCCCTTGAGCCCATTCTGACGTGGTACGCCAAGGTCGTTGACATCCGCACGGTCGAGCCGGGCGAGAGCGTCAGCTACGGACGCACCTTCACCGCCGAGCGCCCCACGCGCGTGGCCGTGCTGTCGGTCGGCTATGCCGACGGCTACTCCCGCGCCTTCTCCAACCGGGCGCGGGTGCTCCTGCGCGGTAAATATGCGCCTGTGCGCGGCAAGACGTGCATGGACTTCACCATGGTCGATGTCACGGACATCCCGGACGTTGCCGTCGGCGATCAGGCCATCCTCCTCGGCGGGGACGGCGGACAGTGCATCCCCGCAGACGAGCTGGCAGCGCTCTTGCCGGACGGCACAAACGGCGGCGTTACGGCGGACATCCATTTTCGCGTTCGCCGCGTGTACCGTTATGACAACGCGACCGTCGCCGTCAGTGACGTGCGCTATTGAGCTTCCGACAAAAAAGCAGACAGGCGAGAGCCTGTCTGCTTTTTCTTTTTCCTTATTTGCACTGCCATTGGCACTGCCGCAGATCCACGTGCCGCGCGTCGCACATTTCCACGCCTTCGCGCGCGAGCAGCGCCGCCTGCGCGTCCCAGCCGGGCACGAGCCGCCCGCTGTGATCCACCACACGGTGGCACGGATAGTCGCCGTAGCGCTCTGCCTGGCTGAGCACACGGCCGACCAGCCGCGCGTTTTTCGGCCGGCCGATCAGCCGTGCGATCTGCCCGTAGGTTGCCACGCACCCTTCCGGGATTTCGCCCACGGCGGAGAGAATCTCGTAGATCAACCGTTCGTCCGTTGCCGCTGCCATCAGCTGCAGCCTCCTTCCGCTCATAAAATTCGACCGGCCGGCAGTCAACTTCTGCCGGCCGGTTTGTGCCTGTGCTGCGGCGCTTACGCGCTGAAGCTGACGCTCTTGGCGGCTTCGATGAAGCTCGGCTCATAGGCGTCAAAGTTGTCCTTCTGGGACGCGAACTGCACCATCCAGAACCCGTCATCAGCCTCGTAGAGAACGGTGAGGTAGCGGTAGGTGACGTTCTGCTCCTCGTTCTTGAAGTCATACAGCATCGTCGGGTTGCCGTCGATGGGCTCGCCGTCGACGATCGCTTTGTCTTCATTGGCCCCCTTGACGAACTCGACATACTGCTCAAACGTCACGTCTTCCACGCCGGCTTCGGCAAACTCCGCCTTCGTCTCATGGAGGGCGAGCACGATCGCCGTGTCCGCAGCGTAGCCAACGGTGTAGCCCTCAAGCGATTCCTGGCTGAAGTCGGTCGTGAGCGTAATCTGCATGCCCTCGGCGTCAAAGGTCTTGGCTTCGGCATCAAAAGGATTGGTGCTGCCGGTGCTGCCGCAGCCGGCGAGCACGGCCACAAGAAGCAGCGCGCAGACAATGGTCGTAAATGTGCGTTTCATACAGAGATCTCCTACTCTTTCTTTTGAAATATGACAGCGGCTTACTGCGCCGGTTTGTCCGTTTTGGGCTGGTACTGATACGGCTCCGGATCGGGCTCGGCATAGCCGGTGGCGATGTCGAACTGCTTGGTCAGCTGCGTGAGACCGAGCTTCGTCACCATGAGCTCACCGTAGGCGAGGTCATCCTGGAAGCCGTTTTCGCGGCACTCATCCAGACCCGCCTTGGCGTCCTCCAGCTCGGAGAGACACTGCTCGTACAGATCCTCAAGCTTGCCGAGCGCCGTGATGGCGTCGTCGGTGTTGCCCTCGGCGGGGCAGACGGCCTCAAAGCGGCGGCCGATGCGCACGATCGCGGCATAGCTCGCCTGCAGCATCGCCAGCGTGAGCGCGCCGGCCTGTCCGGCGGCCTCACTCTGCTTCATGCCGGTGATCATATCCGACACATCCCCGACCCACTGCTTGTGCACGCCCTTGAGCTGGCTCAGGCGCTCATCGATCTGTGCCGCGGGATGGCGGTTGGCGGAGTAGCCGCCCTTTTTGAGTTTACGGGTCAGACGTTCCATAGTAGCAACCTCCAATTAGAATTCTTGATCAATCGTCCATGTCGAGTGCTTCCAGACCCATGGCGGCAATGGGACGGCTGTCGCCATGGCGGACAAAGAGCATGGTCACAAACGCGCCGGCCACGAAAATGGCGGCATACGGGAAGAGCACGGTCATGCCGACCTTGTCCATCAGGAAGCCGGAGAACATCGGCGTGATGACCTGCGCGGCCATGCTGGCCGTGTAGTAGAAGCCGGTGTAGCGGCCGACGTCGCTGCCGGAGCACATCTCGACGACCATCGGGAAGGAGTTGACGTTGATGGTCGCCCAGCCGATACCGGCGAGGCAGAACATCGCGTTCATGAGCATCGTGGGGCTCTCGGAATTGAGGAACGCAGCCACGCCGAACGCGATGGCCAGCATCACGACACCGCCGAGAATGGTCTTTTTGCGGCCGATCTTGGACGCGACGATGCCGACGGGCAGGTAGGCCACGATCGCGGCGGCCTGCGCGAGCATGAGCGTGAGGTTATAGTCCTTGTGCAGGATGTTGCTCGCATAGACGGAATATTTCGACGTCACAGCGTTGTAGCCGAAGAACCACAGCACGATCGACAGCAGCAGGAAAATGAGCGAGCGGCGCTCGGCCTTGCCGAGCTTGCCGGAGGCAACGGGCGTGTCGCCGTCGTCCCCGTTGTCGATGCCGAAGCGCTTGCTGTCGGCCTGCATCTCGGCGACAAACTTCGGCTCGTTGACTGTCAGGCGGAAGATCAGCAGCGCAAGCAGCATGAGCCCCGCGATCACGGAGAAGTAGGCAGTGTAGCTCATGAGCGAGTTGCGCACGGAGCTCGTAGCGAAGCCCATGCCGATGGCCAGCACGAGGATGCCGCCGCCGGTGCCCATGAGGTTGATGACGGCATTCGCCTTACTGCGCAGCGGCTTGATGGTAACATCAGGCATGAGCGCAACGGCCGGAGAGCGGAACGTGGCCATGGCGACGAGCACGACCAGCAGCAGCGCGATGAAGCCGATGAGCGCGCCCGGGTGCTGCAGCGTCGTCTGGTGGGCATAGGCCTGACGCGCGGGCACGACATAATTCGTGTAGTCGTGGTTCGTGACGGTCTTGCCCTCGGCATTGGTGACCTGGCTCGTGATGGCGGCAAACTCGTCCTCGGTGAAGGTGTCGGAGAGCACGAAGGTCTCACCGTCGGGCGTCTTGAGCGCGCGGTCCGCCTCCTTCTGATAGACGATGCGCAGAGCGGCGGGATCATCGATCGCAGCAGCGCCGTCAAGATTCTTCAGCTGCGCGTCATCAACGAGCGACAGACTGATGAAGGCGATGGCGGCGACGATCGTGCCGATGAGGATAAACGGTGTGCGGCGGCCGCGCTTGCCGGTGTGCTTATCCGAGATCGCGCCGAACAGCGGCAGCAGAAACAGCGCCAGGATGTTGTCGAGCGCCATGATGACACCGGACCATGCCTGCGACATACCAAATTTGTTGGTCAGGATCAGCGGGACGGTGTTGTCGTAGGCCTGCCAGAACGCGCAGATCAGGAAAAAGGCAAAGCCAACGCAGATGGTGCGTTTGTAGTTGAGCTTCACAGGGTTACCTCCAAGTTTGTTTCAAATCCGTACCATTCTACAATACCTCGCCGTGCAATTCAACAGCCATTTGACGAAATGCAGAAATTGTTGTTTAATAAGGGGCAGCAGACCGGCGGCTCCCGCCGCCAAAAGGAGGACACATTATGAATTGGAAAACCGCTTGTAAGATCGCCGCACCGGCCGCAGCCTGCGCAGGTGCGTTTGCATTTCTGGTCGCGCCGGGCCGCGCAACGCGCGCGCAGAAGGCGCCGTTTTTATGCCGCAACTACGCGCACCGCGGCCTGCACACCGAGGACGGCTCCGTGCCGGAAAACTCGCTGCCGGCGTTTCGCGCCGCGGCCGAGGCGGGCTACGCCGTCGAGATGGACGTGCACCTGACGGCCGACGACCAGCTCGTCGTGTTCCACGACGACACGCTCGAGCGCATGTGCGGCGTGCAGGGCGTCATTGATGATTTCACCCTCGCCGAGCTGCGCGCGCTGCGTCTCGGAAAGACCGAGTGCGTCATCCCGACGTTTGCCGAGGCGCTCGAGGCGCTCGGCGGACGCGTGCCGCTGCTGCTCGAGGTCAAGCGCGGGCACGATAACCGCCGCCTGTGTGCGCTGACGCTCGAGGCGCTGCGAACCTACACCGGCCCCTACTGCGTCGAGAGCTTTGACCCCACGATCGTCGCATGGTTCCGGCGCAACGCACCCGACATCCTGCGCGGCCAGCTCAGCCAGCCGCCGAAGGAGTACGGCACGGCGCTGAGCAAGCCCGCCGCCGCCATCGTCGGCAACGTGCTCACGAACGTGATCGCGCGCCCGCAGTTCATCGCCTACAAGATCGGCCCGAAGCCGCTGAGCGTGCGCCTGTGCGAGGCCATGGGCGCCGTGCGCGCCGGCTGGACGAGCCGCGCCTGGACGCACGAGCGCGACTACGACATCGTCATCTTCGAGCACTACCGTCCCGGCGCGTGGTTCCGCGCGGACATCTGAGCGCAGGGCAAGCCTACATACCGTGAAAAACAGCCAACAGCCGAGCCGGAAAATACCGGCTCGGCTGTTGGCTGTTGATTGCTGTGCTTGCGCGTCCGCGGCGGATGCAGACCCGGACGCTGAAATGGAAGAGAGAACACAAACGAGGGGGGCGTAAACATCATTCGCACAAAACGATGCTTACTGAACATATCCTAACAGTTGTGTCCGTGTTTGTCAAGCGCTTTTTAAAAAATTCTGGATTTTTTCTCACACAGTGCCGTCGCGCAGGATCTGCGCAAGCTCGGCCACGTCACGCAGGACGTATTTCGGCTGCACGTCGGACACCTCGAGCATCGCCTCGTCCGTCTCGCCGGACATGACGAGCACGCTCTGCGCGCCCGCATTCACGGCCACGGCAATGTCGGTATACAGCCGGTCGCCCACGCAGCAGATCTGCTCGTTCGGCACGCCGGTCTGCGCCGAGATGACGTCGACCATGTTGCGGTTCGGCTTGCCGATGTAGGTCGGCTTGACGCCGGAGGCGGCGGTCAGCAGCGCGCAGATGCTCCCGCAGTCGGGCAGCACCTCGCCGGCCGGCATGGGGCAGACCCAGTCGGGGTTGGCGGCAATAAAGGTCGCGCCGCGGCGCAGGAAGTGCACGGCGCGGTCGAGCTTTTCATACACGAGCTCGGTGTCAAAGCCGGCGACGACGATCTCCGCGCCCTCTTCGACAAGCGGGATGCCGTAGCTGAGCAGCTCGCGGCGGAACGCCTGCGTGCCGACGAGATACACGGGCTTGCCCGCATAGTGCTGGTTGAGATACAGCGCCGTCGCCATGCCGGACGTGAACACGTTCTCCGCCTCGCACGGGAAGCCGAGGCGCCGCAGGCGCGTGATGTAGTCCGTGCCGGCGCGCGAGGAGTTGTTGGTCAGATAAATGTACTGCCGTCCGGTATCGGCCAGCGTGTGGATGAAGTCGACCGCGCCGGGAAACACATCGTCCCCAAGGTAGAGCGTGCCGTCCATATCCAGCAGGAACAGGCGCGCATGGAGCAGGTCTTTCAGATCGTTCATGGGTGCCACCTCACAGAATCTTTTTTTTCTTAACGTCTCATTATACCACAAAAAACGCGCCGCACAACCCAATTATTCCGGCGGCGGGTGTTGAAAAAAACGGTCGATGTGCTATAATATTAAAATCTGTACCGTGGGCCGCTATTGCGTGCAGGCCGGGTACGGACCCAAAGGTGTAATTAAAATTTTGGAGGCATAGATATGGCAAAGAAACAGTTCAAAGCAGAATCCAAAAAGCTGCTCGACATGATGATCAATTCGATCTACACGCACAAGGAGATCTTCCTGCGCGAGATCATCTCGAACGCCTCAGACGCGATCGACAAGCTCTGCTACCAGTCGCTCACGGATGAAAACGTGGGCATGGCGCGCGGCGATTTCAAGATCCGCGTCATCCCCGACAAGGAAGCGCGCACGATCACCGTGTCCGACAACGGCATCGGCATGACCAAGGAGGAGCTCGACAGCAACCTCGGCGTCATCGCGCGCAGCGGCTCGCTGAAGTTCAAGGACGATCTCGGCGAGAGCGCGCAGGAGGATGCCGCCATCGACATCATCGGTCAGTTCGGCGTCGGCTTCTACTCCGCATTCATGGTCGCCGACAAGGTCACGGTCATCACCCGCGCCTACGGCAGCGACACCGCCTATCAGTGGGTCAGCACCGGCGCAGACGGCTACACCATCACCGAGGCGCACAAGGACACCGTCGGCACCGACGTCATCATGCACATCAAGGCCGACGAGACGGGCGAGAAATACTCCACCTACCTCGAAAACTGGAAGCTCATGATGCTCATCCGCAAGTACTCCGACTACGTCCGCTGGCCGATCGTCATGGACGTCGAGCAGAGCGACTGGGTCGACTCCGGCGAGAAGGACGAAAATGGCGAGCCGAAGATGGAGATGGTCACCAAGACCGAGGAGCAGACCGTCAACAGCATGATCCCCATCTGGCAGCGCAGCCGCAAGGAGGCGACCGATGAGGAGTGCATCGCGTTTTATAAGGAAAAGTTCCACGACAATGACGACCCGCTGGCCGTCATCCGCGTCAACGCCGAGGGCCTGATCTCCTACCGCGCGCTGCTGTTCGTCCCGTCCAAGGTCCCGGCAAATATGTACACGCGCGACGCCGACCCCGGTCTCGAGCTCTACAGCTCCGGCGTCATGATCATGGACAGATGCACCGACCTTCTGCCGCCGTGCTACGCGTTCGCGCGCGGCGTGGTCGACTCCCCCGACCTGTCGCTGAACATCTCGCGTGAGATGCTGCAGCATGACCGCCAGCTCAAGCTCATCGCCGCGAACCTCGGCAAGAAGATCAAGTCTGAGCTCACGAAGCTCATGACCAACGACCGCGAGAAGTACGAGCAGTTCCACGCCGCCTTCGGCATGGTGCTGCGCGCCGGCGCCGTCACCGAGACCGGCGACAAGGTCGATGAGATCAAGGACCTGCTGCTCTACCACACGAGCGAGACCAAGCTCGTCTCCCTCAAGGAATACGTCGACGCCATGCCCGCCGAGCAGGCGAAGATCTACTTCGCGTGCGGCGACAACGTCAAGCGTCTGCTGAGCCTGCCGCAGGCGGAGCAGCTGCGCGACAAGGGCTTTGACGTCCTGTGCATGACCTCGCAGATCGACGAGTATTTCGTCGACACCATGAAGAGCTACGACGACAAGCCGTTTTGCAACATCGCGACCGACGATCTCGGCCTCGAGAGCGAGGAAGAGAAGAAAGAGACCGAGGCAAAGCAGGCCGAGGACAAGGAGCTGCTCGACTTCGTCAAGGAAACGCTCGGTGAGCAGGTCGCATCCGTGCGCCTGTCCAATAAGCTCGTGTCCAGCGCCGTGTGCCTGAGCACCGAGGGCGGCGTCACGCTCGAGATGGAGCGCTACTTCCGGAGCATGCCCGGCGCACCGACCGACATCCGCGCCGTGCGCGTGCTGGAGCTCAACGCCAACCACCATGCCTACCAGACCATGAAGGAGGCCTTCGCCGCCGGCGACAAGGACAAGGCCGCACGCATCGCCAAGATCCTGCACGCGCAGGCGCTGCTCATCGCGGGCGAGCCGCTCGAGGATCCGGCTGCGTATTCGGAGCTCGTGTGCACGCTGATCTGACAAATGATTTGATCTTATCCCTGACCGCCGCACCCCGGCGGTCAGGGTACCCCAAGTAAGGAGCTGTCTATGCAACCGCGTCTCGGTATCTATATCCACATCCCGTTTTGCGCGAGCAAGTGCGGCTACTGTGACTTCTATTCCTGCGCCGGCGCTGCCGAGCGCATGGCGGAGTATCAGCAGGCACTGCTCGAGCACATTGAAGAGAGCGCCGGGCGCATCGCGCCGGCGTACATCGACACGGTCTATTTCGGCGGCGGCACGCCGAGCTTTTACGGTGCGGCGCGGCTCATTGAGCTGCTCGACGCCGTCAAGGCCACCGGCCGCCTGCTCAAGCGCGCGGAGGTGACCGTCGAGGTCAACCCGGACAGCGTCCGCCTGCACGACCTGCGCGCCCTGCGCAAGGCGGGCTTCAACCGTCTGAGCATCGGTATGCAGTCGGCCAACAACGATATCCTGAAAATGATCGGCCGCCGCCACAGCTACCGGCAGGTGGAGATGGCCGTTGAAAATGCCCGCACCGCCGGGTTTGACAACATCAGCCTCGACCTCATCTACGGTCTTCCCAGCCAGACCCGCAGCGACTGGGCAGACACGCTCGCCAAGGCGCTTGCCCTGCGTCCGGAGCATATCTCCGGCTACGGGCTCAAGCTCGAGGAGGGCACGCCCATGTACGCCCTGAAGGACTCGCCCCTCATCCCGTCGGACGACGAGCAGGCGGATATGTACCTGTGCATGGTCGAGGAGCTGCGGCACTATGGCTACGAACAGTACGAGATCTCCAACTTCAGCATCCCGGGCTATGAGTCCCGGCACAACCTGAAGTATTGGCAGCTCGATGACTATATGGGCTTCGGCCCGGGCGCGCACTCGTGCATCGGCCGCACGCGCTACAGCTATGTGCGCGACCTTGACCGCTATCTTGCGGGCGTCCTCCACGGTGAGGACATGATCGACGAATACGAGACGATCGGCGACTTTGAGCGCGCGGCCGAATATCTCATGCTCGGCATGCGCACCGTACACGGTGTGTCGCGCGCGGAGTATGAGCGGCTCTACCGCAGCGATTTTTCCGGCATCGCGCAGCAGCTCGAGGAGTTCGTCCGCCGCGGCTGGGCCGTCGCGGACGGCGAGCGCTGGCACTTCACGCCCTCGGGTTTCCTCATATCGAACGTGCTCATCGGCAAGCTGCTCGAGGCACAGACCGACCGCAAGGCCGAGCACAACCCGTGGATGAAGCCGCAGATTGAAAAGCAGCCGCGCACCAAGCTCCCGCCCGGTGAGGCGGAGGCTTTCCGCGATACTTATTTAAATAATCCGATTTTGACAGGGACAGACAGGAGCCAAAATCATGAAACTTAACGGCAACACTTCCAAACGCAGCGCAGCTGCAAAGCGCGAGGCGGCGGACTTCGCCGCGCAGGAGCGCTCGGCGCACCGCAGCGCCTCCGCCCGCTCGGCACAGAGTGAGGCGGCCGCCCGCCGCGCTGCCGCGCCGAAGCAGACGGCGCAGCGCCAGCCCGTATCCCGGCAGGCAGACCCCGCACAGGGCACGCCGCAGCCGAAAGCCAGAAAACCCCGCGGCCGCGGCGGCAAGATTGCCCTGCGCGCTGCACTCATCGTGCTGGCCGTCATCATCGTGGCCGGCGCCGTCGGCATGGTGCTCGTGGCGAAAAAGGATGCCATCTTCCCGAACGTCTCCGTCTGCGGCACCGACGTCGGCGGCATGACGCAGATCGAGGCGGCAGAGGCCATCCGCGCCGCCGGTTGGGACGATACGAGCGCACCGGTGCTCACGATGACCTTCCCGGGCGACCGGACCATCACCGTCACCGCGACGGAGATCGGCTTTGAGGCGACGCCCGACGCCGCAGCCGAGACAGCCTACGCCTACGGACGCAGCGGAAATGCGTTCACAAACTTCTTCACGTGGCTGCGCTGCGCGCTCAAAGGGCACGATGTGGCGGCCGATAACCTCGCCGACATGGACACCGACGCACTGCGCACACGCATCGAGCGCGAGGCCGCCGAGATCAACGTCAAGCTCTCGGGCGGCAGTGTCGAGATCGACGAGGAGCACAGTACCATCCGCGTCGTCAAGGGCGCGAGCATGATCACGCTCGACCCCGCCGCCGTCGCAGAGCGGATGCTCAGTGACATCCGCAGCGGCAAGTTCGGCACGTCGGCCTACCCGGTCGATATGAAGGGCGACGATAAGATGACGCTGCAGGAGCTGCACGACGCCATCTGCGGCGACCCGGTCAACGCGGGCTACGACCCGGAGACCAAGTCCGCCACGGAGAGCAAGGTCGGCATCGCGTTTGATGTGGCCGAGGCACAGCCCCTGTGGGATGCGGCCTCCACCGGTGACACCGTCACCATCCCGGCCACGCTCACGCAGCCGGAGATGACGCAGGAGCGCCTGCAAAAGCATCTGCTGGCCGACAAGCTCGCCACCAAGACCACCTCCCTCTCCGGCAGCAGCAGCAACCGCATCACGAACGTCAGGCTCGCCGCCGAGAAGATCAACGGCGTCATTCTCCAGCCCGGTCAGACGTTTTCTTATAACGACGTGGTCGGCAAGCGCACAAAGGCCAACGGCTTCAAGGAGGCCGGGGCTTACTCCGGCGGCCAGGTCGTGCAGGAGGTCGGCGGCGGCATCTGCCAGGTGTCGTCCACGCTGTACTACTGCGCCATGGTCTCCAACCTCAAGATCAACACCCGCACCTGCCACTACTTCCCCGTGGCCTATATCGAGCCCGGCATGGACGCCACGGTCAGCTGGGGCGGTCCGGAATTCAAGTTCACCAACAGCCGCGAATACCCCATCGAGATCAAGGCCTATGTGGAGAAAAACAGCATCACGGTCGAGATCTGGGGCACGGATGTGGACGGCAGCTACGTCAAGATGAGCTACACCGCCAACGGCCTGCGCGCCACGACCTACCGCACCGTCTATGACAAGGACGGCAACGAGATCAGCCGCACCGTCGAGGCCAACAGCACCTATCACTCCCACGACACCACGCCGGCGCCCACCCCGACGCCCAGCGCGACGCCAACCCCCACCCCCACGCCGAAGCCGCAGCCGACGCCCTACCCGTCGGTCTACGACCCCGGTGACGCCGGTGAAGACTAATACAGAGGAGAATGCAGTATGAGCAAAGGAAAGTTTTATATCACAACGCCGATCTATTACCCTTCGGACAAACTGCACATCGGCCACACCTACTGCACGGTCGCGACCGATGCGATCGCGCGCTATAAGCGTCTGTGCGGCTATGACGTGATGTTCCTGACCGGAACGGACGAACACGGTCAGAAGATCGAGGAAAAGGCGGAGGCGGCCGGCGTCACGCCCAAGCAGTTCGTGGATAACATCGTCGAAGGTCCCGGCGGCGTGCGCGCGCTGTGGAAGCTGATGAACATCTCCAACGACCGCTTCATCCGCACGACGGACGACTACCATGTCGAGGCCGTGCAGCGCATCTTCAAGAAGATGTACGATAAGGGCGACATCTACAAGGGCAAGTACTCCGGCATGTACTGCACGCCGTGCGAGAGCTTCTGGACCGAGAGCCAGCTCGTCGACGGCAAGTGCCCGGACTGCGGCCGCGAGGTGCACTATGCCGAGGAGGAGGCGTATTTCTTCCGCCTGTCGAAGTATGCCGAGCCGGTGCGCGAGCTGCTGCTCAGCGGCACGTTCCTCGAGCCGGCCAGCCGCGTCAACGAGATGATCAAAAACTTCATCGACCCCGGTCTGGAGGATCTGTGCGTGTCGCGCACGAGCTTCACCTGGGGCATCCCGGTCGACTTTGACCCCGGTCACGTCGTCTATGTCTGGGTCGATGCGCTGTTCAACTACTGCACGGCCCTCGGCTTCCTGAACGACAAGTATGACGATTACGACCAGTTCTGGCCCGCCGACGTGCACATGGTCGGCAAGGAGATCGTGCGCTTTCACTCCATCATCTGGCCGGCCATGCTCATGAGCATGGGTATGCCCCTGCCAAAGAAGGTCTTCGGCCATGGCTGGCTGCTGCTCGGCGGCGGCAAGATGTCGAAGTCGAAGGGCAATGTCGTCGACCCCGTCGTGCTCGCCGAGCGCTACGGTGTGGACGCGCTGCGCTACTACCTGCTGCGCGAGTTCCCGCTCGGCAGTGACGGCAACTTCTCCAACGAGCTGCTCATCTCCCGCATCAACACCGACCTTGCCAACGACCTCGGCAACCTCCTGAGCCGCACCGTCGCCATGGTCATCAAGTACTTCGGCGGCACGCTGCCGGCCGAGCGCGAGCATGATGCGCTCGACGATGAGCTCATCGCCATGGCATCCGCCCTGCGCGAAACGTACGCTGGCTATATGGATAACTTCGGCACGCAGCAGGCGCTCATTGAGGTGTTCAAGGTCATCTCCCGCGCCAACAAGTATATCGACGAGACCGCCCCCTGGGTGCTCGCCAAGGACGAGAGCAAGCGCGCGCGTCTGGCTACGGTGCTGTATAACCTGCTTGAGACGCTGCGCATCACCGTGACGCTCCTGCTGCCGTTCATGCCCGACAGCTGCGAGAAGGCCTTCGCGCAGATCGGCGCCGCTCCGGAGCAGACCACATGGGACAACGCCGCCGTCTGGGGCGTTCTGCCGGCAGATGTCACCGTGCAAAAGGGCGAGACGCTCTTCCCGCGCATCGACATGGCCAAGGAGCTCGCAGAGCTCGAGGCGCTCAAGGCGGCGAAAGCAGCTGCCGCCGCGCCGAAGGCCGCGCCCGTGCTGCCGGATGTGACGATCGACGAGTTTGCCAAGTGCGATATGCGCGTGTGCAAGGTGCTCAAGTGCGAGCCGGTGAAAAAGTCCGACAAGCTCCTGTGCTTTACGCTCAACGACGGCAGCGGCACCGACCGGCAGATCCTCTCCGGCATCGCCAAGTTCTACCGTCCCGAGGAGCTCGTCGGTAAGACCGTCGTCGCGATCCTGAACCTGCCGCCGCGCAAGATGATGGGCATGGCCTCCAACGGTATGCTCCTCTCGGCCGAGAAGGACGGCAAGCTCAATCTGCTCATGCTCGATGACAGCGTGCCCGCCGGCGCGCAGCTCTGCTGAGCGGACCCGTATACGTTCGGGAAGGTTCGCAGCACGAGCCTTCCCGTTTTTCGGCGAATGCGGAACTTTTTCCGCGCCCGGGCGTCAAGCCCTTCGTAATCTCCCGCACATAAAGGAGGAATTGCCCCTTGAAGCTGTTTTCCTCGCCGCCGCGCCCAACGGGTACCCAGCGGCCGGCTACCGATAGCGTGCAGCAGCGACCCACGCAGCAGCGACCCACGCAGCAGCGACCCGCCCAGCAGCGTCCCGCTCAGCAGCGCACCGCACAACAGCGCCCTGCACAGCAGCGTCCTGCGCAGCAGCAACCCACACAGCAGCGACCCGCCCAACAGCGACCTGTCCGGCAGCGGAAGCCGCAGAGCGCCGACATGTGGACGGAGAATGCCGCCGCGCAGCCGCGCCGCAGCGCGCCGGACGACCGCCAGCGTGTGCAGCAGGCTGCCCCGGCCCCGACCGGCAAGCACGGCCGCAAGGCCAAAAAAGCCAAAAAGCCGAAGAAGAAAAAAAGCGTCGGCCGCAGGCTGCTCATTCTCTTTCTCGTGCTGGCCATTCTCGCCGGACTGTATCTGACGGCGGTCTATTCCGACATTCCATTCATCGCCAAGTGGCGCACGGCCTATATCCAGACGGCTATGAACACGCTCAGCCACCAGTGGCTGGCAACGGCTTTCATACCGCGCAGCGTCATCGACAAGGTCGTCGCCGAAATGGAGGCCGCGCGAGAGGCGCAGATCGGCGTCAACAGCGAGTGGAACGAGGAAGAGATCGAGTCCCGCAACCCGACGCTCACCGACACAAAGGGCATGAGCAAGGAAGAGATCACGTTTTACAACCTCTTCTGGGAGGTGGATGTGCCGAGCATGCAGGCGTATGTCAAGGAGCATCCCGACGCGCTCGCCGCCGGATGGAGCCGCATCAACATCGACCATTCCGCGCTCACGGATAACGGCACCAGCATCCGCACCATCCAGGGCGAGCAGGTGCTCGCGATCGATGCGCAAAACGAGATCCTCATCGTGCGCGAAAAGGGCAGCACCTATCGCGGCGTACTTGTCGTGATGAAAGATCCGTCGCGCCTGAGTCTGCACGCTGCGACCACGCTCGGCAGCATCGGCCAGTACTGCGGACAGATCGCGCAGGCGCACGGCGGCGTCATCGGCATGACCGGCTCGGGCTTCATTGATCCGGGCGGCACCGGCAACGGCGGCACGCTCGCGGGCTACGCCATGTGCAACGGCAAGGCCTACGGCGACCACATGGGCTATGGCTACAAGCGGCTCGAGCTGCATGCGGACAACCGCATCTACATCCGCGACAGCGCCTCCCCCGTCTCGTCCGACACAACGGACGCGGTCGAGTTCTCCCCCGCCATGATCATTGACGGGGAGACGGTCGTCAATGCCCGCAGCGGCTTCTCCGACCTGCAGCCGCGCGCCTGTCTCGGGCAGTCGAAGTACGGCGAGATCATCGCCCTGCTCGTCGAGGGACGGCTGACAACATCCGTCGGCATCAGCGTGCCGGACTGCGCGGCCATCATGGCCAAGCACGACTGTATGCAGGCCATGAACCTCGACGGCGGCACCAGCGCCATGATCTGGTACAAGGGCAAGTACATCATGCGCAGCTCCAACCCCGCGCTCACCGCCGGGCGGACGCTGCCGAACGCCTTTGTCTACGCCGGAAATTAACGGAATCCGAAACGCCCCTGACCGCCGGTCAGGGACGTTTATTTGCCTTGCACAAATCTTTTTTCGCCGCCGGCGTGCAGTTTCGTGAAAATGGGGCTTGCAATCCGCTCCCGGACGTGGTAGAGTAACAGCATCGACAAACCGATGACCGAGAGGAGTACCCATTTACGAAGCTTTCAGAGAGCAGCGGACGGTGGAAGCGCTGCAGCGGACGAATGGCGAATGGACTCGCGAGGGCAAACCGATTGCAGCAGCATGAGGGGCGACGGTGGCCGCGGCCGTTATCCGGCGGAGCGTATGATCGTACGTGCAAAGTGGGCGCATGAGCGCCAATATGGGTGGCACCGCAGGAGTTACAGTCTTGTCCCATGAAACGGAAGGAACCGTTTCGTGGACGAGGCTTTTTTTATTGCTCAAATCACCGCAGGAGGGATGCTTATGACGCGGATAACCAGACGATGGCGTGGCGGCCGGAGAATTTTTGCCGCGTCAGACCGTATCCGGACATCACAAACCAACCGTTTCATAAAATATAAGGAGAATTTGCTATGAATAAAACGTTCCGAAAGATCGTCGGCGGCGCGCTCGCCGTCACCGTACTCATGGGCCTGGCTGCCTGCGGCAGCAAGACCGAAGACGACAAGGCCGAGGGTAAGACCTACAAGGTCGGCATCGTGCAGTTTGTGGATGATGCGTCCCTCAACCAGATCGAGGCGGCCATCGAGGCCGAGCTCGACGCCAAGGCCAAGGAGCTGGGCGTGACCTTTGATTACACGCTCTACAACGGTCAGGGCGACGCCACGACCCTCAACCAGATCGGCGCAGAGCTCGTCGGCAAAGGCGTGGACCTGATCGTACCGATCGCGACCCCGGCTGTGAAGATCATGCAGTCCGCCACCGAGGACACCAAGATCCCCATCGTGTTCTCCGCCGTGTCTGACCCCGTCGGCAGCGGCATCGTCGATGCGCTCGACGCGCCCGGCGGCCGCATCACCGGCACGAGCGACGCGCTCAACACCAAGGGCCTGCTCGATCTGATGCTCGCCCAGAACCCGGACACCAAGACCGTCGGCCTGCTCTACTCCAAGAGCGAGGACTCGTCCAAGCAGCCGATCGAAGACGCGAAGGCCTACCTTGAGAGCAAGGGCATCCGCTGCGTAGAGAAGACCGGCACGACCACCGACGAGATCACCTCCGCCGTCGACGCGCTCATCGCCGAGAAGGTCGACGCCGTCTTTACCCCGACCGACAACACCGTCATGACCGCGGAGCTTGCCATCTATGAGAAGTTCCTCAGCGCCAAGATCCCGCAGTACTGCGGCGCGGACTCCTTTGCACTCAACGGCGCGTTCGTCGGCTACGGTGTGGATTACACCGCGCTCGGCAAGATGACGGCCGACATGGTCGTGCAGGTGCTGGTCGACGGCAAGAGCCCCGCCACGCTGCCGGTCGCGACCTTCGATAACGGCATCGCCATGATCAACACCGACAGCTGCACCGCCCTCGGCTACGACCTTGCGGCTGTCAAGCAGGCGTTTGACGGCAAGTGCAGCGCCGTGCGCGAGACGACCACGCAGCAGAATTTTGACTGATATCTGACATCCCGAAGGAGGGGCGTTTATGCTGACAGTGTTGAAGACCGCGCTTGAGGTCGGCCTGATTTACGGCCTCGTCGCGCTGGCGCTGTTCATCAGCTTTTCCATCCTGAACATTGCAGACCTCTCGACCGACGGCTGCTTTACGCTCGGCTGCGCCGTGGGCGCGATGCTCACCATCGCAGGGCATCCGCTCCTGGCGCTGCCCGCAGCCATGGCCGCGGGTATGCTCTCGGGCTTCATCACCGCCTTTTTGCAGACGCGCCTCGGCGTGGAGAGCATCCTCGCCGGCATCATCTCGAACACCGGTCTGTACACGATCAACCTCGCGGTCATGGGCTTTTCGTCCAACGTGTCCATCACGGGACGCGCCACGGTCTTTTCGCTCTTTAAGGCGCTCACCGGCGGCAGCCAATGGAGCACGCTGGTGCTGCTCGCGCTGCTGCTGGGCGTGATTGCGGTCGTGCTCATCCGGTTTTTCGGCACATCGCTCGGGCTTTCCATCCGCGCGACGGGCGACAGTCTTGACATGGTCAGCGCCTCCTCCATCAACCCCAAGGCCACCATCACGATCGGCCTGTGCCTCGCAAACGCCCTCACGGCGCTCTCCGGCTGCCTGATCGGTGAGTACAACAAGTTTTGCGACATCAACCTCGGCACCGGCATGGTCACGATCGCACTGGCGAGCCTGATCATCGGCGAGGTCTTTGCCGGCCGCCGCGGCGGTGTCGGCAAGCGCGTCGTCTGCGTCGTGCTCGGCAGCATCGTCTACCGCCTGATCATCGCGCTGGCGCTGCGGCTGAACATCTCGGCCGAGTACTTCAAGCTCGTCTCCGCCGTCATCGTGGCCGTCGCCATCGCCGCGCCGAACATGAAGGACTATGTCCATCTGGCAAAGATCCGCTCCAACGCGCGCAAGCTGCGCGCCCTGTCCGGAAAGGGGGATGCGACCGATGCTTGAGCTTTCCCACGTCAGCAAGACGTTCAACGCCGGAACGGTGAACGAAAAGCGCGCCCTGTGCGACCTGTCGCTCACGCTCGCCGACGGCGAATTTGCCACCATCGTCGGCTCGAACGGCGCGGGCAAGAGCACGCTCTTCAATGCCATCGCCGGTGTGTTCTACGTCGATGACGGCATCCTCCGGCTCGACGGGCGGGACATCACGTTCCTGCCGCCGCACAAGCGCAGCCGCCGCATCGGTCACCTGTTTCAGGACCCGCTCAAGGGAACTGCGCCGCACATGACCATTGAGGAGAACCTCGCCGTGGCCTATCTGCGCGCGCCGGAAAAGCACAAGCAGCTGCGCCGCGTCAGCCGCAAGGACCGGGAATTCTTCCGCGATGCGCTCGCCCAGCTCGACATGGGGCTCGAGGAGCGCATGAACACGCCAGTCGGTCTGCTCTCCGGCGGTCAGCGGCAGGCGCTGACGCTGCTCATGGCCACCATGGTCACGCCCGAGCTGCTGCTGCTCGATGAGCACACGGCGGCGCTCGACCCCGTGACGGCCGACAAGGTGCTCGCGCTCACGCGCAGCATCGTCTCCGAGCGCAGCATCTCCTGCCTCATGATCACGCACAATATGCACCAGGCGCTTGAGCTCGGCTCGCGCACGCTCATGATGGACGCCGGGCGCATCGTGCTCGACGTCTCCGGGGCGCAGCGCGCGGGCATGACCGTGCAGGGCCTGCTCGATGCCTTCGCCGCTCAGGCGGGCACGGCGTTTGACAACGACCGCGTCCTGCTGTCCACGGCAGAGGGCACGGAAAACTGAATTCCGGAAAAGAAAAATCAGCCGCCCTGCGGGCGGCTGATTTTTTGTGTTTATGCACTTAATAGAACGTGGCCACCGGCTCTTCCGGCTTTTCGACCTCCTGCACGGACAGCACCGTGAGCACCGGGCCCTTGCGGCCGTAGGCGCGGTGGAACTTGTAGTCCAGCCGGGCCGTGATGATCGCCCACTCGTCGTTGCGGATCTCATCGGCGTGCTCCCACACGCACACGACGCCCGCGAACTGAATGTCCTGCACGCAGCAGGTCATGATGTGCCGGCCGGCGATGAAGCAGCCCTTCGGCACGTTCTTGCGCACGAGGCAGCGGCACTTGACCTCGATGGTCTTGCCGTCGTATTTCTTTGGCTCCTCGGACATGTCGCGGTACCAGATGGCGAAGTCGCGGTCCTCGATCTCGATGACCGGCGCGTCGACGTCAAACGGCAGCGGGTCCTCGATGTCGTCATAGACGACCTTGCCGTCGGTATATTCATAGGCAATGTCGCAGCGGCGGGAGATGGCGCGGATGATGCGGTGCATCTCCATGCGGTCCATGCTGTCCTGGAAGCGATTGAGCACGACGAGCTCGGCACTCTTGAGCTTGTCGACCGTGAGCTGGCGCATATTCGCATTGTAGCTCACGAACGTCGTCGCATCGCAGAAGAGAAACTCCTGCGCGACCGCCCAGTTTTCCGGCAGGCTGCCGTAGAGCGAGTCGAGCATCCACATACCGTTGTACTCCACGAGCACGCGCTCGGGGTGCAGCTCGTCCTGCAGCGCGAGCAGATAGTCGCGCGTGAGCTCGGACTCCTCGTCGACATTGCGCACGTAGACATTCCCGGCGCAGAACCTGTCCGGCTCGTAGACTTCCTCACCGTCCTCGCACAGCAGCAGCAGCGTGCGCTCGCCCTTGTGGAAGCGGTTGTCCTCGAGCGTCTCCTGAATGAACTTCGTCTTGCCGGCCTCGAGGAATCCGGTGAAGAGGTAGACCGGAACGTCCGGCGCCTGCTGTTTTTTATCAGCCAATGTGGAACAGCTCCTTCAGCGCATCCTCCGCCAGATGCGAACCGATCACGCACACGCGGCCGGTGACCTGCGCGCTGCCGCGGCGGACATCGGACTCGCCGGGCACATAGTCAAAGTGGATCCAGCCGCCGTCGGTCGCGGGCACGATGCCCTTGGCGCGCAGGACGACGCCGTAGCGGTGCTCGTTGATGAGCGCGTCGAGTGCGGTGCGGATCTCGTCGTCGGTGTACTTGCGCGGCGTCTCCGTGCCCCAGCTCGTGAACACCTCGTCGGCGTGGTGATGATGGTGGTCATGATCGTGGCCGCAGCAGTGGTCGTGGTCATGGTCGTGATGATCATGGTCGTGATCGCAGCAGTGGTCATGGTCATCGTGGTCATGATGATGCTCATGCTCATGCTCATCGTCATCATCTTCGTCATGGTCATGATGATGGCCGCAGCAGCAGGCGTGGTCGTCATCGTCATGATCATGGTCATGATGATGGTGTTCATGCTCGTCCTCGGCGGCCTCGGCCTGCAGGTGTGCAAGCTCGGCCGAGAGCGTGTCGCGGCGCTCCATCGTCTGGAGGATCTGTTTGCCGTCAAGCTCTGTCCAGGGCGTTGTCACGATGGTCGCGGTCGGGTTCTTCTCACGCAGCAGCGCCACGGCGGCGTCGAGCTTCTCGGGACGGATGCCCTCGGTGCGCGAGAGGATGATGGCACTCGCGTTCTCGACCTGGTTGTTGAAGAACTCGCCGAAGTTTTTCATATACATCTTGCACTTGTTGGCATCGACCACGGTCGTGAAGCCGTTGAGCATCAGCTCATTGGACTGCACGCCCTGCACCGCGCGGATGACGTCGCTGAGCTTGCCGACGCCCGAGGGCTCGATGAGGATGCGGTCGGGGTGAAACTGCGCCAGCACCTTCTGCAGCGCGTCGGCAAAGTCCCCCACGAGGCTGCAGCAGATGCAGCCGGAGTTCATCTCGTTGATCTGCACGCCGGAGTCCTTGAGGAAGCCGCCGTCGATGGCGATCTCGCCGAACTCGTTTTCGATCAGCACGATCTTTTCGCCCGTGTACGCCTCGGCGATCAGCTTTTTGATCAGCGTGGTCTTGCCGGCACCGAGAAAACCGGAGAAAATATCAATTTTTGTCATAAAAGAAAGCACTTCCTGTCTGGGGTCGCACCCCAAAATTTTGTCCATTATTATAGCACATATTTGTGAACGAAACAAGTCCGGCGCGTCGAGGAAACGGTGTTGTGTTTTTGCCGCCGGTGCGGTAAAATGGAGGCATGAACCGAAATGATTTTTGGACAATTGCAAAGCGAAATTGGCGCGCACTCGCCTACCTGCTCGTGCTCACAGTGTTGGCGGTCGTGCTCGTGGTCGTATGCGTCCGGCGCGGACAGGATGCCGCGCAGCCCTCGCCCACGCCGCGCACCTCGGCCTCGCCCACGCCGCGCACCTCGGCCGAGGTGCGCAAGGACGCAGCGCAGGCACTGCTGGACGGCATGACCACGCACGAGAAGATCTGCCAGCTGCTGATCGTGCAGCCTGAGGTCCTCACCGGCGGCAGCACCGTCACGGGCATGACGGACGAGCTCGCCGCTGCGCTGCGTACCTACCCCGTCGGCGGTCTGCTGCTCTCGGCGGGAAACATGACCTCCGGCGAGCAGCTCGCGGCGCTCACCACTGCGCTTTCGAACGGGGGCAAAACGGCGCCGCTCATCTCGGTCGACGAGGAGGGCGGCCGCGTCGCGCGGCTGATGAACACCGTCGGCACGACGAAGCTCGGCAGCATGTACAGCTACCGCGCACAAGGTACGCAGGGCGCGCACGACAATGCACAGACCATCGCGCGTGACATTGCCGCCTACGGCTTCAACACGGACTTTGCGCCCGTGGCCGACGTCTGGACGAACAAGCGCAGCAACGCCATCGGCGACCGCGCCTACAGCGACGACTATGACGAGGCGGCAGAGCTTGTCGCCGCCGCCGTCAAGGGCTTTCACGACGGGGGCGTCATCTGCTGCCTGAAGCACTTCCCCGGTCACGGCAGCACAAAAACCGACTCGCATGACGGCGCCGCCACGGTCGACAAGACGCTGCCGCAGCTGCGGCAGGAGGATCTCAAGCCGTTCATGTCCGGCATCGCCGCCGGAGCGGATATGGTCATGGTCGGGCATCTGACCGTGCCGACGATGGACGATGCGCCCGCTTCCCTGTCGCACAAGATCGTCACGAATCTGCTGCGCTACGACCTCGGCTTTCGCGGCGTGATCGTCACGGACGGGCTGCAGATGCAGGCGCTCGCGCAGTACACAGACGGAGAAAAGGCCGTGCTTGCGCTCGCCGCCGGAAACGATATGCTGCTCGAGATCAGCGACGTATCCGGCACGGTCGCGGCCATCGAAAAGGCGCTCGCCGACGGGACGCTCTCGCGCGCGGCGCTCGATGAGAGTGTGCTGCGTATTTTGCAGCTCAAGCTCGCGCACGGCATTGTGGACAGGCCGGAAAGCGGCTGATCTCTCACAATATTTTTAGAAAGCTGTGCTACAGTCATTGGGACGTGATGACCGGTCGCGTCAGAGATGCCCCTTCTTTCTTCCCCCCCAAAAAAAGGTCAGAGCAGCCGCTGCTTCCGGCGCCGCTCTGATCTTTTTTGTTGTCGGGCGGCGCAAAACGTGGTATGCTAGACTATCACCTGCAAAGAGGAGAAGCCCATGCAATTCGTTGACATTGAAAAAAAAGACGGCGGCGCATACCTGCACCGCTATGACCTGCATTATATTGACCGCACCGGCTGCCCGCGCACCTATGAGATGGTCAGCCGTGACCGGAACATCGACTCGCTCGCGCACCTGCAGCAGCACCGCACGGATGCGGTCGTCATGGTGCTCACGGACGCAAAGCGCGAACGCATGGCGCTCAACCACGAGTTTCGCATGGAGCTCGGCCAGCGCATCTACGGGCTGCCCGGCGGACTCATTGAGCCGGGCGAAACGCCCGAGGAGGCCGCGCGCCGCGAGCTGGGCGAGGAAACGGGGCTGCGGCTGGTCGCCATCACGCACGTGCTGCCGCCGGCGGCATGCACGGTCGGCATCGGCGACGAGCGCACGGTGTGCCTGTTCGGCATCGCCGAGGGAACGTTCCGCCCGAGCAGCGACCCCATGGAGGAGATCGAATCCGGCTGGTACACGCGCGCGCAGGTGCGCGCCCTGCACGAGACGGATCTGTTCGGCTCGTGGGCGCTGGCATACAGCTGGATGTTCGCAAACGGCTGTCTGCCGGAAGTCTGAGGGAGGTGCGCCATGTTTTACACCGAGACCTACTGCCCCGGCGTCGCCGATTTTGACCGCGACGGCAAGCTCGCCTATGAGGCGATCCTGCGCATTCTGGAAAACACCGCAAGCCGCCACTCCGATTCCTCCGGCGACGATGTGATCGACGGCAGCCGCCGCGGCATCACATGGGTGCTGACCGACTGGCGCGTCGAGATCGTGCGCCGGCCGCAGAACAAAGCCCCCCTGCAGGTCGCGACTTGGGTGCGCGACAATGCCCCCGTGGGACGCGTTTTCCGAGATTACACGATCACGGACACGAGCGGAACGGAGCTCGTGCGCGCCGAATCACGGCTGATCCTGTTCGACCTGTGCACGGAAAAAATCGTGCGCATCGACCGCGAGCGCTTCGCGTCCTACCGGCCGGAGGCACGCAGTGTCTTCCCCGACACTGCGCCGCGGCTGCGTGCGCCCGATGTCTTTGACACGCAGACGGTGCTGCCGTTGCGACGCTGCGACATCGATTTTAACGGTCATGTGCACAACACGAGATATCTCGAGTTCGCGCTTGAGGCGCTGCCGGAAACCATGCGCTGCGACGCGTTTCGCGGCTTTCGCATCGTCTATCCGAAGGCGGTCAAGGACACGAAGACCGTCACGCTCAAGTATACCGCCGCAGACGACGGCGCGTTTGTGTGTCTGTACAGTGCGGACACGCTGTGCACGATCGTCCGTTTTGAGACCTGAACAGAAATTCCCCGGAGCAGATCGCTCCGGGGAATCGTTTTATTGTCTCCACGGGTTCGCCGGGTCGGGGTCGGTCGGATCCCAGCCGCGGTTCGGGCTTGTGATGTCGAGCCACGGAGCCGACGGCTTCGGCACGGGGAGGGACGAGGCATTGTAGATCTTCACCGTCGTACCGAGCGGGCAATTGTCATAGATCCACTTCGCATCCGCCACCGTCAGGCGCACGCAGCCGTGCGAGCAGACCGTGCCAAGCTGGTTATACAGCCGGTAGGACAGGTCATTCTTGTTCGGGCTGTTATACGGCGAGGAGTGGAAGAGATAGTTGCCGACGATCTGCGTGCAGTACTGCCCCCAGCAGCCCTGCAGCGGATGCCAGGCCGCCTTGAACGGCGTGCGGAACGTACCGATCGGCGTGGTCTGGCCGGGGCCGCAGACGAAGGCGTGATGGAGGATGGAGTATTCTCCGCTCTTATCCAGACCGTAGACCAGCACCGTGCACTGGTTGCGCACGACGTGGAGCTGATACGGGTACTGCGCGCTCTGAAGGCTCTGATACTCCGCGTCCGAATAGTTGTTGACCGGGACGACAAACATCGTGCGGATCGCATCCGTGCCGCACAAAAGCAGGATCTCCACCGTGTGCTGCGTGGGCATATCGCGCTTCCAGACCGACTCGGCAATGTGGAAGCCCGGCGTAATGGAGCTGCCGTCGAGCGTGTAGCTGCGCGTCGGCTGCTGCACGCCGTCCAGATACCAGACGAGCGTCGCCTTGCCGGGGGCGGCTTTGTATTCCGCGGGGAAATAGCGATAGGTCACGTACAGGTCGATGGCGCGGCACTCCGGCGAGAGCGCGGGCACGGGATCGGTCACGACCGTGCCGACACCCTGAAGCATGATGTCATACTCCTGACTGGTCTGATCGGCTGCGAGCGTGACCGTGCAGCCGCGCATAAGCACGCGCACAAGGCCGGCATGACCGCTGCCCGCGACCGTCGTGCCCTCGGCTGCAACGGTGAGCGCATCGACCGCGCCGCCGACGGTGACCGTGCCGTTCGGATCGGTGCGCACGACCAGCGTACCGGTGATGTTCAGAGCGCCGAGATCGCGCCCGGCGGCACCGCCGAGGTAGAGCGTGCCGGTAAAGGCGTCCGCCGTCAGGGGCGCGGCGCCGCTATAGATCACGCGGCCGGAATCGGGCAGTGCGTCGGCGTCGCTGCAAAACTGCAGGCCGAGCTCATAGAGCATCTGCGCGATCTCGGCGCGGGTGATGCTGGCCGTGGGATTCAGGTGGCCGGTATCATCGCCGTTGACAATGCCGGCCCTGACCAGACCGGCCACGGAGGCGACCGCCCAGCCGCTGACACCGGAGGCGTCCGGGAAAGGCTGAAGGTCTGCAGCCGTGCCGTCAGAGACTGCAAAGGCGCGCGCGAAGACGGACATCGCCTCCTGGCGCGTGATGCTGCGGTTCGGGCCGATCGTGCCGTCACCGTAGCCGCTGAGGATATTCATCTGGACGGCGGTGCTCAGCTCCGGATAGTACCACGCATCCCGGTTCACATCGGAAAAGAACGCAATGTCCTTCCCTGCCGTGCAGCCGAACACGCGCACGAGCATGGCGGCCATCTGTGCGCGCGAGGCATTGCCCATCGGCAGCAGATCACCGTGCTCGTCACCGAACAGGATGCCTTGCGCACAGGCAAAATCCATCGCCGCCTGATACCACGGGCCGGTGGGTGTGGGCTCGGGACTGGGCTCCGGACTGGGCTCCGGACTGGGCTCGGCGCTGGGTTCGACCGGGGCTGTCGGCTCCGGCGAGGAGACAGCAGTCTCTGTCGTAGGTGTCGGGGATTGCACGACGCTGGGCTCTGCGGCGCTGACCGGCGCGACGGCCAGCATCAGCACGCAGACGAGCACGAGCAGCAGGGACAAAAAGCGTTTGCGCATGGTTTTCTCCTCCATTGTTTTCTGCGGATTTCGACTGTTTTCATTATAACGGAAGGGTGTGATTTTTCAACGGTTTTCGCAGAGATTTCAATTTTTTTAAGTCTTTTGTGTCATCAGCGCAAAAAAAGCAGCGCAGCCTCACAAGGCTGCGCTTAAGACTGCCGGAAAAGGATCCTGTTTTCGGGCTTTTGGTTTACATAATTATTCGTTCAGGAGCTCCGCGATGTCGTCCTCCCCATAGACGCGGATGCCGTGCGCGCCGAGGAGCGCTGCGGTGACACCGTCGCCGGCAACGCGCGTGCCGGTAAACGTGCCGTCATAGATTTCCCCGTGGCCGCACGAGGGGCTGCGCTGCTTGAGCAGGGCAGCCGTGCAGCCGAAGCGCTGCGCAATGGCGAGCGTCTGCTGCGCGCCGCGCGCATAGGCGTCCGTAACGTCCCGGCCGGAACGCATGACGACGCGGCTGCCCTGCCGCTCGGACGCGTCGCGCGGCGTCGGCAGTCCGCCGAGCTGCTCCGGGCAGACGGGCACAAGCGTGTGCCGCGCCATCAGAGCGCGCAGGACGTCCTCAGAGAGCCCCTTGGACGCGCCGTCATACCGGCAGGCGACACCGAGCAGACACGCACTGACGAGCAGCTTCATCGTCCACCGCGCTTTCCGCGGCTCCACGTGAAGCCGAAGATCATACCGAGCACGCCGCCTGCGATGTGCGTGAGCTGCGCGAGACCGGCAGAGCCGGTGACGGCCTGAAAGATCTCACCGCCAAGGTAGAGGATGAGCACGAGGATAAGCGTGAGCGGGATGGTCCCGGTGCGCATGCCGGCAAAGGACGCGAGCACGATGAGCATGAACACGACGCCGGAAGCGCCCATGAGCGCACCGTTCGGGAAGAAGAACCAGAGCACCAGCCCCGTCACGAGCGCCGTGAGCGCGATGGCAAGCAGGATGCGCTTGCCGCCGAAGCGCTCCTCCGCCATCGGGCCGACGACGAGCAGCATGACGATGTTGCTGCAGTAGGCGGCGAAATCCGGATGGCCGAGCACGTGCAGGAAAAAGCGCGGGTAGGTCAGCCAATCCGTCAGCGACGAGCGGTAGACGCAAAAAAGGTTCTGCGTCGTCCAGCCGTCGGTGAGCTTGCCGAGGCCGAGCGCGAGCAGGCTCAGCAGCGCAAACGTGAGGATGACGGGCGAATTATACAGGATCGTGATGGAGCGTTTCTTCATAAGTACCTCTCAAAACCAAACGCGCGCAGGTCATCCGGGACCGGCGCGGTAATATGCAGGCTCTGCCCGGTGACGGGCTGCGCAAAGTCGGCCGCGGCGGAGTGCAGCGCGGGGCGCGCAAGCCGGGACGCATCGCCGCCGTAGAGCGCATCGCCGAGCAGCGGATGGCCGAGGGCGGCAAAGTGCACGCGGATCTGGTGCGTGCGGCCGGTGCGCGGCGCGACACGCAGGAGCGTATACCCATCCCGCTCGGCAAGCACGGTGTAGTCCGTGACGGACGGCTGACCGCCGGGCGCAGGGATACGCCGGGTCGAACCGTCGTCCGCGCGGGCAATGGGCAGGTCGATCGTGCCGCTCGGCGGCAGCCCTGTGCCGCAGGCGACGGCGAGATAGGTGCGCCGGAAATCGCCGCTGTGCAGCACGCGGCGCAGCCGGTCATGCACGTATCCGCTGCGGGCAACGAGCATGACGCCCGACGTGCCGCGGTCGAGCCGGTTGACGGGGTGAAACACTGCGTCGCTGCCAAGATAAGCAGCCAGAGCGTTTGCGACCGTGGGATCGCCGCGGTCATACCCGCCGTGCACGGCCATGCCCGCGGGCTTGTTGAGCGCGAGCAGGTCGGCATCTTCATACAAAATGTCCAGCGGCACGGCCACGGGCGTGAACTTGCCGCCGGAGCGCTTATCATCGATGCGCACGGTGAGGATATCCCCCGCGGCGACGCGGTCAACGGTGCGGGCGTGCACGCCGTTGAGACAGATGCCGTCCGGCACGGTCTTGACGCGGGCGATCGCACCGTCGGCCATATGCAGCTCACGCCGGAGCAGGCTCTTGACCGTGCGGCCTGCCTGCTCCGGCGTGACGGTGAGCGTCAGCCGGCGCATTCCTGCGCGGCCAGCGCGGCGGCGTATGCCGCGTAGGTGCGGCTGTCAAAGCAGACCATGCGCACGCGCGTCATTTCGGGATGGTCGGCAAGATAGCGCGTGATCTCGCGCACGGCGATCTGTGCCGCCTGATCGAGCGGGAAGCGGTAGACGCCCGTGCTGATGGACGGGAAATCGACCGTATGGCAGCCGTTTTCGCTCGCAAGGCGCAGGCTGTTGCGGTAGCAATTGGCCAGCAGCTCCGGCTCGCCGTGCTGCCCGTCGCGCCAGCGCGGACCGGGCGTGTGGATGACGTGGCGCGCCGGCAGGCGGTAGCCGCGGGTGATCTTCGCCTCGCCGGTACGGCAGCCGTTAAGACCGCGGCACTCGTTGAGCAGACCGGTCCCGGCGGCCATGTGGATGGCGCCGTCTACCCCGCCGCCGCCGAGCAGCGAGCAGTTAGCGGCGTTGACGATGGCGTCGACATCAGATTTCGTGATGTCGCCCTGAATGATCTCGAAACGGTTCATGCAGTTACCTCCTTACCGTCGATGGTGACAACAATGCGGTCGTTCTGCGCGTCGATGGCGACGTCTCCGGCGGCCTTGCGCTGCGCGACGACGGCAGAGGCGATGGCGTCCTCCACGTCGCGCTGGATGGTGCGGCGCAGGTTGCGCGCGCCATACGTCTCGCTGTAGCCCTTTTGAACCAGATAGTCCACGACGGCAGGCGTCCAGTGCAGGGTCATGCCGCGCTCGGCCATGGCGGTGCGCACCTCGCCGAGCATGAGGGATGCGATGGCACGGAAGTTCTCCTCCGTGAGGTGGTTGAAGTAGACGATCTCGTCGAGGCGGTTGAGAAACTCCGGACGCAGGAACTCATTGAGGGCGCGCTGCGCGCGCTCGCGGCTCTGATCGTCTGCGCTCAGGCCGAAGCCGAGCGTGCCGGTGCGCGTGTTGCTGCCGGCGTTCGTGGTCAGGATGATGACGGTGTTCTCAAAGTTCACGGTGCGCCCCTGCGCGTCCGTGATGCGGCCGTCGTCAAGGATCTGCAGCAGCAGGTTCATGACGTCCGGGTGCGCCTTTTCGATCTCGTCGAAGAGGACAACGGAGTACGGCCGGCGGCGGATCTTCTCCGTGAGCTGACCGGCCTCGTCATAGCCGACATAGCCCGGGGGCGAGCCGATCATGCGCGAAACAGAGAACTTCTCCATGAACTCCGACATATCGAGCCGGATGAGCGACTCGGGCGCGTGGAACAGCTCATCGGCGAGGCGCTTGACAAGCTCCGTCTTGCCGACGCCGGTGCCGCCGACGAACAGGAAGCTCACGGGCTTGCGCTTGGCCTGCAGACCGACGCGATTGCGGCGGATGGCGGCGCAGACGGTATCGATCGCCGTGTCCTGCCCGATGATGTGCGCGCGCAGCCGGTCGCCGAGACCGGCGAGCTGCTCAAACTCATCGGCGCGGATGCTCGCGGCCGGGATCTTCGTCCAGAGCTCGATGATGCGCGCGAGGTTATCCGCCGTGAGCTCCGGGCGGCCCTTGGCGCGCAGGGCGTCGAGCTCGGTCTGCAGCTGCATCTCGCGGCTGCGCAGCTCGGCGATGCGCGCATAGCGGTGCTCGAGCTCCTGATCGTCATACGCGTCGCCGGTCTTCGGCGGTGCAGAGGCCAGCAGCTCGCGCTCGCGCGCATAGTCGCCGATCTCCTTTTCAACCTCGTCGGCACGGATGAGGTCGGCGTTTTTCAGGTTCACGTCCGAGCAGGCCTCGTCAATGAGGTCGATGGCCTTGTCGGGCAGGAAGCGGTCGGTGATATAGCGCTCGCTGAGCACAACGGCAAGGCGGCACATGGCGTCCGGGATGACGACGCCGTGAAAGTCCTCATAATAGCGGCGCACGCCCTTGAGGATCTCGACGCTGTCGTCGATGCCCGGCTCGGCCACCGTGACGGGCTGGAAGCGGCGCTCGAGCGCCGCGTCTTTTTCGATGTGCTTGCGGTACTCGGCAAACGTCGTCGCGCCGATGACCTGGATCTCACCGCGCGAGAGGGCGGGCTTGAGGATGTTGGCGGCGTTCATGCTGCCCTCGGCATCACCCGCGCCGACGATGTTGTGCACCTCGTCGATGACGAGGATGATGTTGCCGACGCGGCGGATCTCCTCGATGAGCCCCTTCATGCGGCTCTCGAACTGGCCGCGAAACTGCGTGCCCGCCACGAGCGCCGTGAGGTCGAGCAGGTAGACCTGCTTGTCGCGCAGCTTATACGGCACGTTGCCCTCGGCGATGCGCTGGGCAAGCCCCTCGGCGATGGCCGTCTTGCCGACGCCGGGTTCGCCGATGAGACAGGGGTTATTCTTCTGGCGGCGGTTGAGGATCTGGATGACGCGCTCAAGCTCCTCTGCCCTGCCGATCATGGCATCGAGCTTGCCGTCGCGGGCGCGCTGCGTGAGATCGATGCAGTAGTTCGTGAGAAACTTCAGCTTGCGCGGGGCACTGCCGCGCTTGTCGGCAGCGGCGGCATCCTGCCGCGGCTGCTCCGGCGTCTCCGCATCGGGCGCAGAGGGCGGGTTCTGGTTAAAGAGGCGGTTCAAAAACGGGAACGTCGCGGTCTTGCCGTCGTCCTCGTCCGCGTCGGTGTCGGGGGCGTCGGAGTCCGTGTCCGCGTCGCCGCCGAGCATGCCCATGCTGCCGAGCATCTCCGCCACGTCGCCGGTGAGGTTGTCGAGGTCGGCGTCCGAGATGCCGAGCTTTTCCATCATCTCATCGACGGGCTTGATGTGCAGCTCGCGCGCGCAGCGCAGGCACAGTCCCTCATTGTGGGACTCGCCGTTTTCGATTCGTGTGATAAAGATCACCGCTACATTTTTCTTGCAGCGGGAGCAGAGTGTAGGCTGCATAGACTGGTTCTCCTGTTCGATAGATTCCGTGCGCGCAGGTCACACGCTCGCGCCGAGCGTGAGCACGTCGATGGCCTGCAGCGCTTTTGCCAGAGCGGTGTGCGCAAGCGTGTCGCAGCCGATGACGGGCCCGGCAAACTGCAATGCCCAGCACAGCAGGATGCCAAAGCACACGCCGTTGACCGCGCCGATGGCGGCACCGCCAAAGTCGTTGAGCCGCTCCCGGTTCGGGATGCGGAAGGTGAGATTCGGTAAATTTCCGATCGCGGAAAGGATCAGCATCAAAAGCAGAAAGCCGACCGCCGTGACGAGCACGTAGCACAACCGTGCACAGTAAAGCTGCGTCATGGCCGTGCGCAGAGAAAGCTCCTGCGCGTCGCGCAGCGCGAGCGCCTGCCGCGCCATGCGCTGCCCCGCCCGGCCGGAAACACCGGCGGCGGCGAAGCACTGCTCAGTGTATTCCTGCGCGGTGTCGGGGTGCGCGGCCACCCAGTCCTCCCCCGAGAGGCCGGCGTCGTTATCCGGCAGACCGGCTGCGACAACGTCGAGCTGTCCCTCAAAATATCCGCCGGCAAACGGCTCCGCCACCGGCAGGAGGCGGTCGGAAACCTGCCCCGCGAGCAGCGCCGCGCCGTAAAACGCGACGACGATGGCGGCAAGCTGCGCGGCACTGAGGATCAGGCCGCGGCGGTAGCCGCCCCAGACGGCGGCCAGAATGATGGCGGCGAGCACCACTGTCAAGACGATCTTCATAGCGTATCCCTGTTCTTTCTCTCTAAGCTGCGGGGGTCAGAAGGCGAGCACCGCGGCGCTCGAGCCGCTCACGAGCAGCGCCGCACCTCGGCGCAGCAGCACCGAGCGGCGGACGCCGAGCAGGTTCTGCTCGACGGATTTGATCTCATCCAGCTGCTGGTTATAGAGCGTGAGCCGGTCGCTGTACTGCACGAGCACCTGCTTGCCGTTGACGGACAGGCTCGTGACGCTGCCGGTGGGTGTGCACTCGCCGAGGACATTGCCGCCGGAATTGACCGTGACAAGCTGCGCCGCACTGCCCGAGCGGTAGCGGCTGAGCGCAAGGGTGACAAACCCGTCGCCCTCGGCGGCGTAGTCATACAGATACAGGTCGCCGAACGGATACTCGTCGGCGAGCTTGGCGCTGTCGTCAAAAAACGCGAGGCGCGACTGCGACACGCAGCAGATCCTGCTGCCGCGCCAGAAGAGATCGGCAAAGAGCTCGTCGGCGCACACGGTGCTGCCGCGCTCGTCGGCGCTCGTGAGGGTGAAGGTATGCACGGCGCTGCCGGTGTCCTGCAGGCAGAGCACGGCGAGATACTTTCCGTCCGGACTCACGGCGGCGCGCACGAGGTAGCCCGTGCCGGAATACCAGACGTAGACGGCTTTGCCGGAGGCGTCATACACCGTGACGGCGCCCTTATAGCCCGCAGCCTCCGTGCAGACGGCGAGATAGCCGCTCTCACTCAGATCGGCACTGATGATCTCCCCAGAGGGAGTGATATCGGTCTTGTTGCCCTTGAAGTCCGCCACACACAGCGTCGTGCCGCCGATGTCATAGGCGCACACGCGCTCACCGCCGACGGAGATGCCCGGCTGCGCGAGCGTGAAGATCTCGTGCAGGACGGTCTTGCCGCTGTCATCGAGCAGCTGCAGGCCGCTGGAGGATACGACCGCAAGGCGGCTGTCCACCGTGCGGAAGGTGCGGTTGGCGCTGGAGTCAAAGGTATAGGGCGCGCTGTCGTCCAGATAGTCGTTCGCCGAGCCCGGCCGGTCGCGCAGCAGCAGGTACAAAAACAGCAGCACGGCCAGCACGCACACCGCAACGATGAGCGCCTGACGCAGTCTGGGATTTGGTTTTGCACGATCGTTCATGGACATTCCTCCCCTGTCCGCGCCCGGCGGACGCAGCGTCAGGCCTGATTCATCATATCGCCGACGACGCCGTCGTACCACACGCGGTTGAGATACAGCCCCTGCGGGGGCATGGTCGGCCCGGTGAGCCGCCGGTCGCGCGTGGCCAGCAGCGCCGGGATATCCTCCGGCTCGATCTTGCCGTAGGACGCATAGACCATCGTGCCGACGATGGCACGCACCATGTTGTACAAAAAGCCGTCGGCGCACACGGCGATGGAGATCATCGCCCCGTCGCGCTCGGCACGGCACCAGTGCACCGTGCGCACGGTCGTGCGCGTCTCGGTGCCGACGGAGCGCACGGCGGCAAAGTCGTGCGTGCCCTCAAAGGCGCGGCCGGCGCGCTCGAGCCGCACAAAATCCAGCGGCTGAGGATAAAAGCAGACGCGGTGCTCCAGAAACGCATCGCGGATGCGGGAATTGTAGATCTGATAGACGTACTCTTTCTGAATGCACGAGCCGATGGCATTGAAGTCCTCCGGCGCGGCGACAGCGTCGACCACAGCGATATCCGCCGGGAGGCGGGCATTGACCGCGAGCGGTACGCGGTCGATCGGGATCGTGCAGCCGGTGCGGAAATTGGCACAGTAGCGCTTAGCGTGCACGCCCGCGTCCGTGCGGCCGCAGCCGACGACCTTGATCGGCTCGCCGCAGACCTTCGTGAGCGCGCGCTCAAGCGTTTCGGCGACGGTGACGTCCGTCTTCTGCACCTGCCAGCCGTGATAGGCCGTGCCGTCATACTGCAGGCGCAGGGCGATGTTGCGCCTCACAGCCCGAACCTCGAGAGCACGATCATGCCGGCGAGCACGAGCGCGCCCCAGAGCAGGGCGAGCGTATCGCGCATGCGCCACTCGAGCTGCTTCATGCGCGTGCGCCCCTGATCGCCGTGATAGCAGCGGCACTCCATGGCCACGGCCAGCTCATCCGCGCGGCGGAACGCCGACACGAACAGCGGCACGAGCAGCGGCAGCAGCGCCTTGGCGCGCTGGATGAGGTTGCCGGTCTCGAAATCCGCGCCGCGCGCTTTCTGCGCGGACATGATCTTGTCCGTCTCCTCGATGAGTGTGGGGATAAAGCGCAGCGCCATGGACATCATCATGCTCATCTCGTGCACGGGCACTTTGAGCTTTTTGAGCGGTCCGAAGAGGATCTCCATCGCATCCGTGAGGGCGATGGGCGATGTGGTATAAGTCAGCAGGAACGTGCCCGCGATGAGCATCGTGATGCGCAGCACCATGAACACGGCGCGCACGAGACCCTCATAGGTGATCGTGATCTTCCAGAAGGACACAAGCTCCCGGCCGGGAGTGAAGAACATATTGAGCACGGCCGTGAGCGCAATGATGATCCACAGCGGCTTGAGACCGCGGAGGATGACCTTGAGCGGGATGCGCGAGAGCGCGATGCACACGCCCGTGACGACGAGCATGGTAGCGTAGGACACATAGTTTTCCGCCGTGAACAGCGCCGCGATATACACGACCGTCATCAGCAGCTTGCAGCGCGGGTCGAGCCGGTGCACGATGCTCGTGCCGGGGAAAAACTGGCCGAGGGTGATGTCTTTCAGCATATGCCCGCCTCCTTCCCGACGGCGAGCAGCGCATTTGTGAGCTGCTCGAGCGTGTAGATCGACGGCGGGAGCGCAACGCCCCGGTCGCGCAGCGCCTGCGCAATACGCGCGCTCTGCGGCACGTCAAGGCCGATGTCGAGCAGCGCCTGCGTATGGGCAAAAACCTCCGCCGGTGCGCCGTCAAAGGCGACGTGCCCGTCGTGAAAGACGATGAGCCGGTCGGCGATGCGCGCGGCATCGTCCATGCTGTGCGTGACGAGCAGCACGGCCGAGCCGGTCTCGCGCCGGTAGGCCGCGATGTTTTCAAGCACGCCGCGGCAGCCTGCGGGATCGAGACCGGCGGTGGGCTCGTCGAGAATGAGCACCTTGGGACGCATGGCGATCACGCCCGCGATGGCGATGCGGCGCTTCTGGCCGCCGGAAAGCTCGAGCGGTGAGCGTTCAAAGAGCGCCTCGTCGACGCCCACAAAGCGCGCCGCCTCACGCACGCGCGCATCGACCTCCTCGGCGGAGAGGCGGGCGTTTTTCGGGCCGAAGGCGATGTCCCGGTACACCGTCTCCTCAAAGAGCTGGTGCTCGGGATACTGAAAGACAAGCCCGACCTGAAAGCGCACGTCGCGCGTGGCCTCCTTGCTGCGGTGAATGTCCTCCCCGTCGAAAAACACGGTGCCGGATGTCGGCGCGAGCAGCCCGTTGAGGTGCTGGATGAACGTGCTTTTGCCGGAGCCCGTGTGGCCGATGATGCCCACGAACTGTCCGGCGGGAATGTCAAGATCAATATCGTCGATGGCGACTTTTTCAAAAGGTGTCCCGGCACTGTAGACGTGCCGGAGGTGATCCACCCGGATGATTGGCGTCATAATTTCGTTTCCTTTATCGGTGAAGATCGGTAGTTACTTTTTCAGGGCGGCGGCGACGGCGTCGGCACAGTCGGAGACCGTGAGCGCGTCGATCGGCACGTCCATGCCGTGGGCGCGCAGCGCGTCGAGCAGCCGCACCGTGACCGGCGCGGTGAGTCCTTCTTTTTGCAGCAGGTCGACCTGCGGGAAGACCTGCTTCGGCGCACCGTCGGCAACGACGGCGCCGCCCGAGAGCACGATGACGCGGTCGGCGCCGACGCACTCCTCCATATGGTGTGTGATGAGCACGACCGTGATGCCCTGCTCACGGCAGAGCTTTGTCGCCGTGTCGATCACCTCGCGCCGTCCGGACGGGTCGAGCATGGCCGTCGGCTCGTCGAGCACGATGCACTTGGGCTGCATGGCGATGACGCCCGCGATGGCGACGCGCTGCTTTTGTCCGCCGGAGAGCAGGTGCGGCGCGTGCAGGCGGAAGTCATACATGCCGACCTGCCTGAGGGCCGCGTCCACGCGCGTGCGGATCTCCTGCGGCGGCACGCCGAGGTTCTCGGGTGCGAAGGCCACATCGTCCTCGACGACGTTTGCGACGATCTGGTTATCGGGATTCTGAAAGACCATGCCCACCGTGGCGCGCACGGACAGAAGGTTATTTTCGTCCGCCGTGTCCATGCCGTCAACGTACACCTTGCCGCCGGTCGGCAGCAGGATGGCGTTGAAGAGCTTGGCCAGTGTGCTCTTGCCCGAGCCGTTGTGCCCGAGAATGGCCACGAACGAGCCGCGCGCGATCTCGAGCGAGAGGTCGCCGAGCGAGGGATGCTCCTCGCCGGGGTAGGTAAAGGTCAGATGTTCGGTTCGTAAGATCGGTTCCATGGTGTTCCTTTCCGCTCAGCGCTCCCAGCGGCAGGTCGCCCCGCACGGCAGCGCGAGACCGGACGCCGTGACCGGCAGGCCCAGCTCCTGCGATTCGCTGCGGCCGCCGAAGCGCCGGGTGAAGATGCTCTCTGAGAGATACGTGAGCACCGACGGGCTCAGACCCGTGGTGTAGGAATTGATGATGACAAAGAGCGGATCGTCCGACAGCACGCCGGACACCAGCTCCACAAACGGCCAGAGGTTCGTCTCGAGCTTCCAGACCTCGCCGCCCGGACCGCGCCCATAGCTCGGCGGGTCCATGATGATGGCGTCATAGCGGCGGCCGCGGCGGATCTCCCGCTCGACGAATTTGGCGCAGTCGTCCACGATCCAGCGGATCGGCCGGTCGGCCACGCCGGAGGCGGCGGCGTTTTCCTTGCCCCAGGCGACCATGCCCTTCGCCGCATCCACATGGCACACGCTCGCCCCGGCAGCCGCGCACGCGACCGTGGCCGCGCCCGTGTAGCCGAAGAGGTTGAGCACCGAGACCGGACGGCCGGCCGCGCGGATCTTCGCCATGGCGTAGTCCCAGTTGGCGGCCTGCTCGGGGAAGATGCCCGTGTGCTTGAAGTTCATGGGCTTGACGCGGAAGGTCAGCTCCCGATAACGGATGTCCCAGCTCTGTGGGAGCGTGCGCTTGTCCCAGCTGCCGCCGCCGGTATGGCTGCGGCTGTAGCGCCCGTCGGCCGTGCGCCAGCGCGGGTCGGTGCGCGGCGTGTCCCAGATGGCCTGGGGGTCCGGGCGCACAAGGGTATACTTGCCCCAGCGCTCGAGCTTTTCGCCGCGCGAACAGTCGAGCACCTCAAAGTCCTGCCAAGAATCCGAAATCCACATAGCTGCTCCTCTTGTCCGGCGGAGGGATGGAACCGTGCAGTTCCAGTGTGCGCCGGAATGGTGATACTTAGACAGTGTATTATAGCATCAAGTGCCGCAATGGTCAATGTGTCCGGAGCGCCCTGAGGGGTGCAATTGTAAACAAATGATAAAGAATCGTGCGTCAAAGTCCGGACATGCAAAACAGCCCGTCCGGCGTACCGGGCGGGCTGTGCAGTTGCGGCATGCGCTCAGCGCCGGCGGCTGCCGGCAGGATCGCGGTTAAATTCGCGCAGGGTCTCGTGCGCCAGCGCACGGCGGCGGGCCTCCTCCGCCTCCATCTGCGCGCGGCGGCGGCGACGGCGCTCGGCCTCGATCTGCTTGCGGCGGCGCACCAGCCACAGAACGTAGCCGACCAGTGCCAGCACGATCGCCAGCAGGATGACGAGCACGATGGGATTGGTGAAAAACGCGGCTACATGCCCCGCGATGTACGCGCCCTTGGACACGGCGACATCGACCGCGGCGACGAGTTTGACCGTGCCGTAGACCGTGCCGTTATAGCTCACCGTGAGCTCGCCGACCTCGTCCCCCGCCTTGATTGGCGCTTCGAGCGGCTTGCCGTCGCGCTCGGAGTAGATCGTGACCTGCTGCTCAAACTGCGGCGCGCCGTCACTGTCGGCGGCGGGCAGCACGGCCGAGACGGTCTGCGCCGGACGGACGGTGACGCTGTCGCCGTCGCGCCCGTAGCGCACGGGCACTTCACAGATCAGATCGCTCGCGCTCACGATCGCCCGCCAGCCATAGTGGGAGAACACCCAGCGGTAGGCCGTGAGCGTATCGGAAAAGCTGCCGAAATCCGTCGTGCCGTTGGCGCGGGCCGTGCCCTTGCCGCCGAGCACGATGCACAGCAGACGCACGCCGTCCTTCTCCGCCGTGGAGATGAGGCAGTAGCCCGCGGCATCCGTGTGGCCGGTCTTGACGCCCTTGGCATATTCATAATAATAGCCGCGGTACATCGGGGAATCGGGATTGATGAGGCCGTTCGTGTTCGAGAGCGTGCGCTCCTCGGACAGGTTCGTGGCCGGGACGGTATGCTTGACCGTGTTGCAGATCGTGGCAAAGAGCTCATGGCTGAGCGCTTCCTTCGTGATGCGGTAGAGGTCATGCGCCGTGGTATAGTGATCGTCCTTCGGCAGGCCGTGGGGGTTGGCAAAGTGCGTGCCGGTGCAGCCGAGCTCCTGCGCGCGCGTGTTCATGCGCTCCACGAACGCCGAGATGCTGCCGCAGACATACTCCGCGACGACGTTGCACGCCTCGTTCGCCGAGGAGATCATGGCACAGTAGAGAAAGTCCTCAAACGTCATGGTCTCGCCGACCTTGATGTCGGCATTGCTCGCGCCCTCGACCATGTCGGCATTGCAGTCATCATAGGCGGTGACGGTGTCATCCAAATGCACATCGCCGCGCTCGACCGCCTCGACCGCGAGCAGCAGCGTCATGATCTTCGTCAGGCTTGCGGGATAGGCCTTGGCATCGATGTTGCGGGTATAGTAATACTGGCCGCTGTCCTCGTCGACAAGCATGACGCAGTTGGCCTGCAGCTTTTCATCGAGCGCGGACTTGACCGCGTCGCTGCCGAGGACATAGCTGCCCTCCTGCGCCTGCACCATGCTCTGCGGCACGCCGTCGGACGCGGCGTTTGCAGTGGGTTCGGGGGATTGCTCCGCAGTCGAAGCGGTGCTGTTGGCGGCAAACGCCGGAAAGGCCGCCGTCAGCAGCAGGCAGACGATGAGCAGCAGCGGCAAAATGCGATATTTTTTCATATCTTTCTCCATAGAACTATGATATAATGAAATATCCGGCCGGAGACGGCGCAGCCGCACGTCCGGAACAAAAGCGATATCCGGATCCATTATAATAATTCCGGCGGCGAAAAGCAAACCATTTCCGCGAAAAGACTCGAAACGGAGGAGCTGCGATGAAAATTCTGGTTGTGGACGACGAAAAGACCATCGTCAAGGGCATCAAATTCAACCTCGAAAACGAGGGCTATTCGGTCGACGTGTGCTACGACGGCGAGACCGCCGTGGACATGGCGCGCCACGGCGAATACGCCGTGATCCTGCTCGATCTCATGATGCCGAAGCTCGACGGGCTCGGCGCGTGCCAGCGGATCCGGCAGTTTTCCACCGTGCCGATCATCATGCTCACCGCCCGCAGCGAGGACGCGGACAAGCTCATCGGCTTTGAATCCGGCGCGGACGACTACATCACCAAGCCCTTCAACATCCTTGAGCTCAAGGCGCGCATCCGCGCGCTCATCCGCCGCTCGAGCATGGCACCCGCAGCGCCCGCCGAGCCGGACAGCGGCAAGCTCGTGCGCGGCCACATCGAGATCGACCCCGAGCGCCGCAGCGCACACCGCTTTGGCCAGAACGTGGAGCTGACGCTCAAGGAGTTTGACCTCATCGAGCTGCTCATGCGCAACCCCGGTAAGGTCTACTCGCGCGAGCAGCTGCTCGACCTCGTGTGGGGCTACGACTATCAGGGCGATATCCGCACCGTGGACGTGCACATCCGCCGCCTGCGCGAAAAGCTCGAGCGCAACCCCGCCGCCCCCGAATACATCATCACGAAGTGGGGCGTGGGCTACTACTTCGCCGAGGCCTGACGGATGAAAGGGCATCCGTTTCGCATCCGGCTGCCGCGCAAGCTGGTATCGAGCGTGCAGTTTCGCTTCGCCGTGACGTTCACGGTGCTCGTGGCGATCCTGCTCACGCTCATCAACACCTACCCCACGCGCGCCTCCCGCGACATCGTGTTCGCCGAAAAGCAGAGCGCGCTCACCAACCGCGCCGCCGTCGTATCCTCCTCCCTGTCGCTGCTCGACAATCTCACGCCGGACAACACCCGGCAGGTGCTCGCGCTGCTCGATCTGCGCGACCTGACGCGCATCGTCGTGACCGACAGCACGGGGCTGGCCGTGTATGACTCTGCGGCCGAAAACAACATCCGCGGCAAGTATACGCTCTACCCCGAGCTCGTGCGCGCGCTCGATGGGCAGGCCGTGTTCTACTCGCACTACACGAACGAGGCGTTTCTCAGCCGCGCGGCCATGCCCGTCATGAGCAGCGGCAAAACCGTCGGCGCGGTGTATGTGTGCGAGAGCGACAGCGAGCGCGCGGCACTCATCGGCAGCATCCAGCGCCGCCTCGCAACCATCACGATCGGCATCGGCGCGGCCGCGCTCGTGGTGCTGTGGTTTTCGATCAAGATGCTCACGCGGCGCATCACGCAGCTTGCCGACGGCGTGCGCACCGTGCAGCGCGGCGACTACAGCTTTCGCCTGACGCTCGCGGGCGACGACGAGCTGACCGAGCTCGGGCGCGAATTCAACAACCTCACCGAGCGTCTCGAGACGACCGAGGCGCAGCGCCGCCGCTTCGTATCCGACGCATCGCACGAGCTCAAGACGCCGCTGGCGTCGATCCGTCTGCTGTCGGACAGCATCTCGCAGAGCGCGGACATGGACAGCGAGACGATGCGTGAATTCGTGACCGACATCGGCAGTGAGGCCGAGCGCCTGCAGCGCACGACCGAGAAGCTGCTCGACCTGTCGCGCCGCGACGACGGCGTGCAGTCGGACGTGACGGTCGTCGATCTGCAGCAGGCCGTGCATGGGACGCTGCATCTGCTGCGCCCGCTGGCAGCCAAGAGCGACGTGACGCTCACGTGCCTCATGAGCGACGGCGTGACCGTGCGCGCATCGGAGGACGACATTTACCACATCGTCTTTAACCTCGTGGAAAACGCCATCAAGTATAATCTTCCGGGCGGAAGCGTGACCGTGCGCGTCGAGGCGCGCGGCGAACAGAGCATCCTGTCCGTAGCCGACACCGGCATCGGCATCCCGGAGGCCGACCGGCCGAACATCTTCAACCGCTTTTACCGCGTGGACAAGGCGCGCTCGCGCGAGCACGGCGGCAGCGGCCTCGGCCTGTCGATCGTACACGACGCGGCCGCGCTCTACGGCGGCACCGTGACCGTGGACGGTGTGGAGCCGCACGGCGCGCGCTTTACCGTGACGTTTCCGCGCGCAGAGGCGGACAACGCGCCCGAGGCGCAAAAGGAGGTGCCGGAGACATGAGGCGATGGCTCCCCCTGCTGCTGGCGGCGATGCTTGCGCTCGGCTGCGCGGGCTGCGCAAAGCGGCAGACCGTGACGGTATACCGCATTGAGACCGGCGGAACGGCCCTGCTGCACCCAGAGACGGTCACCGTGCCCGGCGGCACAGACCCGGTGCAGGTCGCGCTCGACGCGCTCGGCGCGAAGCCGAGTGACGGCACGTGCACGAACCCCGTGCGCGACTGGCTGACGATCGACGGCTACCGCATCGACGATGACGGCACGCTCTGGCTGACGGTGACGGCGACGGAGGCGGCGAGCGGCATCACGCGCACACAGGCACTGGCCTGTCTGGTGCTGACGTGCACGGCGCTCGACGGCGTGACGGCCGTCGGCCTTGCCGAAGCGGACGGCGACGTGCTGCACGCGCCGACGACCGCCGACGAGCTTGCCCTGACAGACCCCGCCACAGACACACCATAACCGACATTCCATGGAGGTGGATATCCCATGCTCAACAACATTGCCCGCATCCAGCGCGCGCTGAGACAGGCGCATCTGGACGCCATCCTGCTCACCAACGAAAACGACCGCCGGTTCGCCACCGGCTTCCCGTCCTCGGACGGCACGGTGATCGTGACGGTGCATCAGGCATTTTTCATCACCGACTCCCGCTACATTGAGGCCGCACGTGCCGCGCTGGCCGGTATCGCACAGGTGCTGCTGTGTTCGCACGAGGCGCCGATGCGCACACTCGTGCAGGGCATTTTGCGCGAGGCAAACGTGCAGCTGCTCGGCGGTGAGGAGCAGACGACGAGTTACGCCGAATTCACGGCCTATGAGCAGCTGCTCGGGCTCAAGCTCCAGCCGGCGCAGAGCATCCTGCGCACACTGCGCGCATCCAAGCAGCCGGAGGAGCTGGCGATGATGTATCAGGCGCAGCAGATCACGGACGAGACGTTTGCGCAGATCTGCACCGTCATCCGCCCCGGCATGACCGAGCGGGAGATCGCGGCCGAGCTCATTTACCGCATGCTGCGCCTTGGCGCGGAGGGCACGAGCTTTGACCCCATCGTGCTCACCGGACCGGACACGAGCATGCCGCACGGCGTGCCCGGCGACCGGCGCGTGGCAGAGGGCGACTTTGTGACGATGGACTTCGGCTGCCGCAAAAACGGCTACTGCTCGGACATGACGCGCACCGTCGCCGTCGGCATGCCGAGCGACGAGATGCGCACCGTGTACCAGACCGTGCTCGACGCGCAGCTGGCCGGCATTGCCGCGGCAAAGGCCGGCGTGACCGGCGAGCGTGTGGACGCCGCCGCGCGCAAGGTCATCACCGATGCGGGCTACGGGGACTGCTTCGGTCACAGCTTCGGACACAGCCTCGGGCTCGACATCCACGAGCACCCCATCGCCGCGCCCGGCGCGCACGCTAAGCTGCCGGAGCACACCGTCATCTCCGCAGAGCCCGGCATCTATCTGCCCGGCAAATTCGGCGTGCGCATCGAGGATGTGCTGCATCTGACGGCCGATGGGGCGGAAATTCTCACACGAAGCCCGAAAAATCTGATCATTCTGTAAATATCCGCTTGTCAAACCATACAAAATCGTGTAAACTATATAAGATTTTTGATTCTAATTATTCTTGAGGAGGATTCCTATATGATTACAGCAGGCGATTTCCGCAACGGTGTTACGTTCGAGATGGACGGCCAGGTCATGCAGGTCGTCGAGTTCCAGCACGTCAAGCCCGGCAAAGGCGCGGCCTTTGTGCGCACGAAGATGAAAAACGTCATCACCGGCGCCGTGACCGAGACGTCCTTCAACCCCACCGCCAAGTTCGAGAGCGCAACCATCGACCGCAAGACGATGGAGTACAGCTACAATGACGGCAACCTCTATTACTTCATGGATCCCGAGACCTATGAGCTCATCCCCATCGACGAGAGCGCCCTCGGCAGCAACTTCCGCTTCGTGAAGGAGAACATGGAGTGCACCATCAGCTCCTACAAGGGCAAGGTGTTCCAGGTCGAGCCGCCCACGTTCGTCGAGCTCGAAGTGGCCGAGACCGATCCGGGCTTTGCCGGCAACACCGCCACCAACGCCACCAAGCCCGCTACGCTGGAGACCGGCGCCGAGATCAAGGTGCCGCTGTTCATCAATCAGGGCGACATGATCCGTATCGACACCAGAACCGGCGAATACATGGAAAGAGCATAAGGCAGTACAAAAAGTCTGCGGCTCTTGCATGATGTGATTATTTTCGGTGCTGCATGCAATGCACACCGTGTGCTGAACAGGAGGTATTTCAAATGAACCTGACAGATAAGATGGCATATTTGCGTGGTATGGTAGACGGCATGGAGCTGGATCTGACCACTACCAAAGAAGGAAAAGTACTGGGACAGCTGCTGGACGTGATGCAGGAAATGACTGCGTATGTCACAGACCTGCAGACACAGGTAGATGAACTGACAGAGGTCTGCGATCTGTTTGATCAGGATCTGGGCGATCTGGAAGACATTGTCTATGATGAAGATGATGACGATGACGCATACTATTCCTGTGACGACGACTTTGATGATGACGATTTTGACGACGACGATGATGAGACACTCTATGAGACAGTCTGCCCGTCCTGCAACAATGTCATCGCACTGAGCGAATCGATTCTGGAGAAAGGCGAAATGCCGTGTCCGTGCTGCGGCGAGATGCTGGAGTTTGACTACAGCGATCTGGACGGCGACACTTTTGAAGTGCCGATCGATGACCCCACAGAGGACGGTTCTGCGGAATAAGATTCAACTGCTGCCGGAATGCATCGGCAGCGAAGGAAACGCTGCATAAACTTGTGCGGTGTTGCCTTTATGCAGTGTTTCCCTGAATATGGATCAAACAACAAGCCGGCGGTCTGTCGGCTTGTTTCATTCGGATTGTAACAGAATTGCTGTTATAGCCAATGCGATTGCATGAGGTGAAAGAATTGTTTCAAATCGTAGAAAAGAAAAAGCTGAACGACGCAGTGGTCATGGTACGGATCGCTGCACCGTTGATTGCAAAAAAAGTCCTGCCGGGACAGTTTATCATTTTCCGGCTGGATGAGTTTGGTGAACGCGTACCGCTGACTGTAGCAGATTATGACCGCGAGGGCGGTACGATCACATTGATTTTCCAGATCGCCGGTGAAACCACACGGCAGTTCTCTCTGCTGGAAGCAGGAGATTCCATTCTGGATCTGGCAGGTCCGCTGGGGGTTCCCACCGAAT
>ERZ833608.23-NODE-23-length-125355-cov-10.329657_pt1 | contig 125355 bp, 114 predicted proteins | sample MGYA00519694_ERZ833608 | MGnify/ENA primary metagenome ERZ833608 (study PRJEB31850, sample SAMEA3708742) | human gut metagenome | biome: human gut; feature: human-associated habitat; material: faeces | place: China | collected 2014 ... | reverse complement strand
ATGATTGGACTTTCTTTGCGCCTGCGGGCGCAAACTCTACGAGGTTCTTTGACAAACCGAGAGCCCTGCCGGATGCGCTGCATCCGGCAGGGCGTTGCTGCATTAGCTGCATTATTATATAGTGTGTTACGGCGCAATGCGGTCACGCCAGCGGGCGGTGAGCCGCTCGAGCTCCTCGGCAAAGGCGTTGAGCCCCTTGTTCGGGCAGCCATCGCAGCGGCGCACGAGCGCCGTGAGCTCGCCGAGCGCGCGCTTGAGCCGCTCGAAGGCCGCACTCTCGCGGCGCTTTCCGGCGGCGGCAGCCTGCCGCTGCTCGTCGTGCCGGATGGGGCGCGGCGGCGCAACGACCGTATACACACCGGCGGCGAGGTCAAACGCGCTGCCGCTGTAGGGTGCGTCGGCCTCGTAGCCGTATTCCTCGCGCAGGCAGGCGGAAAACGCCGTGCACGCATCGTCGTCGCCGTGGTTGACGAACACGTGCGCGGGCTTTTGCTCCATGGCGTTGAGCCAGCGCAGCAGCCCGGCCTTGTCCGCGTGACCGCTCACGCCGGGCAGCACGGTGATCTCAGCGTGCACGGCGATCTCGTCGCCGAAGATCTTCACGGTCTTTTCCCCGTCGTTGAGCTTGCGCCCGAGCGTGCCCACCGCCTGATAGCCCACGAAGAGCACGGTGCACTCCGGCCGCCAGAGGTTATACTTCAGGTGGTGGCGGATGCGTCCGGCATCGCACATACCGCTCGAGGAGAGGATGACCTTGGGCGTCCGGTCGTTGTTGAGCGCCATGGAGTCCTCTTTGGAGACGGCGGTGTGCAGGTCGTCAAAATACAGCGGGTTGACGCCGCTGCGGATGAGCGCGCGCGCCTCGTCGTCGAGAAAGCTCGTGTCGGTCTGCAAAAAGACGCGCGTGGCCTCGTTTGCGAGCGGGCTGTCGACGTAGACCGGAAAGTGCGGATGGCCGTGCACCATGCCGGCGTCCTTGATCTGGCGGATGAAATACAGCAGCTCCTGCGTGCGGCCGACGGCAAACGACGGGATGACGACGTTGCCGCCGCGGTCGAGCGTGCGCTGGATGCAGTCGGCGAGCGCGCCGAGATAATCCGGCCGTTCACCGTGGCTGCGGTCGCCATAGGTCGACTCGATGAGCACGTAGTCCGCGCCCGAGACGGTCTGCGGGTCGCGCAGGAGCGGCTGATTCACGTTGCCGATGTCGCCGGAAAAGACGATCTTCTTTTCCACATCGCCCTCGGTGAGCCACGTCTCGATGCACGCGCTGCCGAGCAGGTGGCCGACGTCCGTGAAGCGGATGATGATGTTCTCCCCGACCTGCACGCGCTGCCCGTAGGTGCATGGGCGCAGCAGCGTGAGCACGCCCTCGGCGTCCTCGAGCGTATAGAGCGGCTCGGGCGCGGCGCGGCCGGCACGGGCAGCCTTGCGCCCCCGCCACTCGGCCTCGGACATCTGGATGTGCGCCGAGTCGCGCAGCATGATGCCGCACAGGTCGCACGTCGCCTCGGTGGCGTAGACCGTGCCGCGAAAGCCCTGCTTATACAGCAGCGGCAGGTGGCCGGTGTGGTCCATGTGCGCGTGCGTGACGAGCACGAACTCGATCTGCGCCGCCGGGACGGGGATGTCGATGTTCTCAAACTGGTCGCGCCCCTGCTGCATGCCGCAGTCGATCAGGCCGTAATGCCCGCCGATCTCGAGCAGGGTGCAGCTGCCGGTCACCTCGTGGTCGGCGCGGATAAATGTCAGCTTCATGGGCTCGCTCCCTTTCGGTATTGTTACCTGATTTTAGCACGTCTGCACGCTGCACGCAACCGCGGCGCGAAAAAAACGATTGCCCCGGCGGGACATTTTTGTCCCGCCGGGGCAGCGGCCGGTCATGCGCTCTGCAGCTGCTCGAGCACCTCGCGGTAGCGCAGCGTGACCCGGTCGCTCCACGCGCTCCAGCAGGCGATCGCCTCGGGCACGCATCCGTCCGTCAGTCCGTCAAGCACCGCGCGGTAGACCCTGCACAGCTCCTGCATATCGAGCGTGTAGGCCACCATGTAGTACGCCACATGTGCAAGCTCGCGCGTCGAGCGCAGCATGACGCGAAAGATCATGTTGTCCGACTCGCGGAACATGCACACCAGAAACGCATTGAGCAGCTCCAGAAACGCCGCCTTGTCGCCGTCGGGCACGTAGGCGATGGCGTCCATCTGCGCGAGCAGACCGTACAGCTTTTGCATCTGCGCCGCGTCCGGGCGGCGCCCTACCCAGCAGAACCAGCCGAGCGCGACCATTTCGCGCAGCTCCAGAAACGCGTCCACCAGCTCCGGATGCGGCGTGCCGCCGTGCGTCATGATGACCGCCAGCGTCTCCAGATTCGCCCGCTCCCAATAGGGTGCGACATAGGTGGCGTGGCGCGGCACGATCTCCAGAAAGCCGAGCCGCTCCAGCTCTTTCAGGGCAAGGTGTACGTTCGTCTTGCGCAGGTCGTACTGCGCGGCCAGTTCGCTCTCCGTGGGCAGCCGGTCGCCCGGATTGCGCTGCCCGCCGAGGATCTCCTTGAGCATGCGGTCGATGAACCGCTCCTGCTCTGTCCTGCTGTCCCTTTCATTTGCTTTCATAATGCTCTCTTCCCCCTTGAGACCATTGGTAATGCTACAGATTGTATTGCTTTTTCCGACAAATGTAAAGCGGTTCTAACAGTTTTTTAAATTATTTTCCACGACTGTACAAAAAACGGGACACTCACGACCGGAGCGCCCCGTTTTTTCGATGATTTGCGCCGGCTCAGAATGCAAAGCCCATGGTCAGCAGCACCTGCGCAAGGATGTACGTGCCCATGACGGCGAAGTTCTGCTTGGTCGGCTCGGCCTTCTTGGTGAAGAGCATGTCGCACAGCACGCCGTCGGACGTAAGGAAGAACGACGCGCCGAGAAACGACGCGAGCTTGCCCCACGTGAACGCCGTCACCAGCGGCAGGAACACGCTGATGCTCAGCGTGCAGAGCATGACCATGTACGCCAGCGCCAGCGGACGCAGGGCGCGCGGGATGCTCTTGCGGCTGCCCTTATAGACGACCACGATGCCCGCGGCATAGGCCGCGCACACGAGCACGATCCAGAACCAGCGCACGTGCACGGCATAGGTCGTGTAGATGTGCACAAGGTAGCACACGTGGCCGAGGAAGAACGACGCCGTGCCGAGGGCGAAGAAATGCTTCTGCAGCGGCCGCAGCAGAAACAGGTCGCCCAGACAGCCCAGCAGCAGGCCGGCGACCACCCAAAGCGACGGCGTGTTGGCAAAGGCGAGGTACGTCAGCGCGACGACCGGCATCAGCGCGACCTTCGTCGGCTTGCGCAGGTCGTCATCGCCGCGCCAGCAGCTGACGAGGTGCACGACGGCGAGCGCCGCCAAAAACACCGGGAATAACCATTTCAATACGATCATCTCATTATCCATCCTATCTCTGATCGAAATATTTCGAGATCCGCGCAAGTTTACACCCCGTTCATTGACACGGTCCCGTACAGTAATTATAATGGATGTGATACCCAGCCGTCAATGACTATTGACAGGATTTCGTCACATCCCGTGTGGAAAGGTGTCCGGCCATGCTCTATTATCTGATGCTTGTTCCCGCCGTGCTCAGCACTGCGGTGATTTATTTTTTGTCTCCCGCGCTCAGCTACTGGTGGCTGCTGCCCGTGCTGCTCGGCTGCTTCGTGGCGGCGAACCTTGTGTACGTGCTGCTGATGTTCGTATGCTCGCTCTTTGCCGGGCCGAACAGGATGTATGACCGCATCAGCCCGTTTTACCTTGCGCTGACGCTGGCGCTCGACGGATGGATCCTCGCGCTCTGCCGCATCAAGATCCACGTCGAGGGGCTCGAAAAGGTCCCGACGGATTCGGAGTTTCTCTTCGTGAGCAACCACCGCTCGAACTTTGACCCCATGGTGCAGTGGTGGGTGCTGCGGCGCTGGCCGCTGGCGTTCGTGTCCAAGCCGTCGAACATGCGCAAGTTCGTCATCGGCCCGTTCGTGCGCCGGTGCTGCTTTCTGCCGATCGACCGCGAAAACGCGCGCAACGCCCTGACCACCATCAACGCCGCCGCCAATCTCATCCGCGCGCACGTGTGCTCGTTCGCCATCTACCCCGAGGGCACGCGCAGCAAAAGCGCCGAGCTGCTGCCGTGGCACGCGGGCTCGCTCAAGATCGCGCAGAAGGCCGGCGTCCCCATCGTGGTCGGCACGGTCGAGGGCACGGAGCGCATCGCGCGCAACGTCCCCTGGCGGCGCTCGCACGTGTATGTGCGCATCCGCGAGGTCATCCCCGCCGAGGCCGTCAAGGCCGCCACGACCAGCGCGCTCACGGCGGACATCTGCGGCAAAATGCGCGCCGCGCTGGGAAAATAAACGCGATTTTATCAAAGCTCCCGTCCATATTTTACGGACGGGAGCTTTTCTGCATTCCTGTAAATGAATACGCGTTAATTTTTTATACATGTTAAGCTTTTCGATACATTTTTGCCAAAGACCTTGAAAATGCCGGAAATGCACCGTATAATGCAGCTGTGTCCGGGCTCCCACCCCGGGCACGACCCCACAGAAATACCGGAATAGGAGGTTCATTCACAGTGACATTCCGCAAACACGCAACCAGAATCCTTGCCCTGCTGCTGGCCGTGCTGCTGTTCGGCCAACTCGCCGCATTCCAGCCGCCGGTCTCCGCCGCGAGTGCAGTCCCGGCCGGCCACGACGGCGCGGCCTACATCCCCGCCGGAGCAGACGTCAACGACCTGCTCAGCCAGACCCTGCTGAGCAATTATGACGAGGTCGGCAGCCAGCAATGGGAGTACCGCGCGACCAGCGTCCTGTCGGACTACGCCGTCAAATGGACGCCGGTCAACGGCTTTGACACCACCGGAAGCTTCTTCCGCGACCGCCTCAACGCGAGCTATCCCGCGCTCAACAGTGAATCGGCCGCGCAGAGCTACACCGTGCGCATTGAGGGGACGAGCACGGTCTACACGTTCACGAAGCTGGCTTCTCCCGCGGCGGACGCCGCAGCCCCGTCCGCGACGCCGGACGCCGCGCCGGGCACTGACCCCGCCGTGACGCCGGACACCGACACCGACACCGCGCCGGATGCCGCGCTGAGCACCGCGGCCGGCACGGCTGAGGACGACAGCGGCACCTACACGCTCAACATGACCTATACCGCCGACGGCGAGATCGACTTTGACGCGCTGCGCGCCGCCATCGTCGCCGCCGTCCTGCCCGATGCGGACGCCGCGTCCGTGACCGTGACCTATGAGGCCAAGGCGAAGATTTCATCGAAAATCACCGCCTATGTACCGCTCGAGGGCGGCTGGGAAAAAGTCGGCCTCCTTCCGTATGAATTCCCGGCCATCACCGTCGGCACGCACAACGTCAGGCTCACCGTGAACGGTGCGGACACCAACGTCACCGTGACGCTGAAAGACGCGCGCACGCAGGCGAAAATCGTGCTCAAGGAGGGTGTCTCCCTCAGCTACACGAAGGACGCCGCCGCTATGCGCACGCAGATCCTCGACAAGCTCATCGACTGGTCGCAGACCACCGTGAGCAAGGAGGCCGCTGCCCAGAGCATGGTCATCGAGTACTACGGCACCGGCAGCAGCAAGCACGATCTCCTGACGCACGATGACTGGTATCCGGTCGCGGGCGGCACGGTGAAATACGGCATCGACTACACCGCGCCGAGCATCGGCGCCGGCGAAAACCAGCAGATCCGCGCAAGCTTCCCGACCACGGCCGCCTACCTCGGCTGCGACGCGGTCGAGGGTACGCTCACGGTGAACAAGGCGTTCGTGCGCGTGCACGTCAAGTCCGCCGCGATCTTCTATGACGAGAAGCCGACCACGCAGCAGTACGTCACCACGAAGCCAAAGGACGACTTCACCATCTTCAAGGTCTACAGCGGCCTGACCAGCAACGTCAAGGGCGCAGTCTACCTGCAGCTGCCGGAGAGCATCCTCTCCCCGGAGGCGCTGGAAAAGATCGACCCGGTCGTCAAGGCCCTCTGCGGCAAGACGCTCACGGAAATCCTCAACGACGGCATGACCCTCGGCGAGCTGCGCGCGCTGCTGCAGAAGCTTGAGAAGCCGACAGAGGATCTCGCCAAGTTCCTGAAGATCTTCAACATCGACATCTCCTCGTTCACGGAGCTGCTCAAGGTGATCAACAAGATTCCCGGCGTGTTTGACAGCACGCACGTGGCTATCGGCTCGCCGAACCGCGCGGGTATGTACCTCACGACGGCGATCACGTCCAACCCGAACTACAAGACCGGCGTCGGCATGGACACGCTCGTCGTGAAGATGCGCGCCAGCGGCGCGAGCCTGGTCTGGAACAATGACAAGACGACCTACACCACCAGCGAGCTGGAAAGCAGCCCGCTCGGCGCCACGCTCATGCGCGGTGACACCCCCGCCCACAATCAGGACGGCGTGCACTACCGCTATGTCGGCTGGACGGCCACGCACAAGCCGTACATCAGCAAAAATGCGCCCACCGAGCCCGGCACGTACCGTCAGACCGCTTACATCCTCGGCGGCAACGACATGGCAAAGTCCATCTCCCGCAGCATCACGATCACGGCAAACTAAAGCACCCCCAACACCAAATCGCCCGGAGCTGACGCTCCGGGCGATTTTTGTCTCAATATGGGCTCAGTGGCTGTCAGCCATGCGGTAGCCGACACCGACCTCAGTGAAGATATATTGCGGCTCGACCGGGTTCGGCTCGATCTTGCGGCGGATGTTGGCCATGTGCACGCGCAGGAGCTTGTTGTCCCCGCCGACGCCGGGACCCCAGAGCTCTTTCATCATGGATTTATACGTGAGCACCTGTCCGGCGTGGCGGCCGAGCAAGGCGACGATCTTATACTCGTTCGGCGTCAGGTGCGTGTCCTCCCCGGCAAGAAAGACGCGGTGCTTGTTGTAGTCCACGCACAGGTCGCCCACGCGGTACTCCCCCGTCATGGCCAGCGCGTCGCTCGTGCCGTCGGTGCGCGTGTGGCGCAGCGCCGTGCGGATGCGCGCCAGCAGCTCCACCGTGCCGAAGGGCTTGGTGAGGTAGTCGTCCGCCCCCATGTCGAGCGCGGCGGCCTTATCGAGCTCCGCACTGCGCGCCGAGATGACGATGATCGGCATGCGGCTCCACGAACGGACGGAGCGGATGATCTCGCTGCCGTCCATATCCGGCAGGCCGAGATCCAGCAGCAGCAGATCCGGACAGTGCGAGGCGATCATCTCCAGCGCCGTCTTGCCGCCGGTCGCAAGCATGGGCTCGTAATCGCGGCCGCGCAGCGCCGCCTGCAGATATTTGCTGATGCCGGGATCGTCCTCGACGATGATGATTTTGTTGCGGATCATGTGTGTCCCTCCTCCGCCGGCAGCCAGAAGCGGAATTCCGCGCCGCCGCCGACTCGATTTCTTGCATAGATCTCCCCGCCGTGCGCGCGCACGATCGCGCGGCAGACGCTCAGGCCGATGCCCATGTGCCGGCTGCGGTCAGACGCTTCCACCGCGCCGAGCGGCAGATAGCCGTCAAAGAGCACGCCGAGCAGCTGCGGCGGGATGCCGTCGCCGTTGTCCGCCACGGTCAGCCAGACGCGGCTGCCCTCGTCGCGGATCTCGATGAAGATCTCCGTCGCCGACGGGCTGTGCCGGGCGACGTTTTCCAGCAGGTTCAGCAGCACCTGCTCAATGAGCGTGGCGTCCATCGGCACGAGCAGGATCTCCTCCGGCTTCGTGACCGCGATGGGGATGTCCGTGGCGCAGTTTTTGCGAAAGCGCCGGATGGCGCTGCCGACGATCTCCTCGACGACCTCGTCCGACTTCTCGATGACGACGCCCTCCTCGCTGAAGCGCGTGACGGACAGGATGTTTTCCGCCAGGTGCAGCAGCCACTGCGCGTTCTGGCGGATCTCCTCGACCATGCCGCGCCCCTCGTCCGAGAGCGTTTCGCCCTCCTCGACCGTTGCACTCAGGCCCATGATCGCCGCGAGCGGCGTGCGGATATCGTGCGAGACGCTGCGCAGGAGGTTGGCGCGCATGCGGTCCTTTTCCGCCTCGTAGCGCAGCTGCTCCTGCCGCTTGATCTGCGTGGTGAGGGTGCTCACGAGCACGCTCACGACCAGCATGACCGCAAACGTCAGCGGGTAGCCGTCGATGGAGAGATTGAACTCATGAAACGGGTAGGTGAACAGATAGTTCACGCCCACCACACCGACCGCCGCCGCCAGCACGCCGGGCAGATAGCCGTTGGTAAAGCGCGAGATGAGCACCACCGCCAGAATGAACACCGACGTGGCAAACGGATTGTTGTCGTCATAGCACGCCGACAGCAGCATACAGATGCCGACCGCGCCGCCCATGACAAGGATGAAAACACCCAGATCGCGCAGCCACTGCGGCGCGCGTTTGCTCACTTTTTGCATAAGCACCCCTCTTTGTCCCTCTCGTTGTTTGGTCTCTGCTCCCACGTTCAGCATAGCACAATGTGCGCCCGCGTGCGACCGTCTTTTCCGGCGGAAGGTCGTTTCTTTCCGCCTTCTTAACGACGGCGTGCCGTTTTTGCTGCGCCTTTCCGGAAACTTAGCGCGGGTTCATCTTATAATGAAGTAACTTCAAGGTAAGTCACTTTGTTGCCCCGGCCGGACACCGGCCGGAGCTTTCGGGGGAAAGGAGGCAGACACATGATCTTTGCAGCAGTCGGCGGCGGTATGGTTCTTGCCTGCGCCGGATTCGTGTGGTACATCATCAAGCGCTGATGCGCCCGCGCGTCGAGAGAGACCATGAGAGAGCACAGTGACCGCACGGTCACAGCAAAGGCCAGCCGGAATGATTTCCGGCTGGCCTTTTCTTTATTCAGCGGACGATCGCCTTCGTGCACAGCCAGTCGCACCAGTCCAGATCGTACTTTGCGTAGACATGGGTGCTGTCGCCGCTGGCATCGGCGCGCAGGTTGCCGTTTTCGTCGTCGAACACCTCGTTGATGTCGATGTAGAAGATGTCCTTCCCGTCGGCCAGCGCGGCAAGCTTCTCATTGAGGCGGTTGATGCGGGGGTTATTGAACGTCGCGTCCGTGCTCGAGCGCGACGGGCCGACATGCAGGTTCGCCTCGACATAGACGATGGCGTTCGGCTGCGCGGCGCGCACGGTGTCGATCAGGGCGGAGAACTTCGCCGTGATGTCATCCAGATCGTTGCCGAGCTCGTTGATGCCGAGCATGATGTAGACCTTGCCGAAGGTCTTCTGGCTCAAAAGCTGCGGCAGCGTGACCGTGCCGACGTTTTTCACGGCGACGGCCTTCGTCTGCGCGACATAGACATTGAGGCCGACGTCGGCGAAATAGGTCGCGTTTTTCAGGTTGCCGTATTCGGCGATGCCGACGGTGCGCGAGTCGCCGATGAAGAGCGCGTCGTCAAAATACGACGCGTCCACAGTCGTAAACTGCAGCGGGGTCGGCTCGGGCGTGGGCGTGGGCTCGGCCGTGGTCTCCGGCGTGGGGGTGACGGTGGCGGTCGTCTCCTTGCCGGTGTCGCTGCGGTCGATCAGGCCGCGGATGAGAAACGGCGCCGCCGCGAGCGCGGCCACCAGCAGCAGGATGAGAAATTGTTGCGGTTTGATGCGTTTCATGCGTTTACGCTCCTTAGAATCGGAAGTACATAAAGGGGTCGTTCATGCCCTTGCTCAGGCAATACAGGCACAGCCAGAACAGCACGGCCAGAATGACAGCGCCGACCCACGTGCCCTTGAGCCGCCGGTACAGATACGCCGGCAGCGACGTCGAGCACAGCAGGCCGAGGATGAGAAACACGCCGTAGGTCTTGCCGTACTTGAGAAAATCGAGCGGGTAGGCCGCCGCCGTGCGCGAAAACAGCGGGAACAGGCGGCCGAAATACGCACCCAGCTGCCCGAAGTCCGACACGGAAAACACCGCCCACGACACCGGGATGAGCACGAGCATGTACAGGTGCCCGAGTATCGGCCAGCGGTCGAGATATTTCTTGAGCCAGAGCTTTTCCACGACCAGCACCGCGAACAGCCCCAGACCCCAGAGCAGGAAGTTCAGGTGCGCGCCGTGCCAGAGGCCGGTCGCAAGCCAGACGACGAGGAGGTTGAAGATCATGCGCTTGCGGCTGCAGCGGCTGCCGCCGAGCGGGATATACAGATACTCGCGGAACCACGTGCCGAGCGTGATGTGCCAGCGCCGCCAGAACTCCGTCATGCTCAGCGCCAGATACGGGCAGCGGAAGTTCTCCGGGATGTGGAAGCCCAGCATCCGGCCGATGCCGATGGCCATGAGCGAGTAGCCCCAGAAGTCAAAATAGAGCTGGAACGAATACGCGAACGCGGCCATCCACGCAAGCGGCGTCGAAAGGCTCTCGAAGCCGATGGTGGTCACATCTCTCCAGAGGCCACCGAGCTGGTTTGCAAGCAGCACCTTGAGCGCCATGCCGAACAAAAACAGCTTGAGCCCGTCGACCGCCTGACGCAGCGACACATTGCGCGCGCCGAATTCCGGCTGCAGCTCCGTATAGCTCGCGATCGGGCCGGAGACCAGCTTCGGGAACATGGTCAGGTACGTGCCGAACGTGAGCAGTGAGCGCTCCGGTGCGACCGTGCCACGGTAGACGTCCATGAGATAGCCCACCGCCGAGAACGTGTAGAAGCTGATGCCGACCGGCAGCGCCCAGCGCAGCAGCGGGATCGCCGCCTTGCCGCCGGACACGAGCCCGAGCGCACCGTTGACACCGGTGAGCACGAAGTTGAGATATTTAAATAGGAACAGCCACAGGAAGTTGTAGCAGATGCCGAGGATGAGCCACAGCTTCGCGCGCGGCTTGTCGCGCACGATGGCCAGACCCAGCCCGTAGTTGACCAGCACCGATGCGGCCAGCAGCGCAAAATACGCCCACTGACCGTCCAGCCCGATGATATAAAACACACTGCTCCCCACCAGCAGCACGGCATTGCGCGCGCCGGCCGGACGCGACGGTGTCAGATAGTACACCAGCAAGAACGCCGGAAAGAAGCAAAACAAAAACGACAGGCTGCTGAAAACCACGGACCTTTCCTCCTGAACCTCAAAAAACAAAACAGCAAATTTACATAACAAATTCGCATGGAAAGGGTATCATAAATTTCGGGGTTTGTGTGTGTTTTCCGGCAAAAAAACTGCACAAACTTTCTGGTCGAAATTTGGTAGTTTTCGTGGTAGTTGCCGTGCGGGAGGAAATCTCAGCCGGCGGAAGAAAAAATCTCCGGCGTCGGTACGCGACCGGCGCCGGAGCGGCAGAATATTCGGATGTTTTTGCGTGCAGACGCACCCGTCAGCTCAGCAGCACCTCGTCGGATTCGACCTGCGTGCCCGCGACCTCGGCGAACTTGTCGAGCAGGTCGCGCTTGGTGAGCTTTTGCTTTTCCTCGCCCTCGATGTCGAGGATGATGCGCCCCTCGTTCATCATGATGAGGCGGTTGCCGTGCACGATGGCGTCTTTCATGTTGTGGGTGATCATCATGGCGGTCAGCTCGTTTTCGCGCACGATGCGGTCCGAGAGCTCGAGCACCTTGGCCGCCGTCGCGGGGTCGAGCGCCGCGGTGTGCTCGTCGAGCAGCAGCAGCTTCGGCTTTTGCTGGGAGGCCATGAGCAGCGTCAGCGCCTGACGCTGACCGCCGGAGAGCAGACCGACCTTCGCCGTCATGCGATCCTCAAGCCCGAGACCGAGGGTCTTGAGCCGCTCGTGATATTCCTCGCGCTCGGCGTTCGTGACGCCCCAGCGCAGGGTGCGCTTTTTGCCGCGGCGCGCAGCGAGGGCGAGGTTCTCCTCGATCTGCATATTGGCGGCCGTGCCCATCATGGGATCCTGGAACACGCGGCCGATGTACTGCGCGCGGCGAAACTCCGGCATGGCGGTCACGTCCACGCCGTCGAGGATGATGCGCCCGTCGTCCACCGGCCAGACGCCCGCGACGGCGTTGAGCATGGTGGATTTTCCGGCGCCGTTGCCGCCGATGACGGTCACGAAATCGCCCGGCTTCAGGTGCAGCGACAGCCCGTCGAGCGCCCGCTTTTCGTTGATCGTGCCGGGGTTGAAGGTCTTGGAGATATGGTCTAATGTCAGCATATCACTTGCCTCCCTTCTTCAGACGGTGGAACGAGCTCTTGGCCTGCCCCTTGAGATACGGCACGGCCAGAAACGCCGCCACGATCACGGCCGTGAAGAGCTTGAGGTCGTTCGGGTCGAGCTTGAGCCAGAGGATGAGCACCATGACGAGGTAATACACGATGCCGCCGAGCACGACAAAGCCCAGACGCACCGAGAAGTTGCAGCCCTTGCGGAAGAAGGCGTCGCACAGCACCTCGCCGATGATGACGGCGGCGAGGCCGATGACGATCGCGCCGCGCCCCATGTTGATGTCGGCAAAGCCCTGATACTGCGCCATCAGGCCGCCGGAGAGCGCGACCATGCCGTTGGAGAGCGACAGGCCGAGCACCTTCATGGCGTCGATGTTGATGCCCTGCGCGCGGCTCATGGCGGGGTTGGCGCCGGTGGCGCGGATGGCGCTGCCCTGCTCGGTGCCGAAGTACCAGTACAGCAGCGCGATGAGCACCGCCGCGAGCAGCAGTCCCTTCCAGATCGCGCCGGGCACGCTGCGCAGCGTCAGAAACAGGTCGTACTTATCCGGGTTGACGGGGGTGTTGGCCTTCATGCTCATAATGCGCAGGTTGATCGAGTAGAGCGCAAACTGCGTCAGGATGCCGGCGAGGATGGCCGGGATGCCGAGCTTCGTGTGCAGCAGGCCGGTCACAAAGCCCGCAAGCAGGCCCGCAGCCACGGCGACCAGCAGCGCAGCCCACGCCGGCCAGCCCGCGACGATGAGCACGACCGTCACGGCGCCGCCCGTGGTGAACGACCCGTCGACCGTCAGATCGGCGACGTCGAGCAGGCGGAACGTGATGTACACGCCCAGCGCCATGATGCCCCAGATGATGCCCTGCGCAACGCCGCCGGGCAGGCGCGAAACCAGATTCGGCAGGCTCAGGGACGCAAGAACCAGTGAATTCATATCATTACCTCATATCGTGGAGTATCCCTGCCGCAGTTTCTGCGGCAGGGAGCCGGGAATCGTGTTGAAAATCAGCCGATGGCCGCGTAGTCGCTCGGGATGGTGAGGTTGAAGTGCTCGGCCATCTCGGGGTTGTACTTCTTGACCGGGTTCGGGTAGTACTCGATGGCCATGGTGGAGATGTCGGCCTCGCCCTTGAGGATCTTCACGGCCATCTCGCCGGTGGTGCGGCCGAGCTCGTAGTAGTCGATGGACAGCGTCGCAACGCCGCAGCCCTTGCAGATGCCCTCCTCGCCGGCGACGATGGGCTTCGTGGCAGCGCCCTTGATGGCCTCGGCGCAGGAGGCGGCGGTGTTGTCGGTCGGGACGTAGAGGACGTCGTTGGCGTCGCTCGCCGTGCCGGTGACGGAGACGACGTCGTTCGTATCGGCGAAGGTGTAGATGGTGACGGTGCAGCCGGCCTTTTCAAGCGCAGCCTTGACGACGTCCGCCTGGTAGACGGAGTTCGGCTCGCCGGAGCAGTAGATGATGCCGACGTTCTTGGCGTCCGGGAACAGCTCCGTGATCATGGCCGCCTGCTGATCGAGCGGCGCAAGGTCGGACGTGCCGGAGATGTTGCCGCCGACCGTGCCGGAGAAGTTATCGATGCCGAGCGCAACGCCGTACTCCGTGACGGCCGTGCCGAGGATCGGGATGTCCTTCGTGGCGGCGGCCGCAGCCTGCAGCGCGCCGGTCGCGTTGGCAAGGATCAGATCCACGCCGCTGGACACAAAGCCGTTGCAGATGGTGGCGCAGGTGGCGCTGTCACCGGCGGCGTTCTGCTCGTCGAAGGTGACGTTGTCGGCGCCGAGCGCGTCGGTGATCGCGTCGCGGAAGCCCTTGGTGGCCGCGTCGAGCGCATCGTGCTGCACGAGCTGGCAGATGCCGACGGTGTAGTGCTTATTCTCGGCCTTGTCGCCGCTGCCGCCGCAGGCGGCCAGCGACAGCACCATGACCACGGCGCAGAGCAGAGCAGTGAGTTTCTTGATGTTCATGTGTTTTCTCCTCCTGAATGTAAGTTCCGGCAAAGAAAAAAGCCACACAGTCGTCTGTGCAGCTTTGTCAAAACCGGACCGGGAAGTCTCAGATGGTTCTGGTATGATCGCAGCACAAACGACTATTACCCTCGATAAAGTAATAGTAGGAATATGCGCTTGCAAATCGGACCAGACGCATGTTTGCGGCCTCCTGTAGTGAAGATGTGCCTACTTTAGCGCTTTTAGCTGCTGAAGTCAAGCGCATTTGGCAAAAAACTTCACTTTTAGCATTTCGCACAATTTCCAGCCGCGCTATTCGCTTTGTTTTCGGCGTTTTGTTTCTCTCCGGCGCAGCATTGACGCTCTCCGGCCGGTGTGCTATATTAAGAACAGAATTTTCACCCGGAAGGAGGCGCGCCATGAAAACACCGCAGGAGCTGCTGCAGCAGGCGCTGGAGGTGGGCGAATGCCTGCTGCCGGACGCCCCGCCCGGCGGACGCGGCACGCACCCGACCGTGTTCGTGCACGGGCTGCTGGGCTGGGGCGCGCAGGACGCGCTCTACCGCGCCGTGCCCTACTGGGGACTCGCGGCGGGCGACGTGCTCGGCTATCTCAACCGCTGCGGGTATGACTGCCGCGCGGCCTCTGTCGGCATCATCTCGAGCGCGTGGGACCGCGCGTGCGAGCTCTACGCCGCGCTCACCGGCGGCAGAGCCGACTACGGCATCGCGCACGCGCGGCGCTTCGGCCACGCGCGCTTCGGCACGGCATATCCCGCGCCGCTCGTGCCCGGCTGGGGCGCGGACAGGCCCATAGATCTCGTCGGGCACAGCTTCGGCGGCGCGACGGCGCGGCTGCTCATGCAGCTGCTCGCGCACGGCTGCCCCGAGGAGGTGCAGGCGGCCGAGGCCGCAGGCGAGACGCCCTCGCCGCTGTTCACCGGCGGCAGGACCGGCTGGGTGCACGCGCTGGTGGCCATCGCCGCACCGCACGATGGGTCGACATTTCTCGACGTGCAGCCGGATGCTGCGAATGCGCTCTCGACGCTGTTTCTCGGCGCGGCGCGCGCGCTCGGCATCTCGGCGTTCAAGGGCGTATATGACTTCCGGCTCGACCAGTTCGGCATCCGCCGCGACCCGGATGAGCCGATCACGACGGCCGCGCTGCGGATGCTGGCGCAAAACCCGCTCCCGGCAGGCGACAGCGCCTTTGACGACCTGCGCTGCGCCGGTGCGCGCGCGCTCAATGCGCGCATCGACACGCTGCCGGACGCGTGGTATTTTTCCATCCCCTGCTGCCGGACGCTGCCGCGTCTGCTCACGCACGACCAGAAGCCCGACACGGCCATGACGCCGCTGCTCTGGCCGTTTTCGACCGCGATGGGGCGCGCGGGCGGCGCCGTGCCGTCCGACTGGCTGCCGAACGACGGGCTCGTCAACACTGTCTCCGCCCGCTATCCCGGCGGCGCACCGCACACGGACTTCGCGCCCGGTCAGACGCCGCAGCGCGGCGTGTGGCAGGTGCTGCCGGTAGAGGAGCTGGACCATCTGGCCGCGATCGGCGGCGTGATGAACACCGGCATCGTGCGCACACGGATGTTTTACCGCCGGGTCATGGCGCTGCTCGATGCGGCCGCCGCGGCCGGCGCCAACTCTTGATCCCCGCCCGGGACCGGGCATACGATACCGCAAAGTGCACAAGATAAGATAAGGAGTGTATGGATTATGGATTCTATTGAAAGCTATCTGCGCAAGCTGATCGTCGCCTCCGTGGGCGCGGCTGACCTCGGCTGCGAAAAGCTCGGCAAGCTGCTCGATGAGTGCGTCGCGCGCGGCGAAGTGACCGTGGAGAAGGGGCGCGTGCTCAACGAGGAGCTCAAGCGCACCTGCAAGCAGGCCGCCGCCAGGGACGCGGACGAAAAGCCCGCCGTGGACGTGGACGCCATGAGCGCCGACGAGCGCGAGGCGCTGCTGCAAAAGCTGCTGGCCAAGAAGGAAGCAGACTGATGGCCGGCCCCGCCGCGCAGCTCGACGAAGCCAAGCGCTTCGCCGAGATCGTCGCCATACTGCAAAAGCATCACCTCGTTCAGGGGCTGACGCCGGAGAAGGTGCGCGATATTTTCGTGGACCTCGGACCAACGTTTGTCAAATTCGGACAAATTTTGTCCATGCGTTCGGACATTCTGCCCAAAGAATACTGCCTCGCGCTCGAGACGCTGCGCACGGACGTGACGCCCATGCCGCTGTCCGAGGTGGAGCGCATCCTCACGCAGGCCTACGCCCGCCCGTGGCAGGAGGTCTTTTCCGACATCGGCATCCGGCCGCTCGGCTCGGCCTCGATCGCGCAGGTGCACGCAGCGACCCTGACCGACGGTCAGCGCGTCGTCGTGAAGGTGCAGCGCCCCGACCTGTATGAGATCATGAGCCGCGACGTGCGCCTGCTCAAGCGCGCCGCCGTGCTGCTCAAGTACACGCCGCTTGCAAGCGCGCTGGACTTTCACGCCGTACTCGACGAGATCTGGCGCACCGTGCAGCAGGAGCTCGACTTCACGATCGAGGCGGACAACATCGCCGAATTCAAGCGCCTCAATGACGGCATCGTCTATGCCGACTGCCCGGCCACATACCCGAAGTGGTGCACGAAGAACGTGCTCGTCATGGAGTACATCGGCGGTCACCAGATCGACGACGCCGCCGGTCTGCGCGCCGACGGCTACGACCTCAACGAGATCGCCGTCAAGCTCGTGCATAACTATATCCGCCAGATCACGGTCTACCGCTTCTTCCACGCCGATCCGCACCCCGGCAACATCCGCGTGCAGGACGGGAAGATCGTCTGGCTCGACCTCGGCATGATGGGGCGCATCAGCCCGCGCGAGGCAGAGCTGTACATGGGCATCATCCGCACGATCTATGAGCAGGATGTGCCCGCACTCACGGACACGCTGCTCTCGCTCGGCCAATATACGCGCATGCCCGACCGGCAGGCGCTCGCCGAGCGCATCGGCATCTTCCTGCACAAGTACGAGGCCATGCCGATGGCCGACATGGACATGGGCGTGCTGGTGGACGAGTTCGTGCAGATCCTCAACGAATACGGCGTGTCCGTGCCCGGCTCGCTGACGATGCTCGGGCGCAGCCTGCTCGTCATTCAGGGCATGCTCACGAGCGTGTCGCCGGACGCAAACGTCATCGAGATCGTGGCGGAGTATGTCAAAAACACCGCCCTGAGCCGCGAGCACATTGAAAAGAAGGTCAAAACGCTTGCGCAGCAGCTCGCCCGTTCCGGCGAGAAGCTCACGGTGCTGCCGGCGCAGCTGTCGGAGTTTTTCGGCAAGGCCAACGCCGGGCAGCTGACCGTCAACGTGAAAAAGTCGTGGTCGGACGCGGCGCGCGCCGCGCACTCGAAGCTGCTGAACCGGCTCATCTTCGCGCTGCTGGACTGCTCGCTGCTGTTTTGCGCGGCCATCACGTGTCTCGCCCCGCTGCCGCGGGTGCTGGGTCTGCCGTGGCCGGCGCTGGTGTTTTTCGCCGCCGCCATCGCCATGACGCTCGCGCTCTTCGACCGCCGCCGCTGGACGGTGTAACTGCCGCAACATGTGCGCAAAGCCGCCCGGAGGGCACAGCCTTTCGGGCGGTTTTGAATGAAAGTGCAATTTCGCCAGAGAGAACGAACATGAACGAAAAAACAGAAGCAGCCATGTGTATTGACGAGATCGAGGCCGCCGTCTACACGCAGCTCAGGCCGCTCGGCTTCCGGAAATATGGGCGGACACTGCACCGCTTTGTTTCCGGCGACCTGTCGCAGATCATCCACTTCCAGTGCGGTTTGCCGTCCGCGGGCCCCGCACAGCAAATGTGGGTCAATCTCGGCATCCGCATACCGGAATGCGACGAGCGCACCTTTTCCCCGTCGCCGCTGAAGCGGTATTACCACGAATACAATTGCACCCTGCGCTCCCGCCTCGGGAGCATTGACGGCAGGCAGGAGCTGTGCTTTGACCTGCGAGAGCAGCCGTCCCAGCTCTTGAAGCAGATCCTGCCCGATGTGCTGACAAAGGTGCTGCCTGTCTATGACGTGCTGTCCTCCCGGGAGGCGATCCTCGCACACCGGCGTGACTATCCGCACTTCGATGTGATGGGCCGACAGCTGATCCTGCTCGACGAAGTAATGATCTGCGGCCATCTGGGCGACTTGGAAAAAGCACAGGCGCTGTTCGCCCAATACTATATGAACGCTGTGCGTGCATACCAGCACGACAAAGTCCATGGCAAGCAGGTTTATTTGCAAAAAGGGGAGCGGGTGGTCTGCCGCGGGCAGAACATCACGGCCGACAAATCCGGATATTTCACCATCCGCGGCGCGGATGACGGCCACGTCCGCTATCTGGCCGGGCTAGCCGAAAGACTTGGCCTTTCGCTCCCGGATATTTCGCCATAAACAGGAATGACCGCCCCGTCCGGGGCGGTCATTCTTTTAAATATCGCCGCGGCGGCGCAGATGCTCCAGAAACGCCGTGCAGCCGCGCACGATGTCGGCATACGCCGCGCCGAAATCGTCGGTGTACCACGGGTCGGCGATGCCGCGCTGCTCCCCCGCGAACGACAGCAGCGCTCGGATCTTGCCGTCCGGGTCGTGCGGGAGGATGCGCCGGAGGCTGCGCGCGTTGTTTTCGTCCATCGTCAGCAGCCAGTCATAGACGTCGTAGTCGCGCGGTGTGACCTGCACGGCGGCGCGGTGACCGACGGGGACGCCGTGCGCGCGCAGCTCGGCGCGGGCGGGCGGGTAGACATCGTTGCCGATCTCCTCGCGGCTGGTCGCCGCCGAGGCGATGTGAAACCGCTGCGCCAGCCCCTGCCGCTGCACCATGTCGCGGAAAATATACTCCGCCATCGGGCTGCGGCAGATGTTGCCGTGGCAAACAAAAAGTATTTTTACCATCTTTTTATAACTCCTCATAAGTCCTGTATTTCTTCTCGAATGCTTGATATTACAGGATTTTTCGCATTTTTTGTGCAGCCTGAGCTTCAGCCTGCTTTGAAGATATCTTCTCGAATCTTCTCAGGATTTCTCATGTTTTTTCCTGCAATATTGGTAAAGGCGTTGGTAAAGAAAGTCGCTTTACCAACGGGCAATTTTAAGCGTTCGCCACACGCAGCAGTTCATCTTTGGCGTCATCAAACTTCACATGGGTGTAAGTATTCAGCGTTACGCTGATGTCTGCGTGGCCCATGATGTACTGCAATGTTTTGGGGTTCATCCCGGATTTTGCCATATTGGAACAGAAGGTGTGTCTGCACACATGAGGGGTTACTTTCGGCATCTGGATGCGGTAAATCTTGTTATATTTCTGGACAATATGCTCCATGTACTTCTCCCAATGAAGCGCTACCATGGGCATATCGTTCTTGTCCAGAAACAGAAAACCAACGTATCCATCTACCATTGGCTCCGCTTTGGGAACCGCACGGTTGGCGATGATCCGGCGGAAACAGGATGCTACCTCCTCGGTCATCGGAACATAGCGGATGCCACTTTCTGTCTTCGGCTGCTGGATCACATACTCCATCTGTGATGTTCTCTGCAACTGATGATCTACTTTGATACGCATTTCCTCAAACTCAACATCCTGGATCGTAAGTCCACAGAATTCCGAGATACGAAGCCCTGTGTGAAAGAGGATATAGATCCCGTCGTAGTATCTGCTGAAATGCTTGTCCTCTTTGATAAACTTCAGAAGATCCCTTTCCTGTTTCCGGCTGATGGCTTCTCTCGTCACTGAGTCATTGACGACTACCGATGCCAGCTCAAATCCGAACGGATTCTTGCGGATCAGGTCATCATCCACCGCCATCTGGAATGCCGGTCTGAGAACGCCTCGAATCGAATGAATCGAGCTATACCCTCGGCCATCCACCTTCTGAAGCTTGATGAGCCATGCTTTGGCATCCGACAAGCGCACCTTGTCAATGCGCTGCCTGCCGAATGACTCTTTTTTCAAGATGTTGATCACCGTCTTGTAGCCTGCGACCGTATTATGGCGAACGCCGGTTTTCAAGGACACATACTTTTCCACCAGTTCCAAAACCGTGAGCTTTCCACCGTTGGTTACGATGTGATCGAACAGATCCGCTTCAATCTGCTTTTCCTTTTCTCGCAGGGAAGGCTCTCGCTTTTTTCCCTTGGGCATAGGATCATTTTTATCCAACCGCCAGCTGTACACATTTTGCTCTTTGCCATCCTCGTCGAGATAGCGGAACCGATACCTCCCATCCTTGCGCTGATACTCGCCTTCTCGCAAAATCCGATTGCGATTGTCTCGTCTTTTTTCGCTCATTGAAATCTCTCCTCTAAAAGAAAGGAGAGCCAGACTTGCACTCTTATCATAGCACAAGTTTGGCTCTCCGTATAGCTTTGCCATGAAAGAATGGCAATCTGCCATCGACTTTTTGAAAGGCTATTATACAGCAGTGGCCTGATCCAGATATCTCTCAAATTTCTCCCGTTTGATCAAAGCACGGTTTCCATTCATCACATAAAAATCCTCGTTGGGATGCTCATCAATCAGCATCCGCAGCTTTCCCTCTCCGATATGATAATATCCGGCGGCTTCCTCAATGGTCAGGGTATAGCGCCGCCAGACCGGAATATCCAAACACTTCTTACTGCAAGTCATTGTCTTTTCATTTCCCATAGGCTACCTCCATAGATCAGAAAAGCCAGACAAAGGGAACCGGCAACAAAGTCCGGCAACGGACTCCGAAAAATCCGCAACCTATCGTCTGACCATCGTTTCTTACTTTTCAAATTTTCTTGTAAAATCTCGTTGTTTTCGTTGTCAGAGAACAAATACCCGCCCAAAAGTCTTGCTTTACGGGTATTTATCGTATCTACATTTCCACTTTTGCAGCAACAAAGTCAGCAACCAGCCGACAACCTACTGGGCAACAAGCCCCGTAAATCAGGCAATCCACTCCTTTGGCAGCTCCAGTTGACGGACTTCTTCCTCGCTCAGTTCTACAAATCCATCTTCGTTGTCGGGGCGTTCGTTGCCGGAAATCTCTCGTTCCCAGCCACGCTGCCGCCCATAGCCCGCAAACATCCGGGGGTTAGAGAAAGGCTTCCAGCCCGTCACAACTGTGTTCATGATCTCGTTGATGTTGTGCAGCTGCCACCGCTTCGGCTCATCAAAAGCGTGTCCCAACGCTTCCTTGAACAGCTGCTTGGAGCAGACCACATTGCCGGTGTAGTGTTCCAGGAAACCTTGAATCTGCCCGGCCTCGGTATCCTCCGGCATGAAGTCTTTCTGAACCTCCACCAGCTGTCTCTGAATCTCCTTTGAAAATTTCATGGAATACTCGTCGCTATGGTAAATGGTCATAGCCTCTGCCCACACCTGCAACAGATATTTTCTGGAAGCGGCTTCGTCCTCCAAAATGTGAACCTCCGCTTTCTCCGGATAAATCATCACCGGCAGGAACCGGCGGTTCCCGGCCCGGTCAAGGGGCAGAAAGTCCAGCGTGTTGGAGGAACCACCGAACACACACTGCCTCAGCCGGTCTTTGGGCTGGGTCTCATAGGGCGTGCGGTAGGTTTCCTTTTGGCGGCTGATAAAGGAGCGGATCTCCTCGATGCTCTTGGCGTTACTGGTGGCCAGCATCTCCGACATCTCGATGATCCAGTGGCCTTGCAGCTTAGCAAACACCTTGTCATCATCCAGCTTTTTCAGATCGTCGGAGAACCACTCATCCTGTATCGCCAGGAAGCGAAAGAAGGTAGACTTTCCGGCTCCTTGACCGCCCACCAGACAGAGCAGCTCCTCATACTTGGAACCTGGATGGAACACCCGGCGGATGGCTCCCAGCAGGAAGTGTTTGAGCATTTCTTCCACATAGTTGCTCTCATCTGCCCCCAGAAAATGCTGCAGACAGGAGCGTATCCGTGGCTTGCCGTCCCACACCAGACTGTTCAGCACATCCTGAATGGGGTGATAACAGTTTTCGTTTGCCACGATGGAGAGCGCCGCCATCAGCTTCTTTTCACTGGTCAAACCATAGTTCTGCTCAAAGTAAAGGAGCAGATATTTGACATCGGTATCGGTCAAGGCACTGGTGCTTCTACGCCAGCCCAAATCCTGCACAATATCCACACGGTCGGTCAGCAGATTCAGCCGGATAGCCCCCCGCAAAAGCGGATCTTGACAAAACACCGTGCGGCAATTTCCAATGGTGTTGGCCGGTTGTCCTTTTTCTGTCGTGGAAAGGCTTTCCCGCACTTCATCAACGGTCAATTTATCACTTTCAGCCTGCCGGGTAGCAGGCACGAAACTCTGAGTTTCGCTGTTCAATGTTTCTCACCTCCTCAAGGGAAAAGCACCTGATTTGTTTGCAAAACCAGATGCCTTAAAGCTCCATATCCTGTTTTTTCTGCTGCTTTTTCCGGTTAGATTCTCTCTGTGCGCTATCCTGCTTGGCTTTTCTCAGGAAAGCAAGAATGGATTCTTTAGCCTTTTCCTGAATCTGCTGTTTGCCAGCCTGCTTGACCTCCGGCTGCATCAGCTTCTTCTGGATTTTTGTCAGGGCTGACTGCATGGCGTTTTTGATTTTGGAGATCACCCCATCCAATCGGGCGGCGGCATACTCACGCTCTTTTTGTGGGGCTTTCCGTTCCGGCGAGAGTACCCAGTTTTTCGTTTCCTCCACCAGCCGGAGATCCTCCTTATGAGTTTCCAGCCGGACAGTATCGGTGACAACCTCCACCGCCTTGTCATAGGCAATATCCGAAACTTCCTCCACCAGTGTTTCTACATCCTCAATTTTCAGGGTCAGCTCCTCCAGCTTCTGTTGCTGGGCGGCCAGCTGCTCCTTTTGCTTCATCAGAATGTAGTCCTGCTTCTCCAAATACGCCCGCCCACCATAGGACGGTTCCTGCTCCAAATGCACCCCATGTTTGCGGCTGATATCAAAGAGCATCGTCCGGCATACTACATCAAAAGTCTGCTTTCGGTTGTTATTTTTGCCTTTTGGCTTGTCTGGAGAGGGAAGCGGAATCCCCAATTCCTCCAGTGCCTTTTCCTGTTGGGGACACAGCTCTCCATACCGGTTTTTACAGTCAAACACATGGCGTTCATGGATGTGGGGCGTGCCCTCATCCAGATGCAGCGCCCAGTCCAGAATGTGGATATGGGAACCAAAGCGCCGTTCAAACTCCTCGTAAAATTCGCTGACAATGAGTACCAGAGTACCCGGTGGAATGGATTCTTCCATGGTGCCGATCTGGTAGATACTTTCCTCCGGGCAGGTCTTGTTGTTTTTCAAAAGATCTTCCACCGTGCGGTTGCGCTCGGTGTGTCGTGTTTTCTCGTTCCGGGCATTCTGGGCATCCACATGGTCGGAATAATGCTCGTAGTAATACATCCGCTCAATTTCTTCAAAGCTGAAATCCGGCTGTTCCGGGCTCTCCCGAAGTTCCGGGGTAGTGAAGCCACGATAGCAGTCCCAGTACACATTTTTCTTGGCTCGCTGGGCATCAATGTGTTCGCTGTTCTCCACATCAAACCGGCGGTCATTGTGCCGGGGATTATAGGTGCCATGCTTGCCGGAGCGTCCGTTGTGCCGTGTCAGTTTCAATTTTTATCCCTCCTATCTCTGCTGATTTTTCCCGAAGGGGAGCAGCGGCGAAGCCGCCAAACCTGCGGATTTCTGCGTCAGGTAATACCCAGTACGAATTGACGCAAAGCATCAACTCTCCCTGGGCAAGGCGTTTCACCCTTGACCCGATGGGGCTGACTGCCCTCAACCCGCCAATGGGCGTTGCCCCTTGACCCCAACAGGGCGCTGCCCCCCTGTACCCAGCACAAAGGGCTTGCCGCCCTCTGTACTCCTGCCCGGAGAAGCTGACTTCTACCACTTGTACGGTTTCTGTCAGTTTCTCCGACTCTGAATGCTCCTTTTGTCGCATTTCCCGGCATGGGGGATACTGGGGTATCACGATACCAATTCACTGCAAAAACACCGGGTGCAGACCCGTTATTTTCCTGTGAATTGACCCGATTTCAGGCGCTCTTCTTGTCCGTTCGCAAGACCTGAAATCCGTGCTGTTTGGCGTACTCTCTGGCAGCAGCCAGCCGTTCCTCACTGTACGGCGGTACCAGATGGATGGACAGGCGGGACTTGTCCATCACATAGGTCACGCTGCCCTCAGTGGTGCTGCGCTCCAACCGGCACAGCTGAGGATACTTGCGGCTAAACTCGGCCAACCTGCGCTTCAGATCGGCGTTGAAGGTGTAGATGCTGGCGGTGTCCTCCGCCTCGTTCCAGTTGATGATGGTTTCTTTCTCATGCTTAGACAGCTTCGTCATACAGATCCTCCTCATAGTCGGTGTTTTCTTTTACCAAACGCAGGCGGCGCTTGGCGCTGTAATACTCGTCCATCTCCGCACGGAGCTGATGATAAAAGCCAGTGTACCAGCATTCTTCCATCTCCGTTTCAATCTTCCGGGCCAGCTCCAGCATCCGGTGTTTGGCCTGCGGGTCAACGGTCAGGGCGGTCAGCCATTTCAGCCGTGTCACCGTGTTGTGGTGGTTGGGACAGGCAAAGGCATATAGCACTTTCTTTTCCTTCATACTTAACTTCATAAAATCAACCTCCTAAAAGTTTATTTCCATGTGTCAGTTGCCGGTTTGCCTGCAATCGCTCCTGCCCGGATTTCCCCCGGCGTATTGTCCTTCTTGGTGCGCTCCTGTCTTGGCGTCACTTCCCCAAAGGTCATACCCCTTGCAGCCAGTCATTCAATTTTCAAGGTTCTGTGTCTCCTGACAAAACTCATTTTACCGAAAAAACAGGCCCTCTCCCGTATGTCCAAAACGATGGAAAACGGCTTAAAATCAGCATATTTCCACGCTTATGGAATCATGGTATAATGGTCATAAACGGAAGGATTTTCCTGATGAGAGGGGGATTTTAGATGCACACAAAACTGTCTATCCCGGAACGGCTAAAAGACTTGCGGGTGGTGGATAAGCACTTGACGCTGGAGCAGCTGGCTGAACAGACCGGGCTTTCCAAATCTGCTCTCAGCAAATATGAGAGTGACGATTATAAGGACATCAGCCCCTTTGCTATCGCTACGCTGGCGGAATTTTATGGGGTGTCCACCGATTACCTGATGGGGTTGTCAGAAAATAAAAATCACCCAAACACAGATCTTCAGGCCCTGCATTTGAGTGATGATATGGTTACATTATTGAGCAGCGGAAAAATCAACAACCGGCTGCTGTGTGAGATTGCCACACATGAGAATTTTCAGCGACTGATGACGGATATTGAGATTTTCGTTGATCGAATCGCCGATATGCGAATTGCCCAGATGAATCTGGTGCTGGAGGCCACCCGGCAGGAAGTGATCCGCAGCCATGCGCCAGGGGATAACGACCTTTATGTCCGCACGCTGGAGCTAGGACAGGTGCAGGAGAGTGACTTTTTCAGCCACACGATTCATGATGATCTGGACAGCATCGTTCAGGATATTCGTCAGGCCCATGTCACCGACCGCACCACCGCCGATCCGCAGCCGACTTTTACAGAGGTCAAGGAAAAGTTTGACCGTGCTATGCAGCTGGGCAGTAATGAGGAACGGGTGATCCACGAGTTCTGTGACCAGATGCAGATTCCCTTTGACAAGATTGCGTCCGAAGATTTCTCGGCGTTTATGCGAATACTGAGCCTGTCCAAGCTGCTGAAAAATCCCAACAACATGAGGGGGAAGGCTCGGACACAGCCTTACCATGGCGCAAAAAAGAAAAAGCGTAGATAGTAGAAAAGACCGTTGCCCTTTGGGGGCAGCGGTCTTTTCTGAAATGATTAAATTTACTTTGGAACACACATCAAATTGTCCAGCTTGACAACAGAACTTATTGCACCTCCTCGTTAGCGGCAGTTGATTGTCTCTCATTTTGAGGATTATATTGCGACAGTATGCCTCTCATCTGAGCTTGTCCCATCTTCTCCCAAGCATAAGAATTCCGATCAACCCCGGAAATATAATCTTGGAGATTTCTAAAAATGGTTGTTGCTTGATTAAGTGGTTCGGAATCGTCCTGAACTGATTCAATACCATCGCTTTCGACTTCTATACGACGATCATTATTGATGTTAATCCGATAAATATACTTAATTCGTTGATTTGCAAGTGTTAAGTACTCAATCACACATTCGAATGTGAGCAAACTCGGCAGATTTTTTTCATTCATAGAGAGAATCATCTCATATTGTTGCTGATTGGCAAGCCTAAACACAATGCTCTCATGTCCACGCAAAAAACTGGCACAATTCTTTGTCGTATATGTGATTTGCTCATCGGTACTCATGTTTCTTAAAATAGTTTTTGTAAAAATGGAAACATCTTTTACATCGAGGTCCGTTTTGTTTTCAATTAATAACAGTCTGCATTTTTGCCCAGAACGCTTTTGATCATCATCGAAAAATTCAAAACCATCTTCTCCAGAGTATAGTAAAACACGATTGTAGTCATTCTGTACAATCAATCTGTCTAACAAACCAAACAAGGGCATTAGTAATAGTGTTGGCTTCAGTACAACATACTTGCTTTGCTGAAACTGCTCTTTCCTCTCCAACGCATATTTTTCTTCTTGCTTCTTTAGTTGGGCATTGCTTTTTTGATTAGTGTAAATTACAGCTCCCATTGTTGCCAAAGCAGTAATAACACCAGAAAATATCGTAGCCCCAAAAGTCCACCAGTCCGGTCCTAATGATTGCAGTTCAGTAATTTTAAACACCTCTTTCTATTTCTCTTTCGCTGTTTCGTTAGTGTGATTAACAGTCTGCCATAGGCCGCATTGTGGATTCAACTAACTGTATTTCTTCATCTGAAAGGCCAAAATACTCGTAAAGCTCTGGGTCAGTCCAAGAACGAGTATAATCCATTTTAGGAACAAAAATGAAATTACTCTGCGAAATATGTGCCGAGGAATAAGTTGTCCGCATCATAAAGCGTGGCAACTTACACATCATATACTTTCTGAAGTTTTCCGCTTCATTTTCATTGTCAAAAAATCCAATATTCAGGTAAGAGAACGAATCCACTTGCCCAGGATAGACAAGATGAGGAGTAGACATTGAGCGGTAGCCTTTTTCAGGCTTTACTCCTGCTTCGCCATTCTGCGGAACCAAAATAGATATGCGAACCTTATATTTGTCAATCAAATGAGCGTTCTTGGTGACAACATCCCTGGAAATATAGCTTGTTTTGGAACTGTTGGCTCCATCACTATGGACGAGCAAAATATCTCCTTCCACATACTCCTCATGCCCCCGCACTTTTGAGGGAATACCAAATGTGTCGATTGCAGAAACCATTTCATCAACAAAGGAATCAGCTTTTGCCCTGATTTTTTCAATGATTGAAATTGCCTTGTTGGAGCGTATGAACAAATTTCCGTATTGGTTCAGAGAGCGCCGGAGTGCATCCTGTTCGCCTGAATTCATGTTAATAACAAGGCATTTATCTTCATGGTCTCTTTCCCAAAGGAAATAGCACAAGCCTCCGCCAATATCAACCGTTGTAAAGCAATCTTTGGAGTTTGCAAAGTCAACAAGTTTGGTAAGGTGTTTGTCGTTCAGCATATCAGCTCTGAAGGCATTCAATCCAATACCGCCGTTATACCAACGAGCTGGAATGATCATAGAGACATATCCAGGCTCTAACATCTTTGCCTGTTCTACAAAGTAGTTAAAGATAGGGGCTGCCTGTCGTGCAGCTCTGCCAGAGTCAGAGCCTCCATTTGTCATGGATTGATAAGGCGGATTACCTACTACGGCATCAAATTTCATGGTTTTCACCCCTTCCTGCTTCCAATAGCTGGGCTTCAAAACCCGGTCAACAAACTGCCTGGGCTTATTCTTCATCATGTTAATCAGGTCATCAAAATAGTGGGCGTTCACCGGAATATCCCGATATCCGGCCAGTGTGCGCCGGGTGATCTGCTTCGCCATAGGCGTTTTGCAAATCACAAACACATTTTCCCGCACAGCTGCATCCCAAAGCTGCTGCAATTTTGCATCATCCAGTTCTTCTTCGGAACAGGCGGCGCACCGGCTGCGGAAAATGCTGTATGTTACATACAAGGGATACAGGCCGGTTTTAGAGTTGATTTCCAGCACACGGGCACCTGCGTTTGCAAAGGTATCGGCGGTCACTTTGCCACGATCCACAAAGCGTGGTTCATCTACCATCTGCTCGTGAGCTTCGTCGTAAAAGTCATAGCCGCCCAGACAGTCGCTCATGTGCATATTCACTACCCGCCACGGGGTCAGAACGGTTTCTTTGTCCGGGTTTTTGAAGCAAGCAAACAGCTGTGCAATTTTCTTGACCCGCTCCGTGGGGGAAAGCTCATCGGCGCTGAGAACCGTGGTGCGAATCCGTCGACCAGCAGCCACAAAGATTTCTGGGTCATAGTATTTGATGAAACTTTTGAACATCTCTTTAGTGACACCGGAAGGCATAAATTCCTCCCAGGAGGAATCGTCCACGATGTCCACCAACTTTTCCATGGTGATATCCTCGTCAATGGGAATATCAGCGCCGTAAATCAGCAGCGGCATACGGATGGAAATGCCCCGCAGGATGGAAATCGCATTATTTTTGAGCTTTTGCTTTTCCTTCATCTCCTGCAAACGCTTTTCTTCATCCGGTGTGCGCTCCCGCTTGGGCTTTTTCTCAATCCGGCCCAGTTCTTCGTATTCTTCATCCGTAAAGCCCTGGGCGTTGATGTCGATTTCTTTGGCCTTAGGTGCTGCCTTGGATGTGCCGACAATCTTTTTTAGGTTATTGAACTTCTCGATATCAAGTTCTTCCAGGCGCAGTAATTCATCGTTATATAGATTGGTGTCATCAAAACCGTTCTGTACGGCCCGTTCCGCATAGGCCCGCTTCAGCTGCTGGAGCAGGCGATTGGTGTCATAGGCTTTCATCACCGTGCCATCCACCGCAATCACCGGGCAATAGTTCAAAAACTCTCCCATGATTCGACGGTCGGATTCATTCGCCTTGCCCGCTTTGGTAGACAGGGCCGCAGATTCCGCTACCATTTTCAAGGTGCGGTCGGGGGCAAAGTCAAACACATAGCAGCAGCGTTTAATCTTGCCGTCTTTGTTGCAGGGCGACTGTACCCGGAAGATGGTTTGCAGATAGTTGGCGGCAGAAGTGGAGAACGATCCGGCCAGCATAAACACAGCCGTCCACTCCGGCACTGTGACGCCGGTGGTCAGCTTGCCGCAGGAAAGGGTGATGGTATAGCCGTCGTTTCCGGCGCCGTTGATAGCCTGCCGCACCTTCTGGAGCGCATCTTCAGAGCGTTCCTCTTCATCGCCGTCACCCGCCACATTGACAATATCAAATGCACCGCAGCCAAAGACCGGATGCTTCTTCATCAGCTTGCTCAGGGCCTTAGCCTCTTTGACGCCGGGAACCATCCATAGGGCATGGCGAAACAGGTTGCGGTATTCCTCGTTGGCATAAGGATAGTGACTGTCCGGGTCGTCTTTTGTAATCAGGTTCAAAAAGCTCCAAACGTCGCTTTCGTGGACAAAATCGCCCACCTGTGCAGTAGCTGGCATGGCCTTGTGGTCGTGCTTGATATCACCAGTCCAAACACGGAAAAACTCCCGGAAATTGAACGCCTTGTCCTCCAGCTCCACATAGCTTTTATCGGTCAGGATTTTACCCAGGTCGTAGGTGTAGATTTTCAGCTCCGGCAACTCGTCATAGGGATTGGAATCTCCAAAGTGCAGCTCGTCCCACTGTGCTTTGCGCTGCTGCTCCATCACATAGTCCCAAGTGTAGATGTTATCGTCAAATTCCTTGAGAATATTGAACGGCGTACCGGATAGGGCAAGGAACTTGGTATCGTAGCCGTTCCTTTCCTTGACCAAATTCTTGATGACATCATCGCCCAGGGCGGTGGTGGTTCCTTCGTGGGCCTCATCCACGATGACCAGATCCCAGTCCAGTGAGAACACTGCATCGTTCTTATCGAATTTGCCTCCAACAGTAGAAGAACCACGCAGATCCTGAATAGATGCAAAATAGACGAACTTTTTGCCGCTGTTCAGCAGATCTTCGATGGCAGCCCCGTGACCCTTGGAGCCGTAGGTGTAATCGTTGGTATCATAGAAGATCTTCTGAAAATCCTCATACCAACCATCGTCCACCACAGGGCGGTGAGTAACAATAATGGTCTTGGCAAAGCCAGACTTCTTAACCACCTGAAGGGCAGAAAGGGTTTTGCCGAAACGCATCTTTGCGTTCCAGAGCATCCGGCTGCCAGTTTTAAACTGTTTCAGCGTTTTCTCGATGGCTTCTTCCTGTTCCGGGCGGAACACAATGGGAGTAAAACCTGTACCTGCCCCCATGCCGGACAGGTTAGGCTGGCACTTCTTCACCGCTTCGATAGCCTTCTGGACGGTGGCCAGATCCACCTCGAACCATTCTCTGCTGGTAGAGTTTTTCAGCTTTTTCTTGGGAATGCCGGAGTTCTCCAGCACCCGGTGTACATCATGGTCCCGGAAAGCTTTCAACACCTGCTGTCCATCCTTGCCTCTAACAAGACGGACAGCCAACTCGGTATGTAGCAGCTGGGCAGAAATACCCGCTGTGTTCGTGTACTGCTTAATCCGGCTCAGCGCCGCCTGATTCAGCGCCTTACAGTTGGGGAACAGGGCATCAATGGAATCGTCTGACTGAATCGTGGTATCACCAATTTTCAAAAGCCCATTATGAGCCTCGTCATTGATGGCAAAAACATAAATCAATTTGTACTCAAAAGCAGTTCCAAATACGGTTTCCATTATCGTTCCCCCTTCACCAAAGAGTAGTATTCCACGATCACTTTGGATCGCCAATCTTTGATTTTGCACCGTGACTGTGCAGGCTTTCGCACAATCAGTGTTTCTGTTTCTATAAAGTCAAACAGAGAAAGCTGGTTCATCTCTTCCTGAATATCACAGAGCGGTGGCCCATAGGTGAGCCCATCCATCTGCCACAGATTCCAGGAAATGATGGTAGCCACTTTTTTAAGCTCATTGAGCGTAGGTGTGCGCTTCAGTGCATACCGCATATAGTCAATAAAAGTATACAGCAGGTTTTCTCGTGCAAGCAATAAGTTGTCACCTTGGAACTCAAAACCGTACACACTTTCATAAGCTCGATACGCCCATTTCAGCCATTCGCTTTCGTCGGAGGCATTTTCGGTCACAACACGCAGCTTGCGATCCAGTAAGCCGATCCGGGAGAGAAGTTCGATAGGCTCACCGGTTACAGTATCATAGCGGCTCACCAGATAGGGGGCCTCACCGCAGGAAATTTCAATTCTCCGTGCATCCACATACTGCTTCCATGTGTGTTGTTTATCATCAGGAAACACAATCCGTTCCGTTGCCGTCCAGGTGCTGTCTTGCGGGATATTAAACACATTAGGCCGACCAAACCAATGCTCGTCCACCAAGTTATTTTGGGCATTGCAGATCCAGGAAGGGGTAAACACCTCCGCTTTGTCTCTGGTGCGGCTGTTTTTTTGCTCATGTGCCTTTGCTACACGAGGCTGAATCAGCTTAGAATAAACGCCCGTAATCAGGTTTGCGTAGATTTGCTCTGTCGCTGCATAAAGCTCCCCGTGGGCGGTATAGTCACTGGTTGCCCAGATAATATTCTCATTTGTCGTTCTGTCTTTCAGAAGGATATCAAGCAGTTCACGGCTGTATTGGGCAATATCTTCTTCGATTACATCCAGTTTTTCTTCAAATTGCATGATACGCCTCCTCTCTGTCGTTATGGTAGTCATTCTTGGGATTCCGGGATAAACTCAAGGATATCATCCACACCGCAGTCCAGAGCAATACAGATTTTCTCAATGGTCTGCATGGCAATATATTCATCCCGCTTCAAACGGGTAATAATATTCAAACTGACCCCCGCCTGCTTAGCTAACTGATTATTGGTCATCTTTCGGTCGATCATCATCTTAAATAGCTTATTATACTGAACTGCCATAAGTATCCTCCAGCCTTTTACTGGTTTGTAGGTGTCTATCAAATTATATCACGAACTCGTGATAATTTCAACGGAACTTTGATTGCTCAGTTGAACCCAAGAGATTACTAACACACTGATCTATGTTGATTTCCTTCTCAGGTAGCAGCAGCGCCAACTATCATAATGACAGTTGGCGCTGCTGTGTGTTTAATGTTTGTAGATTGCTCGTAATTGTTTAGAAAATCATACTTCATTTTTTTCAATCATGACCTCACGCCAACTCTTTTCAAGTGGTTCATATAGGCGATTGGTTTGTTCACAATACTGTTTTAATGCTTTCATAGCCTTGATATTCGGGCGTGCTTTTCCCTTTTCCCAACGATTCACAGTTGTAAACGAAACGCCGAGAGCATTGCCGAATTCGGTTTGATTCATTAGACAGGATAATCTGAAATTTTTTATTTCGGAGCTGAAAGGCATCTGCATATCTCCTTTTTCAGTTAATAGATTTTTTGTTTTGAATTTTACTATGATCGTATTCGCTGTTATATAAACCTAATCTATTTGCATTATTGTTTATATTCAAAAACAAGCCAATCTTTGATTTTTGTAAAATCTTCTCTTTGTTTAGTAGATAAATCGTCTTTTCCAAGTCGTTGATAAAGAGCTGTTTTTAATCGCTCGCAATATCCTACTTTGGTAACTATATCTTGCACTGTAAATAGATGCAACCAAGGATGCCCTGCAGCTTGCTCCACTAAAAAATCATAAGCTTTATCGTATTTTTTTAAGCTCTGATAAATATCGACCATTGCATAACTGATCTCCTGCTTTACCGCATGTTCATCTTTGCCTATCTGCGCTCCAGCAAGAATGAGTTCATCCAAATTTTCTTCCCAGAAGTCTTGCCCCATTTCGGTAACGTAAGCGGTTTTACAATGTCCGCTTCCCAACACATCAAGATAAAAACGGTATGTCTGTACATTAAGTGATTTTTCTTTAGCTATGAGCTCTTTTGCTTTTTTATTTGTTTCTACTGTCGTTCTATTTAATTGGCTTTCTTTTTCGGAAAGCAATTGCTCTTTTTTTCCTAACTCCTCGGATTTTTTTGTAAGATCGGCAAGTTGCTTTTGATATTCCATCTTTAACTCATCGACTAAACTCAAAACCGGCTTGTACTCTTCTGCAACACAGGGCCCAATATCGTCGTCAAGTTGTAAGTAATACTGCTTTGCTATATACCCCTTTAGAATATTGTTGCCCTTAGCAATTTCAATATATTTCCACTCCTGTTTACCATCAATATCCGTGAGTGCAGAGTATGTCGAAGCACTAATAAATATCGTTCCATTTCCTACGGCTCCACTAAATTTGCAGGCAAGATTTGTGCTGTTGCCAATCCAAGCAATACCGAACTCGTTTTCAGCATCCTCCTGCTGCTCTTTTCCTTTCATACCAACTTTTGATAAAGTGATTTCTCCGGTGTGTATACCTACCCCACAGGAAATCCGATGCTTAACAGCCTGATCCAGGACTGGATTTAGCAGTTTATCAACCGCAGTCGTAATATATCTCGCTGCGTGAACGGCTTTATCTTCTGATTTTCCATCCTCACTATCGATAAATACAGCAAGGACTCCGTCTCCCATGAAATCTCTCACAACTCCACCAGAATAGCGAATTGCCTGCACAACAGTTCGAATATAACTTCTGTATATTTTTACGAGTTGATCGGCGTTGAACTTCTCAGGAAGTTTTGTTGATTCACGCATATCAACAAAAAGAATAGATGCTTTGCCACAGTAAATCTTATTTGAGTCAGTAAGATCATTTGTTAACGGCAATTGATTAGACATGATACTTTGAAGCACTTCGGACGAAATAATCCTACTAATAGCCGTTGACAACAGGTCAACTTCTGTTTTCTTGATTTTGTCTTCACTCATATGGGGCCTCCTGCGGTTAATGATTTGACTCCAGATAAAATGCCTCACCATTCCCTATTGAAGTAAAATGTATTCTCCCACCCTTGCTGGAAGGCCATTCGTTTTTTACTTTTTTAGAAACTTTCACCTTGTTTTCAGTTTCGTTTGCATAATGAGATGCTACGTTTATGCAATCTCCAAACGCTTTAACATCATAGGAATCAGCAATTCCAATTTTAGTCACGATTACACTGTCAAATGTAACGCCCACTCCGATGCTAATGTCCGGACCAAGATTTTCTTCTTGAATAATACGATTAATTACGGCCTCTCGAACAGTGAGCATATCTCTTCCACATAAACCAGCATTTTGTACTGCCAGTGTTTTCACCATGTTATCTTTTTCACGTGCGGCTTTCCCTCCCCAAAAAACCATTAGCCCGTCACCCATAATATCAATTACTTTCCCTTGATAGTGTTTGACGACTTCTAATAGTGCCGTGAGAAAGACGTGCATTGTTAGGAATGTCTTTTCCGGGCCTACTTGCTGCGCACGCATCGTAGATCGCCTCATATCCACAAATAGAACAGCATAGTTTTCCTTGTCGTATGATCCAAATTCGAGTTTATCTGCTTCAAAACCAGGGATCACGTCTGAAATAGCGGCAGCACTATGCTCAAACATTACTGTCGTGTTCCGAATATTATTGCGTGCTTGGTTGAAATGTTCCAAAGTACTTTGGTAAATAGCGGAAATATCAACGGCCATAGTAGCCCTCCTTATAATGCAGATAATAGAAATAACACGGCGATAGCCGCAAAAATTATTAAGGACGCAGAAAAAGAACGTAATGCCCACTTGTTAGTGGCTTGTTTTTGCCGGTTAATATCATTTAACTTGTAAAGTTCAGCTGCCATATTTACGATGACATCCTCATCGCTCATGGATAGGACATCTGCCTTATACGCATCGAACGAGTATTCCTTCGTAGATTGAGGCAAGAACCATTTCGATTTATAGCCAATTTTTGACACATGGCTTCGAATTGTCAAGATACCAAACACAAACACACTGATGGTACTCACAGCAAGTAATGCAGCCAAAACCAAAAGAGCCACCCCTTGCCAACTACAAGGTTTCACCGAAGCAATGAGCTTTCCGATAGGTTCGTAGCAAGCAAAAAGCCCAACGATGAGAGCGACAGCAGCAGCCATAATTATAGATACTTTAGTATCAGCTAACTGTATATAGGCCGAAATATCGGAAATGGCACTGGACAAGAAAGCCTGCTTGATTTCATCTGTTTTTTTCTTTGCATTTGCGGTATTGGCATTGTCCATCAATAATTCTCCTTTACCAGTTAATTGAATTTATTATATCATCAATATAGCGTTTTTACAACAAACAAGCGCTCATCGATCATTTGACCGATGAGCGCTTCCATTTATATTCGATTATCTGTCATCCATCACCTCAACCATCATCTTGGCCCCCAGCTTAAAGCTGCTCTGGAACAGCAGGCACTCTGCCATAGTCTGATATTCCTGAACAGCATCTGTGTACCGGGAAAATAGCTCCTTCTGCTCATCTGTCATGGTAGCAAGAAGTTTTTCCTCGTTCCTGGTAATCAAACGGAGTACTTCTTTGTATTCCTTGCAGGCGATTGTATCGTATTCTGTCGGCTCAATATTGCCGTACCACAATTCTTCTAAAATCCTCATACAGCATCCTCCTTGTAGATCAGCTCCCGGAGGATGATTTCCTCTGCACGGCTGCGGATACTGTTCATCGACCTGACCCATTCCATCTGATCCTGGGATTTCAATTCCTCTGTGATTCCCTCGGCTTCTTTCATCTGGACAATGATACAACCCAGCCGATTCTGCGCCTGTTCATTCAGATCTGCCAGATATGTCCAGAGTCTGCCACTCAAAATCAGGTCATTATACTGGGCTGGATGGTACTGCTCCAAATAGTCTTTGTGCATCCGCCCCCAAATCCCAATAGGCAGGGTTTCTTCCGGCAATTCCAAGTCGGGGATGTAGTAGTCGCCAACCAGCGTATACCGCAGACCATTATGTTCATCGTAAATATGATTTTTGAGTTCTTCCATGTTGTTGATCTCCTCATTCTGGTGTGATAGGTAGCAAGCCTGGCTCTCCAGAAATATTGGTAAATCATTGGTAAAACTGAGGCTGAAACACAGGAAGTGCTTGATTTACAGGCGTTTTTTCACGTCCGGTAAATCCTGCCGTGGCAGATAAAAAGCACGTTGATCATCAAAACATTCGTTCCTTTCCGTCCGGATGCGCCATGATAGCACGGCGCGGGGCAAATGTCCAGTCCCCTGCAAAAAGCGGCTTGACATTCCGGGTCACGATGCTATAATGACCTCGGTTTCAGACCGAATACACCACAAGTGAGGTGAGAACATGGACAGCTGCAGTCAGGGTCACAGTAGGGGCAGAGAGCTCCGGTGCACAGGGGATATGCGGGCGCTGTTCGTGTTCTGACAGGGCCTCACTGCGCGACCGGACCCGCTGTCCTTCCCGAGCTGCATACCCAAGGGGTAACGAGGGAACGGTACAGGGGTATTTTTATACCCTTTTTCCTCCGACCCCGGAAGCTTTTGCACAAAGGAGGAAGACGATATGTCCGAAAAGAACAACATCCTGCCGGAGATCATCCCCGGCGACCGCCACCCGGACTACAAGGGCGAGATCGCGGCGCTGCTGCGCGGCAACCTTGCGCCCGGGCAGCTGAGAAACAGGCTCGAGGATTACCACGAGCGCGACATCGCCGAGGCGCTCGAGCTGCTGCGCCGGGACGAGCGCTGCCGGCTCTACGCCCTGCTCGACGCACCGACGCTGGCCGGCGTGCTCGAATACACCGAGGATGATATGCCCACCTATCTTGAGGAACTGGGCATCCGCAAAAAGCTCGAGATCCTGCCGCTGCTCGATCCGTCGACCGCGGCGGACTACCTCAAGGGGCTCGAACGCGCGCAGCGCAGCGCGCTCGTCGACCTCATGGAGGACGATGTGCGGCGCGACCTGTCGTTTCTGAGCTCGTTTGACGAGGACGAGATCGGCAGCCGCATGACCACCGACTTTGTCAGCATCCGTGCCGACATGACCGTGCGTCAGGCGATGAAGGAGCTGATCCGTCAGGCCGCCGACACCGACAACATCTCCACGCTCTACGCCGTCGACGCAAACGGCGTGCTCGTGGGCGCGATCGACCTCAAGGAGCTGATCATCGCGCGCGAAACCACCGCACTCGACGACATTCTCATGACGTCCTACCCCTATGTCTACGCGGACGAGCTGATCGAGGACTGCGTCGAGCGCATCCGCGCCTATTCCGAGGACTCCATCCCCGTGCTCAACGCCGACAACCGCCTGTGCGGCGCGCTGACGGCGCAGGTCGTGGCGGAGCTCGTGGCCGACGAGCTCGGCGACGACTATGCAAAGCTCGGCGGTCTGACCGCCGGAGAAGATCTCGAGGAGCCGCTGCGCCGCAGCGTGGCCAAGCGCCTGCCGTGGCTGGTGATCCTGCTGGGGCTGGGGCTGGTGGTCTCGAGCGTGGTGGGGCTGTTCGAGCGCGTCGTCACGCATCTGACCGTCATCATCTGCTTCCAGTCGCTCGTGCTGGACATGGCCGGCAACGTCGGCACGCAGTCGCTGGCCGTGACCATCCGCGTGCTGATGGACGAGGACGTCAGCCCCCGGCAAAAGCTCGCGCTGGTGGGCAAGGAGGCGCGCGTCGGCCTGATGAACGGCCTGCTGCTGGGGCTGCTGTCCTTCGGCGCGATCGGCCTGTATCTGATGGCGGCGAAGGGCGCGGCCGCGGCCTTTGCCTTCTCGGTGTCGTTTTGCACCGGTACGGCGCTGCTGGTGTCCATGCTGCTCTCGAGCATCATCGGCACGACCGTGCCCATCCTCTTCAAGCGGCTCGGCGTCGACCCCGCCGTGGCCTCCGGCCCGCTGATCACGACGGTCAACGACCTCGTCGCCGTGACCGCATACTACGGGCTGGCGTGGCTGCTGCTGATCGAGATCCTGCACTTTTAAGACTGTCAAAAAGTATTACTTTTTGACAAAGAGGTTTGCAGTCTGCTGCGCGCATAATTTGTGCGCCAACGGCGCACAAATTCCACACTTGCAGCCTGAGCAGTATTTTCTCCGCCGCACATGTCGCCGGAGAAAATGATTCCACGCGCTTTGCCGCCTGCGGGCGGCAAACTCTGCGAGGCTTTTTGACAAGTTGAAAAACAGCGAAGCACACACGTGCTTCGCTGTTTTTGTTGACGTTAAATGCTGTTTTTTGTCGGCGTTAAATTTTGTGCTCCTGCTTTGCGCTCTGCGCGCCGCGCGCCTTCGGCGGATACAGCTGCCGGCGCAGCGCGCGCGGCAGCACCCAGCGGTCAAACAGGGCGAGCACACCCGGCAGAAACAGCAGGATGAGCAAAATGGCCGCGAACGCGCCGATGGAGATCGTGCGGCAGATCTGCTCGACGGCGAGGTTGCCGAAAAAGCGCCCGTCGACCGCCGTGACCAGCACGAGGATCGAGCCGGAGGTCAGCACCGTGTGGATGCTGCCGCGGTAGGCCGCGATGAGCGCATCGCGCACGGACATATGCGCGCGCATCTCGCGGTAATAGCTCGTGTAGAGGATGCCGTAGTCGATCGTCGCACCCATGAGGATACATTCGACGATCAGCAGCGCGAGGTAATAGATCTCCAGCCCCTGCAGGCCGACGACCATGACCGTGATGTACACGCCGCACTGCACCAGCAGCACCAGCAGCGCCGGAATGATCAGCGAGCGGAACGTGAACACGACGACGAGGAAGATCGACACCGCCGTCAGGATCGTGATGAGCAGCAGCTCACTGTGGAAGCTGTTTTCCATCTCGTAGCCCATGGCGCTGTTGCCGATGAGGTAATGGTCCCCGGTCGTGACGGCATCAAGCTCGCGCATGAGCCCGGAGATGAACGCGCTCGTCTCGGTCGATTCGACCGGCAGCGTCGTCGTGAGCACGAGCCGGGAGTAATTGCTGCCGCGCAGCTGCGCGACCGCATCGGTGAGCATCGTCTGCGCGCCGGTGATCTGTGCGCGCATATCGTCGGTCAGGAAGGAGGCAAAGCGCGCGTCGGTGAGAAATTCATTCTGCAGGTAGTCAAACAGCTCCTGCATGGACATCGTCCAGTCGGCCTCGCCGCGGTTGACGCTCGCATAGTAGAGAAACAGCAGCTCCATCGTGCCGCGGTCCATCTGGCTCGAGAGGCCGCTGAAGAGGTTTGCCAGCCCCGCCGCCGTGTACGCCTGCCCGGAGGCGACGGCGTTGATGACCGTGCGCGCCGACTGCAGCTGGCTGGTGTCCACGCCGCTGAGCTGGGAGGCAAAGCGCGCGTCCGGCAGCACCTCCTGGCAGAGGAAGTTCACAAACTGCTGCACCGACAGTGTCCAGCCGCTCGTGTCGCCGTGGCGGCTGTTGTAGAGCATGTACAGCTGCTGCATCTGCCCGGCGTCCATGCCGAGGACGCTCGCAAGCTGCGGCGCCGTGTACTGCGTGCCGTAAACGGAGCCGTTGATGATCCAGCTCAGCCGCGTGATCTGCTGCTCCTGCGCCTCATCGAGCAGACCGCCGCAGTCGACGAGGAAGTTTACCATGTTCTGCATCGACACCTCCCACTGGCCGCCCGAGAGCAGGTCGCCCTTGGAGATGTGGTAGGCAACAAAGAGCGTGTTGACGGTCGACTCGTCCATGCCGAGCAGCGCGGCGATGCCGGCGGTGTCGCGCGGCGTGGTCATGGCGGTGACATCCGTGAACGTCTGCAGCTGCGATGCCTGTGCGCGCGCCGCGTCATCCATCATGCCCGCCATGGTCGGGTCGGTGAGCACCTCGTTATTGAGGAAGTTCGAGAAGGCGGGGATCGTCATCGTGCCGCTGCCGTCCGCGCCGCCGTGCTGCATATAGTAGTAGAGCAGCAGCTGCTTTGCGTCCGACGCGCTCATGCCGAGAAAATCAGCCAGCGACTCCGCCGTGCGCTGCTGCGTGAGCGCCGCGGGATCGGAGAACTTCATCAGCGTCTGGAGGTTTGCCGTCAGGCTCTCGTCGATGTACGGCGCGAAGGTGGCGTTGTTGGCGACGTTTTGCGACAGGAAGCGCAGGAACTGCGCCGCCGTCATCGTCACGGCCTGCCCGCCGCCATGCACGTCGTAGTAGATCATGCCGAGCATATCGGCGCTGACCGGGATGCCGGCCTCGAGCGCGCCGATGGCGTTGGCCATCTGCTCGGCGGTGCACTGGCGGCCGAGCGTGGTGGAATAGGACATGGCGCTCTTGACGTTCGGGTCGTCCTCGAGCCGGTCGGCCAGCTGCGCCACGGCATCCTCATCCTGATTGTTATACAGCACCACGAGCGGGTTGTCCGGCGGGAACACCTCGGCCACGGGGTCGGGGTCGGTGAGCGTGTAGGAGATCTGCGTCGACAGCTGCAGGACATACGCTCCGGCAAACAGCAGCACGAACGCCGCCGCGATCACGCCGCGCCAGCGGTAGCTGAAGCGCCCGAGCCCCGCGAGCACGCTCTTGCGCTCACGCTTGGGTGCGCGCGGTTTTTTCATCGTCTTGCGGACGACCTTATCCGCCCACAGGATCAGCCCCGGCAGCACCGTGAACACGCACAGCAGGCTGAACAGCACGCCCTTGGCCAGCACGATGCCGAGGTCAAAGCCGATCTTAAAGCGCATGAACACCAGCATCAGCAGTCCGACGATCGTCGTGACGGAGCTGCCGGTGATCGAGCCGAAGGCCGCCGTGAGTGCGCGCGTCATGGCGCTCTCGCGGTCGTCGCCCTTGGCCAGCTCCTGCCGGTAGCGGTTCATGAGGATGATGGAGTAGTCCATCGAGAGCGCGAGCTGCAAAATGGCCGAGATACTCGCCGTGACGTCCGACGTCTCGCCGAGGATGATATTCGTGCCCTGATTGAGCAGCACCGCCACGCCGATCGTCAGCAAAAACAGAACCGGCTCAAAGTACGACGGGCAGGCGATGAGCAGGATCGTCGTCACAAGCACGATCGAGAGGATGAACACGATCGGCGGAATGCTCGGCGTCGAGGTATCGTCGCTGCGCACGGCCACATCATAGCCGGCAAAGCGCTCGGCCACGTCGCGCTCGATCTGCGCCTCCTCGTCGGAATTGTAGTCATAGAGCGTCGAGAGTTTGTAGAGCGTGGCATCATCGCGGTTATAATCGCTGCTGTCCGGCTCGTAGGCGACGCTCTGCACGTTCGGGATCTCGGCGAGCTGCTCGCGGATGGCGAGCTTTTCGCGCGCATCCAGCCCGCGGAACATGACGCGGATGGTATACGTCTGCGCAGCGTCCGGGAACGCCTCGTTCATGTGATCCATGCCGATCTTCATCTGCGAGCTGTCCGGCAGATACTTGGTCATGTCGGTGTTGACGCCGACAAACGGCATCAGCGCCGCACACACGACGGCCAGGATGAGCATGACGGCAAGCAGGAGCTTGCGTTTTTTGACGATGAAAGCTGCGATCTTCTGCATGGCCTGAGAAACTCCTTTCGCGCGCCGGCAGGTAGTCAAAAAGCAAAAAACCAATGGTTAGAGTCAATTGAATATTATAGCACATCGGCGCCGGATATGGTATACGATTTGTAACAAATTTCGCACGGACGACATCGTACGCAAATGGTGTTTTGACAGGGCCCGTCCCAGGCGCACACGCCGCCGTAGAAAAACGCACCGACCGGTTTTCTGTTTAAACCGGCCGGTGCGTTTCTATATATTCCGGGTCGCCGCGCCGTCACGATGCGGCCGCACTCTTTTCCGGCGCCGTGAGCGAGTGCCAACCTTCAAGCGTCAGCTTTTCCCCGCCGGCCACCAGATAATCTCCGGCAGAGAATCCATTCACGTAGATATACGCATAACCGGGAACGTCCGGCAGATAGACATCCGCATCGACCGGCTCGCCGGATGCACGAAACAAGCGGATATCCTCCAGCGCCTCCGGCGGGAACTTCTCGCAATAAATATAAAAGTCCTGCGTGCCCCTGGCCTGATATACCTCTGCCCGCAGAAATGAACTAGACGTGATCGGCGTGCGCACGATCCCCTGCTTCGTCCAACGGGTCGAGAGCAGATAGCCCGCGGCTGTTTTCGGCAGGATGCAGTCGCTGTCCGCGCCATTTTCGTTCTTATACAGCACGAAGCAGGAGTCCTCACCATAGAGAATGTGCTCAATTTTCCCCATGTGCTGATATGCAAACGCGCGCTCCGGCGTCCGGAAGTGCAAAAAGAGATTTTCAACCGGGAGCACAGCGGAAAGCGAAGCGAGCAGCAAGAAGAAAAGCACGCACAACGCGCAGCAGAGCCGCTTTCGCCTGCAGGCCGATGCGCGGATCCCGTGCACGCCCACCGCCGACGGGAGCAGCCACAGGATAAGGCGCGTGATATGAAAGATCATGTGGGCGCTCCTTTCTGCCAAACCGGCCGAAAAACCGGAGATTTGCCCACAGTATACCACACGCGCGCGATTTGTGATATACTGTCCGTAACAAATCCGAACGGAGGTCATCGTATGGCAAACGATTTTCTGACACTCATAATGACCCGGCGCAGCATCCGCGCCTACAAACCGGATGCCGTGCCTGCGGACGTGCTCGCGCGTGTGCTCGAGGCCGGAACGTATGCCCCGTCCGCCATGGGCGCGCAGTCGGCGACGATCGTCGCCGCGACCTCTGCCGAGGCGCGTGCGCGGCTCACGAAGCTCAACGCCGCCGTGATCGGCAAGGATGTCGACCCCTACTACGGCGCGCCGGTGATCGTGGTCGTGCTCGGCGACGGCGGGAGCGCGAACTACATGGCCGACGGCAGCTGCGTGCTCGAAAACCTCATGCTGGCCGCGCACGCCGAGGGGCTCGGCTCCGTATGGGTCAACCGCGAGCGCGAGATCTTTGACAGTCCGGACGGCAAGGCGCTGCTGCGCGACTGGGGTCTGCCGGAGACGCTGCGCGGCGTCGGCGCGATCGCGCTCGGCTACGCCGCCGTTCCCGCGCCCGAGGCCGCCCCGCGCAAGGAAAACTACATCGTGCACGTCTGAAAAGGCGTGAAAAAACGCCGGCCTTTCCCTTGTGGGAAAGACCGGCGTTTGCACTTTTATCGCCTTTTACGGCACGATGCGCGTGCCGCTCTCGCCGCGCATGGCGGCCGGCGCCTGCGCGAGCGAGGCGATGACGGCGCGCCGCCGCCAGCCGCTGCGCACAAACTGCACGGCGGCGGCGACCTTCGGCTGCATCGAGCCCGCGCCGAACTGTCCCTCGCGCAGGTAGCGCTCCGCGTCGTCGGCGTGCAGCACGTCGAGCGCGCGCTGCTCCGGCGTGCCGAAATTCAGGCAGACGTGGTCGACCGCCGTGAGGATGAACAGATAGTCCGCGCCCACGGCCTCGGCCAGACAGGCACTGGCAAAGTCCTTGTCGATGACGGCGTCGACCCCGTAATAGTCCCCGTGCGCGTCGCGCGCGACCGGCACACCGCCGCCGCCGCAGGCGATGACGATATACTCATTGTCGAGCAGGTTCAGGATCGAGCGCCGCTCGACGATGTCCACCGGCTTCGGCGAGGCGACGACGCGCCGCCAGCCGCGCCCGGAATCCTCGCGCATATGCAGGGTCGGGTCGCTGTGCTGCATCCGCTGTGCCGCGGCCGCGTCGTAAAACGCGCCGATGGGCTTTGCCGGCGTCTGAAAGGCGGGGTCGTCCGGGTCGACGACGACCTGCGTGACGACCGTCGCCACCTGCCACGGCATACCCTGCGCACGCAGCGCACGGCGCAGCCCCTGCTGCAGATGATAGCCGATATAGCCCTGACTCATGGCCGTGCACTCCGGCAGCGGCATGGGCGCGACGGCGGGGTTCGTTTTCGCGGCGGCGTCGAACGCCGTCTGGATCATGCCGACCTGCGGACCGTTGCCGTGGCTGACGATGATCTCGTGTCCCTGATGGATGAGCCCGACGAGCGCCGGGCAGGCGGCGGCCACACGCGCGCGCTGCTCGGCGGGCGTATTGCCGAGCGCGTTGCCGCCGAGTGCGATGACGATCCTTGCCATGGCGTCACCTGCGCTGCGGCGCGGGCTGCTGCTGCGTGATGCAGTGGATGTTCCCGCCGCCGAAGGCGACCTCGCGCGTCTGCACGCCGACCACGCGGCGCTCGGGGAACATGGCCTGCACCTGCTGCACGGCAAGCGCATCGTTTTCATCGCCGTACTGCGGCAGGATGATGCCGCCGTTGACGATGAGGAAGTTCATATACGACGCGATGGCGACCTCGCCGTCCGCGCGCGGGAGCGTGCCCTCCACGGCGTCGATCGTCGCCGCGCCCTCGAGCAGGCACGGCCGCTGCGTCAGGCAGAGCTTGTGCACCTTCAGGCGGCGTCCCTTGGCATCGGTTGCCTGCGAGAGCGTGTCATACGCGTCGCGCGCCGGCTGGTAAAACGGGTTTTGCGGGTCGTCCGTCCAGATGCAGGCGACCTCGCCCGGGCGGATGAAGCAGGCCACGTCGTCAATGTGGCCGTTGGTCTCGTCGGGGTCGATGCCGTCGCGCAGCCAGAGAACTTTTTCGCAGCCGAGATACTCGCAGAGCATATGCTCGATCGCGCCGCGGTCCATGGAGGGGTTGCGCCCCTCGGACAGCAGGCACATCTCGGTCGTGAGCACCGTGCCCTCGCCGTCGACATGGATCGACCCGCCCTCGAGCACGAAGCCCTCGGTGCGGTAGGAATCGACGCGCTCGAGCTCGCAGACCTTCTGCGCGACCTGATCGTCGAGATCCCACGGGAAATAGAGCCCGTCAACAAGGCCGCCCCACGCATTGAACGTCCAGTCCACGGCGCGCAGACCGCCGCGGTCGTTGACGAGAAACGTCGGCCCGCAGTCGCGGATCCACGCGTCGTTGCTCGCCATCTCGACGACGCGCACGGCGCGCGGCAGGCGCTCGCGCGCATTTTGGTACTGCGCCGCGCTGACGCAGACCGTCACGGGTTCAAACTGCAAGATGGCCTCCGCCACGTCCAGAAACGCCCGCTGCGCAGGCTTGGCGCCGTCGCGCCAGTTGTCGTTGCGCTCCGGCCAGAGCATCCACACGCCGGACTGCGGCTCAAACTCCGCAGGCATCCGGTAGCCGTCACGCTTGGGCGTCGAGCCGATGATTCGTTTTGCCATAGTATCCCCTCCTAAGGACGGCGGCGCGCACGCGCCGCGATGAGCACCTCGCCGATGGCGATGCTGATGAGCGAGCCGACCGTGATCGGCAGGTAGTACGAGAGCGTTTCGCTGTCCATGGACAGCGGAACGGCCGTGAAAAAGATCGAGATGAGGATCAGCGCCATGGGCACATAGGCCAGCGCGCGCAGCAGCCCGCGCCCGCCCGGCACGCGAAACGGCCGCTCGGCATCCGGGTCGCGCGCACGCAGGCGCAAAAACGCCGGAAACACCGGCACATAGCTCAGCAGCAGCATGACGAGGTTGAGCGCGAAAAAGCTCCAGAACAGCGACGACGCGGGCGAGAGCAGCTCGATGACCACGCCGAGGATGCACACCGCGCTCGCAACGACGCCGCTCGTGAGCGCCGCGCCGACGGGCATATCGTTTTTCGCCCAGCGGCGGGAAAAGACCGCGGGCATATCGCCGCGCGCGGCGGCGTAGGCGGCGGTGGCGTTGACGCCCATCGACCACGAGATCATGTTGCCGAAGAGCGTGATGAGAAACAGCAGCGCCACCGCGCCGACGAACCAGCCGCTCGTGCGCCCGGTCATGAGCGCGACCGCGTCGATCAGCCCCGAATCCTCGCTGATCTCCTGCGTGGGGATGGCGGCGCCGATGCCGAAGGCCGAAAACAGGTAGATGAGCGCGATGACGATGCCGCCGCTCACGATGGCCTGCGGGATCTGCCGCTTGGGATCGCGCATATTGTCGGCGTAGGTGCACACGACCTCGAAGCCGAGGAAGTTGAAGATGATGACCGAGATATACGACAGGCTGTGCAGGTCAAACCCCGGCAGGAACGTGCGCGGCGCCATGTCGTTGACAAAGCCGCTGCGCGCGACATAGACGATGCCGAGCACGCCCACCGTCAGCGCGAGGAGCATCTTGATGGCGGCGCTGATGTTGAGGATGAGGATGCTGTCGCACACGGGGTAGCAGGCGATCCACGTGACGATCCAGATGAAGGCGAGCTCGATGAGCAGCCGTGCGCCCCAGCCGAAGCGCAGCCCCGTGAGCACACTCAGAAGCTCCGGACACACGACCGCGAGCGAGGCCATCCACAGCGGGAAGTTGATCCAGTAATACCACGAGGCGCGTGCGGCCCACTTCGTCTCCGGAAACGCCTTGTGGATCCAGTCGTAGAGCCCGCCGTCGCCGGGATACGTCGTGCCGAGCTCGGACGAGATCATGCCGTAGGGCAGCAGGAAGGCGACCATCATGAACAGCCACCAGAAATACTGGCTGTTGCCGATGGAGGCGACGGGCGCGGCGGCCTCGGCCACGAACACGACGCAGATGACCGAGAGGATGACGTCCGCGAGGCGGAACTTTTTGCGTTCGTCCATTCGTCCGCTCCTTTATCCGCCGGTCAGCAGCCGCCGAGCCGCGCGGCCAGAAATGTGTCGAGCTCCTCGCGCGCCGCGGCCAGCGCCAGCTCCGACGGGCTGCGGCGGCAGCGCGTGAAGTATACAAGCAGCCCGCGCATCGCCGTCAGGCGGTTTCCGGCCTGCTCCCAGCAGAGCGAGGCGGCGGAATCGGCGACCTCGTCGGTCACGTCCTCGCCGCGCGTGGCAGGCAGGCAGTGCAGGAACTTGCAGCCGAGCGCGCCGAGCTGCATGAGCTCGCGGTTGACCTGATAATCCGCAAAGACGCGCACGCGCTCGTCCTTGGGCATCTCGTTTTCATACAGGCCGTACCAGACGTCGGTGTAGATAAAGTCCGCGCCGCGCACGGCGTCGCGCTCGTCCGTGACCGCCCACGTGCCGCCGGAGAGCTTGCAGTTGGCCTCCAGAATGCGCTTGTGCTCGGCATTCAGCTGATGCCCCTCCGGACCGTAGTGCACGAAGTGCATACCCAGCTTCGTCGTGATGAAGCCGAGCGATGCGCACACCTGCGTACCGTCGCCGACAAAGACGACCTTGCAGTCTTCGAGCCGCTTGCCCGCCGGCAGGTGCTCACAGATCGTGCACAGGTCGCCGATCTCCTGCGTGGGGTGGTTATAGTCGCTCATGCCGTTGATGACCGGGATCGTGCACGCCTCGGCAAGCTCCACGACCGTGCGGTGCTCGATGACGCGCGCCATGACCACATCGACCAGCCGCGAGAGCACCCTGCCCGTGTCGCCGATGGTCTCGTGACCGCCGAGCTGGATCATGCCCGGACCGAGGTACTGCGCGTGACCGCCGAGCTGGCTCATGGCCGTCTCGAACGACACGCGCGTGCGGGTGCTCGACTGCTGGAAGATCATGCCGAGGTTTTGGTTTTTCATAAGCGGGGGATAATACCCCTGCGCGATGGCGCGCTTGATGGCCAGCGACAGCTCGATGATGTCCAGCAGCTCCTGCCGGGAGAAGTCGTTGGTGTCGATAAAGTCCTTTTTGTACATATCCATTCCTCCAAAGGCGCAAGTTCGGGATTTGCTTCCCGGTTATTGTCGGCGAAACCGCGCGCGGATATGCGCAGCGGTGCGAAAATTTTTGCGCCGCAAAGCGCGCAGCGGGCATCGCGCCGGAGGATGCGCCGGAGAAAGGACGCGCAGTTTTGCGCCCCGGAGGCAAAAAACGACCCGTCCGGGGAGCAATGCTCCCCGGACGGGCTGCGGTTCCGATTTGATTTTTTGTGTCTGCCCGCCATCGACCGGGCGCGCGTATCTGCCGCGCGCTCAGCGCACGGGCAGTGCCAGATACGGCCGGTCCCTGCCCACATGGGACAGGTGCTGCGCCAGCGCCTGCCGGACGCGGGCATAGTTGGCGCGGCTGAGCGGGACGGTCACGCCGTTGCGCAGCACAACGCACGTACGCCGCAGCTCCTTGACATAGCCGAGATTGACCAGAAAGCTGCAGTGCGTCTGCACAAAGTCCGCGGGATCGAGCCGCCCATAGATCTCGTTGAGCTTTTCCGAGCACGTCACGGTGCGCGTCGTCATGACGATCTTCGTCTGGCGCTGCGCGTGCTCGCAGTACAGGATCTCGCGCATGGACAGCACATGGCGCGTCGCGCGCGTGCCCACGATCAGACAGGCACTTGGCTCACTGTCGCGCGTCTGCAGCACATAGCGTAGCGCCGCGCGCAGGCGCGTCTCCATCTCGAGCTTGCAGACAAAATAATCCGGGTCGCACTCGAACACGTCCAGCGCCGCCAGCGGATCTGCCGACAGAAAGATCAGCTTCGTCTGCGGATTCGTGAGGCAAAGGTCGCGGAAAAACGCCAGATACTGCCCCCGCGTCTGTCCATCGGAAATATCTGCCAGTATCACGTCATAGGTCATCTGTTCTCCGGCCGTCCCGATGGACTCCGGAGCGGAAAATTCGTCCACACAAGCACCGAACCCGTGATCGTCCAGCTCGCGGCAGAGGATCTCTCTTGCCGTGTGCCGCCAGATCGCGCTGGGGTCCACGATACATATGTCCAACATTCCGGCCACTTTTATGCTCTCCCCTCCCATGAAGCGACGAGCCGATCGCTCCATGTCTTCTTGGCAGAAATATAGCATTTTGGAAGTGAATTTACATGGATTTTGCACAATCGGCACATTTCCGCGCAGAAATAACACATTTTTGCGTGCGCAGCAGACTGCGGCCATTTGTCGGGAAATCGCAAGCGATTTCCCGACAAATGAAAAGGGCTCCGGCCGAAGCCGGAGCCCTTTCGGATCCATATCTGCAATTACACGTGCGCGGGTACGGCAGGTACCCCCGCAGCGGCCGCACGCAGCAGGAGCGTGACGGTGTAGGTATCGTTTTCGCACGTGTGCCGGAAGCTGCCGTCATACTTCTCAGCGAGGCTGCTGAGCACGCGAAAGCCCACCCCGCGCTCCAGCTCCGGGATGCGCCGGGGCTTCTTGCCCTGCGGCTGCCGGGGACGGACGGGGTTCGACTCCTGAATGACCACGTAGCCCTTATCCATGTGCGCGCGCAGCGTGATCTGCGCGTCCGGGATGCCGGCACAGGCCTCGAGCGCGTTATCAAGCAGGTTGCCGAAGGCGACGATGAGGTCGGTGTTCGACACCGGCAGCTCCACCGGCAGCGACACATCCGCCCGCACCGGGACGCCCTTTGCCTGCGCATCCTGCACCCGGGTATACAAAAACGCGTCCACGACCGGGTTGCGGCAGGCGCCGAGGCGGGAGCTGTACGTCTGCGCCGGCAGCAGCTGCTCGGAATACTCCGAGGCGGCCTGCAGGTTGCCCGCCTCCAGGAGCGCATGGATGGTGTTCAGATGGTGGGCGATGTCATGGCGCATGGCGCGGATCTGCTCGTACTGCGCGGTGAGGTCGCGGTAGTGCGCAAGCTGCGCGTCGAGCTGCGACTCCAGCAGCGCATTTTCCACCTCGAGCTGCACGCGCTGCTCGGTGCGCACCATGGTGCGGTAGAGCAGGATATCGGACACCAGAAACAGCACCGACATGATCAGCTGCATGGGGATGTACTCATACCGCGGCGGTGTGAACATGAGCGTCACGAGCGACGCCTCGCAGACCATCTGCGTGATCGGAAACGCGGAAAAGACCAGCAGCTGCCGGCCGGAGAGGTTGTTTTTCGAGCGCGTGAAGATGAAGCTGATGAGCATCAGCCCGAGCCCCAGCACCGGCAGAAACGTCACGCCGTAGATGACCGCGCGCGGGTCTGCCCAGACGGAGATGTCGTCGTTCGCCTTCAAATCGATCATCAGCGGCGTGAACATCATCTCCATGAGCAGCGAGCCCGCGAGCTCCGCCGCAACCGCGAGCAGTTTTCGCCCCGGCGTGCCGCGAAAGAGCAAAAACGCCATCGCCAGCGAACACACCGGGAACATCAGCGCGCGCAGCTGCCCCACCGTGGTCAGCAGCAGCGTCGCCGCCATGTACGCCGCGCCGATGAGCGCAGCGAGCAGCACCGTCACCCAGACGCGAAAGCGCGGCCCGTCGAGCACACGCCACAAAAACGCCGCCCACATCGCGATCGCGCAGGCGTTGAAAAACAGGTCGGCGACATAGCCGTTATATGTCACAGTGTTGTTCCCTCCTTATCCGGCGCGCAGCGAGAGCGTGACGGTGTAGGTATCGTTTTCGCACGTGTGCCGGAAGCTGCCGTCGTACTTCTCGGCGAGACTGCCGAGCACGCGAAAGCCCACGCCGCGCTCCAGCTCCGGGATGCGCCGGGGCTTTTTGCCCTGCGGCTGCCGGGCGCGGACGGGGTTCGACTCCTGAATGACCACGTAGCCCTTATCCATGTGCGCGCGCAGCGTGATCTGCGCGTCCGGGATGCCGGCACAGGCCTCGAGCGCGTTATCAAGCAGGTTGCCGAAGGCGACGATGAGGTCGGTGTTCGACACCGGCAGCTCCACCGGCAGCGACACATCCGCCCGCACCGGGACGCCCTTTGCCTGCGCATCCTGCACCCGGGTATACAAAAACGCGTCCACGACCGGGTTGCGGCAGGCGCCGAGGCGGGAGCTGTACGTCTGCGCCGGCAGCAGCTGCTCGGAATACTCCGAGGCGGCCTGCAGGTTGCCCGCCTGCAGGAGCGCGTTGATGGTGTTCAGATGGTGCGAGATGTCGTGGCGCATGGCGCGGATCTGCTCGTACTGCACGGTCAGATCGCCGTAGTGCGCGAGCTGCGCGTCGAGCTGCGACTCCAGCAGCTCGTTTTCCACCTCGAGCTGCACACGCTGCTCGGTGCGCACCATAGTGCGAAAGAGCAGCGAGTCGGACACCAGAAACAGCGCCGTCACGACCAGCAGCACCGACGTGTACTCATACCGCGGCGGGTAGAAGATGAGCGCCTGAATGGCGGTGGAGCAGAGGATCTGCGTGACCGGAAAGGCGGAGAAAACCAGCAGCTGCCGGCCGGAGAGGTTATTCTTCGCGCGCAGGAACGGCAGGCTGACCACCAGCAGCACCAGCGCCAGAAACAGCAGGAACACCCCGCCGTAGAGCACCGCGTGCGGGTCTGCCCAGACGGAATAGTGCGCGTCCATCCGAAAGTCCGCCGCGCGCATGGTGGCGGCGGAAAACAGCATCTCCACCAGCACCGACGCAGCCAGCTCCGCCGCGACCGCGAGCAGCTTTCGCCCCGGCTTGCCGTAAAAGAGCAGAAACGCCAGCGCCAGCGCCCCCGTCGGATACAGCAGCAGGCGCAGCGCGCTGCCCGCCGTCGTCAGCAGCAGCACCGGCAGCAGGTAGGCGGCATCGATCACGAGCGTGAGCAGCGCCGTGCCCCACCACGAAAAGCGCGGCCCGTCGAGCACGCGCCACAAAAACACACACCACGCCGCCACGACGCCGGTGTTGAACAAAAAGTCCGCCCAGAAACCGTTATACGCCATCGGCCGCGCCCTCCGGTACATCCAGCCGCGCGGTGCGCCCGGCCAGCAGCCGGAAAAACGCCTCGCGCGCATCCTTGCGATACGAGCGGCTGATGGGCACGCGCGTACCGTCGCTCAGGCAGAAGGTCTCGTGCTCCATGCCAACGATCGCCCGGCTGTTGACCCAGAAGCTCTGGTGGCAGCGGATGAACTCGTCCGCCACGTCGCCCTCAAGCAGGGCCTGCGGGCTCTGCGTCGTCTCAAGATCGCCGTCGGTGGTGTGCACGAGCATCTTGTGCAGCGAGCGCTCGAGATACAGCACCGTGTCGAGCCCGACGCGCTGATAGCTGCCGCCGCGCCGGACAGTGAGCGCCTTTTCCGACGAGAGCGCGCCCAGCGCCTTGCGCAGCGCGACCGGCAGGCGCGCCGCCTCGTCCGACTTGAGCACGTAATAGATATGCTCGGCCTCATACGCATCCATGAGATAGCCCGCGTAGCTCGACAGGAAGATGACGCGGCAGGCGGGCGCGAGACGGTTGATCTCCTTGGCGAGGGAGATGCCGTCCATGTCGTCCATGCAGATGTCCAGCACGGCGATGTCCGGCCGGTAGCCGTCCTCGGCAAGCATAGCCAGCATGGCGGGTGCATTTTCAAATGTTTTAAGCTGATGCGGCGTGTCACCCAGCGCCGCGCGCAGGATATCCACGGTCTGCCTCAGGCAGACAGCCTCATCATCACACACTGCAAGTTGAAGCATCGGTTCGACTCCTTGTCCGGATTTGCAGAAAAAGTCATGGAAGATACCGTTATTGTATACCAGAAACAAGAATGTTGCAAGTAGGTGGCAAAAAATGACCGCGCAGCGCCCAGGCTTGACATCGGCGCACGGAAGGATTAAGGTGGACAAAAACATCCGCCGCGGCTGCGGCCGCGCACATCGGAAAGGGGAAAGCTCCATGTCCTACGGACGCATCGGCGTGATCGGCGCCATGGATTCCGAGCTTGCCGCGCTCATCGCGGCGCTCGCGCAGCCCGCGCGGGAGACCGTGCAGGGGCTCACATTTCACACGGGGCTGCTCAGCGGCCGGCCGGTCGTGCTCGTCCGCTGCGGCATCGGCAAGGTCAGCGCGGCGCGCTGCACGCAGGTGCTCATCGACCGGTTCGCACCCGCGGCGGTCATCAACACAGGCATCGCGGGCGGACTCGGCGCGGGGCTTGCCGTGGGCGACATCGTGGTGGCCGACGGGCTCGTGCAGCACGATTTTGACGCCGCGCCCATCGGCTTCGTGCGCGGCTGCCTGTGCATGGGCGACCCCGGCGCGCCGACGGTGTTCACGCCCGACGAGCCGCTCTCGGCGCTGCTGGCGCGCACGGCGGGCGACGCTGCCGGAGCGCAGCGGGTGCACCGGGGGCTGATCGCCACGGGCGACCGGTTCATCTCCGGCGCGGCGGAAAAGGCCGCCATCCGCAGCGCGTTCCCGTCCGCGATGGCCGCCGAGATGGAGGGCGGCGCGGTCGCGCAGGCGGCGAGCATGAGCGGCGTGCCGTTTGCCGTGGTGCGCGCGATCTCCGACCTTGCCGACGGCACGGCGGCGGCATCGTTCGAGCAGTTTGAGCAGCACGCGGCCGACATCTCGGCCCGGGCGGTGATGCAGGCGCTCGCAGCGCCGGATGCGCTGACCTGAGGCGGCAGACGCCCCACCAGAAGCCTCGCAGAGCTTGCGCGCGCAGCAGACTGCAAACCCCATTTCAAAAAAGGAATCCTTTTTTGAAGAAAAAAGCCCCCCGGAAAATGGCCGGTGTTCGTAAGGCAGCGAACAGCCACAGCAGTTTGTACTGCTGTGGCTGTTCTTGCAGTTTATCCGGCCATATGATACCATGGAGCCGAACAGACCTGCAAATCGGTATTTGTCCGTTTCACAAATCGACACAAGTCGACCATCGTGTTGTTCAGTTGCCCCTTCTTACCTGATATCATTAAGCCATCAAATGAAGGAGGCAATAAGCCATGAACACAGATAAAATTTTTGCAGAACAACTCGCCAACGAATATGCACCCAAGGACACCTCGAAAGTGGTCGCCCTGCGGAAGCTGGACGCAAAAGCAAAACTCCCCGCAACTATTTTCACCTACACCCTTGGTATTATTTCGGCGCTTGTATTCGGCACGGGAATGTGCCTTGCCATGGGGCAGATCGGCAGCGGCACAACTTCCAGCTTTGTGCTGGGTATCGCAATCGGCGTTGTCGGGATGATCGGCATGGGCGTAAACTATCCGATTCACAAGAAGCTGCTGGCACAGGGCAAGCAGAAGTATGCCTTTGAGATCATGGAATTGGCCAAAGAGATCAGTGAGCGGTAAGTCGTGAAGCGAACACAGGTAATTCTGTATCGGGTTCTGCACCCACCGAAATGGATTCTGTGTCCTTTGCCGCCCATTGTGTACGGTGCTGTGATTCTGATTGCCGTATCCATGCTGCTTCATAGCAGAAAAAGGAAAGAGATGAAGCCCCTTGAATCGCTCGGAGAGTAAATATTTTGCCACTGCCGCCCGCATGGATGAGGCATTTTTGGAGCTTTTGGAAAAGAAAGACTTCACCTATATCACGGTGAAGGAAATCTGCGAAAAAGCAGGCGTCAACCGATCCACCTTCTATCTGCATTATGAAACCGTAAGCGATCTTCTGGCAGAGAGCGCCCGATACATCATCGATCAATTTGTGGAGGCAATGCCGCATGACACAGCAGAGTTTATGTCGCAGATTCAAACCCGTCCGCTGGAAGAATTATATCTTATCACGCCGGAGTATCTGACGCCGTATTTGAACTATATCAAAAAGCACAGACGGATATTCCGTACCACCCTCGAACAGGCGTCCGTCTTAGGAATGAACGATGCTTATCTTTCCCTGAATCGTCATGTATTCATACCAATCCTGAATCGGTATCACGTTCCGTTGCCTAACCAAAAATACATGATGCCGTTTTATATAAACGGTATCATGGGAATTGTCAATGAATGGCTGAAAGAGAACTGTGAGGATTCCATTGAGCACATGATTTCTGTGATTCAGGTCTGTATTCCCGGTCATCAATTTGAGGAATCGCAGCGATAACTTCCGGTTTGTCGAACAGATAACGAGGGCGCACTTCTTAGTGCTTGGCTCTCCCTTTGGGAGAGCTGTCGGCACAGCCGACTGAGAGGGGAAAACATGACCATACCAAAGGACAACAGTCAACTGGAAAACGCCTGTAAGACCCTCTCAGTCACCTTCGGTGACAGCTCTCCCAAAGGGAGAGCCAGGGGGGCGCTGCAACTGTGCCGTATGTCATAACAGCATAAAGAAACGGAGCGCATCCGCACTGATGCGCTCCGTTAACTGTCTTACGAACGCCCCGCGAACCGGGGGAGCCTTTGCGTTATGATCTCCGGTCAGACCTCAATGAGCTCATAGTGCGTCGTGCCGAGGCCGATGGCCTCGCCGTGCTCGACGGCGGCGCGCCAGTCGGTGTCCGGGTGCGCGGCGGCAAAGTGGTCATGCGGGTGGTCGTGCGTGTGCGCGATGACGCTGTTGGGGTTGGCCGGCTGCGCGTTGATCTTATCGGCGCAGGCGGTATCAAGCGCCACGGGGTCGAACGACGCGAACATGCCCACGTTCGGCACGATCGGCACATCGCTGTGGTCGTGGCAGTCGCAGCAGGGCGACACATCGAGCGCGAGCGCGATGTGGAACGACGGACGCCCGTCGACGACCGCCTTGGCATACTCGGCGATCTTACAGTTGAGCAGCTCGTTTGCGATCGCATAGTCCGCATGGATGGCGTGCATCGGGCAGACGCTGATGCAGCGGCCGCAGCCGGTGCACTTATACTTCAGGATGGTGCACTTGCCGTTTTCGATGTGCGGGCCGTTGTGCGCGCAGTTTTCGATGCACTTGCCGCAGCCGATGCACTTGTCGGCATCGACGACGGGCTTGCCGGAGCTGTGCATCTCCTCCTTGCCGGCGCGCGAGCCGCAGCCCATGCCGATGTTCTTGAGCGCGCCGCCGAAGCCCGCGGACACGTGCCCCTTGGCGTGCGTGAGCGAGATGAAGATGTCGGCGTCCATGATGGCGCGGCCGATCTTCGCCGCGCGCAGATACTTGCCGCCGCGGATGGGCACGAGGTCGTAATCGTCCCCCTTGAGCCCGTCGGCAATGATGCACTGCGCGCCCGTGGTCATGGGCGAATAGCCGTTAAGCATGGCGCTGTCGAGATGGTCGAGCGCGTTGGCGCGGCCGCCGACATAGAGCGTGTTGCAGTCGGTGAGAAACGGCTTGCCGCCGAGCGCGCGCACATAGTCGCACACGACGCGCGCCCAGTTCGGGCGCAGATAGGCCATGTTGCCCGGCTCACCGAAGTGGAGCTTGACGGCGACGTACTTGTCCTTGAAATCGATCTGCTCAAAGCCGGCGGCTTTCATGAGCCGGCGCAGCTTTTCGAGCGTGCTGATCTCGTCCGTGCGCAGATCGGAAAAATATACTTTTGCAGGTTCCATAGGAAACACCTCCGCAGTCTGATTTCTTTCTCATTCCCGGGCGGGACTGACCCGCCGTCTTTGATTTTACTGTGCTTGACGAACGCTGTCAACCGCAAAAAGCGCCGGATGCCCGCAGGCATCCGGCGCTGTGTTCGCGCAGAGCCGTGTCCGCGCCGGAGACGGCCGGACGCGGACACGGGGATATGCAGTTCCTCCGGGCTGACGGTAAGTACGGTAAGTGAGGAGATTGGTTGAGATCGCAAAAACAGAATGAAAGAAGGGCAGAAAATTCATGCCTTGGTAATTGATAGGTAAGTTCGGAATGCAGCCCGGCGGAAACGGAGGCGGGGATCAGGCGTTGACGCCGTTGCGGATGGCCTTGACCTTGTCGTACTCGCCGTTGACGTAGTACAGGGCGTTGTCCATCGAGAGCTTTGCCACGAGGTAGTTGGACGTGTCGGAGTAATAACCGCTGTGCGGCGTGAGCAGCACGTCGTCGCGGCCGACGAGCGGGCAGGTATCCAGATCGGGGTCCTCGCTCTCGACCATGTCGAGCGCGGCGCCGCGGATGTAGCCGTTATCGAGCGCCCAGACGAGATCCTCGTCGCAGATCAGCGGACCGCGGCCCTCGTTGACGATGATGGGGTGCTTTTTGCACTTCATGAACGCTTCCTTATTGAACATATGGTAGTTCTCGTCGGTGAGGTTCATGTGCAGGCTCAGCACGTCGGACTCGGCGAGCAGGGTGTCAAAATCGACAAGCTTGACGCCGAGGTTCTCGGCAATGGCGGGCGGCAGGAACGGGTCATAGGCGATGACCTCCATGTCGAACGCCAGCGCCTTGCGCGCGACGGACTGACCGATGCGGCCGAGGCCGGCGATGCCCATGACCTGACCGGCGATGCGCTTGAGACCCGGCACGACCTGATAGTCCCAGACGTGGTCCTGCTGGACGCTGCGGTCATACTGACGGATGCCGCGCTGGAGGTTGAGCATGAGCGCCATGGCGCTCTCGGCGGTCTCCTGCGTGCAGTAGTCGAGGATGGAGCAGACGGCGATGCCCTTCTCGCGCGCATAGTCGAGGTCGGCCTCGTTGTAGCCCGTGGACTGGAAGGAGATGACCTTGCAGTGATCCATGGCGTCGATCTCCTTTTTGCCGAAATGGACGTAGCCGTCGATGATGATATCGGCGTCCTTGATCTCGGCGTAGAACGCATCGTTGTTCTCGGCGTGCTCGTCGAACACGGCGATCGCCAGCTCCGCACCCTCGGGGAGGCAGGAACGCTCGATGCTGATGTCTCTGTCTTTGGTATAAGGTACTTCGGCCAGAACGATTTTCATAATAAGTTCTCCTTTTTCATTACTGAATGGCGCCGCTGTCCTTCATGGCGGCGATCTCCGTGTCGGTATATCCGAGGTCGTGGAAGATGCTGTCCGTATCGGCGCCGAGGCGGCCGGCGGATGTGTAGGGGCGCATGGCGTACTCCGAGAACTGCATCGGCGGGCACGGCATCATGACCTCGAGATCATCCTTGAAGGCGACCTTGCGCACATAGCCGTTGGCGATGGCCTGCTCGTCGGTGCTCACATCGCGGATGGAGCGCATACGCTCGCAGGAGACGTTGTTTTCCGAGAGGAAGGCTTCCCACTCGGCGACGGGTCTGGTCTTGAAAATGGCGTTGAGCCGCGTGACGACCTCGACGACAAAATCGGTCTCGTGCAGCGCCTCCAGACTGGCGGCGCGGGGATCATCGACCAGCTCCGGCATGCCGAAGAGGTTTGCAAACTTCGGCAGCTCGCGGCGGTATTCGTTGTCAAACACGCCGATCCACTTCCCGTCGCTGCACTGGTAGAAGTGGCAGAACGGGTCGGACGGACGCAGGGGGTCGTTCGGACGGTCGCCGCCGAACTGCGGCTGGTGCGACACGACGCCGATGGCGTTGCACCAGATGCCGCTGGCAAACAGCGACGTGCTCACAAACGTACCCATGCCGGTGCTCTTTTTGCCGATGAGCGCCATGAGGATGCCCGACAGAAAGGCCGAGCTCGTGGCCATGTCGCCGAAGGCGTAGGTGGGCGTGAACGGGAACGAGCCGGGCGCCTGCCAGTCGGCCATCGGGCCGCTGCGCAGCCAGAACGCCGTGCTGTCAAAGCCTGGCTTTGCGGCATCGGGGCCCTTGGGGCCGAAGCCGGAGAAGTGCGCGTACACAAGGCCGGGATAGGCTGCGTGCAGCGTCTCGTAATCGAGGCCCAGACGGCCCAGCGACGGCAGGCGGACGTTCGTGAGGAACACGTCGGCCGTCTCGAGCAGCTTGAGCATGGCCGCCTTGCCGTCCGGATTTTTCAGATCGATGCTCGTCAGGCGCTTGCCGCTGTTCTGGATGGTGAACAGCGGGTTTTTATCGTCCTCGCACACGACCATCTCGAACTCACCGGCGCGGCGCATCTCATCGCCGATCCTGGTTTCCACTTTGATGACTTCTGCGCCGAACGCGCACAGCACGCGCGACGCGGTCGGGGCGGCGACGACCGTCGCCAGCTCCACAACGCGAATCCCCTCGAGGGGCATCTTCTTCATTTGCTCCATAGTGACGTAAACTCCTATCTTGGGATGGGGGTTATGCTGCTCAGCGCGCGGCGTAGAATCGCTCGGCCTGCTCCTGCTCCTCCGGGGTCTGGCGGTGCGCCAGACAGATGACGACATACAGCACAGCCGAAACGCCGAAGCTCGGCCAGAGCGCATCGATCGAGAACAGCGGCAGCGCGCTGACCTTGCCGCCGATGAACCAGACGATGGCGATGATCGTCGCCGAAAGCATGGACGCGAACGCGCCCGCAGAGCACGACTTCTTCCAGAAGAACGCGCCGATCGTCGGCAGGAACAGCCCCGCCGAGTTGATGGTAAACGTGATGAGCAGGATGTTCATGATATCCTGCGTGAACCACCCGAACACCGCGCCGAGCACACCCACAAGCAGCGACGCGGCAAGGCCGACGCGCATCAGGGTCTTTTCCGACGCCTCGGGATGGAAATAGCGCTGGTAAATGTCCTTGGTCAGGCTGGCAGAGCCCGTGAGCACCGAGATGTCCGCCGTGGACATGATGGCGCTGAGCACGCCGATGAGCACAAGGCCCTTGAGCCCGTGCGGGAAGAGCTCGACCACGAGCGCCGCGATGACATTGTTCGACGATGCCAGATCGGGCAGGATGAGCTTTCCGGCCATACCGAGGAAGGTGCTCGCCCCGGCGATGATGAGCACGAGCACGGCCGCATAGATCGTGCCGGTGCGGGCGGTCTTGGCGTCCTTGGCCGCGATGCAGCGGGTGTAGCTGTCCATGCTCGTGAAAAACGACATGACCGTGGACAGGCCCAGTGCGGCGATCGTCGGCCAGCCCCACGCGCCGAGGTCAAAGAAGCTCGCCGGCAGGTCGGCGGCAAGGCTCATGCCGTTTTTGTGCAGCATGCTGCCAACCAGCGGCACCGCCAGAAACACCACGCCGAGCAGCAGCAGCGCCATCTGCACGATGTCGGTATACGTCACGGCGAGCAGGCCGCCCGTCGAGACATAAAACACGATGACCACGGCCGCAAGGACGTAGCACAGGCCAAGATCCCAGCCCGTGAGGACATTGAGGATCGAGGCGCCGGCAACAAACTGCGCCGCCGTGTAGCCGATCATCGCAAGGATGGTCGTGATGCTGGCCATGGTGCTGTTTTTCTGGTCGTAGCGCGCGCGGATCATCTCCGGGAAGGTGATGTTCTGCAGCACCTCGCTCACGCGCTTGACGGGCTCGGCCATGACGAGTGCGAACAGCACGCAGCCGATGGCGATCTCACCGACGTACCAGATGCCGGTGATGCCCATGGAATAGCTGTTGGACGACGTGCCGATGACGGATGAGCCGCCGATCCAGCCGGCCATCCAGAGCGCGCCGATCTTCAGCGCGCCCATGGCGCGTCCGCCGAGATAATAATCGTCCACGCCGGTCTGCTTTTTGTTCGCGATCAGACCGAGCGCGATCATGCCGACAAAATATGCCAGAATGATGACGACGTCTAAAACGTTCAAAAACTTTACACCTCCAAAGCGGGATCTCCGGGGCGCTGCGGCGCAGCGCCCCGATGCTGATTACGGATGATAATGAGCAGAAACCCGTGGAGACCGCCGGTTTTTAGTGGATCTGCGTGCCGGCGCGGAAGCAGAGACTGTTTTTGGGGTTGATCTTGCCCTTCTTTTCGAAGAACTCATTGATCAGGCGCTCCAGATCGTCCTCGGTGAAGAGGTCGGAATTGGCCGCCATGGCGCCCATCATGACGATGTTTGCGCCCTTCGGGTTCTCGTGCTCCGCCGCGATCTCGGTCATCGGGACCTTGACGACGCGGATGTCGTCGCGGTATTCGCGCTCATGCACGAGCGAGCTGTTGACCAGCAGCAGGCCGCCGGGGCGGAGGCTGCTCTCAAACTTGTCGATCGCCGGCGCGTTCATGCCCATGAGAATGTCGATCTTCTTGGCGCAGGGGCTGGCGATCTCCTTGTCGGAGAACTTCACGGTGCAGTTGGCCGTGCCGCCGCGCATTTCCGAGCCGTAGGACGGATACCACAGCACGTTCATGCCGAGCTTCATGCCGGCCTCAGCCAGGATCAGACCGGTGGTCAGAACGCCCTGACCGCCGAATCCTGCACAAATCATCTCTACCATCATGCCTGATCGCCACCCTTCTTGTCAATGTATTCGCCGACCGGGAAGTACTTGGTCATTTCCGTGTGCACATGCTCGCGGGCCTTCACCGGCGGCATGTTCAGGTTGGTCGGGCAGGGGCTGAGCAGCTCGACGAGGCAGAAGCCGTCGCCGTTGAGCTGATGCTCAAACGCCTTGCGGATAAGCTTTTTGCAGTTGTTCATGCCGGCGGGGCCAACCAGTTCACCGCGTGCCAGATAGGCGATGTCCATCTTGCCGAGCACGTCGACGACGTTGAGCGTACCGTAGCGGGCGGGATCCTTGCCCTTCGGGGAGGTGGCGGTCTTCTGGTGCGGCAGGGTGGTCGGGGCCATCTGGCCGCCGGTCATGCCGAAGACGCTGTTGTTGACGACGAACACGCAGATGTTGTCGTTGCGCAGCGCGGCGTGCACCGTCTCCGCCATGCCGATGGAGTAGGCAGCGCCGTCGCCCAGGTACGCAAAGACCGGGTTGGCGGGGCGGATGTGCTTGACGCCGACGGCCGTCGGAATGTCGCGGCCGTGCGCCGCCATGATCGTATCGTAGCGCCAGTAGTCAATGTTGAACGAGCAGCAGGCAACGTCCACGACGGCCAGCATTTTTTCCTGAATGCCGAGTTCCTCGGAGACCTCGCCGATCAGGCGCGTGGCCAGGCCGTGGCCGCAGCCGGGGCAGAAGCCGGCGGAGGAAAAGACAGTTTCGGGAGCTTTGAGTTTCATTTATTTCTCCTCCTTTTCCAGCATGGCCTTGGCCTGCGCGACGATCTCTTCCGGTTCCGGCAGACCAAAGAACGTGCCATAGAAGCCGACCGGATATTTGTTTTCCACAGCCAGCTTGACATCGTCGACCATCTGGCCGAGGATGTTGATCTCGACCGTCATGAACGCCTTGGCGTTCTTGCAGGTCTCAAACGCCTTGACCGGGTACGGCCAGAGCGTGATCGGGCGGATCAGGCCGAGCTTGAAGCCCTCGGCGCGCGCCATGTTCACCGCTTCCTTCGAGATGCGGGAGCTGATGCCGTAGGCCACGAGCACCACATCGGCGTCCTCCGCCTGATAGGACTCCCAGCGCTGCTCGGTCTGCTCCATCTGCACATACTTGCTGCGCAGGAACTCGGGATACTGCGGGTTGGTGTAGTAGACGTTCTGCACCTTGCGGGGCGCGGCGCCCGCCTTGCAGCCGCGGATCGCCCAGTCGTACTGGTCGATGTCGTGCTCGACGAAGTCCTTGAGCTCGACGCCCTCGACCATCTGGCCGATGGCGGCGTCGGACGCGACCAGCACGGGGTGGCGGTACTTCTCCGCCAGCTCGAAGGCGGTGGACATCATGTCGCAGTTTTCCTGCACGGAGGCCGGCGCCAGCACGATCGTGCGGTAGTCGCCATGGCCGCCGCCGCGGGTCATCTGCCAGTAGTCGCCCTGTCCCTGCGCGATGTCGCCGAGACCGGTGCCGATGCGCATGACGTTGATGATGACCGCCGGAAGATCCGCCGCGACCAGATAGGAGATGCCCTCCTGATTCAGCGAGAAGCCGGGGCCTGCGGAGCTGGTCAGCGCGCGCGCGCCGGCAGCCGATGCGCCGAGGAGCATGTTGATGCCCGCGAGCTCGGACTCGGTCTGCACGAACGTGCCGCCGACCTCATCCATGCGCTTGGCCAGATACTCGAGGATCTCGGTCTGCGGAGTGATGGGATAGCCGCTGTAAAACCGGCAGCCGGCGCGCAGCGCCGCTTCTGCCAGGGCCTCATTGCCCTTCATCAGTTGTTTGCTCATGTTTGTACCTCTTATTCCAGAATCTCAAAGACACTGTCGGGGCACACGCGGTAGCACGTGCCGCAGGCGACGCACAGGGAGTCGTCGACCTGAACGGTGTCATAGCCCTTGTCATTGATGTGTCCGGAGAACGACAGCGCCTTGCGCGGGCAGTCATTCACGCAGTAACCACAGCCTTTGCAGCGGACTGTGTTGATCTTGATCTTGCTCATGTGGATAAGCCTCCTTGTAATATGCGCGGATCACGCAGCCTGCTCGGCTGCTTTGCGCTTTGCGACCTTCTTGGACTGCGAGATGGCGCACAGTGCCGCGATCGCGCCGAGTGCCGCCGTGCCGACGCCGTAGATGAGGATGCGCGTATAGCCAGCGTCGCCGTAGGCGTCGATCCAGTTGCCGAACATGGTGTGCACGAACATATCCGGGATGTAGCCGACAAACGTTGCGATGGCGACCGCCGTCGCGGAGACCGTCGTCGGGATGCCCATCTCGGGCTGGATGGAGAAGTATGTGCCCTTGCACAGGAACATCGCGATGCCGACCAGAAGCAGCAGCACCACCAGCAGGCCGCCGCTCGTGCCGCCGGGCAGGACCAGGAAAATGCCGACCGTCACAAGGCAGGCAACCTGACCGAGCAGCTGCTCCTTGGCGACGGACTTGAACGTCTTGTCGGCCAGATAGCCGCCGAGCGGACCGCCGATCAGGCGGCAGCCATAGGTGCGGAACGTGCCGACCGAGGCCGCCAGCGCCGCGGACATACCGAGCACGCCCGTGCTGTAGGGGGTCAGGTAGCTGGCCACAGCCGAAATGGTCACGTAGCACCAGACGAGAACGGCCATGATCCACACACCGGGGATCTTGAACGCGGACACATAGTCCTTGAAGGTGATCTTCTTCTGCTTTTCTTCCTCGCTCACGCCATAGGCCGCATCCTTCGGCATGAGGATGGCGACGAGAACGCCGGACACGAGCGACAGGCCGCCCATGAATGCCAGCGCGCTCTTGAAGCCGGTGATCAGGTCGCTGCCGCCGACGACGGCCATGACGCCGATCATGATGAAGCTCAGCAGCAGGGACGCGAAGCCGTTGAGCGCCTCGAAGATGCCGTAGATACGGCCCTGCTCCTCGTCGGTGCCCGTGAGGCGGATGCCCTTCATGATGGCCGGCCAGAAGGCGAAGCCGCCCGTCAGGCCCATGAGCAGCCAGATAATGACCGCCATGGCGTAGCTACGGTAGGTGAACATGAACAGGAAGCTCAGCGCCGCCTGACCGAAGATGGAGATCAGCAGGACGGGCTTGGGGTTGAATTTATCGCCGATCCAGCCGCCCGGCAGATAAGAGACCGTGCAGCAGATGCAGTAGGCCGTCATCAGGGAGCCGAGCTGGGCGTTCGTGCAGCCCATGGCGGCGATCATCTGATCATAGAAGCTGGACTTCATATACGGCATGACGTACATGAAGCCGTAGGCGATTCCGAGCGCGAACAGCAGCAGGAAGCGCCGAACGTTTTTCGATGCATTGCTCGTGTTGGACATATTTCTTTCTCTCCTCTAATACAGTTTCATTCCAAATTCTCAGTTCTCTTTGTGGTCGCTGGGGGAATGCTGCTCCAGTTCTCTCGTTTGCTCACCTCGCTTGCTCTGCCGCAGGCGGCTGTGTGAAGTCTGTATCCAAATCAATATTTGTCTGACAAATCCTTGACACAAAAAAAAGATTGTGCTAAGGTAGACACAGATCACAAGTTGCCCACTAATTGTCAGACAAATTCCCGGAGAATAAGGAAAGGTCCCGTTAGGACCCCTTGAATTTGTCTGACACATTCGATTGATTCAATCATACCATTCCTTTTTTTCTTTGTAAATGAACACAATTCTCAAAAAATCGACGCAATTTTTGTGGATATTGCTCAGCGAGGTGTCGAAATGAAACCGGAAACCAGCATCAATTACAAGAAGATCGTGGACGACGTGCTCGAAAAGATCAGCCGCGGAGAGCTGCAGAAGGGCGACAAGCTGCCGACGGAGCTGTGCCTTGCGACCAAATTCGAGGTCAGCCGCACCTGCGTGCGCGAGGCCATCAAAAGTCTGGAGGCCATGGGCATCGTGCAGAGCATTCAGGGCAGCGGCTCGTACATCACGAACACGCCGGAGCAGTCGATCAACCGGCCGCTGTGCGCGCTGTTTGCGCTGAGCAACGGCACGCTCGAAAACGTGCTCGACCTGCGCATCGTGCTCGAGTCGGACGTCTGCCGCGACATCATCCGCACCGCGACCGATGACGAGATCGAGCGCCTGTGCGCCCTGGCGGACTATGATTATAATGAGCCGCCGATCAAGCAGCAGGCCGTGCTCGACTCCCGGTTTCACAACGCGCTCATGCGCATGTCGCACAACGCCCTCATCAAATACATCTACACGACGCTGGCATCCCTGATGGACATCTACCGCGAGCGTGTGCTGGAAAAGACCTGGCGCCGCGACGAGAATGCCCTCACCCGCGCCGGACACATGGCCATCTGTCAGGCGCTCCGGGACCGGGATGAGGCTGCGGCCGCCGCCGCCGTGTATGAGCATCTGGCGCTGATCGGTGAATACCGTGAGTGCCTGATCGAGCAGAATGAGGAGGATGAGGCAAGGCGCCGCGCACAGGAGGCGAAACTATGAAAACATTCCAACTGCCTGCCAACAGCAACTACGGCGACCAGCCGATCCCGGTCACGTTCCCGGACAACTGGGACGTACACATCTCCAGGATCCACGGCTATGACACCCCGGCGCTGACCGAGGCGCAGATCCGCGAAAAGCTCCACGCCGCCATCGGCACCAAGCCCATCAGCGAGGGCGCCGCCGGGAAAAAGAGCGCCGTCATCATCATCGACGACATCACCCGCCCCACGCCGTGCGAGCCCATCGCCCGCGCCGTCATCGCGGAGCTGCACGCCGCCGGCGTGCCGGACGAGAACATCTGGTTCATCATCGCGCTCGGCACCCACGGCGTCATGTACCGCACGGAGTTCGTGCGCAAGCTCGGCGAGGAGCTCGTCGAGAACTACGAGGTGCACAACCACAACCTGTTTTTTAACCACGTCTTTGTCGGCAACACGAGCAACAATGTGCCCGTGGAAATCAATGCCGACGTCATGTCCGCCGACTACAAGATCGCCATCGGCACGACCATGGCGCACAGCTACTACGGCTTCAGCGGCGGCGCAAAGTGCATTCTGCCGGGCGTGAGCTCGCTGCGCACGATCATGCGCAACCACAGCTTCACGACGACGACGGAGTTCAACATGGGCAACCCCCACACGCTCATGCGCAGCGACGCCGAGCAGGCCGCGCGCATGATGGGGCTGGACTTCAAGGTCGATGCCATCCTCAACGGCCACGCCGAGATCTGCAACCTCTTCGCCGGTGATTTCGAGGCCGAGGAGCGGCAGGCGGCCGCCTATGCCGCCGAGCACTACGCGGCGAAGTTCGTGCCGGATTGTGACATCGTCATCGCCAACAACTACTTCAAGCCCGCCGAGGCCAACTGCGCCTATACGCCCGAGGTCATCGCCTCGCTCAAGGACGGCGGCTCGTTCGTGCTCGCGGCCAACTCCCCGTTCGGCCCGTGCGTGCACTTCCTGTACGACAAGTGGGGCCACTCCGCCCCCGGCGGCATGATGTGGTCGGGCTGCTACACGAAGGGCAAGAACATGGCGCACGCCGTCGTGTTTGCCGAGCACACCGTCAAGGGCATGCGCGACCCGTGGTACATCGACGAGCACTCCGGTGCTGAGTACGTCAAGACGTGGAATGACGCCCTGCGCATCCTCGACGACGGCACGCCGAAGAAGGTCGTGCTCTACCCGAACGCCGAGTGTCAGGTGCTCGATAACTCCAAGGATTTTTATAAGCGCTGAGCGGCGCACGCCGTTAAAAAAGCGGTTCTTTTGCCAGCCTAAGGCGGAAACGCGTTGCGTTTCCGCCTGTTTTCGCGTACAATAGGGGGAAAGGAAAGCGAGGTGAGCGCGCATGGAAACGCGCGTGGCGCTGATCGGCATCATCGTGGAAAACAGCGAGAGCACAGCGCAGCTCAACGCCCTGCTGCACGATGCGGGGCAGTACATCATCGGGCGCATGGGGCTGCCCTACCGCGCCAAGGGCGTGAACATCATCAGCGTCGTGCTCGACGCGCCGCAGGATGTGATCTCCGCGCTCGCGGGGCGCATCGGCCGTCTGCCCGGCGTGAGCGCCAAGACCGCCTATTCCAAGCCGTTCCCGCCCGCCGGGGACTGAGCAGACCGATCGGAGGGACACCCAATGCACATTCCCAAGGGCGCGAGCCAGACGTGCGCGCTGCTGACCTTTGACGACGCGCTGCACTGCACCGAGCACGACGACTATGACGCCGCGCGCTGGCTGTACGTGCCGCCGTACTACACCGAATACCGTTACATCCTCGGCACGCGGGGCGAAAATCCGCTCATCTGCATCGGCATCAACCCGTCGACCGCGCAGCCGGGCGATCTGGACAACACGCTCAAGAGCGTCGAGCGCATCGCCCTCGGCAACGGCTACGACAGCTTCACGATGTTCAACGTCTACCCCCAGCGCGCGACCGACCCGAACGCCATGGACACCACCTTCAACCGCGCGCTGCACGAGCAGAACATGGCGGCGTTCCGCTACGTGCTCGGGCAGTACGCGCCCGGCAACCGTCCGGCCGTGTGGGCCGCATGGGGCACACTGATCGAAAAGCGGCCGTACCTGTTCGACGCGCTCGAGCAGATGCTCGCCATCGGCGAGGAATATCACGCGCAGTGGCTGACGTTCGGCGCGCGCTCCAAGGCCGGGCATCCGCACCACCCGCTGTATCTGCGGCGCGACCGCGTGCCGGAGCCGTTTGACGTGCGCGCCTACTGCGCGGCGCAGCGCGCGCGGCTGAAATGACGCAGCATAAGCAGATAACAGGTCACGCCGGGGGCGTTGCACGGTTCGGCAAACCGGAAGTTGTCGTTTTTTATTCCACGCGAACATTCACTGGGCTTATTACAAGATTTCCTCCGCCGGCTACCGTGTACCATTTGCCTTTTTCCAGTTTGATTTTTTCTGATACACCAGATGTAATATACCCTACCACATATTTTTCACCCGTTTCCATATCCGTAAAGACCACATCCGTATCACAATCCCCACTTACTTTTACGGTTCCAAATAGCGGCCGTATCTGTTCGGATTTGATCATGCCCTCATCGTTTACAAGTACAAAAGTATGTTTCTTTTGAAAATTCGCATAAACGAGAATGGCAACTGCGAATAGTGCGATTGCACATAGAATTGGCCATCTTTTTCTGTTCATAAATACTCCCTCAAATCCCGATTTTGCGCGCTCCCGGCGGGGCGGCAAGCCGGAGTCTCTAATCCCGCCGCCATGTCATTTCGCAGTCCGGTTTGCCGCGCTGAAGGGGCAGCGCTTTCCGATGCACGGATTGTTCTGCGCGGCGTAGCGGCACACGACCTCCGGCTTTTGCAGCGGTGCGCCGCAGATCAGGCATTCATCCTTCATTCGCGTTTCTCTTCTCCGGCTTCGGGGTGTGTGTGCGCATAGTGCGTCTCCCACAGGATCAGCCCGCGGGCGGGCGCTGTCGCACCGGCGGCGGCGCGGTCGCGCGCGGCGAGAATGTCCGCCATCGTGCCGGCGTCCCGCTGCCCGAGGCCGACCTCCAGCAGCGTGCCCGTGAGGATGCGCACCATGTGGTACAAAAAGCCCTCGCCCGAAAACGTCAGGCGCACTTCCTCGCCCAGCCGCTCGACAGTGATGGCATCGACCGTGCGCACGGCGGATTTTTTCATATGGCGGTTGGCGCAAAACGACGTGTAGTCATGCCGCCCGCACAGCAGCGCCGCCGCGCGCTGCATGGCCGCCGTGTCGAGCGGCTGCGGCAGGGCATAGACATAGCGGCGCTCAAAGACGTTCGGCGTGTCGCTGTTCCAGACGCGGTAGACATACGTCTTGCCGCGGCAGGACAGGCGCGCGTGAAAGCGGGGCTCGGCCTCGGTGAGCGTGAGCACGCCGATGTCCCCCGGAAGCTGCGCGCGCAGCCGGCGCAGCAGCTCCGGCGCGGGCAGGTCGGTTTTCGCGCGAAACGACGCCGTCTGCATGCGGGCGTGCACGCCCGCATCCGTGCGGCCGGAGCCTGCGACCTCGACCGGCTGCTCAAGCAGGGCGCTGAGCGCGGTCTCGAGCCGTCCCTGCACGGTGTCCGGCGTGTTGCCCTGCCGCTGCCAGCCGTTATAGCGCGTGCCGTCGTAGCTGAGCGTCATGCAGAAATTCGGCATGGTGCACCTCCTGTGTCCAAAGGTTTATAAAAGCACGGCCGCGCAGAGCTTGCGCGGCCGTGCCCAGCTTGCGCGGCCGTGCCCAGCTTGTCAAAAAACCTCGTAGAGTTTCGCCGCCGCTGCGGCGAAAGAAAGTCCGATCATTTTCTCCGGCGACATGTGCGGCGGAGAAAATACTTCTCAGGCTGCAAGTGTGGAATTTGTGCGCCGTAGACGCACAAATTATGCGCGCAGCAGACTGCAGCCCCTTTGTCAAAAAGGAATACTTTTTGACAGTTTCAGGCGTGGTGCTCCTTCTTGGCAGCCTTGCCGAAGTGGAGCTCCTTGAGACCCTCGACCTCGTCGCACACGGGCTTGAAGCTGCAGCTCGCGCAGTCGAGATCCTCGGGCATACCCTCGAGGATGGTGTTCATGGTCTTGGTCACGTCCTCGATCTTCTTGGCCGTGGCGTGCAGGGCCTTGAAATCGACGTCCTTGGTGACGAAGATCACGCGCACGTTGGTGATGTTCGGGTTTTTCTTATACTGCTTGATGAAGTCGCAGCCGACCTTGTAAAACGAGATGCCCTTCTTGACGGCCTTCTTGCTCACGCGGATCTGCTCACGGCTGCTCTCGGGCGAGACGCGCATCATGTAGCCGTCCGGGAAGACGTGATACTTCACAAACTCGATGTTGCGGATGGCGGCGTAGGCCGCGTCCTTCTGCTCGACGTCGATGTCCTTGACGCCGAGGATGACGATGCGCGCAAAGGGCACGTCGCCCTTGATCTCCTTCATGTCCGGACCGTAGAGCAGCACCTCGTCGCTCGGGACAAGCGCGGCATCGGACGTGACGCAGGTGAAGTTCACGGCCTCGTTCGCGCCGCCGCCGAGCTCATACGCCGCGTCGCGCAGCAGCACCAGCTCGCTCTCGCCGTTGTCCTTCCACGCGTCGCGCTCTTTATAGGCCCACTTCTGCGTCGGTGCGCCGAGCAGGTCGTTCGTTTCGCGGATAAAGCTATCGTAAAGTTCCATATCTTTCATGTTCGTTCCTCCTCAGATTGTCCCGGCTCAGAAGATGCCCAGGTTGTGCAGCGCCTCGTGGACACCGACCATGATGTTGGAGTCCTCCGGCAGCTCAAACACGCTCTTGCCGCGGATGTCGTTGGCGGCGTGCTGCGGATCGGTGGGGATGTAGGCGAGCACCGGCACCCCGTCGAGCTTGACAAGGTCGTTCATGCTCGGGTCGACGACGCGGTTGACGATCATGCCGATGCGCTCGTAGGTGATGAGGTCGTCGGCGGCCTCCTTGATCTCGCGGCAGACGTTCACGCCCTTGGCGCTCTGGTCGGTGACCAGCACGAGGTGCGAGACCTGCTCCATGACGCGGCGGCTGATCTGCTCGATGCCGGCCTCACCGTCGATGACCACGTAGTCAAAGTCGTTGGCGAGCATGCTGATGACTTCCTTGAGGTAGGAGTTGACCGAGCAGTAGCACCCGGCGGCCTCCGGACGGCCGATGGCGAGAAAGGCAAAGCCGTCGCACTCGACCATGGTGTCGAAGATGCGGAAGCGCGCCTCGTTGAGCACCTCGATGGCCTGCCGGTACTCGCCGCGCTCCGAGGTCTGGATGACTTCGTTGCGGATGTCGTCGATCGTGTGCTCGACGTGCACGCCCAGCGCCGTGGACAGGCCGACGGCCGGGTCGGCGTCGATGGCGAGGATGCGCTTGCCGGGAAAAGCCTCCACCAGCTCGCGCACGATCGCCGAGCACAGAGAGGTCTTGCCAACGCCGCCCTTCCCCGCGACGGCGATGATCTTGGCTTTCGTTTTGTTTTCTTCCATAGTGCGTTCCCTCCTGCGGCTAAAATAACGGTCAAGCCTGTGGCTTTGCTTGCATCCATCCTACCACAGGCCGGCCGGTTTTTCTGTGTCCACGTCACAGTCCGCCGCAGCCGGCGGGCCGAAAACGCGGACATTTGCGCCGCTCTTGTATAATTTTCGACAAAGTTTGGGCTGCGCGTTCTTTTTTTGTCAGGAATTCAAAAAAAGAATTGCGAAATTTATCACGTATCAGTATAATGTTTTACACAAGCTCCCGTCAAGTGCTTGTTGCAAAATTCACGAATCAGAACTTGTTTTTCTAACAAAAGGAGTGCAATATGCGCGGCATTGAAACCGGAAAGGTACGTATCCGTCACGAAGTGTTCACGGAGATCGCACGTCTCGCCTACGAGGGCGGCGATTATGCCAAGCGGCTCGAAGAGCTGCCGTTCAAGATCATCCCCGGTGAGATCGGTACATACCGGGACAGTCTCTTTCTCGAGCGTGCCGTCGTCGGCGAACGGCTGCGGCTGGCTATGGGACTGCCGCTGCGCAAGTTTTCGGAGTTTTCGCTGCTGTCGGACGGCGTGGAAAAAGCGCTCGATCCGGAGGTCTACTACAAAAAGCCGCTCATCAATGTCATCAAATTCGCCTGCAACAAATGCCCCGACAACGTCGTGAAGATCACGAACGTGTGCCAGGGCTGCCTGGAGCATCCGTGCATGGCGGTCTGCCCGCGGCAGGCCATCACGCGCATCAACGGGCAGGCGCACATTGATCCCGACAAGTGCATCCGCTGCGGACGCTGCCTCAAGGAGTGCAAGTTCAATGCCATCGTGCGCCTTGAGCGCCCGTGCCGCAAGGCCTGCGGCATGGACTGCATCCATTCCGACGGGCTCGGCCGCGCCGACATCGACTACTCCAAGTGCACCTCCTGCGGCCAGTGCATGGTCAGCTGCCCGTTCGGCGCGATCTCGGACAAGAGCCAGATCTTCCAGACCATTCAGGCCGTCAAGAGCAACACCCCCGTGTACGTCGCGCTCGCGCCGGCATTCGTGGGGCAGTTCGGCCCCGAGGGCGTGCCGGAGCGGATGCGCAAGGCGTTCCAGCGGCTCGGCTTTGCCGACGTGTATGAGGTCGCCATCGGCGCGGACCTGTGCGTGATCGAGGAGGCGGCGGACTTTCTCGAGGAAGTGCCCGAAAAGCACAAGTTCATGGTCACGTCCTGCTGCCCGTCGTGGAGCGACATGGTCAAAAAGCTCTTCCCCCAGTTTGAAAAGAACATCTCGGTCGCCTTCACGCCGATGGTGCTCACCGCGCGCATGATCAAGCGCGACCACCCGGACTGCAAGGTCGTGTTCGTCGGCCCGTGCGATTCGAAAAAGCTCGAGGCGCGCCGCCAGAGCGTGCGCAGCGACGTGGACTTCGTGCTCACGTTCGAGGAAGCGCTCGGCATCTTTGCCGCCAAGGGCATGGATAAGGCCTTCCTGCCCGAGGACGAGGAGGAGCTGCCCGCCTACTCCAGCCGCGACGCGCGCCGCTTTGCCTATTCCGGCGGCGTGGCGCAGGCCGTCGTCAACGCCATCCACGATATGCAGCCCGAGCGCGAGGTCAAGGTCGCCGCGGCGACCGGTCTGGCCGAGTGCCGCAAGCTGCTGATGATGGCCAAGGCCGGCAAGTACGACGGCTACCTGCTCGAGGGCATGGCCTGCCCGGGCGGCTGCATCGCCGGTGCGGGCACGCTGCGCCCCATCGAGCAGTCGCACAAGGAGATCGAGGCGTTCAGCTCCGAGGCGAGCTTCACCTGCGCCAACGATACGCCGTATATGGACTATCTGCCCCTCATCGAGGAAAAGGACAAGATCCGCAAACTGTAAACATACTGCGCACCGCATCCCCGGTGCGCAGTTTTTATAAAATCCCTAAAAAACGTCCGTTGTACCAATGATTTTTTTCCACGCTGCGGGCTGGACAAGCGCACGCGTTCGCGGTACAATAGCAAAAATATTCTTCGGAGCGGGTCGCCGCTCCGTTTTCCACAGGCGTACAAATATATGAGAATCATAAGGAGGTCTTTCCCATGGCTTACTTCTTCTCCGGTCAGTCGCACACGTTCAACGAGTACCTGCTCGTGCCCGGCTACTCCTCGAGCGAGTGCATCCCGGACAACGTCTCCCTGCGCACCCCGCTGACGCGCTTTCGCGCGGGTGAGGAGCCGGCGCTCTCACTCAACGTGCCGATGGTCTCGGCCGTGATGCAGTCCGTGTCCGGCGACCGGCTGGCCGTCGCGCTGGCGCAGGAGGGCGGCGTGTCGTTCCTCTACGGCTCGCAGTCGATCGAGGACGAGGCCGCGATGGTCGCCCGCGTCAAGAGCTACAAGGCGGGCTTCGTGCGCAGCGACTCCAACATCAGCCCCGATGCGACGCTGGCCGACATTCTGGCCCTGCGTGAGCAGACCGGTCACTCCACCGTCGCCGTCACCGAGGACGGCACGGCCGACGGCCGTCTGGTCGGCATCGTCACGAGCCGCGACTACCGCGTGAGCCGCATGGACCCCCAGACCAAGGTGCGCGAGTTCATGACCCCGCGCGAGAAGATGATCACCGCGCCCGACGGCACGTCCCTGAAGGAAGCCAACAACATCATCTGGGAGCACAAGCTCAACTCCCTGCCCATCGTCAACGACGAGGGCCGCCTGTGCGCGTTCGTGTTCCGCAAGGACTATGACCTGCACAAGCAGAAGCCCAACGAGCTGCTCGACAGCCAGAAGCGCTACCTCGTCGGCGCGGGCATCAACACCCGCGACTACGCCGAGCGTGTGCCCGCACTGGTCGAGGCCGGTGTGGACGTGCTCGTCATCGACTCGTCCGAGGGCTACTCCGAGTGGCAGAAGCGCACCATCGCGTGGATCCGCGAGCGCTACGGTGAGAGCGTCAAGGTCGGCGCTGGCAACGTCGTCGACGCGGACGGCTTCCGCTTCCTCGCCGACTGCGGCGCGGACTTCGTGAAGGTCGGCATCGGCGGCGGCTCGATCTGCATCACGCGCGAGACCAAGGGTATCGGCCGCGGTCAGGCGACGGCCGTCATCGACGTCTGCCGCGCACGCGACGAGTACTTCCGCGAGACCGGCATCTACGTGCCCGTCTGCTCCGACGGCGGCATCGTGCACGACCACCACATCACGCTCGCTCTGGCCATGGGCGCGGACTTCGTGATGCTCGGCCGCTACTTCGCCCGCTTCGACGAGAGCCCGTCGGACAAGGTCAACGTCAACGGCACGCTCATGAAGGAGTACTGGGGCGAGGGCTCCAACCGCGCGCGCAACTGGCAGCGCTATGATCTCGGCGGCGGCAAGAAACTGTCCTTTGAGGAGGGCGTGGACTCCTACGTGCCCTACGCCGGCAAGCTCTCCGACAACGTCCAGCAGACGCTGGCGAAGGTGCGCTCGACCATGTGCAACTGCGGCGCGCTGACCATCCGTGAGCTGCAGGAGAAGGCGCGGCTGACGCTCGTGTCCTCGGTGAGCATCGTCGAGGGCGGCGCGCATGACGTCGTGCTCAAGACCTCGAACAAGCCCGTGTAAGAACGCAGATAATAAAACAGACAGTGCCCGGCATCCGCCGGGCACTGTTTTTCTATCCCCGCGCGGAGGCGGAAAAATATGCGTGGGTTTTTTGGTCGGGGCGTGTATAATGAAGTAGAGGCAGAGCCGGGAGGAGGCGAGGGCGTGCACGAACAGGATATGATCGCGCTGCTGCAGCAGCACGATGAGCGCGGCATGGATGCGCTGCTGCTGCACTGCGGGCCGCTGATGCGCTACATCATCGCGCCGATCGTGCCGAACGCACTCGACCGCGAGGAGTGCCTCTCGGAGGCGTCGCTGCGCGTGTGGAACAAGATCGCGCAGTTCGACGCCGCGCGCGGCAGCTGGAGCGCGTGGCTGACGGCGGTCACGCGCAGCACGGCGCTGAATTTTCAGCGCAGCGCCGCCCGGCACGGTGGCACGCAGACACTGCCGGAGGACGCGCCGTCGCCGGAGGCGTCCCCGGAGGAGGCGCTGATACAGGCCGAGCGCCGCGCCGCGCTGCACGATGCGCTCGCACGGCTCGGTCAGAGCGACCGGGCGCTGTTTTACCGAAAGTATTACTACTTACAGCCCACCGCACAGATCGCCGCCGAGCTCGGCATGACCGAGCGCGCGGTCGAGGGTCGGCTGTACCGCCTGAAAAAACGGCTGCGCACGATGTTGGGAGGTGACGGCGATGCGTGAGCACGAGCGGAAATATCCGCGCGACGACGCCTTTGAGGCGCTGCTCGCGCAGAGCGTGGCCGAGCTGCCGCCGGAGGAGATCGTCGCCGACGTGACACCGTGGCGGCAGGCGATGGAGCGCGTGCTGTTCGGTCTGGCGCTGTGCATGGTCATCCTGAACCTCTGGTGCCTGAACTACATCCTGCCCGCCATCGGGACGGTGCTGCTGCTGCTCGGCTTTCGCACGCTGCGGCAGGAAAACCCGTGGCTGCGCGGCTGCTTCGTGTGCGCCGTGCTGCGCGCGGCGTGCGTGTTCCCGTCGCTGATCCTGAACACGACCATCCTGCCAAGCGATGCCTGCAAGAGCGCCGCCGCGGCGGTGAGCGCCGCGCTGATGCTCGCGCTGCTGCTGTGCTTCTGGCAGGGGCTGCGCGCGGTGCGGCGCAAGGCCGGGCTACCGGCGCAGGGCGGCGGCGCGGGCGCGCTGCTGGCATGGTATGTGCTCATGTGCGTGCTCGCCGCCGTGCACTACACGGGTCTGCTCGTGCCGATCGCCATGCTCGTGGGCTATGTGTGCATCCTGCGCAGCCTGTTCCGGCTCTCCAGAGCGCTCGACGAGGCGGGCTACGCCATCACACCGCAGCCGGTGCGCGTGACGGACCGGTGCATCGCGCTCGTGCTCGCGGCGGCGCTGGGCATCGGCTGCACGCTCGGGTATCTCTTCGGCAGCAGCTACCGGATGGACTGGCAGCCCGTGGACACATCCGAGCAGACGCAGACGGCGGCGATCCGGCAGCAGCTGCTGGATCTCGGCTTTCCGGAGGCTGTGCTCAACGACCTCACACCGGAGGACATCGCCGCCTGTGACGGCGCGCTGCGCGTCGTGTCCGTGACGGAGGATCACCCCTTCAACGGCGGCAGAACCGTCTCGCACAAGGAAAGCGACGGCGAGGGCGGCGTCGTCAGCGTACTGGACACGGTCTATGACGTCCGGGAGCTGCGCCTGACCAGTGTGGGCGTGCAGCTGCCCGGCGCGCAGGAGACGTGGCGGATATTCCACCACTTCCTGTGGACGACCGACCCGGGCTTTTACGGCACGGAGGTGCTCCAGATCTGGCCTGCCGATCAAAGCACCCCGGATGGGTGGCGCTTCGCCGGGGATGTGACCGGCCGCGTGCTGTATGACCGGGACGGGCAGACGTTCACCGCGCCCTACCACACGCTCGGACGCCAGACCTACACCGCCGACTCCGTGTTCTTCGGGCAGCGGACGAACAGCGACCTGTTCGCGCCCTTTTCCATGCCGCGGCACGCAGAGCACGCGCGCGGCTATGTCGCCTACACCGCCGCGGCGGTGCAAAGCGACTGTCTGCTCAGCAGCTGGTGCAACTACACCCACCAGCAGAGCCTGCTGCAATATCCCGCCGTGACGGCGATGGAAAAGCGGATGACGTCCGCCTTCGGGAATACCGGTGCGTTTTACACCGTACAGCACGCGCTGCAGTTTTTCCCCGAGGACGCAGAGCTGCTGCGATGAGCGCAAAAAACCGACCCGAACGCTTGTTCGGGTCGGTTTTTTCTATGCGCCGGGTCAGGGGTGCGGCTTATTGTCGCGGTAGGCGGCCATGATGTCGCGGAAGATCTCGCCGTTGGACGGCGGCGTCCACGTGATGGCGTTGGCGCCGGCCTGAATGGTCTCGAGGATACTCTCATCCGTCGGGCCGCCGGTCGCAATGATGGGCACGTCGGGATAGCGCTCGCGGATGCTGCGCACGATGGCGGGCGTCTCCGCCGCGGCCGAGACGTTGAAGATATTCGTGCCGGACTGCAGGCGGGCGTCAAAGTCCGTGTCTGCGCGCGCGACCGTGACCACGACGGGGATGTCGATCGTCTCGGCGACGTGCTGCACGACGGCGTTGGCCGTCGGCGCGTTGAGCACGACACCGGTCGCGCCCTGCATCTCGGCGAACATGGCGAGGTTGACCACACGCTGTCCCTGCGTGAGCCCGCCGCCGACACCGGCAAACACCGGGATATCCGCCGCGAGCAGCAGCGCCTGCGTGATGATCGGCTGCGGCGTGAACGGATAGACCGCGATGATCGCGTCGGCGTTCACGTTTTTGATGATCGACAGGTCGGTCGAGAACACGAGCGACTTGATGCGCTTGCCAAAGACCATGATGCCGCTGCACTGATAAATGACCTCCGGCACGCGCAGCGCGAACTTGCGCAGCGTACCGTCCTGCGCCTGCGGCATGGCCTTCTTCGGCGGAATTATTTTTTCTTCGTACATGATGATCCTCCCTCCAGTATGCGTTTGAACGTTTCGACGCCGGTGAGCAGCACGCGCTCGTCGAAATCAAAATGGCCGCTGTGCAGCGGGGCGGTGCCGGACGGCTCCTGCACGCCGAGGAAGAAAAACACCCCCGGGATCTCCTGCTGGTATTCGGCAAAGTCCTCCGCCGCCATGACGGGCTCGACCAGGACCGCATCGTCCATGGAGTCGAGCACGGTGTAAAACTGCTCCACCAGCTCGCGCGGATTGCGCACGCTCGGATAGCGCACCTTGCGCTCCATGTCGATCTGCGCGCCGGTGGCCGTCTCCAGCCCCTGCATGAGCGCGGCGATCTTATGGCTGAGCGTGCGGTAGAGATCGTTGCTGAACACGCGCAGCGTGCCGCTGATGGTGACCTCCTCAGCGATGACGTTGTGCGACGTGCCGCCCTGGATCTTGCCGAGCGTGAGCAGCGCGTCCTGATGCGGATCAACGTCGCGCGTGATGACCGTCTGCACCATCGTGATCAGCTCCGCCGCGACAACGATGGCGTCAATGCCCATCTGCGGCGTGGACGCGTGCGCGCTCTTGCCGTGGACGGTAATCTCAAAATCGCTCGTCTGCGCCATGAGATAGTCCCAGCGGATGCCGATCCTGCCCTTCGGCACGGTCGGCCACAGGTGCAGACCGTAGACGCAGTCCACCCGCGGGTTTTCGAGCGCGCCGTCGTCGATCATGCGCCGCGCGCCGGCCCAGCCCTCTTCGCCGGGCTGGAACAGCAGCACCACGTTGCAGTGCAGGTGCGCACGGTTTTTGGCGATCCAGCGCGCGAGCAGCAGCAGGATCGTCATATGCCCGTCGTGACCGCAGGCGTGCATGCAGCCGGGGCGCTGCGAGCGGTAGGGCACGTCGTTCGCCTCGTCGTTGTGAATGCCGTCCATGTCGGCGCGCAGGGCGATGGTCTTTTGCGCGTCCTTGGCGAAAAAGACGGCCTTCACCCCGCAGATGGCCGGCGTCTCCAGCCGGTCGGGCGCGCACTGGCGCAGCTCGTTGAGCACATACGCCTGCGTGTCATGCAGCTGGAAGCCGATCTCGGGGATGCGGTGCAGATCCTGCCGGATGCGCACGGCGTCGTCATACATGGATGCGATCTCTTTACTCAGGTTCATAAGCTCTCCCTCCGCGCCGGAGCGCCCGGAACGGTTGATTCTTCTAAATTTTTCTACGCACAGTATACTCAAAATCGCCGCGTGCGTCAATGGGCATCCATTTTGGCGTGCGTAACGTTAAAAAAAGTTCACATCTTGTCGCTTGCATTTTTCGCGGGGATTTGCTAGAATTCCTATTAGAATACTTAAAATATTCAAATGATTCCGAAACAGAGGGCGATTTCATGTTTTCCGTCTCCGAAGCGAGCGTGGCCGTCATCACCGGCGGCAGCTCGGGCATCGGCCTCAACGCCGCACGCGCGCTGCGCGAGCGCGGTCTGAAAGTGTATGAGCTCAGCCGCCGCGCCGAAAACGCGGAGCCGGGCGTGACGCATCTGCAGGCGGATGTGACGGACGAGACGCAGGTCAACGCCGCCGTGGCCGAGATCCTGCGCCGCGAGGGGCGCATCGACATCCTGATCAACAACGCGGGCTTCGGCATCTCCGGCGCGATCGAGTTCACGCCGCCGCAGGAGGCCCGGCGTCAGTTCGATGTGAACTTCTTCGGCATGGTGAACATGAACCACGCGGTGCTGCCCGTCATGCGGCAGCAGGGCGGCGGCCGCATCGTGAACATGAGCTCCGTCGCGGCGCCCATCGCCATTCCGTTTCAGGCCTACTACTCGGCCTCCAAGGCCGCCGTGCGCACGTATTCGCTCGCGCTCGCAAGCGAGGTGCGTCCCTTCGGCATCGAGGTCTGCGTCATCATGCCGGGCGACATCGCCACCGGCTTTACCGCCGCGCGGCGCAAAAGCTGCGACGGTGACGACGTATATAACGGACGCATCGCCCGCTCCGTCGCCGTGATGGAGCACGACGAGCGGACCGGTATGAGCGCGCAGTTCGCGGGGCAGTTTGTTGCCCGGCGCGCCACGCAAAAGCACCCCAGGCTCATCTGCACCATGGGGCGAAAATACGCCCTGTTCGTGTTTCTCATGCGCATCCTGCCGACCAGGACCGCCACGCGCATCGTCGGCCGGATCTACGCATCCTGACAATTTGCTATTCTTCCTTGCGGCGCAAAACATCCCATTGCCATCCATCCAGGCATCTTATCTTCCTTCCATCCTTCTCCACCCCTGAGCGCCGCATTTTCCCCCCTTAACCCGCAGCAGCGGGTCTGCCTCCGGTCCCATCTCAGCCGGGGGCAGAATTCTTTTTCCGGCAAAAAATATTCGCGAAAAGCCGCCTGTTTTCTGCACGAAAACAGGCGGCTGATGCTGTCAGAAGGGGGGGGGATGCAGTCTGCACGCCCTCCGGAGGATAGCTGCAGCAGATGCCGGCTCAGAACGACACGTTCATGAACAGCGCCACGCAGCACAGCACGAGCGCCAGCGGCACGTAGACATAGCGGCCGACACTGTACCAGACAGCGCCGCGGTGCCGGCGGCTGCCGGTGTTGACGGCATCGAGCAGGTCGTCCTTTTTCATGACGTAGAACCACGAGATCGCGCCGAGCGTCGCGCCGATGGGGATGATGTAGATCGACACGAAGTCCATCCACGGGCCCCACTTGGAGATCGGCTCCATGAGCAGGCCGAAGCCGAGGCACAGCACGCACAGGATGCCGAGCACGGCAGCGCGGCTGAGCTTCGGGAACTTGTGCTGGAGCGATTCAGCGACGGCCTCGAACATATTCTGCAGCGAGCTGACGCCGGCGAAGATCATGGCGACGTACAAAATGACGGCGAACAGGCGGCCGAGCGGAATGTCCTGCAAAATGGTCGGCAGCGTCACGAACAGCAGACCCGGGCCCGCGCCGACGTCCTGCCCGTAGGAGAAGCAGGCGGGGATGATGACCAGCGCGGCGACGACGGCGGCGATGGTGTCAAACAGCGCCGTGTGCTGCGCCACGTCCACGACGTCCTCGTCCTTGGACAGGTACGCACCGTAGACGATCATGCCGCTGCCGGTGACGGACAGGGAGAAAAACGCCTGACCCATCGCCCAGACCCAGATCATCGGGTCCTTGAGCGCCTCCCAGCGGGGCGTGAACATGAACTTGTAGCCCTCGGCAGAGCCGGGCAGCAGCGCCACGCGCACGGCCAGCACCACGAAGATGATAAAAAACAGCGGCATCATGACCTTGTTGGTCTTTTCGATGCTGTGCGCGCCGAGAAACAGCGTCAGCAGCGTGCCGCCCACGACGATAACGTGATACGGGATGACGGAATAGGGCTGCGAGGAGAAGTCGCCGAACCACGCGGCGGCGTCGGCGGTCATGAGCGTGCCGGCGAGCGAATCGACCAGCGCCTTGAGGATATACGTCACGATGACGGCGTAGCCGATGGCGATGCACAGCGAGCCGGCCAGCGGCAGCCAGCCGAGGATGCCGCCGACCTTGCCGGCGGTCTTGCCGCGGGTGCCCCACGCCTCTTTATATGCGCCGAGCGTGCCCGTGCCCGCGCGGCGGCCGATGGCGAATTCCGTCGGCAGGCCGACCGTGCCGAAGATGACCACAAATAGCAGGTAGATCAGCAGAAATGCCCCGCCGCCGTTGCTGCCGAGCTTGTTCGGAAAGCCCCAGACGTTGGCCATGCCGACCGCCGAGCCGACGGAGGCCAGAATAAAGCCCCAGCGGCTGGCAAAGTTTTTCGTGTCTTTCTTTTTCATGTTTTCTCCCATCCAGACGCGAAAACATCTGTGCGGCGCGCGCCGCGCAGATGTCGGGTCTGTCCTCTCTTGATGGCCTATGGGCACTTTGCCCATGCATAGCGGCTTCATTTTAAAGGATTACAGTGAAAAAGTCAAGCGCCCTGCCGCATTTTGTCAAGCATCCGGCCGCGCGGCAAAACGGAAAAGCCCCCCGCGTCCGCAGCGCAGCACCCCCCCTTTTGTCAAAAAGGATTGCTTTTTGACAGCATCGGCAAAGCCCCTCCGCGAAAGCGGAGGGGCTTTGCCGTCTTGATATGGTTTCAGGCGCGGCGCAGCGTGTGCATGACCTTTTTCATGAGGCCGGAGCCGAGCTTGTTGTCAAAATAATCGAGCCACGCGCGCACGGAGTCGATGGTCTCGGGCTCGCCGAGCCAGTGGCGCAGGATCACGTCGCGCTCGGTGCCGCGCAGGAGCTTTGCGACCGACACGGCGATGGCATACGCATCGTCGAGCTTGCCGAGCAGCGGCACGGAATCCGGCACGAGATCCAGCGGCGAGAGCACATACAGCAGTGCCAGACCGAGATCGAGCTTGCGGCTCGACGGCACGTCGGGGTCGAGCATGAGCTTGCAGATGAGATAGGCAAAGTCCGGCACCGTCGTGAGCAGATCGGCGGCTTTGCTGCCGAGCTGTGCGGCCACGAAGCTGTTGGCCTGATAGCGGGCGCGCTTATAGAAACGGTCGAACGCGTTGTCATCCGGGTAGTAGATGTTCTCTTTGGTCATGATCCAGCCTCCTGACGGGAGATGATTTCTCCCTATTATAGCGAAAAACCGGCCGCGCTTCAACCGCTTTTGTGAAGTTTTTCGGAATGGATTGCCAAACGCGGCGAACCGGCGTATAATGCAAAGGCATTTTCAGAAAACGGAGGCACCGCTATGATCCGCTTTTTCAACGGCCGCACGCTCACGATGGCGCACGGCGTGACCGTCACGACCGACGAGGTCTGGACCGACGGGGACAAGATCGCCTATGTCGGCCCGACGCCGGAGACGCTGCCCGCGTTCGAGCGGGAGGTCGATCTCGGCGGCGACCTTGTGATGCCCGGCTTCAAAAACGCGCACGCGCACGCCGGGATGAGCTTTGTGCGCTCGTACGCTGACGATGTGCCGCTGCAGCCGTGGCTGTTCGAGCAGATCTTCCCGCTGGAGGCCAAGCTCACGCCCGAGGCGGTGTATGCGTTTACAAAGCTGTCGATCCTCGAATACCTCACGAGCGGCATCACCGCCGGCTTTGATATGTACTATTTCCGCGATGCCATCGCGCAGGCGGGCATCGACTGCGGCTTCCGCACGGTGCTGTGCGGGGGCGGGGGCAGCGCGCAGCAGCTCGAGGCGGAGTACCGGCGCTTCAATGCCCTGCACCCGCTGATCTCCTATCAGCTCGGCCTGCACTCGGAGTATACCTCCAGCCTTGCCGAGATGACCGAGGCGGGCGAGCTTGCGCGCACGCTGCGCGCGCCGGTGTTCGCGCACAACGCTGAGACCGCGCGCGAGGTGGCCGAGTGCCGCGAGCGCTGGGGCAAGACGCCGACGGAGCTGTTTGAGAGTCTCGGCCACTTCGATTTCGGCGGCGGCGGCTTCCACTGCGTGCACATGACGGAGCACGATCTGGACATTTTCCGCGCGCGCGGGCTCTGGGTCATCACGAACCCCGGCTCGAACGCCAAGCTTGCCAGCGGCATCGCCCCGCTGCGGCAGATGCGCGAGCTTGGCATCCGCATGGCCATCGGCACGGACGGACCGTCGAGCAACAACGCGCTCGACTTCTTCCGCGAGATGTATCTGGCCGCCGTGCTGCAGAAGCTGCACTGCGGCGACGCCGCCGCCCTCCCGGCGGACGACGTGCTGCACATGGCGACGGTCGGCGGCGCACAGGCCATGGGTCTGAGCGACTGCGACGTGCTCGCCCCCGGCAAGCAGGCCGACCTCATCGTCATCGACCTGCAGCGGCCGAATATGCAGCCGGTGCACAACGCCGCGCGCAACCTCGTCTACAGCGGCTCGAAGGAGAACGTGCGCCTGACGATGATCGCCGGGCGGGTGCTGTATGAAAACGGCGCGTTTTTCATCGGCGAGCCGGTGCAGGACATTTACCGCGCCGTCGAGACGAACTTTGCCGCGATGCGCGCGGCGCTCTGATCGCTTTTCCTGCGGGCTGCGGGGCGGCGCAAGCTGCCTGAGGTGATATGCCCGAAACCATAAAAAGTCCCGAAAACGTGACGTTTTCGGGACTTTTTTGCGCCGGTGCGCTTATGCTTTCGTCTCCAGCACCTTGACGCCGTGCATGATGATCTCGCCGGCGAGCACGGCCATCTCCTCGGCCGTCTGCTTCATGCCGCCGTCGATCCACGTGAGCGCGAGCGACATGTTGCCCGACACGATGAACGAGCAGAAGTAGTCGAGCATCGCGGGGTCGTTCGGATAGTAGTAGGCGAGAAAATCATACAGAAATTCGTCACGCAGGATGTGGCAGATGCGGTCGGTGAAGGCGATGTCGCCGTTTTTGCCGAGCAGCACGTGGCAGAGGTCGGCGTTCTGCTCGATGTACTGGTACAGCTCCATCAGATACGGATAGGTCTTGCCCTCGGAGTCCTTGGCATTGTGCCGGCGGCACACGACGACCAGCCCGTCGGCCAGCTCGTCCTCGAGACTGGACAGCAGGTCGTACACATCCTTATAGTGAATATAGAAGGTGCCGCGGTTGATGTCTGCGATCGCTGCCAGCTCACGCACGGAGATATCCTTGACGCTCTTTTCCGCCATGAGTTTCATCAGTGCAAGCCGAAGCTGGCGTTTGGTCTTCCGCACTCTGCGGTCTACAACTTTTTCTTCCATTCGCCGATTCCTCCTATCGGTTGAATTTGTATGCTTTGCATACATGATACCACCAAAACGAACAATAATCAACAATTTGTTGCATTTTCATGGCGATTTTTTTCAACTTTTTTGGGAAACTTTTGCGTGATAGCAGGTCTCGCGCCGCATATCCGCACCGTTGTTTTCAAAAATGCGGCTGCAGCGGCGGCTGCGCAAAACGCGGTGGAAAATCGGCGCGCGGTGTGCTATGATGAAGGCAAATGTGAAAAAGGAGCAACAGACCATGTTTGAAAACGGAACGTTCGCGGTGCTCGGCCCGGACGGAAAGCAGGTGCAGTGCGACGTGCTGTTCACCTATGACTGCGAGGACAACGGCCGCTCGTACGTCGTGTTCACGACCGGCGAGGGCGCGCAGCAGCAGCTGTTCGCCAACCGCTGCGCCGCGCGCGAGGACGGGCAGCCCGCGCTCTTCCCGCTCGAAAACGAGCAGGAATATGCCATCATCAAGCACTGCTTTGAGGAGCTCAAGGCAAAGCTCGCCGAACAGGCCGCCGCACAGGAGGGTGAAACCAAAGCATGACCGATCCCTTCCAGCCGCTGACGGTGCGGGACATTCCGCGCCTGACACGATATTTTTCCGCGCGCGGCACGCGCCTGTGCAATGACTCGGCGGGCGCCGCCGTGCTCTGGCAGCCGTATTTTCAGGACGCGGCGCTCGAGCTGGACGGCACGCTCGTGCTGCGCGAGCAGTTTCCCGGCCTCGGCACGGTGTTTTCCACACCGGTCGGCGAGAATGTGGGAAACGCATACGATTTTCTCGCAGAATATTGCCGTGAAGTGGGGCAGCCGCTGCAATTTTTCCCCGCTACGGACGCCGATGTGGAAAACCTGCGCGCGCGCTTCGGCGTCGTGGAGGTCACGCCGGTGCGCGCGTGGTTCGACTATCTCTACGACGCGCAGGACATGGTGACCTTCCGCGGCCGCCGCTTCAACGGGCAGCGCAACCACATCCACCGCTTCCAGCGCCTGTACCCGGACTGGGCGTTCGAGCGCGTCACGGCGCAGAATCTGCCGGAGGTGTGCGCGTTTTTTGACGACTTCACCCGCCGCTATCACAAGGACAGCGCCAGCGCGCAGGCGGAGGAGGGGTGCGTGCGGGCATTTTTGCGCGACTTTGCCGCTTACGCCCCGCTCGCAGGGCTGCTGCGCGTCAACGGGCACGTGGCCGGCTTTTCCGCCGGGGAGATCGTGGGCGACACGCTCATCATCCACATCGAGAAGGCGGACATCGCCTATGAGGGCGTCTATCAGGCGCTCGTGAACGAATATGCCAAGTGCTTCGTCACGCCCGGCGTGCGCTACATCAACCGCGAGGAGGATGCGGGCGACGAGGGGCTGCGGCGCTCCAAGGAGTCGTACCACCCGGTGCGTCTGCTTGAAAAGTATCTGGTTCAGATCCCGGCACAGCCGGAGAAAGGGGACAAAAGTATGCAGGAAGTCTATGAATTTCTCAAAAAGTGCGGCACGTATTACCTCGCCACCGTCGACGGTGACCAGCCGCGCGTGCGCCCGTTCGGCACGGTGAACCTGTTTGAGGGCAACCTCTACATCCAGACCGGCAAGGTCAAGGCCGTCTCCCGCGAGATGACGGCAAACCCCAAGGTGGAGCTGTGCGCGTTCGACGGCGAGACGTGGCTGCGCGTGAGCGCGAAGGCCGTTGAGGACGACCGCGTGCAGGCGCGGCAGGATCTGCTCGACCACTATCCCGAGCTGCAGAGCCTCTACACCGCCGACGACGGCAACACGCAGGTGTTCGCGCTCACGGAGGCGACCGCGACGTTCAGCAGCTTCCAGGCCACGCCGCGCGTGGTGCGCTGGTAAAAGCGAAAAAAGAAACCGCCCGTGATCCTCAGACGGATCGCAGGCGGTTTTCTGTTTGCAGAAAGGCAGGGTCGACTCAATGGCCCAGGCTCTGGACAAAGTTGATCGGCCACTGGCAGAAGTCCTTGACCAGATAGAGCTTGTCGCGGATGGCGAACTCGGTGTTCTCGTCGCAGAGCGCGTCGATCTTGTTCTTGATGGCCTTGACGTTCACCTCAAGCAGGCTGCTGGCGCTCGACAGGATCTTGCCGCCGTCGATCTCCTTGACGGAATTCCAGAGTCCGGAAGCGTACTCCTTGAGGCCGATGCTCTTAATGGTACGAATGCACATATACCTTTTCCTCCCTTAAAATACTGGTGTTCCCGACCATACAACCCGCGGCCGAAAACCAAGATTGCTCTTATCAACAGTGTTTTCATTCTAGCACAAAGCCGTAAGATTGTCAAAGAGGAATACAGAAAAATGTGCATTTCCCCATATTTTGTGGTCAATATGCACAACATGGGCAAGAATTAGCGGGAAATCTGCCCAAGCGCGGTGCGCTGCGCGTGCGCGCGGGCTTACGCCTCGGCGACGACCTCGCACTCGACGAGCACGTCCTTGGGCAGACGCGCGACCTCGACGCAGCTTCTGGCCGGGAAGGGCTCGGTGAAATACTGGGCATAGATGGCGTTGACGGTGGCGAAATCGTCCATGTTCTTGATGAACACCGTCGTCTTGACGGCCTTGGACATGTCGCTGCCGGCCGCCTGCAGCACGGCGGTCAGGTTGCGGAAGACCTGATGCGCCTGCGCCTCGATGCCGTCGGCGATGATGCCGGTGGCGGGGTCGATGCCGATCTGGCCGGACGTGAACACAAAGCCGCCGGAGACCTGCGCCTGCGCGTAGGGGCCGAGGGCTGCGGGAGCGTTTTTGGTGGCAACTGTTTTCATGATGATGACCTCCTGTCAGTCGATTTTTACGTGATAACCGGATTGGATGAGCTGGCCGCGCACGCGGTCGCCGTGCGCCTTGTCGCCGACCTCGCACGAGACATGCACGTCGATCTCGTTGGGGTTGAGCCCGGCGGTGAGCCGGTCATGCTCCACGGAGAGGATGTTTGCGCCGAGGGCGGCAATGTCGTTGAGCAGCTTGCCGAGGCTGCCGGGGCGGTCGAGCAGCGTGACCGTGAAGCGCAGACGGCGGCTGCGCGCCACCAGACCCTGCTCGATGATGCACTGGATGAAGCTCACGTCGATGTTGCCGCCGGAGAGCAGGCACACGACGTTTTTGCCCTTGACATCGACCTTGCCCTTGAGCACGGCGGCCACGGGCGTGGCGCCGGCGGGCTCGACGATCTGCTTGCAGCGCTCCATGAGCAGCAGCACGGCCTCGGAGATGTCGCGGTCGCTGACGGTGACGACGTCGTCGGCATATCGCTCGATAAGCGGCACGGTGAGGTCGCCGGGCACTTTGACGGCGATGCCGTCGGCGATGGTGGCGGCGGAGTCGGTCTGCACATAGCCGTGCGTGCGGAACGACTGCGCGATCGCGTCCGCGCCCTCGGCCTGCACGCCGATGACCTGCACGCGGGGATTGATCTGCTTGATGCACGCGGCCACGCCGGCGAGCAGTCCGCCACCGCCGGCCGGCACGATGACGACGTCCGCCGTGGGCAGGTCGCCGAGGATCTCCAGACCGAGCGTGCCCTGACCGGCAATGACCTCGGGGTCGTTGTACGGGTGCAGGAACGTGGCGTGCTCCTGCTCGCAGATCTCGCGCGCCTTGGCATAGGCATCGTCATAGCAGTCGCCCGCGAGCACGACGGTCGCGCCGTAGCCCTCGGTGGCCTTCGCCTTGGCGATGGGCGCGGTCTTGGGCATGACGATCGTGGCCGGGATGCCGAAGCGGTGTGCGGCGTAGGCCACGCCCTGCGCGTGGTTTCCGGCGGACGAGGCGACGACCGCGCCGGTCTCGCCGCGCTCGACAAGGGCGGCGATCTTGTTGCTCGCGCCGCGGATCTTGAACGAACCGGTCTTCTGACTGTTTTCGTACTTGAGATAGATATTGCCGCCCGTCATGGCCGAGAACGTGGCCGACAGGTCGAGCTCCGTGTGGTGCAGCACGCCCTTGAGCCGCTGCTGCGCGCGTTCGAAGTCCTGCAAAGTGATGTCCACAGTATACACCCCCGTGAAAAATTCCGTTTGGGTTTTTCTGACCTTACTATACTGCGTCAAACCCGGAAAAACAAGCGCTGCGGCGCAAAATGTCCGCGCGGCGGAAACTTTTTTGCAGCTTTGTTTTTGCCGGAAAAACATTCGCGCGTGACCTGCGCACGGTACGCAGCGGACGCGCGCGCAGGCGGCATTTTACACGGATCTGAAAAGCGCTTTGCATACCTTACATATATCTTAAAATGTGAGGTTTTTTCTTGCGGACGCTTTTTCCGCGGCGTATAATGAGCTAAAATTGGGCAATACCCGCCCATGGGAGGGACTACCATGCTTGACATTCAGCATCTGACCAAGACCTACGGCGAGAAAAAGGCCGTCGACGATCTGAGCCTGCGCATCGCGCCGGGCGAGATCTACGGCTTCATCGGGCACAACGGTGCCGGCAAGACAACGACGCTCAAGGCCGCCGTCGGCATTCTGCAGTTTGACGCGGGCGACATTTTCATCGGCGGCAAGTCCATCCGCACCGACCCCCTCGGCTGCAAGCGGCAGCTCGCCTACATCCCCGATAACCCCGATCTGTACGATTTCATGAGCGGCATCCAGTACCTGAACTTCATCGCCGACATTTTCGGCATCCCGGCGGCGGAGCGCTGGGCGCGCATCGAGCCGCTGGCCGATGCGTTCGAGCTCACGGGCGATCTCGGTCAGCCCGTCAGCGCGTATTCGCACGGCATGAAGCAGAAGCTCGCCATCATCGCCGCGTGGATCCACGACCCGAAGCTCATCCTCATGGACGAGCCCTTCGTCGGGCTCGACCCGAAGGCGGCGCACCTGCTCAAGGGCATGATGCGCGCGGTGTGCGACGGCGGCGGCGCGATCTTCTTCTCGACGCACGTGCTCGAGGTGGCCGAAAAGCTCTGCGACAAGGTGGCCATCATTCGCAGCGGACGGCTCATCCGCTCCGGCACGATGGAAGAGGTCAAGGGCGACGACAGCCTCGAGGACGTGTTTCTCGAGCTGGAGGATGCGTCATGCTGAAAACACTTCTGAAAAAACAGATGGCGGAGATCTTCCGCAACTATTTCTACGACCCGAAAAAGAACAAAATGCGCTCCAGGGGCGCGACGGCGATGTACATCGCGCTGTATGTGCTGCTCATGGCGGGTTTGCTCGGCGGGATGTTCGCGCTGCTGGCCGTCGGCATCTGCGCGCCGATGGCGGCGGCGGGCGTGGGCTGGCTGTACTATCTCGTCATGGGGCTGATCGCGGTGCTGCTCGGCGCGTTCGGGAGCGTGTTCAGCACGTATTCGAGCCTGTACCTGTCCAAGGATAACGACCTGCTGCTGTCGATGCCGATCCCGGTGCGCTATGTGATGGCCTCGCGCCTGCTGGGCGTGTATCTGCTGGGGCTGATGTACAGCGGCGTTGCCACTGTGCCGGCCGTGATCGTGTACTGGATCGTGGCGCCAGTCACGGCGGGGACGGTCGTCGGCGGGGTGCTGACGGTGCTGCTCGTGTCGGTGATCGTGATGGTGCTCTCGTGTCTGCTCGGCTGGGTGGTCGCGCGCATCAGCCTGAAGCTGAAGAACAAAAGCTTCATCACTGTTCTCTTGTCGCTGGCGTTTCTGGCGGCGTACTATTTCGTGTATTACAAGGCGCAGGGGCTCATCACGTTGCTGGCGGAAAACGCCGCCGTGTACGGCGCGAAGATCCGCGGCTCTGCCTACCTGCTGTACCTGTTCGGCAGCGTGGGCGCGGGCGACTGGCTTGCGATGCTCATCGTGACGCTCTCGCAGGCGGCGCTGCTGGCGCTGACGCTGTGGGTCATCGCGCGCAGCTTCCTGAAGATCGCCACGGCGACGGGCAGCGTGAAGAAGGTGCGCTTCCGGCACAAGGCCGTGCGCGCACAGAGCGTGCAGCGTGCGCTGCGCCAAAAGGAGCTGCGCCGCTTCGCCGCCAGCCCGAACTATATGCTCAACTGCGGCCTCGGCATCGTGATGCTGCCGGTGGCAGGCATCGCGCTGCTGATCAAGGGCGGTGCGCTCGCGCAGCTGCTCGACGAGGCGTTCGGCGCGGGTGCGGACATCGTGCCGGTGCTGCTGTGCGCGGCGCTGTGCCTGCTCGCGTCGATGAACGACATGGCAGCGCCGTCGGTGTCGCTCGAGGGCAGGCAGCTGTGGCTGGCGCAGTCGCTGCCGGTCACGCCGTGGCAGGTGCTGCGCGCAAAGCTCGACACGCAGCTGCTGCTGACCGGCGCGCCGATGCTGTTTTGCGCGCTGTGCGCGGTGATCGTGCTGCCGGGCGGCGCGGCGGAGATGGCGCTGGCCGTCATCGTGGCGCTGCTGTACACGCTGCTGAGCGCGCTGGCGGCGCTCGCGCTCGGGCTCAGGCTGCCGAACCTGACGTGGACCAACGAGATCACGCCCATCAAGCAGGGCGGCAGCGTGATGCTCGCGCTCTTTGTCAACTGGATTTATGCCATCGCACTCGGCGGGCTGTACTTTCTGTGCGGCAGATATTTGAGCGCGGCGGCGTATCTCGCGCTCGCTGCCGCCATCACGGCGGCGGTCTGTGCGCTGCTGCTGCGCTGGGTGAAAACGCGCGGCACGCGCATCTTCGCTGCGCTCTGAGCGGACAAAAACCGCCTCTGTTCATGGGAACAGAGGCGGTTTTTGCTGTGCGTTTCGGTTACAGCACGAGCGAGGGCGCTGCGTACACGCGCGCCTTGAGCTCGCTGTTGAGCATATACAGACCCTTGGCGTCCGCGCCGAAGAGCTCCATCTTCGTGATGAGGTCGGAGGCGTTTTTCTCCTCCTCGCCCTGCTCCTTGACGAACCAGTCGAGCAGCTGCATGGTGCGGAAATCGCGCTCGTCATACGCCGCGGCATAGATGCCGTTGATGAGCGAGGTGACGTACTGCTCGTGCTCGAGCGCCTTTTTCAGCGGGGTCATGTGGTCGCCGCGCGTCCAGTCGGGCGCGTCGATCGCTCCGAAGCTGACGGCGACGCCGTTGTTGAGCAGGTACTGGAAAAACAGCATCGCATGGTCGCGCTCCTCCTGCGCCTGCACGCGGTACCAGTTTTCAAAGCCGTCGAGACCGGCGGCCGCGTAGTAGTTGGCAAAGTCGAGATAGAGATAGGCGGAGTAAAACTCCTTATTGATCTGCTCGTTGATGAGCTGGGCAACGGCTGCGTTCATGGGGGATACCTCCTGATTAAAAATAAGAATGATTCCTGATTTCTATCATACGGATTTTTTCCGCTTTGTCAAGCCCCAGGGGAAAATTTTGTGGCGCGGCGGCGCGTTTCCTGTTAAGATGGCGGCAGAGCAAACAAGAAAACGGAGGAACACCCATGGATTACAACGAAGTTTTGCAGCGTGCGCGCGAGCGCATCGGCCCGAAATGCAAGGTCTGTCCGGAGTGCAACGGTCTCGGCTGCGGCAACACGATGCCCGGTCCCGGCTCGAAGGCGCCCGGCAACGGCGCGAACGACAACTGGCGCGCGTGGCGGCGCTGGAGCCTGAACATGGACACGATCGCGCCGAACACGCCCGTGGACACGTCGCTCGCGCTCTTCGGGCGGACGTTTTCCCTGCCCGTGATCGCGGCGCCCATCGGCTCGCTGCGCGCGCAGTTCAACCCCGGCGACGACATCCGCGACTACAACGCCTGTGCCGCGGCGGCCGCCGCGCAGACCGGCATCGCCGCGAGCTTCGGCGACGGGCTGGATGCGCGCGTGTTTCCGCACGGGTGCGAGCTGTCGAAGCAGTACGGCGGCATCGTGCTGCCGGTCATCAATCCGCTGTCGATGGACACGATCCGCGCGAATCTCGACCTCGCCAATGCAGCCGACCCCTTCGCCGTGAGCGTGGTCATCGATTCGGCCGGGCTGCCGCATCTCAAGGCAGCGAGCCCCGACGCCGGCAGCAAGACGGTCGCGGAGCTGCGCGAGCTGTGCGACTATGCGCAGATGCCCATGATCCTCAAGGGCATCATGACGGTGCGCGGCGCGCAGAAGGCCGTGGAGGCCGGCGCGGCGGCCATCGTCGTCTCGAATCACGGCGGGCGCGTGCTGCCCGGCGCTGCCGCGACGGCGGACGTGCTGCCCGAGATCGCGGACGCGGTGGGCGGTCGCGTGAAGATCCTCGTCGACGGCGGCATCCGCTCGGGCACGGACATTTTCCGCGCGCTCGCGCTCGGCGCGGACGCGGTCATGATCTGCCGGCCGTTTCTCATCAGCTATTACGGCGGCGGCACGGAGGGCATCGTGGCCTATGTGGAAAAGCTGCGCGCGGAGCTGACGGACGCGATGTATATGTGCGGCGCGCGCAGTCTCGGCGATATCACGCGCGACATGGTGCGTGCCGCGCGCTGACCGGCGCAGCCGTTTCAAAGACTTCAGAATATAAAGGGCCGTGCCCTGTTTTCTACACGAAAACAGGGCACGGCCTTTTTCTGCGCCGGAGGGCGCGGCTTATTGATTGAACCAGTCAAAGATGTCCAGCCGGCGCCAGAAGCTCTCCTTCGGGGTAAGCACGGCCGCATAGTCGATGGTGCGGAACTTCGGCTGCCACTGCACGTCGGCCTCGCCGACCCAGCCGGTGACCAGGCTGCCGAGCTGCTGCTGCGCGACGAGCTGGCGCAGCGTCTGGCTCGTGCCGTTGCTGCTCATGACCAGATCATCGCCCTGCGTCGGCATGCGCAGGATGATGTGATAGCCGAACTTGCTCTCGACCACGCCGGAGACCTCATACGGCTCGAGCTCCTTGCAGGCGTCCTCAAACTCCGTGACCATGCTGCCGGAGGTGAAGCAGTAGCCGTGCGGGTAGCTGTTTTCGCCGGTGTCCTCGTTGTACTCGGCCATGAGCTCGTCAAAGAGCTCTGCGCGCTGCTGTGGATCGGTGACGGCCTTGAGCTGCGCGGCGATCTTGTCGGCTTTTTGCTTTTTGGCGGCCTTCTCATCGTCCGCGATGGCTTTGCCGCTGTCGTCGATCGTCTTGAGCAGGATGTGCTTTGCCGTCGTGTAGCTGTTGGTCTCGGCAAACTCCTGCACGTCGTCATCGGTGATGTTCGCACCGTCTGCGCCGAAGAGCTTTTCCGCCAGCGCGTTATAGAGGTACTGCACCTTCGTGAAGTACTTGAACAGGTCCAGATCCATATAGTACGACTGAAGCTTTTCGTTGAGCTCGGCCTCCGTGCCGCCGTCGCCCACGACGTTCCGGATGGTCTGGTCGACGGTATCCTGCACGAACTGCTCGCCCGCGGTGTCAAACGTCACGTCGTTCTCGGCGGCCTTGACCTCGATGAGGTGGTTCCAGGCGATGTTGTTGACGATGCTCTCGGTCATGAGGTCGGCATAGGTGCTCTGGCTGCTCTCGTCATAGACGGCGCTCCAGTCCGAGACCTGCATGCCGTAGCGCTCCATGTTCGCCAGAATGGCGCACAGGAAGTAGGCATACTCGTTCCAGTACACGGGGCTGCCGTTGACGGTCATGACCTTCTTATTGCTGCCGTAGGCGCTGACGGCGGCGGCGTACTTATCGGTCGAGGCATTGCCGCTCTCCTCGGTGTAGCTGCGCACGCGGGTCGAGGTGCAGCCGCTCAGACAGCAGACGGCCATCACGAGCGAGAGCAGCAGGGCGACGGTTCTTCTTTTCATCAGCAAACGCTTCCTTTCGTATCTTGCGCACGGGTCATGCGCGCTCTTCCCGGGCGTCTGCCCATGCGGAGACAAACGCTCTTGCCTGTTCGATGACGTGGTCGCGGGACTTGAGGCGCAGAATCACGCCCGGCTTTGCCCCCGCATCCACCTTCAGACGGCCCTTGAACTCCGGCCGGGCATACAGCAGCGATACCTTCTGCATATCAAACTGCGCCAGCAGGAATTTCAGACAGCCGTTTTTCTGTGAGATGTCGGTCACGCCGACCTTGCCCGCGTCGCTGCGCAGCAGCGCCACCTGCACAAGGGTGTACACGCTCGGCGGCGGGTCGCCGAAGCGGTCGATGACCTCGTCCATGAGGTCGTCCGCCTCGGGCTCGGAGCGCACGAGCGCGATGCGGCGGTAGAGATCCATGCGCTGCTCCTGACTGGGCACATAGCTCTCGGGGATGTTGGCCGAGACCGCAAGGTCGGCGGCGCACTCGGCGCGCTGCTCGGGCTTTTCGCCGCGCTCCTCGAGCACGGCCTCCTCGAGCAGCTTGAGGTACATGTCATAGCCGACGTCGATCATATGCCCCGACTGCTCCGCGCCCAGAAGGCTGCCCGCGCCGCGGATCTCGAGATCGCGCATGGCGATGCGGAAGCCGGAGTTGAACTCCGCAAACTCGCGGATGGCGCTCAGGCGCTTTTCGGCGATCTCGCTCAGCTCGCGTCCGCGCCGGAAGGTCAGGTACGCGCTCGCGCGCCGGTTCGAGCGGCCGACACGGCCGCGCAGCTGGTGCAGCTGGGCAAGACCCATGCGGTCGGCGTCCTCGATGATGAGGGTGTTGACGTTCGGCATGTCGATGCCGGTCTCGATGATGGTGGTGCAGACGAGGATCTGCGTCTCGCCCGCGACCATGCGCTCCATGACCGTCGAGAGCTGCTCCTCGTTCATCTGGCCGTGCGCCACGTCGACGACCGCACCGTCGAGCATCTTCGAGATGCGCAGGGCGGTGCGCTCGATGTTTTCGATGCGGTTGTGCAGGTAAAAGACCTGCCCGCCGCGCTGCAGCTCGCGGCGCATGGCGTCGCACAGCACGTTCCAGTCGTGCTCCATGACGAAGGTCTGCACCGGGATGCGGTCCTGCGGCGGCTCCTCGATGGTGGACATATCGCGGATGCCGGACAGGGCCATGTTCAGCGTGCGCGGGATGGGCGTGGCCGAGAGCGTGAGCACGTCAACGGCGCGGCTCATCTCCTTGATGTGCTCCTTGTGCGCCACGCCGAAGCGCTGCTCCTCATCGACGATGAGCAGGCCGAGATTCTTGAACTCGATATTCTTCTGCAGCAGCTTGTGCGTGCCGATCACGAGGTCGCACTTGCCCGTGCGCATATCGGCGAGCGTCTGGCGCACCTGCGATTGCGTGCAGAAGCGCGAGAGCATCCGGATCTCGACCGGGAAGCCGTAAAAGCGCTGCACGGCGGTCTGATAGTGCTGCTGGGCGAGCACCGTCGTCGGCACGAGGATGGCCGCCTGCCGCCCGTCGAGCACGCACTTCATCACGGCGCGCAGGGCGACCTCGGTCTTGCCGTAGCCCACGTCGCCGCACAGGAGGCGATCCATCGGCACGGGCTTTTCCATATCGGTCTTGATCTCCTGGATGCAGCGCAGCTGGTCGTCCGTCTCCGGATAGCCGAAGTGCTCCTCAAACTCCGTCTGCCACGGGCTGTCGGGCGCGAAGGCGTGCCCCTTCGTGCGGCTGCGCGCGGCGTAGAGCGCGGTGAGCTCCTTGGCCATGCTCTTGGCGGCGGCCTTGGCGCGCGACTTCGTGCGCGCCCATTCCGTGCCGCCCATTTTCGACAGCTTCACCGGCCGGTCCTCGCCCGCGCCGATGTATTTACTGACCATGTCGAGCTGCGTCGCCGGGACATAGAGCGTGTCCGCGCCGGCGTAGCTGATCTTGATGTAGTCCTTCACCGCGCCGTCGACCGGCATCTGCACGATGCCCGCGAAGCGGCCGATGCCGTGGTACTCGTGCACGACGAGGTCGCCCACGGAGAGGTCGGTGTAGGAGTTGATCTTCTCGCGGTTGGATTGCTTTTTATGCTTTGCGCGCCGCAGGCCGGAGGCCGCGATCTGCGTGTCCGTGAGGATGGCGAGCCTGGCATACGGAAACTCGATGCCGGCCGAGAGGCTGCCCGCCGTGACAAGGCACTGCCCCGGCTCGGGCAGGGCGTCGGGATGCTCGGCCGCGGCGGCACGGATGCCGTGCCCGGCGAGAAATTCGCACAAGATGCGCGCCCGGCGCAGATCGCCCGCCAGCACCACCACACGGTAGCCGAGGTTCTGATAGTGCGTGATGTCGTCGGCCGCCGTCTGGCTGCTGCCGCCGTAGGACGGGAGCTGCTTTGCCGTCAGGCTCACCATGGCGCGGGGCTCGATGGGGCTGCGGCCGAGCTGCAGACCGTCGGCCAGCACGACCGCCCACTCCTGTATGCGGCGCATCATGTCGGCAAACGGCTCATAAAACGTCTCGGCGCGCGCGGCCATCGTGCCGCTGCGCACGAGCAGGGACACATCCTCGCGCAGCTGCGCGGTGTATTCCTTGGCGCGCTCTGCACAGCGCGCCGGCTGGTCGATGAGCACGGCCGCCTCCGGCGTGAGATAGTCCAGCGCCGTTGCAAACGCGTCATACACGAAGCCCATGTAGCGATCCGCCGCCGGGAGCACGCAGTCGTTGCAGAGCTTTTCCCCGTCGGCACGCAGCGCGGCGGCAAGCTTCTGCGCCGTGTCGTTGTCCTTTTTCGCGGCGGTGCGCTGCGCGATCTTCTGCAGCTGCTCGCCCAGAGCGGCGCTCCCGCCCGGATACAGGGGCGGCAGCGTCTCGGCGGCGGGCAGGATGCGGCAGGCATCGAGCGGCTGGGTACGGCGCTGGCTCTCGGGGTCGAAAAAGCCCATGGAGTCCACATCGTCGCCCCAGAACTCCACACGCACCGGCTGCGGATACGCGGGGGAGAAAAAGTCGAGAATGCCGCCGCGGCGCGAAAACTGACCCGGTCCCTCGACCTGCGCCGTGCGCAGATAGCCGCAGCGCAGCAGCGCATCCTCGGCATCCTCGGGCGGGAGCGACGTGCCGTCGCGGATCTCAAAGGCCGCCTGCAGCAGTTTTTCCTTCGGCATGGCGCGCTGCAGCAGACCCGAGACCGTACACACCACGGCCGGCGCCGTGCCCGCTGCGAGCGCGTAGAGCGCGTTCAGGCGCTTTTGCTCGGTCTGGCGCGAGACGCTCTCGACCGTGTAAAACGTATAGTCGCGCGCCGTCAGCAGCGGCACGTCCTGTCCGAGCAGGGCGGCAAGATCCTTCTGAAACAGCTCGGCCGCCGCCTCATCCGGGCACACGGCCAGCACCGGCGCATCGAGCTGCGCGTGCATCGACGCCGCCAGCAGCGCACGGCCGCTCGCCGGCAGCCCCGAAATGCGCGCAGGAAGCCGCCCGCTCTCCAGCAAGGACGGGAGGGCGGCCGCTTCCGTATCGCCGAACAGCTGTCCGGCCTGTGCGACTAAGAACAAAACAGCACCTGCTTTATGGAAAAATGAAAAAAATCAGCGTTTTTTATCATACCACAACCTGCACAGGAAAACAATTCCCCGTCTGCGGCAGATTCTACACCTATTTATATAATAATTTCTGACATTATTGTTGAAATAATCGTGAATTTTTGTTATACTGGTAGTGTAGCCGACAGCGTGTGTGCGCAGCGCGGCTGCGCGACATTTTTTGAAGGAGCCGACCCTATGGCCACCATGAATTCGCTCACCGATATCTGGTCCGTCGTGATGGACAGCCTCTCGCAGGAGCTGACCCAGACGGCGATCAATACCTGGTTTTCCGATTGCACCCCGATCGAGATCAATAATAATACGCTCATCGTGCACACCACGTCGGATTTTAAGCGCAGCATCATTCAGGCGCGCTTTGAAAAGACGATCTGCGCCAAGCTCTACGACCTGTTCTCCTGCCCGTTCGAGCTGGTCGTGCTCGCCGGGGACGACGAGCTGCTCGAATACCGCGAGAAGCGCCCCTCCGCCGAGGAGATGCCGGAGATGGACGGGTACACGTTCGACCGCTTCATCGTCGGGCCGAGCAACAAGTTCGCGCACGCGGCGGCCATCGCCGTGTCGCAGAATCCCGGCAAGGTGTATAACCCGCTGATCATCTACGGCAACTCCGGCCTCGGCAAGACGCACCTTCTGCTCGCCATCGGGCAGACCATCCGCCACAATAACCCCGGCGCGAAGATCGCCTACGTCAAGGGCGAGGAGTTCGTCAACCAGATGGTCAAATCCATCGGCACGGGCACGGCGGAGAACTTCCGCCAGAAATACCGCAATGCCGACCTGCTGCTCATGGACGATATCCAGTTCATCGCCGGCAAGGACAGCACGCAGGAGGAGTTTTTCCACACCTTCAACTGCCTGTACGAGGCCGGAAAGCAGATCGTCGTGACCTCCGACCGGCCGCCGAAGGAGATGAAGCGCCTCAACGACCGCCTGTGCTCCCGGCTCGAGGGCGGCCTGCTCGCGGACGTGCAGCCGCCGGATCTCGAGACACGCACGGCCATCATCCGCACAAAGGCCGCGCAGTTCGGCATGGTGCTCTCCGAGGAGGTCGTGCAGTACATCGCCGAAAACATCACCTCCAACGTCCGTCAGCTCGAGGGCGTCGTCAAGCGCCTGACCGCCTACCGCGACATTCTTGACGACACGATCACGGTCGACTCCGTCAAGCGCGCCATCAAGGACGTCATCCGCACCGGCACGTACATCCCCACGCCGGACGTCATTATTGAGGAATCCGCGCGCTCGTTCCAGCTCAGCGGCGCAGACCTGCGCGGACAGAGCCGCAGCAAAAAGACCGCCATGGCCCGCCAGATCGCCATGTACCTCATGCGCAATCTCACGAATCTCCCCCTCAAGGAGATCGGCGAGGAGTTCGGCGGCCGCAACCACGCGACCGTACTCAGCTCCATCCGCAAGGTCGAGGAGCTGCTCAAATCCGACCCCGAAATCTCCGCCACCGTGCGCGACATCACGAGCAACATCAACTCGAAAAACTGACGCCGTTTTCCACACATCGCTGTTATCCTAACGTGGAGAACGTGTGGAAAGCTGTGGACGTTAATTTTGCCTGATTCTGGTAGTTTAAAAGTTACCAACCTTTCCACAATTTTTTCAACACCGGTTTTTCAGACGCCGCAACGGCTCAGACCGGTTTTCCACCAAACGAACAGCTCTACTACTACTACTAAAAATATGCTTTCTATCTTTCGAATAGACGAAACGTTTCTGATTAAGGAGGCCGCTCATGAAATTTTCCTGTGACAAGTACGTTCTGCAGCAGGCTGCAGCATCCGCAGCCCGCGCCGCCGCACCCAAGAGCCCGATCGCCGCGCTCGAGGGCCTGCTGCTCGAGGCAGGTGCGGATCTGCGCATCACCGGCTATGACCTGAAAAAGGCCATCTACACCAACATGGAAGCAGACATCCCCGAACCGGGCAGCGTGCTCGTCGGCGCGCGCCTGTTCTGCGAGATGCTGCGCCGTATGCCCGACGGCATCGTCACCGTCGAGGCCGAAAACGGCACGGTCACCGTCAAGTGCGGCCGCTCGGCCTTCAACCTCGTCGGCATGAGCGCAGAGGATTATCCCGACCTGCCGAGCGTGGAGGCCGAAAACGGCGTGTCCCTGCCGCAGGATCTGCTCAAGAAGATGATCAACGAGTGCTCCTTCGCCGTGAGCACGAACGAGAGCCGCCCGGTCTACATGGGCACGCTCTTTGAGATCGCGCACAACGAGCTGACCATGGTCTCCGTCGACGGCTACCGTCTGGCGCTGCGCCGCGAGCCCGTTGAGGGCTATGGCGACGACTGCAGCTTCATCGTGCCGGGCACGGCGCTGAGCGATCTGGAGCGTCTGTGCAGCGACAGCGACGAGCGCGTCAAGATGTCCGTCGGCAGCAAGCACATCTCGTTCACCGTCGGCAGCACCGTCATCCTCTCGCGCCGGCTCGAGGGCGACTTCCTCAATTATAAGAAGGCGATCCCGGAGTCGTTCCGCATCACGGTCAAGACCGCGCGCACGGATCTGCTCGACGTGGTCGAGCGCGTGTCGCTCATCGTCGACAGCAAGAACAACGCCCCCCTGCGCCTGACCTTCCGCAAGGACGCCATCGACTTCGTATGCACGACGCCGCTCGGCAAGGCGGCCGATTCCTGTCCGTGCGAGGGCGACGGCGGCGATCTCGAGATCGGCTTTAACGACCACTACCTGTCCGACGCGCTCAAGGCGGCGCCGGCGGACGAGCTCAACGTCTGCCTCAACACCGGCTCGAGCCCGTGCATCTTCGTGCCGGCGGACGGAAGCGACAACTTTGTATATATGGTGCTGCCGGTGCGTCTGCGCGCCGGACAGTGACCGGAGTGAGAACTATGGAAACGATCACGATCGAAACGGAATTCATCAAGCTCGACGCGCTGCTGAAGTTTGCCGCCCTCACGGCGACCGGCGGCGAGGCAAAGCAGGTCATCACCGACGGCATGGTCGCCGTCAACGGTGAGACGTGCACCATGCGCGGCAAAAAGATCCGCCCGGGCGACACCGTGACCTTCGCCGGGCACACGCTGAAGGTGCAGAGCGCGCAATGATCGTGCGCAGGATCGCGCTCAACGGCTGGCGCAACTATGCATTCGCCGCGGCGGAGTTTTCGCCCGGCACGAACGTCATCACCGGCGAAAACGCGCAGGGCAAGACGAATCTGCTCGAGGCGGTGTACCTGCTCACGGGCGGCAAGAGCTTTCGCACCCGCTTTGACAGGGAGCTCATCGGCTTCGGCTACACGAGCGCGGAGGTGCTCGCGGACGTGTACGCCTTCGGACGGGAGCAGACCGTGCGCGTCGTGCTCCGGCAGGGGCAGCGCAAGCAGATCTGGCAAAACGGCGTGAAAAAGACCGCCGCCGAGCTCGCGGGCAATTTTGCCGCCGTGCTCTTCTGCCCGGACGATCTGAACATCATCCGCGACGGGCCGGCTGCCCGCCGCCGCATGATGGACATGGCCATCAGCCAGCTGCGGCCGAAGTACGGCGCGCTGCTGGCGGAATACAGCCACCTGTATGACCAGAAATCCGCGATCTTGCGCGACTGGCACGAAAAACCGTCGCTGCTCGACACGCTCGACGATTTTTCCGACCAGATGTGCCGCGTCTCGGCCAAGCTCATCCGCTACCGCGCGGCCTACGCCTCGCGCCTGAACATCGCGGCCGCGCCCATCCACGCCGACTTTTCCGGCGGGCGCGACAAGCTGGCGCTTGCCTACCGCACGGTCAGCACCGTGACCGATGCCCTCGGCACGGAAAAGGAGATCTACTACGCCCTGTGCGACCATCAGGAGCAGCACCGCCGCGCCGAGCTCGACAGCGGCCAGTGCCTCACCGGCGCGCACAAGGACGATCTGCTCATCGACATCAACGGCCAGCCGGCGCGCGCGTTCGCCTCGCAGGGGCAGACACGCACGGCGGCGCTGTCGCTCAAGCTCGCTGAGCGGGAGATCTTCCACGATGAGTTTGACGAATATCCCGTGCTCATGCTCGACGACGTGCTCTCCGAGCTCGACGCGCAGCGGCAGGCGTTCGTGCTCAACCGCATCGGCGGCGGGCAGACGCTCATCACCTGCTGCGAGGACGCGCGCATCGCCGAACGCACCGGCGGCCGCGTGCTCACGGTCGCAAACGGGGGGATCCGCTGATGTATCTGCACCTCGGCAATCAGGTCATCGCGCTGCAAAAGAGCGTGCTCGGCGTGTTCGACATGGACACCGCCACATGGTCGCACCGCACGCGCGAGACGCTGGAAAAATGGGAACAGGCCGGTCAGGTAGAAAACGCCGCCGGGGACGAGCTGCCCAAGGCGTTCGTGCTCTGCTCGCTCGGCAGCGGGCAGACCTGCTATCTGTCACAGCTCAACACCGCAACACTATATAAACGCAGCAAGACCAGCGGACTGGAGAATCTCTGACCGCGGCGCTGTACGGAAGGAAGCAAATCCATGCCAGATATCACAGACAAGATCACACAAAAATATGACGCCAGCCAGATTCAGGTGCTCGAGGGTCTGGAGGCCGTGCGCAAGCGTCCGGGCATGTACATCGGCTCGACGTCGTCGTCCGGTCTGCACCACCTCGTGTATGAGATCGTCGACAACTCCATCGACGAGGCGCTCGCGGGCTACTGCAGCCACATCGAGCTGACCATCGAGCCGGGCGACATCATCTGCGTGAGCGACAACGGCCGCGGCATCCCCGTGGACGTGCAGCCGCAGACGGGCAAGTCCGCGCTTGAGGTCGTGTTCACGGTGCTGCACGCGGGCGGCAAGTTCGGCGGCGGGGGCTATAAGGTCTCCGGCGGCCTGCACGGCGTGGGCGCCTCGGTCGTCAACGCCCTGTCCGAGTGGCTGGAAGTGAACGTGCACAAAAACGGGAAGATCTATCAGATGAAGTTTTCCCGCGGCGAGACGACGCAGGCCATGACCGTCGTCGGCGAGACCGACCACACCGGCACGACCGTGCGCTTCAAGCCCGACCCCGTCATGTTCGAGGACACGGTCTATGACTATGAGACGCTGCACGTGCGTATGCGCGAGCAGGCGTTTCTGAACGCCGGCCTGCGCATCACGATCACCGACCTGCGCGGCGAAGAGCCCGTGAGCGAGTCGATGTGCTACGAGGGCGGCATCCGCGAGTTCGTGGACTTCATCAACCGCAACAAGACCGCGCTGCACCCCGAGGCCATCTATATGTCCGGCGAGCGCAGCGACTCCATGTGCGAGATCGCGCTGCAGTATAACGACGGCTACAACGAGGTCATCGTCTCCTTCGCCAACAACATCCACACGCCGGAGGGCGGCATGCACGAGACCGGCTTCAAGGCCGCGCTCACCCGCGCGCTCAACTCCTACGGCAAGAAGAGCGGCATCCTCAAGGAGGGCGACAGTATCTCCGGCGAGGACAGCCGCGAGGGTCTCACGGCGGTCATCTCCGTCAAGCTCACCAACCCCCAGTTCGAGGGCCAGACGAAGGCCAAGCTCGGCAACTCCGAAATGCGCGCGCTCGTCGACTCGGTCGTCTTTGACCGCCTGTCGCAGTTTCTGGAGGAGAACCCCGCCGTCGGCCGCACGATCATCGAAAAGGCGCTCACGGCCTCGCGTGCACGCGAGGCTGCCCGCCGCGCGCGCGAAAATATCCGCCGCAAAAACGGGCTCGAGGGCTTCAATATGCCCGACAAGCTGCGCGACTGCAACGACCGCGACCCCTCGCTGACCGAGCTCTACATCGTCGAGGGCGACAGTGCAGGCGGCTCTGCCACGCAGGGACGCGACTCGCGCTTTCAGGCGATCCTGCCGCTCTGGGGCAAGATGCTCAACGTCGAAAAGGCGCGCGCCGACAAGGTCTACGGCAACGACAAGCTCACCCCCGTCATCACGGCGCTCGGCGCGGGACTCGGCGAGGAGTTTGACATCAGCAAACTCCGCTATCACAAGGTCATCATCATGGCCGATGCCGATGTCGACGGCAGCCACATCCGCACGCTGCTGCTGACGTTCTTCTTCCGCTTCATGCGTCCGCTCATCGACGGCGGCTATGTCTATTCCGCCATCCCGCCGCTGTACAAGCTCAACCGCGGCAAGACCTCGCGTGTCGCTTTCTCCGACGAGGAGCGCGACCGCATCTCCGCCGAGATGCGCGGCGACAACCCGAACGCGAAGATCGACATCAACCGCTTCAAGGGTCTCGGCGAGATGGACCCGCACGAGCTCTGGGAGACGACCATGAACCCCGAGACCCGCACGCTCAAGCAGATCACACTCGAGGACGCCGTGCACGCCGACGAGGTGTTCACCGTGCTCATGGGCGAAAAGGTCGAGCCGCGCAAGGCGTTCATCGAGCAGAACGCCAAGTACGCGGTCAACATTGACATTTAAGGAGGTGTGCAGCCATGGCCAAGGACTATAAACGGGAGGATATCCTCTATCCCGACCAGAAGATCATTCAGAGCGAGCTCGTCCATGAGATGCAGACCTCTTACATCGAGTATGCCATGTCCGTCATCGTCGGACGTGCGCTGCCGGATGTGCGCGACGGTCTCAAGCCCGTGCACCGGCGCATCCTCTACGCCATGTACGAGGACAACCTGACCTCGGACAAGCCCTTCAAAAAATCCGCCACCTGCGTCGGCGACGTGCTCGGCCGGTACCACCCGCACGGCGACGCGTCCGTGTATGACGCGATGGTGCGTCTGGCGCAGGATTTCTCCATGCGCTATATGCTCGTCGACGGTCACGGCAACTTCGGCTCTGTCGACGGCGACCCCCCGGCCGCTTACCGATACACCGAGGCGCGCCTGTCAAAGATCGCCAACGAAATGCTGCGCGACATCGACAAGGACACCGTGGACTGGGACCCGAACTTTGACGAGACCCGCCGCGAGCCGCGCGTGCTGCCGTGCCGCTTCCCGAACCTGCTCGTCAACGGCAGCTCGGGCATCGCCGTCGGCATGGCGACGAATATCCCGCCGCACAACCTCACCGAGGTCATCAACGCCTGCGTGTGCGTGCTCGAAAATCCGGACGCCACGCTCAGCGATCTCATGCAGCACGTCACGGGCCCGGACTTCCCGACCAAGGGCATCATCGTCGGCCGCAGCGGCATCCGCGCGGCCTACGCCACCGGCCGCGGCCGCGTCGTCGTGCGCGCCCGCACCGAGACCGAGACGTGGGGACACGACCGCATCCGCATCATCGTGACGGAGCTGCCGTATCAGGTCAACAAGCGCCAGCTCATCCAGAACATCTCCGAGCAGGTGCGCGACAAGAAGCTCGACGGCATCTCCGGCCTGCGCGACGAATCCGACCGCAACGGTATGCGCATCGTCATCGAGCTCAAGAAGGACGCCAACACGCAGGTCGTGCTCAACCGCCTCTTCGCCCAGACGCAGATGCAGACCACGTTTGCCGTGAATATGCTCGCGCTGGTCGACAACCAGTCGCAGCCGAAGATCCTGTCCCTGCGGCACATCCTCGACGAGTATCTCACCTTCCAGGAGGAGATCATCGTCCGGCGCACGAAGTTCGACCTCAAGAAAGCGCTCGAGCGCGCCCATCTGCTTGAGGGTCTGCTCATCGCCGAGGAGAACATCGACGAGGTCATCCGCATCATCCGCGAGAGCTATGACAATGCCAAGGAAAACCTCATGCAGCGCTTCAGCCTCTCCGAGGTGCAGGCACAGGCCATCCTCGATATGCGCCTCAAGGCCCTGCAGGGTCTCGAGCGCGAGAAGCTGCAAAACGAATATGACGAGCTCGAGCAGCGCATCGCCTACTTCCGTGAGCTGCTCGCAGATCCCGAAAAGGTCAAGGGCGTGCTGCGCGACGAGCTCATCGCCATCCGCGACAAGTACGGCGACGCGCGCAAGACCGAGATTCAGGACATCGAGGATGACATCGACATCGAGGACCTCATCGAGGAGGAGGAGTGCGTGTTCACGCTCTCGCACGGCGGCAACATCAAGCGTGTGCCCGTCGACGAGTACACCGCGCAAAAGCGCGGCGGCAAGGGCGTGCGCGCGGCGACGCTGCGCGACGAGGACTATGTCGAGACCGTGTTCACCGCCTCGACCCATGACTACATCCTCTTCTTCACCGACCGCGGCCGCTGCTACCGCAAGAAGGGCTACCTCATCCCCGAGGCCGGACGCACCGCGCGCGGCGTGAACATCGTCAACTTTATTCAGGTGGAAAAGGACGAGAAGGTCAGCGCCATGCTGCACGTGCGCGAGATGGACGACGATTCCTTCCTCGTCTTTGCCACGCGCAGCGGCACGGTCAAGCGCATGGCGCTCTCGGCGCTGCGCAACATCCGCACGAGCGGCATCCGCGCGCTCACGCTTGACGAGGGCGATGAGCTCATCAACGTCATGCGCACCGATGGGGAGCAGAACATCCTCATGGCCACGCACAACGGACAGGCCATCTGCTTTGCCGAGACGGACGTGCGCCCGATGGGACGCGAGGCCGTCGGCGTGCGCGGCATCCGCCTCAAGGACGGCGACTGGGTCGTCGGCGCGGAGATCGCGCAGCCGGATGCGAGCGTGCTGTCCATTACCGAAAAAGGTTATGGCAAGCGTACCCCGGCCGCGGAGTACATCCGTGGCGGCGAGGAGCCGCAGCACCGCGGCGGCTCGGGCTTGAAAAACTACAACATCACCGACAAGACCGGTCCGGTCACGGCGGTCAAGGTCGTGCAGGACAGTGACGACGTGCTCGTCGTCTCGGACGACGGCGTCATCATCCGCATGGAGGCCGCCGGCATCTCCGAGCTCGGCCGTGCGACGCAGGGCGTGCGCATCATGCGCCTGTCTGAGGGTGCGCGGGTCATCTCCGTGGCGCTCACCGACCGCGCCGAGAGCGAGGACGCGCCTGCCGGGGAGAGCGAGGCATGAAGCAGGTCATCATCTACACCGACGGCGCCTGCTCCGGCAATCCCGGCCCGGGCGGCTGGGGCGCAATCCTGAAATACGGCGCGCATGAGCGCGAGCTCTCCGGGGGCGAACCGTCCACGACGAACAACCGCATGGAGCTGCTCGGCGCGATCACCGCGCTGCAGAGCCTGCGCGAGCCGTGTCAGGTGACGCTGTATACGGACAGTCAGTATCTGGCCAACGCCATCAACCTCGGCTGGCTGCGCGGCTGGAAGCAGAAGGGCTGGCGACGCAAGGAGGGCGAGCTGAAAAACGCCGACCTCTGGCAGACGCTCGACGCCCTGCTGCAGACGCACAAGGTGCAGTTTGTCTGGGTCAAGGGGCACGCCGATAATGTGTACAACAACCGCTGCGACGCGCTGGCCGTCGCGCAAAGGGAGAAGTTTGCATGACAGAGCCGAAGATCGTCCATCTGCCGCCGCGGGAGAAACACCCCGCGCGCGAGCCAAACGAAACATGGGACGCCGGAGAGCGCCTGTTCGGACTGGAGGAGCTGCTGCTGCATATGCCGCCGATCCGAAAGCTGCACCTCGAGCGGGGCAGGCTCAAGGATCTCGTGCGCCTGTATCCGGACATGAAGCGCGAGTTTGCCGCGCCCGAGCTGCTGCCGCAGGCCGTGATCGCCACGGCGATGGTGCGCCGGCGCATGGAGCTGCTGCTCTTCCGGTCGGACGATCAGCGCGAGGCGGGCTATGCGCTCGTGACGGTGTGCTCCCCGTATGGCTATGTGCTGGTGCATATGCTGACGATCTACCCGTTTTTGCGCGGGCAGCTGCTCGGGCGCGTGGCGGCGGAGCTGATCGCGCGCTGCTATGCCGGCAAAAGGGGCGTGCTCTTCTGCCAGAGCCGCACGTGCGCGGCGCTGCCCGCGCGCGAGCGGATGCTGAAAACGAACGGCTACCGCGACACGGGCTTTCGCTTCCGCTGGAACGGGCAGCCGGCGGCGCTGTATCTGCGCCCCTGCCAGAGCACGGAGGACATCACGCCGGTGGCGCAGCTGCTGCTGCGGGATCTGTACGGCGATCTGCTGACGCCGGTCAACGCGCGGCGCATGATCCAGCCCGAGGTGTAACAGGAGGTCATTTATGGGACAGAATGTGGATCTGCGCGTGCTGCGCGCAGAGGAATTTGCGTCGTTCCGGCAGCGCAACATCGCGCGCTATGCGCAGGAGCTGCTCTTTGCCCGCGTGACGGATACGCAGGAGCACGCGCTCACCGAGGCGCAGGGCGCGCTCGATGAGATGCTGCCGCAGGGCGTGGACACGCCGCGCAACTATCTGCTGGCGGCCGAGTCCGGCGGCGAGACCGTCGGTGAGCTCTGGTGCGACACGACCGAGCCCGAGACGGTGTTCATCAACGACTTTTTCGTCTATCCCGCCTGCCGCGGGCACGGCTGGGGCAAGGCGATGCTGCGCGCCGTGGAGGAGCTGGCGGCGGCGCAGTCGTTTGAGCAGGTCGTCACGCACGTGTATCACACCAACCGCATCGCGCTCGAGATGTTCGAGGCCGCCGGCTTCACGCAGGTCGGCCCGCCGAAGGGCGGCAACATCTTTTTGCGCAAGCGCTATCTGCGCTCGCCGTTTCTGGTGTGAGCGCAGCCGCAGAGCAAAACCGCCTCTGTTCAACGAACAGAGGCGGTTTTCAGCTTGTCAAAAACCTCGTAGCCTTTCGCCGCCGCGGCGGCGAAAGAGCGTCAAATCAAAAAGTATTACTTTTTGACAACAGAGCGCCCCGTGCTGTATCAGCAGCACGGGGCGCTTGCTATCAAAGAAGTGCGGGATCGGTCCCGATCCGCAGAAAGGACAAAGTTGGAGGCGCAGGCAGCCGTCGCGCAACGGGTGGAGAAGCACCATGAAAGACCGGAACCACGCTCTCCGCGCCTGCGCACATCCAATTAGGGGGTGAGGTAAGCATAGAACAATTTGCGCCACAAGAAAAGCCACAGAACCGGAGTCCTGTGGCTTTTCGCCTCACTTATGCGTTTTTGTGGTCTAGAGTGTGCTCCCACGCATCGCCGAGGTCCTTCCAGCGCCCCATAATGCTCCGCCACAGGTTCAGCGCCCAGGGCGCAAACTCCTCCGGCGGCGGGCAATCCGGCTGCTCGAGCCAGTTTTGCACGATGTCGATGACGACATTCGACATTTTCCCGGACATGAACACCTCGGTCTCCGGGCTGGAGAAGAGGTCGGCAAAATCCTTCTGCAGATACGGGTGCAGCCGGCCGCAGAGAAAGTCGCGGAACGAGTTTTGCCCCGTGAACGTGAGTGCGCGGGCGTAAAACGCGCGGTCGGCATACAGATACGTGCACACGCGGCCGAAGAGGTCGAACAGCCCCGGCTCATCGTCGCCGATCGCCTTCTGGAAGCCGTTTTCGTAGATCCACGTCACGAGCTGGTACTTGTCCGTGAAGTGCCGGTAGAACGTGCGGCGGTTGATCTCCGCGTCCGTGCACAGGTCGGTCACGGTGATGTCCGTCAGGTTGTGCCGGAGCATGCGGCGCTTGAGGCTCTCGGCGATCACTTTTTTCGTTGCGGATTCGCGCACGGCGGCCGCCTCCTTTCGTGTTGCTGCCGCCAGTATAGCACACGTGCCCCGGCGCGGCAAGCGGCTGCGCAGTTGCAATTACGCGCGGTGTTTGCTATGATAAACACACGAACTCACACAAACACAACACAAACTCAACGGGAGGTCATGCCATGCACCCGCACAACCTGCACCTGTATTACTTCAGTCCCACGGGCGGTACAAAGACCGCCGCCGGCCTCTTCGCCGAGCAGCTCGGCGCGCCGGACGCCTGCACCGACATCACCGTACATGCCGAGGCGAAAACCTTCACCGCCGACGACCGTCTGCTGCTGTTCTTCCCGGTCTACGGCGGGCGCGTGCCCGAGCCGTGCCTTGCGCGCGTGCGCGCCCTGCGCGGAGCGGACACCCCGGTCACGCTCGTGGCCGTGTTCGGCAACCGCGCCGTGGACGATGCGCTGCTGGAAATGCGCGACACGCTCGCCCCGCTGGGCTTTCGCGTGGTCGCGGCGGCGGAGGTCATCGCGCCGCACTCGATCAACACCGACATCGCCATCGGGCGTCCGGATGCATCCGACCGCGCCAGGATCGCGGCGTTCTGTGCGCAGCTCGCGTCCAAGCTTGCCGAGGACGCGCCTGCCGGGATCACCGTGCCCGGAAACAAGCCCTACTGTGACTACAACGGTCTGCCGCTCAAGCCGACCGGCGGTCTGCGCTGCATCAGCTGCGGTCTGTGCGCGGACAACTGCCCCGCCGGGGCGATCCCGAAGGACGCGCCGAAAAAGGTCGACAAGCGCAAGTGCATCTCCTGTATGCGCTGCATCCAGATCTGCCCGCAGACGGCGCGCAGCGTGCCGCTGCCGCTGCGGCTGGCTGCCGCCGCGACGGTGAAAAAATACTGCGCCGGGCGCAAGGAGCCGGCCTTCTACATCTAAAGCACAGAACAACCCACAAAACACGCCCGCAGGGACGAGAGTCCCTGCGGGCGTTGAAGCTGTCAAAAAGTATTCCTTTTTGACAAGGGGGTTTGCAGTCTGCTGCGCGCATAATTTGTGCGCCCGCAGGCGCAAAGGCTACGAGGTTTTTTGACAGTCTATTCGCCCTCGATCGTGCGCACATACATGCCCAGCTCGCCGGGCAGGTCATGGATCTCGAGCGCGCAGCCGTCCATGGCGGTGTTGTGCACCGCGATCTGAAACACGAACTGCAGCTGCTCGGGCACAACGGCGGAATACTCGCCGATGTCCATGACGATGCGCGTGAGGCGCGTGAGGCCGTTTTCCGTCATCGCCTGCTGCGCGATGTCAAAGACCTCCTTGGCAATGGCCGCCTCGTGCATTCAGTTCTTCTTCGGCTGGCGGCGGACGTTGCGCTCGCGCACGAGCGACTTCTTGAGCGGCTTGCAGAAGAGCACGCGGTCGCCGTCGACCATCTCGCGCACGTCCTTCGGGCACTTCGTGACGCACACGCCGCAGCCGATGCAGCGCTGATACTCCACGAACACCTTGCCGGTCTGCGCGTTGAAGCCGGTGGCCACGGTCGGGCAGAAGTGGTTGCAGATGTTGCAGCCGTTGCAGTTTTCCGGGTGGACGATGACGGGCTTTGCGTGCGCGCGCATATACAGCGGCTGCATGCCGCCGCGCGTGTACGAGCCGAGCATCTCGCAGCACTGCGTGTCGCAGTTGCAGATGGCGGTCGTCTCCTCGTCCATGTTGCAGGCGTAGTGGAACACCTGATGCACGCAGCCCTTGTTCTCGCAGTCGACAAGGATCTGGCGCGCCTCAGCCTTGCTGACCTGACGGCCGACGCCGTACTCGATGATCTGCTTGGCGATGTTGCCGACGCACAGGCACACCTCATCCGGCGTGGGGTGCTTGGGCTGCAGGCCCTCTCTGCGGCGGATGTTGCGGCAGAAGCAGTGCATGACGCTGATGGGCGAATCGTCCGGGAGGCTGTCGAGATACGCCTCGAGCTGGTAGCTCGGCACGACGCTCGTCGTGTCGTTGGAGAGCTTGCGGTCGACGTGCACGACCTTGCCGGCGGCCTTGCCCTCGAGCGGGAGCGCGACCTCCATGTGGCCCTTGTCGCCCTTGAGCTTGTTGAGATTGTTCATGACGGCGTAGCCCGTGCGCAGCGGCTCGACGTTGAGCGTGGTGACCATGTTGATGGCCGAGGTGAACAGCTCCGACGCCTTTTGCAGCGTCTCATTGTCCTCGCCCGTCGACAGCGGAAACTCAAACCAGCCCGGCAGCATCGGCGCGAGGTCGAACGTCGGCTCCGCCCCGTCGTAGATCTTGAGCAGGAAGCCCTTGCGGCACATATCGTAGAGTGTGGCGTCCCAGTCGCTGCCCGTGTAGAGCGCGCGCAGCTCCGCCTCGGTGTTGCCGCGCAGCTTCATGCCCATCATGATGTCGTACTCCTCGTCGGTCACGAACAGCCTGCAGTACTGTTCAAACTGCGGCACCGGCGGCTGCGGCACCTGCGTGACGGCGTTCATGCGGTTCATGAGCTTGAGATATTTCAGATAACCCATCTTCTTTGTTCCCCTTTCCGGCAGATGGCGCTTCCCATGCGCGCGGCTGCCCGCCGGTGTTCCGGCAAATTGGCACATACGAATTTACTTTATCATCTTGTCTAACTTTTGGCAAGCCCTTTCCGATGCTTTTCCATATGAAAAAGGGATGCGCCCGCGCCGACAGGGGAGATCGGCGCGCTTCGGAGGCTTCACGCGTCATTTGCGCGGCGGGCTTCTCGTTTCACGCGGTTTCGGTCATAGGCCTTTTTGCTCTGCACGACCCGGGTGACCGGGGAAAGCCCGTTCCACGAGCCGCGCTTTGCGGCATAGTGCTCACGCTGCGCGCTTGCTGCGCTTTGCCATCGGCGTGGGATTCATGTTGTCTCAGCTCCTTTCAGCTGCTGCATATGGTCCATAAGGGATCGGATCTCTGTCACGTAATCAGGGTGCCCGCAGAGCAGCATGCTCTTTTTCAGATCCTCCAAGGCGTCCAGAAACTGCGGCACATCTTTTTTCCGGACATGGCACAGGACCGCGATGTACGGGCTGTCCTTTTTCGCGTACTCCCGGTCGAACCAGACCCTGACCTGCCGCCGGATAAACAGCTGATCGGCAAGGTAGGGGACGGTATCAAAAAACACGAAGTAGGCATATCGCAGGGAAAACTTCTCAATCGACCAATACAACGGTTGGCTCATTTTTCCCTCCGTTTCAAAATCAGGGCTTGCTTTTTTGCGCCGTCTCTGGTATTTTACAATATTACTCTTTAAGGAGGCGACCCGAATGGGCTTGAAAGCATACCCCGTGATCGACCTTGCCGCCACGGGGGACAACATCCGCCGCCTGCGCGTGGCGCGCGGCCTGACGGTGCGCGACCTGCAAAGCTACTTCGGCTTTGCCGAGCCGCGGGCGATCTACAAGTGGCAAAAGGGGGAGACCCTGCCGACGGTCGACAATCTGTACGCGCTCGGCGCGCTGCTGGAGGTGTCGCTGGAGCAGATCCTCATCCCCGTCGCCAGAAATCCCGATATCGTGTGTGAGCAGCAGGCCGAGACCTGCTGCTCACACTGTTTTCTGACCGGCTGTTCCGGATGCGGCAAGCGTCCGATGCAGCTTCCGCCATTTGCCCCGGGCGCACGGCCGGCGGCGTGACAGGTCACGACCGGTCGCTGCGCGCGGGAAAGGAGATCACACATAATTTTTCTTTTCTCGTCAAAGTCGAGGTCGGCTTGCCTGCCGCACGAGGGAGATGTCAGTTCGGAAGCGGGCATGGGTGTCTGCGCGAAAAACGGGTCTGACGCCTGTGCGTCTGGCGCCGGACGAGAAGCCGGGCGCTGTCTTTCCAATTCAATAGAAAGGCTCGCTGAGCGAGCCGCTCGGGTCGTTTCCGTTTGCAATTGTGCAGCGTTATCGTTCATCTGCACCTGAACCGGCATCCGCTTGCTCCTGGCCTGCCGCACCCGGAACAGCCGGTCTGCACCGGGGCGTTATGCCTCGGCTTTTCCGGTGTAGACCGCGAACGCTTCGGCAAAGCTGGCGTTCACGTCAAAGGGCGGCGTGTAGGCCACGTCGGACGTGACCAGACACAAGTCGATCCTGGCCGAGGTCTCATCCGCGCGCCGGTCGAGCTTCGTGAGGGCGGCGCGGATGACCTTCCGGTCGTAGTTGATCGTGGTCACGCGCCGCACGTCGCAGCGGTAGGTGATCTGATTGCCATCGGCGTTGAAGCGGTAGCCGCTGCCGCCGTTGGGGATCGTCTGCTCGCTGCAGCGCAGGTCGTTCATGCGCCGGAAGGTGCGGGAAACGCTCTGGCGCGCGGCGTTGAGGCTGACCTCGCTGTCCATGTCGATGTCCAGCGCATCCTTCGCCGTGCGGATGGCGGCGCTGAGCGTCTCCTTCTCGTCGAGCAGGTGCAAAAGGAAACGGGCAATGTCCGTGATCTGCTCGTAATACTCCGTTTCCGGCACGGCGGCAACGGTCTCGTCCTCCGCCTCGGCCATGACCTTGCGGCGCAGGTAGGTGTTTTCGACCTTCGTGATGTTGGCGTCACGGTCGAGAATGCTCTGCGCTTCGTCCAGAAAGGACTGGAGCTTGTTCTGATAGCGGAATGCTTCTTTCAGATTCATCGGGTCGTCACCTCTGTCTTTCAGGTTGTTTTCTGAACCGATTGTAACGCGCGAACGCCTGCTTGTCATGGAACTTGCGGTTCACTCCGGCGCGGGATGCGGCAGGATGCGGACTTTGCGGATAAAAAACGGAGCAGGCGGAAACCTGCTCCGGGAAAGGGGCTGCATGCTGGTTGTCAAAGCTCAGATGCCAAGCAGCTCCTGACACATATAGGAAAATTCTTCTGCTGAGATCCGTTTCTCTGTCCGAATGAGATCGTTCCTCAAAACGGTGAGACGCAGCAGCGCCGCAGCTTCGTCATCCTCACAATTGGCGATATCATACAGCATCACCAACGCGCCCGCAGGCAGCCCATGCGCTGTTAACCGTTTTTCGCTCTCATGAAGCAGGGATCCTATTCTGTCAACGGCGGGGACAGATGCCGAATCGCACTCTGCGAAAAGAGCGGGATCTTCATCGAAAAAGGCTTTGCCAAAAACAAAAGTGGATGCAACGAAAATCCGTTACATCCACTTGATTTGGTTGCGGAGACAGGATTTGAACCTGCGACCTCCGGGTTATGAGCCCGACGAGCTACCGAACTGCTCCACTCCGCGATATACAATTGACCCCTCAAGGCTTATATACTATAACATATAAGCCCCGAGGTGTCAAGTACTTTTTTAGCGCTCAGAGGCGGAATATTCTTCCTTTTCTGCGTCGTCTAGCGTTTTTGCTGCGGCGGCACGGCTGTTTCTGACCTTGAGCTCGGCAAGAATCTCCGCCAGCAGCTCCTCCGTCGTGGGCTCAGCAGGGGCTTCCGGCTCAGGCTCGGCTTCGTCCGCCTTTTTGCGGTTGAAGCGGTTGATGATCTTCACCATCCAGAACACGACGAACGAAATGCACAGGAAATTGATGATCGCCATGATCAGATCGCCGATCGGGAACACGCCGACGGTCACGCCGGAGAAATCCAGTCCGCCGATGATGAGCGAAATGAGCGGGTTGATGATATCGTTGACGAGCGCGGTGACGATGGCCGTGAACGCGCCGCCGACAACGACGCCGACTGCCAGGTCAATGACGTTGCCGCGCGAGATAAATGTCTTGAATTCATCGAGCCAACCGGGCTTTTTCATGATGCTGCCTCCATTTTTCTATGATCTCTATGCTGCTGCGCGCTGCGCATCCTCAGTGCTTCGGCACAAGGACTTCCTTGCCGCCCATGTAGGGACGCAGCACCTCGGGGATGACGACGCTGCCGTCGGGTTGAAGGTTGTTCTCGAGGAACGCGATGAGCATACGCGGCGGGGCGACGCAGGTGTTGTTGAGCGTGTGGGCGAGGTAGTTCTTGCCGTCCTTGCCCTTGATGCGGATGTGCAGGCGGCGGGCCTGCGCGTCGCCGAGATTCGAGCAGGAGCAGACCTCAAAATACTTCTGCTGGCGCGGGCTCCACGCCTCGATGTCGCAGGACTTGACCTTCAGGTCGGCGAGGTCGCCGGAGCAGCACTCGAGCTGGCGCACCGGAATGTCCATGCTGCGGAAGAGCTCGACGGAGTAGCGCCAGAGCTTCTCGTACCAGTCCATGCTCTCCTCCGGGCGGCAGACGACGATCATCTCCTGCTTTTCAAACTGGTGGATGCGGTACACGCCGCGCTCCTCGATGCCGTGCGCGCCTTTCTCCTTGCGGAAGCAGGGCGAATAGGACGTCATTGTCTGCGGGAGCTGATCCTCGGTGAGGATCTGGTCGATGTAGCGGCCGATCATGGAGTGCTCGCTCGTGCCGATCAGATAGAGATCCTCGCCCTCGATCTTGTACATCATAGCGTCCATGTCCGTCTGGCTCATGACGCCCTCGACCACGTTGCCGTGGATCATGAACGGCGGGATGCAGTAGGTAAAGCCCTTGTCGATCATGAAATCGCGCGCGTAGGCCAGCACGGCCTCGTGCAGACGCGCGATATCGCCCATGAGATAGTAAAAACCGTTGCCGGAGACGCGGCGCGCGGCGTCAAGATCGATGCCGTCAAAGCGCTCCATGATCTCCGTGTGGTACGGGATCGGGAAATCCGGCACGACCGCCTCGCCAAAGCGCTGCACCTCAACGTTGCAGCTGTCATCCGGGCCGAGCGGCACGCTCGGGTCGATGATCTGCGGGATGGTGAGCATGATCTTGTGGATCTTGGCCTCAAGCTCGGCCTCCTGCTGCTCGAGCTCGGCGAGCCGCGCGGCCTGCGCGGTGACCTGCGCCTTGACGGCCTCGGCCTCGGCGAGCTTGGACGGGTCTTTTTTCGCCTGTCCCATGAGCATGCCGATCTGCTTCGACAGGGTGTTGCGCTCGGCGCGCAGATTCGACGCCTCGTTGATGGCGGCGCGGTTGGCCTTGTCGAGCTCGATCACCTCGTCGACGAGCGGCAGCTTCGCGTCCTGAAACTTTTTGCGGATGTTCTCCCGAACGAGCTCGGGGTTTTCACGGATGAGTCGAATGTCAATCATGTTGTCTCTGTCTCCTCAATGTTCTAATTGGTGTCAGTTTCTGCGACCGATGCCCTCGAGCGCCTGCAGCAGCGCCTCGCGGTCGTCCGCGTCGTAGTATTCCAGCTCGATGCGCCCGGTCTTGCGCCCCTGCGTCATGCGCACTTTGCGTCCGAGCACCTGCTCGAGATGGCGCGCGCATTCGCCGAGATAATCGACACCGGCAGGCTTTTTCGCCGGTTTTTCCTGCGTTTCCTTCAAAAGCTGCGCAGCCAGCGCCTCGGCGCGGCGCACGGAGAGCCCCTTTTCGATGACGGTTTTCGCCGCGGCGAGCTGCACCTGCGCATCGCTGAGCGGCAGCAGCGCGCGTGCGTGACCGGCCGAGAGCGTCCCGTCCTCGACGAGCTTCAGGACCTGCTCCGACAGCGCCAGAAGCCGTGTCGCATTGGCGACAGCGGGGCGCGACTTGCCCACGCTCTGCGCCACGTCGTCCTGCGTCATGCCGTACACGTCCTGCAGGGCGCGGTAGCCCTTGGCCTCTTCGATGGGGTTTAAGTCCTCGCGCTGCAGGTTTTCGACCAGCGCCATCTCCATGGCGCGCTGCTCATCCGCCGTGAGGATGCGCACCGGCACCTCCTTGAGCCCGGCCATGCGGCTGGCGCGCCAGCGGCGCTCGCCCGCGATGATCTGATAAAAGCCGCTGTCGAGCGGCCGCACCGTGATCGGCTGAATAAGCCCGTAGGTGCGGATGGACTCGGCGAGCAGCTCCAGCGCCTCGGGGTCAAAGCGCTTGCGTGGCTGGTCGGCGCGCGGCTCGATCTTCTCGATCGGCAGCAGATCCGGCGCCGTCTCCGCGCGCTCGGGCTGTGCGGTCGGATATTCCTCCCCAAACAGTGCCCCGAGCCCCATGCCGAGACCTTTTTTCCCGTCTTTACCCATGTTCCACCTCCGATGCGGCAGCAGCGACCTCCTGCGCCGCCTTTGCCGCTTTTTCCTCGCGCTTGATGAGCTCCCCCGCCAGATGCAGATACGCCCGCGCGCCCTTGGACTCCTTGTCGTAGGCGATGGCGGGTTTGCGGTGGCTCGGCGCCTCGGACAGGCGCACGTTGCGCGGGATCATGGTCTTGTATACCTTTTTGCCGAAGAATTTGCGCACCTCGTTCACGACCTGATCGGACAGCTTCGTGCGCCCGTCATACATGGTCATGACGATGCCCTGTACGCTCAGCTCCGGATTGAGGCGCTTGTTGCACATTTTGATGCTGCGCATGAGATCGGCGATGCCCTCGAGCGCGTAATACTCGCACTGCACCGGGATGAGCACGCTGTCGGCCGCGACGAGCGCATTGATCGTCAGCAGCTCGAGCGACGGCGGACAGTCGATGAGGATGAAGTCATAGTCCGCCTGTACCGGAGCAAGCGCGTTTTTCATGATGTATTCCCGCTGCTGCGAGCCAACGAGCTCGACCGAGCAGCCGGAGAGATTCATATTTGCCGGCAGCACGTCGCCGTATTTCGTGCTGCGGATACAGTCGGCAGCGGCCGCGCCGTTCATCAGCAGGTCGTAGCAGTTGGGCGTCACGGTTTTGTCCACGCCCATGCCGGAGGTGCTGTTGCCCTGCGGGTCGCAGTCGATGAGGAGCACGCGCCGCCCGCGCTTTTTGAGCGCGCAGGTCAGGTTCACGCACGTCGTCGTCTTGCCGACCCCGCCTTTCTGGTTGGCGACGGCAATGATTTTGCCCATGGTTTGCCTCCCTAAATCGTGTTTGCCGCTATTATACCAGCGCGCGCCGTCGTTTTCAACCGCTTGCGGGCGCTGCGGCAAATTTTTGTGATGTTTCACGTGAAACAATGTCGAGCGCGGCGGAAAATGTTTCACGTGAAACATGGTTCACGACAGCAGGAGGTCGAGATCCGCCACGGTCAGCCCATCGTGCAGCGCGAGATCAATGCCGTAGCCGATGAGCTTGGCGGCGTCGCGCACGACGGCGTCAATGTCGCGCGGCGTGACGAACATCCGCTCGGCGCGCGGGTCGTCCGTGAGACTGCCCGCGTCGATGACCGTCGGTAGTCCGATGGCCGCGACCGGCACGCCGAGCGTGGTGCGGTCGAGCCCCGCGCGGTCGTTGCCGACGCCGCTGCCGGGCGTGATGCCGGTGTCGGTGAGCTGAACGGTGCAGCCGAGGCGCTCCGGCTCCGCGCAGGCGAGCGCGTCGACGGCGATGACGGCATCCGGGTGCAGGCGGTCGGTCATGGCGCGGACGAGCTCAGCCGATTCCACGCCCGTCGTGCCGAGCACACCGGGTGTCAGCGCCGCCACAGAGCGAAAGTGCCCGAACTGCTCGGGCAGGCGCGCGCGCAGGTGGCGCGTGACGAGCACGCTCTGCATCGCGTCCGGTCCGACGGCGTCTGGCGTGATCGCCCGGTTGCCGAGCCCGACGACGAGCACGGACGCCTCCGGCATCAGCGGCAGGGCGGCGCGCAGGAGCTCCGAAAGGGTTTGCGCGGCGTTTTCGAAGGCGTCGTCCGCGCGGCGCAGCAGCGGGGTGAGGTCGAGCGTGTCGTACCGCCCGATCGGTTTACATAACGCCTCGGAACCGGCGGCATCGAGTACCTCCACCTGCGTCACGGGAAAGCCGCGGCGCTGTGTCTGCGCGGCGCGCACGCCGGGAAGCTGCGCCGCAGCGGCGGCGCTGCGGAGGGCTTCGGCCTCGACGGCGAGGTCGGTACGGGGAAAATTCGGCATGGTTTGCTCCTTTCTGACGCCACATCTTGTGGCTCACAGCAAGCGTTGCCACAAATGGATACAATTATAATGAAAATTGAAAAAAAGACTTGCAATTTGAAAGGTTTGATGATATCATCAACACTTGCAGAACATTGCACGGTCATATCCATGACTGAATTTTATAGGAGGAGGTGGCGATTGAGAAATGCCGAACATCAAGTCCGCAATGAAGAGAGACGAGAAGTCCAAGCTGCAGAACATGAAAAACAAGGCTGAGAAATCCGCCCTGAAGACCAACCTGAAGAAGTTTGATGCGGCTGTTGCCGAAGGCAACCGTGACGCAGCCGTCAGTACCTATAAAGTTGCTGTCCAGGCTGTTGACCGCGCGGCCGGCAAGGGTCTGATCCACAAGAACAACGCAGCGCACAAGAAGTCTGCAATGGCTCAGAAAATGAACGAGCTTGGCTGATCACAGAATCTCGGGGGCATGGCAGTACGCCATGCCCTTTTTTGCTATTCCGACAGGAGGCTGACTATGAAAAAACGCATGATGCTGATCATCAACCCCATGGCCGGACGCAGCGGCTACAAAAACGGCTTTGGCGAAGTGATGAACATTCTCGACAGCGGCGGCTATCTGACGACGGTGTACTTCACGCAGGGACGCGGCGACGCGACGCTATTTGCGGCGCAGCACGCGGCGGAGTATGACACCGTGGCCTGCATCGGCGGCGACGGCACGCTCAGCGAGGTCGTGTCCGGTCTGATGCAGGTGCCGAATCCGCCCCCGCTCGGCTACATCCCGATGGGCACGACCAACGACGTGGCCTCGACGCTCGGCCTGCCGAAAAACGCGACCGACGCAGCCCTGCGCATCGTGACCGGTACGCCGACGGCGTTCGACGTCGGCAGCTTCGGCGACAAGAGCTTTTTCACCTACGTGGCGGCCTTCGGCGCGTTCACGGCGGTGAGCTATGAGACGCCGCAAAACGAAAAGCAGGCGCTCGGTCATCTGGCCTACGTGCTCGAGGCGATGAGCCGCCTCAACAGCATCGACCACTACTGCGCGCACGTGGAGTATGACGGCGGCACAGTCGACGGGGACTTTATCTTCGGCGGCGTATCGAACTCGACCTCCGTGGCCGGCATGGTGCGTCTGCGCAAGGACCTCGTGAGTCTGGGCGACGGCCTGTTTGAGACGCTGCTCATCCGCCGTCCGAAGCAGTTCGGCGACCTGAGCCGCATCATCACGGGCGTGCTCAATCAGTATTACGACAACGAGAACGTCATCCTCGTGCAGTCGAAGAATCTGCGCTTCACGTTCGAGGAGCCCGTGGCGTGGACGCGCGACGGTGAGGCCGGCGGCGTGACGACGGACGTCCGGCTCAGCAACAACCACGCGGCCATCCACATCATTGCCTGACACGCGCAAAAGCGGTTGAAAAAACCGGCGCAAATGCGTATAATAATAGAGTTACCTATATAAAATCCATCGAAAACGAGGCGGAAGATATGAAAAGACAGCACATCGCCGGTATCTACGCAGCGCCGGAGGCCTTCGGCGGCCAGACCCTGACCGTCTGCGGCTGGGCGCGCACGATCCGCGACATGAAGAATTTCGGCTTTATCGAGCTCAACGACGGCAGCTGCTTCAAGAGCCTGCAGGTCGTGCTCGAGCGCGGCAAGCTCGACAATTACGACGACATCGCCCGCCAGAACGTCGGCGCGGCGTTCATCGTGCACGGCGAGCTCGTGCTCACGCCGGACGCCAAGCAGCCGTTCGAGCTCAAGGCCGACAGCATCACGCTCGAGGGCGCGTCCGCGCCGGATTATCCGCTGCAGAAAAAGCGCCACAGCGTGGAATTTCTGCGCACGATCCAGCATCTGCGTCCGCGCACGAACCTCTTCAGCGCGACGTTCCGCGTGCGCAGCGTGGCGGCGCAGGCGGTGCACACGTTCTTCCAGGAGCGCGGCTTCGTCTATGTGCAGACCCCGATCATCACGGGCTCTGACTGCGAGGGCGCGGGCGAGATGTTCCGCGTCACGACGCTCGACCTCGACAACCTGCCGCGCACGGACGACGGCAAGGTCGATTTCAGCAAGGATTTCTTCGGCAAGAGCACGAACCTGACCGTGTCCGGTCAGCTCAACGCCGAGAACTTCGCGCTCGCCTTCGGCGACGTGTACACCTTCGGCCCGACGTTCCGCGCCGAGAACTCCAACACCCAGCGCCACGCCGCCGAGTTCTGGATGATCGAGCCGGAGATGGCGTTCGCCGACCTCGACGACGACCTCGAGTGCATGGAGGCGATGGTGAAGTTCATCATCAACACCGTGCTCGAAAAGTGCCCGCAGGAGCTGGAGTTTTTCAACTCCTTCGTGGATAAGGGCCTGCTGGAGCGCCTGCACAACGTTGTGGACAACGACTTCGGCCGCATCACCTATACCGACGCCGTGAAGCTGCTGCAGGAGTCCGGTCACAAGTTCGACTACCCCGTCTCGTGGGGCATCGACCTGCAGACGGAGCACGAGCGCTACCTGACCGAGCAGGTGTTCAACAAGCCCGTGTTCGTCACGGATTATCCGAAGGACATCAAGGCGTTTTATATGCGCCTGAATGACGACGGCAAGACCGTCGCCGCGGCGGACTGCCTCGTGCCGGGCATCGGCGAGATCATCGGCGGCAGCCAGCGTGAGGAGCGGCTCGACCTGCTCACCAAGCGTATGCAGGAGCTCGGCCTGAACGAGGCCGACTACTGGTGGTATCTCGACCTGCGGCGCTACGGCAGCTGCCGTCACGCGGGCTTTGGTCTCGGCTTTGAGCGCATGGTCATGTACCTGACCGGCGTGAGCAACATCCGCGACGTGGAGCTGCATCCGCGCACGGTCGGAAACGCCGACTTCTGATCTGCATATAATATAAAAATGCCCCCGAAAGCAACCGCTTTCGGGGGCTTCTGCTTTGGTCTTGCGGGGCTAAACCGCCTCGATCTCCTGCAGCGTCATGTCGCGGCCGGTGAGCGGCATGAGCTTTTTCCCGCCGCAGCCGGGGCAGGTGAGGTCGTTGACGTCGGCCTCAAACTCCGCGCCGCAGTCGAGACAGCGGGCGCGCCCCGCCTCGGTCTCGACGCGCAGCGGCACGCCGTCATACTCCGTCCCGTCGGTCACGGCGACCCAGCAGTCGGTGAGAAAATGCGGGATGACGCCCGAGAGCGTCCCGACGCGCACCGTGATGCTGCGCACGCCGTCGAGCGCCTCCTCGCGGGAGATGTCGCGCACCATTTTGAGCAGCGCGTCGCACAGTGCCAGCTCGTGCATTACTTCAAAACCGCCTTCTTGACGATGCTGCCGGCGCGCTTGACGACACCCTCGGCGACCTTGATCGGCATGGTCTCATACGAGCCCGCGTGCCAGTCGCGCACCTTCTTGAGGTGGATGGCGTCGAACTTGCACTTCGTGGTGCACAGGCCGCAGCCGATGCACAGGTAGCTGTCCACCTTCGTGGCGCCGCAGCCGAGGCAGCGGGCGCACTCCTTTTTGACCTGCTCCTCCGTGAACGTGACGCGCGCATCGGAGAAGGTCTTGGCCTTGGCCGCGTTGTAGCCCGGCATCTGGCGGTGATCCTTATCGAAGCTCGCCGTCTCGAGGAGCACGTGCTCCTTGTCGAGCGCGCGGTACACGCGGCGGTCGCGGCCGGCGGTGAGCGTCTGGCCGGGGTGCACGAAGCGGTGCAGGCTGATGGCGGCCTCCTTGCCGGCGGCGATGGCGTCGATGGCAAACTTCGGACCGGTGTAGCAGTCGCCGCCGACGAAGATGTCCGGCTGCGCGGTCTGATACGTGAAGGCGTCGGCCTCGGCCGTGCCCTTTTTCGTCGTCGTGAGCGCGCCGGTATCGAGCGTGCCCCAGTCGACCGTCTGGCCGATGGCGCCGATGACGGAGTCGAGCGCGATCGTCTCGAATTCGCCCGTGCCGACGGGCTTGCGGCGGCCCTTCTCGTCCGGCTCGCCGAGCGCCATGCGCTCGACCCGGATGCCGGTGACCTTGCCGTCCGCGCCGAGGATCTCGACCGGGGCGGTCAGGAAGCGGAAGCGCACGCCCTCTTCCATCGCCTCTTTGACCTCTTCGGGGTCGGCGGGCAGCTCTGCCTCGCTGCGGCGGTAGAGGACGTAGGTCTCATCCGCGCCGAGGCGCACCGCGCTGCGGCAGACGTCCATGGCCACGTTGCCGCCGCCGATGACGGCGCAGCGCTTGCCGACGGCCGGCTGCTCGCCAAGGTTCACGGCGCGCAGGAAGTCCACGCCGCCGTAGACGCCCGTGAGCTCCTCGCCCGCAACGCCGAGCCTGGCCGACTTCTGCGCGCCGATGGCGACATAGAAGCCCTTGTAGCCCTGCGCGCGCAGCTGCTCGATGGTGATATCCCTGCCGACCTCGACACCGCAGCGGAATTCGACGCCCATCTCACGCAGGATGTCGATCTCGGCGTTGAGCACGTCCTTTTCGAGGCGGAAGTTCGGGATGCCGAGCGTGAGCATACCGCCGGGAACGGGGTTGCGGTCGAACACGGTCACAGGGTAGCCCTTGTTGGCGAGGTAGTAGGCACAGCTCATGCCCGCAGGACCTGCGCCGATGACGGCGATCTTCTCCGTGTACGGGCGGCCGATCTGGTTGCACAGCTTCGGCACAAAGCGTGTGGCCTCGTGCAGGTCATGGTCGGCGATGAAGCGCTTGACCTCGTCGATGGCGACGGCCTCGTCGACCGCGCCGCGGGTGCACTCGGTCTCGCAGCGCTTGTTGCAGATGCGGCCGCAGACGGCCGGGAACGGGTTTTCCTTCTTGATGAGCTCGAGCGCATCGGTATAGCGTCCCTGCGCGGCGAGCTTCAGATAGCCCTGCACGGGCACGTGCGCGGGGCAGGCGGTCTTGCACGGCGCGGTGCCGGTGGGCATGACGTCCTCGTGATCCTCGCGGTAGTCGGGGTTCCACGAGCGCTTGGGGTGGATGGTCTCGGAGAGCTTGACGTAGTCCTGCTTCGGCGTCAGATCCTCGGTCGAGCACAGCTTCTGGCCGAGCTTGAGCGCGTTGCCGGGGCAGGTCTCCACGCACTGACCGCAGGCGACGCACTTGGCCTCGTCCACCTCGGCGACGTAGTTGGAGCGGATCGCATCGCGCGCGCCGAACATCAGACCCACGCGCAGACCGAAGCAGGCGCAGGCGCAGCAGTTGCAGATGGCCGCGCTCTCGCCCGGCTCCTCGATGTTGACCATGTCGTGCATGAGGCCGTTTTCCTCCGCGCGCTGAATGATCTCCAGCGCCTGCTCGCGCGTGATCTCCCTGGCGCGGCCGGTGCGGATGTAGTGCTCGGCGCCTCTGCCCATCTGCACGCACATATCCTCCTCGAGATGGCCGCAGCCGTCGCCAAGGCTCGAGCGCGACGCGCGGCACGAGCACGGGGACACGGAGAACCGGTCATACTTGTCCAGATAGTGCGAGATGCGCTCATAGTCACTCACGCCCTCGATGCCCTCGAGCGCGCTCTCGACCGGGATGACGCGCATGAGACCGTAGCCGTCGGGGATCATGGCGCCCATGTTCGCGGCGAGGTTGCGGGTGTACTCATCGAACGCGCGGCCGACCTCCGGATGCGTTTCCAGCAGCTCCTTCTGGTTGACCATCATCTCGAGGATGCCGGGCGCGAAGATCTGCATGTAATACACGTCCTCGCCGAGCGCCTTGTCCATCGAGCGGCGGAAGATGCCGTAGTAGACGAGGTTGTCGAGCAGCGGCGCAATCTCCTCCACGGTCTTGCCGACCTTCTTGGCGAGGTAGCCCGCGGTGCGCTCCTTGCGCAGACCGGCGGCGATAGCGATGTCCGCCTCGTCATCCGAGAGGATGCCCGCCATGCAGTAATATTCGGGCGCGTTTTCGTCGATCTTGGTCGTGATGCCGGTAACGCCCCCAATAATTTTCGCCAGCTTCACGATCTTCGGTCTGAGTTGTGCCATTGTGTCTCCTCCTTCTTTTTTGTGCGAGATTGTCATCACTATAACATACCCGGTGCGTCTTGGGAACCACATTTTTGTTTCGTGTGCCAAAGTGGGGCGCTTTGCCCCGCGCTGTGCCGTAAAAAAGGCTCCCGCCATTTGCGGGGCGTTCGTAAGACAGTTAACGGAGCGTATCGGTGCAGATGCGCTCCGTTTCTTTAGGCTAATATGACATATGGCACAGTTGCAGGCAGTCCCCTTGGCTCTCCCTCTGGGAGAGCTGTCACCGAAGGTGACTGAGAGGGGCTTACAGGCGTTTTTGAATGGTGATATCAATTTGTGTGCACACGCCGCGAAAATCCATATCAACATCTCGGTTGGAAAAACGCAGGACCTCCAATCCAAGTGCTGTCAAAAATGCGGAACGCTCAGAATCATAGGCCATCCCCTGGGGCTCATAGTGTTGAGAACCATCCAATTCAATAACCAACTTGGCAGAAGCACAATAAAAGTCTACGATAAATTTCCCGATGATTCGCTGTTTATAAACCTTCACCGGATATTTGCGGAGGAAAAGATACCATAGCTTTCGTTCGTGGGGTGTCATCTCGCTGCGTAACCGCCGAGCGTTTTCCAGCTGACTGTTGTCCTTTGGTATGGTCATGTTTTTCCCTCTCAGTCGGCTGCGCCGACAGCTCTCCCAAAGGGAGAGCCAAGTTCCGCGCGTAATGCACGACACCGAACGGTG
>ERZ833608.16-NODE-16-length-143933-cov-7.811132_pt1 | contig 143933 bp, 131 predicted proteins | sample MGYA00519694_ERZ833608 | MGnify/ENA primary metagenome ERZ833608 (study PRJEB31850, sample SAMEA3708742) | human gut metagenome | biome: human gut; feature: human-associated habitat; material: faeces | place: China | collected 2014 ... | reverse complement strand
TCTACGTGGACGGCATCTACCTGCGCCGCAACTGGGGCGGAGAGTACGAAAATGTGGCGATTCTGGTGGCAATCGCCGTGAATGAGGACGGTTTTCGTGAGGTTTTGGGTGCTGCGGAAGGGATGAAAGAGGACAAGGCCAGTTGGGTCAGCTTTTTCCAGTGGCTTCGTAGACGCGGTTTGGACGGCGTAAAGCTCATCGTCGGCGACAAGTGCATGGGAATGCTGGAGGCTGTGGGCGAGGTGTTCCCGGACGCAAAATACCAGCGCTGCACGGTGCATTTCTACCGCAACGTTTTCTCTGTTGTGCCTAAATCCAAGGTCAGAATTGTGGCAAAAATGCTCAAAGCGATCCACGCCTAGGAGAGCAAAAAGGCGTCCCGCGAGAAGGCGAAAGCCGTGGTCGCCGAGCTGCGCGCCATGAAACTGAAGGAGGCGGCAAAGAAGGTCGAGGACGGCATCGAGGAAACGCTGACCTACTGCGATTTTCCCAGCGAGCATTGGACACGCATCCGCACCAACAATGTGATCGAGCGGCTGAACCGTGAGATCCGCCGTAGGACGCGGGTGGTGGGGACATTTCCTGACGGCAACTCCGCCCTGATGCTGGTCTGCGCCCGGCTGCGCCACGTGGCGGGCACCCAGTGGGGCAGCAAGAAATACATGAACATGAAGCATTTGGAGGCGGCTCTGTATGACGCTTATATTGCCGGCTGACTTCACTCAGCCGGAGCCTGCAAACAATTTTGCGCATAAATCTTGACGGGACAGGTAAGACTGTTCAAGACAGCAAATTATGTCGAAAAACATGCCAAAACTGCAGATACTATTGATGCTTGAGGGAGAAATGATATAGTAGAACCAATTTATAATCGGAATGTCAGGCATACCGGAAGGCATGGAATGTTTTGTCATATACACTGTTTTCAATGTGTTGGATGGGGCGGGGGAGAAGAAAACAAGGCGTAATGCTTGCTGTAATATAGCAGCTTAAAACATTGTTGTGTCGTGCAATGCTGCTGGGGGGAGATGAAGTGCAGTGGATTACAGTTACTTTACAGACTTCGGAGATCGGAAGATAAATGAAGACAGAGTGGGGGTCGCGTTTCATGATGAGGCATGTTGTTTCGTTGTGGCGGATGGCCTAGGAGGGCATGGCGGCGGCGAGACGGCAGCGCAGACAGCGGTAGATACCGTATGTGTTCAATTCGTGGAGAATGGCTTTCATGATCAGTTTTTTGAACAAGCATTTTCTGCAGCGCAGGATGCAATTTTGCAAAAGCAAGAGCGCATCGGTGCGCATTCTCAGATGAAGACTACGCTTGTTTTGCTCGTGATAGACCGGGGCAAGGCGTATTGGGCGCACGTAGGTGATTCGCGTCTGTATTTTTTCCGCGGAGGTAAGATTCGCACGCGCACGCTGGATCATAGCGTGCCGCAGATGTTGGCGCTTTCCGGCGATATATCGGAAGCGGACATTCGTCACCATCCGGACCGCAGTCGGCTGCTGCGCGTGATGGGTGTGCGTGGCGAGTCGCCCCGCTATGAAGCGTCTGGGCCAGTTTTGCTCAGTGGTAATATGGACTTTTTGATGTGCACGGACGGGTTCTGGGAACTGATCTGTGAGGACGAGATGGCTGCAGCACTGAAACAAACGCGAACGTGTGCAGAGTGGCTCGAGCATATGCATATGATTGCGGAAGAAAACGGAGTCGCGTGCGACCGGGATAATTGTACGGCGCTCGCCGTTCGTACGCACACAGTACGTGGGATCGGAAGGTTTTTGCGATGAGCGACCTGATGTTTGATGATTTCCGGCACGTGAAGCGTGGAGAGGTTGCCGGTTATTCCGGAATTGGCCGGCGTGAAGAGCAGCAGGATGTTGGCTACATAACGGTTAATGATTCTGAACTGCTTGCATTTGTGTGTGATGGGATGGGCGGCATGAACGGTGGCAGTCTGGCCAGTGCAACGGCGGCGGAAATATTCTTGAATTGTTGCGTAGAAGGGGCGGCACGTGGCGGCCCGTGGCTTCGTGAGGCTGCTGAAGTGGCGGATAATGCGGTTTATCACTTGCGGGACAAGCAAGGCACGCGCCTGGGTTGCGGCACGACGCTGACGGCAGTGCGTGTTAATGACAGAGCGCTCACCTGGGTTTCCGTTGGCGACAGCCGAGCTTATCTCCTGCGCGGAGAAGAGCTGGTGCAGATCACAACGGATCACAATTATTTTCTTGAGTTGAACCAGGCGCTGGAGCGAGGCAGCATTGATGAGAAGCAATACCGTGCCGAGGCCGTGAGCGGAGAGGCACTAATCAGTTTTCTCGGAGTGGGCGGCTTGCCGCTGATCGATGTCAGCAAAGAACCGTTTCCGCTTTTGCTGGGAGATATTCTTCTTTTGTGCACAGATGGTGTTTACCGCACGCTCTCAGATCAAACGCTGCGGCAACTTTTGCGCACGGCACAGAATATGGAGCAGGCGTGCGTGGATATTGCCGATGCAATCGAATGCGCCAATCAGGAGCACCAAGATAACTATACATATATTTTAATCGAAGTCTTATGAGCAGGGGAGAAAAGATATGGCACAGGTCGTACGATGCACAGATTGTGGAGCGTATTATAACGGGCAGTACTACAGCGTTTGTCCACACTGCAAGAAGGGACACGCAGAAAGTGTTCCAAAGCCGGAGCAGACCGATGCGCCGCAGAAACCGGAAGTACAGAAAGACGAGCCTCAGATGTACACGCCGCCACAGAGGGGGGAAACGCGCGCTTACAGCGATATGCCGCCGAAATGGAAAGAAGCGCAGGAACCGCCGAAGGCTCCGGAAGAAGAGCCTGTGGAGGAACTGGCTCCGAATTCCGACGAGTCCGAAAATTCTTCTCGCGAAGCACAACCGCTGTTTACCGCGCTGCGTAACAGCGGGCGCACGATTGGAAGATTCAGTTCCGCGGCGGAAAATGGTATAGATCCCGTGGTTGGCTGGATTGTCTGTGTGAAGGGGCCTTATTACGGGCAGGCATTTCCGCTCAAGAGCGGGAAGAATCGGATTGGCCGTGCACAGAGCATGGATGTGCGTTTGCTAAACGACAGCAGCGTGTCACGCGACTGTGTGGCTGTGGTCGTTTATGATGCCAAGATCGGAGATTTTTCCGTGATTCCGGGGGATAGTGACAGCCTGTGCTACTTGAACGGGACAGCTGTATATGCCCGCGAACAGCTCACGGCGTATGATACGCTGGAGCTTGGTGACAGCGGACGCAATGCGTTCATATTTGTGCCGCTATGTGGTGAACGTTTTTCCTGGGCGGACAGGCAGTCGGATGAGGCGCGGAGAGATTAAAATGGTACGTTGCGAAAAATGTTTTGAGAGTTATGATGACCGGATTGCTGCCGGCGTATGCCCGCACTGTGGTTACTATACCGGAGAGCCGCAGGCCGATCCGCGCTACCTTCCGATTGGCTTTGTACTGCACGATCGATATGTGATTGGCGGTGTCATTGGCGTGGGCGGTTTTGGTATCACGTATAAGGCGTGGGATCGGAAGTACGGCGTATGTAAGGCCGTCAAAGAGTATTTTCAGCAGGGTGTTGTGAATCGCGTCCTAGGAGAAGCACAGGTTTTTGTGTCGTCTGAGCGGCAGCGGGAAGAGTTCCTTTATGGCAAGGAACGCCTGATTAACGAGGCACGCATCGTGGCCAAATTCCAGTCTTCGAGCATCGTACGCGTCGAGGATTATTTCGAGGAAAACGGCACGTCATACATGGTGATGGAGTATCTGCACTATAAAACACTGCAGGATTTCGTTATCGACCGAAAAAGATTGCTTGACCCGGATGAAGCCATCGAAATCGGTGTGCACCTGTGTGAGGCACTCGAGGAGATCCACAGTGCAGGCGTAATTCACCGGGATATCAGCCCGGATAATATCTTTGTTGGTGAACATGGGGAGGTCAAAGTTATTGATTTCGGCTCAGCCCGCCTGTCTCGTGAGGATACGGATTCGCGACTGATCGTGTTCAAACCCGGTTTCGCGCCCCCGGAGCAGTATGAAAAGATCGATCCCAATAATGATTTGCAGCAGGGGTGGACAGATGTATATGCCCTTGGTGCAACCTTATATACTGCCCTTACTGGAAGTCGCCCAGCCGAGGCGAGTGACCGTAAGGCCGACTATGACAACCACACTGATCGTGTGCCGTATCCGCATACGATCAATCCCAGTATTCCGCCTTTTTTGAGCAACGCAATCATGACGGCGATGGCCATCAATATTCATGAACGCTTCCAGAATGCCACGCAGTTTAAAGAGGCACTGCTGAAGGAACGCAAGGTTGAACCGGTGGAGACAGTGCGTCGGAAAAAGCGAATCCGGCGTACAGCCGGCATTGGCCTTGGCATCGCGGCAGTGGTCGTGCTTTTGTGCATATTCTCGGGCAATCTGGCGAAAAACAAGGCGGAGGTTCTGTTGGAGCCTGCAGAAATCTCCGTATGGTATCCAGTCGGGGCGGATGGGGATACATCTTCAGTGCGCGACCAGGGTATGCAGGCTGTTCTGGAGGCACTGCAGGAAGGCGACCAGTTTAATTCCGTCACGGTGACACTGCGGCCCATTCCGGAGGATGTATATTCTGAGACCCTTCAGGCCGCATATGATGCCGGAGAGATGCCGGAAGTGTTCGCCTGCACGGATCCGGACGCGACGTATATGCAGGCGGCGCGTGGTGTCGAGTCGCTGCTCAAAGATGCATCAGCGGATTATGATCTTTCTGACGAGGCAGTGGCACAACTCGCTACGCGCAAAATGGTGCCGATGGGTTTCCATATTCCGGTCGTCTATGTGAATACAACGGCGACGGGCTCTGTGGATGGCGTGAGTGTGTCGAGCATGGATGACGTGTGGGGCCTCGGCAACGGAGAAATGCAGTTTAAGCCTGCTGCAGTTTCGCCTGTACAGGAGGCGGCGTATACGGATATGGTTTCCGGGTTTTCTGATGCTCTGCCAGATATGACGGCGACGCGAACAGATTTTCTCTCAGGCGCTGCGGCGGCATACTATGCGGATACGGCGGACTATTTTAACATTCATGCCGCGCTGCCGGGGCAGGTCGCGATGCTGCCGATAGCAGGTGAAACCGTGCAGTGCCGCTTTGCGGATGCATGGAGCGTTTCGGCGACGGCTGATGAGGCAGTGCAGATGGCAGCGGATTCTTTTGTGATGTTTCTTACGACGAACAATGCTCAGGACAGGTTTTATATCCAGTGCAGCAATACGGGGCTTCCGCTGAATACTTCGGCCCGCAATGTATACGTTTCCAGCGTGCGCAGGCAGTTTGAACCAATTGTGCAGGGCATGGAGCACTATCAATTTCGTTGAGAGGAAGGGATGAAAATGGGCAAAGAGGTTCGCTGCCTTGGCTGTATGCGGTTTTATAACGATACCTATGACGTATGTCCGTACTGCGGATACGAAAATAATCAGGAAACGGTCGCGCTTTTACACATGGATCCCGGCACAGTTCTGCAGGGGCGGTATCTGATCGGGCGCGCGCTTGGCACCGGCGGCTTCGGCGTAACTTACCTTGGCTATGATACAAAGCTCGACAGAAAAATTGCCGTGAAAGAGTATCTGCCGAGTGAGTTCGCTACGCGCATGCTCCACAAGGAGGAGATCCTTGTGAGCAACAGCGGGAAGAGTCTGCAGCTTTTTGAACGTGGACGGGATCGTTTCCTACAAGAAGCACGCAAGCTTGCGCAGCTTGGCGATGTGGACGGTATTGTGCACATTTTCGATAGTTTCGAGGCAAACAATACGGCCTATATCGTGATGGAATACCTCGACGGTGAAACGCTGGAAGATCATCTGCAGCGGGTCGGCATTCTGCCGGAAGAGCAGGCACTGGAAATGATAGTGCCGATCTTGAAAACGCTCGATGAGGTGCACAGCCATGGAATCCTTCATCGGGACATCGCGCCGGACAATATTTTCCTTGTGCCAGGGGAAGACGGAAGATTGCATGTCAAGCTAATCGATTTTGGTGCGTCACGATTTGCGGCGACAACGCACAGCAAGAGCGTGACCATGCTCATCAAGCCGGGCTATTCCTCTGCGGAGCAGTATCAGAGCAATGGTGAGCAGGGGACATTTACGGATGTGTATTCTGTTGGCGCGGTGCTGTATCGAATGCTGACGGGGCAAGTCCCAGCGGACGCATTTGAGCGCCGCACGCAGGTGCAAAACGGCAAGCGTGATCCGCTTAAAGAGCCGTCGGACATTTGCCGTGACATATCGGAAGTTGTAGAAAATGCCGTTATGAATGCGCTGAGCATCCGCGCAGAGGACCGCACGCCGACGGCCGGAGAGTTTTTGGCCGAGCTGCAGTCTGACACACCGGCCAAGCGCCGGGTGAGCAGCGTGCGGAAAATCGATTTTCTGAAGTGGCCGCTTTGGGCCAAAATCGGTGTGCCGGCGGCTGCGGCTGCGGTCATATCGTTGATTGTACTACTGGCGTGTGGTGTGATCGGCTTTAATTTTGCAGAAAAGAATTTTGCTTTGCCAGACGGAATGTGTTATGTCCCGGATGTGGTAAATTATGATATCGACGACGTGACAAGCTGGGTAGAGGACGCAGAGCTCGTGATGTATAACGCAGGCGGTTCGTATGCGCCGGGGACACCAGAAAACATCGTGCTCACACAGGATGTCCTGGCGGGATCGGTTGTCATGAAAAACACGCGCATTTCTGTCACGGTGAGTACCGGTAAGGAAAAATATCTGATGCCGGATGTCACAGGGATGACACAGGAGGCCGCCACTGCGGCTATTGTTTGCATGGGTGTGCAGGTGTCCGTTACAGAAGCGACGCAGCCAGGGCTTGCCGCCGGGTGTGTAAGCACACAAAGTGTAGATCCCTATGAAGAGATCCAGACTGGAGATGTCGTTGAGCTCGGCGTTGTGCCGGGTGATCAGGCGAACGCGGCTGCAGCTCCGTTGCTTGCAGGCCTTACTTATCAGCAGGCGTTGGAGACGGCGTCGGCTGCGGGCGCCGCGATCACTGTAGAGACCAAGCAGTTTGCTCAGGGCTGCGCGGAGCCGACGGTCGTTTCTCAGGATCCGGCGGAAGGTGATCCACTGGAGGGCGGTATTGTAGCAGTTACGCTGGAGATTCCGTGGCATGAGTTCTCCATGCCAAACCTCCTGTTCAAAACCGAAGAGGATGTACTTCAGCTCTTGCAGAATATCGGCGTCGTTGCGGATATCGAGCACGAGACGAATGAAATGGTCGCAGCGGGCCTGGTTGCTTCGCAGAGTGTGGATAAGGATACGCCTGTTCGACCAGGCGATACCGTGACCGTCGGTGTTAGTACCGGTGGAAAGCCGTTCGCAATGCCCAGTGTGGTTGGTGCATCCGAGGAGAGCGCACTGAAGGAATTGCGCGCGGCCGGCCTGTCGGTCAGTGTAGAGTACAAATATGACAGCTCTGTGGCGGAAGGCAATGTCATCTCTCAGAGCGTGGCTGCCGGTGATGATGTGACCCGTGGCACTGACGTGACGATTGTGGTGTGCAGCCACGAAAATACGGTTACGGTTTCCGACGTGGTCGGTATGGAGCGCAGTGCGGCAGAAGAGACGCTCCGCGCGCAGGGATTTAAGGTGTCGGTCAATTATGTGGAGAGCACGAGCGCCAGCAAGGGGCAAGTGCTTAGTATGATACCGACGGCTGGCACTGAGCAGCGACAGGGGGCCAACATTATCATTACCGTTGGAAAGGGCGGCAAAGCCAGCCCGACAGATACCTCGCATGATCAGGCAGATGATCATAAGCCGTCCCAGCCCGGCCCATGGTCGGATTGGACCACATCTTTGCCGGGAGGTGTGAGTGCCGATTCTGGCTTTGATGTCGAGGAAAAAACACAGTACAGTTATCGTGATAAGGAGACGACAACATCCAACACAGAGCTTAGCGGTTGGACACTGGACAACACGACATACAGCTGGAGCGACTGGGGCAGCTGGAGCGGCTGGTCACCCTATTCACCGGGGGGCAGCAGCGCTTCCCGCGAGGTGGATACCCGCACGACATATGAGTATTGTTATTTCCAATGTGCCTATTGCGGAAATCATTGGCATGGTTATGGCTTCCCGTGTTACACATGGGGTGGCGGCTGCGGACAGGGCACAATCCAGGAAGGCAGTTGGCATGAAGTTTGGGGAACAATACCGCAAAGTGAAATCAACTGGCAGGACTGGCACGGAACAGGTCATACTTATACGATTTATAATGGTGAGCGTGTGTTCCGCAATATTAATGAACCAAATGCAAGCCGTACAGAGTATCGTTACCGTGATCGGCAGGAGATTCCAACCTATCACTATTCCCGTTGGGGCAACTGGTCGTCCTATAGTGATAATCATGTCAGCAGCAGCTCGAACCGTCAGGTACGTACGCAGACGGTATATCGCTATCGTACGCGGTGAATATGTCAGGAAAGGAGCCCACCATGGATACACATGTCACGGAATTAAAAACAGAGCCGACGGGTATGAAGGCGGTGCTTCTGTATGCGAACCGCACATTGGAGACCCTCTGGCTGCCTCGGCGGCCGGAGGGGCGGTTCCGGTTTGTGCTTTCTGCGACGGGAGCAGAATTCCCATCCTTTTATATTGAGGGAGTGAACGGCCGGTGGTTTGCCTGCTGCAGCGCTCCGTGCACCTTTACCAACTGCAGGGATCAGGATCAGCACCGCACTGTACTTGGGGATAGCACGTTCTTGACCATTCATGATGGAAAGATGGAACATTTCCTCTATATGGAGACGTGCAATACTTACAGCAATCTTTTTCAGAATTTTCGTATCTGCGGTACACAGCCACTAACGATTGGGCGCACGCCGGATAATGATATTGCATATTGTTTGGCATGCGTGTCCGGCAGCCATGCTGTGCTGTACCCCGAGGGAAATGGAACGTGGCGGTTGGAAGACCGCAGCAGCAAGAATGGGACCTATGTTAATGGAAAGCGCACGCAGATTCAGCGATTGCGGCCTGGTGACGTGATCGCTGTGATGGGTATGCGGGTTATCATGGGTGTTGGTTTTTTGGCGGCCAACAATGTTGGACGCGAGGTATATCTGAATACACACCGACTTGTGCTGCTTTCTTCAGGCGGCGGTAGTGCGCCGCCGGCCAATGCCGCTGCTACAGAGCCGTACTTTAATCGCGCACCGCGTCAGCGCATGAGCATGGATGCAAAGCCAATCGACATCGAAGGACCGCCCATGTCCATGAAAAACGGGCAAATGCCACTGCTGCTGCGTATGGGCAGTTCCATGGTGATGGGCGGTGCATCGCTGTTGGCAGGAAATGTGACCATGGTGCTCTCTTCTGTTCTCTTTCCCCTGCTTTCAAGTCGGTATACAGATAAGGAACGGAGGGAATATGAGCAGCGGCGCGACACACTCTATCGAAAGTATCTGGCTCAAAAAGAGATGGAGATCAGGCACGAGTGTGAGCAGGAGGAATATCTGCTGAATACAAATGATCCCGAGTTGCGTGTGGTATTGCAATTTCCGCATGATCGAGAGCGCCTATGGGAGCGCCAGAGGACGGACGATGACTTCCTGCATGTGCGCATTGGTGTTGGCAATCGGCCGATGCTGGCAGAAATCCGATACCCCGAGCAGCGTTTTTCCATGGATGATGATCCGTTGGAACAGCAAATGTATGCACTGGCGGGCAAGCAGGTTTTTCTGGAGCGGGTGCCGATCCTCACGGCGCTTGATGAGCAGTTTATCAGCGGCATCGTAGGCGGACACACTCTGGTGCGTACTTTTCTGCGGCAGCTGTTAATGCAGCTGGCGGTGCTGCATAGCTGCGAGGATGTGAAGATTATACTCTTGTGCAGTGAGACGGAACTGAATTGGTTTGAAGACATGCGAGACCTGCCGCACTTTTGGAATGACCAGCGGGATTTTCGCTTTCTGGCCACAACAGAGGCCGAGGTATACCAAATCGGTGAGTACTTAAAAAACGAGCTTCTTGGCGACTTGGAAAAGCCGAGACCGTTACTGGAGATCCTGCGAGAGCGGCCGTATTATGTGCTGATTGCAAAGAACAAAACGCTCTTTGACGGCATGGGAATACTCAAGGAGGTGTTACGGGCGGAGCAGTCATGCGGCATTTCAATTCTGACGGCGTTTGACGATCTTCCAAAAGAATGCCGGCAGGTTTTTCGCTTGAATGCAGCAGGAGAACATGCTGTGCATTATCCAAAGCAGCCGGAGCGCCCGTTTGACTATTTCCAGTTTGACACAGTCGAACCTGCGGCCGTGCAGGCATGTCTGCGCAAATTGGCAAATGTTGGCGTGCACGTGGAAAAGGCAGGCTATGCCTTGCCCAAAATGCTGACGTTTTTGGAGATGTTTGGCGTTGGCCGCGTAGAGCATCTCAATGCTGCCAAACGCTGGGCCGAGAACGGCACTGTGAAGTCGTTGGCTGCGCCTGTTGGCGTTGGTGCGAATGGAGCGCTCTTTTCTCTGGATCTGCATGAAAAATATCAGGGGCCGCACGGGCTGGTGGCTGGCATGACCGGGTCTGGCAAGAGCGAGTTTCTTCTGACGTATATTTTGTCTATGGCGGTGCAGTACCATCCGGATGATGTGGCCTTCGTGCTGATCGACTACAAGGGGGGCGGGCTTGCCGGCGCATTTGACGATACGGAGCGTGGGATCCGTTTGCCACATCTTGTAGGCACGATCACGAACCTCGATGGTGCGACCATTCAGCGTTCTCTTATCTCGCTGCAAAGTGAACTTACCCGACGCCAACGCATTTTTAACGCTGCAAAACGGCACTCAGATGAGGGAACAATGGATATCAGCCTCTATCAGCGGCTGTACCATAATGGCTGTGTGGATGAGCCGCTGCCGCATTTGTTCCTGATTTCGGATGAGTTCGCTGAGCTGAAACAGCAGCAGCCGGAGTTCATGGATAAGCTGATCAGTATTGCGCGTATCGGTCGAAGTTTGGGTGTGCACCTGATCCTCGCAACGCAGAAACCAGCTGGTGTGGTAAACGATCAGATTCGCAGCAATACGAAGTTTCGCGTCTGTCTGAAGGTTCAGGATCGCAACGACAGTATGGACATGCTCAAACGCCCGGAGGCTGCGGAGCTGAAGGAGACCGGACGGTTTTATCTTCAAGTTGGCTACAATGAGTTCTTTGCACTTGGACAGTCGGCGTGGAGCGGTGCGCCCTATGAGCCGCAGGATGAAGTGCATGTGCAGAGGGACGAAGCGATCCAATTCATCGACCCACTCGGGCGTACGGTGCTCGCCGTGAAGCCGAAGGAGGCACCGAGGCGTATGTGCGGTTCGCAGCTCACGGCAGTGGTACAGATGCTTTCTGCGCTTGCTGCGCATTTGAACTTGCCGCAGCGCAACCTCTGGATGCCAGAACTGCCAGTGAAGCTGGACTGCGCCGACGAACGCCTCCTTTTGGAGCCGGAAGACGGCAATGGTGGCGTGCTGGTATGCCCCGGATTGCTGGATGACCCGGAGAACCAGCGACAGTTTCCGCTTAGGCTGGATTTGCAGCAGTGCCAGCATTTACTGATTGTTGGAAGTTCCGGCAGCGGAAAATCGATGCTGCTGCAGTCAATGCTATTTTCCCTCGTGCGCGACTATTCACCGGGGCAGCTGCAGTTTTACGTGCTGGATTACTCTAGCGGGATGCTGCGGCTGTTTCAAAAATTGCCGCATTGCGCAGCGGTACTGACCGAGGATGACAACGCAGTGTTGGATGTGTTTTTTGACGCAGTTCGCAAACTAGTCACTGCGCGAAAGCGCTTGTTTGCCGAGCTTGAAGTGGACAGCTTTGAGGCGGCGCGTGCTGTTCGGGAACTGCCGCTGGTTCTTATTGTGATCGATAATGTACCACTGCTTGGCGCAAGTAAGAACGGGGAAAAGCATCTGTATGCTCTGACCGACTACTTGAAAGAAAGTGCGGCCTACGGCGTGAAGTATATTCTCACCTGCAGCAGCCTTAATGAAGTGCAGACGCGCACCCGGCAGGCGGTAGGCACACGGCTGTGTCTGCATATGAAGGATAAGTATGATTATGGCGAAGCGCTTGGTTGCAAGGTGCAGTATGTACCGCCGGATCAGCCGGGACGCGGGCTGTTTTGCGTTGGTGAGCGGGCACTCGAGATGCAGTGCGCCATGTATCGCATTGAGCTGGAATCATCGGCACGCCTGCAGGCACTCAAAGCGGAGCTTGAACAGATCACGGAGCGTTACCCGAAGCAGGACACAGCGCCCGCGCTGCAGATCGCTTCCGAGACTGCAACATACGAGATGTTTTTGCATCAATTTGCGAAAGGGCGTATTCCGCTCGGTTATACCGGCCGGGAGCATAAGCCGGTCGCACTCCCGCTGCGCCAACTTACAACGTTGAGCATTTATTTTGGAAATCCGGCGAGTACGGTTCCTGTTACACAGAATTTGCTGCAAGCGGCGCTGCGTGAATGTATGGATGTGTGGTTTTTCAAATGCCGGAGTGACAGTGTGCTCGGTGATCTGGATATCACGGAAGAGTATATTCGTGTGCTGGGAACAGATAATGCATCCCTTGCCGCCTTGTGGCAGGAGCTTGCCACAGAATTTGGACGGCGGAAAACAGTGCTGGAGCAAGTTATGGAACAGGAGGGCGTCCCTGAAGGGGACGGTGCAGAGACGTTTCGGCTGCTGCAGGCACATACGCGGCCGATCCTGCTGTGGATTGAATCGATGGAGGAGTTTTCTTCCGGGGCGGACGGCATTACGTCATTGATGTTCAGTAGACTGTTTCAAGCAGGAGCGCAGCGAAATGTGTACACTGCGGCGTGTTTTGTGCCGAACCATACGTCCGATGAGGATGCCGGGGTGCTGTACCAGAATTTCTCGCTGTCGGGAGATGCTTTGCTTTTTGGCGGACAGTATGCCCGTCAGGATTTATGTGACATTCCTGACAGCGCACAGGGAGCAACCCAAATGCTGCCGCTGAATCGCTGCCTGATGCGCTACCGCGGCGGGGTATACCCTTTAATCATGCCGTGCGGCGAGTTGCACGAGGAGCCGGTGGACGAAGATGCCCAGAGCATCTTTTGACCATAAATAATGACATGCGTTTGGAAAGGAGAATATGTGGAAGAACTAGAAGCGTACCTGTCCCGTTTTTACCGCTTGTCAGAACTGCTCGAAGAGGACAGCCAGTCAGCGGAGATGTGTATGCAGGGTGAATTGCTCGCACGATATCGTCAGTGCCTTGCACAGGAGCGGGAAATGCTGCGGAAGGAAGAACAAAAAATACGATCACAAGGAGGAGTTTAAGACATGGCAGCAAATATTTCTATTGATGCGGAAAAGGCAGAGATTTGGGTGAAGGATGTAGAGGCAGAAATTGAAGAAGTGAATGGTGTGCTCAATCGGGTGACGGGTGTACTTACGACTGTTGCAGGCGATGATGACACCATTATGCAGGGGATTTATAATTATGGCACGCATCTTCAGGATTCCTGGCAGCAGATGTGCAAGGGCTTTAGTGGTGCGGTAGATTTGCTGCACCAGGCATTCCGGCGTCACGGCGAAGTAGCAAGCGAACTGCTGGAGGGCGTTCAGGGCCTGACCGGAAAAATTGCCAAATAAGGAGGAAACGTTATGGCTATCATCAAATATGTGCAGTCGCAGTATGAGGCGAAGATTGCCGAACTGGAGCAGTATTACACGCTGCTGCAGCAGCATCTCAATAAGATGGAGAGTTTGAAGGAAAATATGTTCCAGTTTTGGGACGATGACAATGCCCGTCAGGCCGGGCAGGTGCTTGCGCTGACGATCCGCCAGGTAACTAGCTCCATGACCATGACGCAGGAGACGCTGGCATTTTATAAGAGTGCCGTTGCGAAACTGGGTGCGACAAAGAGCATTACCAGTGGTTTGTTGGATTCGGCACTGCAGCTTTTAAGCGGGGGATTTTGAGCGTGGCGGAGTCCATGGCGCAGTTTCAGGTAAATCTACGGCAGTTTGAAGCGCATATGGACACGGTGCGCACTGAGCAGCGTTTGCTGCAGGATCTGGAGACGCTGCTCGGGCAGCTCACAGGTGTGGATGTATCAGAGTTGTGGCTTTCGGACCGCCGTGCATTCTTAGATGCCGCACGATATGCTGTCACCGAGCGACTGAACTTTTTTCAGGAGGCGTGCGAGCGGTTGACGGTGCTCAATCAGGACACGTTGAAGCTGATCGACAGTGCGTACCGACTGCTGCGTGAGAACAGCATGGGCTGACTATGTTGCACTGCTCATGGCGTGAGGAAGGAGCGTTTGTGTGAAAACTCTGGTCCATTTATCTGTGCCGTCAGTTTCGCTGCGGCATGATATTTTGCTGCCGGCGGATTTGATGGTCGGTGAGGGAGTTGGGCTGCTTGTCGAGGCGGCGGTGGAGCTTTCCAGTGGACGATATGTTTCTTCTGGTCGGGAGGTGCTCTGCCTTGCTGAAAGTAATATCCTGCTACGGCCGGGTCACAGCTTTGCCGAATATGGTTTAAAAAATGGAGATCATTTGATTCTCCTATAGCTCTTGGCGCCCGGTAGCTGTCTCCACTGTTTGCCGGGCGCTTTTTTGGATTTGCGGCTCGCCTTTATTGCTTCATGTTTCCTGGGGGGCGTAGTAGCTGCGCGGATTCGTGAATACATGGGTGCATCAATAGCGGATTGATTCATTTGTACAGAAATAAGCGTGCCGCGTGGCCCATCCGCATATTGCAGATCGCTTTTCGCCTGCACTTGACTGGCAAACAAGATGGCGCTTTCTGATAATGTTGGCTGTTTCATAGAGACATTTGAAAGTATCTGTGTTATACTACAAAAACAAGAAAGATATGACATGCATTTTTGAAAGTGCATTTCGATTCAAGGCCACCGGGGAGGGGAGCGTATGCAGCATGCGGGCGAGGACAGTCGTCGCGAGAATGCGTGGCCGGCAATGAAAAAGCGAAAAGTTTCCAATTTTTACACCGGGCTCTATGTATTTATGAGTTTTTTCTTCTTGGGCGGGACTGCTTTTTTTTCATGGATTCTTACAAAGTATGTACCGAATGATCCTTCGCACCCATATGATTTTGGCTTTTTCTGTGGCGTGACTTTTATTATAGCAGGTGTAGTAGGCTTTTGCGCATCTATCTACATGGTCTTGAAGGGCGCATTTTCAGCTGCATATACTGTAGACGCAGAAGGCATGACAACCTATTGGCGAAAAAACACATACCGACTTTTGTGGACCGATTGCATCGAGTTTGAGATCGTGCAGGTCCCGATAAATTGGGGCACTTCAATAGCGGTCATATATTGCTCCACGCGCGTCCTTTCCCAGAAAGAAAAAGAGAATTTCTTCTGGTTCCACAAGAACGACTTTGCGCACGTGCAATATTTTCAGTACAGTGATGAGGCCGTTTTTCAGGAGTTTTTGCATTGTGTCCCGGAGCGAGCGCGCAACTATCTGGAAGCGAAAGCGCTCGTGTTGGGTTTGCCGGGGGAGTGAGGCCCTTTTCGTGCGGCATTCTCCGGCGGATTCCACAAACAACAGTTGCAGTGCGTGCACTTTTGCGGTATAATCAAACCAATTTGTGCCTAGTGCGTGAAAGGAAACAACATCATGGGTAATGACACAAACGTCAATAACCGCGACGGCTTTCGCAGCCGCGGCGGCTTCATCATTGCCTGCATCGGCTCGGCCGTCGGCATGGGCAACATCTGGCGCTTCCCGACGCTGGTGTCCAAATGGGGCGGCATGACCTTCCTCATCCCGTACTTTCTCTTTGTCATCCTCATCGCCTCTACCGGCGTCATTGGCGAGTTTGCACTCGGCCGCGCGGGCGGCGCAGGCCCGGTCGGCTCGTTCGGTATGTGTACCGAGGCGCGCTTTGGCAAACGCAAGCCGGGCGAGCTTGTCGGTTACATCCCGGTGCTCGGGTCGCTGGCGCTCGCCATCGGCTACACCTGTGTTATGGGCTGGATCTTCAAGTATACGTTTCTGGCGTTTGACGGCGGCCTGTCTGCCATGGGTCAGGATATGGATGTGATCGTCGGCAGCTTCAATGCCACTGCCAGCGCGTGGGGCGCGAACGTCTGGGTCGTGGTCGCAGTTGCGGTGAGCTTTTTCATCATGTCGTTCGGCATTGCCGGCGGAATTGAAAAGGCCAACAAGGTCATGATGCCGATCCTGTTTTTCCTCTTTGTCGCGCTCGGAGTCTATGTGTTCACGCTGCCCGGCGCGTCGGGCGGCTATCGGTATATCTTCACCATCAAGCCGGCGGGGCTGCTCAACCCGTATGTCTGGATCTATGCCTTTGGTCAGGCGTTTTTCTCCCTGTCCGTCGCGGGAAACGGCAGTGTGATCTACGGTTCTTACCTCAGCAAAAACGAGTGCATTCCAAGCTCTGCGCGCAATGTCGCACTCTTTGATACGATCGCTGCGCTGCTGGCGGCATTCGTCATCATCCCCGCCATGGCTGCGGGCGGCGCTGAGCTTGACGCCGGCGGTCCGGGATTGATGTTCATCTATCTCGTCCACGTCATGAACGGCATGGCGGGCGGGCGCATCGTTGCGATGGTGTTTTTTCTGTGCGTGTCGTTTGCGGGCGTCACGTCGATTATCAACCTCTATGAGGCACCGGTCGCATCGCTGCAGGAAAAGCTCGGCCTCAAGCGCGTGCCTGCAACTGCGGTGATCCATGTGATCGGTCTTGCAGCTGCGCTGTGCATTCAGGCCATCGTCTCGCAGTGGATGGATGTCGTGTCTATCTATATCTGCCCGTTGGGCGCGCTGCTCGCGGCAGTGATGTTCTTCTGGATCGGCGGCAAAAAGCTTGTGCTCGAGAGCGTAAATCTCGGTGCACGCAAGCCCGTTGGCGGCTGGTATTATCCGGCCGGCAAATATGTCTACTGCGTCAGTGTGCTCGTGGCGCTGATCGCCGGGGCGATCCTCGGCGGCATCGGATAAAAATTCTATACGAAAGAGCGGCGCTCCGTTTCCGGAGCGCCGCTTTGCTGTTATCCTTTTTTCACGTTCTGGCAAAACGCCAGCAGAATCGTGGCGGTCTGCTCGCGCGCGGCGTGTCCCTGCGGACGCAAGTAGTTGACGCCGTTGTCGTTTGACCCTGAGATCAGACCGAGCGCCACGGCGTCCGCCATTGCGCTGCACGCCCAGCCGGCTACATCTCCGCCGTCCGGGAAATCGTTCAGGTTCGCGGGCGTCCATGTGCGCCGGAGCTTCAGGATGCGATCTGTGTACTCCATGAGCAGCGCGGCGAGCTGCTCGCGCGTTACCGGATCGTCGGGGGAGAAGGTCGTCCGGCTCGTTCCGGCTGTCACGCCGGTCTGGTACGCCCAGAGCACGGCACTCTGATACCAGCCGTGCGCCAGATCCGTAAACGGGGTCTTACCGCTGACCGTTGGTGCGCCGGAGAGCTCGTAGAGGACCTGTACCGCCTGCACACGTGTGGTCGTGCCCTTCGGGTCAAAACGGCCGCTGCCAACACCGGACATCAAGCCGGTGCGCACGCAGAAATCAATGCCGGCATGCGCCCAGCTGTCCGGCGCAGGGACATCGCTCAGGTCCTTACTCGGGCAGCTGCGCAGCGGACGCAGCGGCTGGGTCACGGATGCACCGCAGCTGCTGCAGGTGTAGACACTGCTGCCGAAGTCTGTGCACGACGGCTCTGTGTGCTTCGTGACGCGGTAATCGTGCGTGTGCCCTGCACTGAGCGATGTGCCGTAGCGCAGATTCAGATCGACGTTCGTCGGGATGCCGGGGATGCGGGCGCTGTTGCTGCACTGCCATGTGCTGTAGCTGCCGCTGTAGCCGGTCTCCGCATCCCAGACGGCGAGCCAGCGATCCCACTGCTCATAGGCTGGGTCATCGAGCACGGTCGTCCACCAGTAACGATTGGCGTAAATGCCGACACTGTAGCCCGCTGCGCGCAGCGTGTCGCAGAAGATGGTCGCATGACGCAGGATCTCGGCCTTCGTGCAGCCGGTGCGCACGCTCTCATCCTCCAGATCGAGGTAGACCGGCAGCTGCAGGCTTTTGCCGCGCAGCAGCTGCAGCGCACCCTCCGCCTCGCTTCGGGCCTGCGCGTCTGTTTTGGCGGCGGAGTAGATGTATGCGCCGTAGGGGATGCCGAGCCGCTCACACGCGGCGGCATTGACGCTCCATTTTTGGTCCGCCTGACCGCGGGCGTAGCAGCGGATGATGGCAAAGTCGATGCTCCGCGCAGCCGTGCTCCAGTCGATGTCACCCTGAAACTGACTGACGTCGACGCCGACACCTGTGATCTGTTCGCCGGCGGAATACACATCGGGGCTGGCTGCTTCCGCAGCAGGAAGATATGCACCGGCTGCGCTTCCGGTCAGCAGGGCGGTCAGGAGCAGACAGACAAGAAAACGTTTTCGCATGATGTTCCTCCTAAGGGGTAGTTGACTCTTATTCTACCGCACACGTGCGCAAAAGGCAACCACAGCGCTCACAGACAGGAAAACCGGCTCTCTGCATCAGCAGAGCGCCGGTTTTTGCGATCTCAGAACATTTTGATGTACGCATCGCGGTCGGGGCCGACGGAAACGTACTTGATGCGGCAGCCGACGGTGCCCTCGAGGTAGTGCACGTAGTCGAGCGCCTCCTTCGGCAGGTCGCTCACTTTGCGGCAGCCGGAGATATCACAGTGGAAGCCGGGCAGGTACTCGTAGATGGGCTTGGCTTTGGCCAGCTTCACGCCGATGGGGAAGCGCTCCACGCGCTCGCCGTCGATCTCATAGGCGACGCACACGGGGATCTTGTCCATGTAGGACAGCACGTCGAGCTTTGTCAGCGCGATGCTCGTGCAGCCCTGCATCTTCACGCCGTAGCGGGAGGCGACCACGTCGAACCCGCCCACGCGGCGCGGGCGGCCGGTCGCGGCGCCGTATTCGCCGCCGGCGTCACGCAGCGCGGTGGCCTCGTCGCCGAACATCTCGCAGGTGAACGGACCCTCGCCCACACAAGTGGAGTAGGCCTTCATGATGCCGATGATCGTGTCGAGCCGCGCCTCCGGGATGCCTGCGCCGATAGGCGCGTAGGCCGCGATGGTCGAAGAGCCGGAGGTGTACGGATAGATGCCGTAGTCAATGTCGCGCAGCGCGCCGAGCTGGGCCTCAAAGAGCAGGGACTTGTTGTCCTCAATGGCCTCGGTGAGGTAATCCGTCGTGTCACAGACATAGTCCTTGAACGGCATGGCGTAGGTGTCGATCCAGTCCATCATCTCGTCGAGGTCGATGGGATCATGGTGATAACCGTTGACGATGAAGAGATTCTTCCACTCGAGAATGTCGGTTAGACGGGCCTTGAGCGCGTCGCGGTCAGCCAGCTCGCCCATGCGCAGCGCCTTTTTCATGTATTTGTCCGAGTAGGCGGGGGAGATGCCGCGGCGGGTGGAGCCAAACTTCTTGTCCGCCAGACGGTCTTCCTCCAGACAGTCGAGCAGCTTGTGGTACGGCATGCAGATGACGGCCTTGTCGCTGATCTTCAGGTGCTCCGGCGTGATGGTGATGCCGCCGGCGCGCAGGCGCTCGACCTCGTGGAACATGTGCTCGGTATCAATGACCATGCCGGGGCCGAGCACGTTCACGGTCTCGTCGCGCAGGATGCCGCTCGGCATGAGATTGAGCACGAACTTGCCCTTGTCGTTGATGACGGTGTGGCCGGCGTTGTTGCCGCCCTGATAGCGCACGACGACGTCGTACTTCTGGCTGAGCAGGTCGACCATGCGGCCTTTGCCCTCGTCGCCCCAGTTGATGCCTACGATGGATGTCAGCATTGTTGAGAAACCTCCTGTTTCTTTTACACGTTTACGGATGCGTCGCATCCGAGCAGTGTTGTATATTTGTTCAGGACCGGCGTAACCTGCTCGCGCAGGAACGTCTCGGTCTGGTGTACGGCCATGCCGGTGAAGGCATGGGGGTCGACCAATTTATCCAGCTCATCGCGCGTGAGCCCGAAGATCGGGTCGGCAAGAATGCGCGCGAGCAGGTCGTTGCTGCCGCCGCCGAGCTTGACGGCTTTGCCGGCGGCGACGCTGTGCTGCCGGATGGCCTCATGCAGCGCCTGCCGGTCGCCGCCCTTTTCCTTGACGCAGTACATGAGAATGTTCTCCGTGGCGAGAAATGGCAGCTCCTCCGCCAGATGCTTTTCGGCCATCTTCGGATACACGGTCAGGCCGCGGATAACATTGAGGTACAGCGTCAGGATGCCGTCGGTGGCGAGAAACGCCTCCGGGATGCTGATGCGGCGGTTGGCCGAGTCGTCGAGCGTGCGCTCGAACCACTGGGCGCTGGCCGTGACGGCGGCATTCTGCAGATCGCAGATGACATAGCGCGACAGGGAGGCAATGCGCTCGCTGCGCATAGGATTGCGCTTGTAGGCCATGGCCGACGAGCCGATCTGACCGCTCTCGAACGGCTCATCCACCTCCTTGAGGTGGGACAGCAGCCGGATGTCGCTCGAGAACTTCGACGCGCTCTGCGCGATGCCGGACAGCACCTGCAGCACCTGAAAGTCCACCTTGCGCGAATAGGTCTGGCCGCTGACGGGATATGCGCCGGAAAAGCCCATCTTTTCGCAGATCTTCCGCTCGAGCGCGACGACCTTTTGCTCGTCGCCGTCAAACAGGGCGAGGAAGCTCGCTCCCGTGCCGGTCGTGCCCTTGCAGCCGAGAAGCTTGAGATGCTCCAGCTGGAACTCAAGCTGCTCAAGATCCATCAGCAGATCCTGCGCCCAGAGCGTGGCGCGCTTGCCGACGGTCGTCGGCTGTGCGGCCTGAAAATGCGTGTAGGCGAGCGTGGGCTGTGCCTTGTGCGTCTCGGCAAAGTCCGCCAGCGCCTGAATGACGTTGACCAGCAGGCTGCGGATCTGCTCGAGCGCCTCACGCATGAGGATGATGTCCGTGTTGTCGCCGACGTAGCAGGACGTTGCGCCGAGGTGCAAAATAGGTTTTGCGTCCGGGCAGCACGCGCCGTAGGTCAGCACGTGCGCCATCACGTCATGCCGTACCTCATGCTCGCGCTCGGCGGCATAGGCATAGTCGATGTCCGTGATGTGCGCGCGCAGCTGCTCGAGCTGTGCGTCCGTGATCGGCAGACCGAGCTCCTGCTCGCTCTCCGCCAGCGCGACCCAGAGCCTGCGCCAGGTGGAGAATTTGTTGTCGTCGGAATAAATGTGCTGCATTGTGCGCCCGGCATAGCGGGTGCACAGGGGATTGGTGTAGCGATCGTGCATGCGTTATCCTCTTTCTGTGTGGCGCAGTGCCGCCGAGATCAGGCCCTTGAACAGGGGGTGCGCCTTGTTCGGGCGGCTCTTAAACTCGGGATGGTACTGTACGCCGATATAAAAATCGTTTTCGGGGATCTCAACGGTCTCCACAATGTGTCCGTCCGGAGACAGACCGGAGAGCACGAGACCCTTTTCCTGCATGAGTGTGCGGTAGTTGTTGTTGAACTCGTACCGGTGGCGGTGGCGCTCGGAGATCTCCGCCGTGCCGTAGCATGCCGCCATCTTTGTGCCGGGCACGATGCAGCACGGATACGCGCCGAGGCGCAGCGTGCCGCCCTTGTCGATCTCATCGCTCTGGTCAGGCATGAAGTCGATGACCTTGTTCGTGCTGCTCTCGTCAAACTCGCCGGAATTGGCGTCTGCCAGCCCGCAGACGGAGCGCGCAAACTCGATGACCGCGATCTGCATGCCCAGACAGATGCCGAGGTAGGGAACATTGTGCGTGCGGGCATAGTGCGCGGCCGCGATCTTGCCCTCAATGCCGCGGTTGCCGAAACCGCCGGGCACGAGGATGCCGTCGCATCCGCCGAGCACCTCCTCTACATTATCGCGCGTGATCGTCTCGCTGTCAATCCATTGAATGTCGACACGCGCGCCATAGACGTATCCGGCGTGGCGCAGTGCCTCGGCCACGGACAGATATGCGTCGTGCAGCTGGACGTATTTTCCAACGAGCCCGATCGTCACGCGGCGCGAGCGGCTACGGATGCTCTCGAGCATGGCGTCCCACTCGGTCATGTCCGGCGCGGGTGCGTCGATATGCAGCTCACGGCAGACGATCTCGGAAAAGCGGTTGCGCTCGAGCATGATCGGCGCCTCGTACAGTACGGGCAGCGTCATGTTCTCGATCACGCAGTCGGGCTTGACGTTGCAGAACAGGGAGATCTTGCGGAAGATGGACTCCTCGAGCGGCTCGTCGCAGCGCAGCACGATGATGTCCGGGGAAATGCCCATGCCCTGCAGTTCCTTGACCGAATGCTGCGTGGGCTTTGTCTTGTGCTCCTCGCTGCCGTGCAGATACGGCACGAGCGTCACATGGATGTAGAGCGCATTCTCGCGCCCGACCTCGAGCCCGACCTGCCGGATGGCCTCGAGAAACGGCTGACTCTCGATGTCGCCGGTCGTGCCGCCGACCTCGGTAATGACGACGTCAGCGTTCGTCTTGCTGCCGACGCTGTAAATGAAGTCTTTGATCTCGTTTGTGATGTGCGGGATGACCTGCACCGTCTCGCCGAGATATTCGCCGCGCCGCTCCTTGTTGAGCACGTTCCAGTAGACCTTTCCGGTCGTGAGGTTGGAGTATTTGTTCAGATCCTCGTCGATGAAGCGCTCATAGTGGCCGAGATCGAGATCGGTCTCGGCGCCGTCCTCGGTGACGTATACCTCGCCGTGCTGGTAGGGACTCATCGTGCCGGGGTCTACATTAATATAGGGATCGAGCTTCTGCGCCGCAACTTTCAGGCCGCGCGCCTTGAGCAGACGGCCGAGCGAGGCCGCCGTAATGCCTTTGCCGAGTCCGGAAACAACGCCGCCTGTAACAAAAATGTACTTGGTCATGAATAAGCCCCCTCAATCTTCATAGGTGCGGATGATATTTTCTGCGATGGTGCGCCGCGGCTTGCTGGTGTTCATCGCCTGCTTTTCGATGTATTTGTGCGCTTCCGTCTCCGTCATCTGCAGGTGTTGCACAAGCAGGAGCTTTGCGCGGTTGATGATGCGGATGTCGGCGACCTTTGCCTCCAGCTTTTCCGTCTTGTGCTGCATCTGCTCGAGCTGAATACGCACGGCAGCCAGCAGCCGGATGGTCTGCACGATGAGCGATTCCGGCGCGTCATTCGGCAGCACCAACACGCCGGACTGCTCCAGCAGGGCGGTGGCCGCGTCTGCGTGCGCGGGCTCGGCCAGCAGCAGCACCGCCATGCAGCGCCGCTTTTTGAGCTGCAGCGCCAGCTCCTGTCCGGAGCTGCCGGTGACCGGCTCCGCGATGAGCACGCCGTCGATGCCGCCGGCGTCGAACAGGTCGAGTGCTTGCCGGACGCTGTCTGCGTGTTCAAACGGTATGATGCGCGCCCGTGTGAGCAGGGCACCGATGCGCTTGGTCTGCGCCTCAGAGCCGGAGACGAGCAGAGCGCTCACGGTGTGCAGCGACGAATTCATACGCGTCACCTCGCAATTTGAAATCAGGGCGGAAAAACAAAAAGACGCTTCCGATGCCGATAAGGGGCACTTTCCCCCAGGTCATCGTGAAACGTCAGCGTTCTCGAAAAGATGCCATATGTACTTTCATGACCGTATCAGCGGCACACAGAATTTTTCCAATCAAAAATCCATGTATATAATACACCACGGGTTTTGCACATGTCAAGAATAAAATCTCGCCCGGCTTTGCCGGAAATTCTGTGAAATCCGCCGAAAGAAATTGCGCCCGACCCGCTTGACATTTTTCTGCAACAGGCGTATATTTTCCACATTGAAACGGCAATGGCGTCGTGGAGAGCGAATGATCTCCGGGCACCAGTGCCGTTTTTTCGTTGTTGACACAGATTTTGAAACATAGAAAGGGGACCTGGAAAATGGATAAGATCTCTGACATTTTTGGCTCTATGGTATTTAACGACGCAGTTATGCGCGAGCGGCTGCCGAAGGAGACCTACCGGCAGGTGCAGGCGACGATGGAAAAGGGCAAGCGTCTCGATGACGACGCAGCGCGCATCGTGGCCAATGCCATGAAGGACTGGGCGATCGAGAAGGGCGCGACGCACTTCACGCACTGGTTCCAGCCGATGACCGGCATCACCGCCGAGAAGCACGACAGCTTCATCTCTCCCTGCGGCGGCGGTCAGGTGATTATGGAGTTTTCCGGCAAGGAGCTTGTCCGCGGCGAGCCGGATGCTTCCAGCTTCCCGTCCGGCGGCCTGCGCGCGACGTTTGAAGCGCGCGGCTATACCGCGTGGGATCCGACGTCCTATGCCTTCATCAAGGATAACGTCCTGTGCATCCCGACGGCGTTCTGCTCCTACGGCGGTGAGGCGCTCGATAAAAAGACGCCGCTGCTGCGCAGCGCGGAGGCGCTCAACCGTCAGGCTCTGCGCGTGATCCACCTGTTCGGCAACGCGGACGTGACCGCCGTGCACACGACGGTCGGCCCCGAGCAGGAGTATTTCCTCGTGGACAAAGATGTCTATAACCGCCGCAAGGATCTGATCTACACCGGGCGCACGCTCTTCGGTGCAAAGCCGCCGAAAGGTCAGGAGCTTGACGATCACTATTTCGGCAGCATCAAGCCGCGCGTTGCGGCATTTATGAAGGACCTCGATGAGGAGCTCTGGAAGCTCGGCGTCTATGCCAAGACCGAACACAACGAGGTCGCTCCCGCGCAGCACGAGCTTGCGCCCGTGTTCACGACCGGCAACATCGCCGCTGACCAGAACCAGCTGACGATGGAGATCATGCAGAAAGTGGCCTCGCGCCACGGCATGGTCTGCCTGCTGCATGAAAAGCCGTTTGCCGGCGTCAACGGTTCCGGCAAGCACAACAACTGGTCGCTGACCACCAACACCGGCATGAACCTGCTCGAGCCCGGCGAGACACCGGCGGAAAACGCGCAGTTCCTGCTCTTCCTGTGTGCGGTCATTCAGGCCGTGGACGACTATCAGGATATGCTGCGCATCAGCGTGGCGTCGGCCGCAAACGATCACCGCCTCGGCGCGAACGAGGCGCCTCCGGCGATCGTTTCGATGTACGTCGGCGACGAGATCGAGGAGATCCTCAACGCGATCGTTGACGAGACGGCCTACTGCGGCAAGGAAAGACAGCTGATGAAGATCGGCGTGCACGCGCTGCCGCGCTTCCCCAAGGACACGACTGACCGCAACCGCACCTCTCCGTTTGCGTTCACCGGCAACAAGTTCGAGTTCCGCATGCCCGGCTCCTCGGCCTCCATTTCCGGCATCAACGTCGTGCTCAACACGGCGGTTGCCGAGAGCCTTGAGCAGTTTGCTGATGCGCTCGAGGGCAGCACGGACTTTGAGACCGATCTGCAGGCGCTCATCCGCAGCGTGCTCATCAAGCACAAGCGCATCCTCTTCAAGGGCAACGGTTATGACGAGGCATGGATCGCAGAGGCGGAGCGCCGCGGTCTGCTGAACCTGCGCACGACGCCCGAAGCGCTGCCGTATTACCTTGCCGACAAGAACGTGGCGCTCTTTACCAAGCACCGCGTCTATACCCGCACCGAGATGGAGGCACGCTATGAGATCCACCTCGAAAACTACAGCAAGATCCTCAACATTGAGGCGCTGACCATGCTTGAGATGGCGCGGCGCGATATCATGCCCGCCGTCAGCAGCTATCTGCGCGAGCTGTCCGAGACTGCCGCAGCCATCCACGCCGCGTCCGTCACGGCCGACTGCTCGTACGAGGAGAGCATCATCCCCGAAATGTCTGCGCTGCTGGGCGATGCGTACCGCAAGGTGCGCAGCCTTGATGAGGCGCTCATGGGCGCCAAGACCGTTGAGGGCAGCCAGGCGCTGGCCAACTACTACCGCGACAAGGTCTTTTCCGCCATGGCGGAGCTGCGCATCACGATCGACCAGCTCGAGACCATGACGCCGTCTGACAAGTGGCCGGTGCCGTCCTACGGCGACCTGCTGTTCAGCGTGCGGTAATAACGTTTTCTCTTTCTTTTTCTCTCTTCTTTCATTTTCATACTTCTGTCAAAAGCATTGACGGAGAAAAGTAGCACGGGCGATCATTCCCAGCGAGTGCGGGACGGTGCGAGCCGCATAACAGAGCCTGTGTGAAGAACACTCCCGAGCTGCAATCTGAACGGGCGAGAGCCTCAGTAGGTGCGCCGTCACAGCCGGACGTTATCCCGGTGCGGTTTGTTAGAACCCGTGAGAAGTAAAATAGGTGGCACCACGATACGCAGCTACTCGTCCTATTGTCGGATGGTAGCTGCGTATTTTTTGATGTATTCAGGAGGAAAAAATCATGTGTTCCATCATCGGTTATCTCGGCTCGTCCATCTCTGCGCAGGATCTGCGCGCCGGCTTTGACAAGACCATTTCCCGCGGCCCGGACGATACGCGCATGCTGCACATCGGCGCGGCGACGCTCGGCTTCCACCGTCTGGCCATCATGGGCCTGCATCCGGAAGGCATGCAGCCGTTCACGCGTGATGGCAGCGCGCTCGTGTGCAACGGTGAGATCTACGGCTTTCGTCCCATCCGTGAGCGGCTGATCGCCGAGGGCGAGACGTTCGAGAGTGAGTCCGACTGTGAGATCCTGCTTCCGCTCTACGAGCGCGAGGGACTGGATATGTTCCGCGGTCTCGACGCAGAGTTTGCCATGATCATCTATGACGCCAAGCGCGGCGGTCTTGTCGCAGCGCGCGACCCCATCGGCATCCGCCCGCTGTACTACGGCTACGACGCCGAGGGCGTGATCATCTTTGCCAGCGAGGCGAAAAACCTTGTCGGTCTCGTGCACGATGTGATGCCGTTTCCGCCCGGCCACTATTATGCCGACGGTAAGTTCACCTGCTACCGCGACATGACGCACGTCGATGCCGTCTGTGAGGATGATCTGGAGACTGTCTGCACGAACATCCGCGAAAAGCTCATCGCCGGCGTGCAGAAGCGCCTCGATGCCGACGCGCCGCTCGGCTTCCTGCTCTCCGGCGGCCTGGACAGCAGCCTCGTGTGCGCAATCTCGGCAAAGCTGCTCAAAAAGCCCATCCGCACATTTGCCATCGGCATGCGCAGCGACGCCATCGATCTGAAATATGCCCGCGAGGTGGCGGAGTATCTGCACGCCGACCACACCGAGGTCATCATCACGCGTGAGGATGTGATTCAGGCGCTGCCGGAGGTCGTGGCACTGCTCGGCACGTATGACATCACGACCATCCGTGCGAGCATCGGCATGTACCTCGTCTGCAAGGCCATCCATGAGCAGACCGACCTGCGCGTGCTGCTCACGGGCGAGATCTCCGACGAGCTCTTCGGCTACAAGTATACGGACTTCGCGCCGAGCCCTGCGGCATTTCAGGAGGAGTCGGCCAAGCGTATCCGCGAGCTGCATATGTATGACGTGCTGCGCGCCGACCGCTGCATCTCCGTCAACAGTCTTGAGGCGCGCGTGCCGTTCGGCGATCTGGACTTTGTGCAGTATGTCATGTCTATCGACCCTGCCAAGAAGTGCAACGTCTACGGCAAGGGCAAGTACCTGCTGCGCCATGCCTTTGAGGGCGACTGGCTGCCGCATGACATCCTCATGCGCGAGAAGGCGGCCTTCAGTGATGCGGTCGGCCACTCGATGGTTGATGACCTCAAGGCCTACGCCGAGGAGACGTACACGGACATCGCCTTCGACATCCTGCGCCGGAAGTATGATTTCGCGCAGCCGTTCACCAAGGAGTCGCTGCTCTATCGGGAGCTCTTCGAGCGGTACTATCCCGATCAGGCGCGCATGGTGTCCGGCTTCTGGATGCCGAACAAGGCGTGGGCCGGCTGCGATGTGAACGACCCGTCCGCGCGCGTGCTCGCAAACTACGGCGACAGCGGAAAGTGAAAAAGGTATGGACGCGAACACCTTGTATCTGCGCCCCGCGAGTCTGAGCGATGCACCCGCGCTGCGCGCGATTTATGCGCCCTACGTGGAAAAGACGGCCATCACGTTTGAGTGCACCGTGCCGGATGTCGAAGCATTCGCCGCGCGCATGCGTGCCACGCTCCGGCGCTATCCGTATCTGGTCGCCGTGCGCGGCGGAGAGATCGTCGGCTACGCCTACGCCGGCGCATTCGGTGCGCGCGCGGCCTATGCCTGGGCTGCCGAGGTGAGCATCTACCTGCGCGAGGATCAGCGCCGGCAGGGGATCGGCAGGCGGCTGTATGCCGCGCTCGAGGCGCTTTTGCGCGCGCAGCACGTGCAGACGCTCTACGCCTGCATCGCATACCCGGATGGGGCGGACGACGTACACCTGACGAAAAACAGTGCGCAGTTTCACGCGCACATCGGCTATCGGCTCGTGGGCGAGTTTTCGCGCTGCGGCTATAAGTTCGGCACATGGTATTCCATGGTCTGGATGGAAAAGCACATCGGCGCGCACGAAGCCGTGCCGCAGCCCGTGCTCCCGTTTCCGGAGCTTGCGCCGGAGGCGCTGCGCAGTATCCTGCACGAGGGGTAACAGAAAATCAGCCCGTTTCCGGCTTCGGAAACGGGCTGATTTTTTATCGCTTTTGCAGCAGCTCATACGCGCCCAGCAGCATCTGTGCAGCCTCGGCGCGCGTGATGGGTGCGGCGGTGTCCGCGCCGTCCGGAAACACGCCGCACGATGTCAGGCTCGACACGGCGGCGCACGCCCACTCGGGGATATAGTCGCTCTCGAGCGCGGCGGCGGGGGAGGGCTCGAGGAAGTTGCTGAGCATCACGGCCGCTTCGCCCGCCGTGATGCCGCGCTGTGCGTCGAACACGATGGCCGTGCCGTCGGAGCAGCCGCAGACATCGCCGTTCATGAGCGCGGTCGCAACATACGCTTTTGACCACGCGGGGATCTGCATATCATCGCCGAAGCCCGTCGAGAGCACGCCCTGCAGCGTTTCCGTCCCGGTCAGGTGCATGCACATGGCGAGAAATTCACCGCGCGGCACGTTGCTGTCCGGGTCGAAGAGATACTGCCCGCCAACCTGCCGGCCGACGCACACGCCCTGCTCGGCGAGCAGCACGGCAGCATATTCCTCTGCCCGCCCGGCCATGTCGCTGTAGGAGATGTCGGGCTTTTGCTTGCGGATGGCGATGATCACGGTCGCCTCCTGCGACTCTCTGCCGCTGCTGTCGGCGGCGCGAAAGCCGAAGTAGTCGCGCCCGCGCTTGCCGTCGGCCGGGGTGTAGACGAACGTGCCGTCGTCGGTGAGCGTCACCGTGCCCTTGATGGGCTCGGTCGTGATGCGGAAGGTGAGTGGACTGCCGTCGGGCGCGCTGGCGCTCAGCGTACCGCCGACGGACGTGTTGCGGAACGTGGTCAGCTCCAGATTCTCCGCCACAGGTGCGGCGGTCTCCGCTTCCTGTCCGGCGTGGATGGCCGTACCCAGCGCCGCGCAGAGCGCAAAGGCGCACACGGCTGCGAACAGTTTCTGCTTCATCATGCAAAACCTCCGTGCAAATGTAGGTGACCCTAGTTTGCACGGAGGCTGTAGAAATATGCGTTTTGGGCTTATTCGGTGCGCAGCGCGACGACGGGGTCTTTCTTCGCAGCCATGCCCGACGGGATGAGGCCGGCGATGAACGTCAGCGCCATGCTGATGAGGATGAGCAGGACCGCGCCGAGCACCGGCAGGATCGCGCTCAGCGTCGGCAGGCCGGTCAGATGGTGTACGATGAGGTTGATGGGGATGAGCAGGATCAGCGTACATAGGATGCCTATGACACCGGCCGTGAAGCCCTCGATGATCGTCTCGGCATTGAATACGCGCGAGATATCCTGCTTGCTCGCTCCGATCGAGCGCAGGATGCCGATCTCCTTCGTGCGCTCGAGCACGGAGATATAGGTGATGATACCGATCATGATCGACGACACGACAAGGGAGATGGCCACAAAGCCGATGAGTACGTAGCTGATGGCGTTGATGATCGTCGTGATGCTGCTCATGAGCAGACCGATGTAATCGGTGAAGCTGATCTGATTGTCCGGATTGTCGGCGTTGTAGTCATCAATGCAGTTGGAGATGCGGTCCTTGTTTTCAAAGCTCGAGGCGTAGATGTTGATGGCGCTCGGAGAATCCTTGTCGACATAGCCGAGCTTTTTGAGATTGTTTTGATAGGTTGAGCCGCTGGCGGAGGAGGCGACATAGTTGTCATACACGTCAGCGTACTGGCTGCGGCTGATGCCTTTGGCGTTGATGGCGGAGACGATCTGCTGTGCGCTCATGCCGCTGTAGGACTTGACTGTCTCCTGCTGCATCTGCATGGACAGCATCGCGCGAAGATACGGACGGAAAAAGCGTGTGAACGTCTCATCGTCCATGGCGTCGATCATATCCTTCATCTGCTGCGCGGTTTTGCCGCTGGCTTCGAAAATGCCGTTGTCAGCCATCTCCTTGGCGCTGTCGCGGGTAAAGCCTGCCATCGCCTGCGTGAGCGCGGCGTCGAGCGTGGCGTCATCCGGCGTGGTCATATACTTGCGGTAGACGCTTGCACGGTCGTCCACACTCAGCTTGTTCAGATAGGCCTGTGCCGCAGCAACCTTCTGATCGGTCGTGGCGGTCGCGGCGTTCGGGAACGCGGAGCCCGTGAACACGTCCACATCCGGGTCTGCCAGCTGCTTCTGGATGATCTCGGTGTTGTCGGCGTGGTCGATGGCATAGTCAGTCAGAGCGGAGGTGTAGCCGATCGCACCGTAGGTGCTGCCGGTCACGCTGCCCTTGGCCGGGCGCACGATGCCGACGATCTTGAGCGGCACGCCGACATCGTCGCTGTGGTAGAGCCGGTGCAGGCCGTCGCTCGTCTGGCTGATATCCGTGTAGCCCGCGCCGCTGGCGACGTAGCCCTCCGAGGGGAGGATGAGCTTGAAGTCGCGGCCGCAGAGGTCAGCATAGCTCCAGCTTTCCTGCGTCGTGTCGATCTGCTTTTTGCTCATGGACTGCATCATGGCGTTGCTGATGTCATCCATGCTCTCGAGGCCGAGCGCGTAGAGCGTAAGGTCGGAGATCTCGTTGTTTTTATCCACGACGAGTACGACCTCGTTGTAATTCTGCGGCCATGAGCCGTAGATCACATCGTACTGGTTTTGTGTCGAGGCGCTCACGAGCGCGCCGTCCTCGCTGGACAGCAGCTCCTGCCAGACGTTGAACCCGGAGTAAAACCCACCCATGGAGTCAAAGTAGGCCGTGTAGTCGCCGCCGTACATGGACTTCATGACGTTTTGCAGCAGCTCGGTCGTGTCGGCCTTGATGACGGTGCCGTTCGGGTCTTCGGTGTAGACGGCAAAGCCCATGTCGTATGTGTACTGGATGCCGCTGATATAGTCATGGATCTTGTTGTCGGGGTCTTCGAGGTATTCCTTGAATGCCGGCAGGTTGTTCGACTGACCGGTCGCGCTGCTGACCATGGAGTTGAGCATACTGTACATGACGGTGTTGGCGTAGACCTTGTCGAGATCGTGCGTCTGCTTGCTGTCGTCCTTTGCGCCCGTCATGGCCGTGAGCATCCCGGACATATCCACGGGGTTTGCCTCGATCGTCAGCGGGTAGGACGAGAGCGTCTGCTCCTGCACGGTGTTGATGTAGGACTGGAAGCCGTGCGAGAGCGAGAGGATGAGCGCGATACCGATAATGCCGATCGAGCCCGCAAACGCTGTGAGCAGGGTGCGCGCCTTTTTCGTCATGAGGTTGTGCAGCGACAGGCTCATGGCGGTGGCAAAGCTCATGGACGTGTGCTCCTTGACCTTGACGGTCACGGGCGCGGACGTCTCGGACTCCGTGCAGGGGTTGTCGTCGCCGACGATCCTGCCGTCGAGCAGCCGCACGGTGCGCGTGGCATATTTCGACGCCAGCTCCGGGTTGTGCGTGACCATGATGATGAGCTTATCCTTTGCAATTTCCTGCAGCAGATTCATGATCTGCACACTCGTCTCGCTGTCGAGCGCGCCGGTCGGCTCGTCAGCCAGCAGGATATCGGGGTTGTTGACGATGGCGCGCGCGATGGCCACGCGCTGCATCTGACCGCCGGACATCTGGTTCGGAGCCTTGTCAAGCTGGTCGCCCAAGCCGACCTTTTCCAGTGCTTCAACGGCGCGCGCGCGCCGCTCCTCACCGGAGACGCCGGAGAGCGTCAGCGCAAGCTCCACGTTTGCCAGCACGCTCTGGTGCGGGATGAGGTTATAGCTCTGAAAGACGAAGCCAATCGAATGGTTGCGGTAGGTGTCCCAGTCGCGGTCATCATATTCCTTCGTGGAGCGGCCGTTGATGATGAGGTCGCCGGAGGTATAGCGGTCAAGCCCGCCGATGATGTTCAGCAGTGTGGTCTTGCCGCAGCCGGACTGGCCGAGGATCGCCACGAACTCATTCTCGCGGAAGGCGATGTCGATGCCCTTGAGCGCCTCGACCTGTGTCGTTCCGGCCTCGTATACCTTGGTGATGTGTTTCAGTTCCAGCATGGATGGAATGCTCCTTTATATGGATGCCGCGTGTCGCAGCGGCCTTTCTACAGATTAAATAAAGTATAGGCTATTATGATAAGCGCAGCACCGACGTTCGTCAAGCGGCAGTGTGTTGGTTTTTCAGATTTTTTACGCTTTATTCACAAACCGATCTCTTGGAAATTCACGTGTTCGCTGTTGAAACGCGGGGGAATATCTGCTATAATATTTCGACCCGCGGATCTGAGATCCGAACATGATACTTGGAGAACGTAGACTATGAAAATTGTGATCGTGGGCGCTGGCCGCGTGGGGTATGCCATCGCGGAGCAGCTCCTGACAGAAGGGCATGACATCACGGTCGTCGAGGGCGATCCGGAGCGTGCCGCCTATATTTCCTCCACGCTGGATGTGATCGTGGTCGAGGGGCGTGCCAATGTCGACCAGCTGCGCATTGCAAATGTCGCGGATGCAGATCTGCTCATCGCCGCAACGACCTCGGATGAGACCAATCTCATCAGCTGCATGGTCGGGCGTAAGCTCGGTGCGACGCATACGATCGCGCGCGTGCGTGACGAGGAGTATTATCAGGACGTGGTGCTGCTTCAGGACGAGCTGGGACTGAGCCTGTCCATCAATCCCGAGCGTACCTCCGCCAAGGAAATCTCGCGCACGCTGCGTTTTCCGGCCGCTACAAAAGTCGAGCCGTTTGCAAACGGGCTCGTGGAGCTTGTCGAGTTCAAGCTGCGCGAGGGCAGTAAGCTCGATGGCCTGCGCCTGAACGATTTTCGCAGCCGCTACAGCGAGGGCATCCTGATCTGTGCCGTGGAGCGTGAGGGCAGCGTGACGATCCCGAACGGCGATTTTGTGCTCGCCGCCGGGGACTATGTCACCGTGGTCGGCGCGCCGCATGAGCTGCATGAGCTCTTTCGTAAGATCGGCGAATTCCGCCATGAAGCCGAGAGCGTCATCATTGTCGGCGGCGGCCGCATCGCCGAGCGGCTGGCGCTGGAGCTGGCGAGGATGCGCATCCACTCGACGATCATTGAGCGCGACCCGGCGCGCTGCCGCGTCATGAAGACACTCCTGCCGGAGGCGACCATCATCTGCGCCGACGGTACAAAGCCGGATGTGCTGCGCGAGGAGGGACTCTCGTCGGCGGACGCACTCGTCACGGTCACGGAGTCGGACGAGACGAATCTCATCATCTCCTCGTTCGCCTACAACGAGAATGTGCCGAAGATCGTCACAAAGGTCGATGAGGATAACTTCATCCAGCTTGCCGAGTCGTATGGCCTCACGACGATCATCCAGCCGGCGGACGTCACGGCCGGCCGCATCGTGGAGTATGTCCGCTGGATGGAGAATTCCGCGCACAGCAGCGGCGTGGAGACGCTGCGTATGGTGGCTGACGGTCAGGCCGAGGCGCTGGAGTTCATCGTGCGCGCCGAGAGTCAGTTTCTCGACGTGCCGCTCAAGGCGCTCAAGCTCAAGGACTCCGTGCTCGTCGCCTCGATCATCCGGCGCGGTAAGTGCCGCGTCCCGTCCGGCAACGACGCCATCGAGCTCGGCGACCGTGTGGTCGTGGTCACGACCAACCACGGTATGCACGAGCTGAAGGATATTTTGAAGTGATCCATGGTCGTGCCGCCGCTTTCATCCGGAAAGCGGCGGCATTTTTGCGCGCATCTGCGCAGAAGTGTCCGCCCCTTGTCTCCGGGACGAAAATGTGTTAGAATCAGACGCTATGAATACTACTATGACTTTTGAACAACGGTATGTGCAGGCGCGCAGACGCTTTATCGCGGCGGACTTTGCGAACCTGAACGATATGCAGAGACAAGCGGTCCTGGCTACGGAAGGCCCACTGCTGCTGCTGGCCGGTGCCGGCAGCGGTAAAACCACGGTGCTCATCCACCGGATCGCAAATCTCATTCAGTACGGCCGCGGCGCGGACACGGACAAAGTGCCCGAATGGGCGACGGAGGAGGACCTCGCGCTGCTCGAGCGCACGGATCTGACGCCGGACGAGCGGCGGCGTGCGCGCAGGGCGGCGGCGTTCGAGCCGGTCGAGCCGTGGCGCATCATCGCCATCACCTTCACGAACAAGGCGGCGGATGAGCTCAAGGAGCGCATCGAGCGGATGCTCGGTCCGGAGGCCGCGGCGGATATCTGGGCCTCGACCTTCCACTCCGCGTGCGTGCGCATCCTGCGGCGCGATGCCGACAAGCTCGGCTATCCCAACAGCTTCACGATCTATGACACGTCGGACAGTCTGGCGGTCGTCAAGCGCATCATCAAGGAGATGAACCTCGATGAAAAGGCGTTTCCGAACCGCGCCGTGCTCACGGAGATCAGCCGCGCCAAGGATGCCGGCACCACGCCCGAGCAGTACCTTGCGCGCGCACAGGCCACGCATAACCCGCGCAATATCCGCATCGGCGAGATATACCAGACCTACTGGCAGCGCCTGTTTTCCGCCGGGGCGATGGACTTTGACGACCTGATCTACAACACCGTGCGCCTGCTCGATGAGCATGCGGACGTGCGCGAGCACTGGCAGCGCCGCTTCCGCTATGTGCTCATCGACGAGTATCAGGACACGAACAATCTCCAGTATCAGCTCGCGGCCCTGCTTGCCGACGGCTGGGGCAACATCTGCGTCGTCGGCGACGATGACCAGAGCATCTACAAGTTCCGCGGTGCGACGATCGAGAACATCCTCAATTTCGAAAAGCAGTACAAAAACGCGCGCACCATCCGCCTTGAGCAGAACTACCGCAGCACCGGCCGCATCCTGGATGCCGCCAACCACGTCATCGCCAACAACACCGGCCGCAAGGGCAAAACGCTCTGGACAAAGGCCGATGCCGGCGACCCGCTCACGCTCTACTGCGCCACGAATGAGAACGACGAGGCGCGCTACGTCGCCGCGAAGATCATGGACGATTTCGGGCAGGGGATCAACTTCCGCGACCATGCCGTGCTCTACCGCATGAACGCGCAGAGCAACCAGCTCGAATATGCCTTCAAGCGCAACGGCATCCCGTACCGCATCGTCGGCGGCACGCGCTTTTTCGACCGTGCCGAGGTCAAGGATATGCTGGCCTATCTGTGCGTCATCCAGACGCCGGACGATGACCTGCGCCTGACGCGCATCATCAACACGCCCGCCCGCGGCATCGGCGCGCGCACGATCGAGGCGGCCTTGCAGCTCGCGCACGAGCAGCAGACGAGCCTCTTTTCGGTCATCCGCCACGCCGACGCGTATCCCGAGCTGCAGCGCAGCCAGATGCGTCTGCGCCAGTTCGCCATCCTGATCGAGGAGCTGCAGGAGCAGGCCAAAACCGTGCCGCCGGACGAGCTCTATGATCTGGTCGTGGAGCGCAGCGGCTATGTCCGCGCCCTCGAGGAGAAGAACACGGCCGAGGACGCTGCGCGCATCGAAAACGTGCAGGAGCTCAAGTCGAACATCATCGCCTTTGCCAAGGAGGCCGAAAATCCCACGCTTGCGGGCTTCCTCGACGAGGTCGCGCTCTATACGGATCTCGATAACTATGACCAGTCTGCCGACTGCGTCACGCTCATGACCATGCACGCGGCCAAGGGTCTGGAGTTTCCGACGGTGTTCATCATCGGCTGCGAGGAGGGTATCTTCCCGGGGCTGCGCTGCATCGGCGAGCCGGACGAGATGGAGGAGGAGCGCCGTCTGTGCTACGTCGCGCTCACCCGCGCGCGTGAGCACCTCATCCTCACGTGTGCCCGGCAGCGTATGCTATTCGGCCGCACGACGGCCAACCGCGTCTCCCGCTTTGTCGAGGAGATCCCGGATGAGGACATCCGAAAGCTCAACGTCCCGCACGGCTATGGCTATTCCGAGCCCAGCCGCGACCAGCAGCAGTATCCGCCGCGCCGGAGCGAGCCGCGCGCCTACACGGTCTCCGCGCCGGAGCCGCGCCGCAAGCCGCCCATGCGCCCGGCGCCGCCCGCGGCAAAGCCCGCGTCCGGTGCAGCCCCGACCTTTGCCGTCGGTGACCGCGTCGTGCACAAGGCATTTGGCGACGGTGTCGTCGCAGCGGTCAAGCCCATGGGCGGCGATGCACTGCTTGAGGTGGACTTTGAGTCCGCCGGCACCAAGCGCTTCATGATGCGCGCCGCCGGTCAGTTCATGAAAAAGAAGGACTGAGCGCGCAAAACGGTATAAAAGATCCACCGGCCAGCAGGCCGGTGGATCTTTTTCGCTCAGTTGAGCAGTCTTGCAAGCTCGCCGGCGTCTGTGGCAAACTGCTGCGCACCGGCTTGCTCAAGCAGGTCACGGTCACGAAAGCCCCACAGCACGCTGATGCACGGCAGACCGGCTGCGCGCGCCGTGGCGATGTCGACCTCCGAATCGCCGACGTAGACCGTGCTCGTGCGCTCGGCGCCAAGCTGCGCCATGGCGGTCAGCAGCGTGTCCGGTGCGGGCTTGCGGCGGATGCCCTGCTTCTCGCCGACGGCGATCGGCACGGTGTCCGCGAAAAACTCCGCCCGCAGTGCGCGCACGGCCTCGTCCGGCTTGTTGGACACGATGGCAAGCTTGCGCCCCTGCGCGTGCAGCTGCCGCAGCAGCGCGTCAACGCCGGGGTAGGGGGCGGTCCCGATGCGGCAGTGGGCGGCGTAGTCGGTGTTATACTCTGCCAGCAGCGTCTCAAACAGCGCGCCGTCCGTTCCGACGGGTACGGACAGCTCCATCAGTCGCCGCGCCCCGTTGCCGAGCGCGGCGCGCATCTGCTGCCGCGTGCGTTCCGGCAGGCCGTGGCGGGTGAGGGTGCGGTTCATGGCGGCGGTCAGGTCGCCGAGCGTGTCGAGCAGCGTGCCGTCGAGGTCAAAAAGTACGGATGTGTAGTGCATAAAACGTATCTCCTTTGTTCAGGCACACTTATAGCGCATTTTCCGCCCGCTGTCAACCGAAAAAACAAGTTGACATCTGCTGCCGAATATGCTACTATAATGCAGCGCGCTGGCCGCGCGTCCATATATGTGTGGAATTCGGCTTGGAGAAGTACCCAAGTGGCCGAAGGGGCTCCCCTGCTAAGGGAGTAGGCTGTGATAAGCGGCGCGAGGGTTCAAATCCCTCCTTCTCCGCCAAAGACAAGACGCCGATTTCGGCGTCTTGTTTCTCTATCTGCATATCCGGAGAGTTACCGAAGTGGTCATAACGGGGCGGTCTTGAAAACCGTTAGGCGGCAACGCCACAGGGGTTCGAATCCCTTACTCTCCGCCACAAAAGGTAGGTAATTTTGATAGAAATTGCCTACCTTTTCTTTTTGCCCGAAAGCCCTTGATTTCAGGGCTTTTTCGGTATCCGGCAACAAAAAAGCAGCCGCTACGGAGCTATTTCCGCAGCGGCATTTTTACTTTTCGGCTGTCCCCGGCACCCCTCTCCCGGACAAATCGTTCTCACAGAGGGGTATTGTTCAATTTGAGGGGTATCGTTCTCACAGAGGGTAATCGTTCAATTTGAGTCCGTGTCCAGCGTCACGGGTATGTAAACCATCTTCAGCGGGATCATTTTTCTGTATTTCTCACTAAGCTGGCCATAATACTTCAAAACGAGTTCAACCAGTTCTGTACCATTGATTCCCCGAATAATCGGCGTGCTTTCAAGATACTTCTTCGCGTTTTTCGTGTAGTTGGACAGAGTGACAAACAACCCATAATCGCCCTCACGCATTGCGCCTTTGAGAGATTGAATGGTCGTTTCCTTTATATCCCCATCCTGACTCTTAACTTGGACAAGGATTCGAGGCGGGAGCTCATCCTTATAGGCGGTGATGTCAATTCCGCTGTCGCCACCGTGCGGGGAGACTGTTGTACGGTACCCAATGGCCTGCAGCAGGTCCGCGACAAACTCTTCAAGATCATACCCTTTTAGCTGGCGGCTGATTTCCTTGAGAATGAAATCCTTTGTGTTCTCGATTATTTCTTCTGCGGTAGCACCAACGCTCTCATCTTCCTCTGGAAGGCTCTTTTTAAATCCCTTGTCGAGTGCAGAAAGAAACTCATCCGCGTAGTTTTTCACGGTGAAAAGTGACATGAATGATCCGATCTCATAAAGAGCCCCCTGAGAAAACGACATGCGCGGCAGGTGTTTTATCCACTTAACACTACGTTGCTGTTTGTACTCTATTGCATCTGGTGAATACTGGTACTCGCTTTCCACGACACCTATGTTCACCATTCTGTCAGTCTTTGACGGGAATACAACGTAATCACCAATTTGCATCTCATGCACAAAGCGGAAAAGCATACCTGAACTGGTCGCAACGCTGCCCTTTTTTGCATCAGGGAACACAGCAAGGTACTTGTCTCTAAACGATTCACGGTCTGGAGCGAGAACAGATAAATCTCCCATCTCTTTCCATCCAATTGCAATCACATTGCCTTGTAGGAAAAGACTATCATCCTGTGTGTGAATTCCCCATACTTTCTTTTCGTCGGCCATATTGCTTTCACCCACTTATTGTTTTCTGTGGTCATTATACTGCGAGAACCTGATAAATTCAACATTGCCCCCTGCGAAGTGGGCCTTTAAATGTAGATTTTTCGTGGTCAAAGAAGCATAATATGACTATCTACATTTGAGAGTGGTGAAAGAATGCTACGTTTTAGAAATCCCGGAACGCAATACTCTACTCAGGTGCAGGTCATCAAGCAGCTTTATGCCGCGCTGGGCCACCAAGAGAGCTTTTCATTGAACGATATGGCAGTTGTTATAGCTCAGGGGCGGCTGATGACTGCTTATGGCTATGCTGGCGATGACGCCATCCGTCTTAGCATGACAGATCAGGAAAGCATGAATTCTGCATTAATGAATGCAAAAATGTATGCAGAGGTATTCCGTATCGAGAATAATAACGTCGCCATTTAAGCGGATTCACTTATGCCGACAGCTACACGACCACGAAAAACCTCACAGGTAACGACCAACTGTTCGTGCAGGACTACTCGACCCTCAAGGTTAAAGCTGTGGTTGCACCCCCCTAAATTGAGAACTGCCCCCCCTCTAAACCGTAGTTGCACCCCCTAACGGGTTTCTATCAAAATTACGGCTCTTTGCCCCCCCTCCTGCGATCTGATGTCGCGGGAGGGGGTTGCATTTTGCGCTGAATCGGGGACGTTGTCCGCGCACTGTATTTACTGCGCGCTGAAAACGTGATAGAATCATCGCAAGGATTTTTGCTGCGGGGTGAGGATATGCGAATAAGACGATTGTTGTGCTTGTTGTTGTGCCTGGTGCTGCTGACTGCGCTTCCGGCCTGTACCGGAAAAAGCGGTGAACAGCCGCTGCCGGCACCGGCGGCGGCCACATCCGCAGCGCCTGAGCAGGGAGCGGCTGTACCGCCTGAGGAGGATGCATCCGGTTTTGTCCTGCTGAGTGAGGTCGTGCCGGATGTGATCCTTGAGATGCGCTATTATTCGACCTATAACTTCGTAGGCGAGCGTATCGACGGGTATGAGCAGCCGGTCGCACTGCTGACCGCGCAGGCGGCGAAGGCTCTCAGGGCGGTCAGTGATGAGGTGGTCGCCATGGGTTACCGGCTGAAAGTGTTCGATGCCTACCGCCCACAGACGGCGGTGACGCAGTTCATGCGCTGGGCACAGGATGCGGATGATACCCGCATGCAGGCGTATTTTTACCCGGAGACGGAAAAAAGCGCGCTCTTTTCGCAGGGCTACATCGCCGAGCGTTCCGGTCACAGCCGCGGCAGCACAGTCGATCTGACGCTGTTCGAGCTGCGCACGGGGCGCGAGGTCGATATGGGCGGCACGTTTGATTATTTCGGCGCGCGCAGCCACACAGACTTTTCCGGTATCAGCGCGGAGCAGTCGGCCATGCGCGCGCTGCTGCGCGATGTGATGGTCCGGCACGGCTTCCGGCCGTATGCAGGGGAGTGGTGGCATTTCACATTGGAAAATGAGCCCTATCCCGATACCTATTTTACCTTCCCGGTCAGCGCCGCTTCGCTGGCAGGCAAGGCCGCGTGATTTTTACACATCATCCCTCAGCGCTGCGCTGAGGGATTTTTCTGCCCTGAAAACTCTTTGCTCCGCGCACAATACCGTTGCGGGACAGGCGCTTTTATGCTATGATACCGAATGGCCGCGCACGGCGCACAGCGCATGCAGCGCGGCAAGCGCCCCTATGAAGTTTGTAGATCAGAAAGGACGATACGATGATGAAACCGAAATTTGACGGCTATGCGGCGCAGTACGACGCATGGTTCATGACCAATGAAAACCTGTTCCAGAGCGAGCTTCGCCTGTTCCAGAAAGCGCTTGGCGACATTTCCGGCAAGCGTGTGCTCTCCGTCGGCTGCGGCAGCGGCCTGTTCGAGAGCATGATCGACTGCAGCGGCATCGAGGGCATCGAGCCCTCGCGCGACATGGGCGCGATCGCGCAAAAGCGCGGCGTGAACGTGATCTCGTTCGGTGCGATCGAGGAGGCAGAGCTTGAGGACAACGCCTACGACGTGATCTATCTCAACGGCAGCTCCAGCTACATGGAGGACCTGGCGTATGCATTCAACGTCTGCAAGAAGGCGCTCAAGCCGAACGGAACGTTTATTTCGCTGGACGTGCCCAAGGAGAGCGCGTTCGGCTTCATGTACCTGCTGGCGAAGGAAGCCGGCACATTTGATCACCCCTCGCTCAACGGCGTCATGCCCGAGCTGCCGTACCCGCTGGAGCTGTGCTGCGCGGGTGTGTGGCACTCCACCGAGGAGAAGATCGACGCGCTCAAGTCGCTCGGCTTCCATGACTTTGCATTCTATCAGACGCTGCTGCGCAACCCCATGTACACCAACGAGGTCGTGGAGGACGTTGTGCCCGGCTATCAGAGCGGCGGCTATGTTGCGATCATCGCGCACAAATAAGCGAGGCGCGAGGTGAAGCTTTCCCAGAGGATCTATGCGTGCGCGGAGAAGATCTGGCCGCAGTATCTGTGCCACCCCTTTGTGGTGCAGATGGCGGACGGTACGCTGCCGGAGGAGAAGTTCCGGTACTATATGCTGCAGGACTATCTGTACCTGCGCGATTATGTGAAGATCTTTGCGGCCATCATCCAGAAAGCCGATGATTTTGAGCAGATCCGTTTTCTGAGCACACAGCTCTCGGACACGATCGGTGAGACGTATCGTACGCACCGGCCGTATATGCGGCGTCTCGGTGTCACGGACGCGGAGATCGACGCCGCGCGCCCGCACATCGACAATAGCGCCTACACGCATTATATGATCTGCGAGGCGCAGGCGGGCGATGTGCTGACCGGCCTCGTGACACTGCTCAACTGCTCCTGGAGCTATGCGTATGTGGCCGAGCAGATGGTCGCGCGCAATCCGAACGCGCTTTCGGATGAGCGCTATGGCGCGTGGTTCGCGGGCTATGTGTCGGACGCCTACCGCCAGACCAATCAGGATCTGATCGACCGCATCGACGCGCTCGGCGCTTGCGTCGATGAGACGACGGCGCAGCACCTGTGCGAGATCTTTGAAAACTGCTGCCGGTTTGACCTGCGCTTTTGGGACATGGTCTATACGATGGGGCAGCAGCGCGCGCCCCTGCGCAGCGGCGAAGCATGAAACACCGGCGGATGCGCCCTGCGCGCATCCGCCGGTTATTTTGCAGGAAATGAAAAAAGGAGACCGGATGTTCCGGTCTCCAGCGATGTAGTCAGCAAAGTTTGCAAGACAGGGCTGACCGCAGCATCTTTAGTATAGGGTCAGGCGCTGCCGCTGTCAAGAGAAAAAATAGCAGAAAGATGCAGAAATTCCGAAAACAAGAATCGACAAATATTTCTCCGCGAAAAGTGAGATTTTGCTTGACAAGCGTGCTGCAAATCATTATAATGAAAAAGCTGCATCGGGGTGTAGCGCAGATGGTAGCGCGCATGGTTCGGGACCATGAGGCCGCGAGTTCAAGTCTCGCCACTCCGACCACTCGGAGCAAGCTGTATGGCTTGCTCCGAATTTTTATATCCGCATAGACACAGAGGCCGCGATCACACGATCGCGGCCTCTTTTCATATGCGGTTATCCGGCAGCTCAGAACAGACCGGTGATCCTGCCGTTTTCGTCCACGTCGATCTTCTCGGCAGCGGGGACCTTGGGCAGACCCGGCATGGTCATGATCTCGCCCGTCAGGGCAACGATGAAGCCCGCACCGGCGCTGACCTTCAGACTGCGCACGGTGACGGCAAAATCTTTGGGCGCGCCCAACAGAGTGGGATCATCCGACAGGGAGTACTGCGTCTTTGCCATGCACACCGGCAGATCACCGAAGCCGAGCTCCGTGAGCCGCTCAGCCTGCTTCTGGGCAGCAGGGGTCAGCACGGCCTGCGCGCCGCCGTAGACGCGCTGCACGATGGCGTTGAGCTTGTTGACAAGCGTCGTGTCGGTGGGGTAGGAGAAAGTGAACGCCTCCGCGCTTGGCTGCTCGCACAGGCGCACGACCTCTTCAGCAAGCGCCTTGCCGCCCTCACCGCCCTTGGCCCAGACTTCCGACAGCACGGCACGCACGCCGAGCTCACGGCACTTCTCCTCCACGAGCTGCAGCTCGGCAGCTGTATCGGTGGGGAAGGCGTTGATCGCGACCACGCACGGCAGGTGATACGTGCTGCGGATGGTGTTGACATGGTGCAGCAGATTGGGCAGACCCTTTTCCAGCGCGACCAGATTCTCCGTGTTCAGCTCCGCCTTGGGCACGCCGCCGTGGCTCTTGAGCGCGCGCACGGTGGCCACGATGACCACGGCGTTCGGCCGCAGCCCTGCCAGACGGCACTTGATGTCCAGAAACTTTTCTGCGCCCAGATCCGCGCCGAAGCCGGCCTCGGTCACAACGTAGTCACCCAACTTGAGCGCCATGCGCGTTGCGGTAACGGAATTGCAGCCGTGGGCGATGTTCGCAAACGGACCGCCGTGGATGAGCGTGGGCGTGCCCTCGAGCGTCTGCACGAGGTTGGGCTTGAGCGCATCCTTGAGCAGCGCGGTCATCGCGCCCTCCGCCTTGAGGTCGTGAGCGGTGACGGGCTTGCCGTCGAAGGTGTAGGCCACGATCATGCGGCCGAGCCGCGCCTTGAGATCGGTGATGTCGCTGGCGAGGCACAGCACCGCCATGACCTCGGAGGCCACAGTGATGTCAAAGCCGTCCTCGCGGGGGACACCCTGAATGCGGCCGCCGAGACCGTCCACGATCTGGCGCAGCTGGCGGTCGTTCATGTCCACGCAGCGCTTCCACGTGATCTGCTTGACATCGATGCCCAGGGCGTTACCCTGCTGAATGTGGTTGTCGAGCATGGCGGCCAGCAGATTGTTGGCCGCGCCGATGGCGTGAAAGTCACCGGTGAAGTGGAGGTTGATGTCCTCCATGGGCACGACCTGCGCGTAACCGCCGCCGGCAGCGCCGCCCTTGACGCCGAACACAGGGCCGAGAGACGGCTCACGCAGCGCAGCCACGGCATTCATGCCGATCTTGCGCAGACCGTCTGCCAGACCGACGGAGGTCGTGGTCTTGCCCTCGCCCGCAGGGGTGGGGGTGATGGCCGTCACGAGGATGAGCTTGCCGTCCGGACGTTCGGCGCGATCCTTGAGCAGCTGCGGGTCGATCTTGGCCTTATAGCGGCCGTACTGTTCGAGATAGGATTCGTCGATACCGGCGGTGGCGGCGATGTCCGCGATCGGGTGCATCCGGCACTGCTGGGCGATCTCAATATCCGTCATCATGTTGCGAGCCCTCCCTTATCAAATGTCAAAGTACTTCTTCGCGGACCGGAACAGCTTCATATCGTAGCAGCCGTCCACGTTCTGATACAGACCGTCGCCGATGCGCTCGGCGTGGCCCATCTTGCCGAGGACGCGGCCGTCCGGGGATGTGATGCCCTCGATGGCCCAGATCGAGCCGTTGGGGTTGACATCCACGTCCATGCCGGGCACGCCGTTAACGTCCACGTACTGCGTGATGATCTGGCCGTTGTCGGCAAGCCTGCGCACGAGCTCCTCGCTGCACAGGAAGCGGCCCTCACCGTGGGAGATGGGGACAGTGTACACATCGCCGACCTGCGTGCCGGCCAGCCACGGCGAGCGGTTAGAGGCGATGCGGGTGCGCACCAGACGCGACTGGTGGCGGCCGATCGTGTTGAAGGTCAGCGTCGGGCAGGACGCGTCCGTGTCGATGATCTCGCCATAGGGCACGAGACCGAGCTTGATGAGCGCCTGGAAGCCGTTGCAGATGCCGAGCATGAGACCGTCGCGGTTTTTCAGCAGATCCATGGTCGCATCCCGTACCTCCGGGTTGCGGAAGAAGGCGGTGATGAACTTGGCCGAGCCGTCGGGCTCGTCGCCGCCGGAGAAGCCGCCGGGGACGAAGATGATCTGGCTGCTGCGCGCAGCGCCTGCAAACCGGCTGATGGAGTCGGCCACGTCCTGCGCGGACTGATTGTTGAGCACGAGGATCTCCGGCTCAAGTCCGGCGCGCCGCACGGCGCGGGCGGAGTCGTATTCGCAGTTCGTGCCGGGGAACACGGGAATGAGCACCTTGGGCACGGCCACGCCGATCTTGGGCGCGACGCGCTGCACGGTGGGGGCGGACAGCACGGGAACCTGCGTCGTATCGGCTGCCGTGCGGCTCGGGTAGACAGACTCCAGCACGCCCTCGTTGAGCGCAAGCAGCTCCGAAATGGCGGCGCTGTCGGCACCGATGCGCACGATGGGCTCTGCGGTGGTGACACCCAGACGGATGGCGTCCGCAGTGTCCTCAGTGAGCTCTGCCACGATCGCGCCGGGATAGAGCGCGTTCCAGTCCACGGCCGTGTTTTCGGCGCTGAAGCCGATCTCGTTGCCGAAGGACATATTCATCACAGCCTCGCTCAGACCGTTTTCCACGGCCCACGCGGCGCGGACTTTTCCGCTGCGTGCGAGTGCGTGCAGCGCCTCCCATGCGGTCTTGACGCCGTCGGCGTCCGCACCGGAGAACAGGTACACGGGATGACCCGCGGCCTTAAAGTCCGTGGAGAGCACCTCGCCTGTTTTCAGCGGCGCGATGGCAAAGGAGATGAGCGTGGGCGGCACATCGAGATCGAGGAACGTGCCGGACATGGAGTCCTTGCCGCCGATGGCGGCAGCGCCGAGCTCAAGCTGGGCGTCCACCGTGCCGAGCAGGGCGGCAAAGGGCTTGCCCCAGCGTTCCGGGTCGGTGCGCAGCTTCTCGAAAAACTCCTGGAAGGAGAGGTAGGCTTTCTTGTAGTCGGCACCGGCGGCGACGAGCTTCGCCATCGAGGTGTAGACCGCGTTGTAAGCGCCGATGTAGGGATCGGTGCTCGTCTGCTCCGGGTCGCAGCCCCAGGCCATGACGCTGGCCTGATCCGTCTCCTGACCGGGCAGCACCGGGAACACGGCGGCCATCGCCTGCGCGGGGGAGCGCTGCGTCCTGCCGCCGTAGGGCATCAGGATCGAGCCCGCGCCGATGGTGCTGTCAAAGCGCTCCACGAGACCGCGGCGGGAGGCGCAGCGGAGGCTGGAGGCCATCTCGCGCAGCGACTGGAAACGGGGCTTTGCGAGCTCGGAGCGATCCTTGCGCGCCACGCGCACACCGGCGTGCTTGACAGCGCCGTTGGTGTTGAGGAAGGCGCGGCTGAGGTCGGCGATGACCGCACCGTTCCACTCCATGACCATGCGGGCGTCCTCGGTGACGACGGCCACCTGATACGCCTCGAGGTTTTCCGCTTTGGCGGCGCGGATGAAGGCATCTGCGTCCTTGGCAGCGACGACCACGGCCATGCGCTCCTGCGATTCGGAGATGGCAAGCTCCGTGCCGTCGAGACCGTCGTACTTCTTGCGCACGGCATCCAGATCGATGCGCAGACCGTCGGCCAGCTCGCCGATGGCCACGCTGACGCCGCCGGCGCCAAAGTCGTTGCAGCGCTTGATGAGGCGGGTCACGTCGCCGTTGCGGAACAGGCGCTGGATCTTGCGCTCCTCGGGTGCGTTGCCCTTTTGGACCTCAGAGGCCATGGTCGCAAGCGATTTCAGGTTGTGGCTCTTGGACGAGCCGGTCGCACCGCCGATGCCGTCACGACCCGTGCGGCCGCCCAGCAGGATGACCACATCGCCGGGCGCGGGACACTCGCGGCGGACGTTGTATGCAGGAGCGGCCGCTACCACGGCGCCGCATTCCAGACGCTTGGCGATGTAGCCCTCGTGATAGAGCTCCGCCACATGACCGGTGGCGAGACCGATCTGGTTGCCGTAGGAGGAGTAGCCCGCGGCGGCGGTCTGGCACAGCTTGCGCTGCGGCAGCTTGCCGGGCAGCGTCTTGTCGAGCGCAACTCTCGGGTCGCCCGCGCCGGTCACGCGCATGGCCTGATGCACATAGGCGCGGCCGGAGAGCGGGTCGCGGATGCAGCCGCCGATGCAGGTGGCTGCGCCGCCGAAGGGCTCGATCTCGGTGGGGTGGTTGTGGGTCTCGTTTTTGAACATCAGCAGCCAGTCCTGCGCCTCGCCGTCGACCGTGGCGGTGACATGGATGGAGCAGGCATTGATCTCCTCACTCTCGTCGAGCTCCGGCAGCAGGCCGCGCTTTTTAAGAGTTTTTGCGCCGATGGTGGCGATGTCCATGAGCGTCTGGGGGCGCTTGGCGGCCTTTTCCTCGCCGTAGACCTCCACGCGCGCGGCCAGATACCGCTCGTAGGCGGCCTGGATCGCGGGATCGTCGATCTCCTCGTTGTCGATGTGGGTGGAGAAGGTGGTGTGGCGGCAGTGGTCGGACCAGTAAGTGTCCACCACGCGAATCTCGGTGATGGTGGGCTCGCGGCGCTCATCGTCGCGGAAATAGCGCTGCAGGAACGTCAGATCGTCCAGATCCATGGCGAGACCGAGTTCATCACGCAGCGCATCGAGCGCGGCGCTGTCCATCGCGGTGAAGCCCTCCACGGTGCGCACGGTGGTGGGGATGTCATACTCCATGCGCAGCGTCTCCGGCAGCTCCAGAGATGCCTCGCGGCTCTCGACGGGGTTGATGACGTACTGCTTGATCGCGGAGATCTCATCGTCCGTCAGCTTGCCCGTAAGCGTATACACGCGCGCGGTGCGCACGAGCGGGCGCTCCCCCTGTGACAGGATCTGCACGCACTGCGCGGCAGAGTCCGCCCGCTGGTCATACTGGCCGGGCAGATACTCCACGGCAAACACCGCGTCGCCCTGCGGCAGCACGTCCGTCACGATGTCGAGCTGGGGCTCGGACAGCACCGTCTTGACGGTGTAGTCGAACAGCTCCCGGCTGATGCCCTCGAGGTCATAGCGGTTGAACAGGCGCAGCCCCGTCAGGGACTCGATGCCCAGAAATGCCCGCAGATCCTCCAGCAGGGCGCGCGCCTCGTTCGCCAGCGCCGCCTTCTTTTCCACGTATACTCTGTAAACCATGCCTGCGCTCTCTCCCTTCACTGTTCCAGCGCCTTGAGGGCGCGCTGGCCGATGTCATGGCGGTAGAACGCATTGTCAAACTGCACGCTCTGCACCATCGTGTATGCTTTTTCCACGGCGCTCCTGAGCTCCTGCGCTGTTGCGGTCACGCCGAGCACGCGCCCGCCGTTGGTCAGCAGCTTGCCGTCGGCCAGCTTTGCGCCCGCCACATAGGTGTGCGCGGCGGTCTCGGCGGGCATCGTGATGGCAAAGCCCTTTTCATAGTGCTCCGGGTAGCCGTCGGACGCCATGATGACGCAGCAGGCGGCGCCATCGGAGAATTTGACCTCCGTCTCGGCAAGCGTGCCGTTGCGGCAGGCCTGCATGATCGTCAGCAGGTCGCTCTCGAGCAGCGGCAGGACGACCTGCGTCTCGGGGTCGCCGAAGCGGCAGTTGTATTCGATGACCTTCGGGCCATTCGGCGTCAGCATCAGGCCGAAATACAGGCAGCCGCGGAACGTGCGTCCCTCGGCGTTCATCGCGCGCATGGTGGGCAGAAAGATTGTGTCCATGCATGTACGGGCGATGTCATCCGTGTAATACGGGTTCGGGGCGACGGTGCCCATGCCGCCGGTGTTGAGTCCCTCGTCATGGTCGTGCGCCCGCTTGTGATCCATCGAGGACACCATGGGCACGACGGTCTTGCCGTCCGTAAAGGCGAGCACGGAGACCTCCGGTCCGGTGAGAAATTCCTCAATGACCACCTGACTTCCGCTGTTGCCGAAGGCACGGTCGAGCATGATGGTCTCGACCGCTGCGACGGCGGCCGCGCGATCCTCCGCGATGAGCACGCCCTTTCCCAGCGCCAGACCGTCCGCCTTGACGACGACGGGCAGGGGACAGGTCTTGACGTAGTCCATGGCGGCACCGGCGTCGGTAAACACCTGATACTCCGCTGTCGGGATGCCGTACTTTTTCATCAGATTCTTGGAAAAGACCTTGCTGCCCTCGATGATGGCGGCTTTCGCCTCCGGGCCGAAGCAGGGAATATCGGCGGCCTCCAGCGCGTCCACCGCGCCGAGCACCAGCGGATCGTCCGGCGCGACCACGGCAAAATCAATATCGTGGCTTTTGGCAAAGGCCACCTGCGCGGGGATGTCCTTCGCGCCGATGTCCGCAACGCACACGGCGTCGGCCGCGATGCCGCCGTTTCCGGGCAGGCAGTAGATCGTCTCCACTTCGGGGTTCTCTTTCAGTTTTCTGACGATGGCGTGCTCACGGCCGCCACCGCCGATGACCAGAAGGTTCATGGCGCTCTCCCTCTATCTTCTTAGTATTGGTGTATTGGTGTTTTTATTTGCCGCCGCGCAAATGCCAAGCGGGATCTGTGCGGCGGCAAAAACGGATATGCGTGTGATGACTCAGTGGTGGAACAGGCGCGCGCCGGTGAAGGCCAGCACCATGCCGTACTTGTCGGCGGTGGCGATGACGTGGTCGTCGCGGATCGAGCCGCCCGGCTCTGCGATGTAGGTCACGCCGGATTTTCTCGCGCGCTCGACATTGTCGCCGAAGGGGAAGAACGCGTCGCTGCCGACGGTGACGCCGGTCTGCGTTGCGATCCATGCCTTCTTTTCCTCGGCGGTCAGCACCTCGGGGCGTACCTTGAAGGTGTTCTGCCACACGCCGTCGGCCAGCACGTCCTCATACTCGTCGGAGGTGTAGACGTCGATGGCGTTGTCGCGGTCGGGACGGCGGATGTCGTCCACGAACTGCAGCGCGAGGACCTTCGGATGCTGGCGCAGATACCAGTTGTCCGCCTTCTGTCCGGCCAGACGCGTGCAGTGGATGCGGCTCTGCTGGCCGGCACCCACACCGATGGCCTGACCGTCCTTGACGTAGCAGACGGAGTTGGACTGCGTGTACTTGAGCGTGATGAGTGCGACGATCATGTCGATCTTCGCGTTCTCGGGCAGATCTTTGTTCTCCGAGACGATGTTCGTGAGCATGTTCTTATCAATCACGAGGTCGTTGCGTCCCTGCTCGAAGGTGATGCCGAACACGTCCTTGTGCTCCGTTGCGGCGGGCAGATAGTCCGGATCGATCTGTACGACGTTGTAGTTGCCCTTTTTCTTGGTCTTCAGGATCTCCAGCGCCTCGTCGGTGTAGCCCGGGGCGATGATGCCGTCGGACACCTCATCCTTGAGGTAGCTCGCGGTCGCAGCGTCGCAGGTATCGGACAGTGCCGCCCAGTCACCGTAGGAGCACAGGCGGTCAACACCGCGCGCGCGGATGTAGGCGCAGGCGATGGGCGAGAGCTCCGCGGACGGGTCGACGAAGTAGATCTTCTTGTCCACTTCGCTCAGCGGCATACCGACGGCCGCACCGGCGGGGGACACGTGCTTGAAGCTGGCAGCGGCGGGCAGACCGGTGGCGGCCTTGAGCTCCTTGACGAGCTGCCAGGAGTTGAGCGCGTCGAGCAGGTTGATGTAGCCGGGCTTGCCGTTGAGGACAGCGAACGGCAGGTCAGATCCGTCGCGCATAAAGACTCGGGACGGCTTCTGGTTGGGGTTGCAGCCATATTTCAGTTCCAGCGCATTCATATCGTTACGGCCTCCTTAATCGCCCAGGTTTTTGTTGAACAGGCGCACCTCGCCGTTCACGTTTGTGTAAAGGGATACCTTGTTGTCCGCGTTGAGTGCCTGCCAGACTTCCTCCGGCGTCGGCACGGTGACCTCCAGCGGCTCGCCGGCGAAGGTCGGCAGGGGACTGCCGTCGCCCTGATAGGTGCTGATGAAGTATCCCTGTCCGGCGTCGACGCCCTCATAGCAGAAAAATTCGCGCAGGCAGCGCCCGTTTTTGCGCTTGAGGATCGAGAGCTCAAACGAGCCGTCGGCATTGAGGATAGCGGAGATGCGCGGCGTCCAGTTTGGGTCATCCGGCTCGTATTCGCGGGTCATGAGCCCCTTGCGGAAGTCGCCGTACTGGCAGACGGTATCCGTCTGGTCGCCGTTCGTGACCACGAGCGCGCTGCCCATGGTGCGCACGGGGTGGTAGATGATGAGGCTGGGGTCTTCCAGCTTCGCGGGGTCATACGCCTCGGTGCGGATGCCGTCGCCCGTCGTGACAAAGATGCGGTTGCGGCTGTTGGCGCTGCGGCCCATGATGAAATAGTAGACGAGGTCACGGCTGACAAGAATGCCGCGGCCGGGATAGGGATTTTCCCGCAGAAGGGTGAGAAAGTCAAGCATTGCACTTCTCCTTTACGATTTGTTCCGAGACCAGCTCCGCCGCTCGCGGCAGGAGCTGCCATTCCGCCTGCTCCATGACCCGGCGCTGGAGTGTTTCCGGCGTGTCATCCGGCAGGACCTCCACTGCTTTTTGCAGCAGGATGCGTCCGCCGTCCGGGATCTCATTGACAAAATGCACCGTCGCGCCTGTGACCTTCACGCCCGTTCGAAGCGCCGCTTCGTGGACCTTCAGACCGTACATCCCCTTGCCGCAGAACGCGGGGATCAGGGAGGGGTGCACGTTCAGGATGCGCGACGGCCAGCGCGCGGTGAAGTCCGCGCTCAGGATGGTCAGGAAACCGGCCAGCACGATCAGGTCGATCTCCTGCTGCGCCAGAAGCGCCGACAGCGCCGCCTCAAAGGCAGCCTGACCGCCGCACTGCTTCGGCGAGACCGTCTGCGCGCGGATGCCGGCGTTGGCTGCCCGCGTCAGCGCGTAAGCGCCCTCGTTGGACGAGACCACCAGCGTGATCTCACCGTGGGCAAGTGTGCCTGCCGCCTGTGCGTCGAGCAGCGCCTGCAGATTTGTGCCGCCGCCGGAGACCAGCACGGCGATCTTCGCTTTGTTCATACTCAGGTCTTCTCCTTTGCCGGCGTGTTGTTTCAGCATAGACAGATTTTTTCCTCGCCGGTGACGATCTCGCCGCAGACGTAGGCGTCGATGCCCTCGGCCTTGAGCGCGCCGAGCGCCGCCTCGGCGGTCTCGGGGCTGACGACGACGACCATGCCCACGCCCATGTTGAAGGTGTTAAACATATCGTGCTCGTCGATGCCGCCCTTGGCCTGCAGCAGACCGAAGACAGCGGGCGTGCGGATCGCGGCCTTGTTGATGCGGGCGCACAGCCCGTCGGGGATGCAGCGCGGGATGTTTTCGTAGAAGCCGCCGCCGGTGATGTGGCTCACGCCGCGCACATCGGCAGCGTCGATGCAGCGCAGAACGGGCTTGACGTAGATCACGGTCGGACGCAGCAGCGCCTCGCCCAGCGTCTCGCCGAGCTCGTCATAGTAGCGGTTGAGATCGGTGTTCTCCACGTCGAACACCTTGCGCACGAGCGAATAGCCGTTGGAGTGGAAGCCGGACGAGGGCAGAGCCAGCACCACGTCGCCCGCCGCCATGCGGCCGGAGTCGATGACCTTCGGCTTGTCCACGAGACCGACGGTGAAGCCGGCCAGATCGTAGTCGTCGGCCGCCATCATGCCGGGGTGCTCGGCCGTCTCGCCGCCGATGAGGGCGCAGCCGGCCTGCACGCAGCCCTCGGCAACGCCGGAGACGATGGAAGCGACCTTTTCGGGCACGTTCTTGCCAATGGCGATGTAGTCGAGGAAAAACAGGGGCTTCGCGCCGCAGCAGATCACGTCGTTGACACACATGGCCACGCAGTCGATACCGATGGTGTCGTGCTTGCCCATGAGCTCGGCCAGACGCAGTTTCGTGCCGACGCCGTCCGTGCCCGAGACGAGCACGGGCTCGCTCATGCCTGAGACATCGGGGGCAAACAGGCCGCCGAAGCCGCCGATATCCGACACCACGCCGGGAATGTGGGTGCGCTTGACGTCATCGCGCATGAGCCTGACGCCTTCGTAACCGGCCGTGATGTCCACACCGGCTGCCGCGTAAGCGGCGGATCGAGAGTTTTCCATGTTGATTATTCCTTTCCGTTCCAGCAGTACGTACAGACCTTGTCCCGGTCGATGCCGATGGCCTCCAGCACACCGTCAAGAGATTGGTATCCGAGTGAGTCAAAACCGAATTTTTTGCAGATGGAGCTCAGCAGGCACTTTCCGCGCTCGGTAGAGGCGTCGGCGTACTCGTCGAGATGCTTCTGCCCCTCGTCGCCCTCGAGCTCCTGCACCACGCGCCGTGCCAGCAGCTCCATGTCGGAATTGCCGCGCGAGAAGTTCAGGTACTTGCAGCTGTACATGATGGGCGGGCAGGCAGAGCGCATGTGCACCTCTTTCGCGCCCGACTCGTAGAGGAAGTCCACCGTCTCACGCAGCTGCGTGCCGCGCACGATGGAGTCGTCCACGAACAGCAGCTTTTTCCCCTCGATGAGCTCGGACACGGGGATCTGCTTCATCTTGGCCACCTGATTGCGCACCTCCTGGTTGTCCGGGGTGAACGAGCGCGGCCAGGTGGGCGTGTACTTGACAAAGGGTCTGGCAAAGGGCTTGCCGCTGCGGTTGGCGTAGCCGATGGCGTGCGGCACGCCGGAATCCGGCACGCCCGCGACGTAGTCCACATCGGGCAGGCGGCCCTGCGCGATCTCCTGCCGCGCCATGATGTCGCCGTTGTGATAGCGCATGACCTCTACGTTTACGCCCTCGTAATTCGAGTTGGGGTAGCCGTAGTACGTCCAGAGAAAGCCACAGATCTTCATCTCCTCGCCCGCGGGGGAGACGGTCTCGTAGCCGTTGCGCGTCAGCGCCACGATCTCGCGCGGGCCGAGCTCGTAGGCATCCTCATAGCCGAGCTTGTGATAGGCAAACGATTCAAACGAGACGCACAGGCTGCCGTCCGGATGCTTGCCGACCAGAACGGGCAGCCGTCCCAGCTTGTCGCGGGCGGCCAGAATGCCGTCCGGCGTCATCAGCAGGATCGTGATGGAGCCGCGGATCATCTCCTGCGCGTACAAAATGCCCTCCACGAGGTTTTCCTTCATGTTGATGAGGGCGGCGACCAGCTCCGAGACGTTGACCTTACCGCTGCTCTGCGCCATGAACTGGTGTCCGTGGTCGGAGAAGTAGGTGTCGATCAGCTCATCGATATTGTTGATGATGCCGACGGTGCAGATGGCATACAGCCCGAGGTGTGAGCGCACAAGCAGCGGCTGCGGGTCCGTGTCGCTGATGCAGCCGATGCCGACGTAGCCCTTGAACTCGTGCAGGTTGCCCTCAAACTTTGTGCGGAAGGGCGTGTTTTCAATGTTGTGGATCTCACGCACAAACCCGTTTTCGTGCCCGTAGACCACCATTCCGCCCCGGCGTGTGCCGAGGTGGGAGTGGTAGTCCGTGCCAAAAAACACATCCAGTCCCACCTCACGGTGGGAAAACGCTCCGAAATATCCGCCCATTACGCAAAAAACAGCTCGGAGAGCGTCATGGGATCCACGTACTGACCATCCTTGTAGACGCGCATATTGCCGCTGGCGACCTCGTCGATGAGCATGACGCTGCCGTCGGGCGCGTAGCCGAACTCGAACTTGATGTCATAGAGCTCCATGCCCTTTTCCTTCAGGTCGTCGGCGACGATCTTCGTGATCTGCTGGGTCTGCGCCTTCAGATCCTCGTACTGCGCGTCGGTCATCACGCCCAGCGCGACCAGCGCGTCCTTGGTGATCAGCGGATCGCCCTTGGCATCGTCCTTCAGGGTCGTCTCGACGTAGTAGGGCAGGTCGGCGCCGGACTCGATGAGGTCGCCGTAGCGGCGGATGAACGAGCCGACGGCCTTGCGGCGGCAGATAACTTCCAGACCGTGGCCAAAGACCTTGGCGGGGAGAACTTCCATGGTGGTATTGCTCAGGTCGGCACTGACAAAGTGGGTCTTGATGCCGGCGGCATTGATCTTCTCAAAGAAGTAGATGCTCATGCGCAGGTTCACATCGCCTACACCGTCGATGGTCAGGCCCACGGCGTTCTCACCGGGATCGAACACACCGTCCTTACCGGTGCAGTCGTCCTTGAACTTGAGCAGATAGTTGCCGTTTTCCAGCGCGTAAACATTTTTGGTCTTGCCAGTGTAAACAAGTTCCATGATGATACCTCCAAAATAATTGTTGATCGGGGTTGTGTGGATGTTCGTTGTCCTGAAAAGAGGGGCGCTGCGCCGTCGCTCAGCAGGACAGCTCCGCCTGAAGCCTGGCTTCCTTTGCGGCGATCTGCTGCGCCATCTCGACACGCTGCGCATCGAGCTTTTCGGCCAGCGCCTCGTCACTGACGGCGAGGATCTGCGCCGCGAGCACGGCGGCATTTTTCGCGCCGTTGATGGCCACGGTCGCTACCGGGATGCCGCTGGGCATCTGCACGGTAGACAGCAGTGCGTCGAGTCCGTCGACCGCGCCGCCCTTCATGGGGATGCCGATGACCGGCAGGGTGGAGTTGCCGGCGAACGCGCCTGCGAGGTGCGCCGCCATCCCGGCTGCGCAGATGAGCACGCCGAAGCCGTTGGCGCGGGCGTTTTTGGCGAAGTCCGCCGCAGCGACCGGGGAGCGGTGCGCGCTGAGGATGTGCGTCTCGTAGGGGATGCCAAAGGCGTCGAGCTGCTGGCAGGCCGCCTTGACGACCGGCCAATCAGAGTCGCTGCCCATAATGACTGCTACTTTTTTCATGAGATCCTCCTTAAAAAGATGAAATGAAAATAAAAAAAGGGTAAACCCGTTGCCCATGGAGTCCCATGGTCACAGGTTTGCCCAGACGGTCGACAGTTCGTATTACAGCAGGCTCCCATGTGGTGTGCTCCACGTTCCGTCAGTTGCCTGTGCTTTCAATGTGTTCATTATCTCAGACGCGACAGGAAAAGTCAATTCCCGACGCAGCATTTTCCATGGGAGCACGGCACAAAAATTCCGACCGATCGCGGCATTTTTTCGCTGATATGTGCAAGCACCGCGCCCGTTTACGCATCCGCACGCTTGTTCGGCGTGTGCGCACAGAGAGAAAAATGTGCGGCAGCAGGGAAACGTAAGCGCGGACTTCCTGCATCTTGACCATTGTCCAGTTCACTTTTGGCACTTTCCATGTCATTTTATGTGCGCATTCGCTAAAAAAGTGCACAAAAATACAAAAAATATGTTATTTTGACGCACGTAGAAGTTGTTTACCGGCGAAAATGTGTTATAATTGACCAAAATCTACTACCCATAACGTGTTCTTACATTAAAACATAAGAAAATGACCTGTGCTTTGGCGGCAACTCAGCGGATACAGATGCGAAGAGAAAAGAGAAATGTGAGATGGGAGAGAATGATGGAGACGGCGATATTCTATCCGGGCGCGAAAAATGATACCGTGCAGCGTGTGATGTACATAGAGCGGCCCTGCGTCGCCGGAAAGTGGGTATATCTAACCGTTAAGAGGACGCTTGACACTTGCTTTGCATTGATCGGGCTGATCGTGTTTACGCTTCCGATGTCGGCCATCGCGCTGATCATCGCGCTCGACTCGCCGGGCGATCCGATTTTCAAGCAGGAGCGTCTGGGTAAGGACGGCAAGCCGTTCATTATGTACAAGTTCCGCTCCATGTGCGAAGATGCGGAACGGGACGGACCGCGCTGGGCGGATGCGGATGATGCGCGCTGCACGCACTTTGGCGCGTTCTTGCGCCGGACACGGCTCGATGAGCTTCCGCAGATCTGGAACATTCTCAAGGGCGATATGAGCTTTGTCGGCCCGCGGCCGGAGCGCGCATGCTTCTACAGGAAGTTCGAGCAATACATCATCGGCTTTTCCAACCGCCTGACCGTGATTCCCGGATTGACCGGTTATGCGCAGGTCAACGGCGGCTACGACCTGAAGCCGGAGGAGAAGATCATTTACGATATGGTGTATATCGAGCGCAGGTCGGTCTGGATGGATCTGCGCTGCATTTTAAAAACCGTCAGCGTGGTGCTGCGCGGAGACGGCGCGCGATGAAGATGAAAAAAACGCATTTGGAGGGGAACCGCTCTATGAATGACGACAACAGACCGCGAGGCGCTGCCGGAGGCGGCGAGATCGCCTTTGGGGATATCCTGAAGCTTCTGCTGTCCAGGTTTCACTGGGTGCTGCTGGCGGGCGTTGTTGCGGCCGCGCTGGTTTACACGGCGATCACCGTGTTTGTCACGCCGACGTATCAGTCCCGCGTGAGCTTTTACGTTTATAACAGCGCGAGCAACGCCGCACATGATACGATCAATAACAGTGATCTGCAGGCGGCGGAGAGCCTTGCCGCGACGTATTCGAAGATTTTGGAGAGCAATTCCGTCCTGGACTCCGTTCTGGCGGATATCCGCGGGGAGACAGCACTGTCAAGAAAAGAGCTCAACCGCATGGTGCAGGTCTCCGTCATTTCGGACACGCAGCTGCTGGAGGTGGTGGTGACTTCTGCCGATCCGAAGCTTGCCTGCCGGATCGCGGACGCATTTGCGACGGTTGCGCCGACGGAGATCATCCGCATCACCAAAGCGGGCGGTGTGGAGGTCGTTGACCGGCCGGAGGTCGCGTCGGAAAAGACTGCGCCGAGAACCGGGTTTGACAGCGCGATCGGTTTTGTGCTCGGTGTGATCGTGATCTCGGTCATTCTTGTGCTGCGTATGTTGGCGGATACGACGATCTATCTGCCGGAGGATCTTGCGCAGGCGGCGGATGTGACGATGCTCGCCGCGATACCGGAGATCAACATCACGGATGACGCGTATACCGGCTGGATACTGACGGAGGGAGGAACGGCGGTTTCCTGTGAAAAGGAAAGCCGCTCGCAAAGGGAATCAAGAGACGGCCCTGACCAATCAAAGCGGCTGCTGACCAATGAGTCGCCGTTTGCGATCAAAGAAGCCTATGTAAAGCTGCGCACCAGCCTGCTGTTTTGCATGACGGCGGATAAGGAGCGCCCCTGCTCGACCTTTGCCGTCACGAGCGCAAAGCCATCGGAGGGCAAGAGCCTCACGGCGGCAAACATTGCCATCAGCTACGCCATGCTCGGCAAGCGCGTTCTGCTTGTCGATGCGGATATGCGCAAAGCGGGGCAGCGCAGTCTCTGGAGCGTGCGAAGCTCTGCCGGCCTGTGTGACTTTTTGGCGAAGATCAGCCGGCTCGAGCTTGCCAAGGTGACGGATCTGCCGCTGTGGATCGTCTGCACCGGTACGATCCCGCCAAACCCGTCCGAGCTGCTCTCGTCCGAGCGCATGAGGCGCTTCGCGGCGGACAGCGCCGAGACCTACGATTACGTGATCATCGACACGCCGCCGATCAACATGGTGGCGGATGCGCAGATCATCTCCACCTATGTCGACGGTGTGGTGCTCGTAACGAGATCCGGCGTGACGACCACAGATGAGCTCAATGACGCCAAGGACGCCGTGCTGCGCGCAGGCGGGAACCTGTGCGGCGTGGTGCTCAACGATATGAATATGAAGTCCGGAAAATATGCCCATAAGCATAAGTACAAATACGGCGGCGAGTACGGATATAAGTATTCGTATTCCGATCCCTATGAAGCGCAGTAACGGCACGATCGACCTGTCGCTGGACTACCATGCGCACGTGCTGCCCGGCTGTGACCATGGGAGCGATGGGCTTGAGACGTCCCTGCGGCAGTTGGATATGGCGGCCGCGGCCGGCATCCGAACGGTCTGCGCGACGCCGCATTTTTACCCGCACAGGGAATCGGCGGAATCCTTCCTGCGCCGCAGGGCTGAGTGCGCGCAGCTGCTGCGTGCGCACCTGCCGGAACAAGCGCCGCAGATTTGCCTCGGCACGGAGGTGCTCATCTGCGACGGGATGGAGCGGCTTGACGGCCTGCACCGCCTGTGCCGCGAGGGCACGAACGAGCTGCTGCTCGAGATGCCGTTTTATGCGTGGCCGGCGTCTGTCCGGGACACGCTGTATCATCTGCTGGATCTGCAGGATATACAGATCGTCCTTGCGCACGCCGAGCGTTATCCGGCAGCGGACATTGGGCAGCTGGCGCGCAACGGTGTGCCGCTGCAGCTCAATGCCGCGTGCCTGACAAAGCCGCTGCACCGCAAGCGCTGTCTCACGTGGATCGAAAACGGCTGCGTGCGCTATCTCGGCAGCGATATCCATATGCTTGGCAGCGGCTATCAGGATTGGGAGAAGTGTGCAAGGCTGCTGGAAAAGAGAATGCCATGAAACAAGATGCTCTGACCGGTGCGGCCGATAAGCAGCCGCTGGTTTCCGTGATCATGCCCGCATACAATGCGGAGAAATACATAGGAGAAGCCATTGCTTCCGTGTGCGCCCAGACGTATGAAAACTGGGAGCTGCTGATCCTGGATGACGGCTCTGCTGACCGTACAGCCGAGATCGCGCAGGCCTATGCGCAGCGGGATGCACGCATTCGGGTCTTGCACAATCCGCAGAACATGGGCGTTGCACGCACAAGAAACCGGGGCTTTGATCTCGCGCAGGGAGAATGGATCGCGCTGCTTGACAGTGATGACAGGTGGCGCGTACAAAAGCTGGAAAAACAGCTTGCGCTCGCTGTGCACAGCGGATCAAGGCTGCTGTATACGTCTTATGCGCTCTTTGCGGATACAGAGCGGGAGACGCGTGTCTACCGCGTTCCGCAGTCGGTGGATTACCGCCGGCTGCTCGGCGAAAATGTCATCGGCTGCTCTACCGTACTGCTTCACCGGTCGCTGTTGGAGTGGCTTCGCTTCCGCGAGGACGTGTTTCATGAGGACTATGCGCTGTGGCTGGCGATCCTGCGCGGCGGGGGCTCTGCCGCCGGCTGTACCGAGGTGCTGGCTGACTGGCGCATTTCAGAGCAGTCAAGATCGTTTGACAAACGCGCCGCGGCCGTGAACCGCTGGCGGATCTACCGGGACGTTGAGCGGCTCTCGCTGCCGCGATCAGCCGGAGCGTTTTTTACCTACGCGCTCCATGGCGTGCGTAAGCACGGGAGGATCTGACCATGGAAGAAGTGAAGGTTATGACTGCGCATCAGGCACTCCTGCTGGAGATGCTCAAGGACTTTGACGCTGTGTGCCGCAGGCACCACATATCCTATCAGCTCTTCGCCGGAACGGCGTTGGGCGCCGTCCGTCACCACGGCTTCATCCCGTGGGACGACGATGTGGATGTGATCCTCATGCGCAGCGAATATGACCGCTTGTTCGCAGAAGCGGCAGGGGACTTGGATCCTGAGCGCTACTATGTGCAGCGGGAAAACAGCGCGCACTGGCCCATGCAGTTTTCCAAGCTGCGCAGAAACCACACGGCCTGCATCGAAAAATATCATCCGAAAGACCCGCTTGTCCATCAGGGCGTCTACATAGACATTTTCCCGTGCGACAATCTTTCGGACCGGCCGCTGATGCGGCGGCTGCAGTTTGCGGCGTCCAGGGCGATCATTGCAAAGGCGCTCTATGCGCGCGGCTATGAGACGGACAGCGCGGCGAAAAAAGTGTTCATGCAGCTTTGCCGCCCGCTGCCGCGCCGGACGTTGGAAGCGCTCTGCATGCGCAGAGGAGACGACCGGACCGCGCTGCTGCATTCGTTTCTGGCGGCCGGAAAACGGTTTGAGAAAAACCTGCTCCCGCGTGCGTGGCTGACAGAGTCGGTCGGGCTCCCGTTTGAGGATGGCGTGTTCCCGGTCACGGCGCATTATGACGCGCTGCTGACGCAGCTGTACGGCAACTGGCATGTGCTTCCGTCACCGGAGGCGCGCAGGTGCAAGCAGCACGCGGCGTTCATCGATCTGGAGCGCTCCTACACGAACTACCTTGCCGCACAGCGGGCAATGCGTATTGATGTCTGCACGCGGAGCATCCGCTGAATGCCGGAGGAATGTATGGAAAGAGTAGAGATTGTCTGCGTCACCATGGGGCAGAAGGACTTGACGATCGCGGAGAAAATGCACATTACCGGCGATGCCGTGTTTGGCAATCAGGCGGACGGCTTCCGGAAGGAAGTGCAGACGCGCGACGGGCAAACGGTGAAAATGATCACCACGGACACGCGGGGCGTCGGCGTCAACCGCAACATCGCGCTGCTGCACGCGACCGGCGATATCCTGCTTTTTGCCGACGATGATATCTGCTACGCCGCTGGTTATGCCGATGGTGTGCGCCGCGCCTATGCGCAACATCCGGATGCGGATATGATCCTTTTTTCTCTGGACATTACGCAGGGCGGGCGTGTGATCCGCCGGATCAAAAACCGAGACGGCCGGCTGCATTTCCATCGCGCTCTGCGGTATGGGACGTGCGTTTGCTCCATCCGCCGAGAAAGCCAGCGCCGGGCGAACATCTGGTTTTCCACACTCTTCGGCGGCGGTACGAACTATGCCCACGGGGAGGACACACTGTTTTTGCGCGATGCGTTTCGCCGGGGGCTTCGGGTGTATACGAGCAGCTTCTGCCTCGGCACCTGCGCCAAGGACACGTCCACCTGCTTTTACGGCTTTGATGAAAAGTATTTTCATGATCAGGGCGTTTTGTATCGGGCGGCATTCGGAGCAGCGGCTGTGCCGCTGTGCCTGCGCTTTTGCCTGAGGCGGTACAGTGCGTACCGGGGAGAAATGACCTTCTTCCATGCTCTGCGGGCAATGCACCGGGGCGCCAGAGAAACGCCGAGAGAAAAGCGGCCGTAGCATCAGGAGCACCTGCGCAGACGCCCCGCATGCGGCGGTGCGGCACCGGGGCGCAATGCCGGGCGCGCATGACTATGCCTCCGAGCCGAACGGGGATGCATTTACGATCCTCTCCAATGCGCATGATAGGAGTACGAGCGGAATGGTTGATGCAAGAGATGACAGAGCAAAACGGAATATCGCAACGGCTTTGTGCAACCAACTGATCACGACCGCCTGCGGGATCGTTACGCTGCGCGTCTTGCTCGCGTCCTTCGGCTCGGAGGCGTACGGCATATGTGCCTCGATTACACAGTTTCTTTCCTATATCATGCTGCTTGAAAGCGGCATCGGCGGCGTTGCGCGCGCAAAACTGTATGTGCCGCTGGCTCAGCACGATATGTGCGAGGTCAGTGCGGTATACAGTGTGATCCGGCGCTTTTTTTATTATGTCGCGGCCGCATTTGTCGTCTACAGCATTTTGCTTGGCTTGACCTATCACGATCTCGCGGGCGTGACGCTTTATTCAGGGCCGTACATTTTTGCGCTGGTGCTCACGATCGGCCTGTCGACGCTTGCAAAATATATGGGCGGTTTGGCGAACCTGACGCTGATCGTTGCTGACCAAAGGCAGTATGTCAACAACTGCATCATGATCGCAACTGCGATCGTCAACGCAGCCGCGGTGGTTTTGCTGACGCGGCTCAAGACGCAGCTGCTCTGGGTGAAACTTGGGAGCAGTATGATCTTTGCCGTGCGGCCGCTGCTGTACCGGCTTTATGTGAAAAAGCACTATCCGCTGCCGAAGGTCGGAAAGACAAGCGCGGTTTTGGACCAGAAATGGACGGGGATCGGTCAGCACATCGCGTATTTTCTGCACATGAATACCGATATCGTGCTGCTTACATTGTTTGCGGATGTGAATCTGGTTGCGGTATATGCCGTTTACAACCTGGTCATCAGCAGTATGCGCGCAATCGTGGGATCGCTTTCCAGCGGCATGGAGGCGATGTTTGGAGAACTGATCGCAAAAGGACGGTTTGACCGGCTGCGGTGTGCTTTCTGGCGGTATCAGACGCTGATCGTCTCCGCCACGGTCGTGCTGTTTTCCTGCATGGGGACCCTGATCGTACCCTTCGTCCGACTCTATACCAAGGGAATTACCGATGCCGATTACATGCAGCCGGCATTTGCGCTGATTTTACTGATGGCGGAGGGTGTCAACTGCATGATGCTGCCGTACTCCGGCTTGCCGGTCGCGGCAAACCGTTTTCGGCAAACGCGCTGGGGTGCTTATGGGGAAGCGGCGATCAATGTCATTCTTTCCTGCGCTTTGATCCATTGGCGTCCACTGATCGGTGTTGCGCTGGGCACCTTGATCGCAACGGTGTTTCGCGGCGTCTACTACATGGCCTATTCCGGCAGACACATCCTGCACATTCCGTTTTCAAAACTGCTGGTACGGTTCGCGGCAGCTGCCGCGCTGCTGGGCGCGCTCGCTGCAGCAGGCTGCCGGCTGCTGCAAGGCATTGCGATCCACAACTATTTTCAGTGGGTTTTGTGGGGTCTTGCGACCTTGTCAGCGGTTGGCGCGCCGGCCGTATTCTATTGTTGGAAGCGTTTGAGGGAAGCAAAATATGAAACGGATCCTGATCGTAAATAACAATATGCATATCGGCGGTGTGCAAAAAGCGCTGCTGAATCTGCTGCAGACGCTGCATGCCGATTATGACATCACACTGCTTTTGTTTTACCGCGGCGGCGCACTGCTCAACGAAGTGCCTTCGGATGTCCGCGTGTGCGCTGCGGGCTGTACGTTTCGCTATTTTGGCATGACGAAAAACGATGTGTCGACGGTCTGCGACCGGCTGCTGCGCGCATTTTGGGCAGGGATGACGCGCGTGCTTGGCATGCCCTTCAGTACACAGCTCGCCTGTTTGCTGCAAAAGCGCATACAGGGGTTTGATGCGGCGATCTCTTTTTTGCACAGCGGGGCTGCGCATACGTTTTATGGCGGGTGCAATGCATTTGTCTTCAACTGCGTGGATGCGAAAAAGAAGATCACGTATCTTCACTGCGATTACGAACAGATCCGCGCCGCTTCAGCGTACAATGCTGATCTCTACCGGCGGTTTGACGAGATCGTGGCGTGCTCCGACGGCTGCAGGCGCGCGTTTTTGAATGCCCATCCGCAGCTTGCGGGCAAAACGTGCGTTATTCCGAATTTTCAGAATGATGCAGCGATTATTCGCTTGGCAAAAGCGCGGGCGGTCAATTTGGACCATGGACGGCTGAATGTTCTGACCGTCGCCAGATTCGGGCGCGAAAAGGGGATCCTGCGTGCACTATATGCAGTGGCTGCACTGGGGGCACAGCGCGGCGGGATGTGTTACTATCTCATCGGAGACGGTACGGAGTATGCCGAGGCGCAAAAGACCATAACAGAGCTGGGGCTTGACGATACAGTCGTTTTGCTTGGCGCGATGGAAAATCCATACGGCTATATGCGGGCGGCGGATGTGCTCCTGATCCCATCTTTTTCAGAGGCCGCACCGATGGTCATCCATGAGGCTGCCCTGCTTGGTACACCGATTTTAACGACCGAGACCTCTTCTGCGGTCGAGATGGTGCAAGACACGGGCTTTGGCTGGGTGTGCCCCAACACGCAAGCGGGGATCACGCAGGGGCTGCGGCGACTGCTGGATGCACCGCAGATGCTGCGGACGCAGCGCGAGGCACTTGGCGGAGTTGCGTTTGATGTGACAGCGGCAAAACGTAAATTTTCGGAGTTGATCAACGGTTATGATGAAGACACAACTTGATCACGGCGGTGTTGTAAGGACGGGCGTTGGCGGTGCCGGTACGCTGTTTGGCTGCCTTTTGATCGCGCTGCTGCTCTGTATTGTGCAGATCAGCGGGAGCAAGATGCTGATCGCGGCCTGCTTGGCTGCCTTTCTGGCCTTTCATTTCTGGTCGTGCTTTCAAAACGATGCTATGTGCGTGCTGCTGTTTTTTCTCCCTTGGAGCCCGCTTTTGCGGACAGATCGCGGCAGCATCTCGTTTTTTACCATTGCATTGCTTGTGACATGCTTGTATTATTGGCAGAGAGACGGTTTTCGTCTGGCGCTGTATCAGATCCTGGTGACGGCATTTCTCGCGGTCACGACGCTGATCGCAAAGGCGATCCGCTCGAACTCCATTGAGAATCACTATCTGCTCTTTTTCATGATGCTTCTGCTGTTCCCGTGCGTGGCAAAGGGACTTCGCGGCGCAGCCAATTTTTCGAGACTGACATTGTTTTTTTCCTGCGGCATCATTATGGCCGCGCTTTCCGCCCGGCAGATCGCGGCGTACCCGAACATTTCTCAGTACATCAAAGTGGATTCCTATCTGAAGATCACGCGGCTGTCCGGCTATTACCGTGACCCGAACTTCTATTGCGCGCATATTACTGCCTGCCTCGCCGGCGTCCAGCTGCTCATGAGCAGGGAATGGCGGCACAGCCGGCAGATCGTCTGGATCGGCGTTATGATGGTTCTTGTCTACTGCGGGCTGCTCTCAGCCTCGAAATCCTTCGTGGTCGTCTTGGCCTGCCTGTTTCTTGTCTGGGTTCCGGTCCTGCTCACCGGAGGTCATGTGAAAAGAGGCATCGCCATCCTCGCGGGCGTTGCGTGCGCGGCTGCGGTCATGCTTTTGTCCGCAGCGGTTCAGGACCTGCTGCGCATGGTGATGTCCCGCTTTTCGTATGCGGCCAACGTTTCGGATCTGACGACGCACCGGTCGGAAATATGGCGGATGTACCTGCACGAGCTCAGCCGCGATCCTGTGCTGATGCTGCTCGGTTCCGGCTTTACGAGCGTCACACTCGGAACAAAGGCCTCGCACAATACCATCATTCAAGGCGTGTTCCAGTTTGGTCTGATCGGACTTCCGGTGCTGTGTGCGTGGCTGGTAATGACGCTCAAGCGGGCAAGTGGCGGGAGCGGTTGCCGGAGAAATGCCTTTTTGCTCATGTGTGTCGGTGTTGTGCTGCCGTGGATGGCGCTGGACATTTTGTTTTTCGATGAGTTTTTCCTGCTGCCTGTCTATGCGGTGATCGGCGCTGGCTATGCGGGCGCCGGAAATAAAATATAGTGACGGAAATATCGTGATAGTGACGGAAATATCGTGTGCGCTGCGGAAAGGACGAGGTGAACATATGCAGATCATTTACGAACTGTCCTGGTTATGGACGCTGCTGGGTATTGCGCTCGCGGCAGCAGCGGTCTGTGTGGCCGCCGCCGCGCTGATCGCGCGGGCATCGCAGAAGCGATTGGGTAAGAAAACGGCCGTGCTGATCGGCGTCGCGGCATTCGCGCTCGCCGTTGCGGTCGTCATTCTGCTTGCCCGCACGGCGATGCCGCTTTGAGCGAAAGGGAGACATACCATGCCGCTGCAGATCGTCAGAAACGACATTACACATATGCAGGTCGATGCCATCGTCAACGCCGCAAACGCCTCGCTCTCGGACGGCGGCGGTGGGGTAGACGGCTGCGCCGCATTCTTTCCGGACACGCTTGCGCAACGGGCGCAAAGGCGGTATGATAGATGCACCGATATTTGAATAACGGAGGAGAAACTATGAACATTGCTGTCATCACCGGCGCATCTGCCGGCATCGGCCGTGAGCTCGTCTACGCTGTGGACAAGGACGCGGAATATGACGAGATCTGGGTCATCGCCCGCAGAAAAGAGCGGCTCGAGGAGCTGCGCGGCAAGTGCCGCAATCCCATCCGACCGATCGCGCTCGATCTCTCGGATCTGAGCAGCATCGACGCCTATCAGGCGCTGCTCGAGCAGGAGCAGCCCGAGATCCGCATGCTGGTCAATGCCGCCGGCTGCGGTGTGTTCGGCCCGTTTGCCGAGGCGGATCGCAAGAAGCTCATCTCGAGCGCGCAGCTCAATTCGCTCGCGCTCACGGGTATGTGCCACGCGAGCCTGCCCTATATGCATTCCGGCAGCAATATCATCAACATGGGCTCGAACTCTGCCTGGCAGCCTGTGCCGTTTCAGGCAGTGTACGGCGCGAGCAAGAGCTATGTTCTGAGCCTTTCCCGCGCGCTCGGCCGTGAACTGCGTCCGCAGGGCATCCATGTCATGTGCGTCTGTCCCGGCTGGATCAAGACGGAGTTCCAGCAGGTCGCGCACCATGACGAGTTCATCCGTTACGTGGATAAGTGGTATGGCCCCGATGAGGTGGCGGCGCAGGCCATGAAGGATCTCAAGAAGAAAAAGAGCGTCTCCATTCTCGGTCACCCTGTGCGTCGTCAGGTGCGTCTGGTCAAGCTCCTGCCGGTGGACACCGTCATGGACATCTGGTGCAAGCAGCAGGGAATTGAGTGAATCGTTACATGCTTATAGCCAAAGTGTGCGAGGATTTGCGGCGTGAAAATGTGTAAAACTGTAGCGATTTGCTTTCTGCTTAGCTTTTTCGTCTTACTCGGTGCTTGCTCCTCTTCGCAAGATGTTGGTGCAGATCCAGAAAGAACAGAGCAACCAACAGAAGTGACGGTTGCACCCGTTGTTACAGAAACTCCGAACGTTGACGAGCGTCCGGCCGAGACTCCGGGAATGGAGCATGTTAATCTGTTGAGCGCTGATGAACAACGGTATGCCGGTGTTTTAGATTTGTACTATCAGGCGTTACGTGAGCATCAAGCTGCGGCTACACACTGGGATTCGAGTAATTACATACTGAATCTTGGTTTGGCGGAGAGCATTGTTAACCCATATTGGTCTTGGGAAAACGCGGAAGATGTTCTGACGCGGATTGGATATGCCTTTTGGGATTTGAATCAAGACGGAGCAAATGAGCTCATGTTGGGCTGGATTGGCGGTTCGTTTTGCCCAATGGAAGATGGCTATGTATTTGCTGTTTATACGCTCTCTGGCAGTAGCCCCATCCTGAGTTTTCAGGGGCAGGAACGTGACCGGTTTGTTATAGGCGGTGACGGCTATGTATATCGTTCTGGTTCTAGTGGGGCTGCATATTCAAATTATGAAAAGTGCCAGTTCAATACACAGTGGCAATACTGTTTGAAGCCCATGGAATTGCTTTACTCGCAAATGGACGAGAACAATAACTACTGGTGGGAATATGTCGTGGGTGCTGACTGTATTGCAAAAACAAAGCGCTACGAGAAACACGAAGAGTACATAGTCGATTCGGATTATGCTATCAGAACAGGTGAAGAATGGATGTCGCGTGGGGTCTGCTTCAAGCCTACCAGTTTCGAAGAGTATGCTGCAAAACGCTTCTGATTTTCATTTTCCGTACTAACCCCCAGCCTGTCTGCATACACTCCTGTTATCGGGGGTGATGTGCATGAAACGCTGGAAGGTCTACGGCTGCGCGGCGGTGTTTCTGCTGCTGACGGCGGTGAAGATGATCGCACCGGCGGCGGCTGCGGATGCGCGCGCGGTGCTCGTTCCGGCCATTGGTGCGGACGATGATTACCGCGCCGTATTCGCCGAGATCCGCAGCGCGTTTTCGACCGCACGGGTGGGGGAGCAGGATGTGCGGCTGCAGCCGTATCTGCCGGACGTGGATATGTCCGCATGGGCGACGCCCGAGCCCACGCCGGCACCGACTCCTGAGCCGACTCCTGAGCCAACGCCGGAACCGACGCAGAGCCCGGAGCTGCAGGCCGCCTTCGCCGCGCGCGAGGCGTTTCTCGACGCGCAGGCGGTCTATTCCGGCTATGCCGTCCCGGCGAACGTCAGCTACGCGGTCAGCGAGCTGCCGTTTGCGCACGGCTCTCCGGTCGCGGGCTACACCTCGTCCGGCTTCGGCTACCGGCTGCACCCGCTGGAAAACAAGGTCAAATTCCACTACGGCACAGACTTCGCGGCCAATTCCGGCACGGCGGTCTGTGCCTTTGCTGACGGCACGGTGCTCGCCGCCGGGCAGAGCGAGGGATACGGCAACTATGTCAAGCTTGGTCATGCAGGCGGCTATGCAACGCTCTATGGCCACTGCAGCAAGCTGCTCGTGCGCGCCGGCGAGACGGTGACGCTCGGTCAGCCGATCGCGCTCGTCGGTGCGACCGGCAAGGCGACCGGACCGCACCTGCACTTCGAGCTCATGCACGACGGGTATTATTATAACCCGGAGTTTTACCTTGCCGCATGAAGCGCCGCCGCTTTTTACTCGAGGTGCGCCCGGGGGCAGTCGTGCTGCTCTCCGGGCTGTATTTTTTGCTGCCGCTGCGCTGGTGTGCACGTCTGGCGCTGACCGTGACGGTGCACGAGCTCGGGCACGTCGCGGCGCTGATCTTGTGCGGCGCGCAGGTCTGCGGTCTGCGTATGGAAGGCAGCGGTCTTGTGCTGCGGTGCACGCCGCCGGAGGGCGCGCTGCGCACGGTCACGGCGGCGCTGGCAGGCCCGGCCGCCGGTGCGGGGCTGTTTTGCATTCTGCGCGGGCTCGGCGATACTGCGTGCGCGGAGCTGAGTCTGCTCTTTTCGTGTGTGAATCTGCTGCCGGTGCTGCCGCTTGACGGCGGGCGCGCGCTGTATGCCGCACTCGCGGCACTGACGGGGGAGCGTGCGGCGGAGCGGACGCTCGACGTGCTCGGCCTGGTGCTGCCGGTCGCGCTCATGGTGCTCGGTCTGGCACTGTTTGCGCGCGGATTCGGACTCGCACCGGGGGTGTTTGGCGCGTGGCTGGCACTTTTGCAGCCGGGAATGACTTGCCAAGGCGCGCAACATGATGTAAAATACTCCTACTATCAAATGTAGGAGTGTAGTATGGATCAGCGATTGGAACGCATCCTGCCGCGCGTGCAGAAGCCCGCGCGCTATACCGGCGGCGAATACCGCCAGATCATCAAGGACAAGGCGGAGGTGGACCTGCGCCTCGCTTTTTGCTTCCCGGATATTTATGAGATCGGCATGTCGAACATCGGCATGCGCATCCTCTATGCCACAATGAATCAAATGCCCGGCGTCTGGTGCGAGCGGGTGTTCGCCCCGTGGGGCGATATGGAGCAGGAGATGCGCAAGGCCGGCATCCCGCTCTACGCGCTCGAGAGCGGCGACCCCGTGAGCGATTTTGACGTCGTGGCGTTTTCCCTCGGCTATGAGATGGCGTACCCTGCCGTGCTCAATATGCTCGACCTCGCCGGCATCCCGCTGCGCAGTGCCGACCGCCCGGAGCTGACGCCGCTGGTCATGGCGGGCGGCACGGCGTGCAGCAACCCCGAGCCGATGGCACCGTTTTTCGATCTCATGATCATCGGTGAGGGCGAGGAGGTCAATAACGAGGTGCTCGAGTTGTTCCGGCAGGCGCAGAAGTCCGGCTGGAGCAAGACGCAGTTTCTCGAGGCGGCGGCCAAGATCCAGGGTGTGCTCGTCCCGTCGTTTTACGTTCCGCACTGGAATCCGGACGGCACGCTGCACGACCTGACCCCGGCACACGGCGCGCCCGCGCGCGTGACCAAGCGCATCATTCAGGATCTTGACGCCTGCTATTATCCGACCGATCCTATTGTCCCGAGCACGGAGATCGTGCACGACCGCGTGAATGTGGAGCTGTTTCGCGGCTGCATCCGCGGCTGCCGCTTCTGTCAGGCAGGGTATGTCTATCGCCCGGTGCGCCCGCGCAAACCGGAGACGATCATCCGCCAGGGCATCGAATCGCTCAAAAACACCGGCTATCAGGAGGCAACGCTCCTCTCGCTCTCGAGCAGCGACTACCGCCCGCTCGATGAGGTGTGCGACGGCCTGCTGGAATACTGCGAGCCGCGCAGCATGAGTCTCGCGCTGCCGTCGCTGCGCGCGGACAACTTCTCCATGGACATCATGAGCCGCCTGCAGAAGGTGCGCAAGGGCGGCCTGACCTTCGCGCCCGAGGCAGGTACGCAGCGCCTGCGCGATGCGATCAACAAAAACGTGCGCGAGGAAGATCTGCTCCATTCCTGCCGCGTCGCCTTCGAGGGCGGGTGGAACGGCATCAAGCTCTACTTCATGCTCGGTCTGCCGACGGAGACGGATGAGGACGTGCTCGGTATCGCGGAGCTGGCCAATCAGGTGCTGCACACATGGCGCATGCACGCGACGAATAAGGCGCGCGGCGTGCGCATCACGGTCAGCACGTCCTGCTTCGTGCCGAAGCCGCACAGCCCCTTCCAGTGGGAGCAGCAGGTGACGATGGACGAGTACAAACGCAAGGTCAACCTCCTGCGTGAAAACATCAAGGCCAAGAACGTGACCTACAACTGGCACGATCCGGATACGAGCTTTGTCGAAGCCGTGCTCTCGCGCGGCGACCGGCGCATTGCCGACGTGATCGAGGAGGTCTGGCGCCGCGGCGGCAAGCTCGAGGCCTGGGGCGACTATTTCTCGTTCGAGCGCTGGATGTCCGCCATGGATGCCTGCGGCGTCGATCCGATGCGCTACGCCTGCCGCGAGCGCGGGAAGGATGAGTTCCTCCCGTGGGACATCGTGGATATGGGCGTGCGCCGCGCACACCTGTGGCACGAGCGTGAGCAGGCATATAAGGCTGAGCTCTCGCCCGACTGCCGCAAGCAGTGCACTGGCTGCGGTGCGCTCTCACTCATGACGGAAGGGGGCAAGTGCGATGCCTGAAAAGCTCAGACTGCGGTTTGAAAAGACCGGCCGCGCGATCTATATCTCGCACCTTGACCTCATGCGCACGATGCAGCGCGTGTTTCTGCGCGCCGACTGCCCGCTGAAGTATTCCGAGGGCTTTAACCCACACGCACTCATTTCCATCCTGCTGCCGCTGTCCGTCGGCGTAGGGAGCGTGTGCGAGCTGATGGATTTTCAGCTGCGCGAGGACGTGGATCTCGCCGCGCTTCCCGAGCGGCTCACGGCGGTCATGCCCGAGGGCATCCGCGCGCTCGAGGCATATCCGGCCGGACGCAAGGTGCGCGAGCTCAAGTGGCTGCGTGTGACCGGGCGGTATGAATATGACCATGCTGATCCTGCCGAAATGGCGCAAAAGCTCAGCACATTCTACGCACAGGATGCCATCGTCATCACCCGCAAAACCAAGCGCGGCGAGGGGCAGATGGATATCGTGCCCGCGATCGCGGAGCTACACATCCGCCCGGAGGAGACGTGCGTGACGGTCGAGGCCGTCGTTTCCGCGCAGGAGCCGACGCTCAACCCCGACCACCTCGTCGCGGCGCTGCATCAGCTGGCGCCCGAGCTGGCGCCGGACTTTGCCGCCTTTACCCGGCAGGAGGTTTATACGGAAGATATGCAAATTTTCCGCTGAAAACACTTGCAATCGCAGAAAAGATGTGCTATCATCTTATGGCTTGTGCGAAACAGTGTTTCGCAAGATAACGACGGTCCGCTGCCGAGACCGGCTCTGTCCACCGGTATGAACGTCTGATAAAGGAAGGATTTCATTATGGATCTCATCAAAACTCTGACCGCGCAGTACATGAAACCCGAGCTGCCGGCCATGCGCGTCGGCGACACCGTGCGTGTCACTGTCCGCGTCAACGAGGGCAACCGTGAGCGTACGCAGGCCTTCGAGGGCACCATCATCGCCAAGAAGCACGGCGGCATCAACGAGACGATCACCGTCCGCCGCATCTCCTACGGTGTTGGCTGCGAGAAGGTTTTCCCGGTGCACTCTCCCACGATCGTGTCCGTCGATACCGTTCGCCGCGGCAAAGTCCGCAGAGCCAAGCTGTACTACCTGCGCGACCGCGTGGGCAAGAGAGCCAAGGTCAAAGAGCTTATCTAAGTGGATACTGCAAAAAAAGAGGCTTCGGCCTCTTTTTTTGCATTTTCAGGGCGTTTTTACGATCCGGCCGGAAAAGAATTCACACAATTTTAGTTGCCGAAAACGGGTCTGAGCGTGTATAATATAGTTTACGAATTTTTGACACCGAGGTATTGAGAAATGGACAGCAAAAATCCGAACGGCGCCAATACCCGCGCCGAAGTGTATGACTGGATCCAGTGCATCATCTTTGCACTGGTGTTCTGCGTGCTGCTGTTTGTGTTTGGCGCGCGCATGGTAAACGTTGTCGGACACTCCATGGTGCCGACGCTTGAGCAAAACGACAAGGTCATCATCTCCAACCTGTTTTATCATCCCAAGCAGGGGGACATCGTTGTGCTGCGCAAGCAGACGCTCATGGATGAGCCCATCGTCAAGCGCATCATTGCGACCGAGGGACAGACCGTGGACATTGACTTTGACGACGGCGTCGTCTATGTCGACGGCAAGGCGCTCGACGAGCCGTATGTGAACGCGCCCGTGCACGACCGTGAAAACTTTGAGGGCAAGATCACAGTGCCGAAAGGCAGCGTGTTCGTCATGGGCGACAACCGCAATGCCTCCACCGACAGCCGTGACGCGCGCCTCGGCTGCGTGGATACGCGCTATATCATGGGCAGGGTGTATTTTACACTCTTCCCGGTCAAGAATATCGGAGTTGTGAAATAATATGGCGCAGGATTTTGAAAAACTGAATATCCAGTGGTTTCCGGGGCATATGACCAAGGCGCAGCGCATGATCGAGGAGCACATGAAGCAGGTCGATGCCGTGTGCGAGATCCTGGATGCGCGCATCCCGATGGCAAGCCGCAACCCGGACATTGACCGTCTCGCGGGCGATAAGCCCCGCATCGTCGTGCTCAACCGCACCGACCTCGCCGACCCGAAGGCGACGGCGCGGTGGCGCGCCGTTTTTCAGCGGCAGGGCATGACCGTGCTTGAGACCGACAGCCGCAGCGGCAAGGGCGTCAACGGCTTTTCCGGTGCGGTGCGCGCGGCACTGCACGATAAGATCGAGGCGTATGCCGCCAAGGGGCAGGTCGGGCGCGCGATGCGTGTCATGGTGCTCGGCATCCCGAATGTGGGTAAATCCACGTTTATCAATAAGGTGGCGCGGCGCAAGGCAGCTGCCGCCGGCGACCGGCCGGGCGTCACGCGCGGCAAGCAGTGGATCACGGTCGATCAGGGACTGGAGCTGCTGGATACGCCCGGTATCCTCTGGCCGCGCTTTGACAGTCAGGAGGTCGGCGAGCTGCTGGCCATCACCGGTGCGATCAAGGCTGAGGTGCTCGACCGCGAGACGCTGGCGGCAAACTTCATGCTCCGGCTCGCGCGGTATTATCCCGATGCCGTGGAGCAGCGCTATAAGTTCCGCCCGGACCCTGCGTGCAACGGCTTTGAGCTGCTGGAGCAGGCGGCGAAAAAGCGCGGCTTTCTCATCTCCGGCGGGGAGTATGATCTCGAGCGCATGGCGGGCGTTCTGCTCGATGAATACCGCGGTGGCAAGCTCGGCCGCATCACACTCGAGATGCCGGAGGCGGAAGCATGACGCAGGTCGATTTGTGGACACTGGAGGCAGAGCTCTGCACGCCCGACACGCAGCCGCTGTGCGGCGTGGATGAGGCCGGGCGCGGTCCGCTGGCCGGGCCGGTGTGCGCGGCGGCGGTGATGCTGCCGCCGGGACTGGTGATCCCGGGGCTGAACGACTCCAAAAAGCTCTCGGAGAAAAAGCGTGAGGCGCTCTATGACACCATCCGCGCGCAGGCGCTCAGCTACGGCATCGCGTTTGCGACCGTGGAGGAGATCGAGGAATACAACATCCTCGGTGCGACATTTCTGGCCATGAACCGCGCCATCGCGCAGCTGACGCCGCAGCCGGGGCTTGCACTCATCGACGGCAACCGGAACACCGGCATCACCGTGCCGAGCCGCTGTATCGTCGGCGGTGACGGCAAATGCGCCGATATTGCGGCAGCCTCCGTGCTCGCCAAGGTCACGCGTGACCGCTATATGCGCGACATGGCGCAGACTTACCCGCAGTACAGATTTGAAAAGCACAAGGGCTACGGCACGGCGGCGCATTACGCTGCCATCCGGGAATATGGGGCGTGTCCCATCCACCGGCCGTCGTTCCTGAAGAAGATGCACTGATATGGCCGGTGCAGTCAAGGGAACGCGCGGTGCGTGGGGTGAGGATTACGCGGCGGCCTACCTGCGCCGGCACGGGTATCGCATCCTCGCGCGCAACTATAGCTGCCGCTTCGGCGAGATCGACATCATCGCCTCCGACCGGCACTATGTCGTGTTCGTGGAGGTGAAGCTGCGCGCGTCCGACCGGTTCGTGCGCGCAGGCGCGTATGTGACACCGGCGAAGCAGGCGCGCATCCGCACGGCGGCATCGCTCTGGCTGGCGGAACATGACACGCCGCTGCAGCCGCGCTTTGACGTGATCGAGATCTACGGCGATGCGGACACGCCGCGCCGCCAGCGCAGGATCAATCAGATAGAAAATGCATTTGAATAATGAGGGATCGGATATGAACTATTTCAGCACAAGAGACCATCAGCACATTGTTTCCGCCGCGCAGGCGATCGCCTGCGGCCTCGCGCCCGACGGCGGTCTGTTCGTGCCGGAGACGCTGCCGGAGGTGTCTGCGCAGCAGCTTCAGGCGCTGTGCGGCATGACGTATCAGCAGCGCGCCGTCGAGATCATGCGCCCGTTTCTGAGCGAATTCTCGGATGACGAGCTCTCGCACTTCACCGCCGCAGCCTACGGCAGCCAGTTTGACGATGCGGCCGTTGCGCCGCTGCGCCGGCTCGATGATACCACCGCGTTTCTCGAACTCTGGCATGGGCCGACTTGCGCATTCAAGGACATGGCGCTGCAGATCCTGCCGTATCTGCTCACGGCGAGCCTGAAAAAGTGCGGCGAGCAGCGGCAGGTGTGCATTCTCGTCGCCACCTCGGGCGATACCGGCAAGGCAGCCCTGCAGGGCTTCGCCGATGTGCCGGGCACGAGGATCCTCGTGTTTTATCCCTACAGCGGCGTGTCGGAGATCCAGCGCCTGCAGATGGTCACGCAGACCGGCGGCAATGTCGCGGTCAGCGCGGTGCGCGGCAACTTTGACGATGCGCAGACCGGCGTCAAGCAGATCTTCGGCGACAAGGCGTTTGCCGATGCGCTCTCGCAGCGCGGCTGGTTTTTGTCCTCCGCCAACTCCATCAACTGGGGCCGTCTGCTGCCGCAGATCGTCTATTATTTCTCGGCATACTGCGATGCCGTCAACGGCGGCATGATCGCAATGGGCGACAAGCTCAACTTCGTCGTGCCGACCGGCAACTTCGGCGACATTCTCGCCGGCTGGTATGCCAAGGAGATGGGCCTGCCGGTGGGCAAGCTCGTCTGCGCGTCCAACGCCAACAACGTGCTCACGGATTTCATCCATACCGGCACGTATGATAAAAACCGTCCGTTTCACACCACGGCGTCCCCGTCGATGGATATCCTCGTGTCGAGCAACCTCGAGCGGCTGCTCTATTCCCTCTGCGGCAGTGACACGGAGGTCGCGGGCTATATGCAGCAGCTGCGTGAGCAGGGAAGGTATACCGTTTCCGATGCGCTGCTTGCCAAGATCCGCGAGACGTTTGCCGGCGGCTGCTGCAACGACATCCAGACGCGCGAGAAGATCGGCCGCGCATGGCGCGACCATCGCTATCTGATCGACACGCATACGGCCGTCGCCTACCATGTGCTCGACGAGTACCGCTGCGAGACCGGAGATGCCGCCCCGGCGGTCGTCGTGTCTACGGCGAGCCCCTTCAAGTTCTGCGATCAGGTGCTGCGCGGCATCGGCGGCACGGCTGACGCCTTCGGTCCGGAGCTGATCCGCCGCCTGACCTGCGAGACACAGATCGATGCGCCAGCGCCGCTGACCGGCCTGGATGCGCGCCCGGTGCGGTTCGGCGGCTGCGTGGATCGGACGCAGATGCTGCACACGGTGGACGAATTCCTGAAATAACGAAAGAATATGTAACGGACGGGAGACCCGTCCGCCGGGTCAGAACGCCGCGCTGCCTTTCTTGGTAAAGGTACTGCAAAACGTCTCATCCTTGCAGGAACAGGTGCCCTGCGTGTTTTTGACCTGAATGTGGTTCGCGTGGCAGCGCTTGCCGTCGGCATTGTAGGCGCAGTTGCTCACATCGCACGCGACATTGTGCTCACAGCAGTCTTTGGTATGGTCGCTCATGATCGTGCCTCCAGATCAGATTCCGGCCTTGCCGGTCAGATCTATTGTGTGCGGCGGGGCGCGAAATATACGGAGGAATGCAAATGGCATTGTATGCGATCGGCGACCTGCATCTGTCCTTGGGCGCTGACAAGCCCATGGATGTGTTTGGCGGGCCGTGGGAAAACTATGTGGAAAAGATCCGGCTCGGCTTCTCGGCGCTGCATGACGACGATGTCTGCGTGCTCTGCGGAGATCTCGCGTGGGGCATGACGATGGAGCAGGCACTGCCGGATTTCCAGTTCATCGAGGCTTTGCCCGGGAAAAAGATCCTGCTCAAGGGCAACCACGACTTCTGGTGGAGCACGGCCAAAAAAGCCTACGATTTTTTCGAGGCGCATGACATGCACACCATGGACATCCTGAACAATAACTGCTATTTTTACGGCGACTATGCCATCTGCGGCACGCGCGGCTGGTTTTATGAGGAGGCCAAGGGTGAGGCGCATGACCGCAAGATCATGCTGCGCGAGGTCGGCCGGCTCGAGGCGTCGCTCAAGGCGGCGGGGGACAAGACCAAGCTTGTCTTTCTGCACTACCCGCCGAAGTATCTGGGCTATGAGTGCCCGGAGATCTTGGCACTGCTCGATGCCTACCATGTGCCGCTGTGCTGTTACGGGCATATCCACAGCCGCGGCTGCCGCAGCGCCTTTCAGGGGATGTATCATGATACGGAGTTTCGGTTGCTGTCGGCGGACTACATTTCCTTTTGTCCGCGCAGGATTCTCCCGTGAAACAGGTGTTGATTTTGAGATGCGAATCTGTTATAGTATTTAGGCATGTTCTTTCATACCAATTTTTATGTACACAAGATACCCGGCGATAAATGATTAGAGGAGGAAATCCAATGAACATCCAGAACATCGAAAAGAAAGAAAAGAATATGGCGACCTTTGAGGTGAAGGTCCCGGCCGACGTGTTTGATAACGCGGTCAACGAAGTATATAAAAAGAACAAGAGCCAGCTCTATGTGGCCGGCTTCCGCAAGGGCAAGGCACCGCGCGCCGTCATTGAGGGCATGTACGGCAAGGACGTGTTCTATCCCGAAGCCATCGAGACGCTGGCGCAGGAGGCTTTTGAGGCCGGCCGTGCCGAGTGCGGCTTCGAGTGCGTCGGCGCGCCCAGCCTGCTCGATCAGCAGATCAACGACGACAAGGAGCTCATCTACACTTTCGAAGTCGCCGTCTATCCCGAGGTCGTTCTCGGCCAGTACAAGGGCCTTGAAGTCCCCCAGAATCATGAGACGTTCGACGAGAGCAAGGTCGACGAGGAGATGCGGAATGTCCAGAAGCGCAACGCCCGTCTGATCGACGTTGAGCGCGAGGCGAAGCTGGGCGACCACACCACGATCGATTTCGCCGGCTTCATCGACGGTGAGCAGTTCGACGGCGGCACGGCCGAGAACTATGACATCGAGCTCGGCTCGAACACGTTCGTGCCCGGCTTTGAGGAGCAGATCGTCGGCATGAAGGCCGGCGACGAGCGCGACGTCGTCGTCACCTTCCCCGAGAACTATGTTGCGGAGCTGGCCGGCAAGGAGGCCACCTTCAAGGTCACCGTCAAGAGCGTCAAGGAGCCTGAGCTGCCGGAGCTGGACGACGAGCTGGCGAAGGACATCTCCGACTACGAGACCATCGCCGAGTACCGCGACCATGTCCGTGAGGATCTGGAAAAGCAGTTCAACGAGGAGCAGGAGTCCGATTACGCGACCCGCCTCATGAAGGCTGCCGTTGACAACATGACCGTTGAGATCCCTGAGCCCATGGTTCTGGCCAAGCTCGATGAGCAGCTGCGCAACTACATCTCCACCATGGGTGTCAGCCCTGAGCTCACCCGTGAGCAGGTGCTCGCCTCCATGGGCCTCGACGAGAAGACCTTCCAGGAGATCATGCGCCCGCAGGCCATGTTTGAGATCAGCACCGATCTGCTGCTCGATGCGATCGTCAAGGCAGAGAACATCGAACTCGACGAGGGCGAGCTCGACGAGATGTACCAGAAGATGGCCGACGAGTACAAGATGGAAGTCGACCAGATCAAGCAGTATGTCGACGAGAAGATCATCGTTCTGGATATGAAGCGCCGCAAGGCTGCCCAGCTCATCCGCGACACCGCGGTGGACAAGGAGCCCGAGGCGAAGGAAGAGCCCGCTGAGGCCAAGGAAGAGGCAGCCGAGTAATTCCCCGAAAGCTGTTTGGATTCCGGGCAGAACGGTTATGCTCTCTTGGATAAGCGAAACACCGAAAGGAGCGTACCATGAGTTTAGTACCGTACGTTGTCGAGCAGACCTCCCGCGGGGAGCGCTCGTACGACATTTTTTCCCGCCTGCTCAACGACCGCATCATCATGCTGTCCGAGGAGGTCAATGACACCACTGCCAGCCTGATCGTGGCGCAGCTGCTGTATCTGGAGGCACAGGATCCCGATAAGGACATCCAGTTTTATATCAACAGCCCCGGCGGCAGTGTGACTGCGGGTCTCGCCATCTATGACACCATGCAGTACATTAAGGCGGATGTTTCCACCATCTGTGTCGGCCTGGCTGCGTCGATGGGCGCGTTTCTGCTCTCGTCCGGCGCGAAGGGCAAGCGTCTGGCGCTGCCGAATTCGGAGATCATGATCCATCAGCCTTCCGGCGGCAGTCAGGGTCAGTGCACGGACATTCAGATCCAGGCACGGCAGATCCTGCGCATCAAGGATCGACTCAATCACATCCTCGCGGAGAACACCGGCAAGCCGGTCGAGACCATCGCCGAGGACTGCGAGCGCGATAACTTCATGACCGCAGAGGAAGCACAGGCCTACGGTCTGGTGGACAAGGTCATCTATAAGCGATAATCTGTCAGGGGAGGGAACCGCCGTTCCCTCCCTGTTTCAAATGTAGAAAATGTGAGGTTTTTATGGCCAGAAATGACGAAAAGAAGAGCGTGCGCTGCTCTTTTTGCGGGAAACCGCAGTCGCTGGTAAACCGGCTTGTTGCCGGTAACGGCGTCTATATCTGCGATGAGTGTGTGCGCCTTTGCATGAGCATCATCGACGAGGGCTATGAGCCCGAGAGCGTCTCTACGGCACAGGTCACGCTCCGGCGCGACCAGCTGCCGAAGCCGGCTGAGATGCGCGCGACGCTCGATGACTATATCATCGGCCAGGACCGTGCCAAGGTGGTGCTGTCCGTGGCGGTGTATAACCACTATAAGCGCATCCTGCGCGGCGATCAGGACAGTGACGTCGAGCTGCAAAAGAGCAACGTCCTGCTTATTGGCCCGACCGGCAGCGGTAAGACGCTCTTCGCCCAGACGCTGGCCAAGATGCTCGACGTGCCGTTTGCCATTGCGGATGCGACCACGCTCACCGAGGCCGGCTATGTCGGCGAGGATGTGGAGAATATCCTGCTCAAGCTGCTGCAGGCGGCGGATTTTGACGTCGAGCGTGCGCAGCGCGGCATTATTTATATCGACGAGATCGACAAGATCGCCCGCAAGAGCGAGAACACGTCCATCACGCGCGACGTCTCCGGCGAGGGCGTGCAGCAGGCGCTGCTCAAGCTGCTTGAGGGCACGGTCGCAAACGTTCCGCCGCAGGGCGGGCGCAAGCACCCGCAGCAGGAGTTTATTCAGGTCGATACGACGAACATCCTCTTCATCTGCGGTGGCGCGTTTGACGGCGTGGATAAGATCATCGAGCGCCGCATGGACAAAAAGTCCATGGGCTTCGGCGCCGAGATCCAGAGTGCCAAGGAGCGCAACCTGACCGAGATCATGAAGAATGTGCAGCAGCATGATCTGCTGAAGTTCGGCATCATCCCGGAACTGATCGGCCGCATGCCGGTCATCACGGCGCTGGCGAGCCTCAGCCGTGAGGATATGGTGCGCATTCTCAAAGAGCCCAAAAACGCCCTGACCAAGCAGTATCAGGCGCTGATGCAGTTTGATGACGTCGAGCTGGAATTTGAGGATGAGGCGCTGGGCAAAATTGCGGATAAGGCGATCGCGATGGAGATCGGCGCGCGCGGCCTGCGCAGCGTCATGGAGGGCGTCATGACGGATCTGATGTATTCCGTGCCGTCCGACCCGACGATCAGCAAGATCACCATCACCGCAGCGTGCGTGGACGGCACCGAGCCTCCGCGCATCGAGCATCGGGAGCAGTGAGCCGGCGCTGACTGCACCCTTGTACCCCTGAGCGAAAGAGGAATCTGAATGGATAACACAAATTCTATGGATCATGTGGAATTTACCGACCGGCGCAGCCTGCCGATGATGGCGCTGCGCGGCCTGACCGTGTTCCCGGGCATGATGCTGACCTTTGAGGTCGAGCGCAGCATGTCCATCGCGGCGCTGAACATGGCCATGAGTGACGATCAGATCATCTATCTGGTGCCGCAGATCGACATTGCGACGGATATCCCCACCCCTGAGGACGTCTATGGCGTGGGCACGGTCTGCCGCATCAAGCAGATGATGAAGCAGCCCGGCAGCAAGACCGTCCGCGTCATGGCCGAGGGCATCGAGCGCGGCCGGACGCTGGCCGTGCGCACCGATATGCCCTGTTTTGTGGCGGAGGTCGAACCGATGCCGGACGTCGCCGAGCGCAAGACCGCGCGTGTCGAGGCGCTCATCCGTCATTGCTGCAACCTGTTTGATGCCTATGTGACCGTGTCCGGCAACATGGCGCCGGAGTCGGTCATCACGGTGCTCGGCAGCACGAACGCCGGCTTTGTGTCCAACTTCATCGCGCAGCACGTGTTCCTGCGTCCCGAGCAGAAGCAGGAGCTGCTTGAGCAGACGCGGCCGAGCCGCAGACTCACGCTGCTGTCGAAAATGCTGCTGCATGAGACGAGTGTGCTTGGCCTGCAGCATCAGCTTGAGGAGGCGGCGCAGGATCGGCTCAACCAGACGCAGCAGGAGTATCTGCTGCGCGAGCAGATGAAGATCATTCAGGCAGAGCTCGGTGAGGCGGACGACCCCGACTCCGAGAGCACCGCCTATCGGGAGAAGATCCAGGCGCTGCACCTGCCGGAGGAATCCGAGCAGCGCCTGCTCAAGGAAGTCGACCGGCTCAAAAAACAGCCGTTCGGCTCGTCGGAGGCGTCCGTCATCCGCAACTATCTGGACATCTGCCTCGAGATGCCGTGGAACACCCGCACCGAGGAGCGGCTCGATGTGCGCGCCGCGCGCAAAGTGCTCGACGATGAGCATTTCGGCCTCGAAAAGGTCAAGGACCGCATCACGGAATATCTGGCCGTGCGCCAGCTCGCGCCCGATGTCAAGGGCGGCGTGCTGTGTCTGGTCGGCCCTCCGGGCACGGGCAAGACGAGCATCGCCATGAGCATTGCCCATGCCACGAACCGCAAGCTCTCGCGCATTTCCCTCGGCGGCGTGCACGATGAGGCGGAGATCCGCGGTCACCGCAAGACGTACGTCGGCGCGATGCCCGGCCGCATCATCAACGGTCTGACCATCGCCGGCAGCATGAACCCCGTCATGGTGCTCGATGAGATCGACAAGCTTGGCAGCGACTACCGCGGCGACCCGTCCTCGGCGCTGCTCGAGGTGCTCGACGCGGAGCAGAACGATCACTTCCGGGATAACTTCATGGAGATCCCAGTCGACCTGTCGGACGTGTTTTTCGTTCTCACGGCAAACACGCTCGACACCATCCCGCGCCCGCTGCTCGACCGCATGGAGGTCATTGAGCTCTCGAGCTATACCGATGAGGAAAAGCTCCAGATCGCAAAGCAGCACCTGCTGCCCAAGCAGCGCAAAAAGCACGGTCTCAAGCAGGCGCAGCTGCGCGTGAGCGACGATGCCATCCGTGAGATCATCACGCTCTATACGCGGGAATCCGGTGTGCGTGTGCTTGAACGCAATCTTGCCGCCGTCTGCCGCAAGACCGCCAAGCGCATCGCGCTCGGTGAGTGCAAGCGCGTGCAGCTGCGCGCCGGCAGCGTGGCCAATTATCTCGGCCCCGCGCGCTACGAGCCGGAGCGCGTCTATGCGCAGGATGAGGTCGGCCTTGTGCGCGGCCTTGCGTGGACGTCCGTCGGTGGGGAAGTACTCGATGTCGAAGTCGCCGTGCTCGACGGCACGGGCAAGCTCGAGCTGACCGGCAACCTCGGCAACGTCATGAAGGAGTCGGCGCAGGCCGCCGTCACCTATATCCGCAGCCGTGCACAGCTGCTCGGCATCGACCCGGAGTTTTATAAGAACAAGGACATCCACATCCACTTCCCGGAGGGCGCCGTGCCGAAGGACGGTCCGTCGGCCGGCATTACGATCTGCATCGCGGTCATCTCCGCGCTCACGAATACGCCCGTGCGCCGTGACCTCGCCATGACGGGTGAGATCACGCTGCGCGGCCGTATCCTGCCGATCGGCGGCCTGAAGGAAAAGACGATGGCTGCCATGCGCATCGGCATCACGACGGTCATCATCCCGCGTGAGAACGAAAAGGATCTGGAAGAGATTGACCCGACCGTGCGCAGCGCGCTCAAGTTCGTCACGACCGACCATGTGGATAAGATCCTTGATGTTGCGTTCGGCCGCCGGTTCGCTGCGGCCGTCAAGGCGGCGCATACTGATGCGCACGCCGATACCGCGAACGTCAATCTGCGCCAGTGAGGTGAGCGTATGCCGACCCTGAACCTGAACAAGGCGGAGTTTCTCAAGTCCGCCGTCAGCCCGTCCGGCTTTCTGGCGGCTGACCTGCCGTGCATCGTCTTTGCCGGCAAGTCGAACGTCGGCAAGTCCTCGGTCATCAACCGGCTGCTCAACCGCAAAAATTTTGCCCGCGTCGGCTCGCAGCCCGGTAAGACCGTCCATGTCAATTACTTCTGCATCGACCGCCGTGCGTACTTTGTCGACCTGCCGGGCTACGGCTATGCCAGCGTCGCCAAAACGGAGCGCGACCGCTGGGGTAAGCTCATGGAGGATTTCTTCGCTGACCCTGCGCGCATCACGCTCGGCGTCATGATCGTCGACGCCCGCCACAAACCCACGGCGGATGATGAGACGATGGCCGCGTGGTTTCATTCCACCGGCTGCCCGATGGTCGTCGTGGCCAACAAGTGCGACAAGCTCAAAAAGTCGGAGATCGAGCCGAATCTCGCGCGCATCCGCGCCACGCTTTTGCTGCCGGATGACGCGGTGCTGCTGCCGTTTTCGGCGGAGAAGGGCACCGGGCGCGAGGCACTGCTTGGAGAGATCCTGCGTGCCGTCGGCTGAATCAAAAACGCTGTGCAGAGCGTGCGATCGCGTGCTCTGCACTTGTTTTTTTGACGGGGACTTGCTATAATGCAACTTTGTAGGAATGGGAGGTGCGTGCGTGAACACACTGCAATCGATCTGGAACGGGCTGGACTGGTCGTATCTGCTCAATATCGTGCTGTCGGTCGTTCCGGCGCTGCTGTGCATCACGTTTCACGAGGTATCGCACGGCTGGGTCGCGTATCGCCTCGGCGATCCGACGGCGAAGGACGCCGGCCGCCTCACGCTCAACCCTCTCAAGCATATTGACATGATGGGTCTGCTGATGATGGTCGTGTTCAAGTTCGGCTGGGCGAAGCCTGTACCGGTGAACATGATGCGCTTTCGCAATCCCAAGCGTGGCATGGCGCTCACGGCGCTGGCAGGACCGGCGTCCAATGTGCTGCTCGCGCTGGTGTTTCTGTTTTTATACGGCCTGCTGTACCGGGCGCTGTATTCGGTGCAGTTTCTGCTGGACATGATCTGGCTGACGGCGTACATCAGTCTGGCGCTGGCTATTTTCAATATCATCCCGGTCTCGCCGCTCGACGGGTCGAAGGTGCTCTTTGCGCTGCTGCCCGACGCGGCCTATGCAAAGATCATGCGCTATGAGCGCTACGGGATGATCCTGCTGCTCGTGCTGGTTGCGAGCGGCGTGCTCGGCAAGCCGCTCACCACGGTGACGGAGGCCGCGTTTGACAAACTCTTTGTATTTGCGGAGTGGGGCTATGAACTTATCGGCATCTTCGGCTAAGCCGGGCGATCCAACTTATTTTCTCGAGGGCATCATCCATGACAAGAGCGAGATGGCGGATTTTGAAGGTCCGCTGAGCCTGATCCTGCTGCTGCTGTCGAAGAATAAGATCGAGATCCGCGACATCAAGATCTCGGACATCCTCGATCAGTATCTGGAGTACCTCAACGCCATGGAAAAGCTCGATCTCGAGATCGCGAGCGAGTTTGTGCAGATGGCGTCGTATCTGCTTTATATCAAGACGCGTATGCTCCTCACCGAGGAGAAGGAGGTCACGGAGCTTGAGCAGCTCATTGCCTCGCTCGAGCAGCTCAAGTGCAAGGATACGTATGCGGCGGTCAAGACCGTCACGCCGATGCTCGAGGCCGCGGCGCAGACCGGACTGCACTATCTGTCGCGCCCGCCGGAGCCGCTGCCGAAGGCGGCGGGGGAGTACCGCTACCGCATCGAGGAAGCCGATCTTCTGCGCGCGCTGCTGTCCGTATTCACGCGCGGCGGCACGGCGTCGACGGAAGCGCTGCAAATGGCAGCACCCAAGCGCATCATCTACAGCGTGCGTGATAAGTGCCGCACGCTCATTGACGAGCTGCGTGAGCGGGGGAGCATGTCTCTCAATGCGCTCTACGGTCAGTGCGCGAGCCGCAGCGAGATCGTGGCGACCTTTTTGTCCGTGCTCGAGCTGTGCAGTCTCGGCCACCTGATGCTCTCGGAGCAAAACGGTGAATACGTCGCAAGCTTCACGGGCGGCACGACGGACGATATTCTGGAATCCATTGTTGAGTGAGAGTTTTTATGGAACACGATGAATTGCTTTCGGTCATTGAGGCCATCTTATTTGCAGCGGGCGATCCCGTGCCGGCGTCGCGCATCGCGCTCGTCACCGGCGAGCAGACGCAGACGATCATCTCGGCTGCCAAGGAACTGGCTGCGGCGTATGAAGAAAACCGCTGCGGTATGCGCCTGGTGCAGATGAACGATCTGCTGCAGCTTTGCTCCGCCCCGGAGTATGCGGACTTTATCCGCCGTGCGCTTGAGCAGCGCAAGCCGCCCAGGCTCTCACAGCCGGCGCTGGAGGTGCTGGCGATCGTGGCATATTTCCAGCCGGTCACGCGCGCATATGTCGATCAGGTGCGCGGCGTGGACAGCGCCTACACGGTCACGACACTGCTCGAGCGCGGGCTCATTGAGTCCTGCGGCAAGCTCGATGCACCCGGCCGCCCGTCACTGTACCGCACGAGCGCGCTGTTTTTGCGCACCATGGGTATGCAGTCGCTCGACGAGCTGCCTGTGCTTCCGGATCTGTCGTCCGATGAGGGCGCGGAAAAGCTCGAGCAGGCCATCTCGGAGCTGCGCGGCCGCGGCGAACAGATGGAGCTGACCGACACGGAGGAAAAACCGACAGGGGAGTGATGCCGATTGACGGCCCTGTGGATCATCCTGGCGATCGCGCTGGTGCTGACGCTGCTGAATCTGCTGCCGGTCGGCGTGGATGCGGCGTATGCCGAGGGGGCATTTTCCCTCGCGGCGCGCATCGGTCCGGCGCGGCTGCACCTGCTGCCGAAGGCACCGGATGCAAAGCCCGGGAAGGCGAGACCCAAAAAACCGAAGAAGAAAAAAGAGAAGACAAAGTCTGCACCGCCGGACGCGCAGACGCTGCTCAAGCTGGCGGAGCTCGGCTTGCAGGCACTCGATCGTCTGCGGCAGAAGCTGCACGTGCGGCTGCTGCGGCTGGTATTTGTGTCCGGTGCGCCAGACCCGTATGACACGGCTCTGGCGTTCGGCTGCGTCAACGCCGCACTTGGCGCGCTCACGCCGCTGGCTGAGCGGACGCTGTGCATCGACGAGCGGGACATTCAGACCGGCGTTGATTTTGACGCCGAGCGCCCGCATATCGATGCACGCATCGTCTGCACGATCCGCATCGGGCAGATCGTCGCCGTCGCGCTCATATTCGGCGTCGGATATCTGAAGCAAAAGCTGCAGGCAAAGAAGGCTCGCGCCGCGCGCGCAAAGACCGCGCCGGACACGCAGGAAAGGAAGGTCAGCAATGGATAACCAAATCAGCGCAGTCATGACTGCGACCATGAGCAAGATCAAGGAAATGGTGGACACGAACACCGTCGTCGGCGAACCGATCACGACGCCGGACGATATCACGCTCATTCCGCTCTCCCGTGTCAGCTTCGCCTTTGCCAGCGGCGGGTCGGAGTTTCCGATGAAGGAGAACAAAAACGGCGTCGGCTGCGGCAGCGGCGCAGGCGTCAAGGTCGAGCCGATGGGCTTCCTGATCGTCAAGGACGGCAATGTGCGTATGCTCAACGTCATGCCGCCCGCCTCGAACACGTTCGACCGGCTCATTGATATGACCCCGCAGGTCTTTGACCGCATTGACCGGTTCATCGACCAGCGCAAGGCCGACAAAGTATAATCCACGCTCTGAGCGCCCATAATAAGCACCGCCCGAAACTTCAAAAGGGTGGTGCTTGTTTTGAAACGAATGATATTTGCGCTTCTGTGCGTGCTCGCCATGCTCTTTCCGTGTGCGCCGCGTGCCTATGCCGCCGGGACGGACAATGCGGCACAGGCCGCCATCGTCGTGCATCCCGAGACCGGAACGGTGCTCTATGAAAAGAATGCAGATGCACGCCTCGGCATTGCCAGCACGACGAAGATTATGACGGCGCTCGTCGTGCTCGAGCACTGTGCGCTCGGGGAACCGGTCGAGATCCTGCCGGAATACACGGCGGTCGAGGGCTCGTCGATGTATCTGCGCGCCGGAGAGACGTACACGGTCGAGGAGCTGCTCTACGGCATGATGCTCGTGTCCGGCAATGACGCCGCGCTCGCGCTCGCGTGTCACACGGCGGGCTCGGTGCAGGCATTTGCAGACATGATGAACGATAAGGCGCGTGCGCTCGGCATGACCGGCAGCGCCTTTCAAAACCCCAACGGGCTTGATGCCGAGGGGCATTATTCCACGGCGCGCGACATGGCGGCGCTCACCTGTGCGGCTATGGCGAACGACACATTTTGTACCATCGTATCGACGCGTAGCGTGACCGTGGACGGGCAGACGCTCGTCAATCACAACCGGCTGCTGCGCAGCTATGACGGCGCGATCGGCGTCAAGACCGGCTACACGAAGGCATCTGGACGCGCACTCGTGTCCTGTGCACAGCGCGGTGCGACGCGCTTTGTCTGTGTGACGCTCTCGGATCCGGATGACTGGAATGACCATGCGCGTCTGCTCGACTGGGCGTTTGCAAACTATGTATATCGCGCCGTCGCCGGAGATACGCCGGTATATGCCGTTCCGGTGCTCTCCGGCACGGTGCAGGTCTGCGCGGTAACACCGGAGCGGGAGGCCTATCTGCTCCTGCGGCCGGAGGATACGGTGACGCTCACGGCGGAGCTGCCGCGCTTCGCGTTTGCACCGGTGGAGCAGGGGGCGCAGGCGGGGACACTTACGGCTACGGGGCCGGCGGGACAAAGCGTCACGGTGGCGCTGTGCTACCGTGATCCTGCGGCGCTTGACCCGAGCGTGAAGGCCACGCCGTTTGCACGGCTCGGCCGCCTGTGGACGCGCGTCAGCCGGTATTTTTCCGCTTACTATCCTGAATTTTGAGGTGATGACCATGCAGCAGCGGCTGCAAAAGTGCATTTCCGAGGCGGGCGTTGCGTCCCGCCGCGCGGCTGAAACAATGATCTCCGCAGGCCGTGTGACCGTCAACGGCTGCGTTGCACAGCTCGGCGCGCAGGCAGACCCGGAGACCGACGTCATCTGCATTGACGGCCGTCCGCTGCCGTCCAGAGCGCCGAAGCGGTACATAATGCTCAATAAGCCGCGCGGCTATGTCACGACGCTGCATGATGAGCGCGGCCGCAAAACGGTGGCGGATCTCGTGGCATCATTGGGTGAGCGGCTGTATCCGGTCGGCCGGCTGGATCTGGATTCCGAGGGTCTGCTCATTTTGACCAATGACGGCGAGATTGCAAACTGCCTCATGCACCCGTCGCACGAGATCACCAAGACGTATGAGGTCGATGTTGCGGGCGGCGATCTTGCAGCCGCAGCAGAGGTCATGCACGCCGTCACAGAGCTGGAGGGCTATCGCGTCCGCCCGGCGGAGGTGACGGTGCTCGCGCCCGGCCGTCTGTCCGTCACGATCCATGAGGGGCGCAACCGGCAGGTGCGCCGTCTGTGCGCGCTCGCGGGTCTGCGCGTGCTGCGCCTTGTGCGTGTGGCGGAGGGAGAGCTGCGCCTCGGCACACTCGCGCCGCGCCGGTGGCGGGAATTGACCGACAAGGAGGTCGCCTACCTAAAATCGCACCTTTGAGGCGAGGAAGTTTATGCAAGTTTTTCGCGCAAAAGTTGCAGATGTGACTTGCAAAATACCCGGCATTTGCTTAAAATATAAAAATACGCTGCGACATAGCAGCAAAAAATGCGTATTTGCAAGGTGAACATATGAAAATGGATATATTGTCTGTTTTGGAACATAAATTTCCCTCCTTTTCGAAGGGGCAGCGGACGATCGCACAGTTTATTCTCAAGAACTATGATAAGGCGGCCTTCATGACGGCGGCGCGCCTCGGCGAAGTGACCGGCGTGAGTGAGTCGACCGTCGTGCGCTTTGCGGCCGACCTCGGCTATCGGGGCTATCCCGGCATGAAAAAAGCGCTGCAGGAGATCGTGCGCAACCGACTGACCTCGGTCGAGCGCATCGAGGCGGCTGAGAGCACCATGGACGGGCACGACGTGCTCAAAGCGGTGCTGCGTGCCGATATCAATAACCTTCAGGCCACGCTCGACGAGATCGATCAGGATTACTTCAATCAGGCGGTCGATATGATCCTGTCCGCAAAGCACATCTACATCATCGGCATGCGCACGTCCACGACGCTGGCGGATTTTCTGGCGATCTATCTTAAGCTCCTGCTCGACAACGTCACTGTCGTCAAGGAGATCGCCGCGCGCGAGGTCTACGAGCAGCTGCTGCGCATCGGTGAGGGTGACCTCATCATCGGCATCAGCTTCCCGCGCTATTCCAAGCGCACGATCAGCGCCATGAAGTTTGCGCGCGACCACGGTGCACGCTGCCTCGGCCTGACGGACGGCAAGGTTTCGCCGCTCAATGAGATCTCGGATGTCTGCCTGTATACGAAAAGTGAGATGGTCTCGTTCCTGGATTCTCTCGTCGCACCGCTGAGCATGATCAACGCGCTCATCATGGCGGTCAGTGCGCGCGACCGCGCGCGCACGTTCGAGACCTTCCGGGAGCTGGAGAACGTCTGGAAAGAATACGAGGTGTATGGAACCGTTGAAAGCTGATGTAGTCGTGATCGGCGGCGGCGCGGCCGGGTTCATGTGTGCGCTCACGGCGGCGCAGCGCGGGCTGAGCGTCGTGCTGCTCGAGCAGAACAAGATGCTCGGCAAGAAGCTGCGCATCACCGGCAAGGGCCGCTGCAATGTGACGAATAACTGCGACATCAAGACCGTGCTCGCAAACATCCCCGGCGACGGACGTTTTCTCTACAGCGCGCTCAACCGTTTCGAGCCGAGCGACACGATGGCGCTGTTTGAATCCCTCGGCGTGCCGCTCAAGACCGAGCGCGGCAACCGCGTGTTTCCGGTCTCCGACCGCTCGCACGACATCGCCAATGCGCTTGAGCGCGCCTATGCGCGGGCGGGCGGGCGTGTTCTGCACGCCTGTGCGACCGATATTCTGACGCGCGACGGTGCAGTTTCCGCCGTCGTGACCACGGAGGGCACGATCGACTGCGGCGCGGCCGTTGTCTGCACCGGCGGTATGTCGTACCCGCTCACCGGCTCGACCGGCGACGGCTATCGCTTTGCGCAGCAGTTCGGCCACACGGTCACGCCGCTGCGCGCCTCGCTCGTGCCGCTGGAATCCAATGACCCTTGGTGCGCCGAGATGCAGGGCTTTTCCCTGCGCAACGTGACGCTCACGGTCTATGATGAGCACAATAAGCAGGTCTATTCCGACCTCGGCGAGATGCTCTTCACGCATTTCGGTGTCTCCGGCCCGCTGGTCCTGTCGGCAAGCGCGCATATGCGCGACTTCTCGCAGCACAGCTACCGCCTGTCCATCGACCTGAAGCCGGCGCTGGATGAAAAGAAGCTCGACGCGCGCATCCTGCGTGATTTTCAGAAATATGCCAACCGGGACTTTAAGAACGCGCTCTATGACCTTGCGGGTCATGCCATGATCCCGGTGCTCGTGCGCCTGTCCGGTATTCCGGAGGATACGAAGGTCAACACTGTCACGCGCGAACAGCGGCACAAGCTCGTGGAGCTGTTCAAGCACTTCCCGGTCTCCGTGTGCGGTACGCGCCCGATCAGTGAGGCGATCATCACCTCCGGCGGCGTGTCGGTCAAGGAGATCAATCCCCGCACCATGGCATCCAAGCGGATGCCGGGGCTGTATTTTGCCGGTGAAGTGCTCGATCTGGATGCCTATACCGGCGGCTATAACCTGCAGATCGCGTGGAGCACCGGTTATGTGGCCGGCAGCGCCGTCTGCACATGACATGGAAAGGAATCAACGCTTTGGATACACACATTACCGTTGCCATTGACGGCCCCTCCGGTGCCGGAAAGAGTACGATCGCCCGCGCGGCCGCGCGCCGCTTCGGTCTGATCTATGTGGACACCGGTGCGATTTACCGCACCGTCGGTCTTGCCGGAGAACGCGCCGGCGTGAACTGCTCGGATGCGGGTGCCATGCAGGCGCTGCTGCCGGCGCTGCGCATCGAGCTCGTGTATGATGCGGCGGGAGAGCAGCGGATGCTGCTCAACGGAGAGGACGTTTCGGATACGATCCGTCTGCCGGAGGTGTCACTGCTGGCCTCGCGCGTGTCGGCGCTGCCGGTCGTGCGCGCGTTCCTGCTTGATATGCAGCGCAGCCTTGCCCGCACGCACAGCGTCGTTATGGACGGGCGCGACATCGGTACGGTCGTTTTGCCGGATGCCGGTCTGAAGATCTTTCTGTCCGCCTCGGCGGAGTGCCGCGCGCAGCGCCGCTGGCGTCAGCTGCAGGAAAAGGGCATTCAGGAGCCGTATGCCGACGTTCTGCGTGAGCTCGAGCAGCGCGATTATGACGATACCCACCGCGCCATTGCGCCGCTCAAGGCAGCGCCGGACGCCGTGCACATCGACACGAGCGATCTCACGCTTGAGCAGAGCATCGATGCCGTGTGTGCAGCCGTCCGCGCGCGCTTCGGACTGGAGGCGGACGCATGAGAGAGCTGCGCGTCGCCAAGTCTGCCGGTTTTTGCTTCGGCGTCAGCCGCTCGGTCAAAATGGCCGAGGAGATGCTCGCGGCCGAGGCAAACTGCTACAGCCTCGGCGAGCTGATCCATAATGACGACGTTGTGCAGCATCTGCGCTCAGAGGGGCTCACGGTCGCGGACGGACCGGAGCAGATCCCGCAGGGCGCGTCGGTCATCATCCGATCCCACGGTGTCAGCCGTGCGGAGTTTGAGGCCGTGCAGAGCACGGGCGCGACGGTGTATGACGCGACCTGCCCGAAGGTCAAGCGCATCCACGAGATCGTGGCGGAGGCCTCCGCTGAGGGGCGGCAGCCGGTCATCATCGGAGCCGCCGACCACCCGGAGGTGCGTGCGATCTGCGGCTGGTGCACATCCCCAATTGTGGTCAATGACGCCTCACAGCTCGCCGCGCGTATCGCTGACGGCACCATTGACTGTGCAAAACCGCTGACTGTTGTCATCCAGACGACCCAAACGCAAGAAAAACTGCTGGAATGTCAGAAAATTATAAAAAAAGAGTGTACAAACGCCAAATTGTTTGATACAATATGTGGTGCTACGTTTACACGTCAGACAGAGGCCGCGCAGATGGCCCGCAACTGCGATGCAATGGTCGTTGTCGGCGGCAGCCACAGTGCAAACAGCCGCCATCTCTACGAGATCTGCTGCAGTGCGTGTGCAAACGTGCAATTTATTGAAAACGCAGCGCAGCTTGATACAAGCGCGTTCGTACATGCGGATACGGTCGGCTTGACAGCCGGGGCCTCCGTGCCTGCATGGATCATTAAGGAGGTAAAACAAAAGATGAGCGACGAGATCCTGACTCAAGAAAATCCCATGGAGACTGAAAATTTTGATGAAATGCTGGAGGCATCTCTCAAGCCTATATATAATGGAGAAAAGGTAACCGGTACGGTCGTGGCCATTTCCGCCACCGAGATCAGTGTCGATATCGGCACCAAGTATTCCGGCTTCATCCCGACCAGCGAGTTCACCGACGACGGCATCAAGGTTGAAGATGTCCTGCACGTCGGCGACAGCATTGAGGCGAGCGTTGTGCGCGTCAACGATGTCGAAGGCACTGCGATGCTCTCCAAGAAGCGTCTGGACGCCGTGAAGAACTGGGCCGCCATTGAAGAGGCGCAGGAGAGCGGCGAGATCGTTGAAGGCAAGGTCACCGAGGACAACAAGGGCGGCATCGTTGTGTCCGTCAAGGGCATCCGCGTGTTCGTGCCCGCTTCCCAGTCCGGCCTGCCGAAGGACGCGGCCATGTCCGAGCTCGTCGGCCAGACCGTGCGCCTGAAGATCACCGAGGTCAACCGCGGCCGTAAGCGCGTTGTCGGCTCCATCCGCGCTGTCGCCCAGAAGGAGCGCCGCGAGCGTGCCGAGAAGATCTGGAGCGAGATCGAGGTCGGCAAGCACTATCACGGTGTTGTCAAGTCCCTGACGTCCTACGGTGCGTTCGTTGACATCGGCGGCATTGACGGCATGGTGCACGTCTCCGAGCTGAGCTGGAGCCGCATCAAGCAGCCGTCCGACGTGCTGTCCGTCGGCGACGAGGTCGATGTCTACGTCATCAGCTTCGACGCGGAGAACCACAAGATCTCCCTCGGCTACAAGGACCCCAACGGCAACCCCTGGACCAAGTTCACGTCCACCTTCCAGGTCGGCGACGTGGCGAAGGTCACCATCGTCAAGCTCATGCCCTTCGGCGCGTTTGCCGAGGTGCTGCCCGGCGTTGACGGCCTGATCCACATCTCCCAGATCGCCAACCGCCGCATCGGCAAGCCCGATGAGGTGCTCACCGTCGGCGACATTGTCGATGCGAAGATCACCGCGATCGACGAGGAGAAGCACAAGATCTCCCTGTCCATCCGCGCGCTGACCGCTCCCGAGCCGGCTCCGGTGCGTGAGCGCCCGGCCAAGAAGCCGATGGCTCCCGAGGCCGACGCCCTCGTCTATGAGATCTCCGCTACCGGTGAGGCCACCGGCAACATCCCCGAGATCGACTTCGACGATGTCGACGAGTAATTTGATTTGAAAGCATCCCTGCACACGCGTGCAGGGATGCTTTTTTGCTGCCCGCACCTTGCGCCGGGGCGTGTTTCTGATTATAATAAAACCATAACAACTGTGTATGTACATAACAGCAACGGAAAGAAAGGAGCGATCCTATGGCACTTTACGGGAAGATCAGGGCAAAGCTAGGCGGCAAGCCGTTTTGCACGATGGTCGTACTGGCGGCAGGCTCGTCCAAGCGAATGGGGCGCGACAAACTGATGATGGAGGTCGGCGGTGTGCCGGTGCTCGTGCGCTCGCTGCAGGCGATGCAAAACTGTGCAGCGGTCGACGAGCTGATCGTTGTCACGCGCACGTCGCGCCTCGAGGAGATCGCTGCGCTGCGCGACCAATATGCCCTCACGAAGATGACGAAGGTCGTTGTCGGCGGCATGACGCGCGCAGAGTCTTCGCTGGCCGGTGTGCTGGCTGCGAGCAACCGTGCCACGCTCATCGGCGTCCATGATGCCGCCCGCCCGCTCGTGACGGATGTGATCATCACCGATACGATCAGCGCGGCGCAAAAGAGCCGCGCGGCCGCGCCCGGCATCCCGGTGCGCGACACGGTCAAGGTCACGTCCGACGGCATCATTACCGGCACGCCCGCCCGCTCGACGCTCTCCGCCATTCAGACGCCGCAGGTGTTTCAGGCGGATCTCATCAAGGCTGCGCTTACCAACGCCATGCGCAAGCATCTGGCCATCACGGACGACTGCTCGGCGGTCGAGCAGCTGCGCGTGAAGCCCGTCGTGACGCAGGGCTCGGAGGAGAACATCAAAATCACGACGCCGATCGACATCGAGCTTGCCGAGCTCATTCTGAGGAGGCGCGGCAGAGCATGATGCGCATTGGACACGGATATGACGTGCATCGCCTCGTCCGCGGCCGCAGGCTTATCCTCGGCGGCGTTGATATTCCGCACGAGACCGGTCTGCTCGGCCATTCGGATGCCGATGTGCTCACGCACGCCGTCATGGACGCGCTGCTTGGCGCGGCTGCCATGGGGGATATCGGCAAGCTTTTCCCGGACAATGACCCCGCATTTGCCGGGGCGGATAGTCTGGCGCTGCTGCGCGAGGTAATGGCGCGCCTGCACGCCGAAGGGTATACGGTTGGCAACTTAGACTGCACAGTGCTCGCACAGGCGCCGAAGCTCGCGCCGCACATTGCGCAGATGCGTTGCAATCTGGCCAAGTGTCTGGACATCGGCACGGACTGTGTCAGCATCAAGGCAACGACCGAGGAGGGACTCGGTTTCACCGGCGCGCGCGAGGGTATCGCGGCGCACGCTGTCGTGTTGATCGAGAAACAGGCGTAAACGCCGGCGCCGCTCCCGCATAGAATGGTGCATCACCATGTGGGAGGGAGCTCATGATGCAGCGCTATTGTCTGATCCTGTGCCGGTCATTGACCTATGCACAGCGGTCGTCGCGGGTGCTTGAGCGCGCGGGCATCACTGCCGTCGTGCGTAAAGCGCCGCTAAGCGTCTCCAAAACCGGATGCACGTATTGCGTCAAACTGAAGGAAACCCAACTGGAACGCGCTCTGCCGCTCCTGGACCGCGCAGCGATCCAGCGGGGAAAAATCTATCGCCTGCTGGAAGACGGTACTTACCAGGAGGTGACGGTATGATCTATCTGGACTCGGCGGCTACGAGCCTGCTCAAGCCGCCGTCAGTGGTACGTGCAGCGTCGATGGCCATACGCACGATGGCGAGTCCCGGCCGCGGCGGACACAGCGCTGCCATGCGCGCGGCCGACACGGTCTTTGCCTGTCGGACGGCGGTCGCGGCGCTCTTTCACGTCCCGGAGCCGGAGCGCGTTGTGTTTACCATGAACGCGACGCATGCGCTCGACATTGCCATTCACTCGCTCGTTTCGCCCGGAGATCCGGTCGTGATCTCAGGCTATGAGCACAACTCCGTCACGCGCCCGTTATATGCCTTGGGCGCGCAGGTGCGCGTTGCGGCGAGCCCGCTGTTCGATCCTGCGGCGGCGGTCGATGCTTTCCGGCGCGCCCTGCCGGGTGCGAGGGCGGCCGTGTGCACGATGGTGTCGAACGTGTTCGGCTATCTGCTGCCGGTGCAAGAGATCGCGGAGCTCTGTGCTGCGGCACACGTCCCGCTGATCGTGGACGCATCGCAGGCGGCCGGCTGCGTCGCGCTGGACGCGTCCGCACTCGGTGCGGCCTTTGTTGCCATGCCGGGGCACAAGGGCCTGCTCGGACCGCAGGGGACGGGCATTTTGCTGTGCTTCGCGCAGCCGGAGCCGCTGCTGTATGGCGGTACCGGTTCGCAAAGCATGCTCCAGACCATGCCGGAACAGCTGCCCGACCGGCTTGAGGCGGGCACGCACAATGTCCCCGGCATCGCGGGGCTGCTGGCGGGCGTCCGCTACGTGTCCGTGCAGGGCGTGGACAATATCGCCCGGCGGGAGCGAAGACTTTCGCAGAATCTGAGCGAACGCCTGAGCAGGGAGACACAGCTGGAAGTGTTTGTATCACCGGACGCGTCCTGCCAGACGGCGGTGCTGTCCGTTCGCTGCCGCGATATGGACTGCGAAACGCTGGCACAGGCGCTTGCGCACAGCGGCATTGCCGTGCGCGCGGGGCTGCACTGTGCACCGGTCGCGCACCGCACTGCGGGCACGCTCGAGACCGGCACGGTGCGCCTGAGCCTGTCGCCGTTTACGACGGATGCGGATATTGCGCACACGGTTCGTGCATTTCATGACATCCTGCGTACAGGCAAAAGCGGATTTTTGTATTGAAATTCACGGGTTTGTAGGGTATAATATTATAATTCATAAGATTGGTGTTTTGCGCCCGCAAAACGGAATCCAACAGCCGAGGGAATGCTTATGGCACAACTTGCAGCCTTCTGGGCAAAGCTGACGATACTGGTGTCGACGATGCGGTTTTCGGACATCGTGGATATTCTGATTGTCGCTTATCTGATCTACAATATCATCATGCTCATCCGCAAGACGAATTCGTTCCGCCTTGCGCGCGGTATTCTGCTGATCCTGATTGCGCTTTGGCTCTCGGGTGTGCTGAAGCTGACGATGTTCAACCGCCTTCTGCAAAAGACGGTCGAGCTCGGACTCATCGCGCTCGTGATCATTTTTCAGCCGGAGCTGCGCCGCCTGCTCGAGCGTATGGGCAGCAAAACGTTCCCGAGTTTCGGGGCGAAGCCGCTTGAGACGCTGGGCATGGATAACGTCATCTCGCAGACGATCGCCGCGTGCACGCAGCTGTCATCGACCAAGACCGGCGCACTCATCGTTTTTGAGCGCGGTGTAACGCTCGACGAGCAGATGCGCAGCGGCACGACCGTCAATTCCGATGTGACGGCGGAGCTGCTCAAGAATATTTTCTATCCCAAAGCGCCGCTGCATGACGGCGCAGTCGTGATCCGCGACGGCCGCATTGCGGCGGCCGGCTGTGTCCTGCCGCTGACGAGCAACACGAATCTCAGCCCCGATCTCGGTACGCGCCACCGCGCGGGCATCGGCATGAGCGAACATTCGGACGCTGTGGTCGTGATCGTCTCCGAGGAGACCGGGGGCATCTCCATCGCTGTGGATGGCATGCTCAAACGCCGCCTTTCCGCAGAGACCTTTGAGGCGATCCTGCGCAGTGAGCTTCTGCCCGCGGAGGAGCAGCAGCGCAGGCGCTGGGACGTTTTTGTCGATTTCGTGAAGAAACTCAATCCGCTTCGCCGGGAGAACCGCTATGACAAAAAAGACGACAATCAACAAAATCATCAGCAGTAAGGCGTTTTGGATCATCATTTCGCTGCTGGGCTCGTTCCTGCTGTGGATGTATATCATGTCCACGGAGGAGACGACGATCGAAAAGACGTTTTCCAATGTCAAGGTCGTGTATCAGGGCGCGGATGATCTGCGCGCCGCGCGCGGCCTAATCGTGACGGATGCCGACGCCGACAGTGTGACCGTGCGTCTCAAGGGCACGCGGCGTGTGCTCGGAAATCTCAGCTCCGCGGATCTGTCTGCGGTCATTGACGTGTCCGGCATTTCGCAGGCGCGTGAGATGCAGGTGAGCTATTCGCTGCAGTATCCGACCAATGTCGACAAGAGCAGCATCACGGTCCTGAGCAAGACGCCAGAGACCATCAGTTTTTCCGTCGTGCAGGAGGCGAACAAGACGCTGGAGGTCAAGGGCGTCTTTACCGGCAGCGTCAAGGAGGGCTATACGGCTGAGCCCATTAAGGTGGAGCCGTCGTCCATCACGCTCTACGGCCCGCAGGAGGAGCTCGACGAGGTCGACAGCATCTGTGTCTATGTCACACGCACGGAACTGGATAAGTCCATCGCACCGACCAACTGCCCCTATGTCCTGCTCGATAAGGACGGCAATAAGCTCAAGCCCAAGGAGATCTCCGGCAACTATGATACGGTCAGCGTGTCGATGCCGGTGCTGATGAATAAGGAGCTGCCGCTCAAGGTCTCACTTGTGGGCGGCGCCGGAGCGACGGAGGAAAACTGCGTCGTCGATATCGAGCCGAAGAGCATTCAGGTCGCCGGTGACACGGATGTGCTCAGCAAGCTCAATCAGATCGTCGTTGCGACGATCGATCTGTCCGGCTTTGCTACGTCGTATGAGAAGACGGTCACGATCCCGCTGGAAAATGACCTGCGCAACCTCAGCGGCGTTACGGAGGCGACGGTGCGCGTCTCTGTCCGAGGCCTGGCGACGGAGAAGATCACGGCGACGAATATTACGACGACCGGCACGACCCGCAGTGTCGAGATCATGACGACGTCGCTGGCTGTGACTGTCCGCGCGCCGGAGGATGTGATCTCGCAGATCACGGCGGAGAACGTGCGCGTGGTCGTGGATCTGACCAATTATAAGGCCACGAGCGGCACGGTCGCCGTTCCGGCGAAGATCTATGTGGACGGCTTCTCCAACGCCGGCGCGGTCGGAGAATATGTCGTGAATGTGCGTTTTACAGGAGGATGATACGATGACGCAGAATGCTGTGGTGACCAAACTGATCAGCCGCCATGTGGCGGAGGTGGAGGTGGAGCGCGGCACGGCCTGCGGCGGCACTTGTGAGTCGTGTGAGGCGTGCGTGTTTCAGAGCCGCATCCGGGCCGAGGCGCTCAATAAGGTTTCGGCGCTGCCTGGTCAGAAGGTCGTCATTGAGAGCAAGACGTCGGACGTGCTCGGCGCGGCTGCGCTGCTGTATCTGGTGCCGTTTGTGCTCCTGTTTCTGGGTTATGCCATCGGCAGCGCGCTCGGCTGGGGTGAGGGCGGCTGCGTGCTGATCGGTTTTGCGTTTTTCGCGCTTGGCGTGGCGTGCAATGTCGTGTACCAGCGCCGCAAGAAAGCGAGCCCCATTACATTTGAGATCATTCAGGTCCTGGAGACTTGAGATAAGAAGGGTAAGAGCAAATGATTAGAAGTATGACCGGCTACGGCGGCGCGAAGGGCACCGTCGAGGGCCTGAGCGTTACGGTCGAGCTCAGGAGCGTCAACAACCGCTATCTGGACATTGCCGTGCGCATGCCGCGCAACTTCCTCTTCGCCGAGGACGCGGTCAAATCCACCATCCAGCAGCACGTCAGCCGCGGCAAGCTGGACGTGTTTGTCACGATCGACTCCTCACAGGCGGAGGACACCGTCCTGCGCGTGAACGAGCCGCTGCTGCGCGCTTATATTGACACGCTCAACGCGCTCGCTGTGCGCTATGATCTGAAAAACGACATGTCGCTCATGTCGCTCATGCGTTTTCCGGACATCCTGTCCGTGGAAAAGGCGGAAGCGGATCAGGATAAGATCCGCGCCGGTCTGATCGAGCTGACGCAGCAGGCGCTGGAGGATTATGACCAGATGTGCGAGCGTGAGGGCGAAAAGCTCCGTGCGGACGTGGCCGAGAAGCTTGCGCGCATCGAGTCGCTCGTCGCGCAGGTCGAAACGGCCGCTCCCGAGACGGCTGCCGCCTATGAGACGCGCCTGCGCCAGAAGCTCGAGGCGGTGCTCGCTGCGACCGATATTGACGAGTCGCGCATCATTGCCGAGGCCGCCATTTTTGCCGACCATGTCGCCGTCGATGAGGAGACGGTGCGTCTGCGCAGCCACATTGCCCAGCTGCGCCAGATGCTTGAGAGCGGTTCCCCGGTCGGCCGCAAGGCGGACTTCCTCATTCAGGAATTTAACCGCGAGGCAAATACCATCGGCTCCAAGTGTCAGAATGCGGACATCGCAAAGGTGGTCGTGGATCTTAAGTCCGAGATCGAGAAGATCCGTGAGCAGATCCAGAACATTGAGTAAGGAGCGGCGACTTGAAACTCATCAATATCGGATACGGAAACTATGTTTCCTCGGAGCGGCTGTTGGCTGTCGTCAGTCCGGATTCCGCCCCCATCAAGCGCATCGTGCAGGACAGCCGAGAGATCGGCATGCTCATCGATGCGACCTACGGCCGGAAAACGCAGGCCGTCCTCATCATGGATACTGGTCACGCCGTGCTCTCGGCGCTGCCGCCGGATGCGGTACAGGCCCGTGTTGAGGCCACAGATACGGAAACCGGAGGAGATATGATATGAACCATCAGACAGGGAAGCTGATCCTGATCTCCGGCCCCTCGGGCACCGGAAAGAGCACGGTCATCTCGCGCCTGATGCGCTTGCGCGATGACGTGTGCTTTTCCGTCTCTGCCACGACGCGCGCCCCGCGCCCCGGCGAGGTCGACGGAGCGGATTACTTCTTCGTTACACGCGCGATGTTTGACGCTATGGTCGCGTCGGATGAGCTGCTTGAGCATGCTGAATATGTCGGCAATTGCTACGGCACACCGAAGAGCTATGTCGAGCGGCGCTGCGCTGAGGGTGTGCATGTCCTGCTGGATATCGACGTGCAGGGGGTGCACCAGATCAGCGAGAAGCGGCCGGACGCGATCCGCGTTTTTATGATGCCGCCGTCCTTTGCGGAGCTTGAGCGCCGCCTGCGCGGCCGTCATACGGACGACGAGCAGAAGATCTGCGAGCGGCTGGCACAGGCGCGGCGTGAATGCGCGCTGGCGTATACCTATGATTACGTTGTTATCAACGATGATCCCGACGTTGCAGCCAAGGAGCTAGACGCCATCATCACGGCAGAGTGCTGCCGCTATCCCGATCGGAAAAACTATTTTACAGAGGTGCTTGAAAAATGATGCTGTATCCCCCCATGAGCGTTCTGGCCGAAAAGGCCGGCAGCCGCTATCTTCTGGTGAACCTGGTCGCGCGCCGCGCGCGCAACATTGCCGCCGCTGCACAGGCCGCCGGCGAGCCGCTGGATACCAAGCCGGTGTCCATGGCGATCGACGAGGTGTATGACGGCCGCCTTCAGGTCGTGCACAAGGAATAATCCTTCAGGCGGGCACTACCCGCCTGATTTTTTCGGAGAGGAGGCGCGCAGATGCTGCAGATCCCGGTCGCAAAGGTCGCCGTTTTGGCTGCAACGTTTGCGTTTGACCGACCGTATACGTATAAGATCGCGCAGCCGCTGACGGATACGCTCCGTCCCGGTTGCCGCGTCATGGTGCCGTTTTCGCGCGGCAACCGCCCGTGTGAGGGCATGGTGCTCGCGCTCGATCAGGCGCAGGATGACCCAAAACTCAAGCCCATCACGCGTCAGCTTGACCCTGAGCCCATTCTCTCACCGGAGCTGATCCGGCTCGCCATCTGGATGCATGACCGCTTTTTCTGCACCATCTACGATGCGCTGCACGCGATCCTGCCGGCCGGTGTCTGGTATCGGGTCAGCACGGTCTACCGCGCTGCACCGGAGCTGGATGCCGATGCGGCACTCACGCTTTGCGGCCGCTCCAAGCAGCGGCGGCTGGCGCTGGAGACCGTGCTCGCGCACGGCGGGCGCTGCCCACTGGAGATGCTGCAGACGGCGTTTGGCGATAATGATCCGGCGAGTGCGCTGCACTGGCTCGTGGAGCAAAAGCTCCTGACCGTCGAGGGGGTGGAAAAGCGCGTCGTGCGCGACAAGCAGCTCGAGTATGCGAGCCTTGCCGTCTCGCTCGAGGAGGCGCAGGAGGAGATCCGCCGCCGCAGACGCGCGCCGCATCAGGTCGCGATCCTGGAGCTGCTGTGTACGATCGGCCGCGCCTCGGCCGACGAGGTGTGTCAGTTTACCGGTGCACCGAAGACGTCTATGAAGACGCTTGTGCGGCAGGAGCTCGTTCACATCGATACGGAGCCCTATTTCCGCCGCCCGACGCATTATACCGGGCAGCCTAAGCCAATCCCTGCGCTCACGGCGGCGCAGGCAGAGGTGTTTTCCGGTCTGCAGGCGCTGCTGCGCTCGCCGGATGCACAGGCGGCGCTGCTGTTCGGCGTGACCGGCAGCGGCAAGACACTCGTGTACCTGCATCTGATCGAGCAGGCGCTTGCGGCAGGGCAGGGGGCAATCCTGCTCGTGCCCGAGATCTCGCTGACGCCGCAGATGATCAAGGCGTTTTCCGCGTACTTTGGTGATGCGGTGGCCGTTTTGCACAGCGGCCTTCCGCTCTCGGAGCGTTATGATGAGTGGAAGCGCATCCGCGCCGGCCTTGCGCGCGTCGTCGTCGGCACACGCAGCGCCGTCTTTGCGCCCATGGAGAACCTCGGCCTGCTCATTATCGACGAGGAGCAGGAGGACACCTATAAATCCGAGAGCACACCGCGCTACCACGCGCGCGACGTGGCAAAATTTCGCTGCGCGCAGCATCGCGCGCTGCTGCTGCTCGGCTCGGCGACGCCGGACGTTGTCAGTCGCTATTACGCAGAGACCGGCCGCTACCACTATTTCACGCTGCCGGATCGCTTCAACGCCCGTAAGCTGCCCGATGTCATCATCGCCGACATGAAGCAGGAGCTGCGAAACGGGAATTCCGGCTCGATCAGCTCCGTGCTCTATGCCGAACTGGAGGAAAACCTCCGCCGCGGTGAACAGAGCATCCTGTTTCTCAACCGCCGCGGTGCGAGTAAGCTCGTCACCTGTGCCGAGTGCGGCGCGACGTATTCGTGTCCGAACTGCAGCGTCAGCCTGACGTACCATCAGGGTAACCAGATGCTCATCTGCCACCACTGCGGCTACCGGCAGCGCGTCGACGACCGGTGTCCGGTCTGCGGCGGGGAGCTGCGCTTTCTCGGCGACGGGACGGAGCGCATCGAGGCAGATGTGCACGCCCTCTTTCCCGGCGTGGAAACGCTGCGCATGGATGCCGACGCCATCGCCATGGCCGGCACGCACGAGGCGCTGCTGCAGCGGTTCGCGCGAGAGCGCATCCCCATCATGATCGGCACGCAGATGATCACGAAGGGGCTGAATTTCGAAAATGTCACGCTCGTCGGCGTGCTCAATGCCGACCAGAGCCTGTATGTCGGCGACTACCGCGCCAATGAGCGCACATTTTCGCTCATCACGCAGGTCGTCGGCCGCAGCGGCCGCGGCGATGCACCCGGCCGCGCCGTGATCCAGACATTCACACCCGCAAACGAGACCATCCGTCAGGCCGCACGGCAGGATTACGATGCGTTTTACCGTTCGGAGATCGCGCTGCGGCAGCTCAACGGCACGCCGCCGTTCAGCGAGGTGCTGGCCGTCACGGTCTCCGGTGCGCAGGAGAATGCGGTCGTGCGCTGCTGCGCCTATATCCGCGATTACTTCCGGCAGACCGTTGGTGAACGCGCGGAGGTGCTCGGTCCGGCACCGCTGCCGGTCGTGCGCATGAATAACCGCTACCGTTACCGCGTCACGCTCTACTGCAGTCAGAGCAGGGAGGTGCGCCGTGCGGCGGCGAATATCGTCATGTACTGCAACACTGAAAAATCATTCCGCGATGTCACCGTCTTTGCCGATGACAACCCGCTGGACTAAGGAGAGGTATACAATGGCTACAAGAATGATCCTGAAAAACGGCGACCCCCAGCTGCGCAAGCACTGCCACGAGGTCAAGGATTTCAATCCCCGTCTGCACACGCTGCTCGACGATATGCGCCAGACGTTGGCGGAGTCCAACGGCGTCGGCCTCGCCGCGCCGCAGGTCGGCGTGCTGCGCCGCGCCGTCATTGTGCTGGAAACGAACGTCCCTGATGAAAAGGACGAGTATATGATCGAGCTTATCAACCCCGTCATCGTCGAGACGGCGGGCGAGCAGGTCGGCGCCGAGGGCTGTCTGAGCGTGCCGGATGAGTATGGCATCGTTGCGCGCCCGGACTATGTGAAGATCCGCGCGCAGGATCGCCACGGCGAATGGTTTGAGGTCGAGGGGCACGGTCTGACGGCGCGTGCGTTCTGCCATGAGCTCGATCACCTTGACGGCGTTCTGTTTACCGACAAGGCCACGCGGATGCTCGCTCCCGAGGAGCTGGAGCAGCCGTCGAAGAGGTGAGGCGCATGCGCATCGTTTTCATGGGCACGCCGGATTTTGCGGCTGTGTCCCTGCAGCGCCTGCTGGATGCCCACTTTGACGTGGTCGGTGTGTTCACACAGCCGGACAAGCCCAAAAACCGCGGCATGAAGCTCCAGCCGAGCCCGGTCAAGGAGATCGCGCTGGCAAACGGCCTGCCGGTCTTTCAGCCGGAAAAGATGCGTGACGGCACGGCGCTGGCAGCGCTCCAAAGCCTGCAGCCGGATATTCTCGTCGTCGTGGCCTACGGCCGCATCCTGCCGGACGAGCTGCTTGCCGCCGCACCCCTCGGCGCGATCAATGTGCACGGCTCGCTGTTGCCGAAGTATCGCGGCGCAGCGCCCATCCAGTGGGCGGTGCTCAACGGCGATGCGGCGACCGGCGTGTCGACGATGTACCTTGACCGCGAGATGGACACCGGTGATGTGATCTACACTGAGCAGACGCCGGTCGGCGAATTCGAGACTGCCGGTGAGCTCTTTGACCGGCTGGCCGTCATGGGTGCGGATCTGCTCGTGCGCACGCTGCGGGATGTTGACGCTGGCGTTGCCCCGCGCACTCTGCAGGATCACAGCGCGGCGACGTATACCCGCCCGCTCACGCGCGATGATTCGCCCATTGACTGGGATCAGAGCCCGCGCGCGATCATCAAGCATATCTGCGGTCTCGAGCCGTGGCCGGTCGCAACTGCGGAGCTCGGCGGGCAGACGTTTAAGATCCACGCCGCCGATTATTCAGACCGAACGACGCGCAAACTACCCGGAACGATCGTGGCTGCCGGTAAGGACGGCGTCACCGTCGCCTGTGCCGATGGGCAGACGGTGCGCATCACGCAGCTGCAGGCGCCGGGAAAAAAGCGTATGTCCGCAGCCGACTACCTGCTTGGGCACACGCTGCCCGTTGAGGGCTGAGTATGGCTATGACTGCACGGGAAGCGGCATGGACCGCGCTGCAGCGCTGGCGCAAAAACGGTGCGTGGTCGGATGCCGCGCTCAACATCGTGCTGCAAAATGCGCAGCTTGCGCCACGTGACGCTGCGCTCGCAGCGCGCATCTGCTACGGGACGCTGCAAAATCTGGCGCTGCTGGATCATTACCTTGCGGCATACTGCACGACGCCGCTGCAAAAGCTTGAGCCGAAGGTGCTCGACCTGCTGCGGCTGTCGGCGTATCAGATCGTATTACTGGATAAAGTACCGCCGCGCGCGGCGGTGAACGAGGCGGTCGCGCTCTGCCGTAAGGGCGGCTGTGCGCGCGCGGCAGGGCTGGTAAATGCGGTCCTGCGCCGTGTGGCGGAGCACCGTGACGCACTGCCGGAGATCCCGGGTGCGGGTACAGCGTCCTATCTCGCCGTGCGCAGCAGTCATCCGCAGTGGATGGCGCAGATGCTCATCGACGCGCACGGCTATGACTTTGCCGAGCGCGCGCTTTTGGCCAACAACGCCGACGCGCCTGCCTGCCTGCAGGTGAACACCCTGAAAACAACACCCGATGCCCTGGCTGCGTCTCTGCGCGCCGATGGCATCGAGACGCAGCCGCACCCGTGGCTGCCGGATGCGCTGCTGTGCCGCGGCGGAAACCTTGCGGCTGCGCGCGCCTTTGCCGACGGCTGGTTTTATGTGCAGGACGCGGCCGCGCACTGCGCAGCGCTTGCCGCCGGTGTCCATCCGGGGATGCGCGTGCTCGATGCCTGCGCCGCGCCGGGCGGCAAAAGCTTTGCCGCCGCGGTGCAGATGCGCGATCAGGGATGTATGATTTCCTGCGATATACACGAAAATAAATGGAAGCGTATCCGCGCCGGTGCCGAGCGGCTGGGACTGTCGTGCATCTCGACGCGCACAATGGATGCCCGCCGTCCGGATGCCGATCTGGTCGGCACGATGGACGTCGTGCTGGCGGACGTGCCGTGCTCGGGACTGGGTGTGATCCGCAAGAAGCCGGAGATCCGCTTCAAAGACCCGGCGGCGCTCTCACAGCTGCCGGCAATCCAGCGCGACATTCTGGAGGGACTCGCACCGTGCGTGCGTCCCGGCGGTGTGCTGGTGTATTCTACGTGCACGGTGCTTGCGCGTGAGAATGAGGATGTGGTGCGGGATTTTCTGCGCACGCATCCGGAGTTTGCACCGGAAGCGTTTTCGCTGCCGCTCCCGGCGGCGGATACGGCGGGCGGAATGTTTACCTTCTGGCCGCAGGAACATGAAACGGACGGATTTTTTGTCTGTAAGCTGAGGAGACACGAATGAGAGACATCAAAGCCATGCTCCCCGAAGAGATCGCGGCGGCGCTCGCCGAAATGGGGCAGCCGAAATACCGTGCCAAGCAGATCTTCCAGTGGCTTGCGCGCGGTGCGTCGTCGTTTGACGAGATGACGAACCTGTCCAAGGATCTGCGCGCAGCGCTCGCGGAGCAGTTTTACATCTCCAGGCTCGAGATGCTGCGCAAGCAGGTCTCCGCCATTGACGGCACGATCAAGTACCTCTGGCAGCTCGATGACGGCAACGCCGTCGAGACGGTCGTCATGCACTATAAGCACGGCAACACCATCTGCATTTCCTCGCAGGTCGGCTGCCGGCAGGGGTGCGCGTTCTGCGCGTCCACGATCGGCGGCCTGATCCGCAGCCTTGAGCCCTCGGAGATGCTCGACGAGGTGCTTTACTCCGAGCAAGAATCTGGATGCAAGATCTCGAATATCGTCCTCATGGGCATCGGCGAACCGCTTGATAATTTCGATAACGTGATGCGCTTTCTCGAATTGGTGAACCACCCCGATGGAGAAAATATCGGTATGCGGCACATCTCGCTGTCCACGTGCGGGCTCATCGAGCGCTTCGACGATCTGGCGGCGCGCGACTTGCAGCTCACGCTCTCGGTCTCGCTTCACGCTCCGGATGACGAGACCCGCTCGAAGATCATGCCGGCCAACCGCGGCCGCGGCGTTCAGGCGCTCATCGATGCCTGCGCCAGATATTATCAGGCGACCGGGCGGCGCATTTCCTTCGAATATGCGATGATCGACGGCGTGAACGACACGCCCGAGCACGCGCGGCTGCTGGCAAAGCACGCGCGGCGCGTCTGCGCGCATGTGAACCTCATCCCGCTCAACCATGTGGAAGAGCGGGCGTTCCGGCCGTCCACGCCGGAGCATCTCAAGGCATTCATACGCATTTTGGAGCAGGCCGGCGTGAACGTGACCGTGCGCCGCAAGCTCGGCAGTGATGTGGACGCGTCCTGCGGCCAGCTGCGCAAGAAGGTCGCGGATCACCGCGCCTGAAGGGGGAGAGCCCATGCAATGCTTTGCAAAGTCGGACAGGGGTGCTGTCCGCAAGGAGAATCAGGACCGTGCTGCCGGTGCGCGCATCCGGCGCAAGGGCTGCGTTGTCGGCGTCGTCTGCGACGGTATGGGCGGCGCTGCCGGCGGGAAGCTTGCGAGCGAGCTCGCCGCGTCGACCTTTCTGGCGCAGTTTCGCCGGGAGATGATGGCGGGCAGCGCGGTCGAGCCTGCGATGCGCGCAGCCTGCGACGCTGCCAATCAGGCGGTCTACGGCCGCGCCTGTGCAGATCCCGAGCTGCGCGGCATGGGTACGACGATCGTCGCCGCCTGCGTGCGGCACGGACGGCTCACGGTGCTGCACGTCGGTGACAGCCGCGCGTATCTGGTCGGCCTGCGCCGTATACAGCAGATCACGACGGATCACTCGCTCGTGCAGGAGCTGATCGCGAGCGGGCAGGTGCTGCCGGAGCAGGCACATCGCCACCCACGCCGCAATGTGATCACGCGCGCTGTCGGCGTCGGGGCCAAGGTCGAGCCTGACTGCCGCAGCATGCCGTTTCCGCTGGGCGCGCGGCTGCTGCTGTGCACGGACGGACTGTCCAACACGCTCACGGATGTGCAGCTGCATGATTTCTGCCGCAGCTCCAGAGATGCAAAGCAGATCTGCTGCCGCCTGATCGCGGCGGCGCTCTCGCGCGGTGCGCGCGACAATGTGACCGCGCTGGTTCTTTTCCGCTAAGCGCGGCAACGGGGGAACACTATGGAACAATCAATGAATCGTTATATCGGCCAGATGCTGGACGATCGCTACGAGATCCTGGAGGTCATCGGCAGCGGCGGCATGTCGGTCGTTTATAAGGCCATGTGCCATAAGCTGCACCGCTATGTCGCCGTTAAGATCCTGCGCGATGAAATGACGGAGGATGCCGAGCTGAAAAACCGCTTTCAGGCGGAGGCGCACGCTGTTGCCATGCTCTCGCAGCCGAACATCGTCTCGGTGTATGACGTGGGGCACAGCGGCGACACGGAGTATATCGTCATGGAGCTCATCGAGGGCGTGACGCTCAAGCAGCGCCTCGCGGAGCGCGGCGTGTTCAGCGCGCAGGAGGCGCTGAGCTATGCCACGCAGATCGCAAAAGCGCTCCAGCACGCGCATGCGCACGGCATCGTTCACCGTGACATCAAGCCGCAGAACATCATGATCACGAATGACGACATGGTCAAGGTGGCGGATTTCGGCATTGCCGCGCTGGAAAACATCCGCGAGGAGCGCAGCGGACAGGCCATCGGCTCTGTGCACTATATTGCGCCCGAGCAGGCGAAGGGGCTCAATGCAGACGCGCGCAGCGACCTGTATTCGCTCGGCGTCGTGCTCTATGAGATGACGACCGGTCACCTGCCGTATGATGCCGACACACCGGAGGAGATCGCGCTCAAGCATATCGCCGGCAGTGCCAAGCCGCCGCGGGAGTGGAACAGTGACATCCCGGAGGAGCTTGAACGCATCACGCTCAAGGCGATGGAGCCCGACCTGCGCAAGCGCTATCAGTCGGCGGGGGAGCTGCTCAAAGCACTCAATGCCTGCAAAAAGCGCCTCAACCAGCAGCGTCCGCTCGCCGAGCGGCGCAAGGAGAACGCAGAGAAAAAAGAGTCCTTCTTCGGCGTAGGGCACGACCTCACGGAAGAAGAATATCAGCGGCGGCGCAAGCGCGCCAAGCGCGTGAGCTATTTCACGGGCATTTTCTCGGTCGGTGTGTTTGCCGTCTTGCTATTTGTGTTCCTGTGGAACTTCTGGCTCGAGGATCTGTTCCGTACGGCGGAGCGCGTGGATGTGCCGAATTTCACCGGGAAATCCTACGAGGCAGTTGTCAACGACAAGCAGTATTCCGATTATCGCTTTACCGTCGTGTATACCGTTGACCCCGAGGTACCGGACGGCGTCATCATCGCTCAGGACCCGGAATCCGGAAAGAGCCGCATGCGCGTGCCGGAGGGCATCAGTGTACAGCTCACCGTCAGCACCGGTGTTGTCATGGCGGAAGTTCCGTATGTGGTTAATGAGGACTATGAGGCGGCGACGGAGATGCTCGAAAAAGCCGGTTTTACCGTCACGACGGAGTTTCAGGCCTCCAAGGATGTGACGGCGAAGTATGTCATCCGCACAGAGCCTGCTCCGGGCGAAAAGACAGCAGTCGGTACGAGCGTGAAGCTCATCGTCAGCGGCGGACCGACGCTGCGGGAGGTCACCGTGCCCGACCTGTCTACGCTCACGGAGTCGGCCGCGATCGCGCGCATCGAGAGCAGCGGTCTCTGCTATGGCGGCACGTACAAAGAGGCGAATGACGCTAAGCAGGGCACAGTCTTTAAACAGAGCGCACCGGCCAACACAAAGCTTACGGAGTACAGCAAGGTCTACATCTGGGTCTCCGATGGGCCGGAAAAACCGTAACAGACAAAGGAGCACATTGCTTATGGTGCAGGGTGTCATCATCAAGGCGCTCAGCGGCTTTTACTATGTGGCCGCCGGCGATCAGATCGTGGAGTGCAAGGCGCGCGGCCGCTTCCGGTATGACGGGTGCAGCCCGCTGGTCGGCGACCGGGTGCAGCTGAGCTTCGATGCGCACGGCAAGGGGCGCATTGAAGCGGTGGAGCAGCGGCGCAACGCGTTCATCCGCCCGGCAGTGGCGAATATCGACCAGCTCATCATGATCGGCGCGAACGTCAATCCGATTACCGATCCGTTCCTGATCGACCGCGTGGTCGCCATCGCGGAAAACGCGGGCTGCGAGCCGGTCGTCTGCCTCAATAAGTGCGACCTTGACCCGGCGGAGCATCTCTATGACATTTACCGCTCCATCGGTTTTCGCGTTCTGCGCACGAGCGCTGCGACCGGCCTCGGCTTGGATGCGCTGCGCGATGCGCTGCGCGGGAAGACCAGTGCCTTCACCGGCAACTCCGGCGTCGGCAAATCGAGCCTGCTCAATGCGCTCGACGCATCGTTCGGCATTGCGACCGGCGCTGTCAGCGAGCGGCTTGGCCGCGGCAAGCATACGACGCGCCATGTCGAGCTCTATGCCCTCGGTGAGGATACCTTTGTTGCCGACACGCCGGGCTTTGCGTCCTTTGAGGTAGATATGGTCGACCCCATCTCGTGCGAGAATCTGCAGTATGCATTCCGGGAATTCCGGCCATATATCGGCAAGTGCCGCTTTCGTGACTGTGCGCACCTGAAAGAGCCCGGCTGTGCAGTGCTCGCTGCCGTGGAGGCGGGCGAGATCGCGCCCGAGCGCCACGAGAGCTATGCGCGCCTGTATGCGCTCTCGGCACAGGTCTGTGATTGGGAAAAGAAAAAATAACGCACAAATGCACCGCCCTCCGCATATCCTGTAGGGATAACCTGCAAGCGGAGGGCGGTGCTTTATGTTTCGACGGCGGGGGATCTGCTTCTGGATCGGCGTTGCGTGCATGGTCACCGGGGTGCTCATCATTCTGGCGCTCGTGCTGCCGGCGGGATTCTGGTGGTTTGCGCTCGGCGGTGCGCTCATTGCGGCCGGTGTGTGGCTGCTGCGGTGCTGATGGCGGCATAACCGCCGTGTGCCCGGCATAAGGATGTACAAAAACGATAAGGAGCACATCTTTATGGAACTACAACTGGGCAAGCAGGAGCACAGAATGTATACGCGGGTCTTTGACCGCACCGAGGAGGAGACGTGCAGCGTGGACGCCGTCGTGCCAGACGCGCTCGGCGATCTCAGCGCACTCGTGGTCACGGAGGGGACGTTCTGCCTTTGGAATCTCGCGTTTTCGGACAAGAGCGCACAGATCGAGGGCTGCATTGCGGCGGATGTCGTCTATGCCGAGGAAAACGGCGCGCTGCGCAGCTTCCCTGTGGAGCTGCCAGTCAAGGTGCATATGAACGGTGAGACACTCGCAGAGGACGTGCGCCCGTGGCTGCGCTGCACGCTCGCTGCGCTGGATGCGCGCGCGGTCAATTCCCGCAAGGTACGTGTGACGGCGCGGCTGAGTCTGTGCCTGCGCGCCTACCGGGAGACGGAGCTCACGCTCACGGAGCGCATCGAGAGTGACAGCGGTGCCGTATTCACACATTCAGAACCGTTGTGCGTGCACGTGCCGGTGGCCGTGGAGGAACAGACGTTCACCGCAACGCAAATGCACCGTTTTGCCGCCGGACAGCCGGAAACTGACCGCCTGCTGTGCCATGCGGAGGCCGTACTGCTCGACGAGGTGCACATCGCCGACGGGCGCGCAGTTGTGCAGGGGCGTGTGCGCACATCGGTCAGCTATTTGCAGCAGGGGCAGTCCTGTCCGGTCGCTGAGACGTTTGAGACACAGTTTTCGCAGCTGCTCGACTGTCCGGTGGATACCGAGCCCTGTCTGGTGCAGGCAAGCGTCAGCCTGACAGCTGCCTATCTGAACGTGAGTACCGCGGCCGACGGTGCGACGCTGGAGGCGGAATACCATCTGGTCGCGCAGACGGTATGCTTTGGTGAGCTTACAGCTGAGTGCGTGACGGATGCCTATTGCAATATCGCGCAGCTGCAGCTCGAATGGGGGACGATCCCGGCCGGAACGGTGCAGCAGGCAGAGCCGCTGCATCTTGCTGCTGAGGGCATGATCGCGTGCGATGCCGCCGCGCTGACGGTGCGCGCGCAGCAAGCTGAGATCTGCGGCGCTGCGGCCGATGGCTGTGATGTGCTTGCGCGCTTGCTCGTGACGGACGCCGAGCAGCACGTGTCCTGCTTGGAGAAGCGGCTGCACCTGCCGCTGGAGACAGGCGGCGCGCGGGGAGAGCTGCTGTATGCGCTGCCGGAAACGCCGACGGTTACCGCAACGGCAGACGGTTTTCAGCTGCGTGCAGCGGTCACGGTCGGTGTGGCGCGGTTTTGTCCGTCTGAGTTCCGGCAGGTCACCGGCGTGACGGTGCAGGAACGCGTCTGCCCGTATGCAGCCGTTCCGTCGCTGACGATTGTGCGCTGGAATGGAGAAGACCTATGGCAGCTTTCGAAGCGTTATTGTTCCAGTGAGCGCTGCATCCGCGAGACGAATGGCCTCTTGGATGACGACACACCGGCCGAACTGCCGCAATATCTCCTCATCCCCAAGACGGAGGCGTAGTTTTCGCGCAAAAATGCGGATTTTCCTTGCCACGCGGCTCTGTTTGTGTTAAAATGTTCAAAGCATTTTAGCAAGAGGAGTTGTAACTATGTCCGGACATTCCAAGTGGCATAACATACAGAAAACCAAAGGCGCGCAGGATGCCAAGCGTGCGCAGGCGTTCACGAAGATCGCCCGCGAGATGATTGTGGCCGTCAAAGAGGGCGGCAGCGGCGACCCCAATAACAATTCCCGCCTCGCAGCTGTCATTGCAAAGGCGAAGGCCGCCAACATGCCGAACGATAATATTAAGCGCACGATCGATAAGGCGCTCGGCTCCGGCAACACGGATAACTACGAGTCCATTACCTACGAAGGCTACGGTCCGTCCGGTGTCGCCATCATCGTCGAAACGATGACCGACAACCGTAACCGCACCGCCTCCGAGGTGCGCCATTACTTTGATAAGTACGGCGGAAACATGGGCGCGACCGGCTGTGTGTCGTGGTCGTTTGACAAAAAGGGCGTCATCGTCATCAACGATGAGGATCAGGAGCTCGAGGAAGACAAGGTCATGGAGGATGCGCTCGAAGCCGGTGCGGCCGACTTTGCACCCGACGAGGGCGTCTACACGGTTTACACCGATCCCGATGATGTAGCTTCAGTGGCTGAGGCGCTCACGAATGACGGCTATGAGCTGCTGAGCGCGCAGGCAGAGATGGTGCCGCAGAACACCATCAAGCTCACCGACGAGGGCGATATCAAAAACCTCCAGAAGATGCTCGACATGTTCGAGGACAATGACGACGTCCAGAACGTGTGGCACAACTGGGAAGAGTAAATTTCATATGCGCAGTGCGACCGCAGCCGATTCGGCTGCGGTCGTTTTTCGTCACAGAAATGAATATTTTGTGAATTTTCGGATTGTGTCCTGTAAAAGGATGTGTTAAAATACAGCTAATGGAGCGGTATTCTGCTCAGAGATAGGAACGGAGGAAAAACAGATGCAGTCAATGCGGCAAAGAATTGATGGACGAAGCGGTCGTGTGCCCGAACTGCGGCTGCGCGGTGCAGGCGCCAATCAACCAGCAGGAGGATAAACCGTCGACGGGACTGAACATTCTGGCGTTTTTGTTCCCGCTGATTGGCTTGATTTTGTTCCTGTGCTTCCAGAAGACGACGCCGGTGCGCGCCAAAGCAATCGGCAAATGGGCACTGATCGGCTTCATCGTTGGTATTGTGCTTTCGGTTCTGGGCGCTCTATTCTCATAAATATGTATGCGGGTGAAATGCGGTTTGCATTTTACCCGCATTTTACGTCTATGGTGTTTTGGACTTGACGCGAAAATGCTACCCTGTATTTACTATGACGTAGGGAGCGGCAACATGAAGTGGATGAAATTCTGGGACACGATTTCGTCGATCCTGGTTCTGCTTGGCTTGGGGTTGTACGGCAGCAGCTGCTATTATGGTGCATGGTCGATGGTATACGCGGCACTGGGGTGCATCGTTCTGGGTGCGCTCATTGCGGTATTCACGCAACGCTGTCCGTTCTGCCGCCGTTACCTCGGCATGATGTTTTTCTCCGGCAAAAAGACGCACTGCCCGTACTGCGGCAGTGACGTGCGTGCAGACAGAAATGTTTGACAGCACCGTTAATTTCCGCTATGCTGGTCACATAACAGTGTGAAAGCGGGGATACCATGAAACTGGGCCTGTGTCAGATTCCGGTCACGGCGTCCAAAATGGAGAATGATGCGGCCATGCGCCGCTATGTGCGCGATGCCGCCGCTGCCGGCTGCGATCTGGTCGTGCTGCCGGAGATGTGGTGCTGCCCATATGACAATGCGGCGTTTGCAGACTATGCCGAGCCGCAGGGCGGCCGGACGTGGCGTCTGCTGCGCGACACTGCGCGCGAGAGCGGTGTCTGGCTTGTTGCGGGCTCTGTTCCGGAGCGTGACGGGGATGCGATCTACAACACCTGCTATGTCTTTGACCCGACTGGGACGCAGCGGGCCAAGCACCGCAAGGTGCACCTGTTTGACATCGACGTGGCGGGTGGTCAGCGGTTTTTCGAGTCCGACACACTCTCGCCCGGTCAGCACTATACGCTCTTTGACACGCCGTTCGGCAAGGTCGGCGTCGCTATCTGCTTCGACGTGCGCTTTGCAGAGCTGTTTCGAATCCTTGCCCTCGAGGGTGCGCAGCTGATCGTGGTGCCGGCGGCGTTCAATATGACGACCGGTCCGGCGCATTGGGAGCTGCTGTTTCGCGCGCGGGCGCTCGATAACCAGTGCTTTCTTGCCGGCTGTGCTCCGGCGCGGGACGAAGCGGCGGACTATGTTTCCTATGCGCACTCACTTGTGTGCGATCCGTGGGGACGTGTGCAGGCACAGACTGGTGCAGCGCCGGAGCTGTTGATCTGCGACATTGATTTTGCACAGGCGGATGCCGTCCGTGCGCAGATACCGGTTTTGCGCGCGCGGCGAACCGATCTGTATCAGCTCCAATACGAAAAAGACTCGTGAAGATCACGAGTCTTTTTTTATGATGTCTGTGACGGTCAGCGTCTGGCTGTCAACGCGGAATTTAATTTCATAGCCGCCGAATTCCAGCCCGTAGACGCGGCTGGCGTCTGTTTGATACCGGGGGCGCGGGTCTTGCGTGAGCACGCCGATGAGCGCATCGCGCTTGTCGGCTGGGAAGCGGGAGAGCTGCTCCGGCGGGATCGTCACAGTCAGCTCCTGCATCTCCACCTGACCGGTGAAGCCTTCGGCCGCCTCCGGATGGCAGTCGGCGTAGGGAATGTAGGGTTTGATGTCAAAGATCGGCGTCCCGTCCATGAGGTCTGCCCCTGCGACGTGGAGCACCGGCCCGCGCGGATCAGTGAGATCGACGCGCTCGAGCCGCACGCACGACAGGCCGATGGGGTTTGGCCGGAACGGGGAGCGCGTGGCGAACACGCCCATGCGCACATTGCCGCCCAGCCGCGGCGGTCGCACGGTCGGCGACCAGGGGGCGTCAACGTTTTCGGAAAACTCCCAGATTAGCCAGATGTGCGAGTAGCCATCCAGCCCCCGCACGGCCTCGCGGCTGCGAAATTCCGGCACAAAGACGATCTCGGCCTGCAGGCTTTCGACGACACCGCTCTGACGCGGGATGCCGAATTTGGTGGAAAAATCACTGTGGATGTGTGCGATCGGTCTCATAGCTCCATCTCCTCTGCGGTTTGACATACGTGGCGCACGCAGCACGTGCTGCACTGCGGCTTGCGCGCGGTGCACACGGCGCGGCCGTGCAGGACGAGCCGGTGGCAAAAGTCGGACGATTCCTCCGGCGGCAGGATCTTGCGCAGCGCAGTCTCGATCTTGACGGGGTCCTTGAGTCCGTCGACGAGTCCCATCCTGTTTGAGAGCCGGATGCAGTGCGTGTCCACGACCACGGCGGGCTTGTGGTACACGTCGCCGAGGATGAGGTTCGCCGTTTTGCGCCCGACGCCGGGCAGGGAAGTGAGGGCCTCCATCGTGTCCGGCACGCGGCCGCCGTATTCTGCGACGAGCTTGCGCGCACACAGCACGATGTCCCGCGCTTTTGCGCGGAAAAACCCACACGAGCGCACATAGGGCTCGACGTCCTCCGGCTCGGCATCGGCAAACGCCTCGAGCGTCGGAAAGCGCGCAAACAGCGCGGGCGTGATCTGGTTTACGCGTTCGTCCGTGCACTGTGCTGCCAGCCGCACGGCGAAGAGCAGCTCGTAATCCTTCTGATATTGCAGGGAGCATTCCGCAGGGTAGGCCTGGGCCAGCGCGCGGAGGATCTCCCGAACCTGTTCGGGTGTGCGCATTTTCTTCACCTCTCCGGCAGTGTAGCACATTTTACGCCGCCTGCCAAGTGCGGCGAGTTGCCAAGGCGGGCAAAATGCGCTATAATATTGCCATCGCAACACAGGAGGCGCACTATGTACAGACCATTGGCCGATGATATCCGGCCGACCACGCTCGACGATGTGGTCGGGCAAAAACATATACTTGGTCCCAACGGGATGCTCCGGCGCATCGTCGCGTCCGGGGAGATCCCGAACATGGTGTTTTACGGCCCGTCCGGCACCGGAAAGACCACCGTCGCGAGCATCATCGCTGCCAGCACGAACCGCACCCTGCGCCGCCTGAACGCAACGACTGCGAGCATTTCGGACATCCGCAATATCATCGCGGAGCTCGACACCATGCTCACGCCCGGCGGTGTGCTGCTGTATCTTGACGAGATCCAGTATTTCAACAAAAAGCAGCAGCAGTCGCTGCTCGAATTCATGGAGGACGGCCGCATCACGGTCATCGCCTCCACGACGGAAAACCCGTATTTCTACGTCTACAACGCGGTGCTCAGCCGCAGCACGGTGTTCGAGTTCAAGCAAGTGCCGGCTGCCGAGGTGGAAAAGGCGGTGCTGCGCGCAGTGTCCATTCTCTGCGCGCGTGAGAATGTCACGGCGGACATCGAACCGGGCACAGCGGGGTATATCGCCTCTGTCTGCGGCGGCGATGTACGCAAGGCGCTCAACACGGTCGAACTGCTTTTTTCTGCAGCGCCGCGTGACGGCGCGGCTGTTCAGCTCCTGCGCGCGGATGCCGAAAATATCACGCAGCGCAGCGCCATGCACTACGACCGCGCGGGTGACGATCACTTTGACGTTGTGTCTGCGCTTATGAAGTCGCTGCGCGGCTCGGATCCCGATGCGGCACTACACTATCTCGCGCGCCTGCTCGAGGCGGGGGATCTGATCGGCGCTTGCCGGCGCATCCTCTGCTCGGCGAGCGAGGACATCGGGCTTGCCTACCCGCAGGCCGCCATGATCGTCAAGGCCTGCGTGGACTCGGCGCTGCAGCTCGGCCTGCCGGAGGCGCGTCTGCCGCTGGCGGAGGCGGTGCTGCTGCTGGCGACCGCACCGAAGTCCAACTCCGTCGTCATGTCCATCGACGCTGCGATCGCGGACGTGCGGGCGGGGAAGGCAGGGCCGATCCCGCGTGAGCTGCAAAACGTCCACGCAGACGGAACGGGCTTCGAGCGTGAGCAGGGCTACAAATATCCGCACAGTTACCCGGGGCACTGGGTGCAGCAGCAGTATCTGCCTGATGATCTGAAGGGCAAACACTATTACGAGTACGGCGACAACAAGACCGAGCAGGCTGCGCGCGCCTACTGGCAGCGCATCAAGGGGGAGTGAGCGATGGACATTCGAGTCGGCGACATTCTGACGATGAAAAAACAGCACCCCTGCGGTGAAAAGCGCTGGGAGGTGCTGCGCATCGGCGCGGACTTTAAGCTCCGCTGTCTGGGCTGCGGGCGCGAGGTCATGGGTCCGCGTGCAAAGTTTGAAAAAATGATCCGGCAGGTCGATCGGAGCGACACATAAAAAGATGATCCCGGAGCGTGTTTCCGCCACGCTCCGGGATCTTATCATATCTGATTATCTGTGCACGCCGTAGAAGAACAGCGCCACCGTGCCGGGGCCGACATGGCAGCCCGTGACAGGCTCGTAGCACACGGTCAGGCAGTCGCCGGTGAAGCCGCGCTTGCGCAGCTCGTCGAGCAAAAACTGCGCGCTCTGCGCGTCATCTGCATGCGCGATGCCGATCTCCTCGGTCTTGTCCGCGACCAGCTTTTCGTAGAAGTCAGCAAGGGAAGTGAGGGACTGCTTGCGCCCGCGCGTCTTGCCGCACAGGACGATTTTTCCCTCTTCGTCGCCGCGCAGCAGGGGCTTGATCTTCAGCACCGTGCCGACGATAGCGGCAGCCCTGCTCACGCGGCCGCCGCGCTCGAGATAGGCGAGGTCGTCGACCGTGAAATACTGGCACATCACATGACGCCGCTGCGAAATTTTCTCCACGATCTCGTCAAAGGACGCGCCGTTTTCGAGCATACGCGCAGCCTCGACCACGAGCAGCCCCTCGCCGAGAGAGGCGGCATATGTGTCGATGGAGGCAACCTTCCGCTCCGGGAATTCTTCCTTCAGCTCCTCCACAGCGAGGGAGGCAGCATGCGCTGTGCCGCTGATGCCGCCGGACATGCCGATGTAGATCGCATCGTCCCCGGCCGCAAGCGCCTCACGCAGCGGTTCGAGAAAACCGGCGATGTTGATCATGGCGGTCGTCACGGACGTGCCGCTGCGCATCGCGTCATAGTAGGCCTTGCCGTCAAAGTCCACAGTCGGGTCCTGATGCGCCTCGACACCATCGATCAGGTAGGTCAGCGGGATCACGCGCAGGGCATATTTCTGAATGTATGAGGCCGGCAGGTTCGCCGACGTATCGGTAAAGATCTGAATCATATGGGTGCTCCTTTGTTTTGCTCAAAGTGCTGCACATTGTGCGCTCTTTATCCATACACCCGTGGGTGCGCAAATTCAACCTACTGTCATTTTTCCCTGTCTACGTTCCATTTTTACAGTCTCTACGCAAAAAAATGTGTCTCTACTGCTTTGTAGAGCCACTCTACCGCCAGAAACAGACGGAAATAGGAAGAAAATCGGATGCTGGCTCCCCAAAGGCAAAAAAGTTCCGCAGCTCGGATAGAACTGCGGAACCGGAAAAATCGATATTGTCAGCTCAAAAGCTTACTTTACGAGCTTGGCGACTTCCTCAGCGAGGTCATCCTGACGCTTCTCAATGCCTTCGCCCTTCTCAAAGCGGGTGTAGCCCACGAGCTTGATGGAGGCACCGATCTGCTTTGCGACAGCGGCGATGTGATCCTCGACGGAGACTTTGTCGTCCTTGACGAACGGCTGCTGCAGCAGGCAGATCTCCTTGAAGTACTTACCGATGCCACCCATGACGATCTTCTCGATGATGGCGTCGGGCTTCTTGGCGTTCTTCGGATCTTCCTTGGCCTGAGCCAGGCGGATCTCCTTCTCCTTGGCGATGAACTCCTCGGAGACGTCGCTCTTGTCCATGTAGGTCGGGTTCAGAGCCGCGATCTGCATAGCAATATCCTTGCCGAGCTCGATGACAGCAGCGTCGGTGGACTCGGTCTCGAGGTTGACGAGCACGGCGATACGGCCGCCCATGTGGACATAGGGGACGCTCAGGCCGGTGTCGTAGCGCGCGAAGCGGCGGACCTTGATGTTCTCGCCGATGACGAGCACCTTGTCGTTCTGCTCCTCGAGCACGGTCTTGCCGTTGCCGTAAGCGCAGGTGTACAGCGCGTCGAGATCAGCCGGGTTTTCCTTTGCGATGACAGCGGCGACGCCCTTGACATACTCCACAAACAGGTCATTCTTGGCCACGAAGTCGGACTCGGCATTGACCTCGATAATCACACCGATGCCGTCGATGTCAACGGCGTAAGCCATGCCCTCGGCGGCGATGCGGCCGGCCTTCTTCTGAGCGGCGGCGAGGCCCTTTTCGCGGAGCCATTCCACGGCTTTATCGATATCGCCATCGGCAGCGGTCAGAGCCTTTTTGCAGTCCATCATGCCGACGCCGGTCATTTCACGCAGATTTTTCACATCAGCAGCAGAAAATGCCATAATTCTTTCTCCTTTATTGTTTTTATCAGAAGGGCGGGTACGAGGCCCGCCCTTACAGTTTCCGATTACTCTTCGACCTTCTGAGCCTCTTCCTCGGAAGCGGCATCCTCAGCGTCGATGCCCTGACGGCCTTCCTGCACGGCGTTGGCCATGGTGGAAGCGATCAGGCGGATGGCGCGGATGGCGTCATCGTTGGCGGGAATGACGTAATCGATCTCGTCCGGGTCGCAGTTGGTGTCGACGATGGCGACGATCGGGATGCGCAGCTTGCGGGCCTCGGCGATGGCGTTGTGCTCCTTGCGCGGGTCAACGACGAACAGAGCGCCGGGGAGCTTCTTCATTTCCTTGACGCCGCCGAGATACTTCTCGAGCTTCTCCATCTCGCCGAGCAGCTTCATGACTTCCTTCTTCGGGAGCATGTCGAAGGTGCCGTCCTCCTGCATCTTCTTGAGCTGAGCCAGACGGTCGATGCGGGTGCGCATGGTCTTGAAGTTAGTGAGCATGCCGCCGAGCCAACGGGCGTTGACGTAGTACATACCGACGCGGGAAGCCTCTTCCTTCACAGCGTCAGCAGCCTGCTTTTTCGTGCCGACGAAGAGGATGGTCTGACCATTCTCCGCGAGGTTACGCACAAAGCTGTAAGCCTCCTCGAGCTTTTTGACGGTCTTCTGCAGGTCGATGATGTAGATACCGTTGCGCTCGCAGTAGATATACTCCGCCATTTTCGGGTTCCATCTGCGGGTCTGGTGACCGAAGTGGACACCGGCCTCAAGAAGCTGTTTCATAGATACGACTGCCATAGTTTTTTGTTTCCTCCTTTAATTAGTTGCTACCTCCGGGAGCTTCTTCTGTGCCCGACCAGGCCGAAACCACATGGTCGCACATCCACTCCCGTGCGTAATGCTCTGGTATTATACCAGAGAAAGCCGGCCAATGCAAGAGGATTTGGCCGGTTTTTTGCATTTTTTGCGTGTGCTCAGAGATGATTCTGGCGCTTTTCGCGTCGGCGCCGCGGCTGCTGCCCCGAGACCTCGGCGAGAATGATATCTTCACCCAGCCGCGAGATAGACCCCCACGGCAGGATGTAGTCGTCGTCGCCGCTGAGCAGGCCGCCGAGCTTCTTTTGTCCGGGCACAATGAGCGACACGATCTTGCCGTCATCCAAGTCAATTTCCGCATCGCAGACGTAGCCGAGCCGCTGACCGGTGCTCTGATCGATGACTTCTTTATATCGCAGGTCGGATAGACAACATTTCATGGGGACACCTCCGCAGCGTTTTCGTAACAGTCTATGGCGCGGCACCGCAGCTTATGAGGGGAAGACGCTGCCGCGGATCTTGCCAATAGCCTGCTTTTCAAGCCGCGACACCTGTGCCTGACTGATGCCGATCTCACCGGCGACCTCCATCTGTGTCTTTCCGGCGTAAAAGCGCAGAGAGAGGATCTTTTTCTCGCGTGCGTTGAGCGTGCCCATCGCGCTCGAGAGTGCCAGCCGCTCGAGCCACTGCTCGTCGGTATTTTTTGTGTCGCCGACCTGGTCCATGACGCAGATGCTCTCGCCGCTGTCGGTGTAGATCGGTTCGTAGAGGGAGATGGGATCGCTGATCGCATCAAGCGCAAATACCACTGTCTGCCGCGGCAGACCGAGCGACTTTGCGATCTCATCGAGTGACGGCTCGCGGCCGGTGGCGGCTGTCAGGCGCTCCTTTTCCTGCAGCACCTGATATGCCGTGTCGCGCGTGGAGCGGCTGACGCGGATGGGGCTGTTGTCGCGCAAATAGCGCCGGATCTCGCCGGAGATCATCGGCACGCCGTAGGTAGAAAAGCGCACATCGTGGTTCTCCGCGTCGAAATTGTCGATGGCCTTGATCAGCCCGATACAGCCGACCTGAAACAGGTCGTCCGCACTCTCGCCGCGGCCGGTGAATTTCTGGATCACGGACAGCACCAGCCGGAGGTTTCCCGCGATGAGCTGCTCGCGCGCGTCACGGTCGCCGTGCTTTGCACGGATGAGCAGCGCGCGGCAGGCATCGCTGCTCAGAACTTTTAAATCCGCCGTGTTCACGCCGCAGATCTCGACTTTTCCAAGCATAAAAATTCCTCCCATCCGGTACAGCGTAGTGTTTCCGGGTGGGAGGAATTTGATACATTGGCAGATCTCCGAGCGGGTTACTGCTCGATGGCTGCGTTTTCCTTCTTCTTTGCGAAGGCCTTCTGCAGCCAGTCCTTGCCGTCTACATAGCGGGAGACGATGAAGGACACGACGTAGTCGCCGGCGGAGTTGACCATGGTGGCCGGGGGGTCGACAAGGTTGCCGATGGCAAGCGCGATCGGATACGCAACGGCCAGCTGATCGGGGAAGAAGATGGTGCAGACCACAAGCTCACCCGTGCCGCCGCCGCCGGGGATGCCGCTCATGGCGACGGAGGAGAACACCGCCACGACGATGGCCAGAATGGCCTTTTCCGTCGTGAAGTCCAGTCCGAACACGCCGAAGAGGAATGCGACCTTGATGATGGCGGACATGGCGGAGCCATCCATGTGCATGGTGGCGCCCATGGGCAGGACGATGTCGGTGACGTCCTTGGAAATGCCGGTCTCATCCGCAACCTCCATGTTGGTCGGGATGGTCGCAACGGAAGAGCACGTGCCAAAGGATACGGCCGCCGGACGGAACAGCTTGGAGAACATGATCTTCGCGCCGCCCTTACCGCCGCCGAACTGGGCGTAGATGGGGAAAAAGACGAACATGTAGGCAAAGCTCATGACGTAGTAGATGATGAGCGTGCGGCTGTAATCCGCGACCAGCTCCGGACCGTAGGTGGCGACCAGGTCGGCAAAGAAGCCGAAGAAGCCGATGGGGGCATAGTAGGTGATGAGCTTCACGGTCTTCATGATGCAGCCCGTGATGTCCTCGAGGAGCTTCGCGGTCTTGGTTTCCGGACCGCCGTTCATCTGGATGCCGAAGCCGAAGATGACTGCCGCAACGATCAGCGGCAGGATGGCCTTGCGGCTCAGCAGTTCCGTGAAGTCAGGCTTGGTAAAGAAGTTCACGATCATATCGCCGAAGCCCAGTGTGTCGCCGATCTCGCCCTCCGTGATGGTGTAGTGTCCGTCCACGAGCGGGAAGATGCGGCAGACGATATACATCAGGATGCCGGCGATGGCAGCAGTGACGAGGAACGTGGCGATGGTCACGCCCATGATCTTGCCGGCGCGCTTGACGCTCTTCATGTTGGCGATGGCGGAGGCGATGGAGCAGAACACCATCGGCACGACCACGCAGAACATCATGTTGATGAACAGCGTGCCGAGGAATTTGATCTTGCCGCCGAAATCTGGGGCAAAAGCGCCCACCAGACAACCGGCCACAATGCCGGAGATCATGAAGATCAGGAATCCGTAAGTCTTAAAGAAAGACTTGGAACTGTTTGCCTTGGACATAAATGCAACACTCCCAGTGCGTAGTTTGCGCCGAAACAGCGCTTTGGTGACAGTATATAGAGTTTTTTCTTGCAATAATTGTACAAAAATGCTATCATACATTGCAAAAGATGCTTTCTTGGAGGCGAGCTATGCAGCAGACTGATTATGAGCGCAGGGGATACCTGCATGAGGACTACCGTCTGTTCCATCTGAGCAGTGCGCTGGCTGAGGATACGGCCTTCCACTATCACGAATTTCATAAGCTGGTGTTCTTTCTAGCCGGGCGCGGAAACTATATCGTCGAAGGGCGCACACATGTGCTGCGGCCGTATGATGTGGTGCTTGTGCGGCAGGGCGCGATCCACAAAGCGCAGATCGACCCGAACGAGCGCTATGAGCGCGTGATCCTCTACATATCGCCGGATTTTCTGCGTGCGCAGTCGACGGCAGAGTCTGCGCTCGACGCCTGTTTTCGCCTGCCGGCAGATGGGGAGAGCTTTGTCCTGCGCCCGGATGCAGGCCGCCGTGCCGCACTGCTGCGCACACTGGAAGCGCTTGAGGCGGAGGAGCGAAGCACGGCCTACGGACATGATCTGCTCTCACGCGCGCAGATGCTGCAGCTGCTGGTCATGCTCGGCCGCGGCTTGAATGACGACGGGTCAAGCTACGCGCCCTCGGAGCACTGCACAGAAAAGACGGCTGCCATCCTTGAATATCTCAATACGCACCTGACCGAGGACATCAGCATTGATGCCCTCGCGGACACCTTTTATCTCAGCAAGTATTATATGATGCGCCTGTTTCGTGCCGAGACCGGCTTTACTATCCACGGCTACCTCACGGATAAACGTCTGCGCGTGGCGCGCGACCTGATCGCCCGGGGTATGCGCACGACGGATGCCTGTTATCAGTGTGGATATCATGACTACTCTGCGTTTTCACGGGCGTACAAAAAACGGTTTCAGGTCAGCCCCCGTGCCGACCAGACGAAAGGAGCGCAGTGACTATGCAGCTGCATCCGCAATATTATTATCAGCAGCTTCCGCCGCCGGAGCGCGCGGCTTATCACGGTATGCTGACCTGCCTGCGGGAGCTTGCGCCGTCGGCGCGCATTCCTCGCCTCACGATGGAGACGCTCGGTACGCTCTTTTTCCAGCTGCGGCTGGATTATCCGGAGATCTTCTACGCCGTCGGTTTTTCGTGCCGCGCTGTGCCGGAGGCGGAGTTTGTGGACTTTTGCCCTGAGTATCGCTTTGACAAAAAGCGCATCCGTGAGCACCGGCAGGCAATTGAGGCACGCACGGCACGGTTACTGCGTCCGCTGCGTAGCCTGCCACCGGCGGAGCAGGAGCGCGCGATCCATGATTTCATTGTGGAAAACGTTCGCTATGATAAGCTTGAAAAACCGTATTCGCACGAGGTCATCGGCCCGCTGACCAACGGCGTCGGCGTCTGCGAGGGCATGGCCAAGACGGTCAAGCTCCTGTGCGACGGGCTTAGCCTGCCGTGTATGATCGCCGTCAGCGACCGCGACCGTGCCAACGGCGATCGCTATCTGCACGCGTGGAACATCGTCCAGCTCGGCGGGCAGTGCTATCATCTGGACGCCACATTTGACAATTCTCTCAGCAAGCACGGCGTGCTGCGCTATGACTATTTCAATCTGGATGACACGAAGATTTTCCGAGACCACCGTAAGTTGCTGTATCCGGCACCGGCCTGTACGGATGGCGGGCAGTTTTACTATAAACTCCAGCATCTGTCGTGGACAAAGCCGGAGGAGGTTGCGCGCCGGGTCGATCAGGCGCTGCGCAAAAAGCAGCCGGGGCTGGTGTTTCACTGGCGCGGCGGCTATCTGACGCGCGAGGTGCTGACTGACCTGTGCACACAGATCGATGCGGCGGCGCAGGCGCGAGATCGAGCGGCTGCAATTTCGGTCAATTGGCCGCAGGCGGTGTTGCAGGTGCGCTTTGTCGAGGCGACGCAGCCGGTGGAGACGGAGACACTCGACGATATTTGAGAGGAGATTTGTCCGTTCCGGGCAAAATGACGGCGCGGACAGACAATTTTGCAGTGCGTGTGCATGGAACGGCAAAAGTGTTTTTGCCTTCTTGATATGGACTCGAGCGGCTCCTACAATGGGTGCAATTTCAGTTTTCGCAGGGAGGAATTCCAATGAAAAAAACGTTTGTCTCCGCAGCACAGCTGGAGCAAATTGCAGCACAGTATCCCACACCGTTTCACATCTATGACGAGCAGGGGATCCGGGAAAATGCCCGCCGCCTGAATGCTGCTTTCTCATGGAATCCGGGTTTTCGCGAGTATTTTGCGGTGAAAGCGACGCCTACGCCTGCAATTATGAAGGTTCTGCAGGAGGAGGGGTGCGGATGCGACTGTTCATCGCTTACGGAGCTAATGATGGCTGAACGCATCGGCTGTGTCGGTGAGCACATTGTGTTCTCGTCCAATGAGACCCCGGCCGAGGATTACCGGCTGGCGGCAAAGCTGGGTGCAGTCATCAATCTGGACGATCTCACACACGTAGACTTTCTGGAACGCACGATCGGTTATATCCCGAAGAAGATCGGCTGCCGCTTTAACCCCGGCGGCACGTTCTCGCTCGGTGAAACACGTGAAGGCTTTCAGGTCATGGACAATCCCGGCGATGCCAAGTACGGCATGACCCGTGCGCAGATCGCTGAGGCGTTCCGGCTGCTCAAGGCAAAGGGCGCGGAGGAGTTCGGTATTCATGCATTTCTGGCTTCCAATACGCTCTCAAACGAATACTATCCCGCGCTGGCGCGTATGCTTTTCCGGCTAGCGGCAGAGCTGCAGCAGGAGACCGGCTGCCATATCACGTTCATTGACCTCTCCGGCGGCGTCGGTATCCCGTACCGGCCGGATGAGCCGGCCAATGACATCGCCGTCATCGGTGAAGGCGTGCGCAGGGCGTATGAGGAGATCCTTGTGCCGGCCGGCATGAGTGATGTGGCGCTGTACACCGAACTCGGCCGCTTTATGCTCGCACCGTACGGTCATCTCGTGACGCGCGCGATCCACGCAAAGCACATCTACAAGGAGTACATCGGCACAGATGCCTGCGCATGTGACCTGATGCGTCCGGCCATGTATGGGTCGTATCACCATATCACGGTCATGGGCAAGGAGGACGCGCCCTGCGACCACAAGTACGATATCGTTGGCGGCCTGTGTGAGAACAATGACAAGTTTGCCGTCGATCGGATGCTGCCGGGCATTGACATCGGTGATCTGCTGGTCATCCATGATGCCGGTGCGCACGGCCTTGCCATGGGCTACAACTATAACGGCAAGCTCCGCTGCGCGGAGGTGCTGCTGCAGCCGGATGGCTCCACGCGCCTGATCCGCCGCGCCGAGACGCCGGAGGACTACTTTGCGACCATGGTCTGGGACGATTGAGACACAGAAAAAACCGAGGGAGTGACTCCCTCGGTTTTTGTATGTTGTTTTGCCTTAAAATACACGCACGCAATCGCGTGTGATCTCGCCGAGCGTGTGCACGCCGCACATGGCCATCGTGTCGCGCAGCTCGCTGCCGATCTTTTCGATGTACGTCGCCACGCCCTGCGCGCCGTCACCGTAGACCATCGGCACGAACGGACGGCCGATGAGCACGGCGTCCGCGCCGAGCGCCAGCGCCTTGAACACATCCGTGCCGGTGCGGATACCGCCGTCCACGAAGATCTTCATGCTGTCGCCGACGGCGTCGGCGATCTCAGCGAGAACCTCTGCGGTGGCCGGTGTCTGGCCGAGCACGCGGCCGCCGTGGTTCGAGACGATGATCGCAGCAGCGCCGGCCTCGGCGGCTTTCTGCGCGCCGCGCACAGTCATGACGCCCTTGACGATGAACGGCATGGCAGCGTAGCGGATGATCTCCGAGAGCTCCTGCACGGACTTGCTGCCGGCCGGCGGCGTCAGATTTTTCAGGAAGGGGAGGCCTGCACCGTCGATATCCATGGCGACGGCCTTGCAGCCGCTGGTTCTGGCCAGATCGAGCTTTTCAAAGACCAGCTGCTGGCTCCAAGGCTTGATCGTCGGCACACCGACACCGCCGGCTGCGCGGATGGCTTCCATTGCGCCCTGGAATACCGCGGCGTCCACACCGTCACCGGTGAAGGCGGCGATGCCGCTGTCTGCGCAGGCATTGACGAGGATGCTGTTATATTCACGGTCGTTGTACTTGTCGCCATAGTGCATCTTCATTGCGCCGAGCGGGGCTGCGAAAAACGGGTAGCGGTACATGGTGCCGAACAGCTCCACAGCCGTGTCTACCGGCTCGTTCAGACAGATGGTGTCCATGTTGACGCAGATCTTCTGCCACGCATCGTAGTTGCGGGTGAAGCCGTTGCCGGGGGCTTTTGCGCCGGGGCCGGGGACCTGGTTGCCGCAGGCCTTGCCGTTGCACACCGGGCAGGCCTTGCAGTACGGGCCGATACAAGTGCGTGCGCTTTCGAGAATCTCTTTGTACTCCATGAGGGTACCTCCATATATCTTTACTGTATTGATGGATTTGCTGCTGAAACGCCTGTGCCGTCAAACGCCGGGATCATGTCACCGGTCGCGGCATCGAGATCCTGATAGAAACCGTCTGTGATGGGGCTTTCCATCAGGTATTCGTACATGGCATCGTTGAGCGCAGGGGAGACTTGCTGCTGCAGCTCCGGCCACTGCGCCAGATCACCGACAGGCGTGTACTGGCTCATGAGACTGAAGAGCACCTGCCCGGGCGCGAATGTCTGCCCGACCCAGTCGATGACGCGGCGGGTGTTTTCACCCTGCTGCGGCAAAATGAGATGCCGGATGAGTACGCCGCGCTGAAGCATGCCGTCGCCGTCGAGCCGGAACGGCCCGGTCTGACGGTACATCTCCGCAATCGCGGCGCGGGCGACCTGCGGATAGTCCGTGGCGGCGGAGTAGCGTGCTGCCGGTCCGGACAGGGCGTATTTCATGTCCGGCAGGTATATCTGCACGAGCCCTTCAAGCATACGCAGCGACTCCACGCGCTCGTAGCCCGAGCTGTTCCACACGACCGGGATGCCGAGGGACAGACCCGTGAGCGCCTCAGCGATCTGCGGCGTGTAGTGGCTGGGGGTAACGAGGTTGATGTTGTGCACACCTTCGTCCCGCAGGCGCAAAAAAATAGCGCGGAGCTGCGCGACGGTGATCTCTTTTCCATGTTCTCCGCGGCTGATGTCGCGGTTCTGGCAAAATACGCACCGCAGGCTGCAGCCGGAGAAGAAGACCGCGCCGCTGCCGCGTGTGCCGGATATGCACGGTTCCTCGCCGAAATGCGGCGCTGCGCGCGCCACCATGGGTGCATCCGGAACTGCGCAAAAGCCCAATTGTCCGCCTGCGCGGTCAACACCGCAGCCGCGCGGACAGACGGAACAAAGTTGCGTCATAGTACCTCCTACGCATAGAATCTTGCGTGAAATCGATAGATTCTGTGGATATTATAAAGTTTTTTCATCCATTATGCAATGGTCTTCGGCATGTTTCACGAAAAGTTCAGAAATGCAGCGATTTCCAGAGGCAGCTTTATTTAAAAGGGCGATTGCAAAAAAAGCGGTAAAGTAATACAATAACAGAGATATAATCGGCTGCGAATTTGAAAAAAATAACGAAGAGGAAGCATTATGGTAGATATCGTTTTGGTGGAGCCGGAGATCCCGAACAACACCGGCGCCATTGCGCGTACCTGTGCCTGCACGGGTTCGCGGCTGCACTTGATCAAACCGCTCGGGTTTGATATTTCCGACCGCGCCGTCAAGCGCGCCGGACTTGACTACTGGCATCTGGTCGATATCTCGGTGTATGAGAACATCGACGAGTACTTCGCCAAAAATGGGGATGAAAATCTCTGGCTGCTCACGACAAAGGCGAAGGTGAGCTATGCCGACGCCGATCTCTCTGCCCCCAAGGTGACGCTCATGTTCGGCAAGGAGACGAAGGGCCTGCCCGAGTGGCTGCGTGAACGCTATGCAGACCACTGCCTGCGTATCCCCATGCGCGCGGAGGCGCGCAGCCTGAATCTGTCCAACTCTGCGGCAATCTTGTGCTATGAGGCGCTGCGCCAGCAGAACCTGCTCGGACAGATTGATCTGGATCTTTGAATACCATATCACACACCCGTGTGAAATCATAAACCAGGAGGAAGCAAGATGAACTACAACAAACAGACCGTCAAGGACGTCCCGCTTTCCGGAAAAAAAGTGCTCCTGCGCTGCGACTTCAATGTCCCGCAGGACAAGACGACCGGTGAGATCACGAGCGACAAGCGCATTGTGGCTGCACTGCCGACGATCCGCTACCTGCTCGATCACGGCGCCGCTGTGATCGCCTGCTCGCACCTCGGCAAGCCGAAGGGCGCGTGGAAGGAGAGCCTTACGCTCGCGCCGGTGGCCAAGCGCCTGACGGAGCTGCTTGGTATGGACGTGCTCTTTGCCAAGGATATCGTCGGCGAGGACGCCAAGACCAAGGCAGCCGCACTGCAGCCGGGTCAGCTTCTGCTGCTGGAGAACCTGCGTTTTGATCCCCGCGAGGAGAAAAATGATCCCGAATTCGCAAAAGAGCTCGCGAGCATGGCTGAGCTTTATGTCTCCGATGCGTTCGGTACGGTGCACCGCGCACACGCTTCCACTGCCGGCGTCGCGGCGTATCTGCCCGCATATGCCGGTCTGCTGATCGAGAAGGAGCTGTCCGTCATGGGCAAGGCGCTGGAAGATCCGAAGCGCCCGTTCGTCGCCATCCTCGGCGGCGCGAAGGTGTCGGATAAGATCGGCGTCATCAATAACCTCCTGGAAAAGGCCGACACGATCATCATCGGCGGCGGCATGGCCTACACGTTCGTCAAGGCGCAGGGCGGTGAGATCGGCACGTCTCTGCTCGAGGCTGACAAAATGGACTATGCGCTCGAGATGATCCGGAAGGCGAAGGAGCGTGGCGTGAAGCTGCTGCTGCCCGTTGACACTATGGCCGGTGATCAGTTTGCCGCCGATTGCGCGCGCAAGGTCGTGCCGACCAATGCCATTCCGGCCGACTGGATGGGCCTTGACATTGGCCCGGAAACAATCCAGCTGTTCACGGAGGCCGTCAAGGGCGCCGGAACGGTCGTCTGGAACGGACCGATGGGCGTGTTTGAGTTCCCGGCCTTTGCCGCCGGCACGGAATCCGTCGCGGCAGCGTTGGCAGAGTCCGGAGCGGTCACGATCGTCGGCGGCGGCGATTCGGCGGCTGCGGTCGAGAAGCTCGGCTTCGCCGATAAGATGACGCACATTTCCACCGGCGGCGGCGCTTCGCTGGAGTTCCTTGAGGGCAAGGAGCTGCCGGGCGTTGCGTGCCTGCTGGATAAGTAAGCGTTGGAAAGGAAATAAGGATATGAACATCAAAGAGAGAAAAGCAATCATCGCCGGTAACTGGAAGCTCAATAAGCGCGTGGCCGAGATCCCGGCTTTCGCGCAGGAGCTGCAGGCGAATCTTCCGGCTGAACGCTGCTGTGACGTGGTCATCTGTGCCCCGTACCCGCTGATCGGTGCGCTGGAGGCTGCAGGTCAGTGCTGCGCTCTCGGCGTCGGCGCGCAGGATGTGTCCGAGCATCAGCACGGTGCGTACACCGGCGAGGTGTCCGCCGAGCAGCTCAGCGATCTCGGCGCCCAGTACTGCATCGTCGGTCACAGTGAGCGCCGCAGCTATCACGGCGAGACCGATCTGCAGGTCAACGCAAAGACGAAGATCCTGCTGGAGAATCACATCATCCCGATCATCTGCGTCGGCGAGAGCCTTGCGCAGCGTGAGCATGACCTGACCGAGACCTATGTTGCCTATCAGGTCGCGGCCGCTTTCTCCGGCCTGACGGCGGAGCAGGCAGTGCGCTGCGTCATCGCCTATGAGCCCCTGTGGGCCATCGGCACCGGCAACACCGCCACGAGCGCACAGGCACAGGAGGTCTGCGCCTCTATCCGCGCCACGCTCGCCAAGCTCTATGACGCCGACACGGCCAAGGCGATCAGCATCCTCTACGGCGGCTCGATGAACGCGGGCAACGCAGCCGAGCTGCTGGCACAGCCGGACATCGACGGTGGCCTCATCGGCGGTGCGTCGCTCAAGCCGGTCGATTTCTCGAAGATTATTGCCGCGACAGCGCAGGGAGCCTGCGAATGAGCAACGAGAAAGTTGCCCTCATCATTCTTGACGGCTATGGCATCGGCGAGCCGAATGCGGGAAACGCCATCTACACGGCCAAAACGCCGGTGATGGACGGCCTCCTGCAGCGCTGGCCGCACACGAAGCTCTCTGCCTCCGGGCTGGACGTCGGCCTGCCGGACGGACAGATGGGCAACAGCGAGGTCGGCCACACGAACATCGGCTCGGGCCGCGTCGTGTTTCAGGATCTGCCGCGCATCACCAACGCCATTTCCGACGGCTCGTTTTTTGAAAACCCCGTCTATGGCGCGGCACTCGATAACGCCGCAAACGGTAAGGCGCTGCACATCCTCGGTCTGCTGTCCGACGGCGGCGTACACAGCCACATCCGGCACATCTTTGCCATGGTGAAGATGGCGCATGACCGCGGAATCGAGCGCGTCTATCTGCACTGCTTCCTCGACGGGCGTGACGTCGCGCCCACGAGCGGCGCGGGCTATGTCCGCCAACTGCGTGACTATTGTGCCGAGCTCGGCACGGGTAAGATCGCAACGCTGCAGGGGCGCTTCTACGGCATGGACCGTGACAAGCGCTGGGACCGCATTGAGGCGAGCTACAACGCCATGGTCTGCGGCGAGGGCGTGCAGGATCCCGACCCCATCCACGCGATGGAGGAGAGCTATGCCGCCGGTGTGACGGACGAATTTGTCAAGCCCGTCGTCTGCGCTGCGGACGGAAAGATCCGGTCCGGCGACAGCGTGATCTTCATGAACTTCCGTCCCGACCGTGCCCGGGAAATGACCTATGCGCTTACGCAGAGCGATTTTGACGGCTTCCGTCGCAAGGTCGTTGCGCAAGACCTGCACTATGTCTGCACGACGCGCTACGACGAGAAGCTCACCGATCTTCCGATCGCGTTCCCGCCCGAGGAGCTGCACGACACGCTCGGCGAGATCGTCAGCGCACACGGCCTGCGCCAGCTGCGCATCGCGGAGACGGAAAAGTACGCACACGTCACGTTCTTCTTCAACGGCGGCACGGAGACGCAGTATCCCGGCGAGGATCGCGTGCTCATCCCGTCGCCGCGCGAATTTCCGACCTACGACCTCGTCCCCGAGATGAGCGCCGTCAAGGTCAAGGACGAGCTTGTGGCGCGCATCCGCACCGGTGCGTATGACATGATCGTCTGTAACTTTGCCAACTGTGACATGGTCGGCCACACGGGCGTGATGCCGGCTGCCATTCAGGCGGTCGAGTGCGTGGATCGCTGCCTCGGTGAAGTCGTTGCGGCGGCGGAAGAGATGGGCTATACGCTGCTCGTCACCGCTGACCACGGAAACGCCGACCGCATGGTCGAGCCGGACGGGTCAACGAACACGGCGCACACGACGAATCTCGTGCCGCTGGTGCTCGTCGGCAGAGAGCTGCCGCTGCGCGCGCAGGGCCGTCTTTCCGATATCGCACCGACCATGCTCGAGCTGATGCACATCGAGCCGAAACCCGCAATGACAGGCGAGAGCCTTATCGAAAAATCATAAAGGAGTATTGACATGAAGGACTATTTTGAAATTGTGGATGTAAGCGCCAGAGAGATTCTGGACTCCCGCGGCAATCCGACCGTGGAAGTCGAGGTCACGCTTGACGACGGCACCGTTGGACGCGCTGCCGTTCCGTCCGGCGCTTCCACCGGTATCTACGAGGCTTGCGAGCTGCGCGACGGCGATAAGAGCCGTTACCTCGGCAAGGGCGTGCTCAAGGCAGTTGAGAACGTCAACGTCGAGATCGCTGAGGCGCTGCAGGGCATGAACGTCCTCGACCAGACCTCCATCGACAAGCTGCTCATCGAGCTGGACGGTACCCCGAACAAGACCCGTCTCGGCGCCAATGCCATCCTCGGCGTGTCCCTCGCGTGCGCGAAGGCCGGCGCGCTGGCGACCGGCCAGAGCCTGTATAACTACATCGGTGGCTGCAACGCCAAGACCCTGCCTGTGCCGATGATGAACGTGCTCAACGGCGGCGCACACGCTACCGGCAGCAACGTTGACATCCAGGAGTTCATGATCATGCCCGTCGGCGCCAAGAGCTTTGCCGAGGCACTGCGTATGTGCTCGGAAGTGTTCCACGTGCTCAAGAAGGTCGTCCCGGCCTCCGGCGTGGGCGACGAGGGCGGCTACGCTCCGAACCTCGACAGCGACGAGGACGCGCTCAAGGCGCTCGTCAAGGCCATCGAGCTTGCCGGCTACAAGCCGTATGACGATTTCATGATCGCCATCGACAGCGCCTGCTCCGAGTGGTTCAACGCGGAGGACGGCTGCTACCATCTGCCGAAGCGCGGCACTGTCATGACCCGCGAGCAGATGGTCGATATGTATGCTGGCTTCGTTGAGAAGTACCCGATCATCTCCCTCGAGGACGGCATGGCCGAGGATGACTGGGAAGGCTGGCAGATGCTCATGGATCGCCTCGGCAAGAAGATCCAGCTCGTCGGCGACGACCTGTTCGTCACGAACGTCCAGCGCATCAAGAAGGGCATCGAGCTCGGCGCAGCCAATGCAGTGCTCATCAAGCTCAACCAGATCGGCACGCTGACCGAGACACTCGACGCGATCCAGATGGCGCACCGCGCCGGCTGGACGGCTGTCGTGTCTCACCGCTCCGGCGAAACCGAGGACACCACGATCGCGGACATCTCCGTAGCCGTCAACGCCGGTCAGATCAAGACCGGTGCTCCGAGCCGCACCGACCGCGTTGCGAAGTACAACCAGCTGCTGCGCATCGAGGACGAGCTGTTCGACGTGGCGCAGTACCCCGGTAAGGACGCATTTTTCAGCATCAAGAAGTAATTTCCCAAACCTGTATAAAAGGTGTTTGTGTGGGTGACAATACCCATGCAAACACCTTTTTTCTTGGAGGGAAATACGATGGAACCGAATCAGGACAAAAACCCCGAAAAAAGATCTGTACGCTTCATCGAAGGCAAGGGCTTCTACATAGCCCTCGTCCTCTGCGCGGCGGTGATCGGCGTCTCTGCGTGGTCACTGCTGGCAGATACGAAGACTATGGATGATGAGCGTGCACACAGCGCGGTGCTGGAGGTCGTACCGACACCGGTCGTACCCGTGCCGGAGACACCGCAGCCGACGCCGGAGCTGTCGCCTGAGCCGGAAATTCCGGCGGAGGAAGCTGCAGAAACGGCGGCGCAGGATGTGTACCTCTGGCCGGTCGACGGCGCGGTGACGCGCGCCTATGCGATGACGGCGCTGACCTATGATGAGACAATGGCTGACTGGCGCACGCATGACGGCATTGACATTGCGGCGGATTACGGCGCGGTCGTCTCGGCCATGGCGTCGGGCACGGTGACGCAGGTATATCACGATGACCGCTACGGCACGACCGTCGTTACGGAGTGCGCCGACGGTTTGCGCTGCACGTATGCGAATCTGGAATCGATCCCCACGGTGAACGTCGGCGATTCGGTCTCGGCAGGGGATACGATCGGCTCGGTCGGCGATTCTGCCGGCTGCGAATCGGCGCAGGAGAGCCACCTGCACCTGTCGGTTTCAGCCTCCGGGCAGAGCGTTTCGCCGCTGGATTATTTACCGCAAAAAAATTAAAAAAGTGACGCGAAACTTATTGACAAAGGGAGCATTGTTTGGTACAATGCTCCTTGCGTTTAGCGGTTCGCAAGACGCTCACAACATGGCGGCATAGCTCAGTTGGCTAGAGCATTCGGTTCATACCCGAAGTGTCCCCGGTTCGAATCCAGGTGCCGCTACCAAGGGGATGCTGCACCCGCAGCATCCCATCTTAGGCCCGTTGGTCAAGTGGTTAAGACACCGCCCTTTCACGGCGGTAACATGGGTTCGAGTCCCGTACGGGTCACCACTTTTGGAGGCTTAGCTCAGCTGGTTAGAGCGCATGCTTCACACGCATGAGGTCGATGGTTCGAGCCCATTAGTCTCCACCACAAAAACCTGTGTTCTCTGAACGCAGGTTTTTTTCATTTTCGGAGGTGCGCATGAAACTGATCGCTCTGGATCTCGACGGAACGCTGCTCAACAGTGAGAAGGTCATCTCGGCGGGGAATTTCGCCGCGCTTTCGCTTGCGGCGGAGCAGGGGCATGTGATCGTCCCGGCGACGGGGCGCGCGCTGCGCGCGATTCCGGAGCAGGTGATGGCGCTGCCGTTTCTGCGGTATGCCATTACGATCAACGGCGCGAAGGTTTCCGACACGCGGACGGGGGAGACGCTCCTGCGTGCTGAGCTTGCGCTGGATACCTGCCTGCGTCTGATGGACTTCGCCGGGCGCTATGACGCGATGTATGACTGCTACTGGAACGACACCGGCTGGGTAGACCGCGCATTTCTTGAGCGTGTGCGGTATTATAACGCTGATGAGGAAGTGGTCACACTCCTGCGGCGCACACGTGCGCCGGTCGAGGATCTGAAAGCATTTGTGCGCGCAAACGGTCAGCCGGTGCAGAAGGTGCAGCTGTGTTTTCGGGACATGGCAGAGCGTGAAACGGCGCGCGCAGAGATCACGTCCGCGTTTCCGGATGTTCTGGTCACGTCGTCGTTTCGCAACAACCTCGAGCTTAACGCCGTTGATGCAGACAAGGGTAGGGCGCTGCTTGCACTCGCGCGGCACTTGGGCATCCCGGCGGAGGACACGGTTGCCTTTGGGGACAGCTCCAACGACCTGCAGATGCTGCGTGCCGCCGGCACAAGCGTTGCCATGGGCAATGCTGCGCCAGAGGTGCGCGCTGTCTGTGGCTACGTGACGGATACCAACGACCGCGACGGTGTGGCGGCGTTTCTTCGAGCGCATATCCTGCATGGAGTTTGATTTCGGATATAGGATAAAAAAAGACCGTGTTCCGGAGAACACGGTCTTTTTTGTGATGCGGAAATTACTTCTTGATGTTTTCCTTGATGACTTCGCCCAGAATGGTCATGCCCTGCTCGATCTTCTCTTCGGGCATGCAGGAGTAGTTCAGGCGGATGCAGTTGTTGTGGCCGGCGTCCGGGAAGAAGCCGTCGCCCGGGACGTAGGCAACGTTGCGCGCCAGGCACTGCTTTGCCATCTCGTTGGTGTTGATGTAGTCCGGCAGCTCGACCCAAGTGAACAGACCGCCGTTGGGGTGCGTGAACTTCGCCTCGGGCGGGAACTCGCGCTCCATGGTCTGGATCATGACGTCACGGCGCTTGCGGTAGCACTCCTTGATGGTGGCAACGTGCTCGTCAAGGTCGAACATATCGATGAACTTGGACACAACGAGCTGTGCCTCGGTGGAAGCCTGCAGGGAAGCGGCCTGCGCGAGGAAGTTGTACTTCTGGAGGATCTCACCGTCGGCGCAGACCCAGCCAAGACGGTAGCCGGGCGCGAGGATCTTGGAGAACGTGCCGAGGAAGACAACGAGGCCCTTGGTGTCCATGCTCTTGAGCGCGGGCAGGTATTCGCCCTCAAAGCGGAGCTCACCATACGGGTTATCCTCAACAACGGGGATCTCGTACTTATTGATGATCTCCATGAACTGTTTGCGGCGCTCGAGCGGCCAGGTGCGGCCAGACGGATTCTGGAAGTCGGGGATGACGTAGATCATCTTGACATTCTCCGTCGTAGCGAGTACCTTTTCCAGCTCTTCCATGATCATGCCGTCGCCGTCGGTGGGGATGGCAACAAAGTTCGGCTCGCAGGCCTTGAATGCGTTCAGCGCGCCGAGATAGGAGGGGCTCTCAATGATGACCACATCGCCCTTATCGCAGAACACGCGCGCGGAATAGTCCAAGCCCTGCTGAGAGCCGGAGGTCACGAGGATGTTGTCAGCAGTGGTTTTGATGTTGAGCTTCGCTTCCATGCGGTCAGCGATCTGCTGACGGAAGTGCTCAAAACCGTTGGTGCTGGAGTACTGGAGCGCGACTTTGCCCTGCTCCTCAAGGACAGCATCGGTCGCAGCCTTGATCTTGTCAACAGGGAAGAGCTCGGGTGCGGGCATACCGCCTGCAAACGAAAGAATCTCCGGCTTGTTGGCAAGCGCCAGCAGTTCGCGGATCGCAGAACCCTTGAGAAGGTTCATTCGTGTGGAAAACCGTACCATTTCTAAATTTCCTCCTTATTTTGCTGGTAATGATGTACAAGAGCATCGATTACATCTCACCATATTTAAGCACATTTTCACAGTAAAGTAAACCGTTTCGATGAAATCCGAGGAAAATTTTCGTTTTCATAATTTTCAACGCCTGTTTTATTCCTTGACATAGAACAGTAAATTCGTTATGATGAGGCCAAAGAGGTGTTGTGCATGATCGGAACCACACTTAAAAATTTGTTGGATGAACGCGAGATCAAGGTCAACGAGTTCGCGCGGCAGATCAAAGTGCCGGCGCAGACGCTCTACAGCATTATCCGACGCGACAATATGAAGATCGATTTCGAGCTGCTGCTGCGCATCTGCGATGCGCTGCATGTTCCGCTTGAGACGTTTTGCGGTACGGGCAGCACCGGTCAGCCGACACCTGAGGAGTGGGAGACGCTCTGGAAGCTGCGCCGTCTGGATGATCATGGCCGCTTTGTGACGCTGCAGCTGCTGGATGCCGAGTGTGCACGCCTGCAGGCTGCCGAGCAGCAGCCGGAGCCCAATAAGATCATCCCGCTGTATATGACGCCAGCAGCGGCCGGATATGCCTCACCGGCGCTCGGTGATGATTATGAGGATTATGAGGTCGCTGCGGATTCGGAGGCGGACTTTGCCGTGCGCATCGCCGGTGACAGTATGGAACCCTATATCCACGACGATTCCATCGTACTGGTCAAACGCGGTGCGACGATTTTTGACGGGGATGTTGGTCTGTTCTTCGTCGACGGCGATATGAAGTGCAAGCAATATTGTCAGGATTATCTCGGCAATGTGTATCTGTTCTCGCTCAACCGCGCACGCAGAGATGCGGATGTGACGATTCCGGCATCATCCGGCATTACGATCTGCTGCTTTGGCAAGGTGCTGCTCAAGGGCAAGATTCCTCTGCCGCAGGACTAAACGCATAAGATGAAACCGGCCGTCCGCAGCTGCGGACGGCCGGTTTGCAATTGGTTCACTGATACATGAAGGAGTAGTCCACGTTCAGGTCGCTGCCGGTCCATGAACCGTCGAGCTTGCTGATCGTGCGTGCGTAGCCGTCCTCATCCTTGTCATAAGGACGCGGCCGGTAGTCGTTTTTGCTGTCAGTGCTCGACAGGCGGCAGGGGATCAGGTCGTAGCCGTCGACGATCCAGCTGTCACCGTCTTTCTTGACGGTCACCTGTGCGATTGCGGTGTCCACATCGCGCGGCGCGGTGTTGCCGCCGAAGCTGAAGTTTCCGAGGCTGTAGAAAATATATCCGCCGTTGTAGCTTTCCATTTTTTGAAGCACGTGCGGATGTGTGCCGCAGACAATGTGTGCGCCTGCATCGATTGCTGCGCGAGCGAGCGTCTCCTGATTGGCGGTCACCTGATAGCTGCCCTCTGTGCCCCAATGCGGAGCGAAGATCAAAATATCTGCGCCGTCATCCTTGAGCTTCTGTATGCCGGCCGTGATGTTGCTCTTGCTCAGGCCCGTCCAGCCGGGACAGTAGACGCCGATTTTCAGACCGTGCTCGGTCGTGAATACCTTGGATTCACCGGCAGCCGTCCACGACACCTCCGCCGCATCCAAAGCAGCCTTCGTGTCCGCGACGCCTTTTGCGCCGAAGTCGTTCGTGTGGTTGTTGCCGAGCGTGACGCACTCCACACTGCCCTGTACGAGAATGTCAGCATACGATGACGGCCCGCGGAAATAGAACAGGGAAGAGGACTTAAGCGCTTCATCCGAGAACGAACACTCGAGATTTGCGAGCGTAAACTCGTCCTTGCTCAGATACTCCAGCACACCGGAAAACGGCCAAGACGTCCCGTTTTTATCGATATAGCTGTCAAAGTCGCGCCCGGTCTGGATCGAGGCGAGCGTGCAGTCGCCGACCATGGAGATGACAAATGTGTCCGGCTCCTTCGGTTTTTCAATGGGCTGCACAGGCTGCAATGTGTCACCGCTGCTGGCGCGGCTGGGCGTCGTGATCGGTTCTTTTGTCAGTACATTGCACGTCATAACCGTGACCCACGCGCCGAGGCCTATGGCGATCACGAGCACAACGGTCAAAAAGATACCGGACTTGGAGAGCTTCATGGCGTCACCTTTTTTCAAAACAGAGATGCAAACATTATATACGACCGGTCCGGAAATGTAAATATCGCATTTTGCTCTTGCCCGCACGCTGCGTTCGGAGTACAATAGAGCGACGAAAACTGGAGTGTAACAATTATGGAACGAAATTATCCGAACATCAGTGTCACGGACAAGGCGGCACGCAGCCTGCGCAGCGGGCATCCATGGGTCTATGCCGATGAGGTGCTGCGTGCGGACGCCGCCTGCACGAACGGACAGATCGTAGATGTGACCACACGCAGTGGTCATTGGCTCGGCGCTGGCTTTTATAACAGCGCATCCAAGATCCGCGTGCGCGTTCTCTCACGCAATGCGAACGATCGCTTTGACGAGGCTTTCTGGGCGCGGCGTGTCCAGTATGCGATCGATTACCGCCGTACGGTCATGGGCGCGGATTTTGACAATTGCCGCCTGATCTTTGGCGAGGCGGACGGGTTTCCCGGCCTGACGGTAGATCGCTTCGGCCCGATTCTGGTCGCGCAGGTGCTCTCGCTGGGCATGGAGCTGCGCAAGATGCAGCTGTTTGCGCTCTTGCTGCAGACACTGCGCGCCTGCGGCGAGCAGATCGACGCGATCTACGAGCGTAACGATGTCAAACTGCGGGAAAAAGAGGGCATGCAGCAGGGAACCGGCTTCGTAACACTCGAAGACCTGAAGACGGACTTGGATGGCCATGTGACGATCCGCGAAAACGGTATCCTGTACGATGTTGACTATATCCATGGCCAGAAAACAGGCTTTTTCCTCGACCAGAAGTATAATCGCCGCGCAGCGGCGCAGCTCGCACCGGGAAAGCACGTGCTCGATTGCTTCACGCATACCGGGGCGTTCGGTCTCAACTGCGCGGCTGCCGGAGCGGCGTCCGTCGTGTCGGTCGATGTGTCGGAGGACGCGCTCACGACCGCGCGGCACAATGCTGCGCTCAATGGGCTGGATGGTCATGTGGAGTATCTCTGCGCCGATGTATTTGACCTGCTCACGAAGCTGGCCGAGCAAAAGCGCGGCGCATATGATTATATTATCCTCGACCCGCCGGCCTTTACCAAGAGCAGCGCGACGGTGGCAAACGCCATTCGCGGCTATAAGGAGATCAATCTAAAGGCTATGCGCATCCTGCCGCGCGGCGGTTATCTGGCCACGTGCTCCTGCTCACACTTTATGACCGACGACCGGTTTCGCGCCATGCTGGTGGATGCCGCCAAGGATGCACAGGTCTCTCTGCGCCAGATTGAGGCGCGTCAGCAGGGACCGGATCACCCGATCCTCTGGAATGTGCCGGAGACGGATTATTTGAAATTCTATCTGTTCCAGATCGTTTGATATTCAGATCAAAAAAGCCCGTTGGCAGCTGCCAACGGGCTTTTCTCTTCTTGAATTTACAGCACGTTCATGAGGTTGAACGCAATGATCAGGCCGGCAAACACGATCGAGACCGTGGAGCAGAGCTTGATGAGAATGTTCAGGGACGGGCCGGAAGTATCCTTGAACGGGTCACCAACGGTGTCGCCAACGACAGCAGCCTTGTGCTGTTCGCTGCCCTTGCCGCCATGGTTGCCGCGTTCAATATACTTCTTCGCGTTGTCCCATGCGCCGCCTGCGTTGGACATGAACACAGCCATCGCAAAGCCGGTGACAGACACGCCGCCGAGCAGACCGACAACACCGGTAGGCCCAAGAATAAGGCCGGTGACGATCGGGACGATGACGGCCAGCAGCGCCGGAGCGACCATTTCGTGCAGGGCACCCTTGGTGCACAGACTGACGCAGGCCGCATAATCGGGGTCTGCCTTGTAGTCCATGATGCCGACGATCTCGCGGAACTGACGGCGCACTTCCACAACGATGGACTGTGCAGCGGTCTGCACAGCGCTCATGGTCAGTGCGGAGAAAACGAAGGTAAGCATCGCGCCAATGAACAGGCCGACCAGAACAGACGGGCTCGTCAGCGTGAAGTTCAGGGTCTCAGGAGTGCGGGTCTGCACAATGTTGACATAGGACACGAGCAGTGCCAGAGCCGTCAGGGAAGCAGAGCCGATTGCAAAGCCCTTGCCGGTGGCAGCGGTGGTATTGCCGAGGGAGTCAAGGGCGTCAGTGCGGTCACGTACCTCTTCCGGAAGGCCGGACATCTCGGCGATGCCGCCGGCATTATCGGCCACAGGGCCATAAGCGTCGGTCGCAAGCGTGATGCCGAGGGTAGAGAGCATGCCGACAGCGGCAATGCCGATGCCGTACAGGCCCTGGTTGAAAGCAGCGGTGAATGCACCGTTGCTGTCGATGATCGTAGTCGTGCCGCCTGCGCAGAAATAGCTGAGCAGGATCGCAACAGAGACGATCAGAATGGAGGCCATGGTGGACTTCAGGCCAAGGGAGATACCGCCGATGATGATCGTGGCGGAGCCGGTCTCGGAGGCTGCAGCAAGCTGCTGCGTGGGCTTGTAGTTGTCGGAGGTGTAGTACTCGGTGAAGTAACCGATGGCGCAGCCGCCGACAAGGCCGCACAGGATGGCAATGTAAACACCCCAGCAGTGCTGCTCAGGTCCAAGAATGAGATAGGACAGCGGCAGGGCGAGCACAGCGGAGAGGGCAGCAGCCGTATAGGTGCCGGTACGCAGACTCTTGAGCAGGGACATCTGGGTGGCGTCTTCCTTCGTCTTGATGAGGAAAGAGCCGATCAGCGAGCAGATGATGCCGCAAACGGCCAGTGCGACCGGCAGCAGCATGCCGCTCCAACCGTAGTTGGCGGCCGCGCTCAGCGCGAAAGTGGCAAGGATCGAGCCGACATAGGACTCGTACAGGTCAGCGCCCATACCGGCAACGTCACCGACGTTATCGCCGACGTTGTCCGCGATGGTTGCAGGGTTGCGCGGGTCATCTTCCGGGATACCGGCTTCGACTTTGCCGACGAGGTCAGCGCCGACGTCAGCGGCCTTGGTGTAGATACCGCCGCCAACACGGGCAAACAGTGCCATGAAGGAAGCGCCCATGCCGTTCATGACCATGATATTGGCGAGGACAGTGGGATCGGTGATCTTGCCGATATAGTGCAGACCGATGAACCAGAGCGTGATGTCAAGAATGCCGAGGCCGACGACCGTGAAGCCCATGACCGTGCCGGAAGAGAAGGCAACGTTCAGGCCGTGGTTCAGGCTCTCATGCGCGGCATTGGCCGTGCGTGCATTGGCAGCGGTGGCGATCTTCATGCCGATCAGGCCGGCAAGCATCGACCAGATACCGCCGGTCAGGAACGCAAACGGCGTCACTCTGGAGAGCATCTGGCCTTTGGATGCGAAGGCAATGATCAGCAGGATGACAAAAACGACTGCAAATACTTTTGCAACAGTAGAATACTGCTGCTTCAGATAGGCGTTGGCACCGGCGCGGATCGAAGAAGCGATCTTGACCATCTTCTCGTCGCCCTCAGAGCACTTCATAACTTTGCACTTCTGCAGGTAGGCGAAAATCAGGGCGAGCGCGGCTCCGACGAAGCCGATCCAGAACAGGTTATCCATGGTTATTCTCACTCCTAATAAATTGGCTTTGACCGGTTGGCTCTCTTCCAATCAACCGGTCAACTGTCTTACGACGTACATATATTAAACTATATTGATCGTAAAAGCAAATACTTCTTTCAAAAACGATGAATTTTTTATAGAAGTTCTCGACATCTGCGCGCATTTTGTTACACAAAAGCAAAAAGAGGGAGAACCGGTTACAGTTCCCCCTCCGATTGGGATAGACGCGGTGGCTTACTTCTTGGCAAGACCCTTCTGACGGGCATACTCGGCAGCGCCCAGA